>JGI24508J20089_1000009_pt1 | contig 468222 bp, 528 predicted proteins | sample LinPmetageLP24_FD_20089 | JGI IMG/M metagenome (IMG submission 20089)
CCTAACCCTAACCCTAACCCTAACCCTAACCCTAACCCTAACCCTAACCCTAACCCTAACCCTAACCCTAACCCTAACCCTAACCCTAACCCTAAAAAAATTTGGTTGGAGCCTAGCACGTCCAAACACCCAAACAATGCTTCGTCTTTAAACTCATCAAAGAAAATTTGCAAATCACAATGCGGTTCTTGCTTATTAGCGTGTTTTTTATTAAAATGCCCATGGCAGTTATGGCAATACCCTTAAAATTGGACAAGTTGATTGGCCAATTGGATGGCGAGTTTTTCAACTTTTGATTCGTTTACATCTGCTTTTAGGTCGTTAATGTTATAGAAATCAATATCCCCAATCTTCTTAATAAGCATTTCTACATTCAATTCGCAAGATTCGACGTTTGATATATTTATAAAAGCTGAATTTAAAGACAAATTCGGTGGCGGAAGAAGTTGCTTTAATTCGTTATCAATTTATAATGAAATAAATCCATTATTATAGCTTATTGGAGGTTGGAAGTCACGGGAATTGGTGGGAGGAAATTCATTAAGCTGTACAAAATATTGCAGATTTGGGATCGGCTTAGGCGTTGCTTAGAAAACATTTTAAAACGTGGAATGCCGCTTCTTTACTTGTTTTTGCTAATATCTTTCCTTTTGTCTCGCTTTCCTTGCTTTATATTTCTTATTTTTTAATTAGTAAAGTGAAACTAAGCCACGCTTCTTTAAAATCTGAGGCATAATTAGGCAAGCAATGATTAAATTAACATTAAATCAATGTGAGAGAGGCATCAAAAAGCCAAATAATATCAGCCTCAAGGTAATCTAAACCCTAAATAATTTAAACATATACATGAGTTTCTTTATTATACTAAAAACGAATAGAATCTTTTATACAGGTTCCAAATTAGGGTTAATCTTCTATATGGATTTCGTATACGGAAAATTAAGCGAGCCACCTCGAAATCAATTACGAAGTTCCCAACTTCAAACATTTACTATAAGTCAACGCATTAAGGTAAAACAATGAAAAGTATATATTCTTAATCAATAAAACTTGTAATTTTTAAAGCATTAATTTTAATTACATAATTTGTTTGTTAAGGGTTGAGTAACCACGCCCTTTTCAGCTCATGGTAATCTTTGTTTGGTATTGCATCTTCAAGAAGGATGGTCCAGCTTCACTTCTTCGAAACACATTATTACGTGACAATCAATGGTGAGTATTAGCATAATAGCAGTTGTGCTTTTGTTTCCGGCCTTCCTTTTCAGTAAGGATGAAATTAATAAGTCAAGTCAGTTGAAACGGTTCATAATTTCTACCCTTCTACCAATCTACCAAAATCCCCATTATTCACCTTCTAACCGTCCTTGACTGGGCAGAAATCATAGTTTCCGTTGATGTTGTTGCCCCACCACGAGGGGAAAGGAACTGCCTTTCCACCAGCGCCAAACACAGCGAAGGACAAGATAAACAGAACAGTCAAACTAGCACCATCCCAAGCACCAGTGACCAAGTAAGAGTAGTCCTTGAAGATGCGGGGGCGATAGTTACGGAGATAGAATTGAACGAAGAAACCAGCGATAATTTGGCTGAAGATGACGCAGGTTTGGGACGCATTGTATGGGATGTATCCGGCGTATTGGATGAATTGGGGGAAGTTAATCTCGCCGATGGAGAAGCGGCCGACCTTGGGTTTGAACTTCACAATCGATCAGTATAGAAAACAAGGAGGATTTCAAGAAGACTTACGTGAACGACAACTCGGTGAACAGCGACAATTGCGGCACCAATGAGGAGACCGTATGGTACAATGGAATAGGTAGCACCAGTCTTGTACAGGTACTTCGCTAAAGCCCACGAAGTGGCGTTGGTGTTGTAAGACTGGATTGTAGCACCAGACCAAGAAGAATCTCCATCAGTATCTCTCAAGAGATCACGGTTTCCAGCAACGATGGAGATCATGACGGCATAGTTGATGAAGCCACCAACAATAGTTCCGTAGATCTGAGTCAAAAACATGACGCGGGGTGGAATCTTCAAGTATTCACCCTGCTTCAAGTCGTTGCAGAGTTGGACAGCAGTACCGATGACGTTGTGAGACCAACCAGCGAAGTACATATTACCGACTGGGCGCTCGGGAAGCATGAGACCAGCAATCAACTTTGACAAGTTGTTGGTAGCGATACCGTTTCCATATCTGGAGTAGATCAAGCAACTGAAGGGAGCGATGAAACTTCCCACGAGCAGGGAAACAATGTAGGCCCAGGCTGGAAGGGTGATGTTCTCCTTGATGACGACAACAAGTCCAAGCACGAAGCTGAAGACGAGAAGAGCGACATACCAGTACCATGGAGTCTCCTTGTAATGCTTGGCCATGTGTTGATGATGGCGATCTCCGTAGGTTCCTCCCTTGGAGGTCATGATGGCGTGTTTGATATCACCACCCCAGAAAAGAACAACGTGGGCAATCAGAGCACCGATCTACAACAATTAGCTTCATCCAAAAAAGTAGAGCAGCAAACTCACAGCAGCATTAGCCATGAACATAGCGTAAGCAAAAGTTCCCGTCAATCTTGGAATGCCATACGTAGCCAAAGCCTCCTTGTCAAGAACACCATTAACAAAGACCTTGGCAGACGGGTAGGTAGACCCCTCAGCAGTGAGAAGTCGAGTCGACATGAATGGAAGCTTCTTGGAACCAAAAGCATTGCCGTAGTAAATTGCAAGCATAGCAATGAAGCAGACACCATATCCGATAGCTGCATTCAACTGAAGCTTGAGTGGAAGTGAGGTGTTGAAAGAGGTAATGTACTGCCAATCGAATGACAAGCTGAAAAGTCCGAGACCCTCATTGTTTGAAGCACCACCGAACAGGTTCCTGAGGGTATCTCCGGTAGTTCCAGTTGCCTTCATCGATGCCAAGCAAGGAATGGAGACTGAGTTGAGCCATGGGAAGATATAGGCGGGGAAGAATTCGTAGGCGAACATGGTACCAAAAGCATACCAAAAGTATCGTATAGGCTTGCTGCTCTTGAGCTCTTGCCAGTGGAGACCTTGAAGTGTCTTGACTGTAGGAAGAGTACTCCAGTACACGGCATCAACGTGCCACACACAGATTGGTCGCATGACACCAGCAAGACCATAGCCGAACAGACCAATAGACAGCGTGCTGAGGATAACGGTTGTTGCATCGAGCTTCATGCCGTAGAAGAGATCCTGGGCAGCGAAAATTTGAATAGCCTGAGCAGCCTGAGACCCGGAAGTGGCAGTGATGGCGCAGATCGTATGTTCCTTCAAGTTCCATTCTCCATGGTTGAAGAAGGACATTACTGAAATCCATGTTGGAACTTTTCCGACCCCACCCTTGGCTCTCCATCGGTTCTCGAATTTATCACCACGAGGAAGGAATTTGGCCCATGCTCGGCCGACAAAATAGGCGATGAGTACAATGAATGTACCTTGGATGGTAATCATGGTTGGTTTCCACTGTCGATCGTTAGACAAGTAAACATGACAGGAAGACGTTACTTACAGAGTAGATCTGGTACATGACGGCCTGGAATCCACACAAAATTGTGGCCAGAACCATGGCACGGAAAGTAAGGGCTGGCTCAAAGTCATCTCGCATAGGGAGCAAGTATCTTGCGGCATCCTCCCCGGTGATGATGATAACCTCATCATCAGTGTCGCTCTCCTTGCCAGTGTCGGAGGTTTCTTCTGCGGAGACAGGCTTGATCTCGCCCTCGATGCCACCCTTTTCAACTGCGACGGAAGTACGAATCTTCTCGTTGATCGCATCGTGGGTGGGAAGTGTCGAGACTTTTCCCTCGATCGAGTTGACCCCGCCAAGCATAATCTGTTCGGCGTTCATAGCGATGGATTTGGGCAAGCAATGCCACTGGCGATCAAATCGTCTTGGAAAAAGAAAAGCAAGGCTAAGATGCAGCCACGACTTGGAAGTTCGTTGGCACCTTGGCGATGGGCTCTTTATAGGAAGTTTAGCCAGATTTCGATGTTCCCATATCTCCCTGGACCCTTGACAGTGGACTCCTACCATGCAAAGCAGTGGATGATACGATTGTCTCCTTATCGCACGTCTTTCCGTGGCAATAAATCGCAAGGAAAGGCCTCGACCCTAGCCGATGGCTATCTGGGGAAAGTGTGCGATAGTATTAGGAAGGTAAACTAGGACATGCAAAAGAAGCTCGGGCTGGATTCTGGAAGACAGAAAATGTATCCACTTCTCACGCCGCTGCAGCCGTTCGGGCATGCATCTTGCTCCGGAGAGATGATCACCTGCTTCATCTGGTCGTCTTTTCAACAAACCATACCACGTACAGAACACAGAAGCGCTGGCATGTCGCCCGCCACCAGCAGCAGGATGGTCCAAGCGATAAGATGCACTTGCTCTTTTTTGAGTTTCACCCGCAGTTCTTATCTCGATTCTCGTACACCCTGTACCCGGACTCGTAATCCTAACTTCTGATAGACGGAGAAGCCATCATCGAGTGGCACCAGCGTGGAATAAGGGGAGGACGCGACAGTTCCACGATGCGGAGCTGCGTCCGAAATAAGAAGGTCGACGTTGCAGGTGGATCGTGTGCATCAAGATAAGACCGAGATATGAATGAGAACTCAAAATCAATCTGAAAACGTTCAACTTCAATCAGCCACAACAGACCAGTTGAACCGCGACCCAAGCGAACCAATGGCCGGAAGGGCGCTGGATGAAAGGAATACGAGAAATGGAGGGTGTGTAAAGGCCAATGATGAGCTCCTATATCGCCGTGGAGCAGATTGCAAAGGAGACATGTAGATATTGCTAAACCCTATCATTGCCTCGGGGCCATATCTTGGCTTCGGACCTGTAGAAATTGGTGCAAAGCTTGAATGAGCGTGGCGCAAAAAGCCCCGTCATGGTGGGCACAAGCCTACGCCGAAGTCCCTGGGACTTTGTCTTGGAATGTACGAAGCTTCCATGGCGAACGCCACCAAGGTCGGCATTCGAAATACAGCGCTAGTATTTGCAATTCTGCACGATTGGACGGAGAACGCGACAACGTGTACTGTATATCTGATCGAAAGGTCATCATTATCGCAAGGAACGCACGAATCCGCGGCCGAGTTGCCCTCAAAGTCGCGTGGATTATCGGAATGGCCTCCCTGTATCCCTGGAAAAATGTGAACATGGCTGGAGAGCAAAAGATCGTCAGGGTTTTATCGCTGTCCGTCCAGATCTGGCGAACCCGTGTCGATGTTATTGCAGGTCGAGCCCCATGAAAAGTCAAACAAGGAAGTTCGCAGTTACACTGCGCCAAGTTCATCCGACATCTGTAGTCGGCATCCCCGGATGCTGGAATTTGGAACAGATCTCGGCTGCATGCTGAGCTGCGCTGCGGCAAACAGGTGCTGTAAGGCAGTGGTTGGCGATAGGGTCCTTGGACATGTAGGGTGTACCATGGATTTGGTACTGTAGCCGCCGTTCCCTCTCGGCGGAGAGTCAACCCCCAAAGCTGGATGCAGATGTTGCTAAGATACGGCACAGTAAAGACAGTTGATTCTTCTCTTTCCCGAAAAGGCATATTGTAACGCAGAACCAGACTGCCACATATCGACCTGCTGGAATGGGACGGGGCCGACGTTATCGTATGAACCACTTACCTCGGGTTGTCCGGCGGCGAGTCGAGGAGGCTGGACTCATTAGAACTTCAAATATTTGATGCAGGTGAGATTTTCTGACAGCTGGATGTGCCGAGAACGCGATCCTGTGAAGTGAAGTTAAGATTTCCCCAAGTATCCTCGATTCGGGTTGCTGAGGGCAGAAAAAGCAATCTCATCCAGCTTCAATGATCCAATTTCTGAATTTCTCCATAACTTATCATGTCTTCAATCGTTCGTCCGATACCAGAAACTTTGTCGATTGACTTTCATCGAGTACAGTAGGTTGCCTTTCTCCTTGGTGTGCCACCCTCGCCGTCGAAACTGCTTTTTCGCCGCTGGAAGATTTCGTTCGGCTTGCTGACAGTTAATCAGACTTTGTTCGCGTTCCATGCCTTTTGTCTTCAACTATCAAAACAGTAGGTATTTGATGGCAACATCCCCTTCCGATATATTTCGACCAGAAAAACTTTTCGCAGGGAGAGGCGTAGCTGCTGAAGCTGTCGAGGCAATTGATGACTCGTCGAAGTAGCCCACACGTGACGACATCTCTCACTGAAGATCAACTCATCTCATCTCTGAGCACTGCCATCATCAGCGAACAACCGGAGAGAAAAATTGAGACGATAAGCAGAACCATCAAAGACACGAGGGGTTGGATGAAGTTGAGAAAAGCTTTTATTCAACAATAGACTCGGCCACAATCCAGCCGTATTACACGCCTTGGCATCCCGAGGGCGTGGAGAGACCTCTGCCGATTCGTGAAATGACAAGGTGTTGGCAAGGCAACAGTGTCAGCTATTATCCACTAAATCAAACCAACTTTCAGGTCCTGTAAGTTGCTTTATTGGGACCGAAAGTGGTGCTGATGGTGGGGATGAGGCTCCAGGCTGGTCAGGCTGACACTGGTAAGCTCGGTAGTTATTTCAAGAAATTCTTAGGAAAAGCAGGGAACTCCTCGGGAATGTTACTCACTTAGGTATGCTGATCCAAGTGGTAGGTAGACTTTGTTCATCTTACGCGTCTGCGAACTTCGTGTTCTCCCAATATTGCCGTCGTGGAGATGCCTTTGTTTTGTTGATCCCGCCGGAAGCGATCATCACGTCTAATATTTGATGCCGTACACATTTCCTCTCGTTTATCTCCCCATCACATTGTATCGATTGTCGTGCAACATCGTCTCCCGAGCTGAATTGCTGTCTAGCACCTTGAGACTCGTGATGGTTTTCTCCTTTCCCCGACTGTCTCTTGGCATCGAGTTGGATCGATTTACACTTAAAGCTCAATACATGTCGTTTCAGACGGTAAAGGATGCCAGATTTTATTCCGCGACTTTTGACCTCTTGGTTCGTGTAGTCGATCCTAGTTATCAAAAGAGCGGCTCCAAAATTTTCGATTGAGTTGTGGTGAGACTCGCGCAAAGCGCATTGGTCGGACAAGGATCTGCACTTCCTGAACAAGTCAACACATCAATCTGCACCCCTCAAATCATCACCAAAACAATCAGTAAAAGGAAAATGAGCGTTCCTTTCTCGAAAAATGAGGTTCCTGTTAGTTCCCATGATCTGATATTTAGACCCCGATTTCGGGGATCAGATCTCGGTCGGGCGCAGAAGCTGCCGTCGAGTTCTGATATCTTGGAGCAATCATCCTGACAGATGGTTCGTGTTTCCAGCCGGAATGACTCCTGAAGAATTCTCCCCAGCGAGCTCTGAGGAGATCGGAGTAGTCATCCTAGACTGCGGTTCGTGTTGCCAGCCGATACTACTCCTGAAGCCTTCTCGCAATCTGAACTCATGTTTTTGAGTAGCAATATTTGGTAGTCCACTCTACAATACAATGTTGTTGATCTTCAAGATTCATCCTCCAATGAAAATATATGGTGGAAAATTGCCCAAGAGAGAGTGCCTTGGAGTATCCAACTCTTGCATTGGTGGTTCGCTGTTGGAAAGTAATTCAAAAATGACATGTTACGCAATTGCTTGGCATAAACTCGTTCTGTACAATTCCAGATATTTCTCAGTGGCAGAGACGAGTCTCTAGTCGCCTTCCACGCGTTCAACTGAAGATTGAAGAAAGCTGGCTATATAGCTACAGTGCACGTTCCCCTTTCCCCTTTCTATCTCGCTTCGATTTCGTGGCAACTCAACGAATGACGTCTGAGGATAAGCAAGTCGCAGGCTTGGCAATCAGAATATCCACATCTTCAAGTACATCCCTCTACTTGATGATTCGATCAATGCATTTCAACTTGTCACATTGCTGGTGTGATTCACATCCGCCTTGCCGTCACATGAAGGACAGCCATGCGATGCAAGACCGGAGCGAAAGTGACGTTGGAAGTAGCTAATACAGATGCTCAGCCCTAGGGTTTTGAGCGAGGATCCGAGAATGCGAGAATACGAGGATGTGTTTAGCTGGCATTTGTTTGACTTGCGATAATAGAAGAGGAGACTCGAGGGTAAGCAAAAGAATGAATAGTTGCAGATTTCGTGTAGCCGATTTGCTCTGAGTGTGAGTTGCTGTCCAGAGCAGAGAGGCCGAGACGAGAACTGCGCAAGGAAGCAAGGATACTCGGGGGTGGAAATGAGAAGCGGTGAAGATATTCGCTACTTTTTGAGATGCTGTTGAGGGAAGCTGAAATTGTCTAGAGAAATCTTGGTCAGAAGGTGAAGATCGGCGGCCACCAAACGCCTCCTAGTCGATACTGAGCCTAGGAGTTAGTCCTGGAATGACTTGAGACGTTTGGAACTGGAAGGTTGATAACCGAGGAGTTAATGTGCATGGGCGCAGAAAAGACAGCGAATTGACCATCACTTCCGCACTCTTCAAACACAAAAGTCCAAAGCATAGAATCTCAATCATCGAATTTTCCACTACTGTCACCGTGCTACAGCCATCCGAAGGCATGACTTCAAAGCGCAAAAGCTGCCCATCCAAGCGAGAGTGTACAGAGGCAAGCAGGCAAAGCAAAAAGGCCGAATGGTATCAACGCAATCCCCAGACTCCCTCCTTAATTGAACAAAGCAATATATCCAGCAATCTCCGATCCTTTACAAAGTTACAACCATTCAAGAGTCAAGATCTCCACTCCTCTCCAACGAAGGACGTCCTGCCCAAGATACTGGCAGCCAAGAAATGAAGAACGCCAAATTATCCATCCCGAAATATGCTCATCGAAAAGTACTTTCCCCGCTCATCTGAAATAATGGCATGCCCGCCATCAAATCAAAAAGCCCACTTCCTGCTATTCCCAGGCCGTGACTGCGAAGTATTTAAATCCGCATCGTCCTCAATATCAACCTCGATCTTCGTACCCAGCGCCTCCTTCCCTTCTCTAATCATAGCCTTAAGCTGAGCGTCCAGCCGGCGAATACTCTCATCTGCTTCGCGCTCCTCTTTCTTCTTAAGAGCTGCCCATCGTTTGGCTTCTTTCGCTGCGGGACTCGCTTGTGGTGGTGCGTTTGAGGTGCGGAGTGGACTGCCCGTTGCGCGGGGGATCCGACTTGCTGAGTTGGCTGGGGAGCGCGGTGAGGCGTAGGAGGCTCCTCGACCTGGGTTTAGAGCTGGGGAGCCTGCGTGAGATATTCGGGAGCTTTGTGTGGAGAGGCCAGGTCTGCGGGCTGAGACAGGAGTGCCGAATCCAGCGCGTGAAGCAGGTCGGGCGGTACTTGCGAGGGAGCGACGAGAGTTAGAGGAGGCGGTCGGTTGGCTGAATCTCGATAGTCGCGGATGTGTTGTGGATTTTGAGGGCGTAATAGTAGGAGGAACAACGACCCAGTTCTTCGCAAGCTCTTCATTAGCATTCACCGCAGACTCTTGATTGGCACTGATCTGTCGCCGCTTCGATGGCCGTGGAGGTGTATGCTCGGGCGTGGGATGGTCCATATAATCCGGGATGTACTCCAGCTCCTCTATGGGGTATTGTCCAGGCAGAGGTGTCGATTCCCTTTCTCCAAATTCGTGCTTCTCCTCGCACATGCTCTGCTCGACGGGTTCGAAGGCCTCGGAAGGGTTGATCTGATATCGCGTACCGCCGCCAGCCTGGAAACCACGGAACACAGCTGCACTGCTCTTGCAAAATTCCCACGCCTTCCCAACAACAGCACCTGCAACCTGTATCGCCGTCTTACTCCAGCCTTCTCCACGTGGACTGTCGTTGTAACCCTGGCTGTATCTTCCCCGACCATTACATTCGCGCCCAAAATAATCGCCTGCATCGCCGTACTCTCCCCACAGCTCTCTCCTAGACGGCCTATCCGTATCTGCCAAGCTCTTCCTGTATCCCACATCGCCATACTGACTCTGCATATCGTTCACCTGCTGCGCAGCCAAACTCAGAGGGTCCATCCCACCAGCAAGTTGGTACCTGGTATTCACAAATGGCTTTGGCGATCCAGGCGTCCTTCCATCCAGATCTCCCATGGCAGACCAATGCTCGCTGTCCATAGCATACCCATTCTTCGGTGTCTCGACTCCAGTACCTTCGTGGTAATCCTCCAGTGTCCTTTTGCGCGGACCCAGCTTCGAGCTTCTGTCCCCTGCCGACGATATCGACATCACACTGTTAGTACTTCGGGTGAGTATCAGAGACGATGATGCCGATGCACTGGGTGTACGTGGTGGTTGGAAGATGTGTGACTTTGCGCCGGACAGACGTGGAGGGGCGGTGTCGCGGCTTGCAGTATGAAAATTGAATGCGCCTGGCATCGCGGATGGAGAGTTTGCCATCTTGGTGCTCATGCTCGTACGGCTCTCATCTGCTGGGTAGAATACGGTTGTGGCACATGGATTCGAGTCGTTGATGATGACTTGGGGATGTTTAAATTCGATAAGGCTCGGTGGTGCAAGGCGAGAGCTGTGAAAGCAAACAAAAGCCGAGGCTGACCGAACGAGGCTCTGCAGCTGATTCGAGGCAATCAGATTGGCGGTAGAGCTCACGATAATGCTCAGGAAGACGCGACAGCAGGGTGTGACGTTGAAAGAATGTTGGTGATATTACTTTCCACACGATAATACCGCGATGATGAGGGTGGTCACCGCTGGGGTGGCTTCAAGCCGCTTGCCTGAATGCGACCCGTGATTGGATGGATTTGTCGCGTTGCTACAGTAATGCCCCGCAGAGTCAACAAAAATTGATCCGATATTGATGCGAAGTGGATTGGAAATAGACGAGACGCAATTCGCGACAATCTCAGTCCTGTCAATAATATGTTAAAGGAGACAAATGCCGGTTCCTGAATGCTGTCGCCAAATGCGTCGTCTCGTCTGATCTCAACAGTTGCTCCTCTCAGTCAGCACCACCAATTAGATGAGGCATAGTAGCTGAAGGAATGGTAATCGAGCAGAAGTGATTCCAGCCATGATGATCCGTGAAGACATTATTGGCGCAAACATCTCCTCCCCGTCTATCGTGTATACAATCAGCGCCCAAGGTATCATGAATCGCATCGAAATCTATCAACAAGGCCCCTTCCCTATCCCGAAAACACCCATTCAAGCAGAACCATTAGTCTTTGCTGCGGGCTTAGAATAATACTCCAAACTTCCAGCACGAACCTCAGCTCCCTCATCAGTATACGTAGTATGCGTGTGTCCAGCCCAGAACTCCTCTCTCTCCTTCAACAACTCATCACTCCATGCCTTGACTTCCGGCATGACAATCCGTGTAGCAACCCAAGAGAACTCCCCCAAATCCAACTTGCGCTCGTGGATGCGCTCGTACTCCACCATCTGTAGGATCAACTCGATCTTATCGACATCATGCACAAACTGACTCTCTGGCGTCTCAGAGTCTTCGTACTCCTGCCAGACAGCCTTTAGCTCCTCTCCGGAAATCCCACCATTGACGCGACCAAGAAGACTCTTGGTGAAGTAGTCCATCGTTGTGCTCTCTCTGCGGTTCTTCTCGTGCTTTGCAACTCCATCGACAGGTGTGATATCTCCAACCAAAGCCTCTGCCATATCGTGTACAAGGGCCATTTTCGTGCAGTGTGGGATGTCGAGTTTTGAGGAGAGGGAGGGAGGCGCAAGCATAGTGATAATGGACATTCGATACATGTGGTCGGATATCGATTCACCGCTGCCGGATGTCAGATTTGCGCTTTTCAGCAGGGTTATGAACTCACTGGCTGATCCCAAATCTACGCCATCCTTCACGCTTGGTCGTCTTCAGACGCTCGAGCATGTGGAAGAAGGGGACTGGAGAAGTTGAATCCGTTTGTGGTGCACCTCCAGGGATAGTCGCGACAACTGCTTCTACGGACCACGATGGATTTATGCTTTGGGTAGCTAGAACGCCAGGCACTACGCTTGTCAGTATGAAATCCTCTTCGGAGGTTTTCAACATACCTGTAGCCGCATCGCCGTTCAGTTTCACTTCACCGTTTGTTGTCATATTGCCCCACGTTCGCAATTTGGATCTCTTGGAAATTTAGGGAACTGGGCAGAAGAGGAGATTATGCAGGGAGGAGAAGCAAAAATGTCCGCTTTAAATAAGAGTTTGAGCACAAAGGAGAGTCGTGAGTGTTGTTTGCGTTGTGGATGGGTCATGAGAGAAGTGCAGGTGTCCGGATGGTTTGCTCGTCAACAAAACACGATTCAATNCCCCTGTCGCAAACTCCCCGCCAATGACGCACTAATGTTTTAGCCTACCAGACATGTGGGCCCGGGACCATGTGCTGTTCCATTCCAGGCTTGTGCCATGTGGGAATAACTTCACCATTTCCCGTTTGGTTCGTTGAGTGTTTGTAGAAGTAGCACTAGATCTGGTGGGCTGGATGTGGAAAGAAAGGTACTTGGCCTTTTGCGACTCAGCAGCGATCACTACCTGGACTCTCTTGCCTGAGTGAACAAATAAGGCATGTTGTCTACATCGTACTTTCTGGACACTGAAATCCCCCCTTTCGGCAACCCTTGCAGCAGATCTTGGGAACCTTGAAATGACAGGCAATGTGCAACATACCCGGATGACAAAGAGAACGAAAAAATTGCCGTTCCTACCTATCCCCTTCAAGGATATACATCTAGAGAAGAAATTGAACAGTTCTGCTACGACGACTAGCATAGTCCAGAATCAGTCCAGGATATCTGACCGGCAATTGGTTGTCTCACTCTAGGACAAAGCTACTACTCTCGTGGCGTCATAGGTAGACTCGGATGTGATATGACGAGATGAGGTGAGTAGAAATCGATTTTGATCATCATTCTCGTAAGCTGAAGGAATACAGAATCACATTTGGATTTGCTCCAAGCAGATGTATACAAATTCGTATGAATTGCCGAACTGAAGCGAAGCAAACAAATAAACAGAATAACAACCGAGCTTGGAAGGGGGAGTTTAGCACTATTCCCGTGATCAATCGGACATAAAGCAGATGCACGCCAAGAGGCAGGGATGCTTATCGCGATTGAGGGAGGGGGCATTATCGTCGTCATCTCCCATCCTCATCTCCCTCCAGAAGGACATTGATCATGGTGAGTTTAAACTTTACCGCAATTCCATCAGAATCACATCGGGAAATCTATTCCTCTGTCCGGATCGCCGCATCTGTAGCAATCAGTCCCGACATTGCCTGAACGACAGTGGCTCGCGCAGCTGTCTAGATTTGGAATATAGGCGCGGGCTGATTGTAAGCTGAGAGCTGTACTGGAACAGACATCCAAAACAACCGCTTACTGGTGGATTAGGATAAAGCTCTGAACCCCTGATAATCAAAAGACATCAGAAAATAGACACAATACACGGCACGATATAGGAGTCGGCTTTATCTTTCCAGGCCGCATAACCGTCTCGAACTGGAATAGAAGTACCACGGCTTCCCTTGACTCCCTTCGTCTACTTGGGATTGTCTCTTTGTTTTCCTTCTCTCTTTGCAAGCTCAAATAGAAAAAATGGCCGAGTGCACTGGCATTGGCTCTTTGCCTAACGAAGTTCGTAGTCCCGTCCCAAGATGATTCCACAACTCACAGTTTCAGATCCTCATCTCCCTGCTCTCAACCTTCCGTACCCTCGAACTCCTCCCCTTAACCCTCGTATCGCATCGCTTCCACTCCCTCATTGTCCGCATCCTCCAACACCGACTCCTCGAAACAGCACAACTCAAAGACCACAAGCTCATCCTCGAGTGTTTCCACCCCTCCACGAAACTTTCTACTCCCTACCTATTCTGCGACTTTCTCGGCACACATCCCCTCAATTCTTCTACCACTGAAGATGTGGAGGAAGAAGAGAGAGATGACAACACGATTGGCAAGCTAGGGAAGCTCAAGTCACTGTACTCGCACTTCCTGCCGTTGAAGCCAGACAGCGATAGGAGGGTCATCCGATCCCACCCAGCAGGCGGATCATTCTCGATCCCCAATGGTCTAGTCGACGATCACAACCAATTCGTCTGCCAGAACATCCACCTCGAATCCCATGAGCTCTTCTCGCAACTCCAAACCATCACCAGTCTCGTCAAAGTTGGTCCCAAGCGAGGTCTCTTCCTCAGCTCCGTGAACATCGGGGATAGCATACTGCGGATCTGGCGAGAGTGGCTTGCTGAGCGAGCGGGGGCTGGATTTTCGGGGGAGAACGGGGAGAGTAGTGTGGAAGCGGCGAGACAGAGGGCTGAGAGGTTGCGCTGGGTGGATAATAGTGAGACTGTGGGGTTGAGGCTGAGGGTTGTGGAGAGGGAGGAGGATACGCCGGTTTTGGTGAGGAAGGATGAGGATCCGGCTGTTAGTTATACGTTGCAGTATGAGGGTATGTTCCTTTCCTTTCTTGATTTTGGTTTGGTGATTCTGACGATTGTAGAATTGGTTATCAAGACTACGCAGCTTTTGCTTTTGGTGGAGCAGAGTATTGATCAAGAGGTTCAACATTCAGGTAAAGCCGTCGTGATAGGATCTTGGGATCGGTGATGTCGGAAAGATAATGAGGACAGAATGATATACGATGAGATGAACCGAGCATATACTTACGAGGCATAGGGCAGAGTTGTGGTTTAGACGGCGTATATGTCGTGAATCATTTGGACGGTGTGTATCGAGGAGCTGTTCCGGCGAGTTGGTTTCGGTCTATGAGTGTATCTTCCTGGCGTTCATGATCATAAGGGAAAGCCTTCTGGGTATGGAACTAGGCCTGCCGGCACTTAGTAGACTATTAGCAACATATTTCTGGTTCCATGGGTCAAGAGGTTGCCCTCATTTCCCCGAAGAGGATCAACTTTTCCTTCTCCAGAACTCGTAACGGCACCCAGCCAATTCCGGAAACTGGCCATATCAGTGATATATATCTCTCACATGGCCTGTTGGCCAGTACCATAAGTATCACGTTGTACCAGTGAAGTTATCCATCAACCAATCTCGGGATTTTCCCAGATCATTGAGATCTCATCTCTTTCCCTGCTACTCAACCCAAATCGGGTTAGGCAACGAGCCTAGAGCCAATGCCTCAACCCCGCCACCAGAAAAGGTTAAATTTATCCTTATTTGAGGACTCCATGTTCCTTTTCCTTCTGCCATCTTGTTTCGGTTGGATCTCAACCGACGAACTGTCATCTGACACTTTACTCACCGCCAATCGTGTTGAATTCTATTCGGAGCAGTGCAACTANGTGAGAAGGGCCTCGGCTGAATTCAATGGAGGCAGGAAATTTCAACCTAGTAAGCTTCCCATGCAATAGATCCATCAACCCCATCTTTCGGCTATTTTTCTGATGCCGGTGCCCACCTCCACATTGAAGGCCTCATGCTTCCAGCCAGCATTTGTACAAAAGCTTGTAGACTTATATAGACTTATTTCCAGGAGTGGAATATAGTATTGGGAACACTCAACCTCAACTTATCGTTGAATTATGAAGACTTATGCCTAGAAATGGAGTACGATACTGACAACAAGCAGGCTGACATCTCACGATTTGCCAAAAACATTGAAAGGATGGCCTGGGAACCCAAGCCCAACCATTACTCCACCCGAACCAGACTCAGGAACTTCTTCGCCCATATGCGAGCTAGCCATGCCAGTTGACAAAAGCACTACTCCACGAGTCAGATCGTCATGAGAATGGCTGTAAGCGAATTTCCAAGTCTGCCAATACCCCGCCAAACTGCCGGAGCGCCTTCCTCTGGAGTGACACCCCTCTGCTCCTTCCATGACCTGCGGAGTACATATGGTGGGGTATATCCCCCGCCTCGACCCCAAGGGCAAGCTGGCACAGTCAAAAGCGAATCGACCTCACCTTTTTCGGATTTGCGTTGTGTCATTGTTGTTCATCATGTTGTTGATTCCAGCACTTGTTTGCGGTGTGTACTTTGGTCTTGTGCATTCTCACCCGCATGGCAAGAACAGCACTGTCCCATTGACTGTTGATCTTGGATATTCCAAGTACGAAGGTGCGCGTGCTGAAAAAGGCGTCACACAATGGTTTGGCATCCGATATGCTGCTGCTCCGGTTGGAGATTTGAGGTTCAGAGCTCCGAAGGATCCTCCTGCAAATGCTACTCTCCAGATGGCAAATGAGGTACGCTTCTCTCTAGACATTCATACTCTTGTTGATCTGAATAGCATGGACCCGTATGTCATGGCTCACCATCAACAAGTCTTGACACCACGAAATCAGAAGACTGCCTGTTCTTAGACGTCTATGCACCAAACGACAACACCAAACCACATCCGGTCTATGTTTACTTCCAAGGGGGCGGCTTTAACACCAATGCATCACCAAACATGGACGCCAATAAACTGATCAATGCTGGTGATCGTGACATTGTGGTCGTCACATTCAATTACCGAGTAGGACCATATGGATTCCTCGCCAGCAAAGAAGTCAAAGCCAATGGAGATTTCAACACTGGTAATTTGGATCAGAGGAAGGTTCTCCAGTGGGTCCAGAAGAACATCCACTTGGTATGTTTGACGATCCAGTAAGGATGCATTGGCTAACGTCACAGTTCGGTGGCGATCCAACACACGTCACAATTGGTGGTGCATCCGCAGGTGGTGCTTCAGTCGACCTACATATGACAGCCTACGGAGGAAGAGACGACAATCTCTTCCACGCCGCAGTAGCAGAATCTCAGTCTTTCGGCTACCAACTCACGATTTCCGAATCTCAATATCAATACGACGCTCTCGTCTGGCGCGTAGGTTGCAGTAACTCATCTGACACACTGCAATGTTTACGGGAGACTCCCATCGAAACTCTCTCGTCCAACAATCCGAATTTACCGTATCCTGATGGCCCAGGCGGTTTGCCGAACTACATGTGGAGCAACACTATCGATGGGACTTTCACGACAGATTATACGTACAACCTCTTTGCCGAGGGGAAATTCATCAAAGTGCCGTCGATCTTTGGGTCAACCACGAACGAGGGCACTGTCTTCACGCCTACTAATTTGTCCAGCACTCAGGATGTGCATGACTTTCTCAGAGACAACTTTCCGAAATTGAAGAAATCACAACTAGCCCACATTGATATTCTGTACCCGAAAGCTGAACAACACCCTGGAAAGGGTGTGTACTGGAAGACCGGCGCAAATGCGTATGGTGAGATGCGGTACAATTGTCCGGGGTTATATATCAGTTCTGCTATTCTCGAGAGGGGAATGCCGTCGAGTTGGAATTATCAGTAAGCCTTCCTTTCTATCCTTGCCTATCCCTTCTACTGATCATTGTGATACAGCTGGGACGTCCTCTCCGCGGCGAATGCAGCTTCCGGACTTGGTGTCACACACGCAGTGACAACAGGCAGTATTTGGGGTATGTCAAGTGCGCCGGATAGTGCTCTAATACCTACTATTCAAGCGTATTGGACATCGTTCATCAGGTCTAAGGATCCGAATACGTATAAAGTTGCTGCCTCGCCGAGGTGGGAGACTTTCGGGACTGTTGATCTTAGAAGGGTATTGTTTCCCAACGATCCGAAGAAGGTGAGGATGGAGAGTGTGCCTGCGGATCAGAGGGTGAGATGTGCGTATTTGAGTGGGATTGGGGCGAGTATTGGACAGTAGACTTCTGTTGGCGTCTTCTTGTCTAGACATAAGATATAGGCGTGGTTCATTATCAATCTTTACCTAGTATTTACATTGGACTGGGCTCCTAACATACCGGTATTCTGAGAGTCAGCTGCATATCCTACATCAAAAACTATTCAGACTTGAAAGTCCTTGGCTGAAGAGTGATTTTGTGTGCCGGAAATTGCGGCAGAAAGAGTAGAGAAAAGAAGATGTCAAAGGATGTCAATGGTATAAATTACCCAACCCTACGAATATGATATATACGCGGGCTATCTACCTATCATACATCTAACAACTCAGCACCTTCTAAGTTTGAAACGGCACTGCTCCTTCCCTATCGTTAACCTTCTGTGAACTTTGTAAGCAATTTGGCTTTCTCATGTTGAGCAAGTGGATATCCTCACGGGGAGACACTATCATCTCCCATCCTCTGATCTCGGCGCGGCTCTGTTGAATGATAGCGACCTGCCTGATACTTCGGTCTGGTTATGAAATTTTTATGCGATTTCAGGTTTGAAACGCGAATATCCGCCAAAAGTACAGAAGGGTGTCCTCGACAGTTTCATTGGGCTCGGCCTATTCTTTCCCATGCTTTGATCGTCTCCACTGCTGAATTCCGATCTTCATGATGGCAGCTGATATGTGCCAGCTATTCCCACAATTTCATTCCAAAGTTTGAACCGTATAGGTCAACCGATATCTGAAGCGTCAACCATGATTGATAGACTGCCAGTACTCATTCCAACCCCTCCCAATAGCATCAGCACTCGACTCACTCCAGCTGTCAGTATCACCCACTGGCTCCGACTCCGTCTCGCTCGTGTAAAGGGTATCTTGATGTCTATCTCTATAATCTGGCGGTGGCGGTTCAATCCTCCTTCCTACCCTGAGACTCTCACCCTGTATGATTGGGCCATCCGCGACTCTCTGCCTCTGCCCACCAGGGAGGTGTGCCGCGAGTGGTAGAGCAGGCGGAGGAAGGTGTTCAGCTGATTGATAGGCGGGAGGAAGAACGTCGAATTCCAAGTTAGGGTTCGGTCCCGATGCTCCTGCATTCGGATCCATATCTGGATTTGGACGAGGATAAGGAGGAACCCTCGAACTGCTCTTCCCGAAAATGCGTATGCGTTGGAGACTTCTCTGCAGCGGACTCATACGCTCGGCAGATTCCAGAGATCGGTCTTGGTTGCGGCCGAAGAGAGATGCGTATTTACTGGAAAACCAGTGTCCGACCGCTCGGAATCCTGTTCTTCGTCTAGGACGAGAATTTGAAGCAGGTTGTACGTCGCGCCGTCTGCGTTTACATTTTTTGATGGCGTGTGTGATTTTGGAAATGATCAGATATATGAAGAAGCTGATGCCGACAGCGGCGATGATGCCAAGTGGGATATATGCCGATATGGCGGCGCTGCTTACTGGACTGTCCTTTGCTGTTGGGGTCGATGAGGGACTGGTGTAACTCGAGTTTGTCGAGACAATGAAGTTTGCGCCGGAGGGGTTGTATGTTTGTTTGATGATGCAGTAGGGCCAGTGTTCGCTGACGTAGGTGTGGTATAGTTCCGTTTTGGCTATAATTGTGCACATTGGACGTGCTGGCGCTGTGGCAGTAGGAGTGGATTTGAGGACAGCCATTGTCGTGGAATGTTTTGTCGTTATTGCTGGCCAGGATGATCCTGAGGGATGGTGAGAAGACTTCGGAGGAATCACCGAGAGAGAAGTCACAGGACGATTGTGCGCTGTCCATCCTCGTTCGTCATAGTATGGAAGGATACTATTGTGTTCCAGAAGGTAATGGGTGAGCGAGGTAGCAAGAGAGTGCCCACTTGAGGCTCTTGGTCGACCTTAGTGGCAGGGCGGTAGGAGGCCAAGAAAATCTAGGAATGAAACGTCTGGAGCCATAGGGTGAGAGCAGGGACTCTCGACGGGCCCTAATCTTAGGCTACCAAACAACCATACTGTAGGGCTGAAAATGGTGGACAAGAGGGGCACATGACGTCGAGCCATAATTGAAATTGGACCAGAAGAACGGATACGGCATTTCGGGGGAAGGACTGACTGATCTTTCGAAGATGAGTGGGAGAACCGCGGATTTTGTATGTGCAACGAGTACTGCAATTGCGGGACAAAATCTCGAAGAAAATGACCAGGTAAAAGCATTATGAATTCAAAGGAAGAAAATAGATGAAAAACGAAAGGAGAGAAATAATTCCGATCGACACGGGCATAATATACTAAATGGGCCCTTAAAAATGTTGCATGGAAGAGGTTGCTTCGAGACGAGAAAAGTTCGGCCGCAAATCAATGGCCGGAAAAAAACAAGATGAAAAAAGGGAGACAGAGAAATAATCCAGCTAGATACCACCCTGCGGCTTGATCTTTGCACAGATGGAATCTGATATGCCGGAGTCTGCCGCCAAACCATCGCAATTTCGTTACCGTGTCATTGCCGTATAGAGGGTGGCTACCTTGACGTGCAAATTGGCAAGTTCCAGACAATCCTGTGCAACGCCATTCGGAGTAAGCCAAACCCACGCAAGCATCACATCCCGTGGAATGACCCCGTTCATCATGCCGCCATCATCTCTCCCCTCACATCCAATACCCCTCCTTCCAAATCTCTTTCCTATACCCCTCCGTCAACCTAGGATCCTCACCATACCTCTCCTGCCAGCCAACGAAGCCCCTATCCAGCACATAAACCTTCTGTTCCTTCTTCTCTTCAACATCCTCCCATTCTCCATCCTTGCCCTCCTGCTCCTCTCCCTTCTCCTTCTCGCCCTCCTCCTTATTCTTCTTCAGCACCTGTCCAACTCCACTCCCGCTCTGTAGATTCGCACTGAGGCCAAGCAATCTATCTCTTTCGCGGATATATCTCAGAGCAGCGGATGGGCCACGTTGTTGCGAGAGTGCGCAGTGGAAGACGACTGTCTCTTTATCTTTGAGCTTGCGTACTAGTTCGGGGATCTTGGTGTCGAGGGTTGTGGAAGGGGCGTGGATCGAGTGTTTGATGTGGCCGCCGATGTGATCTGTTGGTGTCAGCAGGTAGTCTAGTGTGATCTAAAGGCTGGACTTCTAGGTTTGGGAAACGGGGAGGTTAAGGACGAACCGTCATCTCGTACGTCGATGATGGCGATGTTGGATGGAGGGGCAGAGGAGTCGACATTTGAGGAGGATTGGGAGAGGATAATCTTGGAGAGATCGGTGGAGGAGAGGCGCGGGAGGTTGGCTACTGAGTGCATTGACATCGTGGGCATGCGGGTCGATTGGGAGGGAGGGTGTTATTCTGCGAGTGTCCGAATGCGATATTCATAGACTGGAGTCGCGGGGCTTTGGAGCTCGACGTCGATATCTTGGCATGCAGATCCCTGCTTCTCTCGCCTATCTTGTTGACCTTCGTTCCGCATCTATGCCAGAAGCTTATCACGTACCCTCCATGATCTCCCAACTTTGAACGAGATGAATCATCGACTAGTGCAATATTTCTCGAGTTTCTTAGGGAATCTTGATTGCACTATTTGAACATGGCTTTCCCGTCCGGACCATGATAGCGATCCCTGAAACGGCTGGTCTAATTATTCATGTCGATATGCCATCGATAGACGGACGTCTTCAGCTACAAGTGCATTTGGTGCAAATGCAACACTATATTCTACATGTGCTTGGAAGCCTGTCTGATGTCGAGGAAGATCCTTGACAGATCCGTTGAACAAGATCAATTAAGAGATTCTTCTGAGACTGGTATCAGTCAATTTATCACGCCTGTTAAATAGTCGAAAAATCACATGCAACGCCACAACGCACAATAATTTCTATCTCATGCAGTGCATTTATTCATTCGCAGTCTCCGGTTCCGTTTTTGAGCCTCGCCTCAATAAGCGGGTCATCAAAGCGCTCATCTTTCTACTCGACCTCTCCTCTTCCTCACTCTTCATCTCCTTCTTCCCATCCTTCGACGAGGTTTCGGCCCTCTGCTCCGAACCGCAAGCCGAAAGCCTAACTTCCTCCCTCGCACTCTCAATCAAGCCCGTCCTTGGATACACACCTCTTACATCCCTGTCTACAATCTGAACCGTTCTCATCACAATCTTATCCTTGATATAAACTGTCGCAGCTTCCATAATCTGCGCTAGATGCGCATCTAGGATTCTAGCCTTGGTCTGCTCATCATCATGTTCGATGGATCGGAAGGCTTCTGTGCGGTCTTCATCTTCTTCATCATCGTCAGAATGCTCCAACTCGAAAACAGACACGTCGTTGTTTTCACTTGGATTCCGACGTCGCGGATTGAATCTTCTGAACTTTGGTACATCATCACCAGCTCTATTGATCGAGCCCCAAAACGACCATCTTTTGGTCGCCGTATTAAGCATACGTTCCTGCTTGGACCTGGGATCTTCTTTCTGGATCTTGGCACCGATGACGCTGCTGGGTCTTCGCATGTAAGCGACTTCTATGCTTCGTTTGATAGTGGGCTCAGGAACGTGATTGACTGCGGGTTTGATGCCATTGACTTTTGATGTTCGATGGGGATCGCGATGGCGGGTGATGGTTGGTGAGGGACGTGACGGAATGCTGAGGAGTTCGGCTTGACGGATGGATTGTCTCATTGTACGCTCTTGAGGGAGCTCATACTTGTAGCCAGCGACTTTTTGGAAGGACGGGACAGGTGCGGTGAGCGCGGAGTGATTGCGTGAGCTCGAGAATGCTGGAGCATTGCCATCTTCAGCGACTGGTCTTGCCGGAGTTTCTGGGAAGGATTGTGGCGGCGTGGAGGCATTGGTCTGTGGATCGGACAGCCTTGACTTTGGCGATGCGAGACTCAGACTGCATCTTGAGATATTTGGACTGGAGTACTCAAACGAGAATCTCGAGCGGTTTGGAGTCTCATCCTCTGCTAGAGAGGCCGGGCGGACATTGGGCCTTGCTCGACTCGGTCTGAATCGTTCAAGAATAGCTTGAGCTTCTGAGTCAGCATCGACATTTTTTCCTGGCACGACATTGCTGTCGGTGAGGTCGATACTGGCAGCACAGTCAACTTGAAACCGTCGATGGAGAGAATTTCTAGCAGCAACACGACGAAGCTCTGGATCGGAGCTAAACGCAACACGATTTCCGCGTGGTCTGTTAGCCGTCGGATCGATCGTGACAGCGCGATCAGTGTCTTGTCTTCTCCCATCGGCTACTGCATTTTGTGCTCTTTGGAGGAAATCTTCCATGGTCATGCGAGGAGAGTCGACGGCGGTGTAGGCGGATCCGGATGAGAAGGAGCTGATTGGCTTGCCATCGGGTGTGATACCCATGTCGGACTGGGTGAAGGGGTTAAAGACGTCGAGATCGACTTCATCCTCTGATAAGTCGCCAGGTGGGGTGGCTTTCTTGGTGGAGTTGCGGCGGCGAAGACCGAGGCGGTTTAGGAACGTCATTCTGTTGGGTCGTGGGAGGACCGAGAGATAAGAAGAGATATAAGACTGCTTTTGGTGTTGTGGATTGGTCGGATTGGAGACGTTGCTCATCGAAGTGTGAGAGAGTTGTGTGCTTGGATGTTATGGAGGAAAGAGGAACTGAAGGCCGGCTGAACGCAAGAACTCGTAATTTTGTAAAATAAGCAGATTATCAGTCAGGATCAAACGAAAGAGCCGCTAGAGAGATGAAGCAGAGTGCCGGATCTAGGAGATAGTTTTGTGGTCTAGGATAAAATTGGGTGGCTAGCTAGACCGGTCTCAAGCTAGAATTGTTCGACTGAATAGACAATACCAGACGGCGATCAGAAGAAGCGCTCACACCAAGTGACAGATATCACACATGAGGATAAATCTTTGCATGATGCATGTAGACTCTGACAAGACTGTTGTGGGGAATACAGTTGAGGAGTGATTTTCGAGTGTGAAGCATGAAAACTTGAAGAACACTCACAAAACTCGACGCATTTATTTGCGAACTTGATCGTACTATGTGGGATCTGAGCGTATGCAATAAGCGCGACCACACCAAAGGACTACTTTGATCGGATTCTACACAGGTAGAGGTGTGAAGCATGAGCCAGATTAATGCTCAGTAAGTCTTTACAGAAGAAGTAGTATGAAATGAGGTCTAACTTGGGCACTCTTTTTCCTACAAACGTTTTGTACAAACAACATAGAATAGATTTGACACTTGTCAAAATAGCTTTATAGTAAAATTCTCGATGGTATGTTTCGGATTGTGAAAAGCCAGTTACCGAATTAGAAAGTTACAACGAATGGAATGGACAATGGCCCATGGAGCTTGGAAGCTGCCCTACCCACGTTCATTTACATCAAGTACCACTGCTTAAAATTTGTACCGATGTAGATGGATGTTCTTCCTCGTTCTATCCCTGACTGAACTACACATAGGCCAGATTCAGCTACCTGAAAACGTCTTCTGAATATGCGCACGTGAAGTAAGAAGCGGTACCAGAACAAGAATCAAATGGCATTTAGAAACAAAAAAGGTGTAATATGCGTGGTACTTGAGGCAGCTATAGATCTCGATCCGAAGATATGCACAGTCAATGCACGTGAACAAGTCTTCGTGCTTGGAAACAGCCAAACAGACACTGAGTGAAATAGGCGAAGGCGACGAGCAAGCAAGGCGGGTAAGGCTAACGTTACGATACCAACCACACCTAAAACACCTAAAACACGCTTCCAGATAGCAACTGACCACCGGAACGATCACTGAGATTATGTTATGGAGCAAGCAAGTAGATTGACTGTTGGACCTGGAGATCGATGGGGCTCGTGTAAAATGCATCTGCTGGATTGTCGCCTTGTCGCGAATCTTTCGAGCATGCCGAGTCAAGACACGAAGGCTTCAGCTCAATCACCCTGCTAGGATTTCCTCTCTCCTGGACATACTGGGTGAGATTTGACTGAGTGTCTGAAATGTTGTTGTCGATGAGGTGGTCGCTTTGTGCTTTGTAGAGCAGAGAGCGAAGATCCCAAGCTATCCCGTGCGCTAAACCTAAAGGGAGAAGTTAGGCGACTCCACCAGACCATCCAGCTGCAGCCAAAGACCACGAATCTCGAATTCGGCCAGATTGAGTTGAGCCTCAACGTCACGACCACCTCCCCTCTCCCTATCTCTATTACCACGACACCTCCCTCAATCTACGACGATACCGACACATTTCGAAGGTGCTCCTCTTCTCCAAAACTCTCTGCCCCCTCTACGACTGATCACAACAACTTCTCCCCAGCAGAGCGGTCTCTGCGCGCCTCAGAAGCCACATCATTTCCTCTATCCTCCCCCTTACCGCAACCACATTCGGCATAGCATCGCAAGCCATTCGCAGATATGCGGTTAGACGTAAAGGTACGTGGCCATCCCCAGAGGACCAGAGGACCAGGAAATTTGTATATGCAGCTGGAAGGTCAAGATGGCACAACCCCCACCACATCGGAGGAATAAGAGCTTGGAGTTGCGCGAGTCGGTTGTGGTGGGAATGATGGCGGCGAACAATGCTAATACGGTATACAAAATACAGAGACAGCTGTTTGCCCGCAGCGAGAGAGTTAAGGGAATTGATTTCCATCCAGTCGAGCCATGGATCTTGACAACACTATACAGCGGTATGTTGTTCGGCGCATTGGTTGGGATTTCGCTGATGATACCTAGGTCATGCATATATCTGGTCATACGAGACAGGAGTATGTCTCTCCCACAAGTTCAGTGTCTGCGTCATTTACTGACCCTCTGCAGCTGGTTGTCAAGAGCTTCGAATTGACAGATGTTCCCGTACGAGCTGGTCGATTTGTTGCGCGCAAGAACTGGATCGTATGCGGTTCAGATGATTTCCAATTGAGAGTCTACAATTACAATACTTCCGAAAAGATCACCTCCTTCGAAGCTCATCCCGACTACATTCGAGCGATCGTCGTACACCCTTCCCAGCCGTTCGTCCTTACCGCCTCCGATGACATGACAATTAAGCTGTGGGATTGGGACAAGGGATGGAAGTGTGTGCAGATATTCGAAGGACACAGCCATTATGTTATGGGCCTAGCCATCAACCCAAAGGACACAAATACATTCGCCTCGGCATGTTTAGACAGAACAGTGAAGATCTGGAGTCTGGGCTCATCGACGGCGAACTTCACATTGGAGGCACACGAGACGAAGGGTGTAAACCACGTCGACTACTACCCACAATCCGATAAGCCATACCTCCTCACAACCTCAGATGATCGAACAGTGAAGATTTGGGATTACACCACAAAGTCACTTATTGCGACATTGGAAGGCCACACCAGCAATGTTTCTTTTGCATGCTACCATCCAGAGCTGCCTGTTATCATTTCTGGATCCGAGGATGGAACTGTCAAGATCTGGCACGCTAACACATATCGATTGGAGCAATCGCTGAACTATGGCTTAGAGAGAGCTTGGTGTGTCAGCTACCAGCGGGGCAAGCAAGGTGTAGCTGTTGGTTTTGATGAAGGTGCGGTTGTGGTGAAGATGGGTAGAGAGGAACCTGCGGTCTCTATGGACGGGTCTGGCAAGTTGATTTGGGCGAGACACAGCGAAGTTGTTTCCTCAATAATCAAGGGAGGAGGTAAGTTGCCTGTGGCCAGATGCGGGCATTGCTAATCTAGTCAGATGCTTCAATAAAAGACAACGAGCCCATCTCGCTCCCAACAAAGGATCTAGGTACCTGCGAAGTCTACCCACAAACCCTCCTCCACTCTCCAAACGGCCGTTTTGTTTCGGTATGTGGTGACGGAGAGTTCATCATCTACACAGCTCTCGCGTGGAGAAATAAGGCGTTCGGTTCGGCGTTGGATTTTGTTTGGGGCTCGAAGGAAAACAGCAACGATTATGCGATCCGCGAATCTGCTACAAGCGTCAAGATCTTTAAGAACTTTGTTGAGAAGGCTGGAGGACTCGATGTTGGATTCCAAGCTGAGGGTTTGACTGGTGGCGTTCTTCTTGGTGTTAAGGGACAAGGTGGAATTGGCTTTTTCGACTGGCAAACAGGTGGCTTGGTCCGAAGAATTGAGGTCGATCCCAAGGAAGTTTACTGGTCCGAGAACGGTGAATTGGTCTCGATCGCCTGCGAGGATACTTTCTATGTTCTTCGATTCTCAAGAGAGAACTACCTGGCTGCGGTACAGTCAGGAGAGGTAGACGATGATGGTGTTGAAGCAGCTTTCGAGGTCGTCACAGACATCAACGAGAGGTAAGTAGCTCCAGGCTTCTGGAAGCACTTTGCTAACATACTCAGTGTACGAACTGGAGAATGGGTTGGCGACTGCTTCATCTACACAAACAGCACCAACAGGTTAAATTACCTGGTTGGTGACCAAACATACACCATTTCCCACTTCGATCAACCCATGTACCTGCTCGGATACATCCAACGAGATTCTCGAATCTATCTCGCTGATAAAGATGTAAACGTCACTTCCTTTGCCCTTTCTCTTGCAGTTGTTGAGTACCAAACGCTTGTCCTCAGAGACGATATGGAGACAGCCGAGGAGCTCCTACCAACAATTCCTCAAGACCAATTGAATAAGATCGCCAGATTTTTGGAGGGTCAAGGCCACAAGGAATTGGCACTTGAGGTCGCTACAGACTCCGAGCACAAATTCGACTTGGCTCTTGCTCTTGGTCATCTACAAATTGCTCTGGATCTCGCCAAAGAGGCCGATGTTGAGCACAAGTGGAAGACTGTTGGTGATGCAGCATTGAGTGGCTGGGATGTCGCACTCGCAGCGGAGTGCTTCAAGAACGCCAAGGATCTCGGCTCTCTGCTTCTCCTCCACTCCTCCACCGGTGATCGCGAAGGTCTCAAGGCACTCAGTGAGCAAGCTCAAGAGGCTGGTGCCCATAACGTTGCATTCACATGTTTATGGCAACTTGCCGATGTCGAAGGATGCATCAATCTTCTCACCAAGACTGGTCGGGAAGCCGAGGCAGTGCTCTTCGCTCAAACATACAAGCCAAGTCTTGCACCCAAGACCGTCGGCCTGTGGAAGGAGTCTCTCGAGAATGCGAAGAAGGGTAGAGTCGCCAAGACCGTTGGAGTACCTGGAGAAGACGATGAGCTGTTCCCCGAGTGGGATGAGTACTTGCGCTTGGAAACCGAGGGCGTCAGTCTTATCGATGTTGACACGGAGGAAGTCAACGGTGAAGCTTCAGATCCTGATGCGGAAGAAGCAGAGGAGGAAGAGGCTGAGGCCGAGGCATAGTAATAGACTTGATTTTACGGGGTTTGGGGTGGTGGTGGTGAAAATAGCGTAAAGAGCTAACCTGTTGAATGAATGGAATATGTTCTGTTTGGATCTTGTTTTGTTGCACAGATTCTTTCGAATTTCTCTGGATGTAGTTCATCCCCACAATCTTGATCACAAGGCGACCAATGCAAACTTCATGCGCTTGCATGTCATCAAGTTACGATACTCAACTGCTCATAGCCAAGGTCGACGTCTTAGTCTGAGCACAGCACAAGTGGAGATGCCGAATTGCGGACGAAATGCGGACTTCCAGCGAGACTGGTTTCGCTGACTGTGCCCGCCCCATACCGACCTGGGTCATCAGCCTCTTTGTTATTCTTCACAATGTGAATGAAGGTCCTACCAAGTGGATGCAGTGCACTTTATTCAGGAACCCTTTAATTGAACGTTTCTTGCGATAGAAGTGAGCTGCTTCTCTCGCTTGGTGGGAGTAGTTTCAAGGCTCCATTCCGTACCGAGGGGATAATTTCTGAGAGGCCCTTTAATAAATAGATTGCGAAAGGTACCACGACGATTATTGACATGATTCGTCTCTGTAGGTTTGATCGATCATCCTTGTTTGGCTAAGCTCGCAGTTGATGCTTCTTTTCCTGGTTCTTCAAGAGTGAAAAATCGTTGCATTGCATCACACAACACCTTGCCGAAATTTGCAACAACGACAATAGTACTACGTGGATGCCACGACTTGAATCACGTTTCGTGAATTCTCCAGGCATCGAATGCTCCAATCGCGAGTCGGCGGATTGCATTATCTTGTTGCTGATTATTCATGACTGAGATGGCTCATTGCGCATCCCGTTGGTCTGGTACCTCCTCGTCAGCACCGGCAGCCGTGTTGATATTTCCACTTCGAGCATTTTTGGGCCTCATTTGCGTCATTGAGTGGATTGATATACGGTGACTGGATTCTTGCGGTAGATAATAGCTGATTCAATCAATGCGCCACAATTACCAAGTGCCCTCCGCCGGTGGCGACGAGGGTAAATAAGTACCTGGGACTTTCCAAGAACTCGAAGAACCACATGGCCGGAAGAACAGATAGCTAAGCAATATCTTTCGACACCTTGAATCAACTCGATCATGGCTTCCCAAGTAAGTCACCCACAGTCACTAGGTATAATCGACACGGTCACCTGACATGTCCCAGCTTCACAGTGCTTCAGCACCAATGTATACCTTGGCGGAAGGTAGGTCATCTGCAAGACTACCATCTGGGCATATGCTAATTCCCTGAAGGTGCGCCGACCAAAGATCCTGCTTCGTCGTATAGCATCAGCCGACCAGCTGGTCGAGGTGGCTTGCTCCTCCTCCAAGACACTCAGCTAATCGAAACACTTGCGCACTTCGCCAGAGAGCGTATTCCTGAACGGTAAGAATTATCAGAAAAAATCTCTCGTGCTTCATGACTTGGTGGAAAGATGATATTTCAATGACAGATACTGACTAGCGATAGAGTCGTGCACGCAAAAGCAGCTGGGGCCTATGGCCAGTTCGAGGTCACCCATGATGTGAGCGACATCACTTCGGCTGCTTTCCTGGGCGCTGTGGGTACCAGAAGTCCAGTTCTTGCCAGAATCTCAACAGTCGGACCTGAGAGAGGTTCTGCAGACACGGCTAGAGATCCTCGCGGATGGGGAATCAAGATCTATACCTCGGAAGGAAACCAGGACTGGGTGTTCAATAATACAGTAAGATCTCATGACTTGAGAATCGTATGGCATGTGACTGACACGCTCAGCCTGTATTCTTCATTCGAGATCCAATCAAGTTTCCTTCGCTCAATAGAACTCACAAAAGACATCCTCAAACCAACATTCCTAATTCCACCATGGTATGAGACCTCATTTTCACCTCTGGTGATTTTGGCTGACGGGTTTTACAGTTCTGGGAGTAAGTCGGAACATATTCGCTGCATGATTTGGCTAATCAACCTCAGTTTCCACAACAATAACCAAGAAGGAACTCACGAACTCATGCATCTCTTCAGTGACCGAGGCACGCCAGCATCACTTCGACACACTGATGCCTTCAGTGGACATACTTACAAATTCACGAAACCTGTACGCAACATTTTCCCCCAAGGAATTGCGCGGAATGTGCTGAAATTGTACAGGACGGATCCTTTGTCTACGTCAAAATCCACCTGAAGACTGATCAGGGTGTTAAAAATTTCACCAACGAGGAAGCGACCAAGATCGCAGGCGAAGATCCCGATCACAACGTTCGAGATCTTTTCGACGCTATTGAGCGCAAAGACTACCCCACATGGACAGCATATCTGCAAGTGATGAAACCTGAAGAGGCAGAGAACTACCGGTGGAACATCTTCGACATGACGAAAGTGTGGCCTCACAAGGACTATCCGCTGCGACAGTTCGGGAAGCTTACCTTGGATAGAAATGTAGGAGCTCTTCCCCAAACCCTTTCCAAATACTTAGATTGATACTCTCAGCCTCAAAACTACTTTGCAGACATTGAGCAGGCAGCTTTCTCACCCTCAACCATGGTCCCTGGCATTGAAGCTTCAGCAGATCCGAGTATATCACACCCTAGCACACATGATAGAGCATAAAGCTGACCATTTCAGTGCTCCAAGCAAGAATGTTCTCCTACCCCGACGCAGCACGCTACCGTCTGGGCGTGAACTACCAACAACTACCCACCAACCTCCCCATCAGCGCAGTCTACGCCCCAATGCAACGAGACGGCTTCGCTAACTTCCGTGGCAACTACGGCCCTGATCCCAACTATGTGCGCTCCACTCTTCGGCCTCTGAACTATGGCCCCGCCAAAGCAAGTCATGATGAATGGATCGGCAAGATCTCCGAATTCTCGTCTGAGGTTACCGATGAGGATTTTGTGCAGCCGAAGGGCATGTGGGATGTTTTTGCGAGGTATCCCGATCAGCAGGAGAATTTTGTGCATAATGTTGCGGTGCATTTGGGACTTGCGGTTCCAGAAGTGCAGCAGAAAGCTATTGGTATCTTGCTCATGTGTCTCGGAATTGTGAACAGCGTACTGACAATTGTGCAGAAGTGTTTGCTCGCGTTGACAAAGACTTGGGTCGGAGGATCCAAGAAGCGATTACCAAGCTTTGAGTCAACGAGATGCGTACGGCAGTTGGCCGAGGATAATGTATCATTTCTAGCATGCCAGCATATGGTAGACTGTTTGTTGTTTGTTGTTCAGTGAATGCTGAGGGGAAGCATTCTCCAAATTTTAATATGAAGGAATCGCGGACTGGAAAGTATATATATTCCGTATCCCGAGCTAAATACAAAGGTTTCATGTTCTCATATTTTGTATGATGCACCCGCATTTCCCATTCAATGGGCTGCAACAGCAGTCTGGGTACCAGTCAAAGTCTCCTTCTGAGCCTTGCTCAAATCAGCCTCCTCCTCCATACCGCCCAACAACAAGTAGCTTGGTGCAGCAGCCTGCATCTCCGGGGGAGCAGTGAAAGTATAGAATTTCTCGTCGTGCCACTGTCCAGCAGTGACGGCTCTTCCGCTGGAATCGGTGAACTGGGTCTCGTTCTCCGCGCGGAGGAAATAGGCGATGGAGTATCGGTGCTCGTCCGCATTCAAGGGAACGACTCGGTGGATGCATGATGCCATGGCGTGGCCGCTGGCGAAACGGAGGGAGTCTCCAACGTTCACGATAGCGGTTCCGACCTTGGGTGCGACGAACCCGAATTCCTTGGCTCCTGATTTCTTCCATTAGTGAAATTTCAGGAGTCCTCTTCACGAGGGAGCGTCTTACCAGGTGGTCTGATTTGAAGTCCCCATTGCTCACTGAACAACAAAGTCAAGGAGCTGATATCTGTGTGCTTCTGGTGACCAATGTTCTTGTCCTTCACTGGGTCGGATGGGACGTAGTGCATCATGGCCAATGTGCTCGACGAAGCACGGTGGTTGCGATGGGAGTTCTCGAATCGGTCCTTGCCGGTGAGACCCATTTGTGTGGAGAGACCAGATAGAATGGCCTTGGTGATGATGTTGGAGCCTGCAATTGCGTTCTCGAGGACCTTCATGTCTCCGGTGTTCTTGATGTTGCGGGGAATGTGTGGGGACTCGCTCTGGATTTCGTCTCGGGATACCTACGAACACTGTTAGCAAGACTCCAATGGAATATTCTTCAATTGATTTTCAATTACCTTGACCATTTCGTATCCATCTTTGGTGTTCTCGAGGACACCGGTTCGGGAGCCTACAGGCTCGTATCCAAGATGTGGTGCGACGAGACCTGCAAATAATTATCAGCATACATTCAATTTCTGCGAATTCCGGACAGAAGGACTCGAAAGTGCTTCGGCACGTACCAAATTCATTCTTGACTTCCAATGGAGAGTCAAAGAACTTGTTCATGAGCTTGAGTGTCTCTTGTTGATCATCAAGAAATCTACGTCCGTCGATCCCCTGGAGATCGATGTAGAAAAATCCCTCATCCTGGCAGCACTTCAACAGCTTCTCGAGTTCCTCTGGCTCTTGGGAAAGCAGACGAGAGAAGTCAATGGTTTGCATGGAATAGACAGGCACCTCGCTGCCGTTCCATTGCACTGTCTTCGGGACTTCTGAGGTGATACCCATGATTGCGATTTCTGTATATTTGATGGTAAAGTGTAGAGTGGGGTCGATTTGAATCGGGAATTGGAAATGAAAGATGCTTGAAGGTACCACTATTATGTACTTCTCAAGAACTACCCAAAGCTCATTAGCCAAAGATAAGCTAAACAGCCATATATGGAGTACCCCTCAGTACCTTGGACACGTGTCGTGAGGGGTAGCTTGGATACGAGGAGTAAATGTGAGAGATAAACAAAAAGCACTACCGGCTGGTCAGGGGTTTTGGTCTCGGCGTCATGCAAGCGAGAGAACCAAGACACTCTAATCAGACGCTGGATACATCAATATTCCCCACAATAATGTGCACCAGCTAACACCAAGCGCATGGCGAGTGCATATTCGACCGGAAGAGGAAGGTGGGGTGTACTGATTCGAGGCCAATACTGCAGCCAAGTTCCAGTTCAGCCTCTAACTTTCAGCCTAGAGTGGTACGTTGAAACGCCGCGTGAGGTATCTTCGTGGCGTAGCTCAATTAATGATTTATTTGAGATATTGATTATCCAAGTTAAAGTCGTTATCTACGAACGAAAGAAGTGGAGCAATAATATGAACTAGGAGTAGAACCGCTTAGCCGATTGAATGGATGTCACTGATCAACGCTGGTGCTGGCGTTGTCCTCTTCACCTGACTACACACTCTTGTCCCTTTTTTTGCTTACAGTGATACACATACTTCATCATGGGAAGCTTAGGTACCGAGCCGAATGTGCTTCAAGTTGCCATTGTTGGCACTGGAATTGCGGGCCTCACGGCAGCCATTGCACTCCGGAAGCACCCAGCCATACATGTCGAGTTGTACGAGAAGGCAACAGAATTACGAGAAATAGGTGCCAGTATCACACTAGGCCCCAAGTGAGTGGGAATCTTAAATCTGGTCTAAGGAGGTCTTGCTGACTGTGTGTTACCAAGTGGACTGAGAACACTGGAGAGACTGGGCTTGGAAGACTGCATCAGCGATAAAGTGGGGTATCGAGGACCGAATCCGATTTCCAGATTCTATCGTCACTGGAAGACGAATGAGATTATTGGCGAAGACTTCTACGAGAATGTCTCTGAGCCTTTGCATTATACGGCAAGGTTCCATCGTGGACATTTGCAACAGGCCTTGCTCAAGCACGTTCCACGAGACCTCATACACCTGAAAAAGAAACTTGTGTCTGCAACTGTGGAGTCTGGAGACTACGTGAAGATGGAATTTGGAGATGGAACAACTGCAACAGCCGATATACTCATCGGAGCTGATGGAATTGGTTCGGTATGGCTTTGATCCCACAGCAGGCTTCCTTGGCTCGAGGACATCACGCATCGTGATTCACGCGCAGGTTCTGACGAGTCTCTAGGGCGTGAGGAAATCTTTTGCTCCAGATTTTGAATTAGAATGGAGTGGACATACCGCATTCCGTGGTATCTTCGACGCCGCTCTCATCGAACCTATAGAAGGAGTTCCACTCGATTCGACCCACTGGTGGGGGCCTGACACGAATTTCTTCGCAACTCGTCTGGCACAGAACCTGTTCACAGTCCAAGGAGGGATCTATGCAGATCCAAAAGATCCAGCAGCCATTGCCAAGTTTCGTGATGGGGGTCAATGGGACAAGCAAGCTGACATCCAATTGCTGAGAGAGAAATATGTTGTGAGTGAAGCTTCCCGAAGACCGATTTGGTAGGATTTGTCTAACAAGCTTTCAGGACTGGAATCCTGTCGTCAAGGCACTATCAGAAGTTACGCCCAATGTTCGCTATTACCCAAATTTCTTCTGTGGATCTTCATTACCAACTTGGATCTTTGATGGTCGTGTCACATTGGTAAGTCAAAGACTCGTGGTCCTGGCATTTTCTCGATATCCGTCTGTGTTATGCTGGTGTTAAACTCGGAGGAAACCAGCGCATAGATCAGTACTTACTGATGAGTGACGACTTAGATCGGAGACGCAGCGCACGCACATGGAGGTGCATTTGCCACTGGAGGATCACTTGCGATCGACGACGCCTATGCTCTCTATCTGGCTCTTATGGAAGTAGTGCCATCCTCTACGACAGAGAAGCCCTCCTCGGAAACTATCCAAAAAGCACTGAAACTCTATGAAGATACCCGGAGACCACACGCTGTGAAGTTACTGAAGGTCGTGCATGCGAATAATGAAATGAAGACTAGGAAGATCATAACAGCGACGCAGGAAACAGATGAGGAGTTGAGAGCAAGGGCAAAGAGAGGTTCGAATACGACCTGGTTGCATGAGCATGATGTTGTTAAGGCTTTCGAGGACGCACGTGCTGCATCTGTGAAGGTGTAAGCTGAGACAATAAATACACCCGCGGGAAGACAGGGAGTGCTCGAATTGTCGCTGCAGTATTCAACAAATTAACGTCACATCCTCGAATTGAACGTGTACACATCGAACCAAACATGAAGTTCGGTATACTTGATTGGCCTTTGAGGTACGATCAAGTAATAAAGATGTCTCCTTCATAAACAATCGAATGGGTTTAACTCTTCTTCAGATATATCCGCATTCCTCATGGTCGTGATGTTTTCAATGTTGATCAATCAGCCCAAACATGGAATTCGGAGAACTAGAGCCCGTGACCAGAGCTGGTGAATAACAATAGTCAGTCAAACAATGCCTTCCGAGTCACCAACCTTGCATGTGAGTGCAGCAATACTGGAGATACCGACTTCAAGCTCCTTAAATTTGTGTACTCAACGGACTCTGTTCCCAGACCATACCACTACTTGACCACAGAACTTCCAAGTAAGTGCCCAAATATGACAGAAGCTCAACTAGAAATGTGGAGGTCAGCTCTGATCGAAGACACGATCGACTACCTCGAAGACCACGAAGACTACGTGGTAATAATAATCGAAAGAAAGACAGGAGATATCGTCCAGCAGTATGAGTATGAGTATTCTCTCGACAGGTTCTTGGAGCATCTCGCATCTCTGCAAAGTCTGGACGTGCGAAGCGTCGTGCCCGAATTAGAAGGCCTCACAGTGAAGCCTGGAGATGAAGTGAATCGTTCAAACGAACAGAGCTCGCGCGGTGACAGCCCACACACCGATCCTGAGTTCAAGGACTTGGATGCAATTTCGGATCCAGGGTCAGACGGTGAATCCTGGATGACATACTCGGACACTAGAAGTGAGCTGTCGTCCCACGAGATGCAGGAAGGGGGTAGACTGTATCGCGATGTGGAGGAACAGCATGTTGAAATCGGGACCGGCTCTCGAATCGACGAGCGAAAGTTGCCGGGAACCCACAAACTGGTCATGCCGAATATATCCATGATACCTGGAGACAAAAGACAGGAAGTTGTACGTATAGAAATTGAGCAGGAAGGTGGAGACCAAGTAAAAGAACGCAGGGGACAATTCAGAGGTATCGGCATGACAGACGGACTGGCCCTAGCTGCAACTGCAAACGCCATTTTGCTCGCTTGCATGTGGATTGCCGAGAACTGGGAACGTGTAGAACAGCGATGAGATCTACGCACTAGCCTGACTGATTGCACTGTACCAACAATGCGAGGTTCGAGTCTATCGAGGCTTTTGTATCTCCAGAATTAAATGTATTATTAAGAAAGGTAAGTTCACAAAAGTACCATACCGCTCAACATCGACAGCATAATCGTCGCAACCACCATGAAAGCCTTCGTATCAACAGCCGGGATCTTAGCACCAGCGCTCTTCTTCGTCGACGAGGCACTCGCAGTTTCAGTAACAGTCCCAGAACCAGCACTCGCGGTCCCCGTACTTTCATTGTCCGCAGTCCCAGCCTCTTGACTCCCAGAACCATCAAGTCCAGGGCCAGTGCCAGCACCAGTACTCATGTAGTCTTCAGCCTTGGCAGGTATGGCTGGCAAGTTATCGTTTGCAACATCCCAGTCGGCCGATTCGGTGGGACATGTGGTAGATGCAGAAGTTGAAGTTGCTCCTCCGTTCCCGGTCGGGTTGGTGGCTTGGGCATATGCTGAAGAGAGGTAATTGTAATCAGCATTTGTGGATACGGTGTCTCCATCGATTGTGACGAGTCCGTAGCCATTTCCTTCCTCAGAGTATTCGTAGACGAGACCACCAGAGAAGACATTAGTCATTGAAGTGTTATATAGTGCGGCGACTTCTTCAAATGTTCGAGTATTTGTTATGCATCCAAACTCGGACATACTGCTTTAGATTAGTAGATCTTCACAGTAGATTGTTCATGGAGAACAACGTACAATAGAGGAATGCCATAGCCCGTATAGTTTGCAACTAGAGTATCCCAGCCAGAAGTTGTGAATGAGGATGGATCGCACCACGAGTAGTCGTTGATTGCGTAGAAGTCACTTCTTTGGTCGTCCGTTCCGCAGTTCATGTAGTTGGCCATAATTTCCTGGTTTTCCGCCACGTCTGCAGCCGAGTAGCCAACTGGAACAGAGCGATAACCCCTGCTGCCAATATACTGCTTCATGTCCCTTGTAACAGCTTTCACATATGGTGCACAGTCTGTATTTGTGACATTGTTGATGACTTCGTTTCCAGAAAGGAAAGCGAGAGTGTTGGTGTAATTTGCGAAGGCGTCGATGGTAGCGAATACACTTTGCAGGTACACGCTATTGTACGATTCTTTCGGGTCTTCTCTGTTGAGTGAGTACTTGGAGGTATCGGTATCCAGTACGAGATATATCCCAGCTTCAGCCAGGGCTGCCATGCACTCGTCGTGGTTTTTGGAATTGTCCACGGCGTAGACTCGAATCGTGTTAATGCCGAGTTTGGTGAAGTATGGGATGTCCCTCTTGCATGCTGTGGCATTTGCGATCGGATCCGACTCAACACCGGTTCCACCACCTGATGATAATCAATATGACTGAGCGTGATGATGAGCATTGTGCCATTTACCTGGTTGGTAGTCTACCCCGCGAATATAGAATCGCTCATTGCCCTGGTAAAACGCTAGGAATTTATCAGCCAGGACTCGGAGCTATTGTTTTTACTTACACTAACCATTGCCAGTAATTGTGACGGGGGTAAGTACGCTGGTTGCCCGAGGTGCTAGAACCGGGGATGGGGATGCTGCGGCAGAAGTCGCAAAGAACAGAGACCCAAGGAGGGCGGAGATGGTGCTCGGCTTCATGATGCACTTATGCAGAGAAAGAAGAAGGGCTGCAAATAATGGATTTGTGAAGAGGCAAATGATTGAAGCCTCGCAATTCAGCCTTGTAAGAATGATAAAGTAAATAACGAGAGTGTTTTGCCAAGAGAGAAGCGAAGCTTGGCTGATCGAAACAGGATGAAGAGGGTGTACATACTTAATCAAGAGGCCGCGCGCTAAAATAGTTGCCGGAGTCGTATCTATACTTAGAGCTACATAGTTTCCACTGTGAGAGATTTTCTGTAGACTATTGCGCGTCCTGGTTACGAATTGCGTTACCCAAAGCACTAGCGAGAAGACCCCTGCCAAGCAAGATCTGGTCCAATCATGTGACTGTGGTAAACATTGCATCCATATGGTTGAAGGCCCTTGCAGTCGTGGTCGCTGTAGCTGCCAAGACTCTCCCGAAAGACAGCGGCAGCCATTCCAAGAGTGCTGTTAAGCTGGTCCAAAGACCCCGCGTATGGTCTAGTGAACGAGCGTCTCTAGCTGGTGGCGAAGTTCGGATCCTCGGATACTTGCGATGTGGACCGGACCAAGGAGGGGCATACGAGAGGCGGGCTTGGGTAGGTGGCTGGCTCAAAAAACCCCGGTATATTTCTGAAATACTTATGTGCACCCGCATATCACTCATTTCCGGATCTTAGATCTCAGCTGCCGAATCCGATATCCTAGATGTGAGAAGCCGAAAAAAAAAGGCCGCATTGATGATTATTACCGAGGCGAGAGTCTGGATACCATTCTGGTCTTCGTAAACGACTCCCAGAAATTGTCATGAGACAAGGGGAATAGAAGAGACAGTATTTTCCTCAATCAGAGCTTTTGCCTTCTTTTTCCACGCAGAGGTGGCATGTCCCCACTCCCGAGGTAAATTCTGTTGAGATCATCCTGCGTCAAGATATTGGTGTTTGGAGCACACGTATCAGTTGGCATACAAGCCTCCGCCACTCCACCCATTCCTCAGAAATATCATCGGCGTCTAGCACCCAGAGGTATAGGACTTTGGCGATGCACGGGTATCTAGTACATTCCGACAAGCCAGCGAATCAGAAGCGGCGAGAGAAATGATTCAAACGATAGTCTGACGAGTTGTACAGATTCTGTTGGATCTACCCATGAGACAGATTAAAGTCCCAAAAGAATGGATTCGCTCCGTCAACGACGCCAGATCCACGACCTCGAGCGCCAGTCTCGAACACCCAATACAATCTTGCAGACGAACGTCCAATAGAAGACATAAGCCAGGATGATCATTACGATTCGGCTCCTGATTCCAATGTTGCTCGTCTTTGCCACATCTGCGTACTCCACCTGAGGTTCTGGGGTTGCGGCACGCGAAGCTGAAGAAAGCTGGCACCACAGTTGGAAACACAACCATTTTTCGGACTCGATTTCGATCTCCGGACAGCCGCTGTGACATCTCGTCAGCGTTCTTGTTTTTGAAGAAGACTCTCTTCTGTGGGGTTGGCGCAAGTAGTCATAAAGATTTGAGAAGCAGATGGTGAGGTTCGACGTTCCCGACGAGACATTAGGGCGTCACTCGCCTGCCGGCGCCAACATTGGGCAAGACGAAGCGGAAGTTGCGGCTCGGTCGACACAAAACCACTTGGAACTCTCTAAATCATGCTGCACAATAGTGTCGAAGCCTGAAATAATCTGTGAGCAACATGGAACAAGTCCAGAACAAGGAACAGGAAGAGACTGTGACGAAATTATCTGGGGTACTCAGGGAGTAGAAGGAGACGGTGTGCAGTCACGGGTCTATGTTAGCTTTTGTGCGTCAGACTACAGCAGGGCGTACACAATTGAATCCCTTCTTCCGAGCTCCATGTACTATGCAACACGGTATCCTTTGGATAATGGGAGTTGGAAATGTATTAGGACTACATCCCGAGTTGTGGATTTGTTTTCTTCTGGTCCTGCTTTGAGAAATTATACTGACCACACACCACTGTAGTGGTCCCTCACCGCCTGCGCTGCTCAACTTCCCTTCAGGATGGAGAGTTTTAGGCGATCTTCCTCCGTGGCCCAAGATGACGTGAGTCTCCTGATCAAATCCGAGTCCTTCAAGTTTTTTGCTAACGATATGTAAAGGATTGGGCCGGATTTGCAACCTGTTGTTCCGGAGAATCCCGCAGCATGTGAGAAGCAAACAGCAGTACTGAGCATTGAAACCACTTCAATTGCTACCACTGTCATCCGCGGAACTACCACCGTAACAACCACATCCATGTCCGAAGCCTTTACCATTTTAGGCTGCGGAGTAGAGGACGATGACACGGCGACTACGATTGAGACTTGCGACTGGCCCGCACCAGTACCTAGAGCTGTTGGCCAAAATCGACGAGACTATGCTCGATAGGTCTTATCAGAGCGGGCAACTTACAACGTCCCACTGTCAGACGTCTTGATCTATATCAAGAATCCTACAGCAGACATGTTCTGGCTCAGGCAGCGACTCGAGATAGATAGCCAGCCCCATGGAAATACGCCTGCTCAACATGAAGTTGCGACTGAGATTCGTTCCCAGGCGAACAAGCATACTGCATTTTTCTATGTCAAACAAACCTCCGAGGCGTATCTTCAAATGCTGTACCGCCAACCAACATACCAAGTAATACCCCCACAATCTTTTTATCCCGGCGGTCGAATATGACTAACCATCTCTTCTTTTAGATATCGCAAATGCTGCCAGTTCCTCCGCCACCTCCGAAGCCAGTCCCGCGCCGGTTTACAGGCCCATTGAACAATGCGACTAATTCGCTCGTGAGCCGAGATGGTACAATGAGCGAAAGTTCCAACGAGGCCCATTCCCTTCAAAAACGTACAAGCGAAGTGACAGACAGCTGGGCTTTATCGCAGCTCTCAGTTCCACCAGGAATAGATCTAAGTGGAAGTTTGCTTACTGCCGTGTCTTAATACATCACATTGCTACGATTTAGCACATCTTCCCATTCCCTTGCTGCCATTTAACCCCCAAACTATCAAGGTTGAACATCAACGACTGACACTGAATTTCGTTAGTGGGCGAGAAAGAGGAATGGATACGCCGGGCAAGATGGAGAGGACTTTGCGTATATGTCTGATCAAAGTCCATGCTCTGGATAATTTATCTACATCGTCGAAGACTCGTTTGATCCAGCACACGCGGTAAGCGAGTATCGTTTCGGCTGGTTCTGCGAATCATGATTACGTTACAACAGGTGGTCAAAGATCGTGTTACGGAACAAATCACCTTGCAAAGCTACGGCAATTGGCAGTCGGTCGTTACTTATGGCTCTTGGCACGCAAGTGCTTGCGCTTACGTTGCTGCCAAAGTGTGCAAACGTCCTACCTTCATTACTGTTGACGCTAAAACTGAGGGTCTGTACGAAGGAGCCATGTTATGGACAACCGCGGTTCGCATAGAGTCTCTGTTGGCAGTTGCGGAGGACGCCAAGAGTAAGAATCGGCAAGGAAAGGCTGTTTTGAATATGTCATGTAAATAATAAGCTTACCCACGAAACTCTAGATTGGGAAAGTGCTGACTTTTGATGCGAAACAGGGGAAATCTTTGTGGGAGTTCAAGAGATGGAGAAGCAGGCGCTTCGTAAGTCATCTTGGTCTTCCGACACACGAGAGAAATTTCTAACCTAGAAGCAGTACTTGTTTTGAAACTATTGGACAGTCTTAATGTCGTTCTTGTCGGAGCGACTGGCAATGATGGCGTGGCAGACCCTCTTGTTAAATCCTGTCCGACCCTGTTCAAGCCAGAAGGCAGTCTTCCCAACATCGTGGCTGTCGGTGCAACCACATACGCAGGTGGCCTATGGCAAGCCAGTCAAGCGCTGATGGCTGATATGGTCTTTGCTCCTGGAGCTCAAGTTCGAGTTGGAGATGGTGAGGGAAGTGCAGCAAGCGGAACATCATTCGGTAAGTTTCGCCAAAATCGCCGTGTTGAGTTACTGCTGAATATAATTGGACTCGGGCTACGATTGGAGACTGATTGCTTGAACACAGCGGCGCCTGCCATCGCCGGGCTTGTGGCCTACTTTCGAGCTCTGCCTGGAAACGACTTCACCGACCCAGCGAAAATGAACACCCTCCTGAAAAAGATGTCTCGCCCAATAGTCAACGGCGGCAATATAAGAGAACCAGATAACTTACGGGCTCAAGTGTGGAACGGGCAGATCCGAGTTGAAGGTCTACAAGGTTCTGTGACTGACATCAGCTGCTTGTCGGCATTTACTGCGGATGCAAAATGTCCGCCGATATACCTTCACGATCCGACTCCTGTTGGTGATCTGTGTCCAATCCCAGGCGTATCGAAACGATCACTTCAAGGAAACGAATTTGGAGACACCATAAGTATAACGACTATCGTTGCTCGCCAAGCATCATGTCCCATTCAGCCAGGAGGCACGGGCCCTGAAAGTCCCGGAGGTGATGAGAGTGCGCCAACAAAGACAATCACCTGGACCAGGTACGTGCTAACCATGACCCATACTACCCCCAATTGCCCCGACTCTTTAGTTTTTTCTTCCTCCCATTCTCAGGTTCAATGCTAACATGGTATAGTGGCACGGCAATTCCCGTCTGTCAGAACAACTGCGGCAAATTATGTACAGGATTCTGTTGTGTTCCTCAGCCAACAGGCACACCTCCAGATTTCACTCCACCTCCCAGCCCAACTGCAACCAGCGCACCAAGTAATCCTGATTCTCCCGATGATCCGGCTCCGACGAGTGCTCCTAGCGACCCCGATAACCCCTCCTTCCCTGCAAGTGGTTACGTACAGATTGGAATCACGTCGGAATCTGCCTCTACCAGTAACTATGCCTGGGCGGTGATCGATGGAGACAGCAAGAGTCTCTGCGATAAGCCACTCTACATTGAAGATCTTCATTCAGATTCGGCGGCAACACCTCAAAAGTTGCTCGGACCTTGGAATAAGGATGGATTACAAGGTGTTTACCAGCCGTACCTTGGAAATGACGAGACGTATGGAAATGGTATTCTGTATTTCTCAACTGCGGGACCTGAGATGGGATGTAAAGGTATCACAGGACAGTTTCAAAGCTGTGAGAATTATGGTATCAGGTCAGTATCTTTACACTGGATATTTCCTCGGGATGACTTTATTCGGTTGGGCAGTCACTAACCCTCTTTGCAGAACAAGCATCGAATGCGCTCTAGGCTACCCAATTAAATACATGGTCGACATCGCACCAACCGGAACGGCGAAGAACTACAGATGGGCAGTATTCAGCGGCGAGAATGGCGTCGATGTCTGCAGAAATACGATCACGTACGCCAGTGACCCTCGGCCGTCGGAGAGCGTCTTTCCGGCAAAGGAATTTGGGCCGTTCGATCTTCAGGGTCTCGATTTGTCGTGTACGTGGGAGCCGGTTGGCTCTCTTACGGTGGGATCCCTCTCTTGTGTGGATGGAGCGGGAAAGACTTCCAAGAAGACTTGTGTTGAGACTCCGGGTGGCCAGGGCAGAGGTTGTCAGAATGGCAAGAACTACGAATCGAGGGTGCAATGTTCCTGGGATTGCTAGGGCAGTCTGGCTGCCTAGCCTCGCTCAACTCTCGTTCAAAAATTCGCTTCTTTATTGTACGTACAAATTGAATATTCCGAATGGAAAAAAAAAGAGAAAAGATGAAAACCGGCTCAACTAAATCAGACCCTGTTTTGACATTCGCTAGGTTAGTGTCTCTTGTTGAAATCTCCAAATTACTAGCTTGTCTCCTAGCTCCTAAAAGTAGATGTGTATCGGCGTCTGGCTGATGTTTCCAAGCCTGACTCTTCCAAATATCGACTATCTGTAGGAGATAAACGAGTAGGGTAGGGTAGTTTAGTCGCTTGAGTTGGCACGCGGGATCATGTCATCTGACTTTGAGCCAAGGAAGTGTAGAGGAGCCATGAGATAACGCATCGCGATAATCTAAAGCTGTTATGCATTGCAGACAAATGAAATGAAGACAATAAATAAGTGTCGCTTTCGCAGCTGATTCATACAGTCTTCCACCAAAGACCTGCAGGTATGTACTTGACGCACGCAGGCTTGAACTTCTGAGGCTCAAGAGTCGAGAATCACTACCAATACCCCACTGTCCAGACTCTCGACAAAATTTGGTCAACATCTACTACTACTCTCTAGAAGAGTACCTTCATCAAAAGAACACCTATGAGTCTTTCAAGTGCTGTGTTCTTGCTAGTACATCACAAACTCTCACAAACATTCAGCTGTTGATAGTGAGCTGATTTCTTACGGCTCTCGCTCCATAAGACTACTTAACTCAGTTGACCAATTTCAGTAAATGTTGTGACAGGAAATGCTGTGACAGGCAATTACCGGAGACTTGACTACTGGGTTGGTTTGGTGGTAGCACAGTGATGAATATTGGTGGTCTCACGAGTCCAAAGCTACCTAGTATGAATGTAAGAATCATGCCAGTAGCGACAGGTCTATGGACAATCTGCGAATTACAATCTAAATACATTTCTTCTGTATCTTCCAACCTATCAATTGCAGCACCAACTGAGTTCAACGAATTGCATTTCCAAACCTACCAAGTTCTACATGAAAACATCGACAAGCGGAGGACTTCAACTCTGGGATCCAGCTCCAGAAACACAGCCGATGCTTGTATCTCATTTTGATACTCATCTTCTGAAAAACATGTGAAATATACTCCTTCCCTTGCCTTTCCTCCATGCGATTTGTCCGATTAATCCTTGGCATCCGATCTAGGAGGCTCGTCCACTTCTTCTTTCTCGATATTTTGCTTTGGATTATCGAGGTAGAGCGTTACTGTCATCCCCTGCACCGATCAGGGGTCTCGGTTTGCGAACTGCTTCGAGATATCCTCCCCAGCTGTGTTGGTATTCCTGCCGCTCTTTATTCGCCTGCAGTCTCTCCCTTTCGTCTCCTCAGGTGCGTCCCGAACCCGATCACTACCAACACTGACCCATTGCTCGTATCCTCCATTATCGCTAAGCTTCGAATGGAAAACTCTGCGGACTGACCAATGGTATTTGGTCTCTAGTGAGCCAGGCTCTCCACCAGGTGCCTTCCTCCAGCTCTTGGGCGGTAAGATCGATCCCGTGAGATACTTAAATCCTCAAACGCCTTTCCAATTTTGTTCTTGTGTAGATCTCTCATGATAATTTCGGCATCATCGTAGTCAGGATCTGTACTTTCTGAGTTGATTGGATCTGCATTTCCCAGGCTTTGCTCGCAGAAAAGACTGAGCTTTGTCAAGTTTGTTGAAGGTCGCCAAGAGCTTCAGTGACTCTTCGGCTTTGAAGTCAGCCTATCTACAAACCCCTCCAAGTTCTTGTGTGAGAAAGATAGAAGATCGATTTCCATGTCCTCGAGCAGTGGGCAACGGTCGTGGAGCTCCTGTAGGTCATCGAACGAGATTGGGTCAGATCCTTTGCGAGACTGGTCGGTAGCATGGAACTTCCTGAGAGTCGACCCAGCTCTGCATATTGTGGCAATATGCAGAATAGTCTGGAAATCGGGAAGTTCTAGGGTCAATGTGTGTAGAGATCTGGCGCCCTTGAAAAGCTTCAGTATGGCTTCGCGAGCTTCTCGTTTTTGATCTTCGTTGTCGAAGGAAATACGTTCGATTTTCGAGTTCTTGGATGGCTTCGATGTCATCAGGGATGAAGGTCTCAATTTGCTCCACAAGATGATGTTTCGACGTCTTCGGTTTTGCTAGGCTACCCGGGGCTGGGCGACCCTCTTCTTTTGCCTCCCTGGTTCCAGCTTGAGGGAGGGCAGTAAGCTCAGATATGATATCTTGTTCTTGGCCTCTACGATAAGGATATGGGAAGATGACTGAGATTTTGATTAAAATGTGATAGTCTGGGAAGTAAAGATTTGAGTTACCGTGTATGTTATGCTAAGGAACAATCGAGATTCAAAGTGAGGAACTTTGTGATTTTATAGCACTTCACTTGAATGTCCGTGAATGCTTTTCAGAAAATAATTCTTGAACGGACCCCTGATTTCCAGCGATGGTTTGATTGAGTCAAGTCAAAGCTAACAGTCTTCTGATCAAGGAAGTGAACGACGAAGTGGTGCGTAAAGTTAAAGACATGCGCTGAATGTATTGTTCTCTGATCGTTTTCGGGGTACTCGCTTTACCCAGAAGAGTCTACTCGGCTGGATTGACAACTTGTCTTCAATTGATAGATTCTATGATTACCCTCCCAAAAAAAATTGCCCGAACTCCTAAAGATGCTCCCATCCGGCGTCAGATATACCTAGACAAGAATTCGAGCAGTAAATAGAGTCACGTGGACCACACGCCATTGGTCCGCAAAATTTTAAGCGAAAACAATCATCACCAATTCTACCTACGTCTGTGACTTCACTTTCCCATTCCAATATACGGCAAAACATCAAGATGTCGTCCTCACAGTCCCAACCTCCAGCCTCAAACGGCGAGTCAAGCTCCAGCAGCAATCCCTCTCAACACACTGGACTTACATCCACTCAAGGCGGTACGTCCCCCTCATCACCTGACCCTCCCTCACACTCACCTTCGTGACTTTCAACTTACACACCCCAGAATCCTCCTCCTCGTCATCCTCAACACCCGCACCAAAGACCTGCACGGCTTGCAGTAAGCCCTCTCCTGACCCAGAGACCAAGCCCCTCAAGCCCTGCCTCAAATGCCAGAGTGTGCAATACTGCAGCAAAGAATGCCAAAAAGCCGATTTCAAGAACCACAAAAAGGAGTGTGCGAAGAAAGCCCAGATCTATGCGCAGACTGCAGATATTAAACTTGCTGCGCCGAATAGGGCGCCGAAGGATGGGTTTCGGGGTGGGTTGCAAAAGTGGCAATTTGACACGTGATGAATGATGGGTGGATGGGTGGGTGGTGTTTTGAAGGGAAGGTCGGGAAGGGTGAAGACAAGATCGTGGTTATCTATGGTCAGGATAGATGCATGGATGCATCTGTGTATGGATGGCGGAATCCTGATCTGTTTGCAGCCAGATTGGAGCGCGGATCATCAGCACAGAATTCGGCGAGCAGTCCTTTCAAGTCACTGAAGTGCCGGAGACCCATCTCTTTTTATTTTGTTTTGAATTTTGATAACCATTCACCCACAACCTTCCCGTACAGCACACAGACTTCATTTCCAATCAATCTGAACATCCTAACATCCAGCCGTGTCACTGACCAACCAGCCACTCATACCACTGAGCCATTCAAGGAATCCGTATCAGCCTCATTCTCAGTCTCCCAACAGTCCAAGTCCAACCTGCTGCAAATCTACATCCAAGCGCCTATCAGCCACTGACTCAATAAGTCCACAGTCCACAACTCTAACCTCATTACACATCATCCCATAATCCACCCTCCCCTTCCTCCCTGACAGTCTTGAAATAAAGCTCCACTCACACATTCCTAGACACTCCTTCACCTTCTCAAACCCATCCACCTTCGCAAAACACGCCTCAAGCGTAGCGTTAAGATGCAACAGCCCCGCAATAAGACGATTGATCTTGTATTCGTGCATGCTGAGCAGTTTTGCCTGTGAGGCTGCGGTGTTGTGTTGGTGTGTTAGCTCGTTTGTTTAAAGATGATCGTCTTTTCGAAATTCGGCACCCTGCGTTTGCAAGATGGAAGGTGGAGTGTCGAGATTGTGAAAAGGAGGAAGAGCAAGAGGGGGTAGAGGTGAAGAAGAGGAGATAGAAGGAAGGGAGACAGAGAGAGTGCTGGATTTCTGATAAGACGTGATGTTTGTGATGTGATAGGATGTGATGTGGTGGGCGATTGACGGAACTCACCGAGTAATTCATCCATAGAGGTTTCGTCCATGGATGACGGCGATGGCCCTATCTCTGACCCTTGTGACGACAACCCATTTGTCTCCATAGGAGATTGGGAATAAGGAAGTGTCGGTGCGTATCCCGTCGCACTAAAAGACATCTCTGTAAACGGATCATTTCACGAGGTGACTGAGGTTGCAGAGACACCGAGGCAGAGGTATATGATGGTAAGGAATAGCGTGGTGAGGATCGTCTCGAATGAAGTCGAGGACTTGAGCTTTAGTAGTGCGGAGTAAGGACGGGTAGGGATGGACCTGGTGGGTTGTTGTGTGACCGAGGTTTGTGAGCGAAATTGAGGGATATTGGGGCGAACAAGACGAGCCAGAAGACGAAAGAATAGAACGACGGAGGGCAACGAGCCTTTTGAAGCCCAGAAGTGAGCGTTGTGGTACACTGGTACATGCGGCTGACATCGAGTCAACTGACCTTCGACCATTGGCTTGAGACGCCTGTGTATAACCTCACGCGGCTGACTGCAGCATGATACCAACAGGAATCTGCACAGCCTGGACTCAAAAGCCCCTCTATGCCAGGCCCATTGCACCCAGGGCCTCACCTAAAACAGATGGAAGATAGAAAGCGGCGTATATCGTCAAATTGGTATCAATCACCATCCATCAATCAATCCACCCCTTTTCGATTCTAGTATACATATGTGCAAGAACCTCTTACTACTTTTGTCTCTTCACATGTCCTCCACGTCTGCTATCTTCTCCTCCGCGCCTCATCACCACAGCCTACCAAATTCCACATCTCAGCCAAGGCGAGTGGCAAGTCGAGTCTCCAAGCTCCAACGTCGCCCTAGCCAGTCCAGTCAAAATAGAGCAAAACACAAACCAGCTCCAATCCCCGTCCAAGAACACAACACAGTGAACGCCATCCGATGCAAATATATCTATCCCGTTCATTCTTCGCTTTGATTTCTTTCCTCCACCAGTCTTGCAAGCAAGCAAGCTAATCAACGAAAAGACCTCATGATCTTCCTCATCAGCTCCGACGCCATCTGCAAATCCTGCCTGTCCGGTCCAGAAGCCCCTGCGCGCTGGAGTTCCTGTAGGAGATCCTTAATGGAGTCTGCGTTGGACGCGCTGCCGTAAAGCGGGCTGTTTGTGCTTATGCACTCCTTGTACCAGTGCTCCATTACGTATATCATATGGCCAGCGAGGATGGATTTGCGGGATCCGGTGAAAGGAGGGGTTGTGTTGGACCACATCTCGTTGAGGACTTGAAGGATTGCTTCTGGCGGGTAACCGACTTGGATGAAGAGGTCGGGAAGCCAGTTGCGGGGACCGGTCTGAGGTTGCTTGTTGATTCCATAGACTTCGAGGAGTGGGATGATCATGTATGGAGAGAATGTTGTTTCGGAGCCCTGGAGTCGTTGTGCCATGTCGCGGACCTTGGTGATGACTGCTTCGTATGGGGTCTGTTCGGAGCTTGGTTCCGCGGCGACCTCGTGGACTTGGTCAAGAAGTGATTGCCAGGTTGCGCGGATGTCAGCATCGTTGCGGTGGTTGGCGACTTGGTAGATCTCGAGGCAGATGTCGTAATAGTTCGCAGGATCCGCATATCCATTGTACAGCTATTATTGGTTAGCAAGCTTCAACAAATGGATCGGTCAACTTACCCTAGTAATATCCAGGATCGGACCATCGAGTTCCTGGACAAGCTTGGCCTTGGTATCAGCATCGCCACGAGTCTCGGCCTTCACGCAATGAAGGAGCTCTTGTTGGATGTTAGCCACATCGAGAAGCTCAGTGACCTCGTATAAAGTGACTGTTCGTGCCGCCCGCCCGACGCCAACAGTATGTGCGGAAGCATTTGCCTTAGCTCTGCTGAGGTACTCGATTCTCTTCGCGAGAGAGATTTCAAATTGGCTTTGCGCTAGGGAGAATTGCACCTTCGCAGCTTCATAGAAGTTTTCATGATGTACGTGGAATCTCCAGAGAAGATCAGCTCGCTGAGGATCCATGTGAGACGACTTCTCAAGGTATTGAACAACGAAAGGCGAGTCGACAGCCAGCAACATGTTCTCCCATCCTTGTGCCAGGTACCAGTCGTAAAGATCGAACTGGAATAGCTCGTCATCCGAGTCATTGACGACGCTATGTGCCTCATTACGTTTGGTGGCTGCAAGTGTGAGTCGCCCATCGATCATGTCCGGCTGGGAATTGGTATCAGCATCCACGGCCTGAAGTATGCTGTGGACAAGATCGTAGCACGCTTTACGGTGGCTGTAAAGCGGCTGTCTAGCATCATCGTCAGGCTTGTTATCGTTGACCCACGCCAAAGCTTTATTCCCTCGATCCGACTCCTTGGCTACCAACAGAGCAAGACTGATTGCCCCAGCGTAGAACTGAAGGCTGGCGAATTGTTCGGCAGCTTCTCTCAGAGTGTCAAACAATAAAGTGCCAGCCACTTGCTGGAAGAGCTTGAGACTCTCATTCAAGAGCTTGCGGCCCATGTCGCTGTTCGCGCCAACGCCTGCAGCCTTCTTCAGATTCTCTTGTGCCTTGAAAATGATGACATCGTCAGCACTGCAGAAGCTACCGCATCGACGCCGTAATGCTTCAGCAACAGTATCAACGTTTGAGCCATTGGCAATATTTCGGGTAACGATGGCCTTGACAAGTGTTCTCGCGAGGTTCTTCCCTTCTTCCGAAGCGAAGAGGCTCTCGTACGTCAAATCGCGAAGTCGCTGCTGGACGAGAGGATCTAGCTGAACCCATATCTCATCGACTCTCTCATCGAACAACATCTCGACAAAGGAGATTCCTTCGATGATGCTTCCGTTGAGTTTCTGAAGCGAGTGAAGAGCTTGATGCTCACCTTGGAGAGCAATCTCGTCCTGTTGGGTGGCAGCTCGTCGAAGACCTTCAGGACCAGCAAGACCTTCAATGAAGGACTTGTTCTTTTCCAAAAACGCCGCAAGCTTGGTCAAATCTTCTTGAATGCCGATGAGCTTGGCCGAAGGGACCGTGCGACTGATACTTGCAGATCCACCCTTCACAGTTGGCAGCATCTGAGCGATGACACCCGCCTTCCAGATAGAGCGAACCAGTCTAGCCATGTACAGTGCCAGACCCTCATGCCGTGAAGAAGGTCGAACATTATCAACAGCTTGCGATGGCCCTTCCGAAACCATGTTTTCGTTCAAGGAAGGCTTGCCACCAAATTCAACGAAACACTTCCGAGCCAGCTCCAATGTTTCAGGGTTACTGATTCGAGAGATTCTCGTATCGCCAGGAGTGATGTCATTTCCTTGCCCACAGGCAACAGCTAGGGCTGTGGCAGTCGTTTCGGCTCGTCCATAGTTCCGGATGAATTTCCTGATCTCCAATTCTAGACCCTCATCCCCACCTTTACTTCTGATTGCAGCTGCGAAAATATCCACAAGACGTCGTCTGCGAATGATGTGAATACCGGTATTTGTCAGAATGGCAACTTCTTGGGGTCCTTCATCAAACTGGACAGCTAGCTCGTTGCCGAAACCTATTGGCGATGTTCCAGCAGCAAATGGTGGTGTGACTAGGCCCACATCCTCCATGTGACTTTGCAGGTTAAGCCAGCATGCTGTCTCATAGTACTTGCCGGCCTCGTTTGACGTACGAGCTTGTAGGCTTATGCGGCCAGTATCTGGAGCGGAAAGGAAGAGAGATCCACCATCGTTGGCATCGTGCTTGTTGACGAAGCAAAAGAATAGTCCGGGTGGAAAGCGAATACCCTGTGTTGTGTAGGAGAGAGCGGTGGATGATGTTTCGGGCGCCAGATCAGAGCCACCAGCATATTGCTGAGAGTTTGTTGGTCCGTTGGTTCGAGGGGGAAACTTGATATACGCAACTAGCAAACTTTGAGGTGCAGCTTGTGTGGTTGCATATCCATATCCACGAGTCGCGCTGATGAAGAGTCGGCACCCAGTTTGGGTTGTGGCCATGAGATGAAGCTTCGAGCCTTCCCTAGCAGAGATTGGACTGATAGAAACGATCTTCATGGAGTTCGTGATGAGTCCTGACTGTGAAACCATATGACTGATATCCCGCAAGCATTCTTGCCGTCTCTTCTCGATAGCCTGTGTGAGTGTAACTGGGCCATCCATGTGGAAGATGCGGATTGTGGACTCGGATGAGAGGGTGTATAGAAGAGCTCTGCTGTCGTCCACGACCATCTGTACAACATGTTCCTGGGACTTTGCGCTCCAGGGAAGCATTGCCATGTATCCAGGGTTCGTGTGATTGACCTTCCCCGTGTTTCCTGCGAACCACTGCTCCTGTGACTGGTATGTAAACTCATAGACCTCATTCTGCTTTCCCGAGAAAAAGATACGCCCGGTCGCATCAGAGCCCTCGATAACCTGAACGTTGATGCCCCTCGTCGATATTGACATCTTTGTCTGATACAAAGAAACCGTCCTAATACCAGTATTCTCCAATTTCGAGGTCAGGGTCGTACTTTCTAGCTTAGAAGCAACACCTAGAAGGATCATCTCCGCAGTAGTAGCCACAACCAGTAAATGTGTAATGTCCGCGAGGAACACGCCTGCCCTGGGCTTCACCAACTTTACAGCTGTGATGCCATGTGGTTGTTCCTCATACCCAATAACCTCAGGATTCGGATCCGTGTAGTCCCAAAGGTACAGCGCATTGTCAATCGTTACCCAGGCGTGGTTTAGCTCCGCGAACAGACCCATCATCGTCTGGACCTCAGCGCGGTTGTACTGGTCGAGGATTCGGTCGGGGATATCGTACATCTTCGTTCTCTGGAACGGCGACCAAGCAGCCTCGGCGGTATGGTGTGGAATGTCATAGTCGGAAGAAATACCCTCTGTTCGCGCGCCGGGTTAGCTTTGTTCTCGAAGACAATATGTCGGCGCACTCACGTCTAATGTAACTATCTATTTCAGGGAATTGAGCCTCTCTCCCCAAGACGTCGGAGATGGTTCTAGCAGCCCTCGAGACCGGAGAGATGGCTGTAGGAGGAGCTGCTTGGCGCGATTGAGGATTTGGATTGCCATCGTTCGGGCTAGGACCTGCAGTAGGTGGGCGCCCGCTTTGGGTGAAGAGTGGTTGGCGGACTTGAGGACCAGGAGGAAATCTCGAAGCTGCAGGAGTAGCAAAGTATGCGCCTGGCAGAGGCCTTTGTGGGGTAGCTGGGGGATATGCCATGATTTTAGAGTTTGTTGATGAGGATGAGGAAGGTCCTGAAGCTGAGCCTGGCTATTGTCGCGGTCGCAGACTCTGCGTGGGGAAGGATTCGATATTAGAGAAAATGCATATGGAGCTATCTGGGGTGTAGATTGACCGGCAGAAGATGTGCGACGGTGAGAGATTGAGTTGGCGTGGATTGCGAAGCTGGACAGTGGTCGGGAGGTCGAGATGCGCCTCGAAGATATTTGGCGACGCGTTGAAGCTGGCCCAAAAAATTGACCGCTCAGCCATCTGTCACGTGCTGTCCAAGACAATACCAATCGCCCGCCCCAGTTTTCCAAGTCGATCATATTGTCTCAGCTCAGGAGGACCACAAGACGAGTTCAACCGCATGTGAGAGCGCTATTCAGGGCCGATTTGGTGTGCCAGTTTCCACGGAACTTTAGGTTCGATGTTGTTGTCGTTGCTGCAGACCTCAGCCTCGCGAGGGGACGTTGTCACCGGGAAACTTATTTCAGAGCCTCGCAACGATCAATTGAGACCAGGCCAGAAGCTGTTGCTGGTAAAGAACTTCCAATCAGGGACTTTTTTGCCTGATATTTGGTAATATTTATATGATCTGATCTTCCCGCTTCGAGCCAGTTACGTGCCCAGCTCCAGCATCCTGGTCTCCCCTCTTCCTTGCACGGTCTGCAGCATTTCTTCCCAAAGCACCCTGCCTAGTAAGTTGTCAATTGTTTCTTTCCAACTTGCCTGAAAAGTAACTAGTACTCACTGCACCCGCTTCCTAGCCATTTGAGCTTTCTTCCATTTCGCTGGTCCTGAGAAGGCACCGTGGGTTGCTAGGGCTGGCATCTGCACAAATGGCAAAGGTGTCTCCTCTCTCTGAACTCGACCATGATAGAACAAATTGGCAAATTCCAAGGAAAGGCGAACAAGTCTACTAGTAACTGTTACACCGAGATCGAAGGCCAGTACTTCTAAAACTTAAGGGAAGCCAGAGTTGTGGGTTACTGCTCGGATAAGCAAGGTTTGAATTATTTGGAACGGGATGTTTACCTCGCTAAGGATTGCTTTGAGCTGCGGCTTGGCGGACACAATACAGAACCTGTAGAATATCTGAAATCTGCTACCTACTAGCGACCACTGCTGAATTGAGTCAGTCTCTGTACACTCGCTCCCGCATTCGCGATAGCCAAAGTGTTTTGCTTTCGCACTTGAACGCATTTCTAGGTTTCTTGGTGGAGCTCAGCTGAGAGCATTACTGCCTGTAACTTATGAGTTTCCGTGATGGAGATCGAGATGGACTTGATCCAACCGATAGAGAGCAATACAGTGTGGAGGTCGAGACCGAACGATCCAAGTTAGAGCCAAGCAACTCAAATATAACCTTAGGTATCCATCCTTCGCCCGACGTGCCAGAGGTGTGGTAAGCTAGCCAAACCGTCTAGGTCCGGCCGGAACCTACCTTCACCTAGACGTCACAACCCAGAAACCAGATACCTACCAGCTCTGCCAACATATGTTCCAAATTAATGATTTTGATTGCCAGAGGGGATTGGGTGGCTTGTGGCTTGATGGCTTAATAAATCATGCGGACATTCATGATTGATCCTGCACTCGAGAATCTACGGATTAAAAACATGTGCGAAGATGGTCGGGACTTGGGGAACGTTGAAAAACAATCATACGGACGTATCAGTTGAAGAACTTTCAAATCCGAGGAAGGCGAAGCAGATACAAGCACACATGGGGATTTGGGGGATCTGTGGCTCGTTGGCTTGATCATCACATAAACACGCAAAGAAAGAACATAATCGGACGGATCTTGGAAGACAGGGTTTTTTTGGTGGAAAGATTATACACTTTTGTATTAAAGCTATGTGAAAAAAGAATCCAACAGATGTTACATAAAGATCTGGCGACTTGAATTGTGATACATTTTTGCCAGTACATCTACGATTCCTCCCTTCTCATTTCTGTTCTCTTCGATTGACCTAGCATTGATATTCTTCTTTATCAGTCGGCTAGAGCGAGAACATCTAGTGGCTTCGTTTAAGATCGATGCCAGAGTGAGTACTGTGTGTATACGATGCTGAGGTCTCATCTTGGTCGATTAAGTAGGCGTGAATACGATAAGGTCGCGAAACAAGGGTGCAATAAAATCAAAAAGCAAAAAGTGAATTCAGACATGATCCTAGATTCTCGGCAAAGATGGAAGTTAGTGATTTTGGATCTTTAGAAGTGAAGAAATGAGCGCGATGTGAGAAAGTGAATTTTGCTCAAATCAGGGCATCAATTAATAATACCATAACAATGCTTCCATGACTGCCCCCTCAGACGGATCTTGGAAGTAGGTTATCAACATAATTGTTTTTGAATCAGGTGCGCAAAGATATTGGTGATCATCATGTGAGCGAATGATAAGAAAGGTGAAAGGAAGTAAACGGATCCACTCACTTTCTGAACTTTCCAGCATTCCAGCAGTTTGCTCGGTTTGTATCAGAAAATCCCTTATTTGGCTGCATCAAGTAGCTAGAACCAGGAACAATCGGGCCGAGGCCATGCGTTGTGCTGGTTGACGAGCAGGGAGGGAAGGAGCGTGGAGGGCGGTGTTGTGGCTTCCGAAACGGGAAGGAACGACAGCAAGCCTCACCAAACCGAGACGCGTCGGCCTCGGGACACGCGTGCTGTGCTGAGCGTCCACGAAAACGAGAGCAGGAGAGAAGAGAAAAGGAAAGGAAAGGAGAGTAGGGACAGTGTTTTGTTTGGTTTGGTCGAGTCAATATTGGAGTTCTGTTCTGCTTCCCAAGCGCGTTCGCTGTGCCATGGGCCAACAGAGTTCACCTTCATAGGCTTCTGTTGTGGACCTGAGGCGGCATTCCTCATTCAGTGTGCATACTTGGGGGACTCGAAGCTTGAACCCTGGTGGTATCAACTTCACCAGTCCTGGTAGAGAAGTCATTGACCACATGAACGACTTTGCCAACCTACCTGAATGATGAGTTGACCGAAGTATCCGCCTAAAAATCAATCTCCGCAAGGTAAAGACTCTCCCTGCAAGGCATCTCAAGCACCCACGTATCCGACATCATCCCTAACCACCGACACTTCACCACCCCGCCCCTCTACAAGTCCGAAGCCAAATCCGAAGCCGACTGCTCACACATCCAGTCCAGGACGTATCCACGCGCAATCTACCACCCTGAAGCTCGATCACAAGATGGATTCAAGCTTATGGTATTTCGTATCTTGGTAACACTTGATAACCATGATCTCACGCCAACGCTGCAGCATTCGAAGACTCGCGATCCAGAACTATTGGCATGGAATGATACGGAGCAATAAGAAGCAGACCACGACAAATTACGGTCCGTGTCTCAACGAGCAAATAGACCAGTCTGATATGAGAAGCTTAGGTGGCTTTGGTAGGTAAGGAAACGAAGGTGCGGAAATGCAAACTGGCATGAAGCCGACATGGACTTGTTATTCCTGTGATCTTGACACCGGATTTGTTCAGGAGAATTTGATGCTTTGTATCAAGGAATAAAAGCGGAAATGAGGTATTTACTGGTGAGTGATGTCGATGTCGTTGGTACAAGGAATGTTGCACTCATCTCGGTGAAGAAGAGTGACACTGGTCTGTAAGATGTAACGATTTGCTTACTGTAGATACTCCACTCAATTGAAACAATGCACGAAAGAAGCAATATAATCGTGATTTCTTCCAGTGGTCCTGCTCACACCACGCTTCATACCGACACATTGTAGTCTAAGTCCCTCCCTCCATATTCCTTCCTCACTCTTCACCCTCCTCATCCTCCTCCCAGATCCTACTCGGGCTCCCTGCCGGACTCGTAGCGATCTTCGGCCGACTCTTAAACACGCTCTCATAATCCGGATCACCTTCCAATAGCTCAACCGCACTAGCAGCCACCTCCTGCCCACCCACGGCATCCTTCTCCTCTTCGACCTTAGGAAAGTAACTCGACTCCCTCTGCTTCTTCCTCGCATCCTTCACACTCCTCCTCCTTTCCACCTGCGCCTTCTTCTGCGCCGCCTCAAACCCAGCCATACTCTTCCGCGTGCGCTCGATTAGATCTGCGTGTGGATTGGATTCTATGCTCGGTGTACGTGGCGCCATTGATGGACGCGATTTGATGGCCAGACGGGGCAGGTCCGCGATCTCGAATTCGTCGTGCAAGTCTGAGTACTTGGAGTGTGAACTTCGGGACATGGAGAGCCGGGTGCGTTCGGCGAGGGAGAGAGTATGGCGGGGTTTCTTGGGAGACGGAGATGAGGCGGAGATGGACGTTAGAATTTGGGCGGCGAGGTCCGGAGAAGTGGGTGCTGCCGCTGTTGTTGGTACGGCGATTGGGGCTTCTTTGATTGGAGGCGAGAGTCTTGGAGGTGGAGGCGTGATGGGTGGGACTTGGGGAGGAGAAGAATCTCTGGCCGGTGGTGTTGAGGCAGGTTTGGGTGTCACGTTGACCTTGATTGGTTCAGTAAATTTGGGGACTGGTGGCCGGCTGGCTTTGATGGCGATCGGAGCCTCAATGAGCTCGGGCTCGACAGGAGCTTCAGATGGAGGAGTGCGAGATGTAGACTTTGAAACATAATTGGGAGATTCTGGGGTATCGTCTTCCAAATCACTGGCAGAAGACCAATCTTCATCCTTGCTCTCGGGTGCTTCATCCTGAGATGGAACTGGAGATTCCACCATGAGAGACCTTCTCTTCTCCGGAAGCAGGCTTTGACGTGGAGCCCTCGTGGCTTGCACTTGGGGCTTGCTAACACCGGCCAGCTCAGTCCTCATATTTTCTATCAACCGAGTGTACTCTTCCAGAGATACACTGTTAGTCTGCACCACCTGTTCCTTGTTACCTCGACCAATCTGTATGTTCTCGTGGAGATTGAAACCCAGGTCGATTTTGCTTGGCTCTGTGGATGCTTTGGCTGCATCTTTAACCAGAGAAGGGCCAGCTGATTGCGAAAGCGTTTTCCCAAAATCTTTCCACCCTGCCAGTCGTTTCTCCTGATCTTTGACACGAGCGTCGAGCTTTTCCAGTAGTCCAACACGATTAGTACCCTCTGCCTCACCAATGCTTCCATTTTCAACGTGCTTCCAGATCTTGTCAAATCGCGTCGATAGAAATCCATCTGTATTCGTCCTACTGTCTCCGTGGAGTATGGTCTCCAACCACTCCGTATTTCCCGACCAATTCTTCTCCACCGTATCTTGCAGAGCATACACATCTCTTTTTGCCATGCTCCCATTTGTCTGATTTCCCTTAATCGCCTGCTTCAATTGTTCATGTCGACGAGCAATTCGACGGTCATTCAGATTGAGGAGATCCGAAAAGTCGTGGTACCTGGCCCTTGTGTCTTCCTTGCCTCGCAGATGCTTACTCAGAGAAGCCTTATGTGCAACAATTAATGCCGACAGTATCGTTCGTTCCCCGCTGTACGAGAAGTTCTCCAATGCCAATTGCTGCGCCAGAGCCTCGTAGCTCGCACCCTGGATTTGAAGGACTTTCTTCAAAACTGCATTCGAAAACACTGCGAGCACTTCTTCCAGCCTATCGCCCTTGCACTCGTCCAGCATTGTCTTCCTCAATACCGTGTCCCGTCCCAAGACGCCATTCTTCTTCGCCTGATCGAGACATCGGAATAAAGCGGCGCGTAGATTGAGAGATTGTAGAGGCTCGAGTGGAGGAAAGTAGGGCTGTAGTTTCTATGCAGATTCTCCATTAGTCTCTGCATAATCCACCGAGTCTGTGGGGAAGAAGTACATTTTTTGCCTCCTCCGCATCCCAAAGGGCAAACAGCTGGTACAGCGCCCACTCTACGCATTGTATTCGTTTCTTCTGGTTCTGCTGCGCATCTTTGGTGGAGAATGTCAAGGCAGAAATGCCTGGCCAGTCGGAACGCAGATCAAGATCAAGGAGCCGTAGATTTGTGAGAAACAGTGTAATGTTCGAAGGCCCGGTGGGTGTTTGCGGCGTTGTTGTTGTCGTCGCGGGTTTCACCAGGTTAGGTGGAGGGATTCGCAGACTTCGTGACCTGGCTAGGGATATGTTGCTTGTTGAAGATGACATGCTGTATCCGGACGTGTGCTTAAACACAGTCGCCGCATGGTAATCTGGTGTATGCTTCAAAAGTTGTTGAATGGGGGCGGTCTGGACGTGGCCAGGTGGGGTCGTTGTCCCGCGTAAACAAATCAGATCGGGCTGTCACATGACGCCGAACGACATCTCACCAACTTCACAACCTACGAAGCCGCCTCATCGCCCACGCTCAGACTCTACGATAACCCATCACGGCCCTTTTACATTTTAACTTCAGCCTGGTCGTCGAGAAATCATATCTGCGAGCAAATATGCGTCCGCTGTGCTCTCCCAATCAACATCAATTCCGTAGTCTATCCCACATCCCTATGATCGCTCAAAAGAATACCCAATGAATCAAGCAACGCCGCTCTCGTTTTTGACAAATATCAGCCAAGTCGGCCAAATGTCAGCGTCATCTGGCCCGCAGGATGTAGGACGGGAGAGTAGCAGGTACATTCTATCTATCACGACATAGGCTCTTCGGCTTATTCGAGCAATGCTCAGGCACCAGCACTATTGCTTCCTAACAGGCACGACAGGAATACCACTTCGCGGAGGACGGTCAAACAAGAAAGTCACTCTGGATAAGTACAATTTGCGATATCAAAGCTTATCCCGCATTGCACGCCGTGTGGGCTTCGGAAGCGAGCGCGAGCCCAGCCTGTATTATCCTCGAGACAGCCAAGTTGGCCATATCCATCGGCTTGTACACCTACTGCAATCAGTCAGTCGGTGTGTTTTTGTGGCCTGTATCAACATACATGTGCTTCTCCGGAAGCTGAGTAACCTTCATCAGGGCACGACCTTTCAGAGATGATTGAACACGGTGCAACGATCATGCGAGTCAGGTCGATCATGGACGGCACATCACCTCGTGCGGTTTTGACTGGTACGAACTACGCTGGCTCCTTTCGTTCGTTCCAGGTGGGTGTTTCGCACAAACCTGGAAGTTGTGCTTGGAAGGTCATGTGACGGACACTCTTCTCAATCCGGACATTCGGTGCACCACTTTCTGTCTATAAATCACATGAACCTCGGCCTCGCTCCCTCCCTACATATCTTCGCTATTCCTCTGTTTTGGTGTGTCTCATCCGGAGAAAGGTCATCTCGATGCGAGAACCTGCCATGCGAAGATCCTCGACATGTTTTGTTTCCGAAATTCGCGTAACCTGTTAGCTCAGGCCGTGGGTTGTTTACTTTACCACCGGGCCCCGCACCATCTGACGTGCCATCGTTTTGCGTTGCGATTCCAAAAGCTTCTTTGGGCACCAGAAGAACTCAATCAGATTATTGGTCTGGAATCTGAGTGAAAGCTTCGACCACTCTCTCTGTCAAGATTTCGCAAAGTCTGATAGAACATCGTCCTTCCCTTGCGGTACCGAGGCTCCGCTTCTGTCACAAAGTGACGCAAAGCTCCAATTGCGTTCGTAAGGACGTCGATTTAGATGCAGGAGAAGACTGTATTGGCGTCTCACTTGACGACAAGTGATGACAGGGGCTATTCGGGATTCATGATGAGCATATATATAGGCCAAGCCTACCTCTGCCAAAGACTCATCAGCCCGACAACATTGGTCACTCGCAGCTCAATCTTTCCCTTTCTCTTCTTGAAAGCGCCTCTGGTTTTCTCCTCTGATTCGCACTGAATACCCTCCAGCCTCATCATCAAAATGCAAATCTCTTTCCAGGTTTTCGCGCTGGCGCTTCTTGCCTCCTCTCAGGCACTTACCACCGTCGTCACTGAGCGAGATGAAGGGTACGTACTATTCAATGTTCTTACAACATAATGAGAATAGTCTGACATTCGTACTCAGCCAACTCATCGAGCGCAACCCGGACCCAAAGGGTGGTCTCTTGAAAGGAGCACTCGGCCTCATTGCCGGTGCAGCTGCCGCCGGCGCTGCTGCCAAAGCAGGAAAAGGCGCTGCCACTCCAGCCGCTCCAGCCACGCCGGCGTCTGGCTCTGCTGCCGCTGGGTCGTCAGTTGTTGCTAGCACCAGCCCGCAGTCATCTGATGCTGCTGCTCGCAGGAGAATTCGCAAGAACCGGGCTCTTGCGAAGAAAGGCAAGGTTGTGAAGAAAGGTGACCACTAGATGGTACATGGTTGAGGAGAGAGGGAGGGGATTGGGACTGCGAGCTGGCTCAGGAGTATGTGTGTTGGGTATGACCCGTGGATGCTGAAAATATTCGGACTGGGCAAATTTTCTTCTCTTGTACTTATATTTCAATGGTACACGAAGCAAACTCGACTTGTCTCTCACTCGGCTTGAGACAATAATTGACCACATGACCACTGCCATCTCTTGATCGTTCCCAGGGTTCTATGTGAGCGCTCTTTACTGCGACTCCTCAAGAATTTCATTTTGCACGCGCATAAAAACGAAGTTCTAATAGGGCACTTGGAATCAAGGCGTCACCGGATGTTCTTTGACTCGAAGGCCCACTGAGTCCTTGTCCAACTAACTCCCGTGATCCCGTTCCTTTCGACAGCTTTCTTGGTTGGTCGCAAGAGTGTGAAAGAAGACAAAAAGTGCTCAATGAAGCAGATGCTAATGCCTGTCAAGAATTGCTCAGCCGTGTCCCAGACGATACCCAGTATGCATTCTAACTACACCGAGAGGAAGCAATGACGTACTAAGCCTGGTTCAGGACACACACCCGGTAGTCATAGAAGGACTGCTGATACGTGAGACACATTTTCATCTCATAGTAGAGTTTATCCAACATCTCGCTGCCTGAAGGGTTCGTTGTTAGCGGCATTCCTCGGAAGTGTAATTGGAACTTGACGAAATATCGGTTTTGATAGTCTAATGTAAAAGATCGAGAAAGGAGATGACAACGAGAAGCTTTATAATCTGATGCTAAGGAGAAACCTGGAACTAGTATAGACGAAAAGGTTAGGAAGAGGGTATATTGTAGACATTGTTAGAAGATCAATAGAGAGAAGAGACAAATACGGTCCACTTTCTTTTGCCGACTAGATCCAATACTTGAAGCATGTCGCTCCTCGATCCTTTAATAGTAGCGTTGCTGCGTTAGGAATCAAACTCGATGAGATCTACTTTTTGTCCTCTACAACGGAACACTTAGAAGTTGTGACCTAACACGTGCCAAATAAAGGTACTAGAGAACAATCGTCAAGAATAATTCTCAGGCTATCAGAAGTCCTGTCTGCCGATGAGATGAAACAAGTGCATTCATGCCTAGTAAACCTTGACAGACTGTGACCACCAACATCAACACCGACATACCAGCTACACAGCCTTGACCAACCTCGCCCCTGAAAGATCTCACTGAGAGACACAGTTGGCCCAGAACGGCTACCTAGTTCCATGGAGCGAGAGCTGTAGAATAGTTAGCTCCAGATTTGTATTCCAGTCTGTGTGAAGTCGCAGAGTGACATACTAGCAAGAATACATCCCTTGAAGGACTGGTAGGTTTCTTTCTCATAGACACATTGTCCCAGTGCGAAGTAGATATTGTTCAGTCTTTGTGGGCCTATGAGAGGTAGCATAAGTATGGATTCGGGATCACCCATTTCGGAGAAGGTATCTGGGAAGGCATCATACCATCATCATAGGTCTTGATGACACGGTTGGCCGTGGTGGCAGAAATGAAGACTGTGAAGGCGAGAGACAGGGTAGTGAGCTTCATGTTGAATGTGTTGAAAAGTTGTGTTATGTCTTTTTAGAAACTGTACATGTAAGATTGAATGTGGTGATGTTGTTGTTCTTGTTGTTGTCGTTGTTGGAGAGCAGATGAGGAGGGTGCGCCCACTCTATATAGACATTTCTCAGTTCCACACCCAGAAGTTGTTGNGTGAGGAATCGGATGTCGAAATGAATCGAATGTCGAATCAATCTGATGATGAAACTTTCGCCGATCGTCTGGCTGTACGATGCAATTTTATTGAGATCATCCTGGTGTGCAACTTGGTGCGCACGCCACAAGTCAGAATGGAGACGATCGATCTCTTCCAAGGGAGTGTTATACGTATTTTGTAACCGAAAAATTGCAAGAACCAAGGAATGAAGTTGTATCTGCGTGCTTCTGTCACGCCATATTGGATGACAATGACTGTAGATCTGTTTCGGATGACTTGGTATCTGCTTATCGTTACCTGCCCGGGGTTGTACGGCCTAAAATTCAAGTGGTTGGTGAAGCACAGAAGAGAGAGCGCAAGGGAATATCAAAATTAAGATGTCCCTCCACCATGAACCAGAACATACCAAGTTCTGTGCTAGGCATAGCAGTTCAGCCTGGGATACCGTAGAAGAAAACAAAACAATGTCAACCGAGAGTGTTGATACACAGACGGTACCTCGGCGATATTCAGACGCTGCCCCCCCCCCCCCCCCCCCCCCCCTCACAATAAATATGGCAAAAATCCTCTTATTACCACTTGCACGTAACCTACCTCTCCATCTGACAACTTCACGATTACTCAACCCTCCGCACCCAATGCCACTTATATAATTGCAGCCTCATGTCCCTGTCCTCTCCAGAATTCAAGAATTACACACTCTCCCGCACTGCCTGCCCAGTCCTCGTTTTCCAATCCTCCTCACGAATGTCCTACACAACCAGCAAAATGGCGACCCCGAACTTCGCAAGTCCTCCCCCACCCGCAAACGAAAACATACTCGTCTCCTTTCCAAAACCCTCGATCCTCCTAGTAACGCTCAATCGACCCAACGATCTCAATTGCATCAATGCGCCTATGCACTATTATCTACATTCTCTGTTTGCCTGGTTCGACAACGAGCCCTCCTTACTCTGCGGCATCATGACGGGCACAGGACGCGCGTTTTGCGCAGGAGCAGACTTAAAGGAGTGGAACAAATCCAACGAGAACGGGCCCTCGCGCGCCGCGCCTCCGTCTGGATTCGGCGGCTTGAGCAGGAGAACAGGCAAGAAGCCAGTGATATGTGCCGTGAATGGGATATGTTTCGGCGGAGGATGCGAGATGATAATAAATGCGGATATCGTGCTTGCGGATTCGAAAGCGGTGTTTGGATTGCCGGAGGTGAAGATTGGGGTTGTTGCTCTGGCGGGCGCGTTGACGAGGGTGGTGAGGACGGTGGGGAAGCAGAGGGCGATGGAGATGGCGTTGACGGGACGGCCGCTGCCCGCGCAGGAGGCGAGGGAGTGGGGATTGGTCAATAAGGTTGTGGAGGGGGGTGTGGTGGAGGAGGCGATTAAGATGGCGGAGGTTATTTGTGCGAATAGTCCGGATAGTGTGATTGTGAGTAGGGAGGGGGTGAAGCTGGGGTGGGAGGGAGTTGGTGCTGAGGAAGGAACGAGGTTGTTGGCGGAGAATTGGTATAGTAGGATGGATGGCGGGGAGAACATGAAGGAGGGGGTGAAGAGCTTCGTCGAGAAGAGGAAGCCGAGGTGGGTGCCCAGTAAATTGTGAGGTGGGGAGGTGTATACGTCAAAGAATCTTGGTACTGATCAAAGACCATCTATACTACTCCTATTATGTGTTTTGCAGCCTTCAGTTTTCCTTGTCCAGCTCCCCTTGCAGCATACTGCTTTACGAACGACCGTCTATGCTTTTGGTTCAAGCCTGCTCTACATTCATATATCTCTTGTGGGTATCTCATGAGCAAGTAGACAATACCTTGATAGTCGTTCTGCGATGCTCGAGAAAGGAAGGCTCCAAGCTTGGCGCTTGTTATGGCAGGAACATTGATAATTCGATACTGAGTAGTGGTATTGGTGATGGGCGATGCGTGAGAGATGAGCTCAGATGAGGTAAGAGGATCAAGGGGTGCACCCAGTGAGCCTGGGGTACGGTGGTCAGCGAGGGACAGGGAAAGCACAGCAGTGGGAAAGAATTATACCTTGCAGGATAAGATCGACACTGACATGAAGCGAGGAAATCGAGAGGTCAAAGTCTCCTCCCACCTCAACATATACCCTCATGACACCCGAAACGGGTCTAATTGGCCGAACAACACTTCGAGGCTATTAGCTCATCGAAAGATACATTTCCGCTTGATTTACCGTTTTCCCAATTCAATGCTTGTAGAAGCGTTTGCATGTCACATCCAATAGCAACATCAATGTCGTGAGTGACTCGGGTACTCCCGCGCAAGTACATGGAAAAGCCTCCCATCAAGGCATTCGGAACACCATGGTTGTCTAGATGGGTGGTTATGTACAGCGCTGCGGCATGCAGATGGAGCTCCGAAGCCTCGTATGCCGCCGAGGCTAAGGGGTGGCTTTGGTGAACGTTGTATGTTCCTTCAGGCTGTACCGGTTCAGGGCTGCGAGAGCTCGATGCCATACTAAAAGTGCAACAGTTGCGAAGCAGACCGATGTCGAAGATCAATTTGGCAGGCTCTTGGAGTGAATTAGCGAAAAGCAGTTCATCGCGTTGGAGGTCCGTCAAGCTTGAGAGCATACAGCCGCGTAGATCAAAAAGTTACTATGGAAGGCGGCTACTTTTATACGATGCGGGTGATGAGGAGGCGAAGGCATTTTGAGACTGTTCTCTGTTCTCATGAGAACATCTCATATATTTTGAGTTGTTGTTGGTCTATAAAGATGGGCGCACCCCGAGTGGTGTTCCACGCGCCGCCTTGTAAGCGTCCAGCGTGTTGGTGTTGGGGGTGTTGGTTCTCGCTTCCAGGCTTTCCAGTGGATAGTCAACAAAATTGTCGTTTCTTGAGGCGAGGATCCTCGTCGCCCAGAACTCGGAATCTGGTGATATGATCTGGTCCAAATTCCTGCCCGATCCGTTTCTTCTTCGTGCGAACCATTTGCTCCCACAGCTCCTTCGTCTTCAATGGGCCCTCGTCCACCTCGAAGAACAGGGATCCCATGGTTAGTGGGACAGAAGCTCTTATCTTCTCGTTCTTTGCTAGCGCCCAGGAAACATCATTTGTACCAGTTAGATCAAGATTTTCAGCTCCCCATTCTTCGGTCAAATTCATTCCATCGATCAGATCTGACAGCCCGACCATATCCACGGTGTCGAGAAGACTCTGAGCGAAGATGGCGAGCTTCGGGTACGGAATGCCCATCAAACTCCATTCAAATTTCGTTGGCTCGCAGCTGAAGTGACAATCTTCGGCTGGTAAGATGTCAAAGTAAAGGTTATATCCTTTCACTTTGAAGCGAGGAAAAGTGTGTAGCAAAGAGTGTATTTGTGGAGGAGCCTCATGCTCACATCGTTGATAGACTTTGTCGTGAGGTAGAGATTGTAGCAGCGAGCAAGCTCTATCGACCAGTTCAGTTGGCATGCAAAGTTCCCAATCCTGTATAATTGTCAGGAAAGAGCTGAAAGGCTGCTGAGGACGGGCAGAATAGTCTTTGCTTACCCCATGCTCCACAATACTTCAGAGCCGAGATCCCAACCACACAGCAGGCGATATCAGCAGCTTCAAAAAGTTTGATGACCTCCAAGATGTCTAGCGTCCTGTGGCCCTCAGAGCCTGGGATCAAGTCGCCTGGTAGATGTGCTGTCATGTCGGATACCTAAGTCTCTGGAGCTTAGAAGTGGTCAATTAAATATTTGGTGGACGGACTAATGAACAACAAGAAGCTGAGATCTGAATCAGCTGCTAGCCTGGTATATGAACAGGCATGGACGAGGATTCTGATGGGGATGATTTCTTCACCCGCTAGAGCTGGCGCTTACAGATCTCGGATATTAGGACGATTGTTGATTCGGGCCCGAGGCGAAGTAATAGTTCAACAATGCACAACGATCTTCTAGCAATATCAAAGCATGGACGTAGAATGCTTCGCTCTTGCAAGATCGAGAACAACAGTCATTAGTGAATTTTCTCTTTTGGTTCCATCGATCGTGGAAACTTGCTGGACATTAATCCAAACACTTCTCGATTGACAGACCTCATCAGTGCTGGCCGCTTGAATACAGACCATGCGTCATGCTTGGGCTTCTCAGCGTGCTTCTAGAAAGAGGAAGCATTCGGATCAGCAAGGTCAAGGTCCAAGAGGATGCTTGATGAGAATTAAGATAGAGAGTATCGGTTGCCGCCGAGGTGAACACGAGCTCAGGTGATTTCCCGTGGTTAGCGCGTTTGATCGGCATTGGTCGCGTTCCACTGCCAATTCCTTCTCTCGTCCTCACTTCTTCTTCCTACATTCAAGCTTCAATCAAGATTTCCAATTCCTTAGCCTCCAGATGCGCACCTCCTCTCCTTATACATCAGCCACAAGTATCGCCGATCAGCATCATGGAACTAGCTATGTCGATGGTGGAAAACCAGACCATACAGGGTGCATTTCGCGTCCCTGAAGAAATGGCGGCACTTCCAGAGAACCTACTTATTAAGGCGCACATGTATGCTTTGGCATACTTGCTCGCAATGCATCCGATCTACAAGTTGAAATTTTACCGAATGTCCACGAACGATCGCTGCGAGATCCGACATAACATAATTGAGCCGGCGATGGTGGAGGACTTCTGCTCATCGGATAATGGTAGGCATGACGGACCACACATTGAACCAGGGTCAGAACCGCCATCCATTGGCAAATTGCGGATACTACCTCGGGAGATATTTCAAGATGTTTGATGTCAATATCTGGACCTAGCAAGCTTGACAAAGATTCGTTCTGTCAGCCGTGGGTTTCGAAGTGCTGTGGATTGTCTTCCACAATACAAGTCGATCAGAACTCATGCTCCGAACAGCATTCGTGCCGCTCTCACACTCAGAGTCCCACCCTTTTTCAGCTGCAGAGACCTGTATATTGAATTGACCTTGGATTGTTGTAGCAGCTGCAACATGTTTGGTAGATTTCTATACTTGCCAACCTGCAGTAGGGTATGCTACGAGTGTTTCACAAACAAGAAAGAGTATCTCGTGCTGAGGCAAGATCATTGCCAACTTCTTTACGACATTTCTGCGAACGACCTAAATGATCCACAAGTTGTGAAAGCTCTTTCTCCCCCCGGTCGCTTTGGGCCGGGTGATTCCACAGGACCAGCTTTTCGCAACAGGGTCAGCATTATCCACATGCTCCAGGTGCAAAAGCAGGTGGAAAAGCCCATGGGAGCGACCTTGTAGCAGTATAGTAAGATATCCTTGCGTTTAGATCCTGATATACTACAAATTCCTTGGACCAGACGGGGAACCGAGGAGAAGTCGAAAGGGTTCATGCATGGGCTGCCAGAATGCGTCAGTGGATGGATGACAACCCCAACATCCTCGAGGCTGAGGCTAACCGACCTCGTAGGCCTGCATCGTCCACATGGGAAGATAGCAAGGTCGAGAATCCGTACTGATACAAAGGAATCATGGCCGTTCCCTGGCTGAATCGCGAAATGAACAAAATCGAGTGGGGTGTGGGCTGCAATGGCTGTAGACTAGACCCAGACCAACGGGAAGAAATGTTCGAAGATGATCTTGTCGAAGCAACCAAAGCCGAGAACATCCTCTACTTGGAGTGTCAATTCATGACGCACCTATTTACTTGCGCCAAAGCAATGAGGTTGTTGTCAGGCCAACTTCGTAGGATCAGCGGGCTCGTCCTTCACCCAGAAGACGCGCCAGCTTGTGGGGTCGCTGGCGATATCACAGCAAACGTGCCATCAACCTCGGAATGGTCGAACGAGGAACTTCGGGATCGGCGTCGAAAAGCTCGTGTTGTAAAGATCGAGCCTGGTGACGCTCGGGGCAACGCTTACTGGTGAGTAACGTGCATGGCCGAGGACCGTTGTATCTACCTGTATATATATTACGAGATCTTTCAGAGTCATGATCCGAGATGTATGCAGCTTCCGTTGCAACGACTCGCTCAGATTGATGATCGATCCTCTTGATCTCTAGTTCATTTTTGCCTGGATGGAAGCCGCCACAGCGGGCCGGACCAGGAACTAAAAACATTGATTCCATCAAGCTTTATTCTTACGAACAAGCCGTTATCATTGGGCGAAGGATGCGCCATCAGCCACATATCTCGGTCTCGTACCTGGGCGTCCAGTCAATCAACGCTCAGTAGGCTCGCCAAGCCAAAATCTCACACTGCCGAACGGCAACAGATCCCAGATCTGCCCATTCCGAGCCACTCACGTACATGTTATACCCTGTAATTGCAGGAGGGGGAGGCACAGCATGTCAGCCTCAAGCTTAGTTCAGTGCAATCCTTTGACCACGTTTTTCAACTTTTGGTACATCTGATTCGGATTCCCGCGATAATTATGCAGTTCCTCTTTCTTGATTCCCGGATTCCATTTCTCATGTTTGGGAAAAGATCTTGAGGATAGACCAGAAGTCGACGTTCGAAAATGGATTTACGGGGCCCATCGAAACCCCCGGCCTATTCTAGCGAGGGTCCTTTAACACTAACAACGACCGAAGTCGATGCCTTGTCACAAGAGCATGAGGTAAATCCTATGCTTGGCGGGGGAGCGATTTCTCCATCTAACTTCGCCAAGACTGAAACACACGACAATGCCCCAAGATACCGAGTGAGGAGATTCGACTTTGTTTCGAAATGGAAATGGGAACTTCTCAGTCTGGTCGGGACTACGATGTCGTTGGTGGCGATTGTGATTGTATTGAATCATTACGACGGAAAACCGAGTCCGAAGTGGCCGTATGAGATTACGCTCAACACTCTGGTATCGGTGTTCTCAACCTTATTGAAGGCGCTGATGATGATGGCTGTTGCGGAGTGTGAGTAGGGGCGGCATGTTATGAGGAAAGCCAAAGCTGATGGGTCCTGCAGGTATCAGCCAATTGAAGTGGATCTGGTTCAAAGATCCAAGGTCCCTAACTGATTTGACGACATTTGAAAATGCGAGTCGGGGACCGTGGGGATCTGCTCAGTTACTTTTCACGCTGAAGTTTCAGTAAGCATCCTTCAACAGTGTCTGAATAGTTCTTGCTGACCAGAGCCAGCCATCTAGCTGCACTGGGTGCACTCGTCACTATTGTTACAATAGCAGTTGATCCATTCGTGCAGCAAGCCATTCGATTCTACTCCTGCGATTTCATCGAAGCGGACTCTCTCGCCTCCGTTCCAATTGCTCAGTCTTACGCCCCCAAACAGGATCTCCTATCGCCACTCGAAGTCGCAATGGTCGGTGCAATCTACAACGGACTCCTCAATCCAGCCCCCAACGGCAGTGCTGTCACTTCAACGTGTCCCACTGGAAACTGTACCTTCCCAATGAAGTACACCACATTCGGCATATGCAGTTCTTGCACCAATCTCGCATACGATGTCAAGAACGAATTTGTTGATGTTGTCTACAACGGCAGCAAATGGAATGCCAGTCGTTTGGAGTACGACTACTTTCCTGCACCGCGGACTCTCCTCAACTCAACACTTCTCGGATCTGACGATCCTAGCAATTTAAATACCTGGGACGAGATATCCATGATGCAACCTCCTCTTAATTCGAGCATCCAAACCCCTCCAGCCATGGTAATTGGCAACACGAATCAGTACCCGAACTTCACTCGCTTCCCGTCATCAATACCATATCAAGATAAGGGATACTTCCTCGCTGGCTTCACTTCACTCTCATACACGCGGAGTGAGAGCTGCACATCTGAATGGATGACAGGCGGTGAGCGCAAACCGGACACGGATTGTGTCATCCCCGCTCTGCTACCAGGAGCTAAGGAGAAGGTAACGACATGCCAAACATCTCCCATGGACGACGACAAATGCGTAACACTGGAAGATTTCGACAGCGTGACCGCCTCAGCATGTGGCCTCTCCTTCTGCGGGCGGACTTACGAAGGTAGAGTGCATGAAGGCTCTTTCGTCGAAACACTCATCAGCGAAAGCAACGCGACAGAGATCGCTACCCCATTCAGCCCTTCTCGCAACACTAAATTGCCATCGAACGAGACATATCCAAGTTACATGCTTTCACCGTGTTGGTACAACAACACCGAGTATGAGAATCTGTATGAATATCTTGGCTTCAACATGACTGCCGCGTTGTGGAATCAAATCTCCCTTGATCAAGACGGCATTGCCATGGCTTTGGCCAAAGGGAACGGTCCCCTAAACTACACGTACATGTCCTCTGTTGTTGCGGATGATCCGCACAAAAAAGCTGTTTTCCACGGCTGCGTGGTCGACTCGCATTACCTGGCTTTCATCAACCTTAGCTCCTTCATGCAGAAAATGCTGAATGGAAACGTAACCGGCTTATACATGGCTCACGGGGGTTCAGACGGTCGTGAAAACCCTGGGAGGGACTGGGCGACAGCAGCCAATAAATTCACATCTGAATATTTGAACCCCATGTACGCGAGCGGGTTTTCAAAACATGGCTCCACGAAGGCGCTGTTTGACAAACTCGCTGCAGCGATGACGAATTATATGCGGACGAGCGATCGGAATAGCAGTAGCGCTTTCGGTGAAGTGAACGGGGTACAGACTTGCGTCAAGGTGGTATGGCCATGGCTAGCGCTGCCGGCTGTTTTGGTGCTGGCTACGTGTTTGTTGCTTGTTGCGACGATTTGGAAGACGGCGGTGCAGGCGGGGGCGAATGTGTGGAAGAGTAGCGCGTTGGCGTATTTGTTTCATGGGTTTGCGGATCGGGAGGGCGAGAGGGGAAGCTTGATCACGGTTGATGAGATGGATGATGTTGCGAGGATGAGGCAGGTTCAGTTGAGTGAGACGAGTGTGGGGTGGAGATTTGTGGATGATGGTAGGGGTTGAGTACATATTAGTGTCATTTATAAACAAGCTCGATTGATATCTGTGAATATGTACATAGAAACTGCCTTTCCACAGGCGGCATAACAAGCTTCGTACCTTCAGTGAGCTACTTTTCTGGTTTTCACTTTGGATTTAGATACCCTTTCCTTCACTTCAGCGTAGCGTCAATCATCTTCTGCAAACTATTCTCCACCGTCACCGGACTCCTCGTCTTCTTCCACTCATGATCCAGCAATCCCCACGCTTCATCGAGGTCCTGAACCTGCACACCCGTCGCATAACTCGTCTTCCTATAGAAGCTCCCCGCAACCTCCCACTGCATCCACCCACTCGGCCTGTACTTACCCATAAATTCAATCAGACACTTATTATACGTAGTCTGATTCCAATACGTTCCGTTCTGGATGAATCCCCACTCAGACAGTAACATCGGATAATGCAACTTGGCGGAGCTATCTGATTCGTTCAAAGTTTTATACCCATTATTATAAAGCGAAGCGCCGAAATCAGAACACGAAGCTTGCGTGTTCTCGAAATCGTACTTGTGGAGTTCGAAGACGATTTTGTGGGCATAGGGGTACGAGTAGGGTGTGAAGAGGGCGGACTTCCCGGCTGTGGATGTTCCCGTTGTGCCGTTGAGGAGTTGGCCTTGGATGACGGGTGAGAGCGTGACGTCGTAGTTGAGGCCGGAGAAGGTGATGAGTGCGTCTGGAGCGACGGCGTGGACTGCGTCGGCGGCGGCGGTCATGTGCGTGTGCCAGGTGTACCAGTCGTAGGGTTCGGCTGTGGAGCCGGCGTCTGGTTTGCGGAGTTCGTTGCGGAGGCCGACGGAGGCGAAGGAGGGCCATTTCTTGGAGGCCTGGATAAGAGTCGTTAGTTGAGAGCTTTTGAGATTGAAACAGGAGATCTTACGTGTTTGGCCATGAATTCCCATCCTCGGATCCACTTTGCGACATCGAAGTCAGTGTCTCCAAACCAGGTGTTTCCATCACCACCTCCACAGCACCAGAGGGCCTTGGACATGTGATTATCAAGATGCACATAGATTCCCTGCCTAGCAAGTTCCTTCGCCGCGGCATCAAAGACTTGCAATCGTGTAGTCCGCTTGTTGAATTGTGGATTGTTCTTCAACACTTTCTTGAGAATAATGCTTCCATTCGTTGCACCAAGCGCATTGGTCAGGGTATCCTCCAGCGTCACGTCTCCGCCACTATCCAGGATATCGTCAACCATCTCGATAGCGAAGGTCAGACGCACGACATTGAGATTGAAGCCACGGATCTTGGAGACGATGTCTTTGATTGAGGAATATTGCAGGCCTTCTGGGATCATGGCTTCTTGGTGAGCTGCCCAGTTTGTGCCGACATACTGAACTTCCTGGTTCTTTGCGGAATAGATGTGTGGGCCATCGACGTGGAATGGGAGTTTCCAAGGGAGGGCATTGTGCGTGAGTGATGCGGCTGTGGAGAGCCCTGTGAAGAGGAATACTGGAAGAGAAAACAACATCGTGTCTGAATTGGCAAGGGGAAGAGGTGCGTGTGGAAGCAAGAAGCAATTTGAGCATCTCCAGCTGGGATATATACTTTCTCATCGTGAAATGTGCCATCTGATCGTACCGCCTCATCTGAACTGGAGGGGCTACTGACGTCCGACTGGATTTGAGGAACTGACTCGCTCGCTTGTGAGGATGAACTTCGATCTTCAGGGACCACATCAGTCTAGCTTTCCCCAGACAACCCGATTGGCGCGCCACTATTCGCGGGGTAAACAATGACTTTCGGATTATTCCAATTCGGGGATACGGCCGGGGAAAGTCACTTGATCGTGAATGTTACCCCACATACTACCCCGCAATCATTGTATCGGATATCGGGAAAAGTGTCGGGAGAAAGATATTGCGGAATGCTTGATGTTACATGCAGGCGGATGATCGATTATAGATGCTCGGAGGATCTTGCGAAGAGGCGGAATACTCCGCCGGTTGATATGGGTAGATATGCTGGGCGTGCTCTGTCTTGTACAATCTCGATATCCGAAAGGACACTGATTTTGAATTTCCGAGAATATCATGTCGACGCCAAAGATGTCACCAAGCCGAGATGCTGCGAATTCGCCATTTGACGAGCAATACGATGAGTCGTCGAGTAGAACTACAATTTCTTCAAATGGAGCGAAAGAAGGAAATCAAAAAGAGTTTATTCCGCCGCGGTTGGATGTGGAGTTGAAGGAACTGTTCGCGGAGAATGTAGCTGCGAAGATTTGGAGGGTGGCGCAACAGTTATTGAAAGATCAGGTAATAGGAATCATAGTTCTAGAAGTTTGAATTTGCTAATAAGATGCTGTAGAACGGTATTCTGGATCAATATCCTGAAACGGTGCCGCAGACTGGAGAGGGTACTGGAAAGTACGCCACTCGAGATGCTGAATTCTGGACTTGTGGATTCTTTCCTGGGAGCATGTATGCTCTCCTAGAACGCTCAATGAAGTATCCTCAGCACCTCCATATTCCAGATACCCGTCGTTCTCAGTTCCAAAGCCAGCTTCTGCAACTTGGACGGACATGGGCGGAACCGCTGTACGCCATGGCGAGTCGAACTGATACCCACGATATGGGATTCATTATCCAGCCTTCCTTGCAAATGGACTGGGAGTTAACAGGCAATAGAAGAAGTTTGCAATCGGTTCTTACTGCAGCGGAGAGTTTGGCATCCCGGTATGACGAGAGGGTCAAGGCGATTCGCAGTTGGGATACTGCGATCAACAAGAGATACAATTATGTTGATAAGGATGTGGATTTTCTGGTCATAATTGACAGCATGTGCAGTGAGTGGGCCTTCGACTCTTGGGCAGAATGGGAAGATTGACTTCATTAGATCTTGATTTGCTGTATTATGCTGGACATCACACTTCGAACCAAAGATTGATCGACATCGCCACGACGCATGCTCACACAGTGCTGAAGACCGTCGTCCGAGAAAACTTCTCAACGTACCACCTTATCAATTTTGATGCCCAGACTGGTGCTGTCAAAGACAAACTGACCAACCAAGGATACAAAGACTGGTCGACATGGAGCAGGTAAGCTTTCCAGATCTTGATTTGCTTAATAGAATTTGACGAGTACTGAACAGAGGCCAATCATGGGGTATCCTCGGATACAGCCAGACATACATGTGGACTCGTGATCCAGTCTTCTTACACGCTGCAACCGAGCTGGCAAACTACTTCCTCGCCCGACTCGAGTCTTCGACCTGCGAAAATCCCTATGTGCCGCTCTGGGATTTTGACGCGCCTGTCCCTCTCAACGCGGGCGAGCTGCCACTGAGAGACACATCAGCGGGTATGATTGCCGCAAACGGCTTGCTGCTCCTTCATCAGGCCCTCCGTGGGCAGGGTGAAGGTGCGCGGTACTTGGCTGCAGCGATGAGGATTGCGACTGAGACGATTGAGCTTTCGCTATCTGATGACAAGGCTTCGTTTGCACCGCTGACCGAGGGAACGCGTGAGCTGTCTGTACCGCAAGGCTCGTTCGATGCGATCTTGAGAAACGCGACGGCATGTCGAAACGAGCATTCGCTGAGACAGTACTGGGATCATGGACTGGTGTATGCTGATTATTACTTTCTGGAGTTTGGGAACAAGTTGATTCGAATGGGGCTGGTATAATTATAAAGCAGTAGAATGTTTCAATTTCATTCGTGTAAAGACGCACTTCGTGTCAACGGGCTGCCGGCGATGGATCAAATGAAGTCGCTTCAATTAATTCGCTTCAATTCATACCCGACCAACCATCCAAGTCAATAGCGAAATTAGTTCCATCATATGTGATGACCCTGTCCATTTCTAAGAACTGTTGGCCGAGAAGAGCGTTCGACATGGCAGTCAATTCGTCGTCGACTGAGACCGAGTCGTAGTCTATGTTGGGCGGCATATTATTTTGGGAAGCTTGCATACCGGAGGATAGACCCATTGTCTGAGGATTGTGGAAGTTCTGCCATTCATGGTTTCCTAGAGTGACCATGCTTCCTCGCGAAGTTTTCACCGCGTTTTGGGGAGATGATGTCTCGATCGGGTATCTTGCGTCATTTATTCCCACGGTTTGGTGCGAAATGTTTGCCTGGGCGGCGGATCCATTAGCCTGGGCCCTTGGATTTGCTTTTTGATAACTTGCGGCTCGCTGATGCTGAGACGGCGATTGGATTGTATTTGGTGATGTTGGGAATGCGGACAAAGTGAATGGCAGTAAACTGTCGACGTTGCTGCCAGAGTCTTGAGAGTATCCCAGGACGTTCATACAGAACTGTGGGTTATTCAAGAACGAGGTGTGAAAGTTTTCAAGCTGCATGGCATATTGTGCCGCGATATCAGAGCCTCTTTCAGTTGTTGAAGATTGTTGTCCCAGTTGCTGGTACCCCTGCCATCGCCTTGACATCTCGTGGAGACAGTCCACTAGGCTGAAGAACTCGGAAGAAAGCTCCGAGTTGTAGAACTTCCAGTTGACTGGGCCATAAAGGTTATGGTAGCCTCGCAAAATTGGGCAGGAATCTAGACTTACCAAGAAGTATCCGTCCCGCGATGAAGGTACAGAGAGCGAATTGACTATTGACTATCCCATTCTCTGTATATTTGAGGTACTTTTGACAAATAGCAGAGGTCTCAATTGCTGCTAATTGACACGTCTCGGCACTGCATGAACTTGGCAACTTGACGAGGTCATTCCAGTGGGGTGGGGGATAAGCGATATGTTGATGAAGCAGAATCATGGATGTATTATGTGTGATGTGTGCGAGTGTAAGATTGGGGTCCATATCTACGAACGAGACATCTCTGGAGATATTGGAATCTTTCCATTGTTGTGGAAGGAACATCTTCCAGCTGTTGTACCAGGGGTCAGCCGAAAGTGTTACGCTAGGTAGTGTACATGGGGCATTGATACTTACTGCACCAATCTAAGGTCAAGCTCCTTGAATCTCGTGAGCCAACTTCCGACCTCTCGCCGATTCTGGAAATCAATTCTCTGCTGTAGGAAGAACGTCGTCACCTGGCTAAGAGATTCAGTCGCCTCAATACAGTACGCGAATGCTCCTAGTTTTGACGTATCAACAGCAGCTGAATTCGATGCAACCCCTGGGCTTCGCACGCTATCAGGTTCTATCTCATGATCTGGGGTAGGGTAATGAGCTGGAATGAATGCGATCGAGTTTCCAATCTTGGCAGCCGACTTATTCCAGATGCCAAAGTAGGGTGTGTCGGACGGCTCTTCTCGATGCCAAAGTCCTCCATCGCACGGCAATTTCCGATGTACATCATCGGAGGTCAGACTTGTATTCCATCCAGTGGTGATGGAGCAGTAGCGATCGAGAAGGAAAATATTCCAGAACAAACGTCTCCTCTCTTCAATCTCAGTCCAGTCATTCGTAGACTCGAGCAGTGTAAGTGGCCTCCGAAGCGGTCGGCGTTGAAGTGCTTCTGGCTCCACAGTGAGACGGAGATAATCCACCGTTCTCGTGAGTGATCCTATGAGAGACCAGGCCTTGTCGACGTCTCCACGGCCGATATGGTCGAAGGCTATGATGATGAGTGCTTGTAAATTTTCCATTGATGGCCGACTCAAAGCCGTAAGCATGACAATCTGTCTCGATTGCCGTACTCGATTGAAAACATCCTGGTCGCTTATGCCGTGGTCATCACTCTTCACGAACCTCAGTGTGGCGCACGTGATGGCGTGTAAAACCACTGCATTTCGCTCCTTTTTCATGGGATTCCTTAGATGTCTCTCGAAACGCCCCTGATGAAGGAACGGGATCCAGTGTTGAAGTACATGGAAATATTTATCAACAACCAGATCCAATATTGCTGGTTTCGGCAGTGAGCTGAGAAGATCATCTACTTCTCCCAGGTCGAAACTGGTCTGGGTGTCGAAGTGACCGTCTGTGTCTAAGCGTCTCCTCTTCCTTTGGCTACCGTCATCATGTGGAGAGCTAGACTGCTCATCTGTTTCCGAAGAAGAGCTGATCCTTTGGAGCTCTTTGATGAGAACTTGGGACACTTGGAAGAGCGAATTCCTTGAGTCTTGTCTCGGCCCCGGCGGTGCATGATTTTGATTCCCATCCTCATGCAGCACAAGGTCTTCCAAGATTTCTAGGGAATCTGGTTAACCAAACAGATCCATTAACATAAAATGGGGACGTTATTTTTACTTACGTAACCTTCTGTTCAGAGCTTCAATGGCCCCACTTTTCATCCCCGGCTTCTTGGTCGAAGTGTAAACGCATTCGACTTCTGTGTTTCCTGTTAGAGTGATTTGTGAGAAATAGAACACGATGTCCAACGGACCTAATCTGATACATTGGGAGCAACTCGGGCTCTCCCTTGGACATTTCAACTTCCGTCGGCGACATGACTGACATGCCGGATTGCTGTCCTCTTCGGCACCTGCCGATGAACTTGCCTGGACTCGATCACCCATTCCGGAGAGTAAGCTGTACGCATTTCCCACACAGTTTGCATGAGCAGTTATGTCTTAATCAGATATGCTGTGGGTATTCATGCATCTTTTTGTCAAGTGTCGACGAGGAACGTTGAAGTCTAGCGAATTGAGAGAGGGGGAAAGGGATTAGCGAGGGGTTGGCCTAAGTGCCTGACATCTGCGGCCACCGAGTAATTTACCGAGCACAACCAGCGATCGAAGAATTTCACTTCATCGCCACTTCGCCAAGGTATCCAAAATCTCTGTCCAGACCCTAAGGTGTATTCGTTTACTCAACACGGAAGACAAAATCTCTGCATACGAATGGGCTACTTTACCTGACTGCTTGGTGCCGAATTTTCTGTGAGCAGTCGTCAGTGAGCCCGAGATGGCGCCCCTCAAGAATTCCGGACGATGTATCGGCCATGACCTTTCCCGATGTCCGCCAATCCTGCTGGAGCTATCCCCACATCTCCAAGGGGCATTAGTGCTCCCCAAGCTCGGTTGAATTGCTTCCCAACCCTCCACACATACCCCGGACGGGTCCAACTTCTCCTCCACCTGTGAAGCGCCGCCACTCCAGGTCTTCAGCACCATGCAGCATCCCAAGCTGTCAGTCGAGCAAGTATAGATACCACACCGCTGCCCATCGTCTCGAACCTGAACAGCATCGGCTAAGCTCATACTCCATTCAGATCCTGATAGACTGAAGCAGATAACTTCAAGATGGCAACGACAATGGCAGCCCCCGCTCAAACGACGACGACTCCCGTCACAAGCAGTACGGAAAACCTCAATGATCCCGTTCCAGGGTCTTCGGCCAACGAAGCACCCATCCGTTCTTACAAGACGGCATGGATGTACCTTTTCGATTGGTACCCCAGTCACTACAGCAAAGAAGAGAAAAAGATGCTGAGAAAGTTGGATGCTTTTCTCCTGACGTTCTGTTCCATCGCGTGTAAGTCCTGAGCTTGAATTTTCTGTTTACTAATCACAATGCTAACGTATTTAGTCTTCCTCAAGTGGCTCGACTCGTCAAACATCAACAATGCCTATGTGTCTGGTATGAAAGAAGATTTGAACTTGAATGGTAACCAGTAAGTTTTACGAAAATCAAGTACATTTCCAATGCTAACCACTCCAGATACTCACTCTTCGGCACATTTTATAATGTCGGCTACTTGATCTGTCAAGTTCCCTCCATGATGATTCTCTCACGGCCAAAGCTTGCACCTTTCTTCATTCCCACGATGGAGGTTCTCTGGTCTGTCCTGACATTCGCTCAGTCCAGACTCGACAGCGCGCAGACAATTTACGGGACACGATTTCTTCTCGGTGTCCTCGAAACACCAGTCGCATCCGGGTCTCTCTACATTATGTCTTCATGGTATCGACCAGAGGAGCTCTTCAAACGCGCGGGAGTCTGGTACATTTCCAACAACTTAGCTGTCATGTTTGGTGGTTACCTCCAAGCTGCCGCCTACACAAACCTCGATGGTGTTGGAGGCATGGCAGGGTGGAGGTGGCTGTTTATCATCGATGGCTGTATCAGTCTGCCACTTTCCATCGCAGGGTACTTCATGTTCCCGGGGCTTCCTGCGAGTAGAAAGCCGTGGTGGTTGACTGAGGAGCAGCATCTTCTTGCTAAGCGTCGTATGCGTGATGCGGGTGTGCAGGAGAGCAAGAATCTCAGCTGGAAGCTCATCAAGAGAGTGTTCACCACATGGCATTTCTACGTTGCTGTTCTCTGCTATACCTTGTGGGTTCTCACTTTCGCGTCTCTCAGAGTTTCAGCTAATCTCCTCGCAGCTTCTTGTCATCCTCTTACCCAACTGGACAGATGGCGCTCTGGCTGAAGTATGAAGCTGCAAATGGTGGTCACAAATGGACAGTTCCACAGATCAACACCATTCCAACGGCAGTCTCCGCAGTCTCAGTCGTGGTGACGATTCTGGCAACTTCGCTGTGCATGGTCTACCCGCTTTGGACTGTCATGACTGTCGTTCAAGGATGTACCCTTTTTTCCATCGTAGTTTTGCTCATCTGGAATGTCCCGATTGGGCTTCACTGTGAGTTGTTCAGACATAATGAAGTTCCTTAAGCTGATTTATCTAGTCTTCGCATATTTCCTCCTGGGATTTACAGCTGCCGTCACGCCTATCTTGATCCCGTGGGTCAATATCATCATGAAGGATGACGCAGAAGCACGAGCATTCACAACTGGCGCAATGGTAAAATATCCATCTACGTTTTGCTGTCGCAGTCTTACTGATTCTCAAACAGTTGACGGTTGGTTGGGGGATTTATTCGTTCTACCCCATTGCAGTATTCCCGGTCGTCGAAGGTAAGCTCTTTCGATCCAGCTCAGGTACTGTTTTGCTGATCATGATTATAGCGCCGAGATGGAAGAAAGGATATGCCGTGGAAGTTGTCTTTGTGTCAATGGTGTATATTCTGTTCATGCTTGGACAATATCTTCAGAGACGCGATGACAAGAAAGTGGCTGCTGCGGTCATGATTGTCGATGAAGAGAAGCTTGGGGACGAGTCTACGCATATCGAGAAGTCATGAGTCGGCAGCTTTTTATGTTGAGCAATCAGTGTTATCTGGATTGCATCACGTTCGGGCATGTCTGCTGCTCATTCTTTCCGTCGTCGGCGCCTGATTTTGAGGCCATCCTATATCAATTTGTATCAAAATCAAGAGATAATCCATGAAAGACTCGTTCACATATGCCCAGTCCAGTGTCATGTTATTATTGCTCCGGCGTCCAGGCGGATCATGTTGACCCGAGACTTTTCCCACTCCCCGATATCCCCGCTGTGTTTTTAGCGGGGTACCGATGGCGGGGTTGCAACGGCCCGGACAAACCATGTTGCTCGTCTCTCCTTCATGGCCAAGACGAACGGGGCTAGAAATATTCTTATCCTTTGCAATGAATTTCATGTAAATACTCAAAGCTCTCAAACAATTGTGACCTCGCCTCAGCATTATCGTTCAAATCAACAAATCAACTCACGTGTCACTATGCCTCCCCTCGCAGGTTTCTCAGACAACCATCTTGTCACACACGCCGACCTCATCACGGCAGTACATTCTCTTCTTCAACCTCTCACCAAGTATCAATCACCTAACGGCGCACGTATCCGCCTCCCCGTGAGCACAGCCACGCATTTCGACGAGACCGCCGCACAACTCGAAGGATTCGCCCGACCGCTCTGGGCCATCGGCGCACTGCTCGCTTCTCAGTCACCTGATGAGAAGATAGATTCGCGTTTAGAAGGATGGATAAAAGGATTTGCTGTAGGATGTGATCCTTCGGAAGGAAATGAGGAGTATTGGGGCGATGTCCAGGATATAGACCAGCGGATGGTGGAGGTTGAGATCCTCGCTTACGCATTACTCGCTGCTCCGACTGCATTTCTCGGACCAGAAGGCTCGAAAGATGAATATGATATTAAGCGTCGTTCAGATATAACGCGGTATCTGCAATCTGTCAATGGAAAGGCTTTTCCGCAGAATAATTGGCTGTGGTTTCGGGTGATGGCGAACTTGGCGTTGGTGAAGAGTTGTGGAGTTCCGTATGATGAGTTGAAGGAGAGTATGGATACTGACTTGAAAGTGCTGGATGGGTTTTACGCTGGAGAGGGCTGGGCGAGTGATGGCAAGTGGGCGGCTGAGGGGCAGGAAGGGGGACGGCAGATGGATTATTATAGTGGGAGTTTCGCGATACAATTCAGTCAATTGTGTTATGTGAAATATGCGAGAGACTTGGATCCTGAGAGGGTGGCCGTATTTGAGGAGAGGGCGAGGAAGTTTGCACTTGACTTCTGGAGGTATTTCGATGCCGAAGGTGAGTACTACTTTGTTTTGATTGGCTTTTTCAATTTTCCTCTGATCAAGTAGAGCTTGCTGACACTCTCACAGGAGCTTCAATACCTTTTGGTAGAAGTCTCACCTATCGCTTCGCCATGGGAGGGTTCTGGGCTGCCGTCGCCATGGCCGAAGTTTCTCTCCCAGCCCCCTTGACCCCTGGTGTTGTCAAAGGCCTTCTTCTTCGCCATCTCCGTTATTGGGCATCGAAACCCGACATATTCTACGCAGACGGAACACTCAATATTGGATTCTGCTTTCCCAACATGTACGTGAGTGAGGACTACAACTCGCCACAAAGTCCGTACTGGTGTATGAAGACATTCTGCATGATGACCTTGCCTGCTTCTCACAGCTTCTGGAAGATCGAGGAGGAGCCACTTCCTTCGACAACAGACATTCGACTGGAAGTTGCTCTCCTAAAACAGCCTCGACAGATACTTGTTAACTCGGGGAATCACCACTTCCTCCTTTCCTCTGGGCAATACTGCGCCTGGCCGCTGAAGGCAACAGAAGCAAAATACGCCAAGCTTGCATACTCATCCACTTTCGGGTTCAGCGTGCCGACAGGTCCGCTGATTCAGCAGATGGCACCAGACAGTACCCTCGCGCTGAGCGAAGACGAGGGCGAGACGTGGAAGGTGAGATGGAAGAGTGAGCAGAGTGAGATGTCGACTGTCGATTTTATGGGCGGTGGTGAGGGATTAAGCGAAATTGGGAGTGAAAAAGTCCCAACGTTGATCAGTAAATGGAAGCCAAGCAGGACTTCGAATGTACAAGTCAAGACAATATTGATACCTCCGACCAAGAGATGGCCGGACTGGCATATTCGTGTGCATGATGTTACAGCACCAGAAGGTTCTGATCTAGGATTGATGGCTGTAGAGGGAGGATTTGCGATCTATGGGCGGAAGAAGAGGGATGGACTTGCGCTTTTGCCGCTTTTGTGGAGCGATGTTGACAGTTCAGGCGAGATATCAGCAGAGGGTGTCTCTACCTCAACGTCTTCGGCTCTGGTCGTTTCCTCTGCCGGGGCAAGCGGCGTGCGAAATATCAAGTTCTCGTCGTCTGGCGGTAAAGTGGAAGTCACGGGCGATGTGCTGAAGCCAGATGCGAACACGAATTTAATGGTCTCACGGACATTGATCCCTACCATCACAGTTGCTGTGGTGCCAGAGAAAAAAGGAGGCGACTTGTCTGTCAAGCTTGTTACGGCAGTGTTCGCTGTTGGCGCAGGAAAGCTTGATGCGGGCGAGATTAGGAGGAGATGGGAGGATCTACCGATAATTCAGACGCGAGGAGAGGTAGGCGAGGCAGGAGATTGTATTGTACTTTGAGGTAGTTCATTACGCTCTGAGATTAGGGTTCCTCACTTTCGGGGGCTTTGCCCCAAGTCAACACAGACGTTATCAGCTTTTAAGTATAATGTTTTTGTAATAGCTAGCAAAGAAAATCGTATCCTAATAAATGTGAGCCGCAAATCTCCCATGCCTTGGTATAAAGCGATCTACTTAGGCTCTACTTTCTAGATCAAGAAGATTGTATAGTACCTCTGCCTGACAGCTTTGGTAAAATCTTCATAGGGTGATCAATCGAACGAGCACCCGAAAACCAATAAAAAATGGCCACCTGCTAATCAATAGTGAGTTTTAATTGAAGTCATTCTCCTCTAAACATTAGTTTCGTTATATTACTAGGATATGCCAGCCTCCTCTGTGAAACGCTCCTGAACTCTCAAGGTTGTTCCGTGTGTCAATGATCGATTGAGATAGCAGTGCTGACCTCTAGTTCTTTGCCAGTGCTCCGCCATTCGAGCCACTGCCACCAATTCTACACGACACCAACCCACGGGATAGGGGAGCGCAAGCAGCTGGGGAGATACATCAGTTGCTGAACCCCCCCCCCCCTCCTCATCCGATCGTTGGATCTAACGTCATGAAGCAGCACTTTCCCACTGGAAGTCTATAGACTCCGGATAATGGAACATTCGCGGCCTCATTTCCAGGGTCCATGAAGAGTATTTCTACTCAGAGTACTGCTTTATGCCTCCTTGCCAACAGTATGAACACTTTGTTGACTAGAAAAGGGGCCGGGATAAACAATCTCGGTTGAGGAAGCGAAAGCCAATTTTTTGTTGGCCCGTGCATCTCACTCGCACTAAAGTCAACTTCATCTCCTGTGTCGCCGTCCCTTCCATCTTTCAATCCAACATCATCTATCTTCAATAGAGTACGGCCGCCATTTCAGCGCTTCCTTCATCGAACTACGCGTCTGGAAGCCTTTCCAGGACCTTCCATTCACATCTGCAGCCATGGCGACCTCAATCTTCTCCCGCAAACGCGACCTAGCTTACCTTGTCCACTTCAGCATCTCGCTGCCTTTGATGTTCCGTACGCACTTCTTTCCTCACGTTCCCACATCCAGTATCTCTATAGTTCAATCTCCAGAGCTCGGCCAGGCGGCGAGACTCTGCGAAGGCCAGGACACTGATCGCTAATTATATCACGTGATAGTCGTTGATATGCAAGCTCTGTATCCAGTGTCCGTCGTCCCTGGCTTCATGAAGGCGCTGAAGTTCTATCTCATAAACACGCATCACGATCAATTCTTCATCCACACGCCTCCGTTCTTCCGGGCCTTCATCTGGAGTGAAGTGCTGTATCAGGCGCCGGTGATGCTTTGGTCGTTGGGAGCTCTTCGTCGAGGTATGTCTTTATTCCTGGAAATCTAGGAGAGGGTGCCAAGGACACAAACAATGTCCGTCGAAGGGATATTGGGAAAGTTCTGACAGATGTCTAGCCTCGCCGAAACTGCCGATCGTTCTCCTTCCATATGCCGCCCTCATCTTCATCACGACCGCTACATGCATGTTTGAATACTCGTTCTGGGACATCCCTCTTCAGCACAAGATTGATCTTACGACTCTCTACGGCCCATATCTCGCTCTGTGTAAGTCATCCGCTATTTTAAATTGATCTGAGAGCGTAAGCTGATTTCTGTTAGCGGCATTCATGTTCGTTGACATGTCGATCCGCTTGAACAACATTGTCAACAAATCATGGATTGCAGCCAATGAAGGTTCGAAGAAGCTGCAGTAAGCTCTCTGCTGAATGCTGGTGAAGAGGAAACGGCGACGCTCTTTCCGACCTCGCGCGTTGGATGTGGCTTACTGCAGTTGCGCGGCCTACCATCTCTTGCGATTAACTTGTTCGGGGTTTCGGTGTCAGATGCTAGGCTCCAAAGAGCGGTCGTCAGGGAATGATGGACGCTGCTAGCATGAGTTTTATCAACTGGTGTTACGAAAATGTCGGTACTCTGATTATTGTATTGATTTCACAGCTTTGATGATTGCTTGCTCAATACAAGTGTTTTTTTGGAATGGGGATGATTTTGAGTTTACGACCTTTCGGCCTTATTTTTTCTGTGCTGTTTCCTATTCTACTAATGGGGAAGTCGTGTAAATCTATGTTCTCTCTTCTGCGCCCTTGGTATCTTCTGGCCGCTTAGAGCGATACACAAATGACTTAGTGTGTTGTTGCCAGCCAGATGTGTTTTTTGCTGCCATCCTAATTTCTAGTCAGTTTGCTGGCAGCATGGCATCTACGATCTATTGCGGCTCGGACTCTGGACCGTTACAGAGACCTCTCAGGCGCTTGTCCCAGTAGGTGTCACGCCCAATTGGCTGGAGTGGATCTTGTCCCTCACGGATGGAAAGTTCCCAGTCCGTGAAGGTCAATCCGTACAGAGGTGCCAAGCACCAGATCTGTAGCCAGCCAGTTCCAGGACTGCGGTAGACAACTTCAATCTTCTCGGTCTTGTGGAAGGTGTTGAGCAGATCAATTATCCGAGTCATGAATGCCTTCTGGCGGATCCGCACTTGCTCAAACTGCGTTCGAGCGTCGAAAGCAGGGAAGTCTACCTTGATGAAGATGCGTCTTGAGATCTGACTGTAGCCAGCGATCGACGTCTCCAAGGTCGTGCGGAACGCTTTACCGGCAGGCTCGAACCATTTATCGTGGTGGAGCATCTGGGTAGGTCTGAAGTCCAGCGTGATCACCAGGCTTCTGTCGGCAGCAGTAATTGCTGAGTGCGGTGGAACTTGGGCGATACGCTGGGCCAGGGTTGAACTGCCTCCAGAGTTACCATGGGCAGCTGGAGTGCCAGCAGCGCCGTTCGCAGCTGCGTTGGCCGCTTGATATCCAGCTTTGCTCATGTTTTATGATCTGTAAGTGAGTTTCTATGGATTTCTGTGATCCGATTGCGAAGGTGTTGAAGGGGAAGCAAAGAGGTACACCACTGGCAAGAGCCACCTCATTATATAGGAAGTATATGATGTTGTTCTGGAGTTGAAGTACGTGTAGGGACAGCCCAAAACGATATGACAATGGCAACTTCCTGTCTGACTGCCAGCCATTTTCCAACTCTATCGCCATGCTCAGAGGGTCAAAACGTTGTATCGTCATTTGAACAATGGGAATCAACCTCACACAGCAACAACGGACAGAAGAAGCCCTTTGTTTGGTCGCAATCAAATAACCAGCTCTTTTTTCCATTCCAAGCCAAAATCCTTTGTTCTGGAAATCTGGCTGGAACCCCGTCCAGGTTCAGTAGGAGGTTCGTCACGTGGCAAGGCACAGCACGGAAGTGGCGTTTTCAAACCAACAATTGGTGGGAAACTGTGCAACTCGAGGGTACGACAGCTTCGCATCTACTGGATGTCGGTCCGTTGTAGCACTCTGCCTGGTCTGCACTCTCGGGAATCACAGCAGGCTGCCTTCCTCATATCGCTGTTTGATACTGGATACCTGAACCTTGATGAACAGCTCTAGCTTTCACACCACCTGTTAGCTGCCATGTCTGCATCCATGACCCTAGATCCGTCCGATGCATCTTCTGAGTCTTCGTTGCTGAAGACAAGAAAAACACACACCAAGTCTCGCGGGGGCTGCTGCGAATTTAAACGAAGGAAGCAGAAAGTATATATAATTATCATCCTCAGCGCATCGGAATTCTGACATTAGTAAAGTGCAATGAGGAGAAACCCATCTGTGCGGGGTGCATCAAGCGTGAGAAAGCCTGCGTATATCTTGATCCGGATTCTCTGCAGCCACGAGGGAGCAAAAGGACTCGAATGAGATCTAGCGCGTCGGGCATCTCTTCCGCATCTCCTGGCTCTGTTCCCGGCCATTTAGCTCCCAATGCGGTCAATCCGATCGGCCGTTTTGGAATCAACGACATGGAACTTTGGCTGCACTACATCAAATACACCTCGGAAGCAACGTCTGTCATGTTCGGTGGAAAATCAGATTTAGGACTTTCGTGTAACTATCTGCTCCATGGCATGCTAGCCACAGCTGCCATTTATCTGGCGTATTTGAAACCAGAGCACTGAGCGCAGTACAACCAGCTTTCAAGACAGCATCAAGACTTAGCGCTTGGCCCATTCCAGCGAGCCATGGAATCGATTACAGATGAAAATGTAGACTGTCTGTTTGCCTACAGCACACTTCAGGTGGTCTGCAGTCTTGCTTCTTCATAAAACACTCCACCCCAAGGAAGCAATGAGCCATCAAGTGGGATAGCTGACTGGGTAATATTTGTTCGGGGGTGTCGGTCAATATATGTTGCTGCGCAGTCAGATATAGGAGGTTTGCCTATCAAAGATTGTAGATCTTGGAAGGACCCGTGATATTCTGTTATATTTTGCGAGTTTGTGAAGTGCCTTTTCCCCCCGCTCATGGTAGAAGTCACGAAAGAAGCCAAAACTAACTTTCTTATTGCCAGAGATTCAAAATATGGTATAAATTCAATCTACATCCGATAATACCGCAAAGCTGTTGCCTGAAGAAGAGAGTAGTTTTGCTTGCATCGAGACACTTCTCACAAGGCTGCCTTCAATTAGTTCGTTGAATGATGACTCGGAGGTCACTGCGTGCTTACAAGCAATGGAGAAACTACGCCAAACATTCGCATTCACTACTCCAGGCTTCAACGCCACATTGACTGTGGCCATGAAGACACACTCTTCCAAGTCATTGCCAGAAAGACTTTCTAAGTGCTTGTTCGTTACTCTGTGGCCGTTCTCGGTGAACGATTGCTTCGTTCGTTTGCTATCTGATATGCGACCTCCAGCGATGATAATCATGGCACATTGTTGCTTGATCTTGAGGCGAGCCAAAGACTGCTGGTATATGGCTGAAAGCGGATTGAGGATATTCCAGGCAATGCAACATAATTTAGGGGAGGAATGGTCGGCTTACATTGAAAATCCCCGTCGGGTATTTGGTCTCTAGGCTTCGCTTACGGGGTTAACAGGAGGCAGTCAGTGGCTGGGGCTGTGCCGCTCACTAGGAATCACGATCCGCGTCAGCCTGTACGTAAACCAAGCCATGCCCCCGACGGATATTCCACGGTTCGTGCACGGAAAGTGGCTGTAGTGCACGAGGTATGAATTGGTGAATCATATTTGACTTACATCAGCAAAATTGTACGTTCGCACCAATCAGGGGCCACGGTGTATCGAGACGACGAAATTGGAAACATCTCTTATGATGACTGACCACGCGCAAAAACATATAAGAAGGGCATGTCCTGGGATTCAGTTCCCATTCATCAGTCAATTGAACTTCGAGCACTGCCGATACCTCATATCCAATACATCTTGCCTACTACTCCATCTTCTTCGCTTACTACCACTAAGTCACAACAACCCACGATCAGCAATCAACTATCAACATGGGTCTCTTCAAGACAGGAATTGTTCTCTACGGAGCCCATCTTGCAGCGTAAGCAGCCGGGCCCCCAATCAAATGTTTCATAATCTCATAGTTGCTACAGTAAGAAGATCTACGGAGAGAAGAAGGAAACCTCTACCGAAAATAAATGGTGCCAAAGACCCCAAGCACCCCAGTCAGACAATCCTCAGGCATCGCAAGGATTCCAAGCTGCACCACCAAACTATTCACCAAGCAGCAGTCCTCACGGCTCACATCAACAATATCAGCAATGGTCGGAGAAAGCGGCGATCGAGTCGGAAGTGGCACCGAAACAATGTACTTGTGGGGCAGCACAAGTCAACCAGACATCCTTCACCAAGCAGTAGAGTTGAGTTTTAGAATGGGAGAGTTTGGCGAAATGGATGTTTAGGAATGATTCTGTATGATAGATGAGCGATTGGCGTTAAGAGGAATTTCTGCTCAGGAGTTGGTCTTTGTTCGGTATGCTTGCTGCTACTAGATCTTTTGTTCTCATGTGGCTCCAGATGTATAGACCTAGCGGAGTAAACAGATGTATGTTGAGATTTTTAGACTGTTCTTTCTTCGACTCGAGTTGCCCACTGTGCATTCCTTTCATAGACGAGAATTGCTGACCTGGGAGCGCGCCAGACAAGACTACGATACTTGACAGGCAACCCCAGAGATGATGAGCAGAGAACAACTTCCAGGAACAGGACTCCTATTTTGACTGATAGATGTGTGGCTCACAGTACTGCACGGCTTACCTATCAAATTTCATGATGCTGGGTGGAACAGAAAACAAAACAATATGTTGAAGGGAGTCCAACTCCGCATTCTAGAGGATAAAAGAGACCCTGTATTTCATCACAATGGAATTCTTTCTCTTTATTCTTCAAACGGTCAAACCTTTCGGAGAAACACACAATGAATTCTTCTGGAGCTAGCGATACTGCAAATAATCAAGGCCAGGACTACGATGCCATGGATATTGACATTGACATGGACGCCAACGACAACAGCACTGTGCAACAATCTCCCCGGCCCGATCTTGCCGGTCCAGCTGAGCAGATTTCAACGTCACAAAAACCTCGTCCTGCCACTGTAGCAAGGATGCTGCGACCTTTGGTACGAGAGATCATCGAAGACGCCGAAGAAGATATGTTCTATTACGGACAACGGCTCCAGCAACTCCAGGCCAATCGTGCTCCAGCTCCTGTTCCTGCGCTTGGCCCAGGCACAGACTCCGACTCAGAGTCCGACTCAGAATCTAGCCCAGACCTTGATCATGACACAGACATGAGCGAAGCTCCTGCTCCCCAAGGTCTGCTTGACCAACCATGCGACTTCTCGAAATTGAATTCTGATAACGAAGGATCAAGTCTTGACGAGAAGCCCAATGCCTCGACACCATTGACAAATGCAGACATTTTGTCTTTGGCTTTGATGTCTCTCGAGGATGGAACCATCAGAAGTCAAACCAAAAAGATACGCAAAAGAAGAACCAATGTCACTAGTGCTTCTGATGAAGACAATAACATCTGTACTAAAGCGATCAGAATTACTAGGTCAAACTCAGTAGCCAGTCGGCCACAAGTTGGACTCCCTCGCGAGATCGAGGAGAAACGTAAGTTGAGAGAAATAGCCCATAAACGAGTGATGGGAGAAGTAAAGATACTGAAGCGCTGAAATAGCTATTTCACTGTACCTATCTTATCATGTTCGGCCATGAGTTCTCTCGACTGCGGTCTTCATATCAAATCCCTTGCACTTTACCAGCGCGTTCTCATTTCTCGCGACCCCAGATCTCGCGGACATAATTCTACGAGCAAGACTCTGATACGAACGCGATCTCATTTGCTCAAATCTCTAGATGTAGTATACACCCCAATAAAGACAAACTTTCTCAAGACATACCACTCTGCTGTTTTCACGTGACAATAATATAAATCGATCTTCACTGACGGTAGATTCCAATCGGCTTGACATACTTTCCTATAGATGAAATGCAAGAAGCGTTAAATTTTCCCAGGAAATTTGTTCTCTTGCCTCTTGGCCTGACAGCATCAAAGCCACTTCGTAGCGAGAAACGATAGCTAATCGTTCGCGGAAGACCTTGACACTGGACCTGAACCGGAACGCCCATTTGATATCGCCCAGGTCTTCCCAACAAGTAGTAAATGGTTAATAATGACTTTGAGCTTCGGGAACAGACTAAACATAGCTATAAAAAGACTTGCGCTTTATGCCGCTCAGCAATGGTCGGCCACGCCGGGCCGCCCGTCGGAAGGTGCTCGCTTGAGCCCACGCAAATCAACAAAGAAGATGGAAGGCCTTTGAAATTAGTGTTGACTTTGTTCAAATATGCTTGTAATGAACCACAACTCGGTTCGATCTAGAATTCAGATTAAGTCGTTCAAGATGATACAATGCGGTCGGTAACCCGAAAACAAGCTTCACGGCCTGCAATCTCAACGGACACAGCTTCGTTGCGACGGTTCAGTCGTCCCAACAGAAACAGCGTTTCCAAGCATGTGTGACCTCTATCTGTAACAGAGCTCATGAAACATAGGACAAGTTCAAAATACTAGAACAAGAAGTTCCGCTGAAGACAGCTTGAGTACTGAGCCTGTACAACCACTACCACAAGCACATAAAAAGATCCAAACCATCCCAAGCGATGTCGATCTTCTTCGAGATTTCCATAACTCATATCTCTATTCCTCGCATAATATCTATTATCAATAGTATCTCTTAGACACCGCATCCTTAGCTCTTCAATCATGGATGGATACGAGAAGATCATGTCCACGTACACAACGTACGTCTCAGAGTTTGAGGAGGACATAGACAAAGATACGGAAGACGATAGCAGCGATCCCTTCTTCCCACGAGCGGGAGAAGACGAGACTGAGTTTGCCATCAGTGGTGCGTACGCGGAGTAATCGATGCCTTCGTCGCGAGAGAGACAGCGCGGATTGTCATCGATGAGAGTTGTCATCATCGGAGGCCAAGCGGCCTCCCTTCAAGAAACAAAATTCCAAAGAGACGAGATCGTCCTTTTAGATGGACGAGAGAGGCGAAGACAAATCAACCGAGGGAGCAAAGAAAGGAAAGGGAAGTATTTCTTACTCACGGAGGAGTTGCAAGAGAGCGGTATCTACTGACAAGAAGTTGCCGGAAGAGAAGAAACGTGCTGGTGTCAAGAAGCGAACATATTCTGTACCGCAGTCGAGCTTTCCGTGGATCCTACCGAAGCCGATGTCAGGCGCACGGTAATGGCCAAGTGGCGATACACGAAGTTTTGCGGATGTTGACGTGGTAAGTAATGAATCTTCCAGCTGCAGTACCAAATCCGTCTAATTTCTTCTAGTACACTAGATTCTTCTTTGTTCTTACGACGTTCTTTCAGCCCTACCTTTTAATGCGCGGGGGTTTGGCTTTGTCTTCGGTAAGTTCGGCTCTGCTTGTCTCATAGCTTCGAGCATAATTTCGTAGAGCATAAGTTCGTAGAGCATAATTTCGTAGAGCGTAATACATAATCTTTGACGCGACTCCTGGATCCAAACAACGAAATTGTGATATGAAAAAGAAAATCAAAAAGGGAAGTTCTCAGAACGCATATTGAACGATTGTGAACTTATTCTCTTCTCCCCGCATGTGATTGGAGAGAATGAAAGAAATTAAACAATAACAGTCAAGGTGATGAAGATTTTTATTGAAATATCCAAGTTGGTAAGCCCATGCTTGGTGGTACTCAGAATAAGCCAAAGAAATCACAACTTCCCCCTCCTCAAATCCTCTCCAATCTTCAAAATAGGCACCAACTTATCCTTCTGAACCCTCTCCCACAATCCACCCAATCCCTTCTCCCTTCCCCTCTGATCCTCCCTCCTAAACCACTCCTCCGCACTCTTAACTCTAGTCGGATGAATCTCATCCAACAACTTATAATCCCTCTTCAGCAGCTCAAACTTCCACGAATTCCAAAACCCCGTAAAATTGTCCCTAAAACTCATCGTACTCTTATCTTTCGGATCAGCATTATACCCCGCTGGCGAATTAGCGAGCATTTTGTTCCCAGGCTGATTCCAGTACTCTTCCAGAGAAGTATCGATATACTGAGCCGGGTGCCCCGTGACCTTTGTGAAAGCAGCGGCGAGTTCTGCGTACGGAATAGGAGCGATAGCGACTTCGAGGTCCATGCCTGATGCGAGTTCCGGGTGGTCGAAAAGCCAGCGGACGTAGGGTCCGCAGTCGTCGAGGGCGACGTGGTTGACGGAGCCAGAGCCGAGGGGGACGCGCCAAGTTACGATGCCCTTTTCGATGGTGGGTGTCATTATTGTGCGGGATGAGATGGCCATTTCTATGTATGGGCCTGTGGTGAAGAGGGCTGCGCCCATGCGTGATTTGTTGTGGGTGTTCTGGAAGAGTATCCATTCACCGATGCGGCCTTTGCCGTCGTAGCTGTAACAGCGAATCAGTCCTCACTTCCCGGACCGCTGAAGAGCTGAAAATTTGATCCTTCCAAATCCTTCTCGCTTCAAACCCCCTCGCAATCTTATGGTCTTCAACACTGCAAAGAGAAAAGAAATGCAGAAGACTTACTGCCCCGTCCTAAACCTCCGATCATACCCACTCTTCTTAAGCGAGTAATCCAAATTCCCATAAACAAAGAACTTAATCCCCTCCTCAATCGCCAGCTCATACACCCTAATAGCCCAATACGTCTCATTCTTCTCTCCGCAATTAAAGCCATCGATATTCACAAAAGCGCCGTCGCATCCACGATACCCGTTTCTTAGGTCCGTCTCATCGGCGAAGGTGCCTTCGACGAGTTCCACGTTGCCAAGAGCCAGGAGCGCTTTGGCGCGTGGGGAGGTAGAATCTCGAGTCAGTACGCGAACGGAGTACTTTCTGTCGGAAACGAGGCTGGTTATTACGGGAATGCCTTGGGCCCCGGTGCCACCGATGATGAAGATTTTGGAGGTTTTTTGGGAGGACATGATGTTGCTTCACAGTAGAAGTGACTGTAACTAGAATACGGTAGGGACAAACGGGATTGATGCTGGTATGTGGCTGGGGATGAGAAGAGGAGAGGAGAGGAGTATATGAGCATGAGATGCGTGAAGCTGTATGTGGTTATATTGAAAACGAGACATGATTACTGAACATGTTCTTGTTCTTAGTTCACTAATCTATGCATGATTTATGCACGTGCGGACTTTGTGGCACTTTGTGGGGTAACAAATCCGCAGAAGTGATGTTCAGTAATCATCAGGCTTGTGTAATATTGGGAACGCAAGGCAAACGACTGACTTTTTGGGGGAAGCCACGCACTTGGCTACGGCATATGTATTGGAGAGTCAGCTCCTCGTACACCTTAGCAGAATCATGAGCCGAGGCAGGCAGACATATCGTTACACCGGAGACGCACAACAGGGAAGTAGCAAAGTGCGAATGCCGCTTGGCAGTATCAAAGGACGAAACCGGAGCGAATATGTGACAAAATTGGAAAAATCGGAACTTGAAATCACCTGCTGCCAATCAACCTCGAGGCTTGCAAACCAGATTCAGATTCGGTTGGCAATTCTTTCGTCGAATGAAACCTTTTGCTCTGTGGCGCATTTATATTACATTCCTTTTGGCGCCAGAAGCGCCGCAAACAGATTCCTCTTCCATCCTATCAAATACATGTCAATTCGTCCAGATATGAGCAGTTGTAAGCAGGCGCCAGCGAGACTTCGCAGTAGTTAGATCTGAATCCATTATACCATGTAGGTGATCTTAGTTGAGGGATGGATTTCATCGCGCCCCTCAGGCAGACAAGCCTCGCTTTTCACTCTCGGAAAAGAAGATGACCATTCGCCAGAGCTTCTTGACCAGTACTTCGGCTTCTTCATCCAAAGCCTGGATATTATTAGCAATTGTGCACAGAACAAGGTCGAGTACATTAGCGAGAGTGAAATACTCACACCTTCCAATTGCTCCACCAACTCCTGTGGTTTGCCTCTTTGACGAACGTGCTCTTCCACAACCTCAACCAGTAACTGTTCCTGCACACCGAGATACTCCACGATCTTCTTCTCCACGAAAGGTCGCAGCTTCTCCACAATGACCGAATCATCCACAAACTCCCATTTCACATCCCAAGCCCATAGACCGTCTTTTTCAGTCGGGATCTCAGCTGCTAATTGGCGTACAGCTTGATCACGTTCTTCGTCTGTCATTTGAGCAACAGGAGCCGAGGGGTCGAACTTGATAGGGATGAGAGTACGTTTAGATGAGTTGCCAGCATCTTCCTCGTCCTCGAGCAGGCCTTCGACTTCTGCAACTGTTCTTCTTGGGGGTTGGGCTTTCTCTTTCTGGACCTTTTGCGCAGCGGCACCAAGAGACAACTTAAATGGCTGTTGAGCGCGACCAGGTGCACCTCTAGACTCCAGCTCCTCGGCTTGACGGTCTAAGAATGAGTCTGCCAGACCACGAGCTTGCTCCTTATCTGCAACATCACGTTGTCGTTCCTTTGACTCCGCAATACGGTCTCGTTCGTCGGCCGCTGATTCTCGAGCGCGGAACAATGCACGATTCCGGATCCACATACTGCGATCAGCGTAGTAATCTTCAACTTTCCGAGTTGCTTCAACATCATCATCCCAATCTCGAAGTCGTTGAGCCATCTTCTCTTTCTCGGCGTTTTCTTTAGCTGCATCTTCGTCCTCTCGTTCCTTTTCGCGCTGTACTGCAGCAGTTCTTGAGCGTTCCCGATTCAACCATCGCCGCTCTTGGTCAAGATATGTCTTCTCAAGTTCAGCTTCCTTCTTGGCAGTCCTCCGACGTTCCAATTCCTCGTCGCTGGCTGAATCATCTTCTTCTTCGCGGTTGATCCACACATCTCCCGTAGCCGCACCGTTGATACCACTACCGTTGACGAACGACACACCCTTTTGATAGTCACGAGGAATCTGAGATCCAAGCTTAGGTCCAGATGGTGCATTTGGGACACCGCGGGGCCCGAGTGGGATATTGTTCGTACCAGCTGCAGGTCCACTAGGAGTATTTGGAGGTGGTGACGCAAGTCTTGAAGGCCGTGGTGCCCCATTTCGTAATCTTTCAGCAGCCTCCATCTCCTCCTCTCGCTTCAATCGTTCCATATCTCTCCTCGTGCTCCTGTCTCTGAATGCTGCAATCTCCTGGGCTACAGTCTCGCGCATCTCTGCTGGAATATCCGCGAGTTCATCGTCCACTGCCAGAGGTATATTGACAACTTCGACGTTTTCTCCATTCCCGTCCTGCATAATAGCATCCTCCCCGCTCTCATCCATCTTGACGTACATCGGTGGGTGGAATAGTTCGTAGATTGCTGCTTTCAGGCCGGCTCTCGCAGCATCGAGTCGTGCCTGTTCTGCAGCCGAGTCATCGCCGCGGTTCGAAGACCAATTATCCAGATAATTGAGCGAATTGTCGTCCACGAAAACTAACAGCTTGCTCTTCTCAATCTCCTTTTCGTCATCCTCTTCCTTCTTGACTCCATCGCTAGGAGGTTGTTTCTTTGTTGGAATCTCAATATCCTTGAGTACTTCCACAGCTGTAGCCAAACTCTCTGCATCGTCGTATTGTGCAAAACCAAAACTACATTGCTTTCCGTCCGCATCCGTAGCTCGGTCCCATCTGCGCAATCGACCCGCTGTACTCAGAATACGCTCGATGCCATCGTCTCCGCCCGCACCTTCTGTAATTCCTCCAACAAATATAGTCCGCACGATCTCCTCCTTCGTCGGTGGCACCAAGGACATCATGCTGTCTCTGAGTGCCTGTCGTTGTGCCTCCATCCCCCTCTCAGCGCCCAGTCCCGGTCGTCCTCCTGCTGATCCTGGATCTTGACTCTCTCTTCTGCCTGCTGCGCCAGGTAAGGGAGTTGATGGCTTGGAAGGGCCAGTGCCTAGGCGAATTACTGGCGCGGAGAAGTTGATGTTGGGCATATTAGGAGGGCCTTGAAAACTGGCTGGTAGACCACTTGGTCGGCTTGACTGAGTAGCATTGGCTTGTTGTACGCCTGGAGCGGGTGCTGTTCCTGGTGCAGACATGCCTGGAGGGGGACCTGTGATAGATTGTCAGTATAATACGGAGCAGATATCTCCATATCCTTACCCATTCCTGGAGGAGGCGCCATGCCGGGCGGAGCAACGCTCTGGCTTGGGAAGCCTCCGAATCCTGGTGGCCGTCCGAAAGGTGCAGCTATTCGCAAAGTTAGCCCTGTGAGCATCGACAGAAGCTTTGCAGCTGGAACGCCTACCTCCATAGGGATTGTACGACATCCTGTCCAGACTTGGTGAGTATTCTTGTGTTCAAATAGAAGATTGAGGATCTGCGAGAGGCTGCGAGAAAATAATAAGCATGAACGGTGGTGTTGTCGTCGTCGGCGCAAAAGATGATCGCGTCTTAAAGTGAAGCTTCGCTCGCTCGACAATCGAAATCTACAAAACCCCTGCTAGCGGCATTCGAGCATATCCGAGAAATATCAAGATCTCAACGACAACTCTTCAGCAACACTCCACAATACCACCAATGTAAGTCGCATAGTACTCGCAGACTTATATTTTTATGTTCTAACCTAGTGGAAGGTCGATGGAGCTTCGAAGAGCAGCCGACGCGCTGCTGCGCTCGCAAACGTCGCCATTAGCCTCATTTCTCTCGCCGGCTTCCAACGTACGATGCACGACCAATAGGCAATTGGGATACAAGGGATGTGCAAACAGGCAGATACAACGATTATTCACAAGTAGTGTTCAGAAGAAAGCTATTCGGCCTACAGCGACGACGACAGCAGCACCGCCGCCAGCTGAGAAAGATTCGATCCCCGGATCCGATCCAAGTCAGCCCCAGCCAGCATTGGAAGAGCAAGCCAAATCACTCGGATGGACTGCACGCCCTCGACCTGGCAGCTACACAGTCCCTACTCTTACGCCAGAGAGAGAGCGGGTTATGAATGGCGGAAGCAGTGCAAGTGACCTTCTGGCAACGTTGGTGAAGAGCCGCTCTCCTTCGACGATGGACGTCAATCGCATGCAAGACATCAACCCGCTGAAGAGATCTGGCTTGGGTACTTCTCAATCTATCAGCGACGGTCTTGGCGTCTACAAACCACCTCGCAAGCCGCTGCTTCTGAACCCGAGTACAGGAAGGAGTGTCACGATCGGCAGCACGGGGATTGATGTTGCAAAGGGCTTCCGGCTGATGGAGATGAGCTGTGCGAGGAACAAGATTAAGAGCGATTCGATGAAGCAGAGATTCCACGAGAGAGGCGGTTTGAAGAGGAAGAGGCTGAGGAGAGAGAGATGGAGAACGAGGTTCTTGGAGGGCTTCAAGGCTACGGTCTCGCGGGTGAAGCAATTGAAGCATCAAGGATGGTAGACATGTGGAGGACATGAGCACATTGTATAATGTAAGATATGGAGTATGTGGATTTGTAAGTCAATAAAAAAATGGACGATTCCGCACACAGACTAGACGATTATCGTAGCCCCAAGCATCGTTTAGGTGTTACCCATTGCTATTTTGTCTTAAGACCAGAAATTCCTTGGGCCTTTTTACGGAAATATCAATATCTACTTGGCATTTATGGAGGACGGTTCAAACTTGACTTCACGCATGTTCAATTCATTGGGGCATGTTTCGCACGGTGCCAAAGATTTAGTATTTCGTTTGTCATGGTATCGATACGCCCGCTCTCCCTCCACGAACAGTCGGCGCGGATATCGACAGAACTATCACTAGAAGTAGTCATTTTGATCGCCTACTACATCGCCCGAACCTTTGCCTTGATATTCCAGATCTGGATTCTTCTATTATTGCTTCGGATCGGGCAGATCAGTTCGTCTGATGGTCTCGCATGATCAAGAAGTCCACTCTCCGGGTTCATCATCTCAAAAATTTATCTTCAGTACATCAAGCAAAAGACTACCTCCCCAAGCACTTCCAAAATTATATCTAATACAATGGCAGGGAGGATGACGAGGACTTGTTCACCTATAATTTCCACCCGCCTGTCTCCCGGCTTTGCTGTAGGAATTTCAAGCTGTTTACTCCAGATACCAAGAACCAGGTTCAACTAAACCCCCGGCTTTGGAGATGTGTTGTTTGGGCAACGTGTTCCTATATATTCATACAGCCACCAAGAGAACCATCGATGTCACCGAGGACGCAACGCCTGTCACCAACCATCGCAGTCTCAAAATCTCGTCGTGAAGAAGACATCGTTGGTCATAACATTGTAGTTCTAGTACCCTTCCAATATCTACAAATAGCACCTGAGCTACCCCATTCTCCTCCTCGGACTACGGAATCACTCCATTGAATCCGTCTACATGTCGTTGTGTCTCAAACATAGCTCTCAGCTCTGAGTTTGTACATACTCGTTAAGGGGAGCAATCGCCAGAACAAACCTCAGAGACAGTACATGAATCGGGCATTGCACTTTAGCCACTTCATCACAAACGCCAGCCCACCAGCTATGGTTCTTCCCAAATAATCTACAGACAAGGATAAATAGTCGGAATCAATAGGCTACTGACATATATTAGATGCATCCGACAAACCCACAGCTGACCGCGATCTACGCGAGCCACCTCGCTCATGCAACACCGACTCACAGAGCCAAACGCCCGACAAACTGTTTCGTGCCCTGCAAACCAACCTCGAGAAGACAGCGAACCACAAAAGTTCACCCAAACCACTTATAATTGCTTTTAAGATGTTGAGTTCGAGGTTATTACAGACGCTAGGAATCTTTCATGATCGACACAGGCACATACCAGTCTAACATATTCTCTCGGACCATAATCTGTGCTCTAGAGAAGTGTCATCAGCATGGCATCGGGAACATGCAACTAGTAGAACTCAATTGACATCAACATCGAATTTCCTTGCAGTCAGAATGCGATAAGCTATCTCGATAGCTAGACAAATACTTGACAGCTTCTCAGCTTTCCTGCATCTCGCCGCGAAATTGCCTAATCCGAATCATGAACGTTCTTTCGGCTGGAAAGAAGGGCGGTCGAATGATTCATGATCAGAAAGAAGAAAGCATTGCATGACGGAAGCAGATTAGATAAAAGTCAATCAACAACTAGCAGAGCCACATGGAGCGCTAACGAGATGCAAGCCACAGAGACAGCTGGCGTAGTTGCCAGTGGGTTTCGACGTCAAGTCCAGAATCTTTTCTGGAAGACAAAGTCTCCCGAACTTTGATGCAAAGCTAACAACTCCCAAACATATCCATATGAGATGCCATGTCCAAAGGGCTGGTGCTGCACGAGCATGGAATGACAACTTGAAAAACTCTTCGTCGTCTCTCTTTTCCCGCCGCGGACGGGCATAGACTTGGTCGTTATCCCATCCACCACCCTAGACATTCCAAACGAAATAACATGCAGAGTAAAACTCAAAGCAGAAACAGATAAAATTATCCGGCAAGAGGGATACAAACAGTTACCGTGAACCATCAGTCCAAGCAGTTCTCGAACCTTAAAGCTTACAGCATTCCGGATTTTCGATAGTCTGACATTTCCCACATGCCTCACCGTTCCTCCAACCTAACGGATCGTCTTCACCTCTTCCACCTGAACTCAAACCCAAACCTAGACTCACAGACATGCCCCTAAGCGGAGAACAAAGATCGCATGATGGTATCCGACCCCTTCTCTCGCCACTGCGCCCAACCTCCCCTCGTCTGACACCTAAGCTACCACGAGTGAAAACGCATATTGAAAGCTCACCTACCTATCATCCAGAATTTCAAACCGCGCTATCGAACTCTATTCCTTCATAATATCCCGCTCATACGCAGAACCAGTCCCAACCTCAAGCACGGAGCATAAGCTGCCGCACTTTGGAAAAGTCAAATTGTAAGGCAATGTTGAAAAAAAAAAAAAGTCTATGAAGGAGTGAAATGCCAGATTGGGAGACTGTCGCCTCGGTGATCTAACGGGCCTGAATGCATATCCACTTCCATCTGGACTTCGTCTTGCTTATTCCCAGCTTGGTACAGTAGTAGAGTTGCATGCCGCTAGGCTACTCCGCCTTCCTCTACCAGTGGTGAGTGTTGAGATCGAGAATTGAGAAACCCATCTGGAGAAAGAAGTCATGTCCATCAAATGGTACTTAGTTCATATTGCGACAAGCGCTTGTCCACTTGAACTGCATGCCGAGGCTTGGAAAATCAGCTCCTCCAGATGATGAATATCAGATCTAGATCTGATGATCCCGGTAGGGTGGAGTCCATGTCACAATCCCAATCCAGATCAGAAAATTGAAGCCTAATGCAAGACGACGAAGTTTTCAATGTCAAAGCAAAAATTAAACGCAGAGACAAAGTCAGATACCATTAAAATCCAAGATGCAAGAAAGAAATAAGGTTCAACATCAAGGATCCTCGAAAGCCCATCTCGATCTCCCAGACAGCCGATCTCCCTCGATCTAGAAGATCAAGCGAGGCCAGGGGTTAGACCGGTACATAGGCGACGTTCCGGATCCAGATTTATAATCTTGACGTATCTCCGAGGACCCTTGGAAAGCCTGAAAGCCCTGCGATAACAACCCATGCGATGCAAGTGATGTAGGGCTGTGATTCAGGTGGCAAGTAATCCAGTAGTGAGCACTAGGTTATACTTTCAAGCCACGACCCTGGGATTCTGCAAGTGATGTCTGATCAGGGTCTCAAGGGACGGCAGATCTTCATACCTCGCACTTTGGTGTCAAAAACCCCGAAACCTGGGCTGGACCTGGCGGAGGTATCTCATCTGATCTAGACCAAGAATCCGATGTAGCACAGTATCGAAGAATAAGCTACGCATCTTCTCCTGCAGCAGAAATGTGAGACCGGATTCATGCGGACGAAAATCGAGATATGGTCTTGTGAATGACAGCTTCAATTGCATCATAGTCGTACGTCTTCCACGGCATTACACAAAGTGCGGACAGAAAAGATCTCGAAGAACTGTATAGCATCGAAGACTGTACTTGGAACTTCGATTTGAATCCCGATGACTGGCTGCGAGTATTTGAAATAGGAATGAGTTCTCCTCCGCTCTCAACAACGCGACTGCGCCGTTTCGTTCAAGTGGTTATTGACCATCGGGAATTAATATTGGAATCAAGCCCAACCTGCCATGAGCCGCCTACCCGTGAACATCGGACCAGGGACCGTGGCATCGGAACTCTTCCCGATGAGGTAGAGCTTTTTTGTCAAGAATAGAGTTTGACGTTATTATGCATGACAGTGGCCTGGCTTCAGACTAGTACAAGTACCTTGTAAGAGTGTTGGGCTAACTCAGGAGAGCCACGCGGGAGCGCCCTTTTCGCTGTGCAATGGTCTTGTGGAACAACGTCTCCCGGAGGCAGTCTACCAAAAATCATGAAATGGCTAGAGAATCGGACAACTCCGTAAGTTTGCTGTGATGCTTCTTGCATGGGCACAGTGATTATTGGGCGATGATCTGTATGCGTAAAAGTCTCGGGCGGGGATAAATTTGTCTCGGAAACACTGAAGAGTGTAAAAAACGAAACGGACAGCACACCTTGAGGCAAGATTTCGACACAAAAGTACAAAGGTTCAATGATATTTCGGCATTTCATAGCAAGTAAGGAAGATAACAACGGTCATGGTTCAACTAACCTGACTATGAGGGGCAATTCCGAGGGCGAAAATCAGGTCAGATAATATTCGAAGTCGTGAATGGTTCGGACATGAAATCCGAGATGGTTTTAACAAGCGAATGTTGATTGGCCCTTTCAACGTCAGATTCAAACAGAGTGTTAACTTGGCCAGATGTACTCTCAATGATTGGTATGTCTAAACCCAAGATGATAGAGTTCTAAACCACGATTGGAAGGTCTCTGCATAGAACAGGCCTCCTGGAAGCCCTGGGTTACACTAGATCCTGTCACGAGTAGTCTCCACTCGCCAAGAAAAGGGACTTAGCACGTGACCAGGTATACTTTCCGGCGAAAGGCGACGACACTTGCCCATTTCCAGTCGGAGAAAGGTGGCATGGTGGTTGTGAGACGCTCATGTTGTCCCCTGAGTGTTAAAGAAGACGTGGCGTCTTTTATAATGCACTGACTCGGCGAATTTGCACCATACGTAAGTTGTGCTCTGTATCTTGAATCAAGCGCTTCATCGCCGGAGGCGGGTGATACTCCGATCTCGATGTCGGATTCAACAGCCGGCTCCAATAGCAAAGAGGCATCGGAGCCTTTTCCGAGCATCTAATAGCCAGTTAAAAGTGACAGAAACTCTTGGACTTCCCTCAAGTGAGGATCGGGGAGGCGGAAGGGTATCGGACCCTGCTGGAGTGAGGAGCGGTGGAACCCCTGGGCAGTTTGGTCAGGGCATCTGACTTACTTTGTAGTGCTGTCTAGAAAGTCAATTATGACCTTGCCGACAGCCTCAAAGAAGAGCATCGATTGCAGTTTCTTTCTCACTGTCTTGTGTAACAGATCTTGAGTTGTAGATTCGTGCAGTTTTGTTCTGTGGACACATAGTATTTCGGCTCGGCTGCCAATGTCTTCGTACCATGGTACAAGATACGATGCGAAGCCCTCTGTAACGGGCGTCAAAGGATTGACATGATCCGACACGCCTTAGACCTCATTAAAGGTTGCCATTGCTCAATTGCACATGTCGCGAGACAGTATCCGCGCGCCTGGAATTGCTAGGACCCCAATACACGCCAGGACGACAGGGGAACACAAGTAGCTCCCTATTTAAGCTGCCGGTAGAACAAGGGTCCATTCTAAGGCTTCTTGTACAGCGAGACCTGCATGCTGCGGCTTGGGCGAAGTCGTTCTCGATGGCTTTCCATTAGCTTCCCGTCAATCGGGCCCATGGCAATAAATCGGTACGTACGTCTTCACCATTGGCCTTTGCTGCAATTCAGACGACGCGCTGTATGCAGCGTAGTCTTAGTGCGGTGGCAAGACCCTGAGCAGATGGTCAAGACCTTGATGCCCGGATCCGCGACGGCATCTGACGATGCCTGCCTCCCTGGTTCAAGACTCTGATGACAGCAGCCACTCTGGGCCCACAACCGTCATACTTCCGCCGCGAGCCTCTGCCCCTCATTGTCCTTGACATTATTATAGTGTTCACTTCTCATCGACCATAGGTACTCTGACCATTGCATCTAAGCTGTCTGTTGTATCCACCTCCGGAAGGCACTAGTATTCAGATTCTCAAAGGGCCTGGAGATCCCAAGTCTACTGTGACTGTCGAAGGTATTGGACCCTGCTCGGGCTGCATATAATCGCTCTCTTTCCAAATCTTAATCCAGCATCTCCAGTCTCAGCCCCGAAATCGATCGATGACGCTTCATGGCGCCAGTTCATTCCAAACACATTCGTACGCCAATCACCTGCATGTCGCTAAGACTCCGGGTCCAATAGTCCAATCTCATATTGTGCAGCGGCCTATTGTCCTGTAAATATCGTGTGGCGAGAGAGTTGAAGGAGACTCCTCCGCAAAGAACAGGCCGCAAAATCGCGTGTTTGCTCACATCGAATTCTGCACTGTACTGTAGCTCCTGCCAGGAGCCCACTCCATACCGCAGTCACGCCTAGATGGACTCATGGCGTTCCATTTTCCCCATCTATGCCAGCCTGCCAACAATTTCCACAATAATACACGCCTTCCCATCTCGCCACGCATTCGCAAAATATCAACCTCCACCCCACTCACTATCTTCCCACGGCCAGCTGCCAGGCCATACATAATCTCGGCCGGAAGCCAATATTGCGCAGAGACCTCCGTTCTTTTGACACTTTGAACATGTCTTCTTCGAATTTTCGCAAAATTCGCCCCTCTTTTGGGGAGAGCAGTGCATCAGCCAGCAATCCAAGCCAATCCACATCCGAGAGTACGGGATCTGACCCACGTCGTCCCCGCGGTGAGAAAGAAACTCCTGCTGAAAGCAGCTCCTCATCGAAACGTCGAAGAGTTCCAGAATCAGTTACTCGCAATGCCTGCCTCAATTGCAAAAAGGCGCGGGCCAAGGTCAGTCCTTCGTGTTCTTGCTCTGCCCTCTACGAGTAACAGGGCTTTTAGGCCAGGCGCTTGCTCCTGTGCTTTGAAGTCCCTCCCCGCTGACGAATTGCAGTGTGATGGCAACAAGCCGTGCAAGAGGTGTGCGACACGAGTCGAAACCTCAGATTGCATCTACGAAATTCACATTAAGCATGCGAAGGAAGAGCTTGTCAAGCAGATCAAGGAGCTTAGGGCCAAGGACCATATGACTGAACAGATACTCCAGGCTCTGTCCACTAATGAAAAAGTACCAGAAATCCTCGAGCGCCTCAGGAATGGCGAGACATATGATGGAATCGTCGAGTGGCTTGGTCGCTCTCCTATGGCCGACTTCGAAACCCTTTCGCCCAGGGAGTCTCATCATTCTACATACGAGCCTTCGGATCACGAAATGAGTGGCGTCGCCGCCTCGAAGCCCTTCTGGACCAACGTGACAACCGAAACATCCATCTTGGACCATCTTTTCCAGCTCTACTTTGCCTGGATTCACCCCGTACATACCTTGTTCAGCGAAGGGCGCTTTGCTGACAGTTATGGCCGGCACTCAGAGACGTACTGCTCTTCCGTTCTGGTAAACTCGATTTGTGCATTAGCTTGCAGCCTGCATTCGACACTTGATGGCGATGAGGTCGACTATGAGCGGCTGGGCACAGAATTCAGTGAGGCCGCCCGACAAAGTCTCCAGCCAGACGATACCAGGCTTACGACCATACAAGCCTTTGCCGTCATGCATTTAGTAGACTGCGCTCGCGGCAATGCCTTGCGGGCTACGGCCTACCTCAAGATATCAACTCTCAGCCTACCACGGGCATCGTACCAGGAGAATGACGGGTTCGCGGAATCCTGGAAGGCTACAGTGCGTGGAGTAAGGAATCTCAACATGTTAGTCCACACCTGCTTCATTCGTCCTGACCCCCCTAATGACCCAAGTGAGTGGGCGCAGATGACCTTCCAAGCACCACCAATTGTCGAATCCGCGACGGATGATAGCACAGAAGAGGCAGACAACAATTTGGACAACGGAAACTGGTACCCTTACAAACATGCGAAAGAGCAACCCGAACCACGTCGCAGTCTGCTGGCAACTACGAACAGGGAAAAGTCGAAGTTGAATGTGATCCTGCAAGATATTGCCACCATAATATATTCTCAGCGTGGCTCTCCTGTATCTGCGAGGCAGTTTCTCTACCAGTATGGTAGGCTAAGGACATGGCGAGAGGAGCTGCCAGACGAACTTGCCGATTTCGAGGACAGTACGAGATATGCACTTCCACATGTGCTCTATTTGCTGTGAGTCTATTGTCGAAGTATTCTGCAGAGCTATCTGACAAGCTAGTGTTCTTCATGCGACTGCGGTTGTCCAATTGCTTCGGCCTTTACTGGATTTCGATGGCTTTCCGTCATCTCTAGTCGAAGGACCGATTTGGGAGCACGCCCAAGAAGGGCTTCGGCTTCTCGATCGATTCTATCGGCCACTGTACACTTTTCGGTATCAGCCCGTGCTGCAGATGCTCGCAGCCCTGCAGTTGACTGATATAATAGCTCGATTCTTTCCTGAAGGCGCGCAAGGTCGGAGTAGTAAAGATGGTCCCGAGGCTATCCAATTTTGTATGGAACTTCTGATGGAGTCTCGAATTGGCTTTCCTGTCGCTGGTCCTCTCCAAGAGATGTTACGACGATCGGCAATCGAGTATGCCATTCTCCTTCCCAGAAATCTTACAGAGCTCATGCTCTCACCTGTACCTCCCCAGAGAGTATACGGCATGGACGACTTTCTTGGGGCGTGTACAAGACCAACGTACATCCAGCCAGTTGCCGAAGCCCATTCCAGATATTCCCCGTCTTTTTCTTCCGACTGGCTGATAGAAGGTCCTGCTTGTGGTTTTCGTGAATCGACGACTGGTGCCCGCCGGCTTAAGTTCCCGTCCGCTGAGGAAAGAGGCGCCCAAAGTCTGATGCAAATTCGAAATCTGCTCAATTCGAATTGATGGCCGATATTGGACTTTTTTGACGCCCATTGTCAGCACGCAATGATATGTAGTTGGTGGTTTCTCTTGGGAATCGAAACAAGATGGTCTTGTTGGTGTTTCTGGACCTGAATGTGTGGGTGGAATCGATAATGAATCTACGAGATCTCCGTTTCGGCCTATCCTCTTCAGTATTATTAGAGGTGGACAAATGACGCTGCTTATTCTTGCGAGGCAAAGCTACTCGTCCCTTAATGATGATCATTGATCAACAATGCCCTGAACATCTGCCAGAACTCTGCCAGAACTCCACCTCCTGCGTCGGCAATAGTGGATTTTGATCTGTCAACAGCGCAAAGTCCATGCAAGAGTGATTCGTAGGAAGCACGACAGGGCGATGGCGTAAAATACTCGGAAGGCTTGATGGGCTTCTATGCTGGACCAGTGGTTCAGGATTCGGGGAATGGAATTTGAGCTGCACGGGTGAAAGTTAGGTGATATATAGAAGTGGTCGTGGTCATTGTATGGAGGGGCGAGAGCTAGGTACGGAGGCCACCTCCGGTTTTGTGTTCGCCTCCCATCCAAAATGTTTGCCAGCGATGCAATGACCCAGTATCTGGCAATCCAGTTCCATTCACTTCGGATAGCGACGGCAATACCCATAGTATAGTTCCTATCATACGTTCCTCACTGCATGAAATCCTTTTTCTGATGGTCAAGTCTGGAAATCGCATCAAGGACTGGCGCAAATCAGTCGGCTGCCGTTCCTGCGAAGTTCGCCACCTCGAGCTGTGCGATATTGTGAGGCGATAACGCATCCCCATGGTTTGAGGAGTTGTGGTTCCTTCGTCGGAATATACATTCTTTCGTACCGAATGGTAAAGTGATGTTTCTAAGTCGGAGTGGCGGACAAGCCCCCGAATTCAAGGAGGTAGATGCCCTTCAAGGGTCCCGCTATTGAGGTGTGGTCGGGGTATGATTGGCTCTGCCATTAAGAGATCATACGTAGGACAGGAGGATCTGTTCGAGGACTATATATTTCGACACCGTGGCAACAATCATGATATTGTCAGCAGAGCGTCGAAATGGGATAGCTGCATCTCGTTCAAGGTGGATTTAATGTTCTATCTGCGAGCAATCTGATAATTGGATCGATCCTAAAAGCAGACTAATCGAATCAGCACTCCAAAAGAGTTGGGACTTGGCACGACTTACCACCGCAAGGCCAATTCGCTGCGCCTGTCGGAGACTTTTCAAGTCCTCGCCGACTAAGGCAAGGGACCGTCGATGGCTGAAAGCCGTAACTATCTCATGATCATGTCCTTGTGGGTGTGATATGCCCACATCCAGCTCATGTATATCAACACGGCAGAGATCAGCTACTGTAGCCCGTGCTTGTCGCACGGAATCATGTTTATGCCACGTACTACCTCTGCCACTTGCCCTGAGAGGAGTACTATGAATGGATTTCTGGCGTAAGGACGTTTCCTAGACGGGATTGGCGGTCGAATGTGATGGCAGACTCTGGATAGTATACTGAATATCCCATATTCGAAGTGAGTGGAGGGAACATGTACTTCAAGCACGGAAGTGGGATCCGCTGTTGATGCCGGCCTCAGTCCTTCAGCTTGCTTCAGCGGCTAAGAGAAGACAGTCCCTCTGCATTTTCCATGCTTTTCCATCGTCCCTCTCGACTTCATCGACCTTTATATGCGTTGCATGAGGCCATATTAGGTGTCCGCGGTCCTTGGGTAGATTTTCTTCCTGGTAATTGTTGAAGGCGGGCGGTCGTAGGTAGCCTGATTTCGCGAGACTTGATCTATGGGATTGGGAAGTGGGATTGTTCGTTCGTAGAGCAGAGCTTCTGTGGATCGCTGTCTCATGATATCCGATTGGTGTATCAGGGCTTCGTACCGTCGGCTGAGGTGGGTGGGAGAGGGTGAGGAAGACGAGAAGGAGGGGGGAAATGCTAGCAACGGTCAGGATCTGTATCACGACAGGCATTCGAAGGACTTGCGGAAGTCCCCACTCTGGACAGAGAGACTGCACCTTTTCACAAATGTGTTCTCAGCCTTTGAAAAGCATCTCTGTAAGGTAGAAGGTCCGATGGTGAACCTAGACCGGGCAGGGTGCTCTCGGCTAATGACTTAGTCTTCGAATATGTCAACAAGGTGAGATAGAGACCTCTTTCAAAGCCCACAGCACCTCATGCTGCTATGGAACCGTCGTTGAGTGCATGCTTTGAAGCTTTGGACCTTTGTATGACGTGAGCTTGAGGGAAAGAAGTGTTGGAGCTGCTCAATTTGGAGTCAGGACGGTTGAAGTAGCTATCGGAGGCACTTCGAAAGAACTTTTGATGGAGCTACAAGATAGGAGATGTATTTGACATGCAGATGAGGATCTGAAAGGAAGTGGAAAGAAGGTAACAAAGGTGGGTCCAAAACAGGAAGGGACGGAGGAAGACTTCCTCGCTTCGCCATAAGGTGGAGGGGTTCACCACCACTCTATTATCTAAACGCGTCTCCTCGCGTCTCCTCTCTGTGCTTCTGTATCACGTCTTCTCTTACTCACCATCGCATCTTCTACTGTACATCACAACATCTGCAGCCCTCCACAAAGAGATCCCGATTTTTCCACAACCACCACGCGTTTTCCACAGCAGTCCTTTGGAGTGAGGTTCTTGTTGCCCGTCGGCTTTGTTTACTTTGTTCCAAGGACTCTACAAGCTTGTTACCACAGGAAATAACACCTCTTTCTACTGTCGTTCTACTACCATGGAAAACCTTCCATTTTACGGCTCCCAGGAGCTCCCAGCCCCCTCCTGCCTAGTCGAACCGCATTTTGAGCGATTTCGGGCCTTCTTAGACACCAAACAACTAAAATTATGCCGTAAAAGCATCGCAGAAGCTGTGTTGAATGTCAGAACGTCTTCCCATGACTTGGAAGCTAGCTGTGATGGTACTGAGGGTACAGGTAGGCGCTGCAAGATCCATTTCCTACTCTTCTGCTAATGTCTGTCAAATCACAGCAAAAGAGCAGCACCCACAACTTCCAAAGGAGCTCTGGGCTCAGATTTGCTCAGGTTTGGACTCCTCAAATTGCAGTAAGTATTCTGAGCTCGTCTTTTGTATACCAATTGCCAAGATGGCTATACCTCACAGTTGCGAACCTCCTTCCTTCCCGATCCCCAGCATACATTTTTCTTTTCAGTGCTAATATACATACTCAAGAACAGGTCCGATTGGTCTCGAGGTACTTCTTTGACATCCCATGCAAGGAACTCTTCAAAGAAATCTTCGTCGTGTCCCTGCCAGAAAGTCTAAACAAGCTACAATATATTGCCAAGCACCCTATACTGTCGAAAAAGTCCATAAAATTACGTACCTCACTGATCGTCTTGATTCCAATATGATTTGTCGATCTAGATGGGACTCTCTTGTTGGAAACGTTGATACAGGCACATTGTTTTCGGAGAATTACCGCAAATGTTCGAAATTCTGCGCCTTGCAAGGTGTGCAGGAACAACTTTACGGGCGCCAAGAAGACCTCCGCATTATTCATGCTTGCGTTTCCCTTTTAGGGAACGTTCGTGAGATTGTTATTACTTCATGGCCGGGTCTTCGTCACAATCCTGTAAGTTTTTTGCCTTTTCGGCCTTAAACTTCATTTGACTGCTTCTCCAAAGCCACATTCTGACTATAGAAACAGGGATTCGTTCATGGAAAGCAGCCGGTTCTCACAGGGCTTTATCAAGCAACCGGACTTCATCCCCTCGAGTTGTTCTACTCTGGCCGCCCGAGCGATATTCGAAGAGGGAAAGACATTACCGTAACAAGCATTTATCTGTGGTCTTCAGGCGTCAAACGCTTCCTTGAAGAAATTGACTCTGAGCGAAATGCCCAGGGACTTTTGGAAAAATACTGGAGCTACAAAAGATGACATTTTTCCTCAAATCTGGTTCTCCGTCGGTACAACTTTCGCTCTCCTCGAGAACCTGGATCTCACCGTACGAGTAAGTATTTTGAAACACAATAAATGTCTGAGAAATGTGTACTAAACAATACCGAACAGCTTGGCGATATGGGCTCCTCGAAGAATCCAACAAGTCCGGTTTCACAGCTCATCAAATTACTCTCCTCAGCTCCAAAGCTTGAATCCCTCCGTCTACACGTGAGACGCTTGCAAATCCTCGGTACAGCTAGTATCCACCTTACAAGACTGTTCGAGAAAGTATCCTGTCCAAATCACATCTTTTGAACTCAATGGCGTCGCAATTGATCGAGATTCCTTCGTTTCTTTCTGTGAACGCCATTCCGGAACCCTCAAGCACTTAATTCTCACAAATATCCAACTCTACCAAAAAGAAATGCAACTAGGAACAGACAAGGATCAAGAAATCGATGATTGGGACGCATCTCTTATTGGAACTCGGCCAGGAGAATGCTGGGTTTTCGCTGTGTCATCTCTTGCTCCTCTGCTGAGGCTGAGAAGCGCAAAGTTGTCAGGATGTGTTAATGATTACGTTATCCGGCCCTCGGGAAGTACGAAGTTGGGTCCTGGACTTGGTAGCATGCCGGAGAAGGAATTGGGGCGCTCAGACGATATTGTGAGGACTTGACGATGTACGTTATGTTGGCTGGTAAAGGGGATTGGGATTACCAATTGCCGATTTATGGAGAGGGAATGTTGCGGGATGATTTCGGGACTTTGGAGGTGTAGATTTGGTAGAACGTGAACGGATATTGAGAGGCTGGGTAAACCTGTAGGGTTGTTTTGTACAAATATGCAGAGTCTCAAATGCCACGAAATGGCCATATAAGATTTCCAATCATATACTTTTAACGTGAAGCCCCGCCGGACATGTGAAGCAAAACTCTGGGAATTCTGTTGGGTCAGGAAGCATTTTCAATAGCACAGGCCTAATTTGGAGACTCTCCAATTCCAAGAAAGAATAGAATAAGATAACGTGGACAGATCGTATGGTTCTTTCTCTAAAAATTGTAACAAGAAGAAGACTTGCTGTATTTGGAAGCTCCCGGAGTTAGTGTTTGCAACATTGCTGGATGGAACGTGACAAGTAAAAGCCCTTCATCGATAAGCGAGCGTTGACATCACTCAAATCGGGAAGGATTCCTTTGCAGAAAATCATTGAATTCACAGATTTAAGTCGCTGGAAACATGCCAGAATCCCGAAAATCATTGGCAAATCTCGACATGAACTGACAGGAAAAATATTCGACAATGTTCCGGATGCGGTAATGGGATGTCCCTTCTCATGGCCGGAAAAAGGCACAATCCATAGCCGCAAGATGAACCAGTCACCAGACATGGATACTCAAGCATCTATCTGCCATCTTTGACTTACAAAAAGAATTCATTGTGTATCATAATTGGTTTGGATCATTATGTTCTTGAATCGTTATCTTGATATTGAGGATACAATGTTATTACAAATACGTGGATTGGATTAATATCTGATTAAGGATACCAAGATCTGAAACGTAGACTAATCTGATGTAGTTTCTAATGGCCTTGAATTTACTCAGATTATGAATTCGGATACCGTTTTTTGAAACCTTTCAAGTTAAAATGTAACTGCTCAGACTCTTGGGATAGGTACCTGCCTATGACGATCAGGCAGATCAGGAAGAGAGCCACCTAAAGTAAAGTTAGAGGTAATCTTGGCTATTGTTTGCGACCATCAATCAGTCCCGCTTTATCCTAATACTAAAGTTGCCAATTCAAGAGAAGTAATAGCGATGACCTGAGATAATGAACCCCTTCTTTACAAATGAATGCATACAGTGAGAACTGTATTTACTTTGTACACTTCTAGTGTGGTACATCAAGCGAGCATTTGGTACTGTTTCAAAGCAAACCACAACCCTTTTCTTATCAAACCTGGATCTGCGTGACTATTTTCGCAAAATCTTACCTCTAGCTCAACTACCCATCTCGTGATTAATCTAAAGCCCACCATCTTCTTCTCCACTGCTCAGTGTTACAACAGCCTCTAGAAGCCTATCCTCAGGTCGGAAAGGCACCAACATCCCAGTGCGTTTTCGTGTTCTCCAGGTTCTACGTCAGTGACTACCATGTTCTCGAAGATGCAACTCCCCAGAGACTTCTTCAAAATTCCAATGAAGTCTCCACGCGAACTCCTCTTGCCGAACACCATGGAAAGCTCCCAACATTACCAAAATCCCATCTCCTCTATCGACTCGTTACACAACATGGTCCAGATTGCACCACTACCTCCACGTGTGGATCCTGATTGATTTCTGATAGCGCAATTATCTAAGACCTAGGCGGTGCCTCGAGTTCGGGCTCTAGGTGAAGGCTTGGGAGTCGAAGCACACCCTTTTTAGTTTTGTAACGCGACATTCACCTCGCACGATCCAGGGCTTGGGTAATCGGATAACGATTCTGTGATGATCAAAAAAGCGTGGCATACCTACAGTCTCAAAGGTATCTTAGGTAAAGCAAAGTTCGGAAGTAAAAAGTAAGGTTCGAGATAGAGATAGCTGTCTGGGAGCTATCGGTATCCCCCTGCGACCAAGTTTGGTTCCTGCGTGTTGATCATCCTCTGGATATCCATTCACGCCACATTCCAAGCCATCTGAGATACGAGTAGTCAGTCTCGTCTTTGAGAAAAGTGGGCCCAGAATTTATCCCACACATACCCATATCCAGATGCTGCAAGTTATTTCGCATATATTCCCCCTTCCGTCCAACGTGTCCGGAACAATAGCACCAGGTAGTATCTCCTCTGCCGAATCTCCGTCTAGGCGATTATTGCAATGACCTTCACTGTGCGTGATTTTGTCCACGCTTGACGGTTATCTAGACTCTAGGAAGTGGAGTGAAGTGAAATGTGAAGGGAAGTGAAGTGGCAGGGACTTCAACTCTCTTCGCTTCCCTCCATCTCTTCCATCCAGCACTTACAGTCTTGATCGCAAACCCCCATTGCACTACAGCGCTTGGAAGTATCAGCAGCCTAGGAAGGACTGACCATTCGTTGTCGTGGTGTTATCCATCTCGTTGATATCCAGAGAAATCATTCTGATGAGTCTACGCTCAATTCGTCAATCAATCAGGCCAAACTGAGCTATGTCGTTCCTTTTACATGGACCAAGTGTAACGGTCCGTACCTTCAGACGGAGACAAAGACACACAATGACTCGTGCCGGCAATTTTGCTTGGTGGTTGGGCCCTCTTGATCAGACGAAAATTCGGAAAGCATCTACCGTATTCAAAGATGATACTACTAAAGCACATCAGAGAAAACCTACTCATCTTATCGTCAGCCACCAAAAAAAAAAGAGAAAAAAGGAGGATACATAAAGTCCGCCCTATGAATACAGCCCGACCCTTACAGTCAAACATCCCAAGGTGAAAACTGGTAATAAGACCGAGACTTGGAAACAGGAGATGAATCAACGTAAAGATTATATTTCTATCTCTCTCGTACGTACGCCATGTACACAGCCTTTCTATTCACATATCCCATGCCATACTGTCATTTGTTTGCAGGACATTTCAACGCCGTGCCTTGCCCTGCCGCCCACCCCTTGGTCGACCCACCCACACTTTCAAACCATCCATCCATCCCAAAAGTCTCGCGAGCAAAGCGCCAGTAATGTACTATCCCGGAACAGGGAGGAAACCAGTCCCATGTGCCCGAACATTCATTCGCCTAGGAAAAAGAGCAAATGTGTAGGAAGAAGAATGCAAGCAGATGCGAAAGTGAAGTGAAGTTGGAGACCAAAAACCAAAAATAGATGACCCCACGCCCAGCCCAAAACACCTCGTTCGTTCGTAGCTCTGAATAACCTCGCTCGGAAGAATGGTTTATGAAAGATTCGCCCGCTACAAAGCAAAGATACACCAGCACCAGCACCCAAGCGCCTCCATCGTTTTTAATTGGTAGCATGTAGCAATGCTTACCCAACCTACGCTTTAGCAATCCACCCGTGCGCCTGAAAGAACTCAAATATTCTACTCCCCTTCTGCCCATCGACCTTCGAAATCTCCCTAACCTGCTTCTTCTTCAGCGCCCCGTTGACCTTCAATGCTTCCTTCATGACTGTCTCCTTGATAACCAGGTACGGCTTAGGATGTACGCGGATCTTCTCGCAGAGGTCGATTTCCTCGTTGGTGAGGAGGTGGCTGTCGAGGACGTTTTCTTGGGCGAAGGAGAGCGGTGAGACGCCGTTGATGGGTGCGATCTGGAACTTTTGTTTCGTGGTGACGGCATGAGAGGGCGTAGATGTACCGTTTGCATGGCCATTGGTGAGGATTCCGTTTTTGGAGTTGGCGTTTGCGGGTGTGGAAGTGCCGTTGGATGTAGAAACTGAGGCTTTGATGCGGGTTGGGAGGTCAGGTGCGACGAATGCTGCGGCGCCAGAAGGTGTTTCGATGACGGGTGGTGCTTTCGAGCGCTGTGAACTTGCGAAGCGCTCTCTGTCCAAAGATCCCATCGGTTGAGCTTTCTGTGCTCGGAGCATTTTCTCAGCTTCGTATTTCTCGCCGCCGCGCAAGTCGCCTATCTTCATTCCTCGCCAGTCTTGTAATTGAGCGACTGCTTGCCGTAGATTGTGTTCTTCGATAAGGCCATTGCAGAGTTCTTGGAAATCGTCGTGGTTCATCATACGTGCAAAGGGTTTGGCTTTGTTGAGAAGGTCGCGTTCTTCTTTCGTGCGCTTCTTATCTAGTGCTGCGTTCTTGCGGTATTCGAGAAGGTTGTGTTCGAAGATCACTTTCTTGCGTTCGGCTCGCTGGGTGAGGCGTGAATTGTAAATGTCCATCACTGTGATCTTAAGCTCCATTTCAGGTTCCAGTTCGCCTGTACGTGGATTGATCCCATCTCCTGGATCGAACTGCATGAGTTGGACAGCCTCTTCTGCTTCATTGGCATATTCCGTCTCGAACTCAAGACGTCCGGGCATGTAACCTTGTACTTCATGACATGCAGGAACACTTGCTGTGGGCTTCTTCTTGGGTGTTGCTGGTGGTGCGTTACTCTGCGCCTCCTTCCTGTCTTCGATCCTGCGCTTCTTCCTGGCTTGGAACTCTTCTCTGGGTAATTCGTCTTGTAATTGCATGTCCTTGGGATCGGCTCGGACAGGTAAAGGAAAGTTTGCACTGTCGAGGTAAATCTTCTGGTAATGCGCCCTGACTTCATCCTTATTCCTGTATCCACCAATATGATCTGCCACATCCGCCCATGACCCAAGACCATATATCTCACATCCTTCCAGCAGCAGTAATTCCTCATCTGCACCCCAGTTCTTGTCATATATGGGCACGGAGTTCTGTTCGATGACTCGGAAAGGATGGGTGGCAGGTTGGTGATTATGGCTTGAGTCTCCTTGGGAGAAACATGGTACGCAGAGATCATAGTCATTGCAGGAGCTGTGGGCGCATCTTATCCGGACCTGGTAGATGGTCAGCGACGAGTTTGCTGGAAAGATGTCGGACTGTGCTTACAGTTGAAGTGATATCAGCACTGCAAACATCACAAACATACTTGACTCCTCCCTCTCCACCTCGGGCTGCGGTCTTCTTGCGGATGACGCCCATGGTGATGGTTTGCGCCGGGGCGAATGGCCGGGGCTGTCTGCACCTTCAGGAAACGTCTTGGGTAGGATACGCGCGAGATCCTATTCCTCCTCTCTTGATCTATTCCTCTCCTCCTGAATCTTCTGAGGACGATGGCGTCGGCGTTGAGTTGTGCGCGTGATTGGATTAGATTCGATGGTCCCTGAAGTCCACAGGCTGACAGGACCTCCAGCCGATGATGGCAAGTGGGGCTAATTCAAAAAGGGTTAGCAGAAGAACAATGACTAAGCAGAAAGCTCCCCCAGCGTGCATTGCCCCAGTATTGCCAGCCCGATTTTGATACAGGAAGAAAAGTGTCATATTCCTCGACGCAAAACCCCATTTCAATTTCACAATACAATAAAACCCTAGTGTTTTCACTTCAATTCATTTGCATCCCCGTCTCACGTATCAATTACGTGGTGTTGTCACGCAGCCTCGTGAACAACACTGCATGACCGCGAATTGACTAGGTCGCGCCGCTAGTAATTTTGGTGCCTGACGGCCTGCACCTTACCTCGCGAAAGGGCTGAGATCATTCTTCGCATCAACTCAATCCAAACCCGACCTCCCCAAGACCCTCCAAAACCCTCACCCACAACTTCTTCTCCATCTTCCCTTTTCTGTCTGCTTTTACACACATAAAACCTCACACATTGAAATGTCGGAGGTACAATCTCGACCAGCTGCGCCTCGGGGCAGAGGCTCAGCTCGTGGAGGACGAGGAGGTTTCTCTTCCAGAGGAGGCCGTGGTGGAAGAGGTCACGCAACCAACGGAGACAAGACAGATTCCACAACAGCACCAATTGAAGATGATGGCGAAGTCGGCCAACTGAAGAAGAAGTATGGTAGCAAGGTCACAACCATCAAGGAGATGTTCCCCGACTGGACAGATGAGGATGTCGTATTTGCTCTTCAGGAGACAGACGGAGATCTTGAGACTACGGTTGATCGCATCACTGATGGTATGAAAACCCCCGAAAGGCGAGATCTGCTGCAAGCGTTGTCACTTGATCTACTTCTGCATTGTTTGATGCTAACATTATTCTGCAGGCACAATTACTCAATGGGGAGAGGTCTCGAAGAGCAAGAAGGATCGATCCAAGTCCAAGGTCAAGGAGGCTACAACGGTCACATCTTTCGGCGATTCTACCAATCAATCCAGAGTCTCTCGCGGCGGTCGAGCTGGATTTGACGGTGCCAGAGGAGGTCGGGGTCGTGCTACAGAGCGAGGAGGCAGAGGTGGACGAGGTCGCGCACCTACAAATGGCGTTCGCAAGGAAAATACCGTCGAGACTTCTACTCCAACTGTCGAATCAACTGCATGGGAAACTGCTCCATCGGGCGAATCATCCTGGGATGCTCCAAAAGCCACTGAAGATAGCTATGACACTACAAAGCCTGCACAGGACAGCTGGAGCTCAACTGCGACTGGAGCTGCGGCTGCAACTGCTACAACAGCTGCCAAGGTAACATCGAGCGTCATTCCAGATGGTGTCAAGAAGAGCTGGGCAAGCATTTTCGCACCTGCTCCTGCCCCAAAGAAGGCGCCAGAGCCCGTCGTCGAGAAGTATGTTATCACCCCCTTGCATTGGACATCTGCTGACCAGCTTAGGCCCGCAGAACCTACCAAAGTGGAAGAACCTGTCGAAGCCCCCGTACCAGAAGCCGAACCATCGATTCCTGAACCTGCCCCAGTTGAAGCCGTCGAATCCACTGCCATCGAAGAACCCAGTGCGCCCGAGCCAGAGGTACAAATTCCACCATCAGAAGATAAACTGACGGAGGACAATCTTGAACAACTTCCAGATTCTTCAAACCCTGCCCCTACTGCAACTGTAGCTAGCACTAAGGGAAGCTGGGATCCTCGAAGCGCTGTAGCCACACCATACTCAAACCTGCAACCAACCCCACAAGCCATCCGCCCCCCAACCAGTGGATTCCAAGCTTCTGCACAGAAGGCAACAGGTTCGTCTGGTCGAACTGCCAGCTATCAGCGTCGGGTCCTCGACCAAGAAGAGGCTGTCCGCATGCCAGGCAATCGCGAGGTTGAAAGAACTGCTGTCCAATTTGGTGCCTTCAACCTGAATGGTTCTGGCGAGGAGGATGTGGATGGAGATCGTGAGGAGGCTGAGACCCGTGCTCAACCACCACAACACTCTCCAGTAGCCCCAAGAGCCGCTCTTCCTCCTGCCAACGCACAGGCAGCTACGGTTCCTGAGAGCGTTCCGACTCCAAAGCAGCCGGCTGGCTTGCCAGCAGCTACTCATCCAACAGCTGCCCCAGGTCTTCCATCCCCCGCTCCTCACCAAAGTGCTCAAGCTACAGCTCAACAAGGACCCCAAGGAAACGCTCAGTACAGTCAATACGGTCGTTATGGACAGGCTGGCGTGCAAGAGTCTTCGTTGCCTCCAAAGCCATATGATGCTTTCAGCCAACAAGCTCCGTCCACCCAAAGTCCTTTCGAAGGCTACCCATCCCAGCCATCTCAGTCTCAGTCTCAGCCACAATCTGGGGCTTTCTCCTCCGCTCCTAACGAGTTCTCTTCGTACTACACTGCCGATCCCCAACAGCAGCGCAATGCGTACAATAGCTACTATCAGCAACAGTACGGCCAACAGCAAGGATCCCAAGGCCAAGATGGACCCGCCTCTCAGCAACGCGGCTACCCAGGATACAATGGTCCACAAGCCGAGAACTCCTCGCAATTCCCCCAGAGCGCTGCACAAACCACTCAGTCTCGCTATGCAACTGCCGGAGAGGGTCAAAACAGTGGCCACACCACTCCAAACCCGGTTGCGCAAAGCCAACAACCAGCTGCCTCCCAAGGCGCTCAACCTCAACCAGGCCATCAGCAACAACCACAAGTTGGTAACTACCCATACGGTCATCCTTACTACCAAAGCCCGTACTATGCTGCTTGGAACCAATACCAACAGGGATATGGCGGCAACTATCCTGGTGGACCATACGGCGCCAAAGGTGGTCACCAACCATATCAAGGCTACGGAATGTCCCCTGCTGCTCCATATGAGCATACTGCATCTCCAGCTGCAGGTGGCTTTGGAGCTTCTTCACTTCATGGCCGTGATAGTGCTCTCGGAGGTCTTTCTGAGTATGGTCGTGCAGGTTCAGCTCAGGCCGCTCAGACTCCGCAAGGACTTGGTGGCAGTGGAGCCTTCGGTGGACATGATGCATTTGGACGTGGCTCTTCCTATCAAGGACAAGGTCAACAGCATTACAACAGTCAACAGGGTGCTCAACCAGGTACCAGTGATGAGCTGAAGCCATTCGGAGAGCCCAAGGCTGCTAATGGCCCAAGCCCTTCGCTTCAGGCCGGCCGACCCGGATCTGCGACAAACGCGAGCTCTGGATCGAGTCTTCCTCCAAGCCAAACTCAGGCAGGTTATGGTGGATACCCAGCTCATCTTCAACAACCAGGCCAAGGTCTTCACGCCAACCAGACTGGCAGTGGATATGGAGGTCTTGGAGGAGCCGGTCACCAGGCAGGTGGACAGGGTCACCAAAACAGCCAATACGGAGGCTACCAAGGTTTCGGCGGAAACTCATACGGAAACTATGGAAGCCAGCGGGGAGGATGGGGCGGCAACTACGGACACTAATTGGCCACGTTTTCTGTAGCTGCACGTCCTTTGGTACAATGTTGGCGCCTCGTTCTCTCAAATGCTTGGGGGTTGTAATATTTACCAAAACCTGTGTTACTACTACTCAATCAACTTCATGTTTTTTCTTCTCCTTTTTCGTCGTCTTTTTTTCTGGCTTGCATTTTCTGCTGCTGCTCGTTTCCTCACATGCTGCGAAACTGGGAAAACTGGGATAACTGGGAATGGAAAGAAAGTTGAATGGAAAAAACTTGGTCTTCAATCAATCAATGGCAATGGGTGCGATCTGTAATTGTTTCTCTGGAGGGATGGGGTGGAATCTTTCTGCGCTGGCAGGTAGGCACAGCTGGCAAGCATGGCTGGCTGGAGGGTATTAGTTAGGTCTTTATGATGACTACCGGCAATCTATGATGGATGCATGCATGCAGCCAACACTGTTTTCAAATAGTTTTTTCTTCGTCTTCAATCGATCAGGATCAAAAACCAGAGTTTTCGTTTCTCTTTTTTTCTCTGTCTCTGTCCAATCACAAATCAAATCGCCTCTTGTCGGCTGGCCTGGGCTGGTGTGCTCTGCTACTGCTTTGGGAGGATGGATGGATGAGTGGATCGTAAGGGAGGGAGAATTGCGAATACAATACTGGTGGATGCGATGCTTGCTTTCTTCGTCTGTCTGTCTCTCTGTGTATGAATCAGGGCCTGGATGAATAGGTCAACTCAAATCGGAATGAAATGAAATGATCTTGAGAGAGTGTGTGTTATTGTTCCATTGTATCTGTGAATTTTGACTAGTGTTCTCCTTTTGACGGTCGAACGTACGTGATCACCGGTAGATGGTCACTCGCAACTAAAGCGCAGCAGTTTTTTTGTGTAAGTCCTGGCCGGTGATGTGTTCCATGTAGGGTCAACTAACGGGAAGTGCGAGTAGGTACCCTATGATCAACTATTGAGAAGTCTGTCCCAGTGTAATTGAGAACTTAGCAACACTTTTACTAAATCGAAGTGATTGAATTCAGTAACCCTTCTTGAATTTGTGAACATCTATTTATTCGATCGTGGGATGAAAGTGCCCATAAGTGAAGACTTGGACGAAGGCATTCACAATTGTGTCAATGTACCCCTCTATCCGCCTCACAAAGTAATTAGCAATCAATCCTGCTTATGTTGGAGTTCCAAATCACAATAGTTTCTACTCGTCTGATACAAGCTATTGGGTAAAGAACAATTCCCTCAATTCTAGACCCTCCCGACTCAGCCATCTTTTGTTTAGTCTTGAATCACGTTACTCGCGTATGTCCGTACTTGGACCCTGGACATTGACTCTTGGCGCTCGAGAGCTGAGCCACTGACCAGCACCTGAAATTCAACTTCAAACCGTAGTAGACCATTTCGCCTCCTTTCGTAATCCACCTCCCTCCTTTTTCCACTTCAAAAAGACACAAATATCAACGACATCCTTGATATTACCAGATCAAATATCATCGTCGACCTCACTTCAACGCTGTTGCATACCCCATACAATTTACAAGCCTATTTCCCAACGGCGGCACCGCCATCCTAGCTCGAACTGATCGGTCGGGTAAACAAGAGCGCAGCGCATCCTTTGGCGGGGCATCGACCTTCCTCTCAGAAACCTGGTCACCGCACTGCACTTGACTGCACTTGCACCGCACTTCAACGGCGCTCCATCTCCTTCGACTTCGATTACCAACAGTATCATCTCCACACCTCGAGCACCACACATTCCACAACACCATCAATATGTCGTGGAAACTCACCAAGAGTAAGTCCACATCAGTCCTGTCCCGCATTCCAATGCAATAGCCTCTGCAGCTCTCCCGTGTTGACATTGCCGTGGGGTGGATCTGCCAATCTCCCATTGACGGCTTCAACACTACCAGTACTGACGTGTCAATACAGAGCTCAAGGAGACGCACCTTGGTCCTCTTGCTAACACCTTCTCTCGCTCCCCATCCACATCTACAATTACAGGAGACTCTGCCAAGGAGGAGAAGGCCAGCATAGGCGGTTCGACCCCCAATGACAATGGAATTGGTATGTAGGAAACGTCTGATATTATGATTGAAGACTGACATGATTAGCTGCTTCCGAAATCATAGCTACTCAACCCCCTGCTCAACCTCGACCTGGTATCTTAATCGTTACATTACACGAAGGATCCAACTTCTCCCTCCCTGACCAGTACAAGACCGTCTTCAACACACATACATCTAACTCTCTTTCACAAGGAAATGGCTTTGGAGTGGCTGGATCAGTTCGACCAGGATCGTCACAACAAGCAGGTAGTGTTGCAGGATCATATGCCAATAACGCCAGACCACAGACTTCTGGAGGAGGATTCAGCAATGTCCCCACGAACCATGGTCGGATCTCATCAAAGTACCTCCCATACGCCCTCCTCGATTTCGATAAGCTGCAAGTCTTTGTCAACGCAGTCTCAGGAACCCCCGAGAACCCTCTATGGGCTGGAGACAACACACAGTACAAGTTTGATGTCTCACGAGTGACAGAATTGGCTGTCCATCTTTATCTCCGAAATCCGAATGCTCCTCAAGGTGCCGGGAGAACCACAGATATCTTCCTCGGCGTAGCGCGTATCAATCCGAGATTCGAGGAAACTCATACGTATGTCGAGGATCCTAAGCTGAGCAAGAAAGATAAGGAGAAGGCAGCTGCGGAGTGGGCAAACAAGGAGAAGTCTTTGGGACAATCGGGGCCGGAATGGTTGGATGTCCAGTATGGTACAGGAAAGATCCGAATTGGAGTGCAATACATCGAGAACCGATCACGATCGTTGAAGATTGAGGATTTCGATTTGTTGAAGGTGGTTGGAAAGGGCAGTTTTGGAAAGGTCATGCAGGTCAAGAAGAAGGATACCCAGCGAATTTACGCCCTGAAGACGATTCGAAAAGCCCACATCATCTCTCGATCGGAAGTTGCACACACCTTGGCTGAGAGATCAGTTCTCTCCCAAATCAACAACCCTTTTATCGTCCCTCTCAAATTTACCTTCCAATCGCCAGAGAAGCTCTACTTCGTCCTGGCTTTCGTCAATGGCGGAGAGCTTTTCCACCATCTCCAGAAGGAGCAGAGATTCGACATCAACCGGTCGAGGTTCTACACAGCGGAACTTCTGTGTGCTTTGGAGTGTTTGCACGGCTTCAATGTTATTTACCGTGACTTGAAGCCCGAGAATATTCTTCTGGATTACTCTGGACATATCGCCTTGTGTGATTTCGGTCTTTGCAAGCTGGATATGAAGGATGAGGATCGAACCAACACTTTCTGTGGTACACCCGAGTATCTTGCTCCAGAACTGCTGTTGGGCCAAGGTTATACCAAGACCGTCGATTGGTGGACTTTAGGCGTCCTTCTCTACGAGATGTTGACAGGTCTACCACCATTCTACGACGAGAACACCAACGAGATGTACCGCAAGATCCTGTCCGAACCACTTCACTTCCCCAGCGCAGAAGTCGTTCCACCATCCGCCAAGGACCTCCTTACCAGACTTCTCAACCGTAAGCCAGATCAGAGATTAGGTGCGAATGGTGCATCTGAGATCAAGGCCCACCCATTCTTCCACAGCATCGACTGGCGAAAGCTTCTCCAGCGAAAGTATGAGCCTACTTTCAAACCCAATGTGGTAGGTCCAAGCCTTGATGTCACCGATGGTTGCACGTGGATAAGTAAGCTAACCTGTTTCCTTAGACTGATGCCCTTGATACCAAGAACTTTGATGTTGAGTTCACACAAGAAATTGCCCAGGATTCGTATGTTGATGGACCTGTTCTGTCTGATGATGCTCAGCGGGATTTCGTTGGGTTCAGTTACAACAGGTACGTATTCCCAGTACGGGGATTGTCTGCAAAAATATTCTTTGTCCTCGGCCCTCTAATAAATTGCATATGTACTAACTTTCTCAGACCTGTAGCTGGCCTCGGAGACGGAGGTGGCAGTATCAGAGACCCATCATTCGTAGGAAGTGTGACAGAGAGGTAGTGGATCCTCACCACTTCTCATTCCAGCTTTCTCTTCCGGACCACATACACATAGAAATCACGTGGAGCATGGAGCACGGACATCCATTCTGCTACAGACACAACACAACATCTCACTTTCCGAATATTCCGTCTGTCTCTCTTCCTCGTCTGATTGACAGTAGCGAAAGCGTTTCATTGCAGTGGGACCGGAGCTCGGAATTGAATGCAGTGAACGATCGAACGAAAATGGTGGAGCGCCTTCTTTATGTTCTTTCTGCATGCATGCACTTTGGTTTGATCTTGACTTGTGTGCGTGGTGCGAGGGCGGGCGTTGATGGGTTTGCTATGACTGACTGACTGATTGACATGGACTTTTTTCTGCACTGGAAGAACGGAAGATGGAGCGACTGCAACCGCGCAGGACTGCGGCTGATTTGACTTGGATTCGTTACATAGCTTTCTGAGGTCATTTGGTATGTGGATGAATGGGTGGGTGGGTAGGTGGGAGGCAGGTCTCTGTTTGTAGGTGCCATTCGGTAGTGCAAATCAATAGACTCTGCGTACATGCAGTCATGATAGAGGTTCTTGATTTAAGAAATGCGCATGAATGCCTCTGGACTTTGTACATGAAGAAAGCATGCAAGCAAGCTACAAAGTTGCCTGAATAGGAAAACCACCCACCTTCTCGCATGTAGTCTCGGGTCTCACACATATCAAGTCCTCCCGAATTCGAACCCGCAATAAAATGGTTCATCCCATCCATGCTTCTTACCAGACCAGAAAGGACAAAGCTCTCCGTAAGCTAGGTACTTTTGATCTTCTCTGACTTTGAAGCAAGCTTGTCTTCGTTGTTCATTCAATGTCCCAATGTAGCCGCGAGATCAACAGCGTACCAGACATAACATTATGCCCCGAGCCCGTCTAGACCCAAATTTTTCCACTGCACGCAATATATCGGTCAGAAGATTACACAATCTCCTTACTAACCCAGCAAATTCCTTCGCATCAATTGAACCCGAGAGCCTTGCATGCTTGGATGGATTTTGTCTGCATCTCCGCCTCCACGGCATTGGGTAATTCAATACCTACATTAGACTCTTGCTTGGGGGCTCCTAGGAGAAAATATGTACAATGCTCAGTCAGCTTTGTGGTCTGGGCCAGTCAACAGCCGCTCAAGCACCACTCAACGGCTGTTTCGGAGGGGCATGCCATGCCATGCCCACAGGGTTGATGAAGCGACGCCCGGACGCTAAAGGAGGGGTGAGGGATCAGCCAAACGTCATGAGCGATTTCTCCCCTCTTCTCCGACTTCTTCCCTCCATTCTCTATAAACAAAAATCCATCGCTGCCAGCAGACATTCGAATAACGATTTGACAATACACGGGAAATTGAGTCTTGCAGCTTCAGAAGTCAATTGATAGGTAAGCACGCCCTTTTGATGCAGGTGTGGTCTGATGGAGACGCCCGGAGTATTGTATGAGGTGATGGATGTGAGGTGTTGTTGAGGAGGGGAGGGGAGGGGAGGACCCCGCCTTGCTTGCTTGCTTGCGCTGCTGCTGGAGCTGGGCTGGGCTGGGCTCAGCAGAGCAGAGATGGACAACGCCGCAACACATGATCTTCAGCGTCGCTACCAGCACGCAGAGTAGAGCACAAACAGGAATTGGCTGTTTATTCATGATGCTGGGGCTGTAGCTGCGCTGAGACAGGTTGCTGGCACATCGGACCGACGAACGAACGAGCGAGCGAGCGAACGAACAAACCTGCAAGACAAGAGATTTAGCTAACGGGTGATTATCAACAGAAGAATCTTCACTTTGTTCTATCCAATTCAATCAATTCCCTCAGTAGACCAGCCGCCATCGCATATATCTCCGGAGACGCAGGTCCCAGATTTAAAAAAGCAATCGCTCGAGCTACACATCTCCGCCTCTTCACACTATAACACCAGCACTTCTCAGTGTTGACCACCACGAACACACCGAAGAAAGACATCCAAACCGCAATCATGGTAGCAGACGCCCTCCCCTCCTGGAGCACCCTCCAACAACACCACAACGACGTCGGCAAATCCTTCGTCCTCAAGAAGGAATTCGCCAAGGACCCCTCCCGCTTCGAGAAGTTCTCCTTCACATTCCCCAACTCGGCCGACGGCACCGAAATCCTCTTCGATTTCAGCAAGAACTTCCTGACCGAAGAGACGCTCAAGATCCTAGTGCAGGTTGCGAAAGAGGCTAAGGTCGAGGAGCTCCGCGATGCGATGTTCAAGGGGGAGAAGATTAATAACACCGAGGGTAGAGCGGTGTTGCATGCTGCGTTGAGGAATACAGGGGATGAGAAGATCTTGGTGGATGGTGAGGATGTGATGCCTGGTGTTAATAAGGAGTTGAAGCATATGGAGGAGTTTAGTGAGGCGATTAGGAGTGGGGAGTGGAAGGGCTATACGGGGAAACCATTGACTACTATCATTAACATTGGTATTGGTGGTTCTGATCTGTAAGTTTCCCTTCCCTTGCGATGCCAGGAAATCCAAAGATTGTGCTAACTCGTCCCCTAGCGGCCCTGTCATGGTTACAGAAGCCCTCAAATTCTATGGCGACCGCAAACAAACCCTCCACTTTGTTTCCAACATCGATGGTACCCACATGGCCGAAGCACTCCGCGACTCCAACCCGGAAACCACTCTCTTCCTCGTCGCATCCAAGACCTTCACCACTGCTGAGACAGTCACCAACGCCAACAGCGCCAAAGAATGGTTCCTCAAGGAGACCGACGGAAAGGGCGACATCGCCAAGCACTTCGTTGCACTCTCCACCAACGAGGGAGAAGTCACCAAGTTCGGTATCGACGCCAAGAACATGTTCGGATTTGAGAGCTGGGTCGGTGGACGATACAGTGTTTGGTCTGCTATCGGATTGAGCGTTGCCATCCACATCGGATACAAGAACTTCTACCAGTTCTTGCAAGGTGCTCATGCTATGGATAAGCATTTCCGTGAGACGCCGTTGGAGAAGAATATCCCTGTTATTGCGGGTTTGTTGAGTGTTTGGTATTCGGATTTCTATGGTGCTCAGACGCATTTGGTATCTCCGTAAGTTTTCGTCGCGATAATTCCCTGTAATCTGTTCCAGATCTTAGGCTTGAGAGGACGATGTTAATGTTAGGAACATCTAGATTCGACCAATACCTCCACCGCTTCCCCGCCTACCTCCAACAACTCTCCATGGAATCCAACGGCAAAGCCGTCTCCCGCAGCACCAACTCCTTCATCAAATACACCACGGGCCCCATCCTCTTCGGCGAACCCGCCACTAACGCCCAGCACTCCTTCTACCAGCTCCTCCACCAAGGCACCAAACTCATCCCCACGGACTTCATCCTTGCCGCCCAATCCCACAACCCCATCGACAACAACAAGCACCAGAAGATGCTGGCGAGTAACTTCTTCGCGCAAGCTGAAGCCCTCATGGTCGGAAAGGACGAGGCTCAACTCAAAGCCGAATCGACCCCCGATAACTTGCTGAAGCATAAAACCTTCCTGGGAAACCGACCAACGACGTCTATCCTAGCGGATAAGATCACGCCTGCGACGCTGGGAGCCCTGATTGTGTATTATGAGCATCTGACGTTCACCGAGGGTGCGGTTTGGGATATCAATTCTTTTGATCAGTGGGGTGTGGAGTTGGGGAAGAGTTTGGCGAAGAAGATCCAGGGGGAGCTGGAGGATGGAGCGAGCAAGGGGGAGCATGATAGTAGTACGGGGGGATTGATTGAGGCCTTTAAGAAGAGGGGGGCGAGTAAGATTTAGATGAGTTGGTAGAAATGAGAGTCAATAAGATTGAGGGAAATCAGATGGGATGAGAGAGGGTAGATTGCCAACTGGAATGGGGATGTTGAGTATTGATTGATTGATGAACAAACGCACTGCAGTAAACCCTTACAGAAAAGCACAGAACTTAGGTACAAATGGACATGGCTATGATATGACCAAGGCTTCTTTCTTCCCCGTGACATCTCGGCTCCTGTCTATCTCCTTGTTGATTTTTGACACCTCTGTATAATCCACTTCACTTCATTTCATTTCCAATGTCACTTCCCTCCCTCTTGAACCTCCCTCATCCGAGTATCTACCTCTTCCATCATAGTATATATGTCCTATGTGATGATCTCCTCGGCAGTCATCGATCTCTGCCACAGCTCAGAGGTACTGCGCATGTGAAGAGATGGTTGTGGCTTATGCGTATTTTACTTACAAGAGAATGGGATAAGATGAGAGGAGGGAGGGGTTGGTGGTTTGGAGGGGAAAGTGAAGAGGAAAGAAGTGGAAGGGGAGTGATGCCGCGAGGGAATCTAAGCCTAGGAGCGGGGTACTTGTACTTGGGAGCAAGAAGTGAGGGGTAGAGGTTGAATGAGGGACATAGCAGAGTTACTTAAAAAGGGATTATGATGGCATATATAGTCGACTACCTACGTCTATAGAATGATGCAGCGCGAAGGATGTTCCACATTGCAGATCTCTAATAGAGTGTTGTTGACCAGAAGTCACTGAGAGATCTGAGGACAGGATCTCTGTGCCAGAGTTCGGATCTTAGAGATGAGGGGTTTGCTTGAGGAGAAATGAGGGCTGTGCAGAACGCAATAAGGACGGAGCAAGGGAAGCGGGGGCAAAATGTCAAATGTAGATCATATGACGGAGACTATTGAAATGACAGCGAAAGCTGCTTTGGGACAGAATCAAGAAAGAGATCCGGGAAGTGAGACTTCAAGTGATTTTGTGGGCAAATTTTTCTAAATGTTTCTCATCGTTAAAGTACGATGAAATACAAGGAACAAATGCCGGACACCAAGTCACAGGCTGTGAAACACGTAGTCAGATCTTGCGGATTCAGGATTCTACGACGGATGAGATTACTTACATGTCTTTAGGTGTAGGTGAAGAGTGCCGAGCACCAGAACAGGATAGAGGCGCGTAAGCAGTTGATGAGTCAAAGTTAAATTGTGTTAGTCTTAACCTCTCCACTCATCATCTATCTCACCACGCTCAACGCATTCTCTTACGCCCCACTTGATATTTCGAGTAGGTGAAGTTTACTGGTGGAGTGGGGCTAAGGAGTATATAAGGCGACATTCTACATCGTTATGATGATCAACTGCTAAAAGATCTTCACCTGACATTGGCACATGTCTCTACAGTGTCTGCGTCTGTCCACTGTGGGAGCTCAGGCTCTAAGGATAGAATAACAATGGCCTTCATGGCGGATGAAGAAGGCTGGGATCTGCGTTGCTGAAGGACACGGAAGCTGAGTTTTCAACTTGTGAGCGGAAGACTTATCCGAGGGAGACGTTGGACAAGTTTGGCAGTAGCAATAATCTCGACGAGAGAGAGGAGGATGGTAGTAGAGGAACGAGTACGGGGCTGACTTCACACAAGTCTTAAAACTTTACCCAACTACTCGCAAAAGTGACTTGAAAGTTTCGAGACACTGCAAAGATCTTCAGGGATATTGATCGAGCTACTTAGTCTATACTGAGGCTACTAGTCCACCACTTCAATCCTGTGATTGGCTGTGATTTTCTTGGTGTGCAGCTGTCGTAGCAAGACGAGGTCATTGCCTAGGTATATCACTGCTAAGCGAGAGATGAGGCCGGTTTGTCAACAACATCATACAAGCGGAGTACTGTCACCTTGGTTGAAAAGAAAAACAGAATTTGTGATTTGGTGGAATTACAGGATATTTATACACTCATCAGAGCATCTACTTGCGTGATCTTTACTCTCGATACAAGAATATGCTGTATAAAGCGTTGCCTCTGTTGAGCTTGGGACATCCGCCACAACACCAGCCAGAATTAGGCGCTTGACGTTTTCTGCAGTCTGATGGAAGAAGAAGTGTACTTGGACTGCAAATGGACACGTAACTAAAATTGTTCTGAATAACCTAGTAAAGGAGAGAAAGGTCAACAAGTTCACTTATTGCTGGATATCTTGCGATTAGTTTGTTTCAAGATCTCGAAGGATATGACAACAAATTGAGGTATGACGATCATCAGAGTCCGACAGCAGAGAATTTGGGCTAATTCTAGATGTCGAAAGCCCCCTATCCTAAGACACCCAAGATCTATGTACTCATCGGGAGCAGAGTGACGATAAGTATGTAGATGCAAATGCTGCCCCTGAAGTTTGAAGAGCGAACATCGAACAAACGACAGCCAAGCCAATGTAGGGATGGCATTGCGAAGCGGACATTTGCGGAGTATCAACGAATGTATAGGTGTCTCTTAATGCTTTAGCGAATCTATCAAACCACAGTCAGTAATGTATTAGTCTGCAGGAGGTTGACAGGCTACTGTTTGAAGCCGAACCAGGAGTCTGTCAGACAGATAAGGCAGCTCTGCGACTGCGATATCTTGAAGAGATGCAACATAAAGCGCTCTCAGCCCTATCTCGTGTCTTCTTGGACACAAGGGCACCAAACAATTGCCGACGAACTTAGGTGGCGGGCTCAAGGAGGTTGAGCTTGGTAGATTGTTTCCGAATTATTGTTGCTGGCTTTGCATGAAGAGGAGTGAGAAGATAAGCCTCTCTAGTCACACATTGTCGCCCGTTTTCCATCATTATGTTGGTGTCATCGTTATGTTAGCGTCAAATTGAGGGCAAGTCAGCGATGGTAATGGTATGGTAAATGGCAGAAGTACTCCGTGTGACGAACTATATCCCAGCGACAGTGAAGCAGCCACTATTGCATTGGGGTAGATAGGGGGACAGAAGTCTAGGAGTTTGGATCAAATGAAATGAAATTTGACTCTAGGGGTCTTGATCTATCCAAAGCCAGATTCAAAACGCACCTCGAATGTACACGCATGGCATTGGAAATGTTTTCAATGTAGTGAGCTGGCATGCTTATCATAGGGCGAAAGAAATGCCAAATTCACCTCAACATTCTCTTCGTTTGCGCCACACTCATCATCAGTTTACACGGCAGTCGTGTCGTTTGCCGGACCCTGTTTTGTTAATTTTCTTCCAAATGATTATCACTCATTGCAACGTCGGATGATCGTAAATTTTATGTATAGATTGAGCGAGAGCGTGAATTTAGTGCCATCTCAATGTCACCTCGATCGATACCAAAGAATGGGCCATATTGACATCGAGCGGACAGAAGACGAATGCTAATGCCTATTTCCGGGATTAACAATCAGGACCATGAATCTGTACTACTATAGGCCGCATTTCAGCTGGCTGAAAAATTGGACACCAATGCATGAGTCAAGTGTCGTCGACTTGACCCGTGCTAAGAACGCTATTTCGACCTCTTTGTAATCAGACCCCCTAACGAGAAGTTGTGAACCAGATTATTTAACTTTGCAATTAGAATCAATTTACAAAAGACCTACAGCATCAAACACAGAATTTCAGACATGCTTGTTCTTGAAGGTCAAACAGCTTTAGTGGTACGTATGTTTCAGATTTCTGCCTTCACTCTAGCCTCGCAGAAGAAAACTTGTTGACATTGAAGTGAGAGTAGACAGGGGCGTCTATGGGTATTGGTGAGGCCATTGCAAAACGGCTGGCCAAAGACGGAGCTAATATTGTCCTAATGTCCCGCAGCAAGGTGAGTATTTACTCTTCCCAGGATCTGGCTTTTGCCAGCTAATACGGTCATATATTTAGGACAAATTGGACAAACTCAAAGAAGAAATCATATTTCAATCGCCTTCTGCAAGAGTGGCAGTTCTCCCAGTAGACATCCAAAATTACAAGGACGTGGATAAATCAGTTGAAGCTGCAGCGGCCGAATTTGGCTCTATCGATATTCTCGTCAACAATGTCAGTTTCCTGCTTCCGTACGCGAATACATTCTGATCTGACGGCTTCAGGCCGGACTCGCATTAGGTGCGCCAGCAACATTCTGGGAGCTCCCAATCGAGCTCATCGACAAGATGAACGGCACAAACATCTCTGGTCTCATGTACACCACACATTCTGTGCTAAAACGTAGCATGATTCCCAAAGACAAGGGGTCAATCTTAAACATCTCATCTGTCACCGCCTTGGAATGCCCACCTTTTCCAGGAGAGGCCGTCTACCATGCGAACAAGGCTTGCATCGAGGCCTTCAGTAACAGTTTGAGAACTGAGACCTCCGGCACAAATATACGTGTTATGGTGCTAAGACCTGGCTGTATTAACACGCACTTTCATCTCCAGAGGGTCCAGTTCGACCAAGAGGCCATGGATGACTTCTTCTCTGGGTACACGCCGTTGGTTGCTGAGGACATTGCCAATTCTGCTTCATTTATGTTAGCCCAGCCTGAGACTACAACGATCAAGGCTCTGGATTGCGTGCCGACAGGTAAGCAAGAGCTTCTTCAGATCTCAAGTGATCAAGACATTAAGACTAATATCTATGATGTGTTCAGCTCAGAGATCGTTGACAAACTTTGATCGAACATGGGATGAACGGAACCAGGCAAAGAAGTAGTCATGGAGAGCAAGAGCTTCGGTCATGCAGTGTACAAAGCCCAATACAAACAGTTGTCATTTAGCCAAAATTTCAAAACAAGGACAAGAGTATCTATGACTGAAATAGCAGGCTTTCGCTTTCCTGTGATCAAGGTCACCTAGCTAGTCGTCCAGGCCAGCCGGGGCAGTCAATTGCACTACGGACGAGCAAGGCCGCTCAAAATGCGATAGTGATGAATGATGTGCCAAGACAACAAGGGGAAATGAAATGAGCACCGTACATTATCCAGTTCTCTCATTTCTGGTTCGAATCAGCTTTATTACTGAACCAAGTTTCAAGATAGATCTTGCACGGCGAGGAGTAAAGGGGGTGTGGATGTGCACGTGACCGTCAGCCTCGGCGCCCTAATATCGATAACCTTAACGCGAACTCCACAAGATTCACTATCGAAGTGTCAACATCTCTTTGCGCCAGCGACGACCACAGCTGCGCATTATGAGTACTTAAGTTTTACGCCTTGGATCTTGCGAGAAGTTGACCAGAAGAAGAGTACCCCGTGGAATAGAGGACAAGATGGCACGAATTGCCGGCTGGAGGCTCTTTTTGGGAGCTGGAGCCTTGCTGTTGGGGGCTCAGGGGATCACAGCGCAGGAGGAGCATAGCAAGATACCTCTGCCGTCCTACCATTATGGAGCCAAGATTCCAGTCAGCTGTTTGAACCGTTCAATGTGAGTACAATTATTTTTCTAGTAGGAATTTTGAGACCCCTGAACTTGGGAGAAATTTGTTGGCAGGAACCAGACACTGATGGCGGCACAGTGATACGGGCGAACATATCTCGAACGACAAGAATGAATTGCAATATATCCCATTTCCCGTCTGCAAGGAGACTGGGAAGCCATTAGAGCTGCAGTATGGAATCGAGGACGGTAGGTTCTGTTCTACCAAGAAACGTCGAACTATCTAACGTCAACCTAGAACTAAACTGCACGATCCCATTCATTACCGACCCTTTCTTCCATCTTCTAGAATTCTACATCCACAATGACGCCCCTCTTTCCTGCCGCATACCCTCTCGACCGCCAGCACATATTCACCCCGGTGGAAGCGAAGCCGATATTCCTGCAGAATTCCAGCAAGAGTTCGTCCCTCTGATATTTGCGCTGGCTGGAACTCTCCAGCTGTCACATCTACATGTCTCTACACATTTGAATATCCTGCTACACTCGACGCCGAAGCACCACCTACATCCACATGATAGCGGAGTCATAGATTCTGGAGCAGCATACAGCACGAGTCCATTGTCACATACCACTGGCCCTGCAGCGTTGACAAAGAAGTTGGTTATTGGCGATCCATTGCCCTTACAATTTAGTGTCCGCTGGTTCCCTACACCGCATCTACCAAGAGAGAATGGCAAGATCGAATGGGCGGGTATGGGTGGGCATTTCTATGCCAGCACATTCTTCTACTGCGTACTTAGTGCAGGGGCTGGTGCATTGGGCAGTGCCGTGTGGTTTTTGGGCGTTGTGTTACCGAAGAGACTGAAGGGAAGGGGATTGGGCGGGGCTACACCGCTAGGGTATGGAGTTGGCAATGGCTGGGGGATGGGCAAGAGGGATTGAACCTGTACGATATTGAGATCACGTTGAACCATTGAAGGATGGAGTGAGGGAAAACCAAAAGGTTCATGACAAGGAAACGGTGTGTATATTATGACCTGGCTTGACATGACATGATATTGGCGTCATGTTGAGATGACCGGGATGGAAAAATCGAGAGGATTAATACAATAATCACAACAATTTGCAAATGTTGTTTCTTGAAACCCTGGAACGGGCACCGAATGACTTGGGGTATGTGATGAGGTTCTAGACATCAGATGTAATGGCAGATGCAGTCTAACTGAGGGCTGTTCCACCCATCTGTCTAGCTTGATCCCGCGAAGGGAGAAATGCAGAGAAACCATGTGCCACCATCTGTAGCCCGTTTCTGTGTGAGTATCAAGTGTCTGAGTTTCCCCATGCTTTCTAATGGATCAAAAATTCATCCCAGATCTCAGCCTTTAGTCTGGTGAACGTAATTGAAGAGGGCATCATGTCCACGAAGATCGATCTCCAACCTGCTTCCCACACTCTTCATGGCGCGCTGACAGCTCTCAAAATGTATGAGACCTGTAGTCGTTAGTCAGTACTCAAGTTTTGCCCATCGACAAAGAAAAGATAGAATCGAAGACTCACATTTCATCCACCTCTCCTGATCCCCATCATCATCATCATACTCAAAACCAATAACCTCAATCTGATCCTCACTCTTCCCACTCAACCTCGCCAGCTCCGTACATTCCGTCTCATCCATATAACACACACGATTAAACCCTGTCTTCTGTCTCGGAAATCCTGGTACAGGATATCCAAAGACCTTACATAGATGATCCTGATACGTGTCGTGCTCATGGCGGGCGATGTGGATTTGCGTGGGCGTGAAGAATATGCCTTGGATGTCGCGCCATAGGGGAGAGAGCACGTCGCCGAAGATCCAGCCGCCCCGCCAGAATGCGTCGGGTTGGGGCCGGCCCATTTCGATCATGGTTGCGTGGTCGATTTGGCGGAGCTCGAAGCCGTAGGTTTTGAGTTTGTATTTTTTGATGATGGGTTTGAAGACTTCGGTAACTCTTTGAAGTGGATGTCAGCATGATTGAGGATTTTGAGGGAGGGATAATGTGGCGCATAACATACAATCGAGTGAAGGTTTCGGTAGCGAAGGGATGCCAGATTATGGTACAAGACTTAATGCCTTTGAGTGTGAGGAAGATCTCGACGTAGTGGCGCATCTGGGCTGCGATCATGAAAGGCATGTCTTTGGAGCTGATACCCGGGACAGGCATCAGAGCCTTAGCGTCGGCTTTAGAAAGACCTAGATAGAATTCCCTCTCGACTATGGTTGGCCATGTTAGTCTCTGATTTCGTTCGTCTCCCGGGCGCGGGTTGACCTACGGCGTGTGAGATCCGAGAATACTTCCTTGAGAATTTCTTCGAAAGCATCATCTCGAGGCTTCAGAGACTCGGAGTCGAGGGTTGGAGCAACAGCGCCAAGGTTGTTAGCATCCATGCAAGCCTTGAGACGCTTTTCACTCAGCCTATCCGATGATTAGCAAACTCTATCACTCTTTGGAAATCTGTTGTTGAGGTAACATACTCCCAGCCGTTCTCATCCTTGAGATGCTTCAGGACTTTTGCGCGGGCAAGAGTTGGATCTTGAAGTCGAATGTCCCTGACCGCCTTAATGAGGTCCTCTTCCGTTGGGCTAACCATTTTAAGGTACTCTAAGATGTGTGCGGCGTTGAGAACAAGTTTCGTCGAAGTCAAAAGGAATGCTTGTGATTCCGTGCGAGTTGAATGCTGAAGCAGGTAGGAGGTTTGAAATCAGGCGAGGCGCTAGATCATCTGAGCTAAGCCAAAGTCGGGTAAGCGAAAGGAAAACAATCGACACTTCAAAGTCAATCAGAATGTAACTTTGACTAGTGCGTTGGACTCTGGGGACCATGAAGCGAACAATCGATTTGATTTCTCACATGAAATGTTCTGACCTGTAGTTGGATTTTATGCATGCAGTAGCCGAAGAAGTAAACACAGCCACAACAAAACTAATCGGCTAATGGACATGCCCTAGAGAACGTATTGGACCTTGAGGAAGGGTTGCAAACTGTTGGTTTCTAAGTTACGCGAGAGGAAGCACAGTTTTATGCCTCCTAAAGTTTTCCTTTCATGGGCCATACAACCTTTGTCACCACCCCACGATAACCGCCCTCTGTTTCCGATCAACAATTCAACGCTTCTTCTGCTTCAATGTTCATTGTCATCGCCATGACCCGATCCTGGAGGATTGTAGGGGGAGGTTTCAAAGTAGACCAAAAGTTCGTCGCCTTACTCGCCAGATCTTGCTTCGTTCCACAGCATTGTCAGCTCGTCATCGGGCCTCCAGCCTGACGTGCCCCAATACAATCGGATACGCCATCTATTCTTCTCGTTCATTCCCTCGAGCTCATCATATTGATTGTACAGGATCGGGTTGTTTCCTTTTGCAGCGAAGGTGAACTCCAAATCACCAATGTCTTCGTGTGGATCGGATGCCCAAATCGCCGCTCCAGTCATTGACATTGACTTGAGTGCTGGCATACACTTCACTGCTTTTGTGACGGCCTTCAGCCAAGGCAGAATTTCCGCATTATATGGCCAAGTGCGGAACTCGTAGGAATATCTCCTTGTTCGAGACCTTGCCTGATTGGGTAGTAAATCTCATGTGTAGTGTCAGAGGGAGAAGAGCTATGATCTGATACTTCATCCGTGTCCTTGGAACTATCATTCTGTTGCTCCAGGGTGTCATTGTTGTCACTTTCGTCATCAGAATCCTCTGGGGTGTCAATATCGTCGGGATCGAACAGATCATAGGCTTCAGTCGTTCCAGGTAGTCTCATAAAGTACCATCCACCCTTTGGAGTGCAAGGACTGTACGTGACGCGATACTGCTCTAGTTTCGGCCACAGAGGCTGGCTTGGCCCCGTATTCAAATGCCGAAATACATCCGGGAAAATCACACATGGGCCCGAGAGTTCAAAGCGAATGAGGTTGGGAGTTGGAAAGTTTCAAAGTGCATGCTGCCTTTTGGTATGGAGACACATGCGCATGTTCCGGTAGGGATTCGCCATCCTGCAGATGAGAATGGTGGATCAGACAGGTCCCTATTGATGAGAAGCAGCTGGAGTTGCTTGCCGTACCAGTGATGTCGGACAATAGCGATTTTGAATGAATGTTCTCGTCGCAAGCGGCAGACTTGTGGCAGAAAGCGGCAGGTGGCTGTATGCACTTCGCCGCCGAGAATATCTGGAAGGTTCGTGCAGGTTCTGATGATTCGGCAGATGCTTTCGATAGTACATTTGAAGAGATGAAGTTTTTGCGGTATTTTTCTTTTGGTAAAGCGGAGTCTCCTTCTTTGCTCTGCAAGTTCTAAGATGCACTGCGAGGTGCCCCCAGGTTGGGGCGCATGCGACCTCGTCGCTTTTCTGAACATGAAACGCGTGCCATCGCAAACTTCAGATCGTAGTAGCACGTACTGAGCACAGTTATAATGTGATATATAACTTTGGAAAAGACCTCGCCTTTGATGTGGCTTTGTTCTTATGTCACTGATGTGGTGCGTCTCTCTTTTGTGGTATACAATAAGTAGCGTACCGGAGTTACGATATGCGCCGCTATAGGTTAGCAACATGCAAACTATTCTAGTCATTCACTAAAAAGCATCAGTCATGTGCTAAGCAGGAAAAAGTCGGATGAACAAGATTGAAAAGGCGATGTTACACATACGAAGTAATGATACCAGAACCGCCGAGCAAGCGTTCCCACAAAAGTATGATGAGACTTGTCTTTATTTCAATAGCCATAGCTTCAAATCATGTCTTCACACTAGCAGAGGGCCCCTAATAATGATTAGAGCCGAGGAAGCTCAGGGAAGAAGTCCGGGATTTCCCATTGAGGGTCCATGAAGTACGAATCTTGGCCAGGTGCATTTGGGGACAACTGATCCGTTCCCCGACTGGTAATCGATCCGTTCTCAACCGCTGTCGCAAATTTTTTATCATTTGCCCGTTTCAATCTCAACATGATGTTTTCTGACTGAAAGCTTGGACCGTGACTTGAACTGGTCGCCAGTTCCCTCATCAGCTGAGCCACCTCTTCCACTTTACGAAGATGCTCGTCCGGGGTTTGGACCGCAGAGCGAAATAGTTCGCAACTTCGAATGATGAAGAGACAGGAGAACGATATCATGACGAACCCGGAGTCAGACATGTATCGAGCTCCTTCTCGACTGGATGGGCCGAGATCCAGTAAAAACTGGCAGAAGTCGGACGCATTCGATATGCTTTTCCTAAGGGTATCAACCTCCGAGGGACTAATTTTGGTGCCAGCTAGTCGAAGATTCCGGATCAAATGCGCACTCAGACAGAAGCGGGCGAAACGGTAATTGAATTCAATTCCTGGTGTGAGAGGATCTACGTCATGTGAGAAGACCGGAAAAGAACGTTTGAATGGCAGGGCCATATTTACCGCTGTTGAAAAAGGCTTCCCATTTGCCATACCAAGTGTTCAGATAGCCACTTACGCTAGCAACGACTTCTTGTTCGATATAATGGACATTGTCCGAGACACCTGGAGGACACCACCACTCTCTCAAACCCATCGGGATCTGTCAAGAATTAGCATTTTGTCGGAAAAGCCAATAGACTCTTACCTTTCCCCAAATAAGACAGAGCTCAACTTCAGCTAGCACTTGAAGGATACGTGGGTCGACTTTACAACGACCAAGTAATTCAGGAGCAGCACGTATTGTTGAGTCGTCTCGTATGCTTGGTGGGGTACTTGTAACCATTGCATGGCTGCATTGTTAGTCTCCTATTGTGGACAATGAGCAATCGGCTTACTGATGTGACATGTTGAAGAGCCAGAGCCAGAAAATATACTTTTTGAAAGAGAGGCTTGTTGTAATTTCGGGGTCCTCTGTTCGTAATGACGCCTTCACACCAGATATGGATCGGTGGATGGACAACTTAAGAGCATATGTCTCGATATGTGCTTTGATAGAGCGCGGCGATATTTCGAGAGCGCCATCTGGCGACGAGCCATCCGATACAGCCGTTCGGTAGGCATAGAGAATCGATAAAGCTTGTAGCATACCCCACTCCTCTTGAGGACTTTCCGGCTGAAAAGCCTTTTCTTGGAGAATCGCTGAGATGACTGGAAGGAGCTTAGACCTTGTTGAATCTCCTCCTGGGATGTATCGTGCAGTAACATAGCATATAGAGTAAGCTAGTGGCTTTCTCGTTGAGATAATATCGCCAGCGTTGTCCAGATCGTCAGTATTTAACAGTGGAATGAAGCTCATCAAACGTTTTCGAAAGCTAATCATTCAGCACGAATTTTAACCACTCCAAATGCCATACTTACATATCAATGAATTGTACCATATCTCGCTCGCTTATTACCTGCTGGAGTGTTTCACCCTGCGAACGTACCATGCCCAACGACAAGCTACTTCCACCAAGTTTTGGTCGCTTGGGGGGTCGCTGATCAGGTGACGAGCCGGCGGTGTTTACTCTGGTCTGGTCTACCACCACAGCATATGGAGAAGTCGCAAAGACAGATGATGACTTTGTCGAACTCCTCATGTGAGCATCCCGATCCGAACTATCCGGAAAGAAAGTTCGCGCCACCGAATTTCCGAATCCAGCAATTTGGCTATCTCTTCCGAATCCAACGCCATTGACCGGCTGGAATGACGGACCGTCATATGTTCGACTTGGCTGGGCTGGTTGTGAGAAGGTTTCTTCCATCTGGGACAATCTTCGTCGAGACTCAGTATCTCTATTCAGATTGGCAGAGTCCTGTGGACGCCCGCGTTGGACGACACATTCGCGACCGGCTTTGGCACACCGGTCGCAAGGCGGGTTATCGGAGCCTGTGCATTTCATCTAGCTCGAATCAGCGATTGAACACAATGAATCCCTCAAGAGCTGACCTTCAATCGCCGACAACTCATGCATGCTATGGATGCCACCGCAACCGGTGGCCTAGTGCCGGAGGCAGATCCAGAGGCAGAGGCTTCCATCGCAGACATTGATGTTGGACTTGACGGTGAGGGAGGTCCGGAGTCCGGAATGAAGTCGGGATGTTGGCATTCGGATTTAGTCAGCGCCGGCCGCTAGCCGTTAGCCGAGGGACAACAAACACGGAGGACTGCGAAATCCTAACCTACTGGTGTGTACAATTGTCCTGTATATTTGGGTGCTCATATAATACGTGATAAAATTCAAGGGGACGATACATCGAGGCGGAACCATTTTGGACTTGGCCTTCTGTAAGTGCTGAGTTGTTCTGAACAGTCCGAAACCCAGAATCGACCAGGTGGGCCCGCCACTGCATGCTGTCAGCCTGGCTGTACCGCGCAGCACACACTGTGTTTGTATCTCTAGTTCATAGTTGAGAGTATCAACAGGCACTCGACTTCTTCGTACAGCAAGGTCTATCATCTTCAGTACAGAGACTTCTCATCAGAAACACCGACAAGAAGACTTTATTTAAATCCTTCTCATTGAGGAGAGGTCCGAGATAAAGTTATTCGATATTGTGATCCATTGAGCAGGTTCCTCGAACATCTATTGCATGGTGTTGTATCTGCAGTCAATGACAGACAACATCAGGGAAATCTGGAATACTGGCGGCACGGGACTACCTCGAAGCGCCGCCGACATGCAACCCCCTTGGATATTGGAAAAAGGTCCATTGTGTAGATGATGTCTTCAGCAAAAGTAAGATCTCAGTATTGAGAGCCAACATTTACTCATTGGCCGAAAATCAGGGAGATGCTATGCGACTTTCTGAACGCAACCGACAAACAAAAGGTATAAGATTTAGACCTGCCAATGGAATGACCATCAGAAAAAGACCGTAGGTTCTACTGTTCCAAAGGGAATGCTCAACGGCATGACTGGAGGTCCGTTCACGGATAAAAGTACCTTGGACTGGATGCACATCGAAAGGTTTGGTGGAGAGACTTCTACTGCCTCATGGCCCAAAAGAGCTGGGCTATGCATGGTATGCATGAGAACAGATGTTTGTATAGGTATGGCGAAGACCTCCAGAATAACCAAATTTATGATGAGATGACATCTAATTCACATGACTTCTACCTCAAGTCTCGAAGGAAATTTGGAAAAGCGAGTCCTGGGCAATCGTAGGTGCAGAAGAAGAAAGAAAAAGACTCCATAAAGATAATGTTTTCGAGAAAAGAAAGCCTCATGATAATCTAATTACTCCATATTGTTATGCTATAATTTTCGAACTTAACTCCTCGATTAATCACATGCTGTCAAACGTTTTGAATAACGATTTGTATTCTGTAGACGCTTGTTGAGCAATGCCTGAAATTGTGCCGCAATTGACCCCGCACTTACCTGGAAGACACTGTAGCGAGCCTCTAAACCTTTGCGACTTAGGGATCACCCCCTCTTCCTAACTGCGTGATAACTTTGCAAGCTTCATGAGAGGCTGAAGTTCTGTATCTCGCTAACCAATGTCTCTTAGGTCATCTGTCATATTTTGAGAGCAGAGCCTCGACAAGTTTCCACCATTGCAGACGCCGAAATTTCAAGTTTCATAATCATTATTTCTAAAAGTTTACCATTGCTTGCTCGAAGCCGCTGCAGTTTGACCCAGCCAAACCGAACTCAGGCCAAATAAGAACCCATAACCCACTATCAACCCCCAAGAAAAGTCAAATTTCCCCCTGCCTATGGCTCGATGAAACTGTCTGTAGTCTTCCACCTTTGAAGTGGTCCACCAACACCCCCGACTGAACCACTCCTATTGCCAAGAACGCGAGTGTCAACAGCACTAACAGCAGTACCCTTGACCCAAAGCACAGCTCCAATCGAAGTACCAAACACGATACTCAGAACGCCCAAAGCGATCGTCGTGTTCTTCAGCCCAGCAACAACAAACATCGCGCCATCCCCCGAGATCCACATTGGCATCCCAATGACCCAAATACCGATCATGATCTCTTGGATGACATGGTGCGCACCAGCAAGCTCACTTGCTCCAAGCCCACTGGATGGAACGAATGTTGAGAGATATGTTGAGCCTGAGTACTGCAACATAACAGCTCCACTGACCATGAGACCAAATAGGGACGAGACAGTCTTGAGCGAGATCTCCAACCCAACAATGTTGAGCGCGAAGATGGTACCATTATCCTCAACTTCAGGCATGAGTTCGGCTGAAGTGTATAGACCGAAGGCGAGGAGTCCAGCAACACCAATAAGCATTCCAGGTGCAGCCACAGTGAGGGTTTTGACGGCAGAGTCAGACAAGTGGTGAGGCGGCTTTGTCCGAAGGTGTGTGACGAATGATCCAAGTGTATAAGCGAGAAGCGAAAAGACGAGCGGTAGGATGAAGATATATCCAATCCGTGCGGGGAACAAGAATGTCGGCATGGCGGCGAATAGAAGCGACAGCGAGCTGGCGGCACCGAATGAAGATGCCAATAACGGAGCAGTCAGCAGGGCTGTAAGGATAGTGCTCGGAGCAGCTAAAGCTCGAACTGGGCGAAGTGCCTCTTTCATGGTGAACTTGCTTGTGCTGTGTGAGTTGGTGAGTTTCAAAGTGTCGATATACATGCCAAGTGCCGTTTTGGATGGCGCATTGTCACCACTAGGCTGCTGAGATGATGAACGATCGAAAGTTGATTCTGGTGTACCGAAAATGAGCAAAACAATCGAGACAGCCTGCATGACGTTGATTATCATGATCTGGTTTCGGAAACCATCGTTGGACTGCGAGACGTAGCCACCCAGAATAGGAGAACCCCATGTGAACCAGAGTGAGATGGCGTTGTATGCGTTAGTTCGGGACGTCCTTTCGTGGAGCTGTTCAGTCGATTAGCAGAGAAAAGTACGCTTTCCTCGGGCTAGTACTTACGAAGAACATATCTGCTATCGAGCTGCTGATCAAAGACTCGAACATGCCCCACCCGATCCCCTGGAATATCCTGGCCACCATAAATTGCGCATAGCTATCGTATACGTGCATGTTCCATAGCGCACCGATCAGCATCAAGAGAGAGCTTCCGAGATAAATGCCTCTCTTTCCGAAGCTATGGCACAACATCTGGCTCTTGAGCGCTGCGAAAGCACCGAACATAATTGGCGCTCCCGTCAAAGCTGTCGCTGACATGTAATCAACACTTAACTCGCTGGCAATGACCGAGTTGACTGTGACGAGAAGTGTCTTCAGTGTTCCAATGACCGCTGTGCCAAGCATGAGTGATCCAAAAGCCAATTCTTTCCGCCATCGAGGCCAATTCTGCAGTCACCAGTCAGTACCAGTGCTTGAATTCGAGACAACATATCGTACCAGAGGATCTGCAGGTGAGTTGGTTGGGTTTGGAACCATCCCTACTCCAGCTCTTCTGTGACTCGATGTCCTTTGCAGCCCACCCTCGTCGTCGACACTCGTATTTGATCTTGATGGTCGCCGGCCTGTCGCTCTCTCAACTTTCGCATCGAAGTCGAACTCATCACTCGTCGCCCTTTCCTTCATCGACGTCTTTGATCCATTTTTACTGTGAGCCTTCTTCGGCGCTTCCGGTCGTGAATCCATTCTATCTTCGGTTTCGCTAGAAAAATCCTGAATATCGTTCGTCGTAAAGAATGTGACCTGTTCCTGACAGTTGTATTGTTTCCAAGTATCAAACGAAGATCAATGAATTAAGCAAGAGTGTAAATCATAAGAGCAGCAAAACAAAATAGAATGAATGAAGATAGTCGAAGGAATGAAGAGAAAATAATCCAAGGTAGAACAGAAGAAGACGAAGATTGAAGGCAGACCAGCAAGCGCATAAACCAGGCAGACCCTTCAAGACGGTGTGGGAGAAGGGCATATATCAGACGCTCATCCATCAATGCATGACGCCAGCCACGCAATCCTCGCCAACCTAATTTTGGCCCACCTAAAACAACAGAACGCCCATAGATTGGGTGAACCAACTGAACAGGACTGTGGATCAGACGATAGATCTTGGCAGCTGTCTGGACCCCAGCAGTTCAAACCTAAGCATAAAATAATCGTCCGAAGATCACATCCGGCACACGACCTATCCAGATGTCGATGAAGATCATGCGAGTAGAATTGCTTGATTGGTGAAAGAAGCACATTTTAAGCGGATCTTCCCTTGCTTTGGGATTGCATAAAGATGTTGGAAAGTACGTGCGGTGGCTGAAACCAGACGAGGCAGAAACTGTCTTCGGTGAGTTTCAAACCCCGGTTCCTGACTGCCGTTACTGCAGATGATGCTCGCTTCCTCAGCCTTAGGCTAGTCGAAGCACTACAAGGCCCCAGCTTGCTCCTCTTTGTTTTCTTTCGCGACAGACAATTCGCTAAATAGGTGCGTGGTTCTCATTTGTTTGGGGTTTCACGTGCAAAGGAAGGTCAACAAGATGCCCTAATATTGCTCGTGAGAAGAATTTGGTGCACTGTGTTCATCAAATCATGTGTCTCTCGATAAAGAAACCTCTAGTCATTAAGATCTCTATAGTATTCTTGAAGTCGCAACTTTGCAAAAGATGTAGATTTTGGAGAGCTGGCTGTCTACTACCCTCATACAACACTGACTTCTCTGGACCTTCAACTGGGGAACAAGAATGTCTATGAAAACATGACAATACCGACCACAAAGCTAGATATTTGTCCATGTGTGTTTTGAGTCAAGTCTGGTACATAAACTAGAAGATGCGGATCATCTAGGGACGTCCTCATTACGCAACACAAATCGCAAAGCAGTCTCTTTGAGGTCGCTCACAATTGCAGCCTTACGACTGGCGGGGGAGGATCACGTTCACACACAAGCATCCTAAGTACTCTTCTGTCTAGATTCCTGCTATCACGATCCATTGATGTTATTTCTTGCTAATCGCGGAGTTTGGCGTCCTGGCGCTTGGTTGACTTGCGTTGTCTTCCATCAATTGAAATTGTATATATGGAGAGCATTTGACCAGACATAACTCACGTGAGTGAAGCCAGAGCATATTCTAGCCTTGAATGATTCAGTGGTCTATTCAGGCTAGCTTGTTGATCAACTTCATCCTGCCGGCAACGTGGGAAAATTCGATTATCGCCTCTCATACTCGGGGGAATTCCAGATAAATCTGAAGAACATACACAGTGATTGCAGATGAGAGGTGGTATTCGACTCCTACGAGTCTCATGAAAGGAATTCTGGCCACTCTGTAGCCGAATTAACAGCCCTGCAGTGGCTCCCTCAGCCAATCTTCCCCACAATACCCAGATTTCCTGTTCTGCAGATACACTTCAATACTTGGCGTGGCAAATAAGGCGGCTAAACATTGATCAATATGACTCTTCTGCCAATCCTTTACAAGAGCACCATAGTCTGGTGTATTTCACGAGAGCGGCAAGAAACTTCTATGTACTTGGCCGCCGGAAAGCTTTGCCAAAAGGCTTACATAAAGCTTCTTGTGGTGATATTCTTCTTCTAGTACTACAGCTCTGAAAACCATCGAAGTCGATACAATCAAGATAGTAGGCATATTTGCCATAAGAAACCAGAAAACTACAAGAAAATTAAGTCATCGATGCAGAATCAAATCCCATGTCATTGTTGGCCACCAGACGGTTGAACTGGACATCCGTAGAAAATCCACGTTTTCTAGGAGACGATGCTCGGCCAATTTCTTCGTAGTTACTTGTTAGGAAAAGAAGCCGACTATCCCATTTGCCCAGAAAATACTATTCCTTGTCTCGGCAGTCACTCTTGTGATTACAAGAGTATACTTTCCGTCCAAGCAAGCGTCATGCAACGGGAGAGTTACCTGACAGTGACCTCTTCCCACCAAACATCTGCCGAGCATCTGTTCAAATATATGTCAACCTTGACGAGTGACCTCGTGCCTGATATTAAACCCTATATATCGGTATACCCGTGAATTGCCTATTACCCCGCCAACTCCAATCGAGCTGATCCCACAGGCGCAGTACCCACGTCAGACGCGATGATTGGCAGCAAGAATTTCTTCGAACAATATAAACATTATACGAAAACTTCCTGACGAGCCGGCATTTGTACTGCCGTCATACGAAGATCATGAAGTGGCAACTTGGCTGGAACTCCCCCACAATGCTTGTTCGACATAAGACAGATGACAGCCCGCCCGCCCCATCTCTCACTTCTTCTGTTTGGCATACATCTATAGTTTTACAGCTTTCATTCTCTTCACGATGTTCTGGAAGTCTCTCCTCGCCTTCGCGGCAGCCGCCAATGCCGCTCCTCAGGTTATGGAACTCGAAGCCCGACAAGGAGGCACAACCATGTTACGATTTGGGTGTGCGCAGGTCGTAATTGATCGTCTTGATCCCTTGGTCAACCCTGGTCAGATCCCTTCCGGCCATGTCCATCAAATTGTTGGTGGGAATGGCTTCAACGCGTCCATGACGACGGGTGATGTTGCTGGGACCGCATCATGCACGACTTGTGCATTCTCTGAAGATTTCTCCAACTATTGGACCGCGAATGTGTACTTCAAAGCGAAGAACGGCACTTATAAACGTGTTCCCCAACTTGGTCACGCGTACGTTTGCTCAGAACATCGTACAAGTACTCATGCTAAACATTCGCAGACGTCAATTCAACGATGACTTCAGCACAAAGATCGATGGTGGCATCCTCATCTACTATGCGTCGGCCCAGCCTGGTAGAATCACTGCTTTCAAGCCAGTATGTACCAATCATTGGCGCTCAGGGCTACAAGACTAATACGTTGAACAGGGGTTCCGCATGCTTGTTGGGGATCCAATGAGACGAACAAGTGCTGGTACCAAGTTCAGAAGACAAAACTGTTTCCGATGCTACACGGGGCCCAACTTTGGAGGAGATACAGGGGCACCATGCTCTGACTCTAAGTGAGTACTTTCATACAGCTCTCTTACCTCTCGTTCTTTGAGATCGTCATTGCTGATTAATCGAGCACAGTGTCGATACCGAAGCATTCCCAACGAAGCCATGCCCAGGTGGCATCCGTTCCAATTTACTCTTCCCAACGTAAGTTTCCATGACTAACTAGCTTCGTTATCAAGCCTAATGACGGTTCAGGTGCTGGGATGGTGTCAATCTTGACTCCCCAAACCACCAAGATCACGTCGCTTACCCAACAGGTAATCCACCAGACTTCCTACAACTGGGAGGCGCATGCCCATCCACTCACCCTGTCCGCATCCCGCAACTCATGTACGAAGTCGTCTGGGATACCACAAAGTTCAACAACAAAGCAGACTGGCCATCAACTGGACAGCCATTTGTCTTGAGCACAGGAGACAATACTGGTTATGGCCAGCATGGAGATTATGTCTTCGGCTGGAAGGATGACAGTCTCCAAAGCGCGATGGATACCTCAGGATGCTTTGGTGCTGGTAAGTGTGGCAAGGCCAACGTTCAAAAGATCGACAAAGCCAAGTCATGTTCTGTGAAGAAGGTCGTCAGCGAAGATCAAGAAGGATGTGAGTTTTACCTTTTTGTGTTGAGCACTGTACTGACAATCGACTAGGGCTCAAGGAACTTCCAGGAGTCATGCAAATGTAAGATTGTGGACTTCAAGTTAAGTGTAGATCCAACGGCGGCATGTAATGAAGCTGAATGGGATGGCTTAGGGATTAGATTCGGGTGAACCGCGGCTTGTGGACGGGTGTGTTCTGGATGGGAGGAACTTCAATCAGACTGCTTCACTTTGTACAATTTTATATCGCTGACATCACTCGCTATCTCACATCAAATATATCACAAGCAAGGCACGAAGTCTTTGCAAACTGCCCCACCGCATGGCCCCCCGTTTGCCCAGTTGCTAAATACCCGCCCGGTAAAAATGATACATGCCGTCTCTATTGACTCGGCAGCCCTTAAGCGAGAATGAAGGATAACAACTTTAAGTAATATTGGATTCTTGAAGTAGAAGATTACTTCCAGTCGAAAAGAGTCAGGGAAGCATTGAAGAAAGGTCGTAGCTAAAAAGGGGATAGGAATTTGACAAAGGGAAAACAACCTCTGCACTGACTTTTACAGATGACTTGGGCATCTGGGCCACAGCTTTGTCCAGGGATGAAATTGAGTTTGTACCTGTCTGAGCAATTGTTTCGGTAGAAAGGTGTTGTGCCCGTGATGAATGATGGTGAGACAGAAGATGAAGTTAAGAGGAGAGCTCTGGATATTGTTGAGGACTCAAAGTTGGCGACGACGTGGGGTATGAAGAGTTCCGAGACCGTGAAGCTGGTGTGAGAATAAGGATGAGGAGAGCTGATGTGGTGTTTTGTCTCTCGAAACCTCGCTGTCTGTCATTGCTAAATGACGTTCTCTGGGCCATTTCTTTCCAGTCATTCCAATTCCATAAAAATCGGAGGGGCCGGTATCCTACCCAGAAAGAAGTGACAACCACAATTACCATATTTCTTTTTGTCTAAGTCAGACGCCCGGCGAGAAAATTTAACTCCTTCAACAAAAGCCCATCATAACAAGAGCAACGAAATTATCAATCCCTCTCTCTCCTGCGACTAATGTTTGCCGAGGATTAGCCATCCGCTAAGGAGGCTGGGCTGCGGGATCTACAGTACTTAGCGCTTCCCCCATTACCAGCTCATGTCGTCAAGTACGCAGGCCTAAACTGATCAAACAAAGAACGAAAAAACCTCAGTGCTTCGAGCTCGATAGGCCTAGACATACAGATACGTACCTAAGTACCTGCTTGAGGTTATGATGATGCCATCCTTCACATCGGCCCCACAGCGCCCCAGGACATGCGCGCCCATTGCCTGCGCTGCATGCCGTCGGCTAAAGGTATGTGCAGTTCAACATTCCTAGTGTATGCGAGCTCACAAGTTCAGATGAAATGTATTGGGGCAGAGAATCCTCCATGTGTTCGCTGTAACAAAGCCCGGCGTGCATGCATCGTCCAGCCTCCTTCACGCGCGACACGGAGTGGAAGCGAAGCACGACCATCGTTGCCACCGCCCAACATACCGAATGATGGTCCAGTGGCATCTTCAGCAATGGCGCCCATGACAGCCCTTCCGGAATCCGATGTTCATCGAGGTTTTGCGGGGAATTCTTTGCCGTCCGTGTACTCAATCTCTCCTGTTGAAATGATGGAGTCGCAACAGTCCGGTACATCCGATTCTGCCCAAAAGAGCCCGAACATGGAAGATCGAGAGCCTCTTCGCTCTGTGGCGGATGTCTGCAACTGGACTGCACAAGCATCGGTAGTACCGAGCGATGGGCAGCTCAAGGATCTCATCCATTTGTCAGTCCTATGACACGTTCTTTGCGGGGTACTAGCTGATATTTGCTAGTTTCAATTCGCGCCTTCTGCACAATTTACCCTTCTTGCTGGATGTCACAACTCGAAATATCGAAGAGTTCATCCGCAGGCAGCGGCCTTTGGCGTATTGCTGTGCGTTCGTGACCACAAGATTCGTTCCTGGTTATGGAGAACTACGCCAACAGATGATACCAGAGATTGCAAATATTTTGAAATTGAAGCAACTCCCTGCTGCAAAAATGCGTGAGCAGGCATGGACTGTCTTACTGTCATACGCTGTTCTTTACGCTTATTCCGCTGGTCAGGCAAATGGAGACCTTTACTGGAACAATGAACTAAGCCCATGGTTATTGAAGAGTACAGTGGAGATGTTTGCTTTGCGGTTGGCACTTCACAGATCAGGCGAGACTCTCCGCAGTCTTCTTGAATGGAACTCAGAAGCAGGTGCCGATTCCATGGAGCTACATCGCTATGTAATCTGGCTGTGGCTTTATACCATGTCGCATCACACATCTTTATTGATGCGGGTGCCACCTACAATTGTAGGGGACTGCAACATCAGAAGTGCCTCCAAACTGCTGGAGAGGTTTTCGTCGGATTCTAGAGTTCACCGCGTGCTGGCAGAGGTCGAACTGAGCTTATTGTGGAATGAATCTGCCAAACACGATCCCGCCTCAGCCGAGTGGTGGTGCTCACCACCTACCATTCCTGACGTAAGAGAAACACTCACCACCCTTGAGAGACTAGAGGGTGCGCTGGATGCGTGGAAAAAGCGATACCTGCAACATGATCCCGAGGAGATGTCAGTCCCACCTCGAACAGAATCCGAAATTTTCCATTATCGATTCACTCGATTCTGTATCAATACATATGCTACGCGCTCGCTATATCAAGGTCGACAAGCTGCAGGCCGCGATTTATCTGAGCCTGCTATGAATGTTCTGTCTATGCCTGTTGTCAAAGCAGTGCTTCGCACGACAGAAACAGCAGTCGATATATGCACAGTATTCCCTCGTCTGAGCCCTATGCAAAGAGACCGAGCCCGATACATGTAAGTGTTTTTTCCCACCTATTATTTTCAAGTTAAGGGGTTTAGGATCAAAGACAAGTCTTCAAGAAACAAGAGTCCTGATCCTGGTCCGAAGACTTTGTGTTTGACGGGGCTAATGTTCTTAAAGTGGGGATGTTGGCTTCACAATGGTTGCATTGCCATGCTACTACATCATTCGAGCGGCTGAAATGCTTCGACCCATGGATATTCCCTTTGATACTCAGCTGCAGAAAGTCAAAGAAGTTGCCCAGATGATGCTGGAACTTGCGGTAGATGAAAATCACTGCCCCCGAGTCTATGGTGAAAGTATCCTTGCAAAGCTTGCAAGTTCGAGCTCACGGCAAGATCTTGAAGGCAAAATTACTGCTAGCGAAGTAGCCCCCGAGAAAAGAGAAACGGAGACTGGGAATAACAGCTCTAGTGCACCGGGCAAGCAATTACTCCATCCTACGACTTCTACACAACTGGGTGCACATTTGGAGTCACGCAACATAAACCAGTTCCCGGGTGGCTTTGATGGGACTGCGTCACTTACGGCGGAAGGCATGTTCGGCTTTGACGATATGTTCTTTTTGGATGCAGATCTTGAGTCTGCCGCCGACATGCTGTCAGCTAATTATGACAACTGGACGCTGTGATGCATGGGTCTACTCAGAGCCGATCGATCCCCTCCAACATGGAACCTTTGAGGGAACAATAAGGTTGACTGTACGTCTCCGAGCGGAGCGTACCGTCAACGAGTGCCCAACCTCACGTGAATAATGAGAGTATATTGCAGAGTAGAGGAAAAGACAGAAGATCGCAATCCTACTCGCGACGCGTCTCTATGGGAGCTGGCGACTCGATCTCTATCGAGTGGTCTTTCGCCCTAACAGAGACACGTGTTGTGGTTAAGGTTGAAAGGATCGGGTGGTGGTGGTTTTGGGCAAGGAGGCGTGGCTACAATAAGGTGTGTTTAGTTCAAACCCTCCACTATTAGAATTACAGTTGTATAAAGTTGATAAAATGAAGGCTATAGACTTACAGAGTTTTATAGTCAATACGAATTATTTCTTAGAAACGTACTATATATTGTACTGTGTATTACGAGATAACTACTTTTGTAGTTCTGTAAAGTTGATACATTGAGGCTACAGAACTATAGAGATTTCTAATTGATATTAGCTTCAGCTAATTCTTAGAAATACATGGTATCATTTATAATGAATATTACGAGCTAATTACTCTAGCACTCCCTTATATTTCTAACATTCCCACCTCTTGTCGCCAAGGGGCATTTACTCGATCAGGCACTTGTTCACTACGGTGCAGATACTTTTGCACTCTGCTGTACCTGATTGTCTTTGGTCCGGATCCTAACATTAGATTGCCGAATGCCGGGCTCCAAGGAAGACGGACGGTTGGAGGTTTTAGATCCTGGACTAACTACTTCCTGCCTTCTAGTAAAACTACGCTAATACGTCATCCATGGAAAAATGCACCCATCGCGAAAGTCTTACGCCGACTGTCGGCCCCCGTAGCTCCTTGCTGCCATTAGTAGTTGAGAGTGGCCCGTGATGTGATCGATTACTACGAGTACAGCAACCCCAATTCTACACAGTTCGCGTCTCTTAGGCTCATCGAACAACAAACATACTCTTACTGTTGTCGCCCTTCGAAAATGTTTGAATCACAGCCCGCAGTACCGTTGCCTCCGCCCCAAGTCCATGTCTACCGAACGGTCGGTAATGTTAAAATCGAAGTAGACGTCTACTTTCCTTCCTTGGACTTCCAAAAGTCGAAATGTCCCATCTTCTTGCATATCCACGGCGGTGGCTGGATGGCCGGACACCGTAAGGAAGCAAATCTTTTGGTGTTCTATGAGCTTCTTCAAAGAGGATTTTTGGTTGTGTCTATCGATTACCGTTTGCTTCCGGAAGTGTCCATCGAAGAGCAATTTGATGATATTCGGGCCGCCGAGGACTGGGTTCGAGATGATCTTCCCTCCAAAGTAAAGGGCACTGGCTGGGAGGTTGCATCCGAAAAAGTCATTGTTGGCGGAGGCTCTGCTGGTGCCCATCTAGCAATGATGGTGGTAAGTATTGAGCATCTCGGTATTGCACATGACTGGATTTATTCTAACATTTTTTTGAAAGCCACATTTATGGAAGAAGCAACCCCTCGCAATACTGGCATTCTACGGCCCCACGGATTTCTCAACGATCACTCCACGAAAAGAGACAGTCCAGATGTTGAAGTCTCTTCCTCCTGTTACTCCTGAGATCGCCAAGGCAGCTATATTCGATTCAGTACGTACAAATGTCATCGAAAAGCCAGGGGACGCTTTTGCAGCACCCCGTTCTCTTCTTCCTTTGGAGCTTTTTCGGAATGGTGGCATTGGCGAATTTGTTGCTGCTCGCTTCACCCCCGATTTTGAATTTCGCCCACCTGGATCTGTTCCTTTTGAAAAGATTGTGAACATCTGTAGGTTCATTAATAACACGCCCAACCACCTTGTAAATATTGACGAAGTTATAGCACCGGCTCTCCTGCCCCTGGACAACTATCCACCTTTGATGCATGTTATGGGTACCGGGGATCAGGTATTCACTTCAGACCAGGCTACATCGTTTGCAGAGAATCTCGGGGATGCAGGCGTTGTGACAGAAACTCTGCTCGTGACCGCAGGAGAGCATGGTTTCGATGTAGCAGGCGCTGCGGACGGTGAGGTCCATCATCAGGTAGTCCTACCAGCCATTAAATTCATTTGTCAGACACTGCAGGATGGAGGAAAGCAAATATCGAGTCGGGGCATTGTGCAGATAGATCTACCCAGCGATGCTTTTGTGATGCCAGCAATGCCGGCATTGTAAACCCGAGAATTGGAAAGGTAGCCTCTTTCGGAATTACTCTTCTTATTTCTATATAATTCTTCTTGAATCTACTAGGACCCACCCAAAACACTCCTTATCGAGCTCTTGCACAGCAATAGTCTTGAAGATTCTTACTTCCACTCTGCGACGTGCTTCACTAGTTCATCGTTTTTAAGGACGGTGCTACTCCTAGATGCCGTTGTACCGAAACTTATCCTGTAGAAATTGTGCCATGCTTCTTCCCCGGAACGAAAGTCGGTCTTCATTATGTGATGGGAGTTGATTGTTGTTTGATACGCTATTACGACGTCACCTCGATTACAAGTGGTTTGGTTTTTGTGATGGAGTTAATGATGCCACCAGAAAGTGGCTTGGGATGGCTGGAATCAAGGAATCCTTGCAAAGTGATCATGCCATCCGCGATAGCTATTTCGAAATTCCGTAACGTCCGCTCGGCCCACGGGACGATGAGCCGAGTTGAGCCTCCGTGACATTTTTTACTTACCAGAACCACGGACCGGTGCCCTAGTTTGAGGATGGCCTGGCTTGGCTTGACCGGTCCGGCTTTAAATCTTTCTGTTCCACTTTAACCCGGTCCCTCCCAGGTCAGGTAAGGTGACGAAGAACAAGTGAACGGCCGCAGCAAAGATCTCAGATGCATAAGCAGCTGAACTTCTGTGTATATTGTCTCGCGGAGTGAATCTGGGGAACCCACATGTTGAGGCAGTTCCAAGTGCCGAGATCACGAGACTCGAGTCGTGACACAGATGCATGTCTTCGAGCCCATTTTAAGTTCCCTTTTTTTCTTGCGGATATTGGTTTATGTACATACATATCCTTAACCGACTTTGCACCGTTCTCCATTTAACATATTCATTGATTTCCCTTGATCTATCCTCACCATGGAACAAAAGCCTGATGCGGTTGAGGAGGAGGGTGCTTCGATGAAGCTCGAGACCGAAAACGCTTCTCATTATGGAGCCATGACCGAAGCTGATCGGGCTCGACAGCTTGCTAATGCAAATTCGGGTATAACTTGGAGTAAAAAGGAGGAAAAGAGACTGCTTTTGAAACTCGATTTGATGATCGTACCTCTTGTAAGTGGTCGTCCATGTGTGTTTTCAAGACTCGAAACTGATCTTAAATCAATCGCAGACGTTCATATCTGGCCTCCTGTGCTACGCTGATTCGGGTGCTTACGGGGTTGCTGCACTCTTTGGTATGATTCAAGACCTCAAGTTGTTCGACATTGTCTCCGAGCAGCCTCTCGTGTTGTCGACCACAAAATATTCGTGGACTTCATCGGCTCCAACCTTCGGCAATCTCATTGTAGGCTCATCGACTACTTCTTTCTCAGCGCGACACACATGTACTTACCTGATGCCAGACAACGCTACCGATTCTTCTTGTCGCTCAACGTACACCGCTTGGTAAATTGTATTCTGGTCTAGTTATGTGGTCAGGTGTATTTGGACTGCTTATGTTGGCTGTGAATGACTTTGCTGGAACAATGGCAGTCCGGTATATACACACCCGAGCCAAGTATAAGCTCTAAGCAAGACTGACAGAATTTAGGGTCTTGTATGGTGTGCAAGCAATCTTGACCACCCTTCTCCTGATCTACATCCCTTCTTGGTACGTCACATTCTCTGGATTACAGCGCTCTTGTAACGTTTGGCTTCAGGTACACCCAGAAAGAGCAGCCTTTACGTTTAGGTCTCATCTCGACCGGTTCAGCTTTGGGTGCTCTAGTCGGTCAAGCAATCGACCTAGCCGCGATAAATATTGGTGGTGTATACGCAGACTCTCCATGGCGATGGATGTACGTTATCATAGGCTCTGTGACACTGGGGTTTGGAGTCCTAGATATGATTCTCCTCCCAGATACTCCGACAAAGGCATTTTTTCTCACTGCCCGCGAAAAGGTTCGGAATTCGCTACTCTGTGCTCATAATCAACAACATACTGACTGTTTGCAGGCAATTGCAATCGAGCGTGTCCGCCGTAACGGAACAGGCATGCAAACTCCTTCATTCAAAATCAAAAACGCATTCATAGCCCTAAAAGATCCACAAGTCTGGGGCTTAGCTTACGTTAACTTTGTTATTGCCTTTGGAAACGCGGCAATTGGATCGTGAGTTGGCCTGATGCTGTTTCATAACAAAAAGGTTAACCCTACCAGATTCAGTGCGCTTCTGGCGGGGAGTTTTGGATATGAGGAGGAGGAAACCTTGAAACTCCTCATGCCGAGTTCTGGAGTAGGATTTTTCATTATTCTTCTCGCTGGGTAAGTACATTCTGTGATCCACATCAATTATTATTAGCTAACTTATTATACAGTATCATCCCGACGGTTTTCAAGAATGCACGCATTTACACAGGCATTGCGGGTCTGCTGGTCTCAATCGCTGGTAATATCCTCATCTGGCGCTCTCCACGAGATAATCAGAGTGCTCTTTTTGGAGGCCTCTATGTTGTAAGTCCGCAAGTTCGACATCCATGTCTCTCAAGCGCAAAACTGACGTCTTCAGTCTGTCTTTTTCCTTTCGGCATATGTCACCATACTCACCCTCGTATCTTCCAACATCGGTGGCAGTACCAAGAAAACTGTTACCAATGCCGTGGTCTTCATCTGTTCCGCCGCGGGTGGCATCGTAGCTCCTTTCGCGTACAAGGGTGAAGAGGCTGAGCAGGGGTACCCTACTGGTATCATCACCACCATGGTCCTCCAGATTGTTGCGATCTTCGTTCTGGTCGCGCTCCGGTATATCTGATCCTTGCTTGTTTGTTTTATATTTTCAAAGGCTAACGGCTGTTGAGTTTTCACTATGCCCGCTTCAACAAAAAGGCGGACACGGATATGCCTGCTAGTCCAGGAACGAACCAGATCGTCAGCGCTGAGCAGTTAGGTTATGATGACACTGATGAGAGAGAGGTGTCTCATTTCCGTTACCAATATTAAGGGTGACATGAATTGTTCAATGCGGCGAAATACTTGTACTTGCAGACCTACTGTATTTGCGAGGTTATAGGGCGCTCTGTGTGATGGCATGTAAAACAGCTGCAGAAAGAGGAATACATCTCGTCATCAATTTTTTCTTTGGCACAGTAATTCTTGTTTACTTTTGCTTGGTGAGCATTATCATGAACACAGAAATTGTAAAGTTCGTTTCAGAGTTCTGTTAAAGATTGGCTTTCTGAATTGTATCCTTGAAAATGCACAATGTGAATATGCCACAAGCTTAAATTATTAATTGAGTATACAACTCCATCATTACAGTCAATTTGAACCTGAGTTTGGCAACTTGTTCTTGAAATTCTTTGGTGATGGCGCCGCATATGAGAGTTGACTTTAATGGTCAAGATCAAGCTCTGATCTGAAGCTGTCAGTGCTAAGCGGGCTCACAACATCACAACAACAACTTCCTCGTAAGATAATGGAGAAATCTCCCTATTCGAAAAGAGATATTTGATTTGTAAAATTACACTATTGCGTCACGTGTGTGCAGTTCCCGTCCCATGTACACGATCTCTGAACCCATTCACACCATTTAATCGAACACGTCCACCGCATCTGCCTCTACTCGAGCTGAGTAGGATTGACACATTTGTAAGAAGACGCCAGGCTTCCGTTTCCACCCTGGTAAACCGACACAGAGGGGTATGCGCACAAGTTCCTTTCCAAGAAAGTTCCGTTGACAAGCGCAGTACCCTTCGCAGGGACAGTCTGAGGCGAAGTGCCATTCTCAACCCAGGCGATAAGTTGATCTAGAATCGCAATCGGCGCAGCTCCAAGACCCCCGCTGCAGTGGTGTACACCAGGCGCCAAGAAAAGCTTGTAGTATTCAGCGACACCAGTATCAAGGGCAGCAACTCTGTTGTAGTAGTCAATTGTGCCTCCGACTGGGATGTAGTCATCAGCAATACCGTGCCAGCTAAGCAATTTGGTTCCGCTATTTTTGAGGTTCGTGAGGTCGGCATCGTTTGTGCCAATAATCGAATCGTATTCTTGCATCCCAGCGCGCACGAAACGAGAAAGATTCGCGGAAGTGATTGTAGTGAGGTCAAACGATACGTTCTTAGCCACATAGTATTGGAACCAATCTGAACCAAGGGCCCAGGCGGTTAAGGAGCAGTTGCCTGTGGCTACGCAGCCGGTGTTTGTGATCGTAGCAAGGGGGGCGTCGCGGCTGTATCCAGGATAGATGATTCGTCCCTGTTGGCTGAGTATACCTGACCAAGTCTCATTAGCCACTATAGCTGCTGTTTGGGAAATAGTCGTGTTTGTATTGTTTCCGCATGCGGCAGGTTGGCCAACGACGGTGAAGGGGTCGAATTTGCAAAGGGCTGGCTGAGCAATGATATTATCATATACTCCGTCAAGCCCATCGCATGCTTCAATCGCCTTAGCAGTGATCGCTTCGAATTCACAATCTGCGGGATAGTCGTTTAATCCATTCATCACAGCTTGTGGATGATATAGACCCCCCATAAGTCCTCCCCAGTTCAAGGCAGGTGCTCCGGCCAGAATGCCATCGAACGCAGTGGGGTACCTTTGGGCAAGCATCATGCCCTGACGACCACCTTGAGAGCAACCATTCCAACTAAATAGAAGCAATTAGTTCTATTGTATTATAATCCCAGTTCCATCCAGTTAACTTACTAGGAATAACTGGCTTCCTTTTCATAAAACTGGGCTGTCACAGCTTTTCCAAACACTGCTAACTCATTCAGAGCGATAGAGCCAAAATTCTTTAATGGAACGAAGTCGACATTTCCAGGAGATGACAAGGCCCAAGTCGAAGTACCACTATCCACAATCGAATGCCCTGCGTCGGTAGAAGCAGCAGCATACCCACCAACGATAGCAGGAACTAATGCAAGATCAAAAATACCGCCACGCCAACCAGAACCACCTGTACCTTGGAAACGGCCATTCCAGTTGTCTGGCAGCCAGATCTGTAAATTGATTGCGTCATTCTGGTTCGGATGCGTATAGGTCATTGTCACATTACAGTAACTGACGTTGGCGGTAGTGACGCCTCCCAATTGTGCTATAAAAGGTTCGAATAATGGACTAGCGACATATTGAGAGTATGGCTGAGCGCTGAAGGTGAGGATTTCAGTTCCGTTCAGAAATGGCTGTTGAAGATTCGAGCATGCTAAGGCGCGGGTTGCTAGAGAATCGTTAGAGTCTAATTGAAAAGAACCAGTCAACTCTTACCAATGTGGCTGACACTGCCTTGGGCAGGGATTAACATCTCGACTATGGTATTGATGTTGTGGCTGGAGAGTTCGTAGGTAGTGACTGGTAAGCAAAGAACGGATGAAAGCCCGGACGATGCTGAGACAAGACAGCAACAGTCCTCATCTTATAAAAGCGATTGATCGCTCATGATGCCAAACATCTAGAACTTGTGGATAGCGAACCCTTGTCCACATTGACGTACCGTTGTTAATAGAATTATACGAGCTCACGACGTGGCGCTACCTTGCCCCCACCGGCACTTGAATTTCAAAAATTAAATCATTAGCTTCCGGTTCAACTGTCTCCGGACAGTAGATATCAATAGTGCAGTAGATCCGGTCCTGAAGAATCGTCTGTGCGTGTACTGTCAACATGCACTGTCCGTCCGGAGACAGCTGTTAGTCTTCCGGTCCGGCTGCTCCGAGGTTGAAAGCATGACTTGACGAAACAGACTGGCTCGGGCAAAGATGGACGGACACTTGAGAATCAGACACAATCACTTCTCTCAATCCGAGGTTAACATTCAGAATGTCGCAGGCAGCTAAAATGGCTTTCGACGGAAAAGATAAGATGTTATTAGTTCGGCAACATGACTTGAAGTTGGGACTAAGCTGCACAATATTGACCTTCAAAATTGGGTGAAGCAGCTTCAGGGAATGACTGGGCTTGGGTCCAATAAATACAAGTATCCTACTTGAACGTTCAGATTATTAATTAAACGACTAAGAGTGTTTCAAACAAAGTCGCGAGGAAATACTGGGTTCCAGTGATTGTCCAGTACCCCTTACAACCTACAAGCAAGAGACTGGAATGCTTGCTCGAGGACTTCTCTGAACCACATGTTCGCCTCCTAAACGATATGTATCCGAATTCATTCAGTAAAGTCTTTCCAATGAGCTAGAGCGCTGCTTGTGAATTTTTGATGCACCGTCAACCTTAATTCCGCAAGGATGATGAAGGCCTTCTGAGCTAGATTGGTGGAGATAGATTGGAAATTCTGATTATAATGCTTTCTATGACTTGGAACTATAATTCGGAAGAAAACTCGGTATTAAGACTACCACTCCTCATCAAGTGAGCGACTCGGGATCATCGTCCTCCGCCATGAACGGCGTAGGGGCAGGCAAAGACGGCCGCTCAGGCTCTACATACTTGGTCCGAAATGTGTACTTTCCCGAACCCACGGTCTGCGGGACTTCCAAGCCCAGTAGTACCACAGCAGTCGTGTTTGGTGGTACTGCTACTTCCAAGATCAGCTCGTCTTTTTCTACTCTCCAGCTTGATGTAAGCTTCCCGTAAGGACTCTGGAAATCAACTCTCGCAGAGGTTAATCTTCCACCCGGTTGGGGGGCCACCCGAAAGCGTTTCCATCCAGGTTCAAGCGTACTGAGGCCGCCGATCACGGCATGCATCCAATCCGCAACAGACCCGAGCGCATAGTGATTGAACGAGGTCATTTCGCCAGGGTTGATGCTTCCGTCCGGCAGCATGCTATCCCATCGCTCCCACATCGTCGTAGCGCCCATACTGACGGGATATAACCAAGAGGGTGACTTAGCGTTCATCAGCATGCGATAGAACAACTGAGTTTTCCCGACGCTCGAAAGAGCATGCCCGATGATGGGAGTACCAGCAAAGCCGGTGGCGATCTTGAAGCGGGATCTTTGGCGGACAAGCTCTTCCAGCCGTTCGGCAGCATGATTCTGCTGGGCTTGCGTAGGGAATAATTTGAAGTGGATTCCTAACGCGATTGCGGTCTGGGAATCTGAAGTGATGCGCCCATTCGGTGTGATGTATTCGGATGCAAAAGCGATGCGCATTGAAGAGGATTGGCCAGAGTACAATTTAGCTTTCTCATGATGCCCAAGAACCTGGCATACTTGCGCCATCACGTCCGTGATGCGTATGAGGAAACAATTGGCGACTAGCTGAGCTTCGGTGCTGCCATTACCTGGTCGATCAGCCGGCGCAATTGGATCCAGCCAGTCAGCAAGCTGGATGGTCGTTGGCCCCCATAGGTTCTGTGCGTTACGAGGGATTCCATGGTCGATCCAGTCTTGCATGCTTTCAAACTGAGAAGAAAGAATGCTGGCGTCGCCGGATGCAAGGTACAGATCCCAAGGGACGAGAATTGTGGCATCGCCCCATATGGCAAGAGGAAAGGCTGGTATGGACATGGCATTCGGTGAGAAAAGTGGTGGTGAGCCATTGCCGCCACTTTTCTGCTCAAACGCGAGATTTCGCAGCCAATTCTTCAGCATTCCTTGACAGTCATAAAGAAATGCTGCAGTTGGCGCGAATGCCTGGATGTCGCCTGTCCATCCAAGACGCTCGTCTCTTTGCGGACAGTCAGTTGGAATACCGACAAAATTGCCTCTCATGGACCAGATGATATTTTGGTAGAGACGATTGAGGTAAGGGTTAGAGCTTTCAAAAGAACTTGTTTTTTTCATATCAGTGTGAATAACAACGGCTACGAAGTGAGTAGGATCGATTTCAAGTTGTGGCCATCCATTCAACTCAACGTAGCGAAATCCATGGAAAGTGAAGCGGGGCTCCCACCACTGCGCTGAAGGAGTCTTTCCGGATAGAATCAAAGTATCAGTAGCCTTGGCTTTACGAAGTGGTCGTGTGGCACATTCCCCATGTTCAAGAACTTCGGTATGCACAAGACGAATTGCATGTCCTTTGCCGCCCTCGGGGATCTTGATTCGGACATGACCAACAAGGTTCTGGCCGAAATCGAGGATTTTCTTGCCACTAGGACTTTTAATGATGTTGAGAACTGGCAAGGTTTCGGTAGAACGGATAGGTGGTCCATCAGGAGCTCGCAGAAGCCTCGCATCATGCTTCTTGGTACACACAGCACTCCAACCACGATCGTCAAAGCCTGGAGAAGACCATTGCCCTACCTCCCTTGCGATGTCGTACGATTCTCCATCATATAAGCTTGCATCGAGAGTTGGACCAGGAGAATGTTTCCAGGCAGCATCCGAGCAGATTGTCTCGACTTTACCATCCTCGTAGGTGATCACAAGCTGAGAAATAACTCCGAGCTTTGCGCCCCAGATGTTGTGCCTGCCCCCTTCAAAGCCCAATCTCCCACAATACCATCCTTCTGCCACTTCAACGCCAATGGCATTTTCGGCACCTGATTGAAGTAGATTGGATACATCGTAGGTCTGATATGGCAATTCGTGTTGATAAACTGTCCAGCCAGGAGAAAGCAAATGATCAGAAACCTTGGCACCATTGATCTCCGCTTCATATATACCATGGGCTGTGATATACAGACGAGCTTTGAGAATGGTGCGATTAGTCAAGAAGGTCCGGCGAAACAATGTGGGTGACTCTGGTTTGCTTGTAGAGTCCGACCCTACATGGCCATGAGGGGCATGAACTTCCGCGGAAGTCTCAATCAAAGTAGCCTTCCAGTCCTCAACTCGTAACAGTCCTGCCTCAACACGCCTGTGCTCTGACCAAGAAGTATGCACCCCGCTGCCAGAAGCCCGAACGCGAACAGAAGCTTCATCGCCACTTTCAAGCGGGCGACTAGGCCATGGTACAAATGTTGAATCTGCCGTTTGGACGGTGTAGGCTTCGGTTGATGTTGACGAAGATCGCCGGATCTCGATAGTGTAGGAATCTTGAACCCAGTCCTGAGCGTCGCCATCGTACTTCCAGGATATCCTTGGACTTGGTTGCCCAATACCCAGAGCATCACGGTGGTGCTCAAATGAAAGGTCGAATATATGTAGTGCCATTTCGTCTGATAGAGAACAGGAGAATAGAAGATTACTGATCTAAGTCACCAGGGACAGGACGACGCTTTACAGCCGTTATGGCTTTGACTCATTTGGAATGACGAGGTAAGTACGTCCTTGCCGCTGTGGAAGCGAGGAGCGCGGTAGACATTTGCACAATCTGCAACTCCATCTCGTCACGCGTATATAAGTCTGGAGCGGATGGATGCGGATTTCGATCCCTACACCCATCGCATCACTAGTGTTGATGTCATGGGTTTCTGGCGAGATGTCATTGAGATAGTTTGTGTTCAAATTGTAGTCATATAAGGTTACTAAACCTAATTCGTAACAAGTATTAAACTATTATTCAAAGTAGAGCTATAAAATCAAAGCACTATTTCAATATCAATGTTAATTTTCTTAGTAGTATTAATAGTAATAAATTTCAAGCGTGTATTATGCTTTAATAATAGATTAAATAGTATAACATAACAAAGATTTCAATGATTATAAAGTCCTAAAGGTTTTATCAATAAGTCAGAATTACTACTATTTTCAAAAATAATTTGAAAATAAAACTGTAAAGATTGACAATTAACGTTAATAGATTGCTAGCAATATATTATATAGTGTATATTATGACTCGAATACTTTAGCAATCACTTACATTTTTAACTATTGGTCAAACCATCACCGGAGCTTCCCATTGGACTGCTGGTTCCGGCTTGGCACTGCATCGCCTCCAATCTTGGACATCCCCCATTCCCCATTTCCCATGCATTCCCCATCAACGCCACCGACCAGACCGGTCCGGCTTAATTATAAAAAAGTTGTCTTTAGCAAATCCGACTAATGTCGGTATTACGTATATCTACCGGTCACGGACCTAAGACATGCTTGGTTAGTGACTGTCGAATACGCCCCGGATGGCTGAGTATGCTTCTCGACATCATTTGGCCCACGTGCCCGGGATTCTGTCCTGGCCAGTGCCTACGCTCCAAGCGGAGCATCGAGCGTTTGTAAGGGAAAAGCGATTGCCCTCATTGCTGAGTCTGAAAGTCCTTGTACATTTCTCTGTCTTTCTTAGCTCCTGATGAAAGATCATTCCTTTCCTCGAATTCATTGATTCCAGCCACACCTCATACTTGACTGGATACTCCCATCTAGACGAGCAATGTCTGAGGAACAGATGAAAGTTGACAGCATTCTCGCTGGCCTAGCTCCAGATGAGATCGCAAAACTTTTAGCGGGTAGAGACCTGTCAGTTTTCCCTATCGTGACACCAATATCTGACTGACTTTACTTAGATGGCACACAGCATCTTTCCCCTCTAAAGGAGTAAAAGGGCTTCGGGTAAGATATATGACAACTTGACAACGTACAAATCCCGTGAGTCCTCCACTGACGTCTCTAAAGGTATCGGATGGTCCCAACGGTATTCGGGGGTAAAGTGGTCAATCCTCTGCTGTTGGCCATCGAGACTTACCCCGTTCTAGGATCAAGACCTTCAATGGCTCTAAAACAACGGCTTTCCCATGCTCTACAGCACAGGGCGCTACTTGGAACCAGAAGTTGATGGGTAAAGTCGGTACGGCGATGGCTGCTCAAGCGAAAGCGAAAGGTGTATCGTGAGTACAGATACCAAACGGGAAAATCACCTCTAACTGTCAACAGCGTCCATCTGGCCCCTACCGTGAATCTTCATCGTTCGCCATTAGGTGGCCGTGCCTTTGAATGCTTCTCCGAGGACCCTCTACTCAGTGGAAAGCTCGGCGCTGCTCTTGTCCGAGGTGTTCAAGAACAGGGTATCGCTTCCTGTGTCAAGCATTTTGTTTGCAATGATCAGGAGACCGATCGCATGAAAGTTGATACGATCGTGGATGAGAGGTATGTTGATTGCAAGCTCCAAGGCAAGAAACATCAAGACTAACTTTCAGGACTTTGCGGGAGATTTACCTTAAACCATTCCAGACGATTGTTCGCGAAGCTCAACCATGGTCGATCATGTCTGGGTACAATCGAGTCAATGGTATCCATTGCAGTGAGAACAAAAGGCTGCTCGGGGATATCTTGAGAACGGAGTGGGGTTGGAATGGACTCATCATGTAAGTTCTTATTCACTGTGAGTGACGATGCTGATTTTCCAGGTCCGACTGGTGGGGCACAAGCTCATCTGCTGAGGCACTCAATGCTGGTGTGGACTTGGAAATGCCCGGTCCCTCCCTCTGGCGATCTCCTGAACAAATCATACGTCTCACACAGGCTGGCAAGATTACCCAGTCCACCTTGAATTCTGGGGCAACTAATGTCTTGACGTTGATGCACCGTGTCGCTGGAGCGGGAGTTACTGAAAATGCCGAAGAACAAGAACATAACACTCCTGAATCGCAAGCAATCAATCGGAAAGCAGCAAGCGAGGCCATCGTCCTTCTAAAAAAACGACAAGGACATTCTCCCGCTGAAGCCGACTTCCAACATTGTAGTCATCGGTCCAAATGCGAAGCGCAATGTCTCAACAGGAGGGGGCAGTGCCAGCTTGAGTCAGTACTATTATGTATCAGCCTTCGAGGGGATTAAAAAGGCGTGTCAGAACTTGACGCCAAAGACGGAACTATCGTTTTCTCAGGGTTGCTTCTGTCATGAAATGCTGCCACTCATAGACGGCTTTACCGCTTCAGGAGAAGATGCCTGGGATGTCGAGTTTTTTGATGGTGACTTTGATTCTCCTGGACGTGTCCTAGCGAAAACAACCACCGGCACTTCGCAGATGATATTTTTCGACTCCGCTCCAAAGGAAGTATCTTTGCCAGCTCATGCCCGAGCAACATCAAAATTCTCCCCAGAAATGGATGCGGAATACGAGTTTTCGCTCATCACAACCGGTCGTGCGAAATTGTACGTTGATGGCAAGCTGATCGTCAGTAGTTGGGAGAAGCAGGAGCCGTCCACGAAATTTTTTGGTAACCGCGACACTATATAAATAATTAAATTGCTAATCATTTGACAGGTTTGGCATCGAAGGAAATCAAGGGCTCAGTCTCGTTGAAGAAATCGAAGACGTACACAATTCTTGTCGAGTACTCCTCCGTTAGCTCTTTCCCAGATGGTAAATCTGCCGACTTTGCAGCTGGAATGCTTCGTATCGGGGCCCTACCTGTTCTAGATCCCGACCAGCTCATGAAAGAGGCCGTGGATGCTGCTTCTAAAGCGGATGCGGTGATTTTGGCAATCGGTACAGATGAAGAGCGAGAAAGCGAAGCATATGACAGAGATGACATGAAGTACGGTTCTCACACCCTCTCACTTTCACACCTTTTAATAAAAATCTAGACTTGTCGGCCGTCAGGACGAGCTCGTAGAGCGGGTTCTGCAGGTAAACCCGAAGACAGTGATCGTCAACTTCTCGGGCTCGCCCGTTGAAATGCCTTGGGCAGCCAAAGCCCCAGCCATTCTCCAAGCGTGGTTCCTGGGAAGTGAGCTCGGAACTGCCGTTGCAGACGTCATATTCGGCAATGTCAATCCATCAGGCAGACTGCCCATAACATTTCCTGCCAGAATTGAAGACACGCCATGCTTTGGTAACTTTCCTGGAGAAAATGCCGTTGTGAAGTACGCCGAAGGGCTGGGGATCGGCTATCGCCATTACATCACGAACAATATCCCTACCGCATTCTCGTTCGGTCACGGACTTACGTACACTGAGTTCACGTACCGCGATCTTTACGCCGATAAATGGACGTTAGAGCCCGGTGTCAGCAGCTTGAGCCTCAACATTGATGTTGTCAATGTCGGGGGTCGTATTGGAAGCGAAGTGGTCCAGCTATATATCTCACCACAGAATGCTTCACTATACCGGCCGAAACGAGAATTGCAGGCCTTTGAGAAAGTCGTGGATCTTGCTCCTGGAGAGGAGGTTACGGTTACCTTTGAGGTGGATAAGTATGCGTTGTCATACTATGACGACAGGGAATGCGCGTGGGTACTCGCCGCAGGGACGTATGATATTGAGATTGGAAAGTCGATTGAGCATATAGTTCTGAGGCATGTGTTGACTGTGAAAGAGACTTTGAAATGGACCGGGGTTTAAGATGTGATTCAAAAAAGCTTTAGAGGCAGCTTCCTTGGCAAAACGTACATAGAGTCAATGTATTAAGACATGGCATTGGATTTCACGACATCCGTCTCAAGTATAAGTTATCTTACTGCATTCTTCCTCCTCAACGAGTAGAGTCGTGTATTTATTGTATTTTTGAGTTGTGCTAGAAGACATAACTTCTTCGATTTGACGTCGGATCAAAAGTCAGAAGGGACTGGTTTTTTTTTTAATTATAACAGTGAACTGGGTTGCTTTGGGCAATAAGTTACGGATCGATAAACGTGACATGTTCGCTGCGAAACATTGGTGCAGAAGGGAGTATTATCTAGAGTAGAGAAGATAACACGTTAAGTTTCAAGATTTCGTGCTTTGAATGATATAATGGTATTCCATATCATCATCGACTGATAGCTGAGAGCCGTGAGGCTCAGTTAGCATCTCTGTCTACGTTTTGCACCGAATCCCAACTACACCACGCAGCCTCGCAGACATGCAGACCCCTCACATCATACGCTGCCTTCTCTACTATCCATTTCCCCTAGCCTTTCCTCTCGCATCTCCACCGCGAACAAGTCTTTCCCCCCACTACTTAGCAACCAACCCCAACTCCCTATAAAACGCCTCCGTACTCGGCTTCCTCCCCAAAAAGTCCTCCAATGTCTTCATTTCCTCCTGACTCCCCCCCTTCTCCAACACCATATGCCTATACCTCCTACCCTCCTTCTTACTCATCGGATCCTGCTTGAATACACTATAGAACATATCCGTGCTATAGACCTGACTAGACAGGTATCCATAATACCCGGCATCATACCCGCCGATGAGATGTCCAAAGGTAGCCTGTCCATTACCCCAATCGGATTTGAGACCGAGTTCTTCGGGACCTTTGAGGCCGGAGATCTCGGAGCGGAGTTGGTTGTACATTTCCGAGAGCTTGAAGGATTCGGCTTCGGCGTGCGAGGAGGGCGTGTGGATCGTCATGTCGAAGATGCCGAAGTGGAGCTGGCGGAGGTTGAAGAGGGCGTCGTTGACGTGCTTGACGGAGATTTGTTTCTCGATGAGATCGTCAGTGATCTTCTCGCCGGTGAGGTAGTGGTTGCTGAGGGATTTGAGTTGGGAGGGGGTCCAGCACCAGTTCTCCAGCATTTGGGAGGGGGCTTCGACGAAATCGCGGACGACTGATGTGCCGTGGAAACGCGAGTATTTGGTGCGACCTGCTAGATCGTGGATACCGTGGCCAAGCTCGTGGAAGAGGGTGACGACTTCGTCGTGTTTGAGGAGGGATGGTTTGGTGGGTGTTGGTTTGGAGAAGTTGCATACCAGCGCTGTGGCTGGATAGCGACGAGTACCGTTGGGATAGAGGAAGCCTGGTTGGAGGTTGAAGTTGGCGGCGTGACCATACTTTCCTGGACGTGGGTGTAAGTCAAGGTAAAGATAGCCAACGAAGCCGTTGCCTTCTTCCGCATCATCCCAAACACTGAAAGTCTTTACATCTTCGTGCCAGAAGATATCTTCACCCTTCCCAGTGCCTATCTTCTGTTAGCATAGATACAGGTGAGTCGATGGGCAACATACTTGAGATCTTAGCCTTGTCCTCAGCCGTAAGCTCAACAAACACAAAGCCAAACAGCTCCTCGAAGATCTTAAGCATACCCTCCACCGTAGACTGTAGCGGAAAGTACTCTGCAATCTTCTGCTCATCAATCGAGAACTCCTTCTCGACCATCATACGGCCATAGAAGCGAGAATCCCAAAGATAGTAGTTGCCATCAGCAGACGAATCTAGACCTCTAGATTTCAGGTCCTCTTTCTTGATATCAAGAAGATGAGCAACTTCCTTAGCCCCACCGGGAGTAAGCTGCTGTCTGAGATCGTCCAGGAAATCGTTTACTGTCTTTGGAGTCTTTGCCATCTTATCTTCGATTCGGAAAGATGCGTGATCTGGGTATCCAAGAAGTCTAGCAGCTTCATCTCGAAGGATGATAGCTTCCTTGAAGAGAGGGACGTTCTCATTGCACTGCACATATCAGCTCAATTCGACCACCATGTCTAGGTTACTAACCTTATTCTCATTCTCGATGAAGACCTTCTGTCTAGTCTCCGCATCAAGCGCAAACTTCAACGTAGGGAACAAATCCGGATACTTGAAAGTGAACCGTAATTTGCCCTCATTTTCACCCGTACCCTTCTCAAATCCCTCCAAAACATCACCCGGAACACCTTCAAGTTCCTTCTTGGTGAACCAAATACCTCCATTCTCCTCATTAAGGTTCTTCTGGAACTCGATGGAGATCTACTACTGTCAGTCGCCGCCTCTAATATCCTCATTTCCACTCTTCCCAGTGAGAAGAACGTACCTGACTCAACCGCTTCTTAATCTCCTTAAACCGATCCCTCTTCGGCCCCTTCTCAATCCCCAAACCATTCCGAATATAGCTCTTCCTCTCCTTCTCCAGCAATCTCAAGCTCTCGCCATCAAGACCACTCTCCCCCTTCTTCGCCTTCTCCCACGCCTTATCCACTAGCACGAAGATATCCTCGCGCATGCTCGCCTCGATCGAGAACTCATCCATGATCTCCTCTGCTTTGGATGACGCATCTCTGAGCTCCGCGGATGTGGATACAGCTTGGTAGAAGCCTATGATGCGGGACTGTAGAGCCACGGCATCCTCGTCTTGTGCCATCGGCAGCACGATGTTCTCGAATGTGGCATCTTCGGGCTTGACGGTTGCGACAATGGTGTCGTAGAGGGAGCGGGTATTCTCGCAGAGTTTCTTTGCGTCAGCGACGAGGGAGGAGGCTGTTGCTGTGAAGAGCGGGGGAGCTTGTGGTGGGGATTGGTATTGGGAGGGGGCCATGGTGGAGTTGGTTATTGGGCGGAAGCTGGATGGTGGTGAGGAGGTGTAGAATGGGTTGTAGCTTGCTGGACGGATTTGGCTGAAGAGACTGCGGAGTCTGGGCCCGATGCGTGAAGACGCCAGGGTGAAGGAGATCGAGGTGAAGAGGAGGAGGGAGAGGATTATGAGGAGGAGGGTGCCTTTGCGGAAGCGGGAGGGCGCCAGGGTAGGTGTATTGATTGGGAGAGGGAGCTCCCGAGGTGATGTGGGTTGATGCAGGTAAAGTAAGACGGGGAGGAGGAATCAATTGGAAAGGGGAGGGGTTGCGGGGGTGGGATTGAGGTGGGAGGATGGATGTCTTCTTGACAGTTTGGGCGTTGGAAGGCAGCTCAGCGTCTCCACGTTTCACTTGCGGGACATGAGGCGGAAGGCTGCAGGAGCTGGGGCGAGACGAGAAGTGTTTACAGAACAATTATAGAACAGAAATTGCAAGTATTCTATTTTGGCTGGAAAATGGTATTGAATCATTAAATTAGGTATTCAATGCGCCAAAAAAAAATCATTAATACAAACTGATCAACGCAATTGTAAACAATCAATCCTGTACGGAATGCAGCCATCCAATCAGTACAAGTCCAGCCTGGCCAGGGCTGAACCCAGCCCTGAAAATCCACCTTCAGCCTCGTCCGAATCCTTTCTTTCTAACCCAACCCCTCCAAAGCCTCACTTCACAACACCACAACACGACACCAAACATCACACTTTCAAACCAATCAGCCTCAGAATAACGCCTCGAGTCCACCACAGTCTTCCGAAGAGAAAAGAAACAGCAAGAAAATGGCACCCCCCACAATCAAAACCTACCACTGCCTCTGCACCTCCCTCCTCCTCTCCTCAACACACACCCTCTCTAACCTCCCCCGCCGCTCCTCACCACCAGCCGACTCCGACTCAGCCACTCCCCATCCAGCTTCCGACGCAGCCATAATCCTACCACTCCCGTCTACGCCTCCACTTCCCCCCTCTTCCCCAGTTGAAGGAGAAGCAGAAGATGGTTCGAGGAATGGGACTGGGAATGGGAATGAGGAAGGAGGGAATCTCCCAAGTGAAGGCTACACCGTCCTCCTAGGCCTCCTCCCCGACCGAAAAACAACTCTAATCCGCCGCTCCGACGGTTTTGAAAAACGGATCTTATACCGCTGCTCGAGATGCAATTTGGTAGTAGGCTATGAACTCCAATCCGCCTCTTCCTTGCCCACCTCCTCGGCCACGGATACGAACATGGATATGGATATCGATTCTGGAAAGGGTAAAAGCAAACAGGGGGAGGGAGATGCTGGAGTATATGACGGGAAGATTCTGTATATCTTACCAGGCGGAGTGATGAGTACAGAGGTTCTGGCTAGTGGGAGGAAGATTGGAGAGGAGGATGTTGGGTTTGTGGGGACTGGGACGGGGGGAAGGAGGGCGGTGGGGGTTTTTGAATGAGAGGATGGTTTATCCTGTCTGGTGGGTAAATAGAAGAGAGGAAGGAAATCGCAGTGAGGAAGTGGGTAAATGAGGAATAGAGGATTAAATCGATGGTGATTTTATGACATCGAGCATAGCGAGGCGTTAAGGTATAGACAAAGTCCAGGGGATCATGGACAAGTCAAGAGAGGTCATTTTAGATGAAGAGCCATAGAAAGCTGTATTCTTCTACAGACATGAATGCATTACGCTCATGGCATTCAATATAGTATCCGTCAATGCCCTCGTAAGCTCCATTACTGCTCGCCTCTACTCCGTTCTCCCTCAGGAATCAACAACAGGAGAGAAGCATCAACAGTTGAAAAAAAAAGAAAAAGTAAACGCCAATAATCCACCCCGTTTTGCCATAAGATAGCCCCTATGCATGCCATGAATGCGTATATGTCGTACAATGAAGTATGCTCTCTATCCTATTCCATTCCATTCCACCCTCTACACCCATTCCATCATGCTCATTGTCTAGTTTGCGAGGATCGTGCGGACGAGATCTATTTTCTGTTAGCTCAGTCCATCACCCTTCTCCCCAGTGCCTCTTCTTCCAAATGGAGGTCCTCTTCCAAAGGGACCCTCTCTCTCCCCTGAACAGATACCGGATAGAGTGTCGACATACCAGTATAATTAATCTCCCCACTACTAGTATCCACAGCCTTCAACAACTCATCAACCTCATCATCACTCATCTTCTCTCCCAAATTCGTTAGGATATAACGAAGCTGTCCAACACCAATGAAGCCCGTCATATCCTTATCGAACACCTGGAAGCCGCGGCAGTATTCTTCTGGTTCGCCGGGGTCGCGGAAGCCGCCGGGGCGGTTGAGCATCTTGGAGAAGGTCTCGAAGTCAACTAGAAGGGAGAGCAGAAAATGTTAGCTGCGTTCCTTGTCCTTTCTGCTATGAAGTGTTGCGGTGTTGAAACGAGGCGCTTGCAGCTGGCAGTGATGGCGTGGGGAACTGGGGGTAGAAGGGAAGCAGGAGGAAAAAAGAACATACAATCACCACCAACGTTCTTCTCCAAATCCCGAATCTCGCTCAGAGTAGGATTCTGCCCACATGCTCTCAGCAAATCACCTAGACTCTCGACCTGCACGCGCTGGTTGCCGCGCTTGTCGAAGAGTGCGAATGCTTCCTTGTAGTTTGTTGAGGCCTGCGCGTCGTAGGGGGCTTGGTTAGCTGCCATTCTGTCTGAATTTTCTCGTTCTATCTATCTCTGTCTCTCTGAATGTGAATGTGAATTTGCTTGTGTGTCTCTGCCAGGAGATAAGGAGGATGTGCTGAGCCAGGAGAACAGCCCGAGAAGGAGGGGTGCGATGCGGGTGTGGTGTTAATAGCAGAGGAGAGGGCTTGTTTGCGTGTAAAGGTGCTCAAATGCAAACGATGCTGTATTCGATGCGCGGTATTGAATTGTGCGTAGCAAATGCGAGTAGTTGTTGAGCTTTGAATATCCTTGTTTGCAGATGCTGTGTATGTTGATGTTCCGTGAAGTGGGCGACGTAGATAGGAGGATCAACAAACTTTAGCTTCCTAGTTTGTACCTGCCGTGTCGTTCGTTCGTCCAGTCCGTTCCGTTTGTTGATCGCTCGTTCCGTCTAGCTGGGCTGCTGTGGTGCTCGCTCTTGCTCTGGTTCTCGTGCTATTTTGGCGCCTCCCCCAATCCATCGGAAGGGAGGGGAAGGGAGGAAAGCGCATGACACCGCGTCTTGTCTTTGTTGTCCCTCCCTCACTTTGCCCATCCCACCGCCCCTTTACTCCTAGCACTCTCCTGGCATTCCTCCACATTCCCTGGCAACAGAAGTAAAAAAGCGTTAGACTTACCATGATGAATATGTGCAATTGATGCAAGAATTGAGTTCGTAATGGAGAACAGTACGTCGAGGTAGATGTAGTTGAAGATGAAAGGAGGTTGTGATGTTGTAGAAATTGTATGGGGTTTGATGTTGGTTTGTTTCCTTTGCTGGGGCCGTGCATTTATGCAGGAAACGAAACATGCGCTGGAACGGTGGGCATGGCAACGGCAGCAACAATCAACGAGTCAGAGGAAAGGCTGCGAAGCGAGGCTAAGGATAGGGGAGCATAGAAATATGCATTTCTGAATCTGTATCTACAAAGAATGATTTGAAGCATAGAATTTCAGAAGTCGTTTTTCGGTACAGCACTGTCCTGAGTTCGGGAGTTACCATTCACGGTAACATTTTGTTGTTTTGGGGTCTTGAACATCAACAATGCTCAACACTCAATTTTCCCAAAAGTATGGGAGAGATTTGCTGGAATCTTCGTCTGTTCTTACTTCCAATGGTACTCTTCTCAAGTATTTTCTTCCTGAGATACTTATCGATCATGCATTTCCATATCTTACCATACAATAGCCACTGTCCTGTTTCAAGGATTTGCTAGTATGCCAGTCCCCAGTTCTTATCTTCGATATTTCTTCTAAACATCTAAGATACAGTTTCTTCGAAGTGATATTAGGATAACTTACATCACCTCCTCCTCGCCATCAAAATAACACTCCCCCACTCATTCTCAACCTCCACATCCCTCCACCCCTCCCCCTTCCCCTCCCACTCAGGTTCCACCCCCCTCATCTCATCAAACATCTCATCAACCACATCTCCCTCCCCTCCCTCCGCTCTGCTCCTCACCCCCGGATTCGCCCCCATCCAATTCCAATACGCACTAAAAGTCCTCACGTACCCCTCCACCTCCCCCAATCTCAGTCTCCTCTGCATTAGTACCTCCCCATTCCCCTTCCCCTTCCCCTTTCCCCCTAAATCAGGCTCATACTCCACCCTCTGTACCCCTTCCCACTCCGTCTCCGGTGGAACAACCTCCCTAAGCAAATTCCTAAGAATATCCCGTCCAGGCTGTTCCCAGTACGGTCCCATCTTATCCTCCCCATAGCAGTATTTATCCAACACAGCAGTAGCCTTCGGATGATCCACAAAAACATTATCTTTATATCCCCAGAAAGCGACTGTTCCTCCCCTCCTCACCGTCCTACTCAGCTCTGCCCAAACGCGCGTGTAATCGAACCAGTGCGCTGCTTGGCCGGCTACTGCCATATCCAGTTCTCCATCCTTTACAAACCACAGATCCTCCGCTGAGGCTTGGCGGAATGAGATGTTGGGAAATTTCTCTTTGCCTGTATCTTTCTCTGCCGGTTTGTCTGTATCTTGAACTGAGCCCCCGCCTGCACCCCCATTGCAAAAAGGTGTGGAGGAGATGGCTTGCGTTATCATCTTTGCAGAGGGATCGGTGCCTATTACTCGGTCGAAGTGAGGGGACAAGGCGCGGGATATGAGGCCATGGCCGCAGCCTAGGTCGAGGGGGGTGTGTTGTTTTGGGGAGGGGGAGGAGGCGTGGTAGGAGAGGACGGTTTTGAAGATTTGAGGTGGGTAGGTTGGGCGGAAGGTGGCGTAGGTGAGGGCGTTGAAGGTTGATTTGCTGAAGGGGAGAAGGAATGTTAGAATGACTGATTGGAGAGAGGGAGGGAGAGGCAAGAGGGATGGGGGAAATGGATAGACTTGCGCGAAGGTTGTCATTTTGCTTGACTCTTGTTTTACGACGGGAAAATCCGAGGTAAAGGGAGGCCCTGTGCTGTTATGAAGGAGTACCCTCTACAGGTCCCTATAGCTGCTTTGATGTAGACGAACAGCTTGTGAGGGTGGGATGAAGGCCCAATGCAGCTTCTCAGGTATAATTGGGGATTGGGAAGACTACTGAAGGGCAGAGAAATTCCTGCCTTGAAAATGACCGAAGAAGAACTTGTGAGAGTTTGATCGAAAGGTAGAGTTCAATTGATCGTTATGTTGTTTTACTGTACGTAGATTAATGCGATGTCGGATTGCCGTGATGATCTACGAGGCTGTAGGATCCTGTCTTCCGTTGGGCCTCGGCTCCTTCAGCCTTCCCTTGGCGAGGCTTTCAGATGTAGACAGAGGAGCAGAGGAGATACCAGAACAGAGGCTGGAGAAACCAGTCAAAAAAACATAGCAGGAGTTCGTAAGCAGGCACTGTCATGTACGGCTACTGGTTACTGGTAATCCAGAAAAGAATATTATATACGGCCATGGCTCATGGTCAATACGAAGTTTCACAGAACGTAAGCTCGAAGTGACGGTATCACAATCAAAAAAGCGGAATCTCCTAAAGGTATTCTCTAGGAATTCTGCCCGAACTAAAGATTGTGCTAGTCATCATGAAGGCACATGCTTTTACACTGCAAATAGTCCATTCTGGTATCCCATTCATCACTTCAACATATCAAATCAAGGCAGTGCAAAATATCTGGACCTCAAGACCCTCCCAAGCCCAACTCACCCTCTGGACACCCCCATCAACCTAACCCTCATTCACAACTTGAAGCTCTTCCCCGCAGCCTTCGCCGACCTCTCCCCATCAACAAGGACACACCACCCCTCATGACCCCTCCCGCCATCACCCCCAACAGCAGCCTTAAATTCCTTCAACGCATACCCCAAAATCTCATCATCAAAGCTCCCCGGCTGTAACCAGACGCCCTGCACACCCAACTTCTTCGCCTCTTCCAAGACCTTGAGTGTGACTTTCGGGGGTGTGATGATCGAGACGGATGTTTGGCTTGGGTTTGGTAGAGCGGAGAGGTTGGGGAGTGTGGAGTAAGATTGGATGTCAAGCGCGGGGTAGGGTGGGAAGGCTTTGATTTCGGGGGTGGAAGGGTTGATGGGTGTTACGGGGAGGTTGTGGTGTGTGTACCATGTGAATACTGTGGTTTAATCAGTACAGAGTAAGATGCAATGTCGTGGATTGAAAACAAAGAGGGAGAGAGGAGTACTCTTGTGGCCGAACTTGGTGGGGTCGCTGGATGCGCCTACGACTGCGAATTGTGGTGCGGAGAAGAAGGCTTTTGCTGCTGCATCGGTGGCCATTGTAGATAGTGATCTGATTCTGCCAATTGACGCTGGCCTGAACATAGGGGTATTATGAGGTGGGAGGTTGAAGCTATCCAGAAGATGACATGGAGGATGAGGTGCTGAAGATGTTAATGCACGTGGGGTTCGTCCACTGAAACCTTAAATTTAGCGCGTTTCCATTGTTTCCAGAACAAAACACCTCGCCAAGCCCTACAGTAGTTCAAGGAGAACATAAACAATCTGGTCAAAGTCACTGTTTACTTTTCCGTCGCTTAATTGACCCCTATAATTATCTTCTTTTCCAAGATCATACGTTGTCTCGTACACCTGGAGATTACCCATCATTCAGCCCCGTAACTTTCCCAAATAGGGCCTCACGATGCATCCGGATACCCTGCAGCAGTCGACGGATTCGACGCCCAGCCGCTTCAGCATCCACTCAGGGTCCAGATTGCATCTCATCCCGATGTTAAGGCGCCGTGGCACAGTCGATGGCTTGTTGGACAAGACAAAAGGCCCAAACCCCAAAAACGGCGGACTCGGGAGCTTGTCTCGATATCGCTCCTGAGCACGCGACAGCGACCATTGAGTCCAGGGCGAGCGAGAAGTTGAGCGATGAAGTTTGTTGCGGTGCTGTCAGCCGCGACAACAAGTCGCAAGATCCTGACTGGCGTGGGGACTTTCTTCGTCGTTGCTTCAGCGCTTGTGTTCTACTATTTGTAAGGGTCCAATTAATCCATAATTCCCCTATCCTTCCGAAGCAGCGCATTGCAGGACCTCAAGCTCTCGAGCTAGAACAAAACCTCCAGATGTACTTCGACTAACAGACATATTTACTTCCAGCTCAGCAAATATCCTTCAACCCTCATATTACCGCGACCGCATCCAAATCCCCGAAACCCCCTTCTGTCCAACCCTCCAACAACCCTACGATGAGCGCAAACTCGCCTTCCTGGTCGAAACGCGACCACTCCCTCACCTCCCCGCCCTCTTCGCCCACATGACCAACCTCGTTCCCCCAGAATGGCGATTCCGCTTCATGGGGTCCCCCGAAGCCATGCTCTTCATGCGCTCCAACCCATTCATCGCACGATTAGAAGCCGCCGGAAAAATAATAATAACAGGAATACCGGGCAACTATTCCATGGCTGGCAGGCAGGAGATCAGTCAGATGTTTACGGATCCGTATTTGTACACGCATCATCTTGCGCCCGCGGAACATCTCCTGGTGTTTCAGCCGGATAGTGTATTGTGTGCGAAGAGCCCGAAGACGGTTAATGATTTTCTGGAGTGGGATTATATTGGGGCGCCATGGAGACCGGAGTCGAATTTTGGGGGGAATGGTGGGCTGAGTTTGAGGAGGGTGAGTAGGATTTTGATGGTGTTGGAGAGGGAACGCAGGGAGATGGGACATATTCAGATGGAGGATGAGTGGTTGGGGAATAGGATGAATAAGTTGCCTGGGGCGCATATGGCGAATGCGTCGGTGAGTAAGACATTTAGTGTTGAGGCGAATGTGTGGGATGAGAGTCCTATGGGGTATCATGTTGGATGGATGGGCGTTCATCATGGTCAGGTAAGGACTTCCATTTATCCCGCGCTTGAGAAAAGAGCAGCGCTGACGAATTTAGCTATGGGATAATGAGGAGAAGGTTGCCCATATCATGGAATATTGTCCTGAGGTCAAGATGATCCTCGGGATGAAATTGATGGGAGACAAACCAAGTGGTGTTGAACGTCGAGGATTGGAAATCGACATGTTGTGATTTTGTGGCATATTAAGCATTTAGATACCTTTTGAATTTACTTCTCGTTCGCTGAATCTTTGTTTCCGTAGTCATCTGTGATCAAAATCTGTGATCTGAAAGCTCCTTCATTCTGTTCCTTCGTTCTGTTTCTTTTATACACATCTACTCAGAACCTTGAATTGAACCAAAGACTGCTGTTCAAGAGTATTATCTTCCACTAATGCGGCCTTAAACGCTTTTGCTTGGGCATCATTGGCTGTTGTATCGTCGTCGCGCTTTCGGAACCACTTTGCATCCCTTCTATTTCCACGAAATTGCTCCCTCGTTTGGGATTCTTGACAGCTTTCTTGATGTCTTCTTGTAATTGTTTTGCTTCGGTAGGATAGTGAGGGAATGTCTTGTGTTGGACGACTTCAGCAAGTGACTTCTCCTGCCACCCAATTGACACATTAGGATCAGCCCCGCGAGCCAGAGCAGTGCTGATGAACTGTGGCAGTATTGGGTCCAAATCTATGATCGGTTTGAATCCATTAATTTGAAGTCGATCGGCGAGCATCGACCCCCATACAGTCACGTTGGAATCCTTTTTATCGAGTACGTTCACATCAGCGCCTTGCTTGACCAGCATCATAGCCATATCTAGTCCACGCATTCGTATGTCTTTCAAGTAGCGGTGCATAAATGTTGCAGCTTTTTTTCCCACTTCCGGATTTTGTTTCCGATATTTCATCAATCTTAGAGCCACGTACTCCAAGAAATTGAGGACTAGTGCACAGGCAAGTAGAGGGCTGCGTATGCCTGAGGGAGAGTCATCACCTTCCATCCTATCATACCAATTTCCATATACGGCGAGAAGGTCAACGCTGTCGTCATACTGCTTAAGCAAGTTGTTGACATCAAGAGCACGTCCATCCTACATAGGCGGTACGGACTTTGCTGATCTATTTCCATAGAGCATACCAGCATCTCGGGGCAAATAATTTCCAACCTTTCGTCGACTGATTCGGCTTGCTCTGCAAGGAGTTGGTAGGCTAGCAAACCTTTGCTTCGCAACATTGACCACCACGGATCGAAGACAGCCTTTGTGTCATTAAGAATCGCCGCCCAGCGAGACGGCTCCTCTAAAAAATCTTTGACAGTACGGTGCAGATATTGAATCTGCCCGTCGCGTGCCTTTGATGCTTCGCTGACTTCCAAAAGGCAAGCACACCTAGCAGTTACATGGTGGTGCGTTTCGCGGCATCTAATGTCAAGCTCAACATCCCCCATCTCTTGGACAATCGTGATTTCAAGGTTGTCATCCAGGGCGTAGTACAATTCCACAATTGTCAAGAATCTCGCAGCCCTTAAGCCACGCCCATAATCAAGATGTCGAGGGACGGTACAATTTCGTGCGCGCGGATGATTTGAAACGTTTTGGACGCCCAGCTGAGATATGAAGGTTCAATTTGTGACAGAATTCTAAGGTATAGTGGCTCCAATTCCCGTGGAAGCGCGTCAAGCCGTCGCCATAAGTCGAGTATGGTGTCACGATTTCGAATTCCCCTGAGAAGATCCTTGACAACGAATTACCCAGAGGAAAACTCCATCCGCTTTTGATACGATAGCTGGAATCAGCTCATTACTAGCTGTAGGCTGTCGCACTACTAGCTTTTTATAAGCTCCATTCGTACGGAATCGATCACGGACAAACAATGTGATATCATGAATCGTAAGTTCTTGCAATTTCAAGTTTGGATGCCCTTCGAAGTTTTCCTGAAATACCACATATGGCCGACTCGACACACAGAGCTTGACAGAGCTCTTGCTATTTGGGACAACTTTCCTCGATATGTCGTTCCAAAACTCTGCGAGAAGTTCGTGGTCTCCGTCAAACTCGTCGAGGCCGTCAATCAGGAAGAACAGCTTGCAATTCACTTCTTGCTGAGATGTGAGGCGCCTGAAAGCTGCCATGAGCATTTTCGAAGACCACTTCTCCGACCAGACTCTAGCCGGTCCATTGGTCAGATATTTACCGTACTGCTTAAGCCAAAGCGATGGAAGTACCACTGGGACCAACTCGGGTCTTTGTTCGAAAACTTATAACAAAAGCGATCGAAGCATTCCAAGCTGAGATCTCTGCTCCACGGTTCCACTGTTCCAGAAGAAGAAGCTCGCGATGATCAAAGGCCCATCTCCCCAAGGAGACTTTTGTCCTTTCATCGTCTAATGTGTGCTTCATGAGGGTTGATTTTCCAGAGCCAGGCTTTCCGCTGACCCAGAATAATCCATCTTGACTCTGCAGCCATGTTGACAGACTTGTGCCCTTGAGATCCTGAAAAGCCCATTCGAAAGTATTCGGGTGGGCTTCGGCAACTGCCTCGTACCGCTTTGGCAGCATTTCGTATGTCAAATGGTTGAGAATGCTGTTGTTCACCAGGCTCTGGAGCTGATTCTCGTCCCACTGCGCAAGAGTGAAGGCTTCCCCCTCTCGCGTCTTTCCGTTCAATGACAACATCCCTAGATCGGCTCCTACTTCTTCCATAATCACATTCCGCTTATAATGTCGGATATCGTCCAAGAAGAGTTCCATTCGACTCGCGAGTTGTGCCACACCTGCCACAACTTCTCGGTCATTGGCCTGGGATGTGTCAACCGCTGATCCGAGCATTGATCGCACCCATTGATGGAACGCTTGGTAGTGAGCCAAAGCACGAGCACTGTCATCGCCGAGCTCGTTGACCTTAAATCTTCATACGTGTCAGCTGAGATACAAAAGAACATTCCAAATACACGTCGACTGACAAGACTGCTGCTAGCATATCAGAATCGATTGCCTCTTTCAGCCGGGAAAGCCTCGAAGAGAACATCTAACTCCCCCTGGGACCATATCTATCTCCATACACGCTTGAACGACTCAAACTTTCGATTTCGATTCTTATCCAGCTTTCGATTCTTGAGTTTGCTCAAGATAGCTTCAGCAATCTTCACAGCCTCGTGACAGATCTTCTCGAAATTCGTATCCGGTGCTTGCCCTTGGGTAGGAGCTGAAGCTTGCAGGATATTAAATGTTCCAAAATTCACTACTGGACTCTTGATCTTGGATACAAAGTCCTGAGGCTCCGCAGCGATGAGCCTAATCTCGTCGTCTACCGCCAAGCGTCCGTCGGTAGACTTGTACAGCTCACAGCCTTGCGAAGATAACTTGCACCCGAAGTCTATAAACTGAAGCACTTTGCCTGCTAAGGTTAATGCGACGAGTGGCTCCATGTTGTCACCGAGGGAGTTATCGAAGTCGATCTGGGTCTCGACAGTAAGATCATGGAAAGAAGTTGTGAGACCAGCTCAGAGAAGTTCGCGCTACCGCCTGCAGCAAATCTGCCAATGAATCAGCCTTGAAAGCCTACACACTCCTACACAGCGACCTTCAACAGCGCACGAATTAAATACACGGTTCTGGTACCACACTCATGTATCTATACTCATCCACCAGATAAGATCAGATTAGGCGCTAAAGATCCATCACATGCCCGGAAGACTGCAAACAAGTTTTGATCTGAGCAGGAGGCTGCAGACCATTACATCGCGATCGCATTTCATTCCTCTAGTACACGGAGTAAACAGAAGATCAATTATGCACAGTTTCCAATCGTCAAAATCAAAAGCATTACCCCGTAGACCCTGATTGAAATTGTGCAAAAACGCGTTGGTAGTGACTAAGGCAGACTCGATGTAACTCCTGCTCTCAGAGTCCCGGGCTCTATGTTTCTAAAGCTGATTTAATTGTAACATTCTTCGGGCTTGTGTTATCGCATGCTCCGATTACGTCGTTGAAAGTGAGAAGTCGAATTATCGATGTTTTCGGTGAGTGGAAATGTACAGCGAATTCGATTTATCCGGTGGGAGCCTTGCAGCCACCAAGTGTCTATCGATGCGGCACAGAGGTAGCATAAATGCTCCAGAGCTCGCCATAAACACATTATTCACTATCTTTCGTCAATAAAGTCGAATCCTAAAGCAGTCAGCAGAAAATGTGCTTGCCCAATATGCCTTTACGAAGTCTCTTGAATCGCATGGCCACCGCGAAGTCCAAGACCAAGACTTCCTCCTCCTCGAACACTAGTGCCATCTTCCCCAAATTCTCGAGCTTACCACTTGAGATCCGCCAGAAAATATGGCGTGAGACACTACCAGGTCCTCGTGTCATGCTCGTCACCCTCTCCAAGTCCAAGAACAAAAAGAAGAATGGGACCGCGACCACGAAGCCTGCGTCCTACGGTGGTCGACACCCAGCACTCCTCTCGGTAGATCGAACCTCACGAGCAGAAGGTTTTCGGTTCTTGCGACCAAAGTTTAACGCATTCTGGAATTTCGAGCTCGACACACCGTATTTCGAGATTAAGGATAACTCGGACGAGAATGTGGTTCTCTTGGCTCAGTTGAGCAGGCAGGGTCTACTCAATGGCTTCAAAAATATTGCGGTTGATTGGATGTTGTGGAACTGGCGGATGGCGACACAGAATATGGAGTTCAGGGTAACATTTGGGAACAAATTTAACGACTACGAGCATCCGTATGTTTATCTTGGTGTTAGATCCCTATTGACAGACTCGCTAACCACTCGCTCTTTACAACAGGGTTCAAACACTCAATGCCCTACCCAAGATCAAGAGATGCAGCTTCGTCTACACCGATCACACTTTGCAGGCAGATCTTGTCACAGGTAATCCTTGGTATCTTGATCCTCTGACCAAGGAAACAGCACTCAGCGACCATTGGGCTGCGGTCGAAGCTGAGATGCGAAGACAATTCGAGAAGCTCAAGGAAACGGGTAAGATAGGGGACTGGAATCCTTTGGACATCAAGCTACGAGACTGTGTGGAAATCGAGGTGTGCGGTATACATGGAAGGGAGAGACAGTGGCTGCCGCAGGATAAATTGAAAAGACAACCTCAGGGTTGGGAAATGGATTGGTTTGGCTGAAAGATGTTGCCTTTTTGGTTTCTTCACCAATGGGCTTCTGTCTTGATGGTCTCAAGAGCCAGCTTTTTCTGAATCCCTGTTCTCTCTGGATTTCTTTCATTTAACTTAATCGTTGATTGATGGTCCATTATCGCACCAAATCTTGCCAATTCGATTCGCAGACGTTGTCAGAACTCTTGTTTCATACTTTTTCCGGATTGAGAATTGTCTTTTGAAAAAGATTACCACGGAAGACAGCCGACCATTCAGAAAATTGCATTGTTGACATTGTCATACCCGGTCGGTAAATTCGTAAGCGACCGGGGAAGGAATTCAGTTTTCTTGGGCTTTTCCAGTGCCGAGACAAACATGGCTGCGACAATCAAGGCCGTAAAGTCGTTGCTCATGTGATGACAAGCAGTCAGATCCGGGCAACTACGAGCTTGATTTTATGACTCTCGTATACCTCCGTACGTATATCTCCATAATACTTCCGCGTGCCGAGCAGATTTGATCTTGAAGAATCAAATCGTCAAAACTTCGGAATGTCGGATAGAACTGATTTTCATCATGACAAGACACGGAAGTATGTCGTAAATAGACGGCGATTGACAAAGTAACGGCCGTTTGCGGAAGTACTTAACTTCGTGTCCGTGTTTGGACTCAACACGAGGTCACGAGTCTTGCTGGTTTCTCGGCATCATATCCGACTTCTCGGCAACGTAAATTACGAACTTATTCTTACCCTCAATTCCCCACGATGACATCACTTCCGAAAAAGGGTCCATTCGCCGTTGTCTTCCTTCCTGAGTTGATTGCCGCCGTGTTGCAGTTAGTGCAGCTCTCTCACTGAAACGGAGATCTCAGCACTGTTGTTTTCTCCACATCCTCGCTTAGTGGCATTCTTCCCACTTCTCAGGTCAGTGGCGGCTTGCCCGAAAGAAACAGGGCCTCGGTATGAGGTGCACAAGGACCTTTGCATCCATCAGCTCCGTCAGCCTCGCATCCTTTTTTCCAACTCCAACAGGCATAGAAATCTGAAGGCATCTTGCGCAACTCGTGAAGTCATACATGGTCACGTGTCGTACAGCTCCAACCAACAACGCCACCGTTGGAGATCTCCCCACCTTTGTAGAAGCTTTCGAATTCCGTCGAAACCTAATCATCTGAGCCTCAGCTGTCATACAAGCCGTGTTTTTCCAACGACATTATTACTGCACCGCATTAGTTCTCAGCCCTATGCACTCGTGGTTCGACGATCAAGCGACTCAATCATCAGCATCTCACGCAAGCCACAAGGCTGACATTCGTATCCACCACACCCATCAGATCGAAGCTGATCCTTCCCCAGACTCGGCGCACATCACTATTCGTCGAAAGACTTCACCGTTCTGTCATCGCCACGATGGCGTTGGATCCACGCCTCGCCCAAAATAAATCGGTGGAGCCTTGCTGGCAATGGGATGGCACCAGTAAGAAGCTTAAATCTTAGCTTCTTTGCAATGGCAACCTATCTCCCAGTTTTCGGATGGTCGGATTATTGCTTGATGAGTTGTTTGTAGTCTGATACTTTCTGCATTTTTATATTGTTTCTGCATATTTTGTGTAATAATGATGTTTGTTGTTGTCGAACTGTTGATTTAATGGCTTATCAAATGCAAGCTGAACAGGTGATAATCACTCTACTCAGCAAATATGTGAGTGATTCTCTCAGTAAGATTCAGCCTCGGTACTTACATGCAGTAAGCTTGAAGCCATCGTGAGAGCTCAAGCTCACTCAGAGCTCAGCCCCGCCTCACCTCTGTCTACATTCCTACTCTTCGAACATCTGCCCCTCCACACCTCATTCGTATTGAGTCTAGCGATATGCACTCGGCATCCTACAATTACTGCGCAATAGCTCCCGTATCTTTTCTTAGCTCTCGTATGCAGCCTCTTCGAATGTTGGCAAGTGATCAATCCAGTGATGATCATTCTGTCCTCACTGCAGCCTCTTGTCGTAGCTGCTCACATTCGGGTATATATATGACCTGATCCCACCTCCCAATGCTATCTTTCTCCATCATTACCATCACATTCACACAACCATCTCTTATACACCATCTTCTACACATCATCATCTTCTAAAATAGACCTTTCAAAAACACAAACAAACTTCAATATGCAACTCTCAACAATCCTCAGCTTGGCCGCCGGCGCCGCTCTCACTCAAGCCGCACCACTCCAATCCCGCACCAACTACGCCGATGTAGTCTTCCACGGTGCCGCAGATGCATCTTACACTGTCTCTGTTCCTCTTGACGGAACCTTGACCAACACTGGTATGTTTTGATCATGACCTGATACACCGGGCTCTCGGCTAACACATCTCCAGGCAATGTTCTCTCAATCTCCTCAGTCTCTTCTTACGGTGTCAATGTCGCCACCGAGTGCACCCTCCACACAGTCGACTACCCACCAGCGCTGGTCGAGGGACCAGCCAACACCTGGGTCGTCGGTCCTCCTCAAACCGTCAACTCCATCTCTTGCACTAAGGGCACCACCCCACCACCACCTCCTCCACCAGCTTCCATCGTCATCGAGTTCGATGGTGCGGATCCAGACAAGGGAGCTTTCTACAAGGTCACCGTCCCACTTGACGGATCTGTTGTCCCGACCAACAACGTCTTGAGCATCTCAACTCTCGTTTCTGACTTCGGTGCTTTGGCTACCAACTGCAACTTTGTCTACGTTGATGGTTCTGCTGCACTTGCTCGTCTGAGTGCTACCAAGTGGGCTGTTGGACCTCCTCAGACCATCATCAGCGTTGCATGCCACGCATAAATATTTACATCACCTCACGTGGCTTTAAAGCTTTGATATACACCCACAAATGGCATCGGCTGGACATTGGGGCGGAGCTTGGGAACTTGATAATTTGCATTTTCACGGTTGCATTGCATGATCTGGGGGGCTTGAGTATTGGGACGAACGGGCTTGATGTTTGCATTGACGACTAAATAATCAGATAGAACCACACTGCAATCACTGCAATTTAAAATTCTCAACAATATGTATTGCTTTAACAGCTCTCTGCTCTGTAACATCGATGCCTCTCCGGTGCTGGATAATGAACACTTGTACAAAGGTTTTCCTCGGTGCCAAGGACAGTATTCACTCAGAATTACACAGAAACCGAGGTGATCTTGCGGTCTGTCATCCGTGATCTTAGCCACATTAGTAGGGGCTCAAACATTTTGTTGTCCAAGATATTTCGACATTTGACAACACCCATGTCGGCAATACCCTCGACTACACTAAGCAGTCTAAGAGACCAGAAGCAGGTCAGGCTGGACTCGAATAGCGGTCATCACCAGCCTCTGAGATATTCCCTTCCGTGACTACTGCGTGCACTTGTTTGAAAGAGAGAGCTGTTGACGCCTCACGTGACGAATAATTTCTCAGGCTGGTACTCTTGTAACATGAGATTCTTAGCAAGGAAAATGCTTGGGGACAGTAAGCAGAAGTGAAATGGTCATATTTAATCCTCAAGCTAACTTTATCAGCATGCTCACTTCCTTGTATTCTTGGTACGACGAGGGAAAAGTCAACAAATCTAAGCGAGAAGTGCGGCCATGGCCTGCAGCTAGGTGCAGTAGGGGTTCCTGACTTATGAATCCCTGTCAACTCGACCTCGGTTTCGGGTTATCATTAGTCTATCTCCTGGAAAGGTTTGGAGATAGCCACTTATCACACCGGTGAGGCTGGAAAGGGAAGGGGGAACAAGGGTCACTTGGCCTGGTGTTAAGTCTCTTCATTTTTAGCTACTCGTATTTTGCTGATTCTTGTTGGTCCACCTAGTGGTCCTCCCAAAGGGGCGGAGGACGGCAGCACCCCAGCCAGTAATCCTCATACCCTTCGTCATCCAAGTCAAGCTCAAATGTATGAGGCTTCAATCAGATACCCAACAGTGAACTAGTACCGAAATTAGTCGTGGTTCAGTTGGCAGCGTGGAAGTTTCCTTTGACTCACCTTCGAGTGTCTTAAGATGGCATCCCACATAATGGTCGAGTATGCATCTTTGGGGGAGTGTATGTAAGGACTGCTAGTCGACATCACTTCATCACACACGTAGCTCGCGGCTGCACAAAAAGCTGTCAGCAATTCCACTTCCTCAAAACTTCGTGTCCGGTTTGCATCCGCGCTGGGGAGGCCGCAGAATGAACGATCAGCAACTTACGGAAACCATTGGCGTAAGCAGATGCGTGATCGGAACATCCATAACCACATTTATCGGTCGTGTAGGTGATGCCAGTATACTGAGTAACGATCTTGCGAACGTAGGTGACAAGGCCGGAGTCGCTATAGTCTGTGTACACGCTCACTTTGCCGGATGGAGAGTATCCGGTCATGTCTGTATACGTGTCAGCGTTATCGCTCGCTTCTTAATCCCTGAACAGTGTTCATCAGGAGATATGAATCGGTTCAGCATAGCGAAACAATTCAAACACACCTTGGCAAACAACAGCCAAGACTGTCTTTCCAGTGCTAGCATAGTTGCTGAAGATAGCCTGGGAGCCGAGAAGGCCGCCCTCTTCACCAGCATAGAAGTGGAACTCGATGGTGTTCTTTGGCTTGAATCCCGACGCGGCAATGACACGGAGAGCTTCGAGGATGGTGACGACGCCAGAGCCGTTATCGTCTGCACCTGGACCACGGGCAGTAGATGACCCTCCTGTGGAGTCGTAGTGCGCACCTACGATAACTGTACAGTTGTAAGTATTGTTTCGAGATATGAAATTGAAGAGAAGGCAAGAAGCAGGAACGAGTTCAAAGTAGCAGAGGTGACGAACCGAGGTTTGAGCTTGTCCCTGGAATTTTGGCAATGATAGAAGGCTGGTTGAATGAATGTGTGAATGTGGTGACAGTGATGGCTGCGTTGGTTGATGCGATGGTCTTGACTTGCGCAAGTAACCACGTTCCAGCCTGCGTTCCGTACGTGGATCGGTAGTATCGGTTGTAGTAGCTGGTTGACTGTAAGTGATTGCTAGACTTTCTTCTCGGTAAACTTCAGCTTACTTGGTTAAGGTTGTTAACCAGCTCTTTGGGCCGGTAGTTGTAAGCTTGGCGATAAGAGCATTGGCTTCGGTCGTGTGTGTCAGTGTCGTTGGGTAAGTGACAGCACGAGCTTGAATGGCGGATTCGCTTTGGACTGTTGAGAGGCGACTGAGAACCGTCTCGTTCTACCTCTTAGATTAGGCGCTGATCCCGATGGTGGAAGTTTAGAACTTTCATACCTTTATGTCTGTAATATCGATGAAGCCGATATTCTTAGCGACGTATTGAGTAATTTTCTGCTCCTCCGTGACCCATACTCCAGGATCAGATTCGGAGGTCTTGATCAGACGAAGGGTCCCGTCATTGGCGACTCTACCGTCGGTAGGAGGCAATGCCGCAACCAATGACAGAGACGCAACAAAAGCCGGAAGCACTGCAGAGAAATACATCGTGGGAAATAATCAAGGACAGATTGGCTTGAGAATTTACCCAAAGTACTCTCGATAGAAGCAATCTATATAGCAATTCATTGCCCCTTGGTTCCTTGGTCGGCATGCTCTAATTGCCATCATCTACACCTCTCGGCACTCAAACCTCAAGCGAATGGCAAGATGGCAGCGGTAGCTTGCAGTACCAAGAGTCTTGTACCTTCCACAAGCCTTCGACTCCGATCCAACGACCTTCTTGAAGCGGGATAACCCCAGCGGCAATGCGATCTGCTGCACAACACAGCCTCGGTACTGGTTGTATCTTATCTTTGTTTTACTGCACTTTGGCTTGTCGAGGGTGGATATCAGATTTGATTGGACGCGGAGAGGGCCGTAGGGCTTGGTGTTTCCGATGCCAAGTGAAGCTGGTGTGGGGGAACCTTGCCATAACTTCTGAACTTCTGGATGTGGCTAGTGTGACATTCACAACTCCCAGTTTGAGATGCTTCTCCATCTCGCATTGCAGTAGATGATTGCTGACCATATTTGGTGTGTATCGTCACAACTTACGTACTGGAAAGCTTGTGAGAGGCAATCCTGGCAGAAATACGGATTGAAGTGAGGCCAGAACAAGACAGCAGGGGCGAGATAACTCAAGGGCTGTGCGGCTCGAACAAATCAGGACATTTTGGGATTAAAGAATGCATTCAAAGCAGCATATGCGAGTACATTGACCTTTGTGTTCTGGTAAGCAGTCGTCAATTGCTCTTCGCGGAATAATAATATGACCCGGTGATGCCAAAGCTTCACGATACACAAATGACCGACTGAATTCCAAGGATTGCAGCTGGACAACATTGTGAGATGTTGAAAAGGTGACAGCGATACTCGCAAAATTGAACTTTGTCATATTCATCCTTACAAGTGACGAGCCATTAATTTGTGATGAGATCCCATGTAAGCTATCACTGTACTGGGTAGGTTGCCTTCCGCCCATTGAAGATCATGTCGCGTGCGCTTGCTATGCTGATGTACAGGAAGCATGTACAAATTGCCTAGAAAAAGGGATGATACAGGGGAATAATCAAGTACAAATGGAGAAATTCGAAGAGGCCTCGAGTCCATGACAAAGAACCTACTCAGGTCTTCCGCTTCTTGGACTTGAAAGGCTTTGCATCCTTCTCCTCGTCATCATCTGCAGACCGCTTGGCTCCACCGCTGCCTTCGATGAGTTTGACGAGCCCGTCTTCATCTAGTGTAGTAAGACCTAGGGTCTCTATTTTCTCCAGCCTGTCTAATTGTTAGCGAACACAACATATTCCAAGAAGGTTCGTCCCAAGCGAGACGGACGGAACGTACTTCGTCGGTCCCGCATCGTTACCCACGACAACATAACTTGTCTTGCTGCTCAAACTGCTGGCAACCTTTCCGCCATAGTTCACGACCAGCTTTTCGGCATTCTTTCTACCCAGTGTCGGCGGAACACCAGTAACACAGATAGTCAGGCCATTCAGCGCAGTTCCCATCCCACCCAACAATGTTTTGTAGTTATCCGGTAGTTCTGACTCGTCCACGGCGCCCTTAGGCTTCGTCGCATTCGCTGCGCGCTGTTCCGCAGGCGTCTTTGTCTTCTTCGGCGCGACCGTGTTGACCTCCTTGTCCTCTTTGTCTTCCTTCTTGATGGCTTTCAATTTGGCAGATTTCTTCTCCTTGATGGGATTGACTGTTATGCTTCCTCCGACCAAGCTCTGCACTTCGATCTTGGGCGTGCCATTGCCTTCCACTTTGGCTGCTGCTACGCGCTCGTTCGCAGATTCAAGGGAGGCGTGGACGGAGTCAATTGAGGTGCCCAGGAGGACAATGAAGACGGGTGTGAACGCGGCACCAGCGATTTTCTTCGGAGGCATGTTGCTGGTAGGTAGCATTGACAGCTAGCTAATTGGGATGGAGAGATGCTCTGTTCAAGTTAGTTGCAGCGAGGTGCAGTCAGATGGAGGTTATTTTGTTGATGTCATGGTCGAGAATACGCCGAGTGGCACAGCAGAAACAAGCTGGCGCGTCTGGATAAATGCGCGATCTTCATTGTCGCGACAGCACGTGCTTTTGCTTACTTTTCTTGCATCATTCCAATTCTTTTCTCAACTCGCAATAATGCTTAATTTATCCGTGTATCGAATTCTTTGCTCGTTGTTCTGTAGCGCGTGCTTGGGGAAGATGTATTTTCATGTTGCGTTAATTCCCTCGTCCTTCTTCGACTTACTGACAATCTTTCGTCCCAGCTTCCTGAATCATAAAAGCAACGTTTGAAAATGGAGAGTTGCAAATAGAGCCATAGTAATTCCGTTTATAGACTTTTCTCAATCGTTCTTTCCTGCAAACTCAATGGAAAGTACAAAAATCTGGCGTCTATGTGATGCTGAACCCTGATAGGTTTTCGAGCTACGCCATGCAAAGATTCTCAAAAGCCAGGTGGCCGTGGTTCTTAGTCGATGGTGCCGATCAAATAGACCCTGAGTGACGATCACGTTAACATTCAGATATGTGCAGGTGACCATAGCGTCGGTATTGCCTTGTCAAATTGGCCATTTTGTTGAGGTTATAGGGTGGTTTGGTCTTCGAAATCGGCTTTCTAATCGATTTGGTACCAATGCTGCTGTAGCCTTCAGGATGAGGCGTAGCACCGCCTTCTCGATGAAATATCGCCAACGCTGTAAGTCCAAGAAGTCCCGTAGTGATTGAGTCAAGTTGTCATGGCTACGTGAACAGAGCTGGCTGGCTGAGGTTTGTGGTAGAGACGCAACTTAGACGACAAGCGATCATTGTCAACATTAAGACCCTGAAGGGCCCTGTGGACATAAATCAAGCCGCAAACAGATGCGATTTTAATTTGACAGCTCCAGGCCCCCATATCCTCCAGTCTACTCCTTTCGGAAGTCAAGCATTCAGTTCTTACGCGGGAGACCTCAAGATCGCCAGACCTTTTCGTGTATCACCGGCTGGCACTGGCTGTTGACAAAATTAGATCAATTAATGGACACCTTTCTATGCTCATTTGATTCGCACGGTGCGCCTAGGCAAATGGAGCTTAACGGCAGAAGACTCTCAACTCTTTGCTGATAGATGCAACCAGGAAGAGTTTATGTCACTATGTGAATCAGATCCGCGATTAGTATTTTTACCCTTTCTTACGAATTTAACAGATGAAAATATGTCAATTCAGGTCCAAGGCATAGTCAAGCTACTATCGAATTCTGCAAACGAAGCTGGCATCTGAAAAATAGGACGAGAACATTCACAATGCCACAGATGTCGAGCCAACCTGTCCGAACGGCCATTTCTGGCCAACACTGCGAACTACAAGAAGGCACGCTGAGGAACATCAGGTACGATTTGACGACTGCGCGGAATACATGGACTAGCACGGGGAACCGGGGGTTTTTTTTTCTTCAACTTTGCTGGTCAAGCAGCCAGCAATTCGATCGTAGTCCATGTCGATTGGTATCTGTTTCTTCGACCTGCTCCATCGAAGCTTTGGTACTGCTACCCCTCATTGTTGATCTCCACGGATCACAAGCGAGCCGAGATGTCCGCGGTGCAGCTTCGTCGTTTCGGCATTCGGATTCGCATCTATCCCTCCCGTACCCACCACCTCAGATATCGTCATTAATACCCAAGAGTACTCACCTACTACTGTCGGCTCATCATTAGTACAATCACGAGGTGTGCGATCATTCGGTACGTCGACGTCGGCATTTGGGGACGACGAATGTCGTTGGTTTAGGATAAGGACTTGGCCAGGAAAGGCATAGATACTATGTCAACATTGGAGTAAAATCGGGGATAGCGGAGAAAATGGGTGCGGGACGTTGATCAATGCGGAGGTGTTCCACTGTCACGTGAGATGCAAAGCTTTGCTACTGAGTTTAAAATATACTTCTGACATGAGGTTGAGCCAAGAAAGAGGATAGGCTTCAGAGAAGAGATCAATTCGCACAGTTGAGTGTGCCTCTACCGCCTTTAAAACTAGAAAGCTCTCCTTCGCCAAGCGCAGAATTATTCGGTGACGTCTGTCACGAACAGAGCTAGGAGATACAATGTACCTAGTCCCAGTAGTTGACTAGCTGCTGTATGCTTAAAGACTGCAGTTGCTGTATCCGAATGAGCGTCTATCCCAGGTCCCGACCCTCTGCCTAATTTGACAGATGATGTGTTCTACAGTAATACGGTCCTGTGGGCTTGGGCCCAGGCAACCCGAAAAGGGTTCGTTGGAAAAACAACCTGCTCAATGCAGCATCGTCGATTATAATAAATCAAGTTGATACGTGAAAGAACAAAAGATCATGACATCTGGCAAAACCTCCTCTGCACTACCTACCCTTAATACAATATCGAGAGGGCCGCTTCTATCCACGTGATGATGTTGCTTTCGTTTATACTTCCCACGTATATTCTCGGCCCAGCCTCCTCACTTTCTTTCCCCTTGCTTCTGCGGAAGGAAATCATTGACGTTCTCAGCAGAAAACTAGCTTGAGGGTCGTGAACTTCGTCTCCGGTCAAGAACGTGATGCGAAGTCTAGCCAGACATCAGAGCAGCTCTGAGCCGCGTCCGCCAAAAAAGCCGCTAGCTTCCCCCGCATTCTCGGCTTGTCGATCCATCCCCGGACTTCAACGCCATGCCCTTCTTGTATCAAGTGAATCTCTTCCACTTGGCCGGCATTCCCTCTCAGCCATTTTAAACCAATGAAACCTTACCGACGACCAGTGTGAGGCCGCAAATCATACAGATCACAGAAAGCCAGTGACTCGTGCATCGACAAGCATCACCAAGTGAGCTGGGGCCGCATCGTACGACTGTCCATTGGCCGACAGCGCGCCGTAATTCCGTTCCGTTCCTCCATGACGCGACCATTAATGGGACGATGTCGTGAAACTGAAATACGATATCTTCAATTACAATTGAGGCAACTGATAAGATATCGGAAATGGAAGTTCTTTCATTTCCAAGTGTTGTTCCTGTTGTAGAACACTCTTCGAAATCGTTCTCGGGATTCAAATCTATAGAGCAGTAGACCCCGAAATTCAACCTAATGAGCTGTATTGGATCGTCGTTCCCAAGTCATGGCAATCGAACTTTCCCTGCACAACTTTAGCTCCTTCTCAGCCAATGACAAAAGCCGAGCTCGGATGGCTCCTGGGAAGTAAGACTATCTTCAAGCTTCCCCACCACCTACATTCACACTTGCACCCATTCGGACAGCTTCTCCTCAGGGGTGAACGTTGGTGATGCTGCTATGCGTCCTACCAGGATCGTCTGATCGCCTGGTTGGACCTAGCAGCTATCACTACCTGAGTGAATCCGGGGATCCGCAGGTGCGGAGGTGTGGAAGGTGCAATACACGGAGCTACATAATGCTTTGAGGGCCCCAGATTCTTCCTCCCTCCCTGAACAATTTTCCTTGTGGGCATTTCATCCATCTCTTTACACTTCAGCAACAGAAATCTCATTCCGGTACCAGTCAATATGGCAGCCACAGCGCACGATGCCCAAGCTCCTTTGGAGAAAGATTTCAGCAACAATGGCTACACAAATGGACATGGACAGAACTCGTATCACCTGAACGACACCAACATGGACAATGACACAGCATTGAAAAGAATCAGAACCGCAGGCAGCATTTCCATCTCACCCGAACTTTTCGAGAAGATCTACCTGTCCCCCCAGAATCAAGTGAAGGGTGATCTTCGAAAGACATTCGGTAACCCAACTCCAGTGTTAGTTCGCTCCAATTCTGACACTTTCAAATTTACTGACCGATTTACAGTGCACTGTGTGGTTTCCTACTCTGCCTGTCTCCTCTCTGCTGTATTCTTATGGGATGGCGAGGCGCTGGTGGCAACGGTGCTTCTGGAATGTGAGTAACTCTGCACAAGCAATTCAGTTGGAGAATGAGACTAATGGCAAACAGTGGATCCTACTTCTTCTTCGGTGGTGTTCTCATGATGGTTGGTGGCTTCCTTGAGTTCATTCTGGGAAACACCTTCCCATTCGTAGTCTTCATGTCCTTCGGTGCCTTCTGGCTCACATTCGCCTCGACGCTCCAACCGTTCTACTACGCTTATGCATCATATGCACCTGCTGGCGAGCCAGAAGCTGCAGGTATATCAACCGTCGGGTTCACGGCCTCATTCGCATTCTTCCTTCTCTTCATGGGAGTCCTCTGCTTCGTCTACCTCATTTGCTCTCTCCGCACCAACGTAGTCTTCGTCGTCATCTTTTTCACCCTCGTCCCGGCTTTCGGCCTACTCGCTGGAGCTTATTGGCAGAACGCTCTTGCTATTGGCACTGGAGATCTTTCGCACGCAGAGACTGCACACAGGTGTCAAGTTGCTGCCGGTGCGTTCACATTCGTCACTTCCATGGCCGGGTGGTGGATCTTCTTGGCCATTATGCTCGCAGCTCTCGACTTCCCATTCCAACTTCCAGTCGGTGACTTGTCGACCATGATCAAGGGTGCCAGCGAGAAGAGAAAGGCAAAGGAGAACATGGTCTAAATCATGTGTCTGCAAAAGATTATCAGGGTCAAGAAGTACTGTCTTCACTAGATCGAGCGTGGTTGTATATAGTCATGGGAATATAGCGAGCAGTGGTTGTCTCTTGAGTTATTGACACTGAAATATCCAAAATTAATGGGGAGTTAGGTGACAGGATAGCGTTGCATTTGCGTTTGCTGGTGCAGGAGCAGTAGCTGAAGCGTTCAGCTTGATGGTTTATACCTAATAATTGACCAATCTTGAACATGTAAATCGTAAAATCCATCAAAGTGTTGCTATTGTTGCCAGCCATTTGCACGGAATACCTTCTCTCAACGGGTCAAGAGCTTCTGTCGCCTGGCAGGCTCTACTGTAACAACCTTACTTAAAGCTGCGGTGATCCAGGTCGCAATAGGCTTTCATCTCCACACACCCCAAAGTTCAACTCAAATCTCCCTTTTCAGCCCAAAAGAAATGAAACAACCAACGCACATCACGCCCTAGACCCAAACACACAGACCCTAGCTCCCCCAGCTGAGTTCGACCCATCGATCCAGACCCGCAGCCCAAACCGTCAAACCCAAGTAAAGTTACGCTTCCAAAGTCAAAACGTAGCGCAAGGATCTCCAGTGCAATGACTGGATGGCGGACCTTAGCGCTTGTGGCATGCTGGGAATTGCTTTCCCCGCGGTTGTAGAGTGGGTTCGTGGGCTTTTAGTTTGGGATTTGGTTGGGGGTTGGGGCTGTTTTGGCTTTCCTTTGGTCCGCTGCACGCTATTCCCGGACTCATGGGGTGGGATCAAGGGAGGATCACCATGGATGTGCGATTTCTTCGGAAGGGCGAATGTAAGGGGTGAAGTGAGCAATAGCTGGAAGGTCTTGACAACTGAAACGTACTGCCATGGTTTTTTTTTTCGAGAGCTATGGCAAGTTATTTGACGGCGATGAAGGACACCAAACATCACGTGATATGATAAGTCCGGCATTCCATTGTTGGTGGAGGATCTGCTGGTAATGTAGAGTCCGAGATCTGTCCCACAGGAAGCAGAACAAATTTTAACCAAATTTCAGTTTGAGTAGTCATCAAACAAACAGTCTTTGGGCTGTGAAGCCTTAGCCCCATATATTTAGTGAAGTGCAGTCAACCACACGAATGTGCGTGATTAGATCACCATTGTTCCAAGAACATCCCGCGGACAAACGCATTATCCTTACCAAACTACCCACTATCGACCTTAAAAATCTCTCATGAACTATGGAGCCGCTGAAATTGCTTACGAATACTGGGTTGTTCAGCGTCGCTTGTCCACGTTCCCCCACCAAAGACTCTGTTGCTCTCACTCTTAAGTTCTTAGGCCTGCCAGATGTGTCGAGACATTGGTCTGTATCAAACAATCAAATTACTTAACAGAAATGCAAACAAATTATACATTCTGGTCATGGCAGGACTTCATCGTGATAAGTATTTGTGCATGCCAGAGGAGAAGATCACTAGTGAAGACGAGCATCATTGGTTGTGCGACATGAGACAATGTATCGGGATTCCACATCCATGCTGTGATCCCGAGGCGAGATGCTAGATGATGCCGTACCCTCCTATCTCGGACGAAGAATCTGGCTTATGACATCTTCCAAAGAGCGCGCATGAGACTGGGAGTCCTTTTGCCATGCACCGTCGCCAGACTGTGGCTCATTCTGTACTGTCACATCTAGACATCAAGCAAGTTCTACAGCCAATACATGTTTCATAGTTGCGAATGAGAGAAGGATATTGTCAAACCAAATTGATACTGTTTCTCATGCCTACTCGATCATCTCCCTGCAGAAAACACCCTCGAAGTCCATTGACCTGAAAACCCCAATGGGCCGATCTTAAAGTATGCTACAACTCAAGTCGTGGTACTTTGTGCCAGTGTTGCACGGCTGTTTGCCGATCAATAGTTTCCCATGCTGTGACTGTATTCCTTGCGCGACGAAGGCTCGCAGAAGGATCTAGCAATGGTATTGGAACAGATTCTTGCCTGTCACTTAAAACCCATTCGAAAGAGTCGCCTATGGAGTCATGAACTACTCAGCAGCATCTTTATAGCAGGTTGGCGTGTATATTTCTGTGTCGAGAACTAAATCAGGACAAGAATCTGATCTTGTTGTTTACTTGATAAGGGGTCTATCAATTAGGCTCGGTAAGCGACGGAATGTCTTGGCGAACAAAACAATAAAGGGGTCGCTCACCTTTCATCATCGTGTTTAAAGTTCTCCAAAGTGAAATAGTTGACGATCTCCATTGATAGTGGGAGATCTGCTGAAATGCCAGATGAGGGCCATAAAGGTCCAGCTTCTCTAGGGACGTGATGAAATCATACTGCATGCAACAGCCAAGAAACATCAACGGAGGTTATTCCGTTCGGTACCAACATGCTGCGAGATGGTATCATGATACGAGGTCAGATTTAATGATTGGATATGGTTATTACAATTCCAGCAAGCCAACCAGCATCATCTAGAGCTGTGCCACGACACTTTCAAGGTGCGGGGTTGCTCTTGTACGCAAAATACTGCGGGGTATGGCGGGGAGGTTTAGCGACACATTATTCCCGGCTTCGTATGGAGAAGGAATATGAATGGCCTATGAAAGGAGAATAAATCCACAAACTTACACGAGTTTGAGAGTAAGTCACACCAATAATCAACCATAACAATTTCCACAAAATGCATTCCAATCAACACGCGTGGGCTGACCTTCCCAGTCAACTCAAGAACGCAGTCCCCAAATTCAATAACCTCCTCCTCTAAGATCCCCAGTTTCAAGCATTCGCAGACGCACCTGAAATTACAGCGCACAGCGCCCATAACCTTCGGCATCAAGGCCGCTGGGTCCGACAATGCGGTTCTCGTCACTGTCAACAACAAGTGTGGCGTCGCAGAAACGGGCAGCCACAAGAAAGCCCTATTTACACTCTCCGCCCTGCCAGAGCAATGGCAAGAATTCTTCAAACCGGTCCCAGAAATGCCGTATCAGAGCTAGTGGGGCATGTTCGGGATGAACATCAAGCAGGACGGGATTGAGGTCTTGGGCGATCAAGTGGCGTTTAACACGTATGCGCATTTCTGGCGTCGAACGCTGGAAGTCCTGCACGATGCACAATGCGGCGAGATGAAAGTGGATAGCCAGGCTGAGACGGACGAAGATCACATCGTTGGCAAATATGTGTATATAAAAACTCCTGTTTGGGGACGATGCAAGGTTTTCTATGAGGCGAGTGGAGAGGGCAACCAGCAGATCGTTTTCCTGCACACGGCTGGATCAGACAGTCGCCAGTAACATGGAGTGATGAATAACCCCACAATGCGCCAGAAATGCAGCATGATCGCTTTCGATCTTCCTGGCCATGGCAGGAGCTTTCCTTCCGAGTTACCTCCGGGATCGCATACGAACACCGAGGATGCCTATGTTGGAGCTATTGCAGCGATGGTGAAGGCCTTGAAGTTAAACAAGCCTATCATTTGCGGTGCATCGATGGCTGGGCAGGTGTGTCTCGCTGTTGCGATTCGAGCCGATGAAGTTGGCGCCGGAGGAACGATTCCTTTGCAAGGGTAAGTATGACATTTTCCCTTGGAAATGAACTTTGCTTACTAGATGAAAGTCCGACTACCTCAACATGGAGAGGCAATTCAACGACCGTTCTCCCCACGTCAATCAATCCCTCTACAATCCAGAATAGGTGTACGGCGTAAGCGTCCTCATTCGTCCCAATACGTCTTGGAGCCACTAATAAACGCAGATTATGTGTCCCACGGCACCGCTGAAGAACCGCCAACTCATCTGGCATCTGTATTCCGCCCAGGCCTACGGGATCTTCCACGAAGACCTTGACTTCTACTTCGGCGGCTGGGACGGCCGCTCCCGCGTCGGCAAGATCGATACCAAGAAATGCCCTGTCTTCATGCTGACAGGTGAGTACGATTGGAGCAATACTCCGGCCATGGCATAGGCAACTTGTGACAAGATCCCTAGTGCAAAGCACAAGGCTATGCCTAAGTTAGGACATTTCCCTGCTACTGAGGATTCGGACAAATTCGTGCCGCATCTGCTTGAAGCTATTGAGCATATTCAGAAGTCCAGACAGGATTGAAGAACGTGCGGCTTAACTACCTAATGTTCGGGCGTGGCCCCTGTGTATGATATTAGCTTGACCTTATATCGTTATAGTATGCTGTACCAAATCGATCTCTCGCTGTTTACCCTTCAATGCGACCACATTTCTGTCCTCGCCAATGATATCCAGTAGTAGTTTGTAGAAGCTTGTATTTGGATCTGGTTTACGGCTCAAGAGTGACCTGTTCTTCTGACAGGGCCGTACCTCACGGTAAACGCCCTGATTTTCTTCCCCCATAGAACGAATACAACGACCCACAGGCAGAGAAAGTACTGCAATCCAGCCATTTGCCCAAATGCCTGTTTCTGCCCTGCAACTCTGATCCAGTCGTCTCCGTAAAGCATGACCACCGCTCCTATCACACCCTTAAGCACAAACACCACTGTGAGAGCCTCTGCTGCATGCGTCAGGTAAGTATCGACGATATACGTAACAACAATGTTAGAGAATGTTGTGAGACCAAAGGCTTGCATTGCATAGCCTATGGCTGCCTGAATCCATGGTCTTTTCTCAGCAATGGTGAGACCGAAGAGGAGAACTCCAGCTGGCCCGACGAAGGCTGGTATGATGAGAGCGTACAGTCGATATTCGGGTTCGCGTGTACCGTAGTGCGAAGTGGTGAAGCGATTCGATAGGATGTCTATCAATTTGCCTCCAACAGGTATGGCGAGGATAGAACCGATGAATCCAGATATTGCGAAAAGACCTAAGAATGGAGTCTCGTGGTTATATGGTGACTCAGTAAAAGTCCGGTAGGAAGTTAGCTGGATGATGATATCCCTGAAGCTTGTAAGCAGAACATATGCGACTTGAGAATTAGGGACAACGTGCCATGCTGAAAATGTCCCAATCAAGAGACTAGTCCACAATACGTTCGGATATGAGACGATACTAATGCAATCGCACAATACGTTGATGATATTCATGTGCTCATTGTAGCCTTTCACGACACTCAACTTTCCGGCAAAGGTCGTTCTTGATCCATATGAACTGACTGGTGCATACACGTCCCGATTGTGATACGTCGTCTCCTGGAAGAAGAAAGCGGCGATGATCCATAAAGCACCAGCGGCAATAGAGTACGATTCGCATGCGATTCTCCAAGTCGAATACTCGATGATGTAAGCATTCACCAATGGACCTAGATAGAGCCCACCAGAAAGAGCGAAGTGGAAGACCATCATCTTGGCCCCACGCTCATGGACAAAGTAGAGGTCTGTAACGACGGCTACCACTGGAGCTTCAGCAGCAGCGGACACGAATCCAGAGAGTATCGAGGATGCCAGAAGTTGATTGAAATGGTGTGTTTTCGCCGACCAAACATTTGCAGCCACAAAAATTGGAAGAGCAAGAAGCAGGGTCGGTCTTTCACCGAGGACACGCATGACTGGAACCCAGAAGATGTTTCCTAGTCCGGAAGCTAGGATACTGAAGGAAGTGAGGAATTCAACGGTCATGTGACTTTTGTCGAATTCCTTCTCCAGCAGAGATGCCGCAAGAACATATTTCGAAGTGTTCGCTGCTGCGAGGAAACCGAATACGCTGATGATGAGGTATGTCCTGTACTTCTGCCAGTCTGACCAGTTCTTGATATGCGTCAAAAAAGCCTCTAAGATGAGAACGGGTAACTTACCAGCGGATCATTCCAATCCATCGAAGGTTGAGGTCTCAGAGCTCTTCTCCCCGTATCCAACGAGCCCATAACAATCGTTCCCACAAGTTGCGAATCGGCATCGACATCATACACTCCCCGCTCGATCTCGACAACTTTAGGCTCGAATGCAGGTGGCTCTGGAGTCCTCCGTATGCTGACGAAGTCCATTGGCGAGTACCATCGTGTATGGAGTTGAGGTATGGATGGCTCGCTAGCCAACTCCCTCACCTGTAAGAAATCCAGCGTGATGAAACCAGTGGAAATTTGAGGGGGTGAGTCCTGAAACAGTTGTAGTTAGGAATTTAAAAATTGGTCGAACAGGAATCAGGACGGTAGCCATTGCAAAGGGAGTAAGATCATTAAATATCATGTGCAGGGGGATCCATTTTATTCTGCCTTGGACCTGCGCTGTGGCTAGATGGCGAGATCTTGCCTTGTAGCTGGGCCGTCCTGACTTCGAACCAGGCACAGTTGACGGCTCCGGAAAATGGGATGACAGGCATCAGTTGGGCCACTACGACGCCTCATAAGTCGCGACGGGAAGATGTGTTGTAACAGTTCGGCAAATCCTGCACTGTGAAGTATCGACTTCACCTTTACTTGGAAAATCCAGTCTGTGGAAATTTTAATGCGAGAGGCTGCTCCCAACAAACTGGTTAAAAGTGCCGCGGTCACTGACCAGCTCCTACGTGAAGCATACTCTCAACTTTCTCACAATACATCGAGCCAGCCATATTTCCAGGAGCCTTGGTGCAGCGACCGAGCAAAAGCATCTGAAGAAATAGAGGTCGGGTGTGTTGAAGTCTGGTAACGCAGGGGTTATTAAGCATAGATTCAACCAACACATGCGACGCGAAATGTGTAGCAACCTATCAGATGAGGTGCCTTGATGTGGCTCTGACCTCATCGGCTTTCCAGAAATTGACAAAGGCATGTGTCTGAAAGCACGCTGGGACTTTCAATATATTGAAGCTGCAAAGCTCTGCTTTGGTATGTTACTTGCGAAAAGATCATTGTGATTTGTTGCATCGTAAATGAAGCTGATGACAAAATGATTTGTGTACTTTCGGTCAAAAATAGGCTGTCAAGAAGGGGTAAGGAGAATAAGGCAGTTCCAATTGCCAAAAGGAAATTATAGAAGCACCAGGCCAGGTCCATATTTTGCCTGATTGGAATTCGCGAGTACTGGCGGGAACACCTCGTCATCATGCCCGAACCATGCCATAATGCAGATCGCGGGCTGTTCAGCCGAGGACCCCTGGAAGCCAAACCAGGGTACAAACGCACCACATATGGGCTTCGGACATCGCCTCTGAGTTCCTATACCTGCGACAGAATACGTGTAAGACGTCACTTCGAAGCATTTGAATGCCTTTGGAAGTTCATTCAGATCCGTACCGCGATACTGATATCACGAGCGGAACTCTATCTAACTAGAATAAGCAACTGCTGACACTTTGGAAACAGTACGGAGATCGGGGACTGCAAAATACCCAAGACAGGCTATTTTAAGTACCCTAACACGCCGTTGTCAGCAATAGTTCTTGTGCGAGCTTTCCAAAAAGACATTTCATGCCAAGATTCCGCGACTGGCTCTTGGTCCTCACTGCTTATATGAACAAAGCTAGCTATGGGGAAACATCAGAGGGGGGGAGCGCGGGGGGAGTTGATTCATCTCAAAATTGGAACTCAATTCGGAAAAATGGGAACAAGTTCGGATCTGTTCATTTGAGGCCGACTTGAGTTATTTGTTGGGTAAAACTTTCAGAGAAGTCTTCCGCCGTCTATCCTAGATTTAGCCAAGCCCTGATGAATCCAAATTATACTTAACAATTTCAATACTAGTCCCAGTAGCATATTCTGCCTTCGCAAGGTAAAGATATGCTTCGGCAATGTCATCAGGAGCGGCTACAAAGCCCATCGACTGAACAGTATTTGCAAAAGTCTCCTGCTGCTTCTCCTCAGACTGGCCCAACTTTCCCCACAGCTCAGTCTTAACAAGCCCCGGAACGACAACATTGACCCTGAATTTGATTTCAGCAAGGTCGGAAGCGAGACCTTTGGTCAGTGTGATGACGCCAGCGTTCAGCGCACCGCCTATAGCAGCGCCTTTCCCGGGCTTGATGCCAGCGCTTCCAGATGTGAGAGTAAGAGAGCCGCCCGGGTTAATGATGTTGTGTTTCTTCACAGCTTGTGTCGTCAGCGTTAGATCCTCAACAGTATGAATGGACTTCACCTTTGCCAATGATGACAGATCCCCAGAATTTGACCCCGAAAAGATGTTTCGCTTCCTCGAGATTGAGCTCCTCCAGCTTGCCCCGGATTATGATATCTACTGCTGAAAAGACGATGTGATCAACAGGGGCAAGGCTTCTCAGGACCTCAACAAAGGCTTCTTCTTCTCGAACGTTTCCGACCGCCCCGGCGACATTTGGGTAGTCTAGTCGCTTGACTGCATCTTTAACGTGATCTTGGTTCGATGAAATGACGATCACTTTCGCGCCAGCATCAAGGAATGCTTGAGCGGCACCGAAGCCGATTCTGAGATATGTGAGTACTTCTTGAATGTCAAAGATCCATGGTATTGCCATACCTGAATTGCCACCAACGACGATGACCTTTTTGTTCAGGAGCTTTTCTGCTGATTTGGTCATGCTGGTGACGGGAGGATGCTGAGATTGCTGAATGACAGTGAAAGTTGGCGCGGGTCGAGAAGTATATATCTCCCGAGTTGTCGTCTTCGAACTCGAAATCCGTGTCATTGAGCAGTCAATTGATGGGCTTGAAGGCATTCTGAGGAATGCATTCGAGCCCCGACGTCAATGGCCGGATGAGCTGCTCAATGCTATTGCTTGGATTGCATCTCACGTCATGCCCGCAGAACTTCGGCAAAAATCATCAAAGGTGGGGAGTAAACACAGCCGAGAACATTGCGCCGCTTTCGCTAAACACCGTCCTGATATTTGGATTCAATTCCCGATCATATTGCGATTGATGATCGGGATACATAGGTCGGACTCTGTCCAAAGTTGCGGTTCTATCGTTCAGCATGTCGCTCTCCAATGCCCGAACGTTCCCGAAAGACATCAGCGTTGGGTCGCGATTCTAGGATCGCTTCCCTGTCATGGACCACAATATCACTTCCTTTCGTCAAGACGTGTCGTAGATAAATTCTCAACTTCGTAGAACTATCGCGTAGAGGCGCAGGATATTTATACTCTTCATTGCGCCCTCATTGATGTCAAGTTTGGGCGATTGAGGTCTGCTTCGACGCATGGTTTGGCTGGAGGAGACATTGAGAAAAATAAGGCGATGATAAGTCTTGTCTCCAGCAATCTAGACATATCCGTCGGAGTTTGAGTGATGGCCAATGAGAGATGAGGCCTCCTCCTCAAGTTGAACAGAGTCTGATGAGTGTTCGGAAAGTTCGTGGCAGTTGGGTGAGGGTACAAAACCCCTCCACATACGACTTGACGCGTAGCGCGATAACACGTGAAATGTGGAGGCGTTTAGCTTCGGCTCAACTACTTCCCCGAAGCTCGCTTTCTTACATTTGTGATTATCTTCAAGTTATTTCTGATGCTCATACATTACAGCATTGAAGTCCTATGCCAGTTTCATCCTCAAAGTCCACACAGGTTTGTTCTTCGGACGGTACCTGGTATCGCTTCTATTAGTATTCCTTCCGTGGTGCATGCCTGGAATCGTTCGACTCCCAGGCTAGGTCTGCCAATACGAAGAGTCTTCTCAACTTAGAATCAAGCTATAGGCACGTGTCTCGAGACAGGCGAAGACCATTGCTGTTGTATGACTGGGTGGCTCGGAGTAATCATCCCATGCAGCTCTCGATGAATGGAGCTGTTTTGGGTTTAGTGAGGAAGCTTGCATGAGCTCGCCCTTCGTCAACCGAACGCCACAGTTGATCCTGGGGTCCATCCTTGAACGATTTTGGAGAAATTATGTAGTCGATGATTTGGAGTGAAATGCTCATCCAGAAACCGTTCATTCTCCTATTCGTCTTTTATTCGACCTCCGTAGAGGGCATCCCATCCTTTTCAGTCCGAGGCAGAGCGAACAGCATGTCGATACAAAGTGCATGCCTGAATTTTTGATTTTTACGCCTTCTCTTGCTGCCAAAGGAAGTTCAGGAAGAAAGTGAGCCTGAGCATTTCATGAGATAGAGTCTAAAATGATGGCGGGTGTTGTAACGCCTTGTTGACTTTGGCTTTGCTCTCATGTCTGCATAAGCCCTATCACTCTCGCTCCTGGCTCTCGCTTCAGCCTGTGGCGTCCTCAAAACAGGGGCTTTCCTCAGCTGCCTGGAGATCGACCCCTCCAACATTTTTTATTTAGTCGAAGCTCTGCCCCGCCATACCTCGCGAACTTGAGGAACACTTTTCAAGTAAGAGACTCTGGCGAAATTATTGATCAGTCTTTCAAGAACCAAAGTTTGGTTTTGGTGAACGTTGCTCTTGTGCAATTAATGACAATCGGACACAGAAATGGTAGGCGTGACTGGGAGGTCGAAGACCTGCAAGACCTGCAAGAAACGGAGAATTGCTGTGAGTGACAATACGAAGTGGGAATCTACTGGGGAAAGAAGAACTGACTAGCCACTGTCTTCTAGTGCAGCCTCGAACGTCCAGCATGCAACACTTGCGTGAAGTCGAGCAGAGTATGCGAAGGCTACCAAGACGCACCGATCTTCATACTCGATAAGCGAAGTAAACCTTCTACGCCAAAGGATCAGAACTCCTCCCTTAAATCTGCTTCGTCGAGCGAGGGATTCGAGACCTCAAGTATTGAGATACCTACAAAACCCGGCAATGAACTTACCAGATTAGAACGCACCATCTGTACAAGAGAAGCGTACAAATCCCTCTGGCACATCTCCTCGCCTCACACTCGCGCCGTCTACCGCGAGCAGATACTGAATGAATTCCTGACAAACTATCCACAAAGCCCTTCGGAGCCACGCGCAGGCTCCTGGCTAGCCCTTCTCCCTTCCCATCCAACGTACACCACCGCACTCGAAGCCTCTGTCCTAGCAGTCTGCACTGCCAAGCTTGGTCGCACCAACAATGACCAAGCTCTGGTGAAGGAGAGTCTGAAGTTCTATGTACAAGGTCTATGGGAACTGCAGCGGGCGCTGTGGGACGAGAAACTGATGTATAGAGATGAGACGGTGGCAGCATGTATGTGTTTGATCATATATGAGGTAGCTGAATGTCCAGATCAGAGCATCAAAGGATGGGTCGGGCATCTGAAAGGTTGTGCGAGGCTATTTCAATTAAGGGGTCCGAAGATGTATAGGTCCGAGATGGCGCATCGTTTGTTCTTGACTTTCAGGCAAATTGAGGTGGGGCATCCTTCTGTACGACCTTCGAGTTGAGACTGATTGAATCCCCAGATCCAGCAGGCGATAGCCGAGCGCAGGTCAACATTTCTGTCGCAGCCAGAATGGCGGAGCCTTCCATGGAAAGGACATCAAAAACACATCTCGCAACAGCTACTCGACCTGATGGCTCAAGCTGCCGGCATTATCGAAACAGCCTACCAGACCATCGGGAACCCAGAACTGCAAACTCGACCCGACATCCTAATAGTTGCGATTCTGGGCCTAATCGATCAAGGACGGAAGCTGGACATCATGCTGCGAGCATTTTACCGCCGGCTGGAGAAGACGACAGCAGGGCCACTGTTCCAGCCGAGACTATCTTCAAGCCCGTATGACGTCGAAAAAGAATCCGAAATCGAAAAAGTGTTCCCCGTCGCTTTCCAGTTCCCTAGCATGACCGTAGCACACACGTGCATGGTCTACTGGGCGACATGTTGTATTCTCTGGTCTGGCCTCAGGGTTCTATACAGCTTGCTTGCTGTTTTCAAAGCGCAAATGGAAGGACTCTCATCCCCGAGTGAGATGCCTCCTGGTGTTCCCGATCTCGACAAGCTTCCGCCACTTGACCATGGTGTCGATCCAACGATTCTGGCGAAGAATATCTGCCAGTCCATGGAGTTTTGTATGCAAGCTGGCCCAATGACTCCAGCAGGGGCTGTCTTCCCTTTGAAGGTAGCGATCGAGACTTTGTCTTTGGATCCAACGCTCAGGTATGAGGTAGCATGGGCAGAAGATGCTATGGAGAGGATTCGAAGTGGGACTGGTGTGCGAATTCTCGGGCATTTGGGATGTAAATTCACGGATCGGTCATTTATACCTGGGTGAAAGGGACGGACAGTTATGATATGCTAACCTCCAGGGGTATCTCCAACCACCTCTTGAATGGAATACTCAGAGATGAGTATAAATTGCTATAAGTAGAAGAACAGTGACGAGAAATGCTCGGATCTACCATACTGTCGGCTGCCTGCCTGAGGCATCAACCAGCCCCAACGACGACAAAGGCAATCTTTAGTAGCACTCACTTTTCCAACAACTGCAGCCATCAATAACAGACGACGACAAACATACCCCATGCGAGAGCCAGGCAGAAGACAAGTGTTGCGCCTCCGTGAACCAGCTGTACGAGCTTCGTTGACGCAGCTGTCGTCCTCGGCCATTCCTCGATATCATATCCCTTCTCGCGACCTGCGCATACGCGTACCATTGCATTCGCGCGCGTAGATGACTATGGAACGATAAGATCGAAGCATAGTGACATAATCACAACCTGCCAGGAACTACTGGACGCGTCGAACTAGTCCACCAAGAGTTCAAGGACGAGAGGCGGACGTGTATGAGTATCAGGACAAGCAGAAGAAATAAACGCGCGCAATGAAATGCAGAAGCGAGGACAATACACGTGGTGGGAAATTGATGAGACACGAATCCTCTTTTCGTACGATGCGTAGTGGCTATCGAAATCATTTGCTTCGTCGAGATGGTGTTGAGGATGAGTATCTGTGAGGGACGAAGTCTTTATCAAGCCAAGCTAGGTCTTGATCTCCAATGCAAGTCCAACAAGAACCGCATTGCCTAACCTGCACTCGTTCTACTCTGTCGTCCAAGACACGTTGAGTTGTTCGGAACTCTGTGGGGTTAGCGGCTGTAGTCTGTTGCTCAATAGTCTCGCTATCTCCGAGCAGGATTTGTCTAAGACAGGTTCAAACATAGGGCTAAGTTTTAATATTCAGGTCGCTAGTAGAATAACACGATCCTCGCTGAATGCACAGTCGTTCAGTCCTAATCTTTTACCTTTCCTCATCGCTACTATACGATTCTGGCTTTCCCGGTGCATTTCCCCATAACTTTCTCTTCATTTCTTCTGTGATGTCCATATCATTGCAGGCCGCGCTGTACAGCCTAAGACTATCTGGGTCCCGGACGTTCCAGACCAAATTGGCCTTGCTATGCTCAACAGCTACTTCCCCTCGATCGCTTGACATCACTTCTCGTATGGTCCTGATGACAGCGATCAGGCACTGGATCTCGATCTTGTGCTCAAACTACCAGTCAGCATGTTGTAAATCGAACATCTGATATTCGGTGATCTGATCCCCACATATCTGTGGACATGCGCCTTTGTCGATCTGTTGGAGCCATGCCATCTGCCCGAGTCTCTTGGGCACCTTTTCCGGGACGAGTGGCAATGTTTTCTGGGTGTTCCACGAACCGGTTGCAACATCGGATATGTAGAAATGGTTGTCGTTAATGGATATCGGCGCGGTCATTGCAATGAGAGACTTCGCCCGTATCTCACGACCTGCTTGCATGTCTTGCGATTCCGGGACCGCAATTCTGTTGGTCTCGGAGCTGGACGACGTTTCCAGTTTGCAGGCGCTTGGGTTGTCCGTACTTGTAGATTCGTCAAACCATTGTTCTGCGTTACTTCTGACAATCCATTTAATAAGGCCAATGTTGTAGGTCACCACCCTCCAATATCTCTGATTAATTTCGAAACTGTAGGCAACATTTTGCATAACTTCTGCTTCCTGCTTATCAACGATTGAGCTTTTGTGGTTCTCCCAATGGTCGCAAAGTATCAACGTATTATGAACGAGCTCAACTTGAATTTGCCACGTATCACCGTAGCGGTGATCGTGTGCCTGGCGTCCGACTCTCACGAAGCCCATTATTTTCTCTACGGCTCCCGCGTCAGCAATTAAATCAATGACGCTCAGCAGGCCCGACGCCTCGCTATTCAATTTCTCCAAAGCTGCAAACAGTGGCAACATGGAGTGTCGCTGCTTCAATCCTTCGAGCGGTATGACATTGCTGCGTGTAGAATCCCAGATTGGCTTGACAGTGATTGTGTTATTTTTCAATTTCGGTGGGATACCTGTAGCCACATCAGACTCATCCAAAGCTATCCATGACTTGATGAGTACCTGGCACGGCTATCGTTTGCGCATCATTCTTGACCCAGCTATACGACACGAGAGTCTTCGTGTTGACAATACTAAAGGAGTATGTCGTGCAATACTCTAGCTGGCTGCGGCGAATGCATTTGATCAATTGCGAGACTCCTGGAATCTCCACATCTGGCCTGGGAGGGGAGCCTGCCTTAGTCGAATTGCTGTTAGCCACCTTCACTATTCCTTCATATCGACCTTGCATTTCGTTGAGCGTAGAATGTTCTTTCATTCTCTCATCATCTGATGATATCGACCAACCAGGAGTCGCAGGTGTCGAATTTGAATCAGCTGGGGCTTGTGTCTCCATATGTCCTAGTATAGGCTGCATCGACGTCTTCATATTCCCCGGAATCGTCTGCTGTATACGTAAGCCCCACCTCAGATACCGCACAAACGTCTATATGTCTTTGTCACTTCAATAGTTCACTGGCCGAAGACTTTCACTCCTCCAATAAGTTTCATCTACACGTGACGCCAAGATCTAGCATAGAACAACGTTACAGCCTAACGGTCCCAGCCAACATCGTAAAGAAAAGCGGCCATAAAATAGTAGCAAGATAGCCCCCTCGACTTGCTGATGGCATAAGTACCAGCAAAGCCATCAGCGAAACATTCGTAGCAACCAGCCCGTGTATCACCACTGAATTCCTTGCTTTCACCGAAACTTTCCCACACAAGATAAACCAGACCGCGATCCCCGAAATCTCCAAGCCAACAGCGGCAATCCCAGCCCCGAGGATAAGTGCATCTTGGGAACGTTTTTGTTGTGAATAGTCGGGGTATTGATGTCTGGGCAAAAGGACAGCATGGAAGCTGAGATTCGAGAAGCAGATCAACCCAAGGCTTATAAGTGCATATTGTTTTGCCGCTGCTTGTTTTGTTGAGAGTTGTGTTGAGGGCAGCATCGTGAAGTATTGAAAGCTGGGTGTTTAAGAGCAAGCTTTGAAGATTCACTTCTGACGGTAGGACATAAAAAATAATGTTTGAATACAAACAGACAGATGATACGAGTAAGGTAACGGGAGTGAGTTGTTTAAAAGTCGAATATCTGGTTCGCAAGTGTGGTCAAAGATCAATACTCAAGATGAGGTCGCCCGAGAAGTCCGTTCGGCTTTAGCAAAGAAGTTCGAGCTGCAACTTTGTAAGACTAGGGGATCTAAATTGCAGCCCCTCTTTCGAAGTCGGACAGATAAGAGATAAAGACCCCACTCGGCAAGTCGAAAGCGACTAGACCAAATCGCGACCCCACTAGATAAATGAGGTAAACAAGGATCGGCTCGCATCCGGCACACCTGCATCATGCATGTTAAAGCATCTCATCACAAGTAGGATGTCTTCTTCCTGGAAGCACAGAAAACACCGTCTAGTTACTGCCCGTATAGTGTGTACCCGAATACAATGACGCTGACGTGTCGAGCTCTATTTCACTCGTATACACTAATTCGAAAGAGGCCCCGTGCCAGGCGAGGTCCCCCCCCCCCTAAGTGAAACAAAGGTGTTGAATTTTATCGCGGATAGATATTTCGTTATCAGCGTGCCATCGCCAGCTCTTGCTCGTATTTGTGACGCCGAGCTTTTTCCAGGGCCCGCCGCTTCCCATTTGGAGCTTTACGACGAACAGCTGGCTGCTGCAAGTCATGGCCTGGTAATTCTGTGTCCTAGATCTCATTACAGGCTGCTACTAGGCACCAATTTGCTAGTATAGCTCTTCCCGATGAGCCTTCCCGTTCCGAATATCTTGCGATGTATATCACTTGGCTTGGAGTGATGCCACTTGCCCGCCGTAATTTACTTTGGTGTTGCCCCTACAATAAGAAGACCAAGAAAACTTATCTCAGCACCTTATAATTCCATGTATTAAACTTTTTCTAAAGTACAAATTTTCGATCTGTCCAAAGTTAGGACGCCTAATGTTTCCAATATGAGAAATCAAAACCATAGCACAAGTGTACCATCTGCCTTTTGTGTACTTTGTCCGATGCAAAAGCGGTCATGGTCAGATACGTACAGTAAGATAAAGAGAAAAATGGGCTCATGCACAACTTGAGGACCCTGCCATCAGACCACTGAGGAGAGGGATTGGTCCTGCACGTCACCTTGACCGGAACAGATCCCGCCCCTGCCTTAGAAAAGGTCTTGACGACCCGTCCAAATGTGCAGCCGAAGCTTATCTCAACTTGGCACCTCCTTGGCATTGCTTATTTCCAAGACCCATCAAAGTTCTCGCGGGCGGACAAAAGTTGACGATTTCTGTCAAAAGTGCGAATTTCGAGAAATCACAATATTCAAATGCTACCATGAGAGTCCAATGACTATCTTTGGAGGCCTAATAGTAGCATGTATTTCCTTAGATTTAAGAGTTGTCTTGAAATTATTTGATTAACGTAGTGTAGAGAAATACAGTCTTCGTAGGGTCGACTTTAGTGTTCTTGCTTGCAAAAATAAGCTACTTTCAGGCACCCCCGAGAACAGAGCGGAGGCCGTAATCCGAAATCTCAGACGGGGCAGGTCACTTATTAGGGCCATTACTTCTGCTCATACGAAGTACTCCGGCTTAGAAGGACTTCCATGTCTGCGAGGGACTTCAGGCTGAAGAAGAAAAGGAACTGTTCTTCCTATCAAACGGGCGAGAATTGCGCCACGGACTGCAGCAGAATAGTTGCGTAGTGGTGTAGATGAAGCGAATCCATAAGCTACATAAACAACCGCCGTTTCCAAAACGTTGCACTTCTTTTCAAAGACCCTTCAAAATATCATTGACAATCCCATCCTGTGATAAAACACAACCAACCACCCTCAATATGCTGTTCCACCGTCTCTTCGTACTACCAATGGCATCAACCTTCAAGCAGGCCCTCGCTAAGCCGCTGATAGCCCAGCCTCTCATCAATGAACCCCTCGTCAAATCCCGAGCCATCATGAATATCAGCAACAGTCTCGAACTGAAAAACGTCACCCACGTTTCTTTGTCGCTGCCAGTCACTCGCGATGTCGTCAGCCGTGACATTGCTGTCCGTGGTCCATCCGGTGTCTCAACCTTTGTGCAGGGACGCTCATCAGCTGATGCATCCGTCGTTATGGGAACTGTTGTTACGGCTTCATATGGTCTCGCAGGAACGGTCTGTGTTTTGGGTGGTCTTACAACTGCTGGAACCGTGTGTATCGCTGCCATGATCTATGCTGCAGTAGTGACGATGTTCGCTTTCTGTAAGTGGACTGTCAAAACTTTTGCTTTTCCGAATGCGTTGCCTCTCTGATGCTTGGTCCCCGCATCAACGACACGTCTTTATACTGACACTCTTGCTCTTGTCAGGGTACATTGCTTACACGACCGTCAACCCAAGACATTTGCAACTCTCGGGCCATACCATTAGCGTCCACGAGTCCTTCGCACAGATTGGCTCCTGCGACACGGCTTGTCAACTTGCTGCCAAAGTCACAGATGGTACATGGACGCATTTCGGGAACATCACCGTTCAAGACACCCTGCACAATCTCCACTACTACCAGAGTGGCTCCCGCCGTGGTATCCGCATAGTACAGATGAAACCAATCAACACAACCCATGCAAAGATAGACCGCAGACAGTTCACGATCCAAGAGGGATGGTCGCAGGAGGGAGCTCTGGTTGGTTCTCAATACTGGGCGGATGATGCTAAAGTTGCGTAAGTGCCGCACCCTCTCTGCCTCGATCTTTGGCGAGCGATGAATAGCTAACATTACATCTTGTAGTTTCGACGACTGGAACTCTAACTTCGATCAACCAGTTGCAAATGCTTTTGCCCAATATGCGGACGACAATTCCCTTCAGCTTGGCTGCTTGAGCGTCAACGATGATGATGGAACAGTCTTGAACTCACTCTGGTTGCTAGATGATAACGATGAGGAGCTTGAGTTGACTGATGATCAAATCGATACTTATCTACCACAGTGCAATGCTGAAGATCCATACTCTACCAGTTAGACGTCGCAGTAGGAGTATCATCTGGGTGAGAGTCACGAGTTAGCATTTTTTCCCAGTACCCTTGCCCGGTTGAGAAAAGCGATGTGGAAGGCGGGGTAGGGAAACCAAGTCTGGCATGGCTGAGAATTTACTCGTTCGGCATGAAGACAGGCGAAAGCGAGAGGCCCGATGGAAGCGGTGAACGGAAAAGTCTCCGATCTATATCCGTTCCACGGAATTAGTACCAGAAACCCTTAGCAAAAGCCGTGAATTAGATCAATCAACAATCAGACGCGGAGACTGTTCAAAGTCTTTACATCTGCTTGCAAATGAGCGTCCCATATGACCAAGAGGAGTGTTTCCAATCTCTTCTCGCTAATAATAGTCTCGTGAGCTACCCCATAAAAAGGGAAAGGGCCGGGGCCCTTTCGGGCCCCTCGTTAAAAGTTGACGATATCTAGTAAGATGGATAAGCAGACTTGAGCAGGCATGAGCTAAAGCTAAGCCAGGCCTGAGCCAGCCTAAGCAAAGGCGGCGCGAGATCACGTAAACTTGATAGGTGGGAGGTGTCGAGACTCCGGTCATGGAACAGGTCGTAGAAGAGTTCAATGTCCGTGGCATCTTCGTATCGTTTGAAATCTGGTGTTTCTCGCATGTGCGCATCCTCGAGACGGTCCATATACTTCTCAGGCTGGGACTTCATGGCTGGATCGAATAGATTTGGCATAGCAAGTGATCGTGGCCCAGATATGTTGACGAATGCGAGTCGTTTCGGAGAGGCAATTGGCGTCGACTTCTTTCGTTCGTGTTTGAGTGTACTTTCAAAGAGTCGCAAAGATGGTTGCGTGTCTTCCACTCTCCCCTGTCCTACTTTAAAACCCTTACGTTTTTCATCCTCTCCCAATTCTATGGGGAGTCTCATGGACATGCTTGAAGATCTGCTTTGTGTAGAGAATTAGCTATGCAGAGATTAAATCAAGGATGTTCACTCACCTCCAAGCAACTTCTCTGAAAGCTATTTGGCAGCTTGGACGTCCGATTTAGGGATCTATTTGTTCTATAAACAGGTGACACGCAGAGTTATGGCCCGACTCCGCCAAATGGTAGGAGGAAGTTCTCAAGGTCTACCAAGTGATAGGATACCAACTCCACTGTCGAGAAGGGCAGAGGAGCTTTAGACACAGCAGAATCTCACGTAATGTAGGACAATATCCTTTCCGGTAGGAAATGACCGACATACGTTAACAACGGTTTCCAACATTTATATGAATTCAAATGAAGCAGATTACCTGTGCGTATCAATCGGTCTTCATTCGCTGACGGCGATTGGCCGGGGAATCCAACTCGGACCAGTGCATCATACATGTTGAGCGGATTCCCTTGTTCGCGAGGAACACACTGCGTCTTCGTTTCTTCAAGCACGTGAGAACGGATCACGGCATTCGGGAAAGTCTGAGATTTATGCTTCGAAAGAACAGTTCGGATGAAAGTGTGGTTCAGAATCTCAAGTCAGTCTATACATGGTACTTGCAAGATTTAGTACATATGGTCGAATCCACGATTTCGGGAACTATTCACGATTGACAACTTAGCTTTCCCGAGTGCCTGTTATCTGCCTGATTGATCTCAACTGTGGAAATTCATGTGCAACTTGACCAGAATTGAAATGGTCTGAAGGTCCCAGAGCCTCACTTTCTGGCCTCATTGATGTCGAGACAAGCTTTAAGTTAGTCTGTGCGGCGGGAGCGGGAAAATCCGTCCTCGTTCTCAGATCGAACACGATTAATCTTATCTGGATTGGCAAGAGTTTGTAATCGCATGTTCCCGACTCTCAAGTGTGTGGGGGCATAATGCATTGAAACAAAAGTTGAAACAACTTCAGCTTCCGTGGGGGGTGGGGGCTCGTGGGTCTAGGTCCGGCCAATCCGCAATGGCTCCTTAAGGACGCTGCCAGTAGAAGTAGGACGCTGAGCATTCATCCAGAACATCTAATTCCAACTCCGAAGTCAAGGTGGCTGTGCTAAGTCGATTTTCATGTTGATAGAATATGTCCCACTTGTCGAGCTCGCTTAGGTTTTACTTTCAACAGAGCAATGGGTATGTGGTTTCGCGAGATGTATTGAACTACCGAATGGAAGCCCAGCCTGCAAAGGATCTTGCTGGGTGTGGTTGTTGACCGAACCCATTTTTCGAGCTTCCACAAGATCTGTTACCTTCCTCCCTCATTCCTCACCACCGATCATTCCAGGTCATCGAGCACTGGCTTTGGTAGCCGTCAGGACAAAGACCAAAATTCTCGAAGTCCGGTATAAAAGAACTGAGCTCACGCGAATGGCCGAAAGCGTGGGGAAAAGAAATGTCCATCGTCGAAGTGGGATGCTTTCTTTCAAACCTAGTCTATTCGCCAACTGAATGGGTTGCCAGTATGACACAAATGATAAATTTGGAGAAAACATAACAACCAAGTCCTACCCAAACATATCTTTTATGGAGAGAAACCTCACATATTTTATCTTCCGGGTACTTCAAGCCACTTGCCCATCACTACATTACCAGCAAGCTCGACTATCTAATATCTGACTCAATGCTGCGAAACATGCCGGTTGTCCATATATACAGTATACCCTGGGCTTAGGGACCAGAGACATGGAACTTTATCTCTGCCGGAGAAGTCGCCTTAGTGAAATGGAACAAGATTGAAATGGGGAAGCTGGCTGATCTAATTTGTTTTATCTCGAATTCTTTCTTTTTCCAAGGTTGATGTCCGCGGACCGTGACACATAGTAACCAACACTAAACATCAGCTAGCGAAAACTTTTTAAAGTTATAATTCGACCTCGGACTCTACAGCGCTGTCCTCCTGCCCTCTCAAGTGAGATTCCGATCAAGTTATATGGAACCAAGTAATAGCCCGACTAGCAAACTCATCCCATCCTCACATGATAGATTCATTTCGGGCCGCCGCAATTCCAAATCTCGCTGATTTCATCTGTGGTCCGTATAGCTATATTCCACAACATCCGAGGGGCGACACAAGCGAATATGATACTCGGAGGAAGGGATTTCCGCGTGAGAAATGAGTTAATGAACGATGTGGGGTCTGTGTCGCGCAACTTGATTCTTGCCCAGATAGGGTCTCCACATGACCATGTCATGATCCAATATCAGATTGATGTCAGCAGACTGAGGATTACACCGTATCTCACGCTTCAAACACCACGAAAGAATTGACGGTATCCTTCAAGAAGTACCGTTGCATCAACAGATACCTTTAGCGAGTCTCATGCACGTCAAGAGCGCGCATGGAACAGGCCACATTCAGCCAATCAAGCCTCCTCGCTTCACAGCTTCAAGACATTTCAGGTCTCCGGCATGGCCTCCCCAGCCGCTGCAGGCATACCTCTCTGCCGAATAGGAAAATGGTACATCTGAGACCTCCCTGCATGTCCCACGAATAGATTGATCTGGCCATCTCACTCGATAACAATCCAGACCCCGCATGCTCAACCGTCCCAGCAAAAAGCCAGCCGTCCCCTCCCAAAATCAATCCTACATCTCGAAGTCAAAGCGCAACAATCAAGATGGAGGCACCAACGACGGAGGCTCTATTCGCAGCGGCAGCGGCTTTAGGTGTCACTGCGCATCTGTTATTCTTTAAGCGCTTCGAGATTGATACGCATCCTTTGCTTTTGTTCCTCGTTTTCAGCATCGCACCATTTGTTTTGCAGCACATCCTATCGATCACATTGCTTTTCGGATTTGTACTGGCAGCGACTTTCACCACCTCACTCTTCACATCCATCGCTGTCTATCGCGTATATTTCCATCCTCTTCATCACTTTCCCGGACGACCGCTCGCCAAACTCACTCAACTTCACTCTCTCACCCTCACCACCAAAAGTGGCCTGAAATGGCATCAGATCCTCCAGTCTCTACATTTGCAGTATGGAGACTATGTGCGCACTGGACCTCGTGAGTTGTCAGTAGCTAATCCAGCTGCGATGAGTTATATTCTGGGATTTGGAGCCAAGCCAGGGAAAGGTCCCGTGTACGACTCTATGGAAGAAAGCGTGAACACGACGAGAGACAGGGATTTTCACACCCAACGAAGGAAAATATGGGACTCGAGCTTGAAAACGTGTACGTGACGCCGAGCCATATCTGGGACGTGAATTGATTGGATTTAGTGGTCTCGGCATATACGCCTCAGATTGAGAGCTTTACCAACACATTGCTTACACGCATCCGATCCAGCGAGGGTGAATCTCTCAACGTCAACAGCCTAGCGCTACACTACAGTTATGATGTTGCCATGCAACTAGCATTCGGTCAGGCGGGAGGATTCATCAGTGGCAGCCAGAGTGCGACGGCGAGATCAGTAATGGCAGGCATCAAGGAAGCAACATTTGCACTGGGACTGCTTTACCACGTGCCTTGGATCATGACGCTATTGACGACCTTTGCGTTCTTGCCCGGTCCAATGAAAGTGTGGAATGACTGGAGTGAGAAGATGCTGAATGAGAGAAAGCAGGTAAGTGAAGCTGTTCTTAAATGCCACTGGAGCAGGAAAATGTTCCAAAATTGTAAACACACGAAAACTGATGAACAATCAAACAGCGAGGAACAGAGAAGCCCGATCTCATGGGATACTTGATAGCGAACACACCAGATACTAGAAAAGGGAACACTTTACTCTTTGCAGACTCTCGTGTGATCGTCGCCGCAGGCAGGTCAGTGCACCCTTTTATCCACAATATCAACGACTCCTAACAATCTACAGCGACACAACAGCAACGGCCCTCACCGCCCTATTCACTCTCCTCGCCTCGTCCCCTAATCTTATGGGTCAAATCCGAGAAGAGATAGACCCAAAACTCTCCTCCAACCCATCCACATTCTCTTGCGCGACAAGCTACCCCGTCCTCGACTCCATAATCAACGAAACTCTCCGCCTCTACCCACCCGTCCTCTTCGCCTCCCAACGCACCAACCTCAAAACTCCCCTCTTCATCCCATCCTCTCCACTCAAGCCCAAGTCCCTCGTTGAAGGTGGCGGCACCCTCATCCCCGCTGACACCATCCTCTCCATGCCAACGTACACACTTCACCGCGACCCGCGAAATTTCTCTCGACCAACAGAATTCATCCCCGAGCGATGGACGACGAAGACGGAATTGGTGCTGAACAGACAGGCATTCATTCCATTTTCGACGGGCATGACGAACTGTCCTGGGAAGAATCTGGCGATGATGGAATTGAGAGATGTGGTTGCGAGGACGGTTTGCGAGTTTGATTTGTGTTTGCCGGAGAGTACGGCGAGAGAGTTCGATATGGAGGAGTTCATGAGGGGGACAAAAGATTGCTTTATGGCTACCGTACCGGATGTAGATGTCATCTTTACTGCGCGGAGCACGGCACCCAGGTGATTAGACCGCTTGAGAGGAAGTTATAGAGTATGGATCTCGGGTTGCATACATAGTGTGCATTTCAATCAAGTTCTCCCCACCACCCTCCAACAGTTATCTCCTCCTTCTCATGCTTTCCTATATCTTCCCGAACCGAGTCTTCCTCGTCAGTTTCCATACCACAGCGTGAAACACTGTCTGGCTCATTGCTGCTGCAGCAATCCGAAACGCATCTCAACCCGCCAAAGAGCCAGAGGGGTAAAATATTTCCGAGGAGAATAAGACACGCGATCCATGGCATGTTATGGTCAGCGTGCAATATTTATAGCCCGCAGAGGAATGAAAGGAAGTTGATCATCCTGAATATTGAGCAAATAATTTGTTTTGTGTGTGGGATCATTTTGACGTGGTATTATTGGAAGAGTAGAGTTGGAGACAGAAAAATGACTCTAGTCATTGATGGGCAGGAGGATACATCAATATGAAGAGCTAAACGATCTATAAATACTTCTGTGTGTGAAGTGAGAAATCGGCAGTCGAAATCAAGCTATGAGCGCTGACGCTTATGGGTTCGGGAGAACCGCTAAGATTATTGAGTGGGCGACTAGCAATTTACTGGTGCACTTGCACCTGCTCAAGCTCCGAGCAAAGTACCAATGTTAGATGAATGCGACAATGTAGAAGAATTAACAAAGTTCAGTTGCTTTGAAAATAACACGCGTTGTGGAAGCTCTGACCACGTGACGACGACATCAGCGTCCACATCCAATGTCTTTGTGATTGAGACATAAATGGACGAAAGATATATACATATATACAAAATTGTGCATTATTTGAAACAGAGTCGTTACCTTTGATGAGAAGAGATTCCATGCAAATTTTATTGCAAATAGAAATTTGGGAGCAGGGAACTGACCAACTCTCATCCACGTCACAAACTTTTCCACATATCCCAAGCGTACTTATACAATTTCCCGGGCCCTGGAATCCTTCATCTCAAACTTGTAACAGTTTCCCCCTCTCAAATAGCGACTAATCCAAGAACAAATCCACATCACTCGAACTGTCCCCCTCCAACCTCGAGATCTCCCTCCTCAGCACATCCGCCTTGAACAATCTGAAAGCCTTCTCAATTCTCGCCTTACTTTCAGGATCACTCGTGATCGACCTCTTGGCCGCATAAGACCCAGTCAAAAGTCCAAGCTCGCCTCCGATGAACAGACCTCCTGCAGAAAAGAACATGTACGCTGCGAAGTCACCAAGTGTGGTGGGCTTCAGTAGTGGCGTGATATCCGGGATTGGCTCTGCTTTCTGGTCAATACCAATCTCCTCCCAATCACGAAACAGACTAAGCATGATTTAGGCAAGAGAATAAGAAATTGAGTGACTAACCAGTCCTGCCTCCCGCAAACTGGACATGAGTCGGCCTTTCCATCGCTCTGAACGCCTTGAAATACCCCGCCCTCGCACTCCTCACTCTGAAAGCCAAGAACGCTCCAAGACCCAGACCAACCAGTGAGCCTACTGTGGTGAAAGTTCCGAATTTCTGGGCTGCGCTGTTGAGGGCATCGCGATCAGATTGCTGAAGGTCGTGCTTCATGTGATCTTCTGCTAGCTGGGCCATTTCCTTGCTCGCATTTTTGCGAGAGATGGCGAGGGATTGGAAAGACATCTTGAGAACTGAGGATATTAATTAGAGAGAGGATTCGATTTTTTGATTGAATGGATATGAATAGAAGTCGGTTTGAAACTTCGAGATGAGTTGAAGGAGGTGTTTTGAGAGGCGGAATGGAATTTGCGGAAGCTAGGCCAACATCTGATGATGACGTCGATGGCTCGGAGTCACGTGCTTGGCTCTGAATTTTCATCTCCCGTCACGAGCATTACAACTGGGACACTTTCAGTATAACATGGTCAGCAAGGGCCTTCGTTGAAGCTGCAATTACTGTTCAAAAGTGACTGATAAAATGTTAGGTAGCGAAAGAGAGCCGAGCCGCCAATGAGCGCGCGACTTCCTTATCAGATGTCCACTGAATGTTGGCCATATAGAATAAATCACGATAAAAAAACTTTCTAGAGTGTGGAATCGTAACAATTAGGTGCTTCGGGTATCCATAACTATCAGGACTATCTCAAAGAAGAAGGGCCCACGTTCTAGGGTTGTTTACTTGCGAGGACGGCTTAGCGAGCCCGAACCAGTTCATCCCGTAAAGGATATCTCAGGGAATCACGAGTGCATAAAAAGGTATTTCATATTGGTTGGTAATATTTTAATACTTACTAACAAGATAGCTCACAATAAAAGGCTGTCTCCGCCAGCGAAGACACCTGTGAATCAAGCATTATGACCTAGGAACGCAACGATGTGACCCTAACCAGCCCAGCTGAAGAATGGGACACAGTCATCTGTGATCACGCTCCAAGCACAACATAGAACACAAGGAGAAGCTTTCTCTTGTGTGTGGTGTGTAAAATGCCATCCAAAATGCAATTGGAAGTGGGGAACATGCGTGACCAAGTCTGGTCCTGCCAGCTTAGCCACAACAACAACAAAGGCTACCAGGCCTTTAAAGGGAGAATGAAACATGAGCCACGAGAGAAAGAAAAGAGAGGGACTTTAGCCGTCATAGTTGGCAGGAGGTCGTTGATTACCATGAATCTCGTGCCAGGCGGTATGATGTCTTAGCCATCCTTCATTCCTGCACACGGCATTACAACGTGCACAAGTGACCAGTCCGATGTGATCAAGAACATCTCTGTGATAGGACCACATGTGGGTGTGCAGTGTTGGGTCGTCTGGATACTCGATATGACACCCACTTCGGACGCAGACCCAGCATTTAGGCATGTCAGCGATTCAGGTGTTCTGTGCTTTGTTGTTGAGCTGGAGTTGTGCTGAGCGATGACTTTCAGGTAGAATGAATCGACAGAAGGGAGGCGACTAGGTCCTGATCTTTTTGCTCGACAGAACCACTAGGGCTGCTTCGTTGATGCGACTTCGGTGTCAGTGTTGTGCTATTGTGCTTTGGTGTTCAACGTCTTCGGTGTTGTATCTGGTGATGTGGTGTCACCGTTGGAGGTGTTTGATAGAGATGCAAGAAAGGTTCAGGAAATGCAAACATGCTTTGCTTTTATAGAATTCGAGGAGCGGCATCGTCTGTGGTGAAGGAAACAGAATGAAGGGAACTGTGATTGAATTTCTGTTTCAAACAATCACAAGTCATCGTGGAAGAAAGAAAGAGTTGCAAAAATGGCTTGACTCTAATATTGGATAATGTGAGCAACCATTGTGAGGTCAATTTACTCTAAGCTCCTTTGCAAACTTTCAAATAGCTTAGAATCCAGTACTCTCAAGCAGCTGCTGATATTTCAATAGTAGTAACCTGTCCTGTGATATTTTTCCACGCCTCTCATCGCCCCCCAAAATAAGAAAAGGCTTTGATGTGATCTATCCTTGTCCCATGATGCACCCAAACCCTATATATTCACGTCTATGTGCCCCATGAAACCCTCATTTGAGTCTTTTTGTCAATCTGCTTAGATGATTCAATCCTATATTCCCAACGCCGCCCATGTATGCATACCACCGAGGAACCTGGATGAGCCGTCAGCAAAAATTCTATCTCTTTCTCTAAATGTTCCGTTGTTTCTTTGACCTACTTTGATATACTTTCGTAGAAATCATATGGCAGTGTTCACGAAATTCGCACACACATCTGTCTATTCTAGGAGCGGGCTCTCCTCTCCTTCAACTTGCTCGCCAAGACGTTTGCTTCCATCAGGAGGGAAGTAAGCAAAGAGCAAGACGACAAAACCAACGAATGCCACAGCCTGTGAGACATTAGCATCAGAGCAGAAATTTGTTCCGAGACTGGTAGCACAGAGAGACTGCTTACCGCGTTGCATGTAAACACGAGATTTATCTTCCCCGCTTCGGCAAAAGCGGCGAAGACCAGTCCGAAAACGGAAGCTGGAGAAGGGTCAGTCAACGTTTGTGGGCGCAATTGAGATATCACGAATTCTTACTAGTTGTCAATCTCGCCACCATCTCAACAAGTGTGATAGCGCTCAGTGCATCTGTCCTTTCTGATGGCGAGCACATCTGAATAATCGTCCCCTTGGCACTGGACCCTGTCCCGGAAGCGAACGGCAGCAAAATCGCCACCACATACAGTTGCCATCCCTGCGTAACAAAAGTCGCGCAGCCAGTCAGAATACAGTCCGCCAGCAGACTGTATCGACTGTACTGCAAATCGAAATCGAAAGTCTCGTTCTCATTTTCCAGATGCGGGTTCGCCAATGGTTCTTCATCATGGTCCCTCACCTCGCCTGCTAAGTCGTTCGGCTCCGTCGGAAATTCGGCTTCTTGGTTTGAAGAAGCTTCGCAGTCTTTGATGTGCTTTGGGTTTGAGTATCGTGCTCGTCCATAGGAGATGATGTGTGGGAACACTGATGTAAGAAAAATACCTCGGATGAAGGAGTTCAGGGAGATTAGGTATCCGTTCTCCGTAGTGCCGAATCCATACACATCGGTTGCATACATTTGAAGCAATACAGGGATGAAACCCGTTGCAAGAACGCCTAGGAACACTCCGATCCCCAGTAGAATGGTGCCATACTGTTTTCGAATCTGCCCATCTTGAAGAACCCATTTCTGGGGACTGAAGATCTTCAGCGGGCCGAAGAATTTGGTGAGTTTGGTCGTGGGTGCTGCAATGACGGCTTTGTTGGGAGGGATCCATGGGAGCGCTACCATCACATAGATAGATGATAAGGTGAATAGAGCAAGGGTAACTTGGAATGGAGCTAAGATACCGAATACATCGCTGATGATTCCACCAAGGAGGTAGGCAAGTGCTGTGCCAAGGAATGAACAGCCTTGAAGTTTCCCCAGAGCTCCAGTCCGCTCACTCGCCTCGAGAATTTCAGCAACATAAGAATTGAGTGCGAGGAGGTATCCAGCCGGCCCCCCGATAATGCAAATAATCTGTGATGCTTGAATGATCATGATTCCTGCTGCACCTCCAGTGACTACGCCAAGGTTCTGAATGGCGAGCCGGACTGCTGGCCAGAAAACCGAGTTCAGAAGAGCAGCTCTCACGCCCAATTTCTTGATGGCCCATCCTGTGACGAAGAGATTCGCAACTCCGAAGAAGGTGGTTGAGGCTCCCAGTAAACTGTAGGCTCGAGCCGTGCCGGCTTCGATGGCGTGGTTGTCACAACGGTCGCCATGAGATGGCTCTGGATGATTCGTGTAGTACGCTTGACATGTCATCAAACGAAAGACAAAGAGCAGTCTATAATTGATCATGAGCACGTGTGGTAGAACAATTGTTTTTTACCCGACATACGGTACCTGTGTCACGCCAAACGATAACGATACCACGAACCCACACAGCAAGGCTCGATATAACACGGATTTGCCATATTTGACAGATTCTGGTGGCGTCTGTGGTATGAGCGGAGTGGTCTCATCGGCCTTCATGGCATTGGCTTCAAGTACAGCCATGGCGGAAAATTTGTGTGAGAGAAGAAGTTGAAAATGCCTAGAGAAAATAAAGATACCGTACTGTTATCTGAGTGGAAATTCTAGAGTGGGGTACGGAATTGATGCCGAACGGGCAACTCGTCGGGCGCATCGGGCGGGGCGTGCCGATTGCCCACTCCTGACTTTCTCCCCTCTTTGAACGCAGGCAAACATCGACGTAGAACCCTGTGGTATCAGGGGAACTTATTAAAACTATCAACCAAATCACAGATTTTTCTGTTTCAAAGCTTGACAGAAAATATTGGCTTCAGCCTGGCTTGAAAGTCGCATTGGCTTCGGAAGTGCCTGTCCACTAGGCTGCGCTTCAAACCACAGCAGAAAGTTCGTCTTTTGCACAAATATTCAAAGCAGAGAATATCCAGCAGAATCTAGTCAGCTAGCTAGTCTGACATTAAGAATCCCGTGTACTTCGCACCTACGAGAGTGTGAAGTCAAATCCTGTCAGCGCTCTGTTTTGGTCGCAAGCGAAGTCCGAGCTCACTTTGGCGAATATCACCAGAATAAAAGTCTAGTCTTTCAATCGTTGCAGTCTTCGATTGTTCCATAGTTTTGAACTGCGTCTGGCGCTTGCAAAATTTTAAAGAAATACATATCTGACTTAGCTAGTATGCAAAGTAATCCAAGAAAATTGGCAGTCCACAATCAAGGAAAAACGAAAGTGTCAACAGCCGGAATAATCAATCTACGAAGGTTCCCTTCACATGTGTCCAGCGTCGTGAAAGGTATTGGAGTCAAGAAAATCATCTGCGACGAAGAAGTGTTGACAGAAGTATGTACAAATTCTCGACGGCTCCTGTACACAGCTCATCCGCTTCCCGACCCCTCCACCGCTGACACCAATCCTTCACTCAGGTTGCAGTGGCATTCAAGAGCGGCCAATTGATACCTTTATCTGCAGCTCCGGTGTTGCCCAGTCCAGCACAAGTATACAATCCAACAGGATTGTTCGCCGTGGCTCGCAGGTACTGCAGGTCAAGACATTGTTCTGAAGATTGTATTAGCACCCAATTGTCGCTCAAAAATCTCATTTGCGGTTGGAATTTTATGGTCACTTACGAGGTTTTGGTGAAGGTGTCAAAGCGATTCTTCCATCGGTCATGACGACCCACTGTTGAGCTACCGTAGTCTCGGAACATGTTTGGAGCGAGACGGGGCCCATGTCCTTCCAGTTGGCTGACTAAAGTTAGTGACCAGATTGATGATTGCCATATTCAAAAGTGAGTTGGATTTCTCACATTGAGCGCCTGCATCCATGCAAAAGGTGGTATCCGCCAATTGAATTCTACCCGTCACGTTCCCATCCTTAATGTACCACTGTTGCTCCGACTTGTTATTGAGAGTCTGCCTATATAGACGGACAATAATCAGTTCAGTTGTACTGTATATCATAAAGTGTATTTTGGAGATCTTCTCTGCAGGACGTGTATAGTGGAATAAACCTACACAACAAGTGTCGTTCCAATCTTTACTGGCAATTTCGGCACGATGACGAACTTCTTGTCTTGCATCGAAGTAAGATAAACCTTGCGATATCCAGCTGGTAGTGTTGTGTTTACTTGCGCCAACCCAGTGGCGGCGAACGCAAGGACGAAAAGCGAGGAAGTCCACATCATTTTGACAGTCGAAAATGCAATGAACAATCCTTCAACACTGCGATGAATCTCCTTTTGGATTTGAAGTAGCGGGACAGGTGTTTATATGCGGACAAGACCCCTGGGCTACACATTACCTGGCCCATATATCATCCTTGGCTAATTCCCCACACCTAGCCAGGCACGAGGATAAATTCTTCCCCACATGGAAACCCCCCCCCCTTCCCCGCGCGACCACTATGCACGCTTTGCGACACTGTTGAGCTGTATTGGTTATTAGATGGAACTGGCTTTTGAGGTCAATAACGGCAGATGTATGCGTTTGGATGTTGAATATATGGAAATTAAGAAGCGGTGCAGGCTGTTTTGATTGTCAGGGGTTAAGCGAGGTCGGGTGATGGTAGAAGCTTCCGGCAAATATTCACTGCCGATGTCTTGGTGAGCTTGTAGGAAATGGAAATGGAGGCGAGAGGACGAGAGTAGTTTGAGCAAGCCTGAACCTTCTGGGAGGTCGCGAGCCAGACCATCCAAGGAGACCCGCTTGTGCACCTTAGCCTCCCTTCCTACAGACTGGTCTTTTCATAACAACTCAACGTCTCATGCCCTTGTTGAAACTAAGTAGTGGTAGACGATTTGTCTGAAATATTTTCTCCTGTTACCTAATGTACCACAAATTAAGATTTGACAGCTCGCAATTGACGTACTCTCCTAGTTCTCTTTCCGGCCAGTGTTCAACACATAGGGATCACGTGCAGATCCGTCACTTCAGACATATTCCTTGAAGTGAGTGCTCGAGCATTGATTGACTATGAAGATAAGCAAGATGTTGGTAGCCTATCATTTGCTAACAACTCGCATGAATCTAAATTTTTGACTGCCTAGTCAGATCTTGAGGACGATGCTTACCGGGAGTGGGGACAAGTCCGAAACCCATCTGGAGACATTGCTTAGAGAACAGGACGGATACCAGGCTGACAGCACCAATCTTTGGCGACAACGATCAAAAGCTGATGACTGACGACCGAAGACTCCCACGCAAGAGGTCCGCAGTAAATCATGGTCCTTAAGTAGTGTCTATATTGAGTTGCACTAAAGATATCTACAGCAATTTTGAACTAAGGTTGGACATCAGCATACCGCAAGAAAAGGCAACCGCCATATATAGTTTTGCAGACAGAATCGTTGGTTCCAGTCAATGCCATGTAGGAGATGTTTTTTCAACATAGACTTTGTGTATAGTGTAGAGTAGCCCAGTGGCCGGCCTAATGTTTATATGGCAAAAGAACTGCGTGCTTATTCAGTGTAAATGTCGCCTCAAGGAAAATGAAAATGAATACTGAATAAAGTATGACCGCCCATCTCCAAGCACAACCTTTCAGTTTCCCAGAAATAACTTGCATCTGGAACGTATCATCAACCTCCCCTTCCGGGGTATAGACTCCTCCCACGAACGGAAGTAGAACGATAGAGAAAGACATACAGAGGAGAGATGGGGAAATTACACGAGAGGAAGAGAATATGTTCGCGCACCACATGGTTCACACCGGAGTCTGCCTGGCCTGTCTGTCCCATAAATAATAGTACAATGAAGTTTTTACAAGGCTTTGCTATGGTGATTCATACTTCGTCTTAGGTGTATGAGAGGTGGTGAAGAGCGGCAGTGGAGCAAAATATGCGATATTCTGGCAGGAGATGGACTCACAGCAGGGAAAGAAATTGGCAGTGAGCTCGAAGGCGAGTGATTACAAAAACCACGCAACGTCATGGCTTCGACATATCTTGCTTTTCGTAACACGAAGTGAATATCGCTTGGAAATATCTCCCATCATTTCTTTCGACGCCGTTCCTGGACAACTAAGATAGAACCACTGTGAAGGATATGCCGAAAGTGCTCTTCTGCGCCAGACTTGTGAGATGATGATTGTTCCATGGAGAGTAGCAGAGCTGTCAGGTGCGGTGTCTTTATATAGCGACATAGCTGAAATCTGTGAAAGGAAAAGAAACGGACTGTCCGAGATAATTACTTGAATATGTGAGAGTCAGCAGTGGGTATTAGAACCACAGAGCAGAATAACCTTCCGCTAGTAGACGTCCTCGCTTGCACATCTGTCTCACAATATTACCGAAGCAAAGAGATCCCGCTCAGGCATTCGAGCTTATGATCGCTGGCGCACTAGTATAGAGGAACACATGCTCAACAGCACGAGCATCGTGGAGATGTCTCTGATTGAGATGTCTCTGATGGAGTTGTTGTGTTGTAGGATACCAAAAAAAGAGTGACAGCAAGCTCAACTTTGACAGCAGATCCTTACCGGCCTGGGAACGCTCTTGTTCGGATGATGGCTGGACCGTCTAACTGCCACAATGAAAGGTCCTATATTTCCAGTAGAGAAGGCCGTTAAGGTATTGAGAAGGGAAAGCGGATGGAAGATGAGGTGTGCCGGGCTCGGTCCTTGTATCACGGAAGCCCAAATATCGAGGTCTCTAGTATAAGCAGGAGTGGAGCGAGCTACGGCTTTTATCCTTTCGGCATTTTGTGAATGTGGGGGAGGGGGGGAGGGGAGGAGAAGGGGGAAGGAGAAGAGGATAGACAGGCTGAAGTGAGTGTCGGGTTTGGAATTCTAGTGGGCTGAGAAAGATTGACTTGAACAGTCTTTCATACATTCAAGGTTGACTTGATAAGTGGAAACTTTTCGAGCTTGAAGGGTATCTCATTTCCATGCCTTCATTATGCATCATTATGTCGTAAATGGTATATACCTCCCACGCCATCCATCCATGCACCAAGAACGCCTATCAGTCCCATTCCATTCGATCCCACGCTATGCAAGCTCATCAAAGCGAACCCATCACTCCATCCCCATCTCCTCATCCTCACTGCCCTCCCCATCACCACCCAGCTCCTCCCTTTCTCTCCTCGCGACCTCCCTACTAGCCCCCAACTTCCTCAACCCATCCATAACGCCCACAATGAAGCCCCTCCCCTCCGCAACTTCCATCGCCCCAACACCCTTCAAACTACTTACGCCTCCACCCTCCAAGACTTTAACACTAGCCCTCATCTTCGCCATCCTAACCTCCCTCAAATCCCTCAACAAAGTCCTTACTCTTCCCGGCTCCGGAATATCATCGGAGCAAGCTTCCAGTAATATCTCGCCTAGTTCGAGCCAGTGGTAGGGGAGGTAGTCTGGAGGCGAGTCGGCTGTGCTGGAGGGCAGGAAGGGTGGAGAGATGCTGTCTGTTGGGAGCGGGCGGGTTGTGAGAGGGTAGGGGTGGGGTGGTGGAGGAGAGAATGTTTGTGGTGAGGTTTCAGTTTCGTGCTTGAGGATTCGGTCGAGGGAGGAGGGGAGGAGCCAGGGTGGGGGGAGAATGTTGGCGCGGCGTTGGCGTTTGAGGAGGAGGGCGAGCCAGAGGGGGATGGATGCGCGGTGGGGTGGCCGGAGGGAGGATGTTGGGCCCTGAATTGAGTGCTGTTAGCATTGCTGAGGAAGTGAGAGCGGAAAGTGGCGGTATAGTGTTGTGTGATTGTGGAATTGAACTGTGGGTGGATGTTGAAGTGTGGATGGAGGGGTTTGGCGGGGTAAAACATACAGCGAGAAGATTGAGGCTTTCGAGCCGCTGGCGAGGTACCACGGTAATCATTTCCATTTCACAGAGGAATGCCACCTCTGCTGGTGTCAGACCAGGCTGCAGTGGTAATGCCATAGTGAGTTGTCAATTCGTGTGGTTTGTGTTTTGGGAATGGTTGGACGACGCGCTGAGGAGACGCGATGATTTCTTGGTGCCTCGCTTCGTCGCCCGAGCCTCAGGCAAGATTGTCCCCCTTCCAAACTGACGACGACATTCGATCCACATCGCCGACTTGTCTCCCCATTCCAAATACCTCGTTCTTTCGTGACAACTCCCACGCATGTCGCCGTATATACTCGCTGAGTGTAACTTGAAGCATTCGAATCATACTCAACTACCCGTCAAAAGACCCTTGAAGCTCCGAATAAGAGCCGTCTCGAGCTCGTCAACGTCTCGAAGTCATGTGAATCGGTATGTGGATTGAATAGACGTAGCATGACGCACGCCACGTCGACGACCTGAAAGTGGATATACTGAAGGAGATCCTGTGACATATCATTACTATGTGCCACAAGGCAGGAGAAAGAGGCCACAACGGCGGTGAGATATTACAATTCGCCGATGCAATGAAACATCAACAGCGTGGTCAATGTAGTGTATAACTTCAATTCCGTCTACCTTAGTTTTATCCCTCGACTCTGGAAACTCGGGCCGGTTGATCTTTCCCTGCTTCGTTCCCCATGTTCTAGATTTGGTGATTTCGATGCCACTTTCCGTAGCAACGTGCCAACCCACCCTCGGGTACCTGCCGAATCGCTGTTGGGTCAGGTTCCACCATCTGGATCATCTGGCTTCGCTGCGTGATTCGGGGCAATGAAGCCATTCCCGTATAGTACCTTACATTGGTATCCTTGATCGGGTTCTGGGAATCCGGTTCGGTCTTGATTGATCGACACGGCGGCAGCATCAATAAGTTTTCCCTCCTCCTCCAAAGATAGATTCACGTGGAGACACAACATGGGCGTTGTGCGATCTGATGAAGCTGACGATACTGGCTTCATTGTTTACGAAGTGGGTGGTTGGTGGATTGGGCATCTACTTGGTGGAACAGAAGCTTTGGGTTCCAATGGTATGGCCTGGGTCGGATAGCTGAGTTGGAAAGCGTGGAGAATTGAGTCCATTGCCGTTTGTGTTGCCAACAAATCACTGGAATGGTACAGATGAGTGTTCGAAATGGTGCTGAGCATTGAACGAACTGGGAATACTGGATCGTATCGAGCTCATGCGATGTAGGAAAGTGCTGCAATGCGCAGAAGGTAGGTAGAGAAACCCGTAGATATGGGACCAAGATGCTAAGTCAAGGTCAGGCCATATTGTGCGCAACCAAGTTGCAAGTCCAGAGTATTCGACGCTCGAAACAAGCTTTTGTTCGTTGTGCCTACCCTCTTGTGCTCGCATCCTTCTGCTCTGTCCTTCCTTGTTGACGCTAGTTTTCTCCCCGTCACTCCCTTGCTCTCGCTTCTCACCTCGCATCATCACCTCGTCGCCTCACCTCACCTTTCCCAAACACAAACTCTGTATCTCCAATCGATGACTTGTCAGGCACCACAAAGCAACAAGGAATTCACCTCCAAGATTAGCCCTCGCTTCCGCATAAAACCCTCTCCGCCTCGAGAAACCTCACACCATGCGCAACTGGGACGACGAGACATCTACCAAATCTCTCGATTCATCCAAATCAAACTGCAAGAAAATACCATCCAAGCTCGAAACCATGGCGTCAACATCGGCTTCGACGGTTGAGAATCACACCTTGACCGATCTCGACCTCAACCTGACCACTACAACCTACCGAGAGAAGAACCCTGACCTCACCAGCTCAACTGACAGCCGACCTGTCAGTGCTGCTCCTTTCAATGAGGCCGACACCAAGAAGCTTCTTCGCAAGTTGGATCTTCACCTCATCCCATTCCTAGCTCTCATCTACCTGTAAGTATGCAATCGTCACATCGAACTATACTCTTCTGCGCTCCCTGCTAATACTCACAGTCTCTGCTTCCTCGACCGCTCCAACATTGGAAATGCCCGCCTCGTCCATCTCGAGAAGGATCTGGGTATGGAGGGCCTGGACTACAACATCGCCTTGGCCATCTTCTTCCCTTTCTACGTCGCCGCCGAGATCCCAAGCAATATGATGATGAAGCGATTCCGTCCAAGCATCTGGTTTACCGTCATCATGCTTTCCTGGGGACTGGTTATGACCTGCATGGGATTGGTACACAACTTCCAAGGTCTCTTGGCTTGCAGAGTCTTCCTTGGTATCGCAGAGGGTGGACTCTTCCCTGGTATCAGCTACTTCATCACTATGTGGTATCGTCGCGATGAGTGTGGATTTCGAATGGCCTTGTTCTTCTCTGCTGCTACAGCTGCTGGTGCCTTTGGTGGATTGCTTGCTCGAGGCATCTCTGAGATGGACAATGTTGGAGGAAAGGCTGGCTGGGCTTGGATCTTTATTCTTGAGGGCCTCTTAACGCTCGTCGTTGGTTGCTTCACATACTGGGCTGTCAAGGACTACCCTGCTACGTAAGTTCTACTTATCTTCTAAAGACCTGAACTAATATTAATCAGTGCCACATTCCTCACCACTCCCGAACGTATCGAAGTCAAGCGAAGGCTATCTGAAGACAACGGTCTTTCCGATGACTTCCGCATTAAATATGCCGTTCAAGCATTCAGAGATTGGAAGATCTGGGTAAAGATGATCATCACGATTGGTCTTTTCACACCACTCTACTCTGTCGCACTATTTCTCCCAACAATCATCAACAATCTTGGCTATGCCAACAATGAGGCCCAACTGTTGACTGTTCCACCTTACGTCGTGGCATGTATTTGTACTATTGCAGGCAATTATGCTGCGGATAAGGCTGGTCAACGAGGAGTCTTTTTGCTCGGCTTCCAAGGCTTGTCGGTCGTTGGATTACTCATGTTGGTCACCAATGGAATGCCTCATGTTCAATATGCTGGTACATTCTTGGCAGCTTCTGGTATGCCCACTTCTCCCGTCCTTTGAGATCTGCTGACCATGGAGGAATCTACTCAATGGTACCTCTGATCACCGCCTGGACCAGTAACAACATCGGAGGAACTCTCAAGCGTGGTGTCGGAATCGCCATGCAAGTCGGCTTTGGTAATCTTGGCGGTGCGATTTCAGGGTTTGTCTACTTGTCCAAGGATAAGCCAAGGTATGTGTCATCTTCCATGTCTCCTTTTATGTAGTGCTGACAACCAAGCAGATTCATCGCAGGCCACTGCCTCCTCATCGCCCTCATCACCATGTCCTTCACGCTCACCACCGTCATGACAATCTACTACCGCCGCGAGAACGCCCGTCGTGATGCTCTCTGCGCTGAGCGTAATATTGCTCCAGGTGGATATACGGACGAGATGAAGTGGGATGAGAGAGAGTTGGGTGATGATGCGCTGTTTTTCAGATATACTGTCTAAGCTGATCCCGTGTTTCTTTCTGTTTGTCTCATTGAAGGTCGATGCTGAACAAGTCAATGATTTGTTTCTGTCTGGTGACTTTCGTGCGAGATTTACGAAAGGGATGGTTGAAACATGTTTTTAACTTGCTCGTTTGATGAGTGGATGGATGGATGAGTGAAACGTACATGGGCGGGTGGTTTGTAAGTTGATGGAGGCTACTGTCTAGATGAATGAATGAACGCACGCTCAACATGGATTGATAGATGAAGTATAAATGCAAAGTCTTTCTACTTTCATGTGAGGAATGTTGTTACTGTGCTTTGAATTCCGTGGTGAAGCAAACAGTTGAGTATGGTGGTTGTAAGAGAGGGTGGGGGGTGGGGTGTAATCAAGCTTAGCGATCATCACCAAATGAGTGGAGGGTGGTTGATAAAGCCAGATTGTATTTGCATCCTAGGTACTAATATCATTTGGATAGACACAAGTTTAGTATAGTACAATACGATTAATTGCAAGTATCTACCGAGTAGTAGTTATTCAACTCAACTCTGCCTCTCTACTAAAGGCGAGATCGTCCAGCACCATGGCAGTAGCGAACGAAGTGCCAGCCAACTTCAGCTTCAGCTCTTCCGTACTCTCACACTCAACCAGACCACCAACTCCTTCTCCCTCCCTCCCTACTCTCCGAGATGACAGGTGGAGTAAGATGATGAAAGCAGATGAGGTAAGATCATCTACTCGTCATCATTGATATCCACCACCGTCTTCTTCCACTTCCTGGCGGGAACCCTCCTCTTGAACAGAATATCAATCTCGCGGAAACTCCTATGCTTCATCTCGGGAACCCACTGCCACGCCATGGCCGTACAGATGAACGCCGTCCCAGCCCAGACATAGCCACTCTTGCCCCCAAGGTTCCACTTATCCGTGTTAAGCATATAACTCGCCAAAAAGATACACGGGATGTTAACGAGATAGTAAGCACCTCTTCCGATACCCGTGGTGAGAGGACGGAGACGGACGGATGAGGTCTCGCCGATAATGACCCATGAGGCGGGAGCGGGGCCGAGACAGAAGAGGACGGAGACGATCAACCCGAGGGAGGCTTGCGCGTTGGATGCCGCGGTGGATTTGCCGACTGAGGCGGCGATGCCGAGGGCCACGAGGAAACCGCACGAGATTAGTTGCCCGTAGACGTAGATGGTGCGGCGGCCCAGGTAGGTGGTTAGGACCCAGGAGAGCATGACCATTATCCATTGGAGGGCCGAGGTGATGAGGCCGAGGGCGAAGGCGGTGTTGTCGTTCATGCCGGCTTCTGTTTAGTTGTCAGTATATGTTTGCTTTAATTGCTTATATGAAGAGAGAGGAAGTAGGAGGGGAAAACATACGCTTGAAGAAATACACGGCCTGATTGGCAATCAAGTTTCCAGTCAAGTTCTGACTCGCATACACACCACAGACGATCAGGGTTCGGTATCTGTCGGTTCCCTTCCATAGCTCGACTAAGCTGGGGCTCTTCTCCGTCTTCTCGAGATCGATGGTTCGGCGCATCATGGAGACGGCGTCGGCGGGGTTGTCGGTTGCGCTGGCGCGGCCGAGACGCTTGACTGCCTTTTCGGCTTCGGCGAGACGGCCCTTGCGGACGAGCCACCAAGGGGATTCGGGCGCGATGTAGAGGAGGATGGCGAGGGGGGTGGGGAACATCCATTGGAGGGCGATCGGGACTCTGTTTGGGGAAACGGGTTAGTATATAAGTGCGTTTGAGGTTGAATTTCGGCATGGGGATGGGGATGGGAGATCCGGAGATGGGATGGCTAACCTGTATGCTGAAGCATCGTCCCTCGACTGATAATGGTAGGTGATACCACCCACAATAATAGCACCGATAGCCCAGAACATCTGCAACATCTGCGTCGCTGGAGCTCTGAGTCTCATAGGCACGATCTCGGCACAGTATGCGGGTGCGTTGGCGATGAAGATACCCCACGGGATACCCTCCAAGATTTGAGCGGCGAAGAACATGCCTTGCGAGTTACCGAAGTAGAAGATGAAAATGAATGCGTTGAGGGCCATGAGACCACCAATGGTTGCCCAGCGGTATCCGATCCAGGATGTGATGGGTCCAGCGATGAAGACACCGATGAAGGCACCTACGGGTCCAGAACATTGGAAGGCGGATTGCCAGGAGGCGACGATGATAAACTCTCCAGGATTGGTGGTACTTGGGACGCCAAAGTCTTCGGCGAACTTTTTGGTAGCAATGAATTGGCCCATCAGGAAGACGCAGTAGGATTCCATGATCTAGAGCGGCGTTTGTTAGAGCCTTGTCTTTTTCGTAATTTCATTTCTGGCTGGGGATATGTGTAGAATGGATATGGTGGTGACAAGAACTTACAATGGTGCACGACATAACGAATGCCCACCAACTAGCAGCAGGATAGGCCTTGACTGCTTGCATGACAGTCATATCAAACTCGACCTTCTCCGCATCGATAGCTCCCGTGCGATTGTAATCGGCCTTCTCGTAGGTATCGTAGACGGGGCCATTGTTGTTGGAGGGGTTGGCCTCGACCTCGGACGCGTGGATCGGCTTCTCTGAATCCATGGTGATGGATGGGGTGTTGTTCCTTGCCCGTTGGATGTTGAACGGTGGTTGAACGATTTCTGGGGAGAAACGTGAGAAGGGAAGACAAGAAGCAGTGTAACTGCAGGCGGGGATGGAGGGTTTTAAATGTTTTTTTCCTCGCTTTACGTACCTTACCCTTACCTTACCTTGCTACCCCAGTTCTATCCTTGTGACAGCTGAATTGGATGCAGAGTGAAGCTTGCCTGTCTGCCCCGGACGTTTGGCCATGTCCGTACACGAGGGAGCACTTGCTTGGACATGGGGCATTGGGTAGTCAAACTAAGCTCCACAGGCTATCCAGCCCATCCCCACCTCCACTCACCTCATTCCCTTCCCCTTCTTCCCCCCATCACCCTCACCCTTACCATCATCTGCAGGGTCATTCTTCCGTGTGCCACCTTCTAGTCCTCGAGCCAGCCAATCAAATGGCCAATGGAACGTCGCATCCGCAACGCCATCTCTTCTCTCGCCCATCAAGCTTTCTCATTAGCTGTAGCTCGCTCCAGCGGGCATCGGTGCATCTTCCCCCGAGCCGCCGTCTGCTCGAGATCTCATTGATGGATCATGGCAAGGCTAGTACTCCGGACTGGGAGGGATAGCCGAGGATCTATCCTGTCCAATCACAAACTCATCATAGTAGAGCCTTTCCCCAAAAGAGGAGGTCGGTGGTTTGTTAGTGCGAGTCAGGTGTGGAGAAGCTTGGGGTCGGGGGAAGAGAGGGGATGTGGAATGCCCAGGTGGTGGTGCTCTGGCGAGTCTGGCTCTGGCTCGGGTGGAATGCTCGTGGAAGCCGTTTGAGAGTTTGAGATGAAGTGCGGGGTCGTTAGCCTCTTGATCTCGGCGCCTCTGCGGCCAGACTGCCACTAACCTGGGGTAATGCTGTGATTTGATTTGTGCGCATAGAGGAGGAACGCAATGGAAGCTGCAAATGGAAGCTTGGTATACTACGCCCACTGCTTTTGAGGTTCTCGACTCTTGACTGAGTCGCCGGATGTTGTTTACGATGATACGAAAGGGCTCGGACTAGGTATTTGGCAGAACCAAGTTACCAAGTCTCTGGGATTTTAAGGATCTGGGATTAAAGGGGGATACATATCTATCGTCGGTACCAGATGAGCGAGCTGCGATCAGGGTCCATCACGAATCGTTCCATCTTCATACAGTAAGCAAATGGCATGAATAGTTGTCCTGACTGCACCGCTAGGCAAGTGAATTACCGGTCCGTGGATTACCCCGGCTTGCGATCTCTCCTCAGATTACAGTTCAGGAGATGGGAGATGGAGATGGAGATGGAGAAATTGTATCCCTGCCTCCGCGTGGCACAGTTAGGCCTCTGACTACTGTATTATTGAGTCCAAATAACCAGACAAGCCTGACAAGCTCTGAATCTGGAGTGCGCTCCCGAACTTAGATTTCCGCTCAAGCGCACCAATCAGAGCACTCGTCCTGTGATTGTTGACAACTTGGCATCGAGTTTGACGACGACCAGATTCAGTAATATGCTTGAACCTCTCCCGTTACCCCGTAATCCAGTCGTCAGTGAACCATGTGGTCGTGCCGCCCATGTGGTTCGAGGTTCTGCGTGGTGCGTTTGGAGTTCATGCGCACCTATCCGCGACTTTCGATACGGCGAAGTAGACAGGTAAAATGTCCCAGTGAGATGGTATGGCGATCCGCGTCGTCGGCTCAAGTTACAAGCGCACCTACAGTATCCATCGCTTCTTCCAATTGTCACCAGCCTGACTTTACTGTATCATGTTGAAGTGAGAACTATTCCGGTGATGTGGTTCTGCAATTCGCATTGTTCGCTAGGTACCGGTCTGCCAGAGCTTCAAGCGCACCTATCCACAACCTTCCGACGTAGCCAAGTACACATTGCAACCGTCCCAGTGATGTGGTTCTCCAGTCTGCACCGTTCATCTTGAGTTTCAAGCGCACCTATCCACTTCTATACTTGAGTCCCAGCATTATCCGGCTCGGATAGCTCCCGTTCAAGAACGCAGGACTGTCCCGGTGATATGGTTCGACAACTTCTGGGGTTTCAAGCGCACCTTTCCACCACCTCCAGCCAGGCTCCTAGCTACTCCACACAGGTGAACCGTCAGACCGTCCCAGTGATATTGTTCTACAGAACAAATTTTCATCTTGAAATCGAAGCGCACCTATCCACGACTGGACTTCTGTTTCAGCTTCCTTCTTATGAGGAAATGATGAGCCAAAAAGCGTCACGACCATCCGATTCTGCATTCAGAACTATCAGTACTGTTTTCAACTCTCACGCGCAACTATCCACTCCTGTCCTCCCATGCCTACTCAGTAGAATTCTTGTGGCATCTGGTTCGGTGGTAGGGTCTTGCTTCTCATAGATGCTGCACAGAACATGATCACGCTTTGCTAGAGCACTGCTAGGATGGATGTTCACGTCAAGAATGCTGTGAAGCTTAGCACTACAGACTGAATTCGGCCTTACATTTAGATCTGAAATGCCCAGCATGGCTTTTCTTTTCTGACTTATCTTCCAAGTGCCGGTTCCCGATCCAATTTCGTACATCGAGAGCCATCAAGAAGGATTAGAGTCGCAGGTGACTTTGACTCTTCGCTGGTGTAAACCGGAAAGGTAATATTATTTGGAATTTCTCCAATCTCGCGGCGGCTCAGTGTTATTCTACTATATTTGTGGTACTCAGAAGCAGACTATGGGAGGCATTGTTCACTTTCTACCCAGAAAATAATGATTTGGTATCGACATGTTTGAAAATTAGAACGAGACGGGAGACCGCTCTGGAGTACTGTAGTGTAAGCCACTTGCGGGAAGTGCCTTGAGCACTGTATCAAAAGGCTACGCTTAGGGAACTGCCAAATGAACAGCCGTTCATGCGAGATAGGTGGCATATGATCCTGGTGGTAACTGGATGTTGATATCGGATCTGGCTCTGTTGCTCGCAGCTACTTCCTAGTATGATAGTTCACGAGTGGGAATGCGGGGGAGGCATTCTAAGTGGTGCGCGTGATGGAGTGAGTAAAGCTTGTTTCACCGGCGGTTTGTGATGGGTGTTGATAGTACAGCGCCTCGCGCTCGCTCCTAATGGAAGCTCGGTACTATGGCTGAGGATGGGAGCCGTGAGTGGTGCGCATGCATGGTACAGTACAGCTTGGTTGTTCACGTGGATCTGCGTTTTGATAGTCTAGGGCTCATCTGGATTAGCCGCTGTTGAGGCTTAAGTGTAGCAGTCTGGACTCTTTAACTTTCAACTTAACACCTGGAAGTGGTCTTGGAGCTGTCTTATCGGCTCCATATGGTGATTGATGTGGAATCAATTGGAGATCTGGACGTGTTTGCTTTTCGAGAAGGACCAGCGTCCCTTGACACGAGTGTAGTGGGGTGCTGGCCGGAGCCATCGTGTCTTAATCAGATTGGCGATCTAGGTATTGAGGTGGTTTTGCTGGCCGAGGTGTTGGGTGAGTTGAAGTTGACTTGAGGCGCTACCCAAGCTCATCATGTCAATCCGAAAGCAGCTTCTGACGACCTCCCCTATCCATTCGAACCGCAATTGGACATGCACAGGGTGGTTACGCGGGAAAAGAAGAGACTCTGTCACGGAGCTTCAGCATTCTAAGTCATCGACCCGACGCCAATACGATCCGTGCTAGCTAACGGAAACGACGGCTCAGCAACATCTACTGAAAGCTCTCTGCGGTAGTAAGAACACATAGATTTGACGTCCGGAAAACGGAAAAACTCAGTCAAGGGAACCAGTAATTTGAAGGCTTCGCTGAGTTCACCAATAACCTCCAGTGCCATCAAAGAGTCGATTCCCAGATCCTTGATCTTTGTCTTCCCCGTCAAATTGTCCACTGTAACACCAGCAACCCGAGCTAACACCTTGCAAATCTCGAGCTCGAGTGATTCAGATTTTGGGTGAAGGTTGACAGCCATGTCCGATGAATTTGGTGTCCCGGGGTTTGCTGCTATAGAATTGTAGTCGTTCCCACACAGGTAGATCCTTGTAGGTTCAAAAAGCGCGGATTTGTCAACAAAACCCCAGTATGGGGGCCGGCGGCAACTGAAGACAGGATAGTCTCCTGGATGGTTCTGGAGGAAGTAGAGATTGAGCCCGACACGTTCGAGGCGTCCGGTGGTGTTGTATAGCACGCAATGTGATAGGGCCACTTTGGCTTCACCAGGAAGAAGAATCTTGGTTCTAGCAGCTAGAATTGGCAACGTGATGTGCAGCCCCAGATTCGTCATGGTAGATGAGGACCATTGTTGGCGTTTTCTCCCAAACGGAATAATATTAAAGATACTTATAAGCATTATCCCACCGGAGTTTTGAAAGCAATCTGGCGACTCAGCCAGCAGGCGATATGATGTCTCGCCTGCTTTGTACCACAGTAATATGCTCTGATCGGGACTCCTCAGCATTATTTCATGTTGAAGTCTGGTGAAGGCCTTCTCGAGACCTTCCCCGTACAAGATGGGCATGTTGATATCGAATAGACCCATCAAGCTGTAGGCACGATCCTCTTCCCTTGTTGTTTTCCTGCGAGCCGCCCAAAACATACGTTGGGCGACTGAAGCTTGCCGGAGGGCTTTCTTGCCGGTCAAATAATCTTCGGGAATCTTCGTTGTGAGGGATATCTGAGATGCCAGGCTGAGATATGTATGAGAGGGGTCTCGCTCAATTCTTTCATTCCCTGTGCCTATTTCTGGTCCAGACTCGGGGGACGGGGGATGTATATTCGTGTCTTCCAACCCATTGGGTACCGAATTAGAAAGAGATTTCTTCCCACAAAATCTGTAATTCGCCATGTATCCAATAGGATTCCAATCCCTAGCAAAGGATACCAGCTTCCGTGGAGCCAGTAATTCCTGCAGTGTCCAGCCACGCGTGAACCATCGACTGTCGCCAAACCCACGCAAACCGGCAGCCTCGTCTTCTGCCCCACCACTGCTGGGAGAAGAAGCGACGTCAACATCGAAAAGATACACATAACAGCACACAGCCCGTCGATACCAGACAAACATCGAATTGATTGCTTCAGACAGCTCCGCGCTACTGCGCTTGTCGATGCAGCACGTATCGACCCAAACCCACTGATAACCATCTCTCTGCGCCTGTCTACAACACATTTCAATCTTACGGAAGCCAGACTGTTGCTTTGCGGCGGCACGATGTTTGGGCTTAGCCATCGAGACGTAGGAGACTTCCTCGGGTCCCCAGACGTGTGAGAGGATGGCGTAGGGAGGGATGTTGTCGCCGATGAATGATTCGAGGGTGAGCGTTGTGACGGAGAGGAGATACATTTTGGCGATGTATTTTGAGATTTCTTCGATCCTCAGTTTTGCAAATTCTGAATATTAAGATACACACAGCGGACTGGAGTGTAGATAGTAAGCTCGAGGCCGTGTACTCGATATCGCTTTGGTCTCGAGGGAAGGAGCTTGTCAGTCTTTGCTTGGCCTGCTTCTAGAACATGCAAATATGGCCAATCAGCACTTAACACGTCCAGAGATTGTGGAGGGTACACAAAAGCGAAGGTTGGCTTGATTGGGTATTGTTGGTGTTGAGGATGAAAGATGCGGGACCAAACGGTTGAAGGCACGTGGCAGCGTAGGTCACGTTCTTAGATACCTAGGTATCACCGCTCGACTTTGCAGAAATGATTTCTTTCCCTATCGTTAATAGTAGTTGCTAAGACTTTGATACGGAAAGTTTCTTCGTACTAGTATAGATAACTATAAAGCGTCGATCGAATGAACCAGTCGAGAAATAAACGTGACCAAGAATGTCTTGGCGCCAGGGAGCCTCTCCTACCTTCGTCCCCGAATCCTGGTCCTTCATCAACATCGATCCTCAAACCTCATCGGCAAAGCACCTCTCGTTCTCTATTAACGTTTGTCCCTACGTGCCGAGAAACCCTGCGTGCTTCGTTTCTACAAGATCCGAAAGAATACATAGGGAAGAAAGTCCTCGCGGTGCCGAGATGTTGGCAGGTGAAGGAAAAGCACACAGGGTCCTCGGCGGTGGAACGGGTTAGTAGCTCTGAGAGATGGGAAGGGTTCCCGAGAGCGTTGATATTATCTGCATCTACGTCTGTCGACACTGAAAGAAAACTCTTAGGAAATTGAGGTTTGGACCTCTACTTTCTGATTGGTTTCTTTTAACGTGTTTGGGATAGTCGGATTGGGGACTATATCCATACATTGGTTCTTGTACAGTCTGCGCAGGCCCTGCGTGGACGGTGGGTACCCATTTTGGAACATCTAGTACCGCCTGGCTACAATTTCCTCACAAGTTTTGGCTGGAAATCCGTTACTTCCCGGCAGCCCTTTCGTGTATCTACAAGTGACCAATTGAGCTTCACGACTTACTGGATTCTATGGTTGCGAGGCGAGGTGCTACAATCTTTCGTTGGTGAAGGTGTACCATCGCAATTTTTAGTTTTATTGCAACTGCGTGCTGCAATTAGAACAATGGCCCCTATGGAAACGACCGTTCATAATCTCGATTTTGCTTGTCTAATTCTCGATCTATACTAAATGAAATACCACAGAACCTTGAAATTTAGGCCTCGATTATGCAAGGGGTCCGTTGGGCACTGATCATGTGACTGCGCATGCCACGTGTCTCTAGGCAGTGATATCACGGCAGCCCTTCTTCTAATCGTACAACTTCACCTTTAATCCCCCTCACTGCTTCTACCCCTCAGGCTCTTCACCGTTTCCAGTTCTTGTCACCTTCACTTCCTTTCTTGCCAACATCGGAAATGGAGAGCAACCGCAGTGAAAAGCGTAAAAACACAACTCCCGATGATTATCCTCACAAACGCCAAAAGGCCGACGACCAGTGTTTTGACGATGAGGCCGTCAACAAATATGAGCCTCCTGAACGTGCACGAAGAACGGGATACCCTTCCCAAGGAAACACCAGGCCTAGGATTTCTCAAACGGCACTACATGATTTATTGTTGCCTCGCAGCACTTATGAGCACGATGCCATAAAAGAAGATAGCATCAGGCTACTCTACTTACGACCTGGAAGTACGGATGACCCAATCAATTGCGACCTAAAAATATTCAATCGAGGTGGTGAATTACCGAAATATGAAGCACTGAGCTATTGCTGGGGATCTGAGCCAGCTGTTCACGATGTCCAAGTGCAGGGGAAATCGTTCTACACAGGCCCAAATCTGCATAGTGCCTTACGAAATTTGAGGCAGCACAACTCTACGACCATATTGTGGGTCGATGCCCTGTGCATTGACCAGACCAATGATCGAGAAAAGAATGAACAAGTTAGGAGAATGGCCGAAACCTACCAAAATGCTCAGACTGTGATCGCCTGGCTTGGAGAGAAGGACTCGGATAGCGATGATGCTATAGATTTTGTACCAAGACTCCTGGATCCAAGCTTCCTCAGCAACGACAATTGGCCCAGTACTTATGTACGCGGTTTTTATGCTCTCGCTCGTCTTCTGGACCGGCCTTGGTTTTCCCGAATTTGGATTCTCCAAGAAGTCGCCTACGCAAGGAATATCGTTCTGAACTGTGGAGATCATGAAGTACATTTCAATGACTTCATGGATGCTTGCAACATTCTTAAGTCAAAGTTGGGCACCATCAAGCACTTTCTTCAGAACACGCCTCTGTATGACTCGTATGGGCACCTATTGCATAATTTCCAGGACTCTAGCGCTGCAAGACTCTTCGATATGCTCGGCAACGTATTCATTCGTTCGAACACCGGAAAAGTGGTTGGGAGAAGATTGAGCTTAGAGTATCTTGTTTGCGATCTGGTTCCATTCCAAGCCACAGATCCTCGAGATAGACGTTTGCTCTCCTTGGACTGGCAAAAGATGCTGATATCCCATCTGGTTTTCAGCCTGACTATTTGAAGAGCGTGCTGGATGTCTACTCTCAATTTACTTCAGCATGCGCCAGGGCATCTGGTTCACTGGATATCATATGTAGACCATGGGCACCTAGGAAGAAGACCGTATGGCAAGACAGTTTTGTCGATCCCGAGCTACGCTTTCGAGTTCCATCCTGGATCCCTGTTCGGGGCGACCTGCCTTTCGGGGATCCCCAGTACAAGATCAAAAAGCGAGTAAATGCGGAAATCCTCGTTGGGAGTGCTAGAAAGAGGATTTATAATGCGCACAACAGCATACATGCTCAGGTACGCTTTGGTATTGATGACTTTACTGGAACATCTGACGGATCTATGAACGCGAAAGGTCTCATCCTCTGCAGAATTAGCGAGCTCTCAAATCGTATGCCTGACGGTTTCATTTTAAAAGAGGGCCTCGAGATGATCGGAGGCATTACTCGAGACGAGCATGGTAATCTCGAAGCCATGGAAGATTCGGTGTGGCGCACGCTATGCGCTAATCGTGACGAGAACGGAGACCCGCCACCATCAGTCTATCGGATCGCTGCACTTCACGTCTTGCAAACATCTCACAGCTTTTGCAGCATTGATACCGAGGAGATGCTGCAGGCCGGTACCCCAGAATATCAAAAGGAATTCCTCAAGCGTGTTCAAGCGGTTACATGGAATCGCCGCGTATTTCGCGCTCAGAAGCTGAATATCACAAATAGTACCGAGGGGACCTTTATCGGCTTCGTACCACGGGACTCTCGAAACGGAGACCATATTTGCATTCTGTTTGGCGTTAGTGTTCCAGTGGTGTTGCGCCATCATCAGAGAGAGATGACTTCATGCTGGCAACTGGTCGGTGAGGCATATGTTGATGGAAGGATGGATGGCGAGGAATTGTGCTCTTTGAGTAAAGAAGACCTTGCTTCCAAAACGGTCGAATTTCAGATTTGGTGAGAGTATACAACTACGTCATTCAAGCCCAGGGATGCGCCAGATCTTTCAGCAGGGTGAATTCAGTCTGCAGCACTTCTGCAGCACTTCTCATCACGCCGCTGCGAACCGGATTTCACAGATTTGAGTTGGGCAGTCTGGCCGCGACACAAAGACTGCTTGCTGATGACTTGCAGGCGAACCATAACTCATCTTCTTCTATTGCACTAGAATGCTACGAACATTAATTGTATCCAATTGTATTATACTGTATCCCATGGTGCCTCGCGTCAGCCACAGTTCTGAACAGCCACAAGCTTGTGATGATGGCATAAGTAACTTAAAATTACAACGTAATTATTAGAGGTAGTTTTACACTAATTAAAACCAGTTATTCTTTTTTTACTCGAGGTACTGATCCGCATGGCGATCTTGCATGAAATTGCGCGCCACAGCAGCCACAAGGCTGCTGGCAATTTCTAGTATAATAGTAAGGCCTTACAGCTAGGATAAGACTCCTTCATGTATATTAGGAATAGTAAGCGCTCGATGTTAGAGCTGTGATTAAGGAACTCTGATGCGCTATAAAAGGACACTGTTCACAAATCAGGCACGAGGGCGACGACGCGAAGGTAATTTTCCTATAGGAGGGTCTCAGAGTGTTTGGGAGTAGCTACAAAATACGACTTGTATATCAAAAATTAATGGTAGCGATGTGTGTACAGATTTTGAAATGCTTAAAGTCAAAGTACCTATTATTTTTTTCGGCACGGTGGGTTTCTCGGCACGCAGGGATAGACGTTACCAGCTTTTGCCTCATCTCGGCGTGCCTGGAGGTCTCGATGAACTCTAAGAAGTCTTGGTTCTGTGTAATCCCGAGTGCGGACGACGCCGCGATATGTCAGCTACATTCTGCCTGCTTATCTTCTTCCCGTGTCACTCTAAGCTTTTATCCTGTCTGTTTCTTTCGTATCTCTTCTGCTGAGGCTCTGCTCTGCCCTTGTCTGCTGCCTGTGTTCTGTTCTCTGACAGGTTGATGGTGGTGTGATGCGAAGAGGTCAGCCAAGCGGCCGCTCACTCGGTGAGCAAGTGCCTCAGCCTCCACAGGTGCGACAACCACCCTTCTCCTGCCTGTGTCTGCACGTTTGCCGGGCGTCTTTGGCGGAAAAATCTCTATTGTTACATGAGTGGCTGGCTTGTGTCGTCCATGAGTCTGCGCAGAGAACGAATTGATGCGTAGGTAGGTAGTGTTGGTCGTGATGAGGGCTAGCAGACGAGTAAAGGCTGCTGCAACTGAGGCTGTGCTCATCAGAGCCTCACCCCTCTTTCACAAATATACCCCTCTTCTCGCAGAGAGCTGTTTGGGCAATGGACTCTCGTTTTCTCTCCTGTCTGCAATTCTCGACATACAATACGAGCAATTCTCTGCGTAGAACCGAAATTCGCGGTGCGGCCCGGAACCGCCCCCAGACAACCCTCAGCGGCCAGATTACATCCCTCTGCCGGAAACCGGGATCAGTTGCACCTGCTCAGCTGAATCTTGATGCTCGAGGCAACGAGGCAGATTGGGAATGATTCTTTGTTCACCACGCGGACCGACACAGCCTCCGCCTCGGATGCGATACTTCTTCCTGACCACAATACATTCTTTACTTCCATTATTTGGTGCAGAGCCCTGTCACTTTCCGACCACCATGTACCATTGTGGTTCGCATTATCTCTATCATCATAGTTGAGTGAGAAAGCCTGACCATGGCCGCCTCGTCGTAGTCTTTTTCACCGGTCACCAAAACCGAACGCCCTTTTGCGTGCCCTTCACACCCTCTTCTCATAATCTGCCCTCAACAGTACCATCCTCACCGAAATCCCTGCTTCCATTACGTCGTCGCTTTTTCCATTATCTTCTCTCATGTCACGTTTCAGACTACATCGCAGCGGCGGCCGGGCGATGAAAGAAAGACAGACATTACTTCGTCGCCCCGCTGGTTTCAACTCCCCAACCACTCTTCCTTCACTTGCTTTATCCTCACTCGCTATCAGAAATTTTGATTCATTCTACGCTTTGTTCTAGAAGTTGGTGGCTTGAATACTTGACTCTCACTGCTAGCCTTATATCCGTAGCCTCATCATATCTTTCACGAATCGCTTGTTGTCCTGTGCTGCACTGAGAACCATGGCGAACGGGCACAAGAATCATGCTTCATCTAGCAAAGCAGTTGGCAGGAAGCTTTGCGACGACTGCGTGGAACACAAACCTCATCGTCAAAAGCACGGGAGGAAGTATTGTACCAGCCGTAAGTTTTTGAGATCGCATCCAAGCCGGAAGTATGCTGACCATTACAGACTCCTGCCCAGTACTACTTAAGGACGGACAACCATGTTGGGAATGGAAAAGTAGGGACGAGCCTCAATGTGAATATCGTCAGTAGATATCGGTCCTTCATTGCCTTGAGCGCAAGTTGATGATAATTCAGATCCGCTGCCACCACCACCCACAACCCCCGCAATCTTGAGCTGCGAGGCCGAACGCTGCGATGAACCCGCGTTAGCCGGTCTTATATACTGTGGACTCCGTATGTCTTCGCCATTTCTCCCTCAGTGCCCATAGCTAACACTCGTAGATTCATGCACGTTCCCGGTTTGTCGAAGCTTCGCAAGTCCTGCAGAGGGAAGAGACTTCTGCGACAATCGTACGCCTCGCCCCTAATGTCATTTCTGAGCTGTGTTGACCAAATCTTAGATAAATGCTCGGTGCCAACATGTCAATTTTTGAGAAAGAGAAATCGAGACGGGAATCGCCTTGTCATGGTTTATTTCTGCCGTCCCCGTAAGTCGTTTTAATAACCATCATCTCTGTAACTGCAGCTAACACACCACCAGACGAGTGTATGACCGACAACTGCCAAGCACTGAAAGTTCCAAGGAAGAACCATTGCAAGGATCGTATGTATAACCACCCAGATTCAGTAGACTATAATCTGATTATCCTTAGATTGCTGCACTGTGCCCAACTGCCCGTCAGCCCGTAACCCGGATCTAGGGACAAGCTGCCTTGTTCACCACAACGAGCAGGTCGGCATCGAAGCCGCCGCCCGGCGCGAAGCCGAGATCAAAGCCGAGATCAAAGCTGATCTCCGAGCACAAGCAGAAGCCGAAGCCATCAAACGAAATGAAGCTATTAAGCAACAAGAGATCCAAGACTCCATAATGGCTCGTAAGTTGGATAAAGAGCATCGAGAGCGCGAGGCGAACGAGAAAATCCTGAGAAGCCACAGAGCGAAGATGGAGGAAGACGAGGAGCGTAGAATCAAAGACGAGAAGAGACGAAGAGACGAAGAGGCTGCCGAACGGGAAAGAGAAAGGAGAGAATCGAACGAGCGAAAGAAATACCAGACTCAACGCCAGTGGGAGAAGTCGCCTCGAAGCAGCGGCTCGCACTTCTACGAGAAGCCGAGTGATCGTCCCGCCCATGGACATGCCAATGACATCCCCAGCTCTCCTCGAAACGGCGAGCCGTTCGTCGAAATCCCGCATCGCACTAGAACGAGACGAACGCCTGATAGTCATGACAATGAGGGCGGTAGAGGAGAGTACAGGCGTTCTGAGCGGGAGAGAAGGAGGAGCGGCGATAGCTATGTGCATGTCCACCAGGATGAGGATGACGACGAGGCGTATCATTCTGCCACCAATTCAAACGATCACGATCATGAAGATGGGTACTTGCACCCTTCTTCGGGGAAGAGAAGGGAGAGAGAGAGGAATGTCAAGAGTGGGAGGGGGTGGTGATGATGCACATTGCCTTTTGAGTTTGCTCGTTTCTCTTCTCTATGTTGGCTTGAATTCTTCCCAGTTATCTCCTGCCTCTTTCTAAGCTTTCTCCTGTTCTTGCTTGTCTTCTGTCTAGTCTATGCTGGGATACATCTATGTTTGTGGGAGCGAATTGATCAGGTTGGGAGGGACGCAATCGCAAGCGGGAAAAGGATAGAACGGCGGTGTTGTAGGATTTTGTATTCTGGGATTCCATTCCTTCCTTGGTATTTCTTCATGTAGTTTTCGCTTGGGCTTGGGCTTGGGTTGGCTGTCGTACTACGGCTTTGATGTGGTCTCTGGAGTGATCTGGGTCGGGATGGGAAGAAAAGGGGGTTTGGAATCAGGCTTGTGCTTCGAGTCACTGAAACGATGGCTAAAGGCCGATGGACTAGACAGCACTGGATCTCAGCGGGAAAAGCTGGACCAGGGAGTTTGACAGATTGTATGATTTGCTATGATAGGGAATATGTAGGCTTTTCTTGTATCGTTAGCGGGTAGCAAGCGGGTCGTTGTTTATTATTAGATTCATAACAAATTTGATTCTGTTTTATTGCGAAGTTGTGTTTTGCGCCTCTGGTGAAAATAGGTCTTGCTTCCTGTGGCCGGACTCTTGAGGGGGATGAACAACACGCCGCTCCCACCCCTCCTTTCCCCGGTACTCAAAATCACTTCTGTCCGCGCCCGGCCCATGACGGAGTCCTAGCTGAACCGATGTACTCCAAAATTTGCTGGCATGCTTTACGTGTTCCCCCGATGAAAGAATATGAGTATCCATACTCTTCTCTGCTTCGTTGGTCAACTCCTGCACCCGTTCGCGGCTCAGCTCTGCCTTTCAGTAAGAAACTTTGACGCAAAAATCTGCTGTCGAGTTGGGTAGTATTGTCATTTTGCCTCTCGCTCTGTTGTTTCCAGACGTCTTTTGGAGCTCATGCGCACTCATCCTTGCACTCGTCGACAAAGCTCTGGGGTACCAAGCTAATTAGGACTGATGCTTTGGCTCAGATCATGTCTCAGAGAATGATTAAGTGATTGGGTGGATGATTTGCACTGGCGGTTTATGTACTGTGGTGCAAGCACATGGATATATTTAGGGNAATTGGAGGAGAGGGATAGGGACGAAGGTGAGATCGGGTGGGATTTAGTAAGGGTTTGTGGTACGTGGGTTGTTGGTGATGCAGTGCTTGGATTCGGTTTCGGTTTGGGGATGAGTGAAAGCTCAAGATTTAATTTACTGTGATTGGAAATGTAATATTCCAGATCAGGACATATTCACGCTCGTGTCCTTCCTCGAGTATTTGCCATTCGATTGTCTAGCTGATGTCGCTTGATTTAGCTGAGAAATCCATATCATTCACATTCCGATTCAATGGACCATTTCGTATTCTTCTGTTTTACTTCTGGTCTGGACTTCATGTGATCATGGACTATATATGGATACCTGGTCAGGACACTAAAATTCTCTTCCCCTCATACTATTGTCACTGGAAAGATAGCACAGAGATATAGAAACTGGGTATCGCTACCTCGTCATCCATTCCAACCATTCGCCTTGACCAAACATCAGAACTGTATAAAGTTCTCATTAGTTCCCAGGAGATGTTAGAATGACGGAAGAGTGTTCGACTGGAAACATGCTGAAGGTGTGAGTTATTCTCGTTGTCATCCCACGGACTGTTAACATCCCACCCACCATTCATGTGTGCAATCCTCCCCAAACACCTCTTGTCACTTCGTCAGAGCATCGTTGAAAATACTGCCCTTGCAGTATCAGTTCCCGATTCCAAGTTATACTGTCTTCTCCGCAAGAATAGCCATTAGGGCCCCAGTGATCGAACCACTTCTGTATCCACACCATACTTCGAGTATTTCCGAAGTTTCTAATATTCACACATTATTAGCAGTGGAGGTGAAATGTGTTGTTTAGATACCCGTTTAGTATCCATACCCTTTCCAAGGCTAGGACCGGATCGGATCGGTGGAAAATTTCGTTTATCTTTCCAATTTTAAAATGCGGATTTCTGTTCAGTTTTCGTTGGGCTGCGTGGAATTCTGCGCTGGGAATGGCGTTGGATCGCCACAGTAGGCTAACCTAACAGATATTTACTTCACCATTTTTGAGTGTATTTTGAAATATCTTCAGTCGACTTCGTTTGAGAAAGGAGAGAAGGAGATGAAGACTAGAGAAAGGTATATTTAGACCTCGCTAAGAAGACATTGGTCTTGAGTAGCCTCTCACCAAATCTTGGTAGAGGAGATCAAGAGGCGCGGGACAAGTGCCCAAAAGGTGAGTGAGAGCAAATTCTACATATTCCATGGGTGTAGCTGAATTGCTGCAACATTGGTTGTAGGTGTTGGCGTATGCTTGTTGGTCAAAAGAGTTGGGGAAATTGGTTATTTGCCAGGATGATTCGACCGTTGCCATTGGCAAAGATCCTGTCAGATTGATAATTTCTCGCCTCCAAGTGTTATGGTAAAAGCGAAGGAGAGCTTCTCGACATCCCCTTCTCTCAGTCCTCGGGTGGTCTACCGTCAGCGACTCATCTTGGTTTAACTTACGAAATATTTCGATACGTTTATGTTTAGCACAGTGAGCCTGCTCAAAAAAGTTTTCGGAAAGCTGGCATTCGAAAAGTAGTCTCGCGATGTGATGTCTATCCCAGACCGGTTACCAGGGCTGAGAAAATCCAGCATAAGACGGGTGATGATCAAGCGGTCTAACTCTTGCGCTATGAAAACGATTCAAACATATTCGGGGATATGTCCATAAAAGGTGTGTGAGGTCATATTTGGCGTTCACCGCTAAAATCCTACATTAGGGAGGGGTCATTGAGGTTTCCTTCCATATACCGCAAATCTCGACCTACAGTCAGCACAAGGCCCCAGAGGTCTGCAAGCGCCATATGAGTACTCACATTGGATAATATCCATGAACATTTGGATCTTTCATGCTCTTCCTCACATCCGCCAGAAAAACCTCCAGCTCCTCCTGGGACCAGCCCAAGCCTCTTGTAAAAACAGCCATACTCAATCCCGCTAATCCAGTACTGAAATTCTCGTGCATCCACATCCCTGGGTACAGCAAATCAGCCATGCCTCCAAAATTCCAAGACCAAGAAATCAACCGCTCACCCAATTCCTTCAACTTCTTATCCTTCGGCCACCTATTCTGCGGCCATTTATACCTCACCTCCACTACATCCTCAAAGCCCGCCTCAATCAGCATGGTCTTATAGTCTTTCGCACTATCACATGGCCGACCGAGTTTGATAGTTCCTTCGAGGATCAGGTCGGACCATTTCTTGACGGCGCAGTCCTCAGAAAACGAGTAGTCGTTGTCTTCGATGGGGAAAGAGATGTCTTTTACTTCGAGCCAACCGCCGGGATTGAGATTACTGGTGAAGAAGGTGTGAGATGGTGAGGGATAAGAAGGTGAGAAGGGAAAATGGCAGGGGGGCTTACTCGAAGCATTGTTTGAAGCACCGCGGCCAGTCGGATACGCAGCCGACCATCATACGCATGTTGATGAAGTCAAATTTGTACTTGTACTCCCAGGGCTCCTCGATGTCGTCGATTTCGAACTGGCAATTTGGTGGTACGCTGATAATGTCAGTAAGGGAGGGAATGATAAAGCTTAATCCATGGGATGTGGTACAAAGTTGGTTGGATGGGACTTAGGTCGACACCTAGGACCTTGAGTAGAAGTCAGATCCAGATCCATTCGTTCGAAGCTGTGAGTGTCCCATACCTGGGTTTCTGGATGTTCGTCGGCTTGATAATGTTAGCGACTTATCTGACGTGGTATTCAGATGGCTCGTGGGGTCGTACCGAAGTCAATCGCCCATATTCCAGTCCCCGTTCCGAGATCTAGTACTCGATGGATCTTCTGGTCTTCTGGTATAGGCGCGATATATAACTTCCCACCTAGCGTCAGGTAATACATGTGATGTTGGAGATCTGGAATCCTCAATACCTATGTGCTGGAACAGGACAGCTCAGACCACGTACCTAAACGATCATTCTCCCCCTACGTTCCACAGAGTAAACACCATGCTGCAAGCGAGCTTTGAGACCGGAATCTTACCTCGTCATTTGGAAGAAGATATTCTATTATTTATTTCAGCCAAATTGCATCTCTAACGTTCGCGCATGAAATGTTCTTACTTCCATCTTTATACGCATGGTATGTCCTTCCATTCTCCTGTCTATATCTCAAGATACTTGAGCCGATGGACGTCGTAGAGCTCAGATCTTCATCGTCCTGCAGGTAGCCGTTAGCGCTTGATGGAGATACTGGAGAGGTGGTCCAGAACCTCTCCCAGTGCCGAATCAGCATCATCGAACTCATCGGCGACCTGCATATCCCATGTTACCATATTCCTGATCACAATGTGCCTGAAGAGGACAAACCTCCGATTGTGGTGGGTCAGCCATGGTTAACGAAACTCTCAAGGTATTGTAATCCGGGATTTCGTGTGTTCGCGGTGCAGTCAGGTGGAATTTTCAGAGGATGTTGAAATTGTGCGATCGTGGGGCACATTAAAAACGTGGAAGGCCGGGTCTCGTGTTAAAAATGCAGGCTTGTCATCCTCGTGAGCTGTATCGTTCTTGATAAAGTTTTTCGGGGTTCATCCTTCTTGGTACGGGCCGCAGGTCAACATCTCCATAAGCGATACGATTGGCTGTCAGACCCTGTAAACTCAATATACAGGGTCTTCGAGATACCTTACCCAGGCTGTTTGCAGCTGCCGCATGGCACTAAACCCCACGTACCTTGGGTTGTATCGGCCACGGCTATCGAATAGGAAGGAGGCTCCGATCCCTAGCCTTCTTGGAGACGGAAGAACTTCGTTGATACCGAGAGACTACATTCCTCTTTCTTCCACCTTTCAACCCAGACTACCGGTATCAAACTCTCCAGTGACCAGCATCTGATTTGCAATGAGTAGTTTGGCGGATTTGCTAGGCTTCCTGGCCAGTCACTGGATCCTTGCGACGTTCCTGGCTTTGGCGACATGGCACTCTGTGCGGGTCTTCCGAAGCTGGTATCGACTGCGACACTTTAAAGGCCCGACGATAGCGGCACTGACCCGGTTCTGGCTCGCGCGAAAGATTTCAGCTGGTGGCATGCATCATGACCTTCAGGCGGTGAACGAGAAGTATGGTAAGTTGTCTGCCGTGTACCGAGTCAAGCTTTTGAGTGAGACGGGATGCAAGGATTGATGACCGTTAGGATCGCTTGCTCGAGTTGGTCCTAATGACCTGGTCGCTGGGGACCCCGCGATTATCAAGAGGATGATGGCTGTGAGGTCGCCATACACAAGATCAGATGTATGTTGACATTTGACGAAATTTACAATCTCGAAATGAGATCATCGTTTCGATTGCCCAAATGACCACAGCTGATCTTCGTGAAGTGGTACGTCGGAGTTCGGTTCGACCCAGTGAAAGACAATGTTTCATCCGAGCGAGATGAGAAGAAACACAATGAGCTGAGAGCGATGATGGCTCCAGGGGTAAGCTTAATGCTCTGGCTATGTCTCAGAGATAATCTGATGATCAATCCAGTACTCCGGAAAAGAAAATGAGGACCTCGAAGGAACAATCGATCGCAACATTCACGTCTTGGTCAACCTGATTCGGACCAAATACCTATCAACCGAGACTGAAACCAAGCCTATGGACTTCGCTCGGAAAGCGCAATATCTCACACTGGATGTGATCTCCGATGCAGCATACCGAGAAGCCTTTGGGTATCTGAGGACGGATTCGGACATGTATGACTTCATTGCGACTGTCGAGAACGTGTTCTCGTCTGCTTTGATGGTCACGATTTTTCCTTGGCTCAACTGGGTGTTGCGTCTGAGTATTTTGAAGGCAGTCATGCCGTCCGACAAGGACCCTCTAGGTATGGGGAAGATTCTTGGGTATGATTTGCTTCCGAGTGAAATGATGAGAGTACTGACGAGACGTAGAATCACCAACGGTGTTGTTGCAAAGAGATTCGGTCCTGATAAGAAAGTCGAGAAAGACATGCTTGGGTCTTTTATTGCTCATGGACTTACTCAAGACCAAGCAGAATCGGAAACCGTGTTACAGATGTAAGCCTTCGCACCAGTCTCCGCCTCAATAATCAGATTTAACGTGACCAGTTTGGCTGGCTCGGATACCACAGCGACAGCCATGCGAGCAATAATGCTACACCTCGTCATGAGCCCTCGCGTCGTCGAGAAACTCCGCGCTGAAATCGACAGCCATGACATCTCCTCGCCTATCACCGACGCCGAAGCACGCAAGATGCCCTACCTGCAAGCCGTGATCAAAGAAGGTCTCCGCATATTCCCACCCGTGGTCGGTCTAATGTCCAAAGAAGTACCTCCAGGAGGCGATACCATCGACGGTGTTTTCATTCCTGGAGGAACCAAGATCGGGTATGGGATGTACGGTGTTTTCCACAACAAAGCGATGTGGGGTGATGATCCGGCTGTGTACAGGCCGGAGAGGTGGCTGGATAAGGATGAGGAGAAGTTGAGGGAGATGGACTCCACGCTCGATTTGGTGTTTGGGTATGGCAAGTGGAAGTGTCTGGGGAGTGTGGTGGCGTGGATGGAGTTGAATAAGTTGTTCGTTGAGGTATGTTCTACATAAGTGCTGGGAGTTGAGTTGATACTGACTTTGAAAAAATACAGCTTTTCCGACAATTTGATTTCAATGTGGTAAATCCGATGAAGCCGATGAGATCTGTATGCTACGGGCTATTTTTTCAGTCGGAGTTTTGGTTGACAGTGTACGGACGGGCCTAAAGGATGGTTTTAAGCATGCTGCGCGCAAGTAAGACTCGAGAGAACATGTACGCATATTACAAGTAGGGTAACATTTTCTTGAAATTAAGCACCGAATGAACAATTGAGAGTCGTGGCTGCCGCGAAATTGTGAAGTAATACGGATCTCAGTGCTTCCGAAAAAGCCTTGCTATATCAACAGTGAAACGAAACTGAACATGTACAAACTGACGCGATTTCTCCTGATCTCAGCCCGCTGAATCATCTACTTGGAGTCATTGCGGATTATGATGACAATGAAATCCCGATTTCATCGTTAACGAGAGATTATGATAAAATGTGGAATGTAAAGATGCAACCCGAGAGGCCAAGCTCGATGATTGAGGAGCTCAGGGGTTCTTGAAGATTGGCTACAGCGAGCCGTGGTTTGTTCCATAGCAACAGTCGTTCAAACGACAGCAACTAGACAAATGTGCAAATCATTTGATATTCAACAAGTATATCCACGCGGACTGTTCACGTTTTATATAGAAACGGAGTATGTAGCATCGTCGGTTCTAGCCCTATTACATCAACCGTCGTGCTGACGCCACGTCTGACGTCCGTGTTTCCTGGATTATCTACATATAGTATGAATGCATGATTCTTAAATTGTCGTTAAATGTCCCCAGAACACTTTTGTCTTAGCGCCTTAGAATTTTAGAGGTAATTGGCTACCCTTATACTTGTTGTACTGACCCGGCATGCCCTGCGGTTAATCTAAGACCCCTCCCTCCACCCATGTGAGGCCAATGAAGACCATCAAAAGTAGGAAGCGAAATGCTACAAAGCGCAATGATTAATTCCAAGTGTAGACTTTTCATTGCAGACATGGAACTCGACCAGTGAAACAAGCGTGCATTCTCCAGGTAATGGACGAGCAGTCCCCTATCGGTGAACCTGGGATCTGAAATCCAGATAGTTTGGAAGGCATGTGGAATTCGATGAGGATCGATGTGGATGTTCTCTCCTGGGTCAAAGATCAGCGAAACTAGACCGATAAGGAGGAAAGTGATGAGATCGATAGCAGGTCGGAATTGACAACGGATATTGTGGTGGATCCAATAGTGAACCCTTGCCTCTAGCTGTAGCTGACATGGGCGTTAGGGAAGTTAGGTTTCTACTCGCTGCTCAACATTTGAGTATTTTTTGCAAGATGGGTGGCGTAGCTGTGGAGGAATAAAGATCTGAGTAACATAAGGTTAAACTGAGGCTTTGAAATTGGTTTGTGGTTTGCAACGAGTAGTGATGTGACGGCTCGTACTTATGTCTGATGTGTACTCATTCCTCAAAACTCTTTTCTGGCGTCTGGAAAGTTTCAAGCCGTAGCCGGCGTAAGTATATACGAAGGTATTCTGCTTCGTGAAATGCAAGATCCTTTTAACATACAAATTCCCTACCATTTCTTTCCATGATCTACCACGCAGTACAGAACAATAATCAAAGAAACAATGTGGAGAGCTGGACTATTAGGAGATATTTGTATGATCGAACTCTATTTGCAGTAAAGAAAGCGATCTACCTGTGACATGAGACGGTGAACAAATCAGATGTAGTGTTACAGAGTTGACTGTAGATAATGGTAGCTGCGGGATGATTGCACCACATCATTGACAACAAAGCCAGGTATGACAACAGTTCTAAGCGAAACGCAACATCGTCGCCTCGCATCTCCTACTCCCTTCTGCCACATTTCTGGCTTTTCGTAAATCATCCAATTTAATCATATACAGCAAAAATGCGTCTGGAAGGTGTTGAATCGTTTCCAGGTGCCCGCATCAACCTTAAAATCCCACAGGTATTTTCCATCTGGGTTAATGTCTTGATTGTTAGCCTGAACAAGTCCAAATATATACTTACGGCAACCTCACGAGCAGTATGGATTTTTATCAGCCCCATGTATTCACTTTCACCCTTCATTCACCTTTTCCATAAAGGACTAAGGCTCGACTCTCTCGTAAAAACCAGCCCTACCACCCCAATGCACCACCAGATTCCCCACCCCCAAATTCCCCCGTCTTACCACCCCGCCAAGGCCCCTCCCGCTCATCCCCTCCCGTCAGCCACGCACCACGCACACACTGCATAACCACGCACGCAATACGATAGAATGCGAGGTTTCCCGTCTTGGAATTCGCTTCTGGGTCCAATTGCGCGGGTGATTGGTAGGTGACTAAGAAGGTAAATGCGAGGATGGGAGGGGTTATGCGGTTGGGGAGAGTGAGTGGATGGTGTTGGGATGGGAGGGGGATGGAGAGGGAAGGGAGAATGCGATGGATGGGAGATCTAGGGGGGATTTTTGTTACGATTTCGACAGGTTGAAGGGGCTAGATAGGGATCAATGCGAGGAGGGCGTGTGAGAGGGTACGACGGGATAGAGGTGGTTTGTTGAAGAATGGGATTTTGGTTGTGGAAAGTGGAAATTGGAACTGGTCCTAGAAATGTATATATAGATGGGAATGAGAAGTCAAGGTCGAAGTATGAAATTGTATGCAAGTATTTTGAGAATACGCAAGGTCTGCATTTCTGTCCTGCAGTGCTTTGTACCACGCACAAACGGTCGATCAAAATCGACATCTATCTTCGAGCGTTCAAATTCTCACTTTGAAATCTCTGTCAGAACAATCGAAGAAACGGAAACTTGCCCAAGATCTAAAGGGAGAAAGACGAAAACAAAAGCCAGAATGCCAGGCAGGAACTCGAACCCGGACAGCATCTGGCTGTACGACCCTTCACAAGCACTTGCGATCGTCTTCACGGTCATATATACCTTGCCATTGGTATGGCAGATCTATTTGACTGTTTTCAGGTATCGAGCCTGTTACTTTAGTGTCGTGATTGTGGGTGCTGCGTTTGAGGTTGGTGGATATATCAGTCGTGCTGTTAGTATCAAGCAGGAGGAAGAAATCGTGAGTCGCCTTTTCCAATTCCTCTTCCGCCCCAAAAGCCGGGGTTGTGTGATCATCGGCTGACACAATGCTGCGTGCGAACAGCCACCCTACGCGGTATCCTCCTCCCTCATAGTCCTCGCTCCTCTGTTCATCGCCGCTGGGAATTACCTCCTCCTCACTCGTCTCTGTACGCGAGTTCTGCCACCACATATCACGCATATCTATCGACTTCCATTGAGGAAATTGACGAGGATCTTTGTGACGTCGGATATTGTGACGTTGATGATTCAGGTTAGTGGGACGAGTATTGCGTCGAGTAATGATTGGAAGGGTGATATGGTGAGTTCTTGCTTCCGCTCTTCGTCTTTCCCACCACCGTGGTCCCGCCAGGCCTCTGGAACCAAAATCAAATATAGATAGTACGATGCGAAAATTTGGGGCGATTGCTGATGTGTGGTGGTACCAACGGATAGGTGCAAGTAGGCGAGAATGTTTTAATCGCAGGACTGGCCATTCAGTGTTTCAGTCTGGTGGTTTTCTTGACTGTTCTATGGAAATTCTGGGAACTGGCGAGGAGAGAGCAGAGAATTGACGCGGAGAATGGGTGGAGGAGGGTTGTGAGAGCAGTTGCGATCTCTTGTGTCTTGATCTTGGTGAGTCTGATCTCTCCTTTTTTCACCCCTCAATATTTCCCATCACGTTCTAAAATACCTGATCCTCGTCTTCGCCTTTCATTTCTTGACACAAATTGAGGATTATAGTAGATGCTGACACCATGCTAAAAGATCCGCTCCATCTATCGCCTGATAGAATTTGCACTCGGCATTTTCGGCTATCCGTTTACGCACGAATGGATGTTCTATGTTTTGGAAAGTGTGCCTATGGTGCCTGCTATATTGGTCTTTTGCGTCTGGCATCCGGCGGCTTATCTTGGTGGACGGAGGAGTGGTACGGTGAAGAGTAATGGCGATGAGATGGGACCAGTCAATGAGAGTGGCGAGATGGTCGTGTAGACTGAGATCCGTGAAGGAGTTTTGGTTGGAAAAGAAGGATCGAGAGTTGAGGTTGAAGCGTTGGTGTATTGTGCTGTCTTTAGTCGGTCTGAATTTGCTGGATGCGTTTTCTGAGTCTTGTCAATTGACTGAAATTATTCCTCTCTTTGAATATCAAAACTGTTCTGGTCTTCGGGTGTATGTCCCTCTGTTGACATGATGGTGTAAAAGCCGAGAGGAACTTGATCTACATATGGCAACGGAAGAGGGTGCTGATGCAGAATCAATGCTGACAACTCATTCTGCAACAGCTCACAGTGGTACAAAAATACCAAGATTTCTCCGTAGATGGTATGTTGAAAAGGCAAAAAGGCTGTGTCCTTCCTAATATGGTTCAATTGCTGACCTCGGCACTGCCCCGGGTACTTGTTTCTTCAGGTACCCGACGCACTTCGACATTGGTCTGCTCACTCAAGCATTGGGCATCATCGGATGCCCTGGAAATCGAACGGGAAAATTGATTTCTGCTCCTTTATCAAATAGGCAGGTCGGTCAACTGTCTATGGAAATATGACAGAGTCCAGAAAGTCTTCCTCACAAGAATAGAAATGCCAGAAGCTCTCCTCGCTAAATCTAGTCAAGTCCTAAAGCTTCGCGTCCTGGCCCTGTTCAACAAGCAGCCTGACAGCTTACCAGAAAGTCAAAAAGCTTGATCCACTACCGTATTCCCTAGTATCTGATTTGATCTATTACAATTAAGATTACGCACTACCGCTCGGCACTCAGCCCTTCAAAGATCCACAGCCACCAACCAGCATCTTCTCTGCGAGGGACACGTGACGCAGCATCCAAGTGGAGCCCAATCGGCCGAATCATGTCCCGCCCCTCTCATCAGCAAAAGCTTCGCTTCCAGCTTCCCATCACTTCATCGACACGGGCGGGCTTGACTCCGCCACACTCGGAACGACACTTGCATCTCAACCTTTGTCATCACTCGACCCTCACCATTCAAGGGAAAGTCAATGGTGCTCATCTCGTCGGGGGAGCAAAAAAGATGCATCCTAAACTCAACTCGTCATCCACATCTAATTTCAACACGGAATATCGCTCTCTTGTGGATGAGTTTAGGGCGTTCAAACAGGGAGCTTGTATTTCAGCCGAAGGCAGGATGAATGAGGAGGCTTTTTATTCGAATTGGGAGAGTCCGGGGTTTGGACCGGCTTCTGGTTCTGGTTCTAATTCTAATTCTAATGGGGAGTCGTCTGCTGGGACTGTTGTTTTGACGCCGAAGTCATCGGATGTGTCGAATTCGGAGTCGCCGGTTGGGGAGAGCGAGGGGAATGGAGCAATTGGGTCTGGACGCGAGATGACTTCGATGGAGAGGTCGAGGACGCACTCGTGTGGAGCGACGCCTGCTCTGAGGAAGGAGATGAGTTTGACTTTGGAGCAGGAAGAGCTTATGGAGGATGGGTTGCCGTCTCATAGGCCGAGGAAGGGGCATAAGAAGAGTAGAGGGGGGTGTTATAATTGTAAGAGGAGGAAGATAAAGGTTGGTTCTATTTACCTTATGCATTTAATGACGCCTCAGTCATCTCGTTTAGATTTGGTTCTACTTTTGCACATCAGAACTAACTTCCACACAGTGTCAAGAAAACCAACCAGCATGTCGCAATTGCACTCGGAAGAATCTGGACTGCAAATACCCAGCTCCAAAAACACTCTCGGCATTGCAGGGCTCGGCCCAGTACTCTGCTAGTCCGATCACGAGTGTGAACTTGCAGGTCACGCCGACAGTGTTCACATTGACGGACATGAGGCTCTTCCATCATTACCTGTTAGATGCGTATCCGCATTTGCCGGTTGGGAACGACACGGCTTGGTTATCACAAGTGCCGTTGGTGGCACATCACAACGAATACCTCATGCACGCCATTCTCGGTCTCGCAGCATCTCATCTCGAGCTTCTCACTGGCTCTGATCTCTCTGCCCAAGCCATCCACCACCGTGTCCTCGCCATAAAAGGTTCCAACAACGCGCTGCAACTCAAGTCCCGCACCGGCAGCGACGGCGATGCTCTTCTCGCCGCTTGCTACCTCCTCACTTTCCAATCATCTTACATGAAAGATGGTATCCACGAGTTCTTTCAGTTCGTGAGAGGATGTGCGTTGTTAAGTAACCAGTTGAGAGAAGAGAAGGTCCCTATGGCGTTCTTCCTAACGTCAAATGATCATTTCAGTTTCATGGAGAAGAGGCTGATAGATCTACCGGCGATTAATGAGGAGCTACTGGAGTGTGCGGAGAGGAGTCTGGGGGCGCTGCCGGGGTGTTTTGAAGTTCCTGTTCATGAGATCTTTTATACGGCGATGGTCGTTTGTCTTGAGGCTGTTAAAGTCTCGTCGTTACATGGTCAGTCATTCTCGTGTCTATTACCCCTTATATATCCTCTTTATCGCTTGGTCAGGAATAATAGAATATGCATACTGATGTCGTTCTCAGGCTACTTCAAATTCATCTTCATCTACCAATCCCTCAACCGTATGTCCAACGACCTCTTCCGCGACTTCATCGACCCCGAAAACGCCATCTCGCGCATCCTAATCGCGCACTTTCTCGCCATTCAGCTCATCATGTTACCTATTCTCGATCGGGAGTGGGCGGGGAGGACGAAGAATACGCCGGCGAGGATGAATCTGGCTTGGATGACAAGCATTTATGAGTCGAGTCCGAGGCATCTGAGGCATTTGGTGGAGTGGCCGCAGGCGGTGGCGGAGGCTGTTAGGGATGAATTGGCGGGGAAACAGTCGAATGTTCCGAGGGTGCCGATTTTGCAGAAGAAGGCGGGGTTTAGTAGGGATGTGGTGTATGGTGTTGATAGTGTTTCTAGAGGGGCGTTATTTGGAAGGTAGAGGAGTGGGAAATCATGATGAGAGAGATTTGCGTCATGGCTTGAATCCTTAAGTGAAAGACCCTGGGTCGAAACTATTGAGGCATTGAGGCATTGAGGTTCTGCAATTGCTTCCTCGGTATCGGTCGGTCAGGATTCAAGATGATGAGAGATCCCAGTTCTGTTAGGCCAGGCAGGTGCTCCCAGCAGGTTTTGGGTTAGCGTGCCTTCCGTTTCGGGCAGGAACAACACTCTCGCCTACCTGAGAGCCGCGGTTCCCACCTCAAAGCATTTCCGCGTCCCTCTCTTTTCACCTTGGAGAAATTACTCCCGCCTCGTCAATCTCGTATCTTCCTTCCTTCTTCTGCTTTCTTCTCTTCTCTCACAACCAATATATTGACGCTCACAGCACCCATCAGCCAGTAGTGTGGGTATAACATCTGGTCTCCTTACCGGAAATACTTGGAGGGCTCTTTCCAGCGTGTTTTGACGCGTTCAAGAATCAAGAATCGCACAAATGTCAAAGTGAGCCTACCTTTCTGTTTGATACTGCCTCTTGCAGTCTCCGAGATTAACAGCCCTTGTTTATAGCCCTCCTCACGACAATTCCAGCCATGGTGCTCCACAAGCAGGCTATCATGCTGTATTTCGACTTCCTGTCCCGAATGTCCCTCCTGCTCCCTCTCCGTATGGACAGCACGGAAATACTCCATTGACCCAGCATGTCTACTACACTCCTTACTCGGAGCATTGGACCCCAGGACAAGCGCCGTACGCCCCAATGCATGGATTTAACCAGCAGATGTACAGATCTTATGGTAGCAACGACCAAGCAGGAGGTCAATTTTCCCAGCCACAATATGGACAGTGGACGCCTGGCCCTACTGGTCCATATCTGACCTCTACGCATGCCGTTAACAGCACCGGTCAGTCCCAAAGTACTCTACCAGCAGGTACCCGAGGATACAATTGTCAACAGTACGATCACCGAGGATTGTATCAGAATGGCTATGCTCAAATTGGAAACTCCACAGTGACTGCTGCCCCTGGAACTCTGCAACAGACAGCTCAACAGTATCCCAGCCGAAATGCACAGCACCAAGTTCAATCTCAGTACATGTACCCTCAAACTTTCTTGATCACTGGAGCTTCGCAGAGCAAAGCATATCAAGAATATGGAATTAAAGATCGACAACAGCAATGCGTTCAGGAGAAAGTCCAAACTCCGCCAATACCCAGCTCTACTCTATCAAGAACCCAGGGCAGCGGGCAACAATCAAATCATCCTCAATCGGCCTTGTTGGGACTTCCACGGTCATCTTCACTCAGACACGGAGGCAGCAACGGGAAGACTACGGGCACCACCGAAAAGTACAATTCCCAGCGCCGACGGCACATGTAGATTATTGCTAATAATCTTGCTCTCCTAGGAAGTTTATGGACTATCGCTCGAACCCGAATGGTTTTAGCAGCACCCCTCCGAGACCGTCAAGCCCCGATGCAGCTGTCAGAAATCCTGATCCGACCAGCTTTCTCCCCGAACGCCCTCAGTCTCCAGTATCTTCGAGATCGTCCACTGGCAGTGGAAACATCATTTCCGCTTTCATCAGCTCCAACACAATCTCCGTGACGAATGCCTTCGAAACTCGTCAGAGCACCCATCCGATGAAGTACGAACCTGAGTCAACTATAGCTAAGGATGTACCTACCAGCATTTCAACTGCGAGCAACGCACAAGCCCAAAAGGCAATCATGAATACAGAGCAGGTAGCGAATATCGTAACCAGCCATCGAAAGCCAAGTCTCGAAGTCGTCAAGGAACAAGTGGCAGCCGCGAAAAGGCGTCTCGAAGATATTACTAACCGGAAGAAGAACGCCCTACCACGAAAGCCGGAGGAGATGAAGGTCAAGCCTGAGCACTCTCCAGAATCAAAGGAGACCCCCTCGTTCAAGCCTGAGACTGCACAAAATGCTCAACCAGTTCACTCTCAGCACAAGAAGGAGAATGTCATCCCAAGTTCTGATCAAGCCAAGACGGGGGCTACGACCAGCATACCCAGGACTGCTCTATGCCATCTGCCCGAAAAGACGGTGGTTATCAAGGACACAAGAGCTGATGTGAAATCTGAGATGGGTACTTCACTACCTACTACGGCGCGAATTGCTTCTACCGAGAATGCCACGAAGAGTGCAGTTCAGCCAACAGTCGTCTTCCTCCGACCCGGCAAGATTAATGTTGAGGCTCGAAGTTCGAATGGAGTAAAAAAACCAGCAAAATTTGTTGAAAGGTCAGCCAACTCAATTCATGTGACGGCACAAAATGGTTCCCAGAAATGTGGCCAGCAAGAATCGCTTGGTCTGAAGTACCTGAGCTCTGTATCTCCAGAAGAGCATATGGATCAGAAGCCACATAATTTACCACTTTTGGCGCCCGAAGGACCGAAGGGCAGCTTGGCTATATATCGCCAGGGCGGCCTGATCAAGCCAGAGCCTGTGAGTTCTCCCAGTCCTTCGCCTTTCTCAGAACGACATCGCTGATCATTCCTGTCAGGCGCCTACTGTCACAGATCAGCTTTCGACAGTTATTTCTTCCGCTAATGGTCCTTCGCAACAGCGTGTGACTGTACTGTCCAGACCAAACCGAGATTCTAGACCAAGCTTGGAGGTAGAATCATCACCAATTGCTCCACGAAACACCCGTCGACATTTTACGGCCTCAGTAACACATAATACTGCTAAGATTGATCCAGACCTTGAAGACTTCCTTGCAGGCACTTCACAAATTGAATACCAGTCAGACGATCCTGATATGCACGACTTCCTTGTTGCTACCTCAAATCCAAAGGCCAATCTAGACCACTCGCATGTTCCTGATCTGCAAGAATTCTTGGGTGCGACCTCCGTACCCGGGACAGATCCAGTTGATGCCGAGACATCGCACCCATCCCACAAAAGCTCTTCTTTGGGCCGCTTCTTTGTACACATACCTCCATCTTGTTGTCGGTACTCTTGCTGACAGAACTTTAGAAAAAACCTTTTGTAGAAGCTGCATTGGGCAAACCTGCTCCCAAAAAGATCCAGATTGCAAGTGTAAAGATGCGTCCAGGATTCGAAGCTGCTAACGCTGGGAAGAACGTGGAAGAAGAGATGACAAGGCCCATGGATCCACCAAGTCCTCTCGAGGAGGGTCAGATCCTTGAGTCTGACGAGACTTTACTTCCATACGATTACACATCAACCGACAAACCGAAGGTTCCTCGTCCTTCACTTGCTCGTGCGGCCAGTCAGCCTGTTCGGACTGGCACGCTTTCGTACGATGAACCACCACCAAGGCGTCGCAAGCGAAAATCCTCTGACCTATCGCTCTGGTCCCCGCCTACCTTCTCAACGCCAGTGGTGATAACCACTCAAGCTACAACCTATTCTCCTGCAAGAGCTCCATCCGACTCGATTCCATCATCACCACCCGTGCTCAAGAAGGAACTTAAATCCAAGGTGGAAACTTCCCTTACTGTTCCATCTGATGTTCCTTCCGACCTGGATGTGGAAGATACAATTGTAGTAGATTGCTCGGCATGGCGTCGAAAGATCGCTGTAGAGGACACGCCGGATGAGTTGCCCGGCCCTCGACCCAGAAAGAAGCGTCTTGTTCGCCGGTCCGACATCAAGTCTACTCTGATCAACTCTGTGGAGGAGGATGATGTTTCTGACGACTCGATCGTGGTGAGGAAGGTCTCAGCACGCCATCGATCTTCGGGTAAACCACAATCTACTCCCACCGAGAAGGTGATGCGATATGCCTCCGAGGACGAAATGAAGCTGTTGACATCTTCCATCAAAGATGCTCAGTTCGAGGCTAGAACAGAAGCAAGTTACGATAAGCCTGATTCCTACGAGGAATGCGTCTCGAAGTCGAACTGGCAACCATACGAGTGTTTCGAATGTAGTCAGAAGTGGTCGCAAAATTCCGAACTGACCAAGCATTTGGAAATTCGACATTCGATCATCCTACCTAGGAAGTTCAAGGCTTGGCAGTGCTTCTTCCCGGAGTGTCCGAAGGGCTTTTGTGATAGGACTGGGGCTTTGAAGCATGCAAGGACTCACTTTAAGAAGGCGTAGTGTCGGCGATACTTCTATGTTTGGGCTTCTATGTGTGGACTATTAATAGAGGGAGCATCAAATGTGGAGAAAAGGAGTTTGTGTGGACTTGGTAATGCTTCAACTGATGTTCAGTTGTTTATTTGTTTTGCTTTTGCTGTATTGTCTTGAAGTACCGCGCAAAAGGCCAGCGGACCTGCTCGCTCTTGACCCTGAGGATATTGATATTTCGGATGATTACAAAGATCAAATTCCAAGATCCGTTGTACTCTGTGTGTATAGTAGTATGAAGTGGTCGATTTGGCTCAGACACCTGCGACGCCGGCGATGTGACAAATGAGCTTGAAGACGTCACATTGACTTTTCTAGAAGGTGACTTGACGTGCATACCCGTGACTTGTCTTCTGGTAATCGTATTGAGATATGTCATTTACCAGCTGCAGAATTTCAAAATAAATACCCTCGACACCTGGAATGACGTTCGCTTGGTATCGAAGAATTGCAGATGAAATTCTCAAGCCTGGTGGCAGCAGCCAGGTGTTAGTGACGAGTTCAGCGCGCGTGTCGAGCGGAGTGGAGAGAGGAGAGGATTGAGTTGTTGTGTAGCATTTAACAAGAATACATGAGCGTATCGTGAAGACAGATTTTCGGGTCAGAAAGAAGAAGGCTCAATGCCATGTCCATGGATCTCAATAACCTCGAGAGTTTCAGAGATGCAGTGGGCCAAAAGACAACCACAAGTCAGCATCGCCAAAACACAGGCCAACGAACAACTAATCCTTTCGCGGTCAAAACACCTGCCATCCTTATTTCAGAAGTACAAGTATACGTTATTGATGAGGAAGCATGAAGCCAGCCTTCGTAATCACGATCTCTCCCGCACTTGGCATTCAAGGCCTCCAATTTCTGAATCCTAGAGAAACGTCTCAACCAGCCCACCCAACAGCAACGCCGCCTGTTGCGCACGTTGCAGCTCTGTTGATACATTCAGCCCTACATCTAAGAATAGAAATTATCATGTCCGTGACAGCTTCCAGCAAAAACTTATTGTTGTGGCTTGAGCCCATCGCTCTTGGCCCAGGTAGGATTACTCCGACTGTGCCAAGGGGTGCGGGCATTGGAGCGTTTGTGGCTGGCGATGCAGAGGTATATGTAAGATGGCTTGAAAACTCGTGGAAAAGGTATAGATTGTTCTTGGAAATTACCAAGGTATACGTGGACCTGGATACGTAGTTGATTCTTGCTTTTTGGAAGGATACTTCCATATCAAACGTGGGGTTGGGTATGAAGTATATTATGGCTGCACTTGCGACTATATGAGATCAACAGTATTATATTCTGGTATTCCGGAGCTATTTCGTCCTGGCAGTTGGATCTACAAGTTTTCAAAGAGATATCCCAACATCAAAATGAGTCTCAAGAATGTCATTGTCGCTGGCGTAAGTACTACCCCATGGTCCCCATTTCGCACTACACTGACCTCTTGATTCTGACAATTCACAGGCCAGCGGCACAATCGGGACTCCCATTGTTACCGCGCTCCTCGCTTCCAGGAAATTTAACGTTGCAGCACTGTCTCGCCCGGATTCAAAGTCCACCTTTCCCGCAGGCGTGACAGTCAAGCGAGGCGACCTCTCATCTCGCCCGTCACTGATCGCAGCCCTCCAAGGCCAAGAGGTCGTCATCTGTACTCTTAACGACGAAGCTGCTCAGTTCCAAGGAGAGTTAGTAGAAGCTGCTTACGAAGCAGGAGTCAAGCAGTACATGCCTAATGAGTGGGCTAGCCACGACATGACTGTCGAGGGGACGCCGATGGAGGAGGTGTATGAGGGCAAAAGAGCTATTGTCAGGTTGCTAGATGAGAAGGTGAAATTGGCTGAGCAGGAGGGTAGAGAGTTCAGCTGGACAGGGTTGAATACGGGTGTATTCTTTGACTGGTAGGCCACCCCTTCGAAACCTTGCACTCTGTCCCATGAAATTTGAGAGTATTGATAAAACTTAGGGCGCTTCAAACGTCTTTCCTTGACATCTCTCTCCCTCCAGCCCAAAGCGCCAAAATCTGGGATTCTGGCACAGCTAAATTCAGTGCCACGACCCTCTCAACAGTTGGTCGCGCCGTGGTTTCCATCCTTTCCACCGCTCAAGAACAGACTCGTAACAAGCTGGTCGAGATAGAGTCTCTCTCCACCAGTCAGAACGAAATCGTCGCTGCGCTTGAGAAAGCTACTGGTAAGGAGTGGAAAATCGAGAAGACGAGTATGGATGAGCAATTGGGTCATGCAGGCGCAAGTCTGGAGAAGGGCGAGTTTCTGGAGGCGTTTTATGTTTGGATTAGGGCTTGGGTGTTTTCTGGAAAGGAGGGAGCGAGATTGGTGAAGGCCGAGGAAGGGAATCAGCTGTTGGGTGTTGGTGGGGAGAGTATGGAGGAGGTTGTTGCGAAGGTCATCCGAGGGGAGGAGGTTTAGGATTATGGAAGTGAGTCTATGGAAAAGGAATAGTATCTTGACCATTTTTTTCATGAGTTTAGCTTATTCATCTTGTTGAAAACAAGGAAGAGATGTGACCATCATGCTTCCCAACAGGCAGTCGAACTTGAGACCCTTCTAAGCAAACTCGTCACAAGATACGTTGGTGATTCCATTGACGACCAGCACATCTTCTCATACCAGGTGTCCTTGGCGTACTGTCCTTCTTTCCGCCCTCAGTTGTTGGTATCAATCAGCGCATCATTAAATCCGAAAACTCCATTCGCGTCCGGATCTGTAAGCGAGACAATGGAAAATGGTTCCGCGACGGCTCACATCCATTTCTCAGATCATCATCGAAACGCAGAAACGTGAACTTGAAATACCTCTCGGGCTTCGGAATCAACGGTCTCGGCCTCGCGACTATCTCTTGAATGAATGGTGCGAATGGACATGCTGTCCCAATGGGGGCCATCCGAATCAGCCAATGAGCTTATTGATGTCACATGCTCGCCTGTATCTGCTGACAAACACTACGTGATTTGCAATCACTTCACTTCAAGGTCCGACATAATGTGCTTCATGCAACAAATTTGTTTACGTCGGAGGGTTTGTGGTGGGTCCGCCGAGTCTTGTTCTCCATGATTAATTATAAAGTCCGGGGATGACCTCGCAGAGGCTCGACCGGTCATTTCAATTCCAGCACAGACTTTTCGAGCAACACACGGGATCATCTCTCGCTCACCAATCGAATCATCAATCGAAGCTATGTCGAACTTCGCAGCTGTAATACCTGAAGCTAAAGCTCCGTTAATCGTACAGGATGTCGGCCTCTATAGTCCTGGACCTCATGAGCTTGTCATCAAGAACGAGGTGATCGCGTTCAATCCGGTGGAGTATAAAATGGCAAAGCTTGCTCTCTTTCCTATGCAATATCCGGCGATCATCGGTTCATCGTTCGGTGGTACCGTCCATTCTGTCGGATCCGAGGTCACTATTTTCAAAGTCGGTGACAAGGTTGCCGCTGCGAAAGGCTCCAAGGCCGTCGGGAACCAATACGGATCTTTCCAACAATATGTGGTTGCAGATGAAATGTTTACCAGCAAAGTACCTACGAATGTCGATGTGGAGATTTCAGCCAGCTTAACCGGCAACTTGCCCACAATTGTTGGTCTGTTCACTGGCCGCGCTGGGCTTGAGAAGCCAAATCTGGAAGATGCGGTAGTTGTGAGAAACAAGAAGGTTTTAATTTATGGTGGATCGTCCAGCGTCGGGTATCTTTCTGTGCAATACGTCTCCCAGGCTGGATACACGGTGGTCACTACGTCGTCCCCAAAGAACCACGAGGTAGTGTCGAAACTTGGAGCAGCTAAAGTCATCGATCATACGCAAGCGAAAGAAGATCTCATCAAAGCTCTCATCAACGAAGGTCCGTTCGACTTGGTTGTTGACACTATCGCTACTGCGCCATCAACAGCTATTTCTGGAGCTGTGGTTGCTGCCCAAGGTGGAGGGAAGCTATACGCCACACTCCCTCCATTTGGTCCTGAAACCCTTCCTACGAATGTGACTCGAGTCTATCAACCTTGGTCAACTCCACTGTTTGAGCCAGGAAATGAGGATTTGCCACAATGGGCATTCCATGAATATCTCACTAGTGGTCTTGCCAGTGGAAAGATTGTCCCATTGCCTATTCAGAAGGTCGATGGTGGATTGAAGAACGTGAATGTGGCGTTAGATTTGCTGGAAAAGGGAGTCAGTGGTGTGAAACTTGTCCTTGACCCCTGGGCTTGAGCAAATAGGTCAAGGCTGCGAGAGAAGGATGTAATAGATATATTCATAAGAACATCAATGGAAGATGAATGGAAGCATTGGCCCGAGACTGTTTAGCAAATGTAGAACCCTCGCTCCTTCCATTCCCCCATGAAACCCTCCCCATCCATCAAGCCATGAACGTAAGCGCCACCAATAACCTGGAACTTCTCCTCCAGATCATCACCTTGGACTGGTCTAAGCACGATAGGGACTTTGGCTCCGTCCAAGACTACCAGTATATCCCCTGGCTCCGATTTGGTGGGTATCATGGAGAAGTGCTTCGAGTCTGTAAGACAAAATCGCCAGTCTTTCAGCATCCTAATTATCATGCGGTAGCACCGCAGATCCGAGAGGTCATTTCGGCCAAATACTTCATCCTCGTCCGTTGTATTGCGAGCCTGTTCTGCCTTCTCTCGAACTGTATGAAGTGCGGCTTGATCAGCAGCAATGTCTTCATCGCTTAGCCTAGCCATACGTTTTACGCCTGGCCCTTGGCAGTCTGCTGCAATAGATCGCCAGAATGCTTGAAATGGGTCTTCGCCTGTTGGTGCATATTTGTTGTCTGTGAATCCTGTCTTCGCCCACCAATCCATCATCGTCTCGTACTCAGCTGGACTGCTCCATATTCCGTGGTAGTCGCGCTTCAAGACATGAAAAGTATCTTTATCACTGGTTATTGTCGAAATGAAGTATCCTTTCAGAAAAAGGTTCCCAAAAGGATCAACTTGAACTGGGACTGTGCATTTTGCTCGACCCGCACCAAAGATTCTTCTTTGCGCAAACAAGAACTTGCTCTGCCCAAGCGATGTGAAATCGGGTACCCAGCTGGGAAGATCCGGTCTCCGTTCAGGACTGCCAAAACTTTGCCACTGACTTTGGCATATGAGATCGAGGTTCTCGTCGTGATTTATCAGCCTTGCGGCTACGTCTGTGAAGACGACATTGATATCCTTGGAATAATCTGCACTCATTCCCAAATCGTTCGATGTCAGACCCAACAGCCCAAATACTTTGTCGCGAGGATCTGTCGCAAGGGTCGATCGAAACCTCGACAGTACATCGACTAGACTGGAACCAGGCTCGTCAATATTTTGACGGCAGAGCTCACGTTGAGTCTTAATGATTTGGGCGGTCGAGAAGGACGAAGTTATGGTGATTGGCGTGCCGTGGCTGAAAGAATGGTGGTACGCGTCCGTGTGATGTCTCCCCATTCTCAAGAGGGACTCGACAACGCTCCAGTCAAGGGACCGTCTCTCTGAAGTGAGCAAGACTTTGGGAGCAAGTGAGATCTCCTGCATAATCCATACTCTCTTCCAAATGGAGTTCTGGACCAAAAGCTGTTTCAGTGCGTCCCAGTCTTCTTGCGTCAAATCGTAAAGAATCTTTGGTTTAGATTCGGAGTGTTGGCGTCTGAAGTCCCATTCCCAGGGATTCCCTTCGTATCCGAGACTTTCAATATCACATCCTTCCATCTTCGCCAAGAGTGTCATGGCACGACTCAGGACACTGCCTTCATCCCGTCCCAACCAGACGAGTCCCGATTGGCAATTCGAGTAGATTTGGCGCATGAGTCCTACCTGATATCGTCGCTCATTGTTGTTTCCTTGGTCGATGCACAAAGCATCAACCCACAGCACTCTTGGCTTGTCGGGATATCTTAAGCATCGCAGTGCTTCATCGAGCCGTGGTGTTATAAGGAATGGAATATTGTCCAGCTTTATAGATGCTGTAAACTTTGGCTCGCCCCATACGTAGGACAGAGCTTCGTAGGATTCGTGGTCATTGAAAGATGCTATTCGCAGTTGGCATTCCAACTGAGATGCATCTTCCGTTGATGGGAGAAGAACGAGAAGACGAAACTGCCCCATGTCCGGATTTAGAGTACTGTAGATAGATGATTGAGGAGTCAACTCGATCAAATCATCCCCCAGCTGGCTCGGAAGAACATCTTTAGCATCAACCTGAGTTTCCATTAATGGCGGGAGAAGACCACCCACGACCAGGTGTGGGTCCTCGCTTATTCCATCTTCTGTTTTATCCATATTTTGTTGGTATCCGAATACCTTGGAACTGGTTGAGAGGTAGGAACGCCACCTAGACGACTTGATTAGATTTGAAGGTCAAACGGAAAATCGGAGGGAAACAATTGTGGGATATGCAAGATATCGTGTTAGCGCAACTCCTTCACAAACGTAAGCTATTTTCATTGGTCCTGGCGTTGCGATCTTGTAGCTTATGCAGAGCCAAGCGATACGTGCCTCATGTAAGCCTCGACAATATGCGTGTGGGGTCGGAATTCATTCACGCTGGACCGGACTTCTGGATTGTCCGAGAAAGATGAAATGAAATCTCTTTGTGAGTAACAATCTTTCAATTGTTCAGTAACACTGAAGAACAAGGCTTTGTTGGTCACTGTAGCTTCCCAAAACAATGGCTATTCCTAGTGAGCAACAACCCCGTGTGGCAAAACATTGAACAAACACTACTGGCTAAGGGATCATAAAAGCGAACCGCCGTCACCATTTATCCATATATACAAGCCTAAAAAGTATTTGTTTCCACCACAAATACTACAGTTCCAAGCCCAAAAAAACCGATCGAGAACACAAAATTCAGAATGTCATCTAAATTATTCGACTTGCTTGTCTCCGACGATGAGTTTGACGACAGACCTCAAAAGACAGTCAAAAGTGAAAGGAAAACTTTATCTGCGCGCGAAAAGAACCAGGGTAAAAGTTATTCTGCCAGAGACAAGAACAAGAAAGCCGCCACAGCCAAGTTCGAGCGGGACGAAAAGGGCTCGCAAGCTGAGTTGACGGGACTCCAAGCAAATTCTGATATCGACTCAGACAGCGAGGCAGAGAACCAAGACAAAGATAAAGCTGAAGCCTCGTCTGCCATAGACAAGAAGGTGAAGAAGACTGGCGCAGATAAGTTCACGCGAGGATCGCGCGAAAAGATGACGACCAAGCAGAAGCGGCAAGCCAAGAAGGCTGCTGCGACTGCGGAGAAGAAGGCAATGAAAGCTGCTTCGGTACAAAAGAAGGCGGCAGAAATGGACAGTTCATGGTCCTTGGCAAATACGAGAGTATGTTGACTAAAAGACTTGGTGGAGATTTTCAGGGGCAAGTTCCTTGCATTGTCACATACGCGAAGAAAATTTGATTGTTCACCCCCAGCAGCACCCTTCATACTTGCCTTATTAGACTACCTAGTGATCGTGAAAAATGCACTCAAATCAAAATGGATGATGATGAAGTATCCAATAGTGACATGTTTGGAATAGGACCGACATAATTACTAGGTGTTCAGCTGTGCCTCTAATAGAGATAGAACCCTCGGCAGCTGTTCAAGGTGGCTGGACTCAGGGAATAAATAGCAAGAAAGATATCTGTTGACGAAGACCCATGAGATTTACAACTGTCAAAATGAACGTCTTTCACTGTTGCCAATGCTTTGGTGATTGTTGCCATCCTGTCATCGTCACCAAAGATCTGTCGGGACAGCTTTACTCGCAAAACTATGGACGGAAGCACACGATCTCAGTTGCTCGTGGTATATTCCGGCCCTGTGCTTTGAGGGAAAATAGCATAAGCGAGTTGTGTCTACTCCGATACTACTCACTCCTGCCAGTTCTTTTTGGGCGGAGCTTACAGCTTGTAGATGCGCGTGCCTACATTGCTTGGTCTCTATATGCTCGACTTGTTCAATTTTAGTATTGACGCTAGAATATTCAATGCCTGGAAGAGGTGAAACCAGATCCTGGGAACACCACACCAAGCAAGTGACTCTTGACGACGATTCCATTCATTGAACTACTCGGAGCCAGTTTCTACGCCTTTAAGTTGAGTCTGATTCCAGACCTTAAGATTCTCAACGTCTAGACATCTGGATACACAAACAAGTTTCTGAGAAGAATCCAGTTTGGACCGGTTTGACGAGCAATAAACATGCTTGGAGGAGAATGAAAGCTAATGGCTGCTCAAACACGGAAATAAAAGGACGTACTTGCGAGCTTGACATGCCAGCCTTTTTCTTCCCAGAGACTCATTTGAACAGCTTAGTGCTGTTGAAAATCTGACCGTGAGATTCTTCATGACAACAAGTGACAAACTACTCTGCCTTCCGGCGGCACCGAATTCAGGTTTCTGTACGGTTTTACGAAAGTGATGCAGAGCAAGCTTTCTACTGAAGGTGATTACATTAATCAGATTCAAACCAGATTCGAAATTGTGAAATGCTTCCAGAATCTGTAAAGACTTTTTCATACCTTTGGCGTATTTTGGACCGGAACTTTTCATGAAAAGTAATGTCACTTATATACCGACAAAGCCTATAGCATTGATGAGGGACTATTTATGTAGAGAGTTGACTCAAATTTGGGACTCACTGACTATGCCCTTGAGTATACAACGATTGAAGCTGATGAAAATGCTCGATTTCTAGTTATAAAAGGCTAACGTAGATAATGGGAGAGAAACTAATCTTTAACAGAAACCTGTTCGACAAAGTAAGACGTGCGACGACGTAGACTGGCGAACATTCTTAAACGTGGACTGTGGAAAGCAATGATATTGGAGCCGACAAGTATGGGAGAACGAAAAATGGGATAACTGATGAAGAAGAAGCTCGAGTGACTATGAAGGGATGGCAGAGCTTTCAGCAGTATGCAATTGCCAGGCTCGATCCAATTGTCACTTACATATCCCATGTCGGTATTTCAGTTTTCCACCATCTACATCAACAAAGCGTTGCCATACCCAGCGACACCGGAGAGGAATCTCCTTCTCATCTCGCTACTCACTCCGAACTCCTCCTTACGGTGGCATCGTAGAAGAAGAGCGCGAGATATATTTTTCAGGCACCATACCTTCGTCGCGGTAGCATGACTTTGAAAGCGGGAGAAGACTCCCTTTTCCGCCACCCTAGATGTTCATCACAAACGAGTGCGGTGAAGCGTTTCAAAAAATGTAAGAACATTTAAATCGTACACAAGACAGGAGAATTCAAACCGATGTGAGTGAAGTAGAGAAGATTTGGAGTATTACGCTCTGAGTGTGATTTGTGATACAGATGAAGGAAGTGACTTATGGCTGTGGAAGCGGGGTGAAGCTTGAGTGATGAAGGGTGTGAGGAGTTATACAAGAAAATGCTATGAGAAGCCCACATCAATCGGCAAGGCTTTTTGTGTTTGCAGTACATATTCCATCGTTTGAATTCTTAGGAACGTTTTTAAAGGATTTAGTTCACCACTCGGTCTTTATGATACGAGCTTGAGGAAAGGAATCACCCCTGCCGAGAGAAATCCCATATTCTGAAATGACTTAAAGGTTGCTGAAGATGAAGTGGTAAGAGAGGCAAGCGTTGCCGAAGATGAGGTGGTAAGAGAGGCAAAGGCCGCGGAGGATGTTGGTGAAGAGTGCGATTGAATGCAATAATTCTAATTCATACACTATCCAAGAATGCCTTTTTGGCGATGCTCAAATTGAATTCCGACCCTTATATCATAACTCATCTACAACTTCGCGGTCATCTTCTCGCCCTTGTGGATCCATGCTACGGCATCACCAACCAACTCGTCAACAACGGCCTTTGCGCTCTTCTTCTCATTTACAACAGCGGCGGCCTTGCCCATAAGGAAGGGGCGGGCGTTGTCCATGGTCTGTGACAAGTTAGTAATTAGTATTTAACATGATGAAGGGAAGGACATACCTCATCATCAATATCATCACCCAAAGTCTCGAAATCATGCTCGACGGGAATAACACCCTTGCCAGTGAGCTCCTTGATCTCCGCAGCGCGGTTGTTCTCCCAGTTCGAGATATAAGCGTTGTTCCGTACCCTCAATGGTCTTCCGGTGAAGATAATCGTGCGGACATTGTCATCATGGCCAGCCGTTCTCACGGCTTCTTGGTGGGCCTTGGGAGCACCAGCCTCATCAGTCAAGATGAAACGGGTACCAACCCAAACGGCGCTGGCGCCGAGCATAAGAGCAGCGGCGACAGTTTGGCCGTTGTAGATACCGCCAGCAGCAATAACTTGTACGGGTTGTGCAGTCATTGGGCTCGTCTTGCCCTTGACGAGCTCCACAACTGCCGGGATCAAGACAGTGGTGGGGACATCGCCAGTGTGTCCACCTCCCTCTCCTCCTTGTGCGCAGATGATATCGACACCGAGATCGAGGCACTTCTTAACGTGTTTGGGGTGTCCAATCATGTTCATGTATAGGATGCCAGCCTTGTGGAGTCTGTCGACGACATGTTGAGGGGGAACACCGACGGCGGAAACGAAGAGTTTAGCGCCGCTGTCGATGATAATATCTACAAGCTCGTTGAGCTTGCCTTTGGTATAATCATAGCTGTTTGCAGTATGCGAATTAGTCTTGATCTCTGATAATTAATCATGCAATGCCTCGGAGTAAGCCAAGAGGTGATCTGGCCGGTTTGTGCTTACTTTGTCTTACGGGCAGAGCCACCGACTTGAGGGAGAAGCAAATCGACACCGAATGGTGCATTCTTGTCTGTGAGGAAGGACTTGAGCTCTGCGATCTGCTCGCGCAACATATCTGGTGTGTATCCGACGCCTCCAATAACACCGAGACCGCCGGCATTTGTGACTGCTGCTGCGAGTTTAGGACCGGCCGCAACGTTCATACCAGCAAGGAGTACTGGATGAGGGATCTTGAGGAGGTCGGTGACCGTTGTGCGGAGTTGCTCTGCGAGGTTGTTGTCAGTTTGCGATGTCTTTCTGGTTGGCATGTGATTGTATTGATTGCTTGGAACTTACGTGGGGAGGCCATCTTGATGGTTTGTGGATTATACGGATATGAGTGATGGAAGTGATAACAATAAACAAGGAGAGGGTATCTTCTTAGAAGATGAATGGTGTGGTGAGTATTGAGGGGGAGAATGAAGAGAAGATTTTATGGAGGAGGAGGAGAAAGCTGGAGAAGGCCCCTCGGATGCACCAAGGACACTAAGAGCCAAAAACCTGGGGAACTTAGAAATGCCTCGGCCCGGCAACTGTCAGGTGATGCTATATTGTTTACATAATCAAGCAGCCCCCGATACCAAAACTCCACGGCATGTGCTTGCCAAGCTAGACAGGCTGCAGAGCTTTTCGACACGTAATTCGTACAAGACAGATACATAAGGATCCAGGAGCTCTTGTATAATCATCGCAATGGAACAGCTTGAATCAACGAAGATGTGTGACACGTGACCGCATATGAAAATCGAGTTCCCTGGGTGGATCTCGGCTGAGACCACAACCTCTCACGTTCCGCCAGTGATGGTGAGGAGAACCCCATAAGGTTATCAATGAGGGCTTTTCGAGTGGGAGGAAAGATTGGGGGAAGAGCCCTCTCGACAAGCTATGGCATTATACCCAAATCTGCTCCAGTTGTGTCCCGAGCCTCCCTTCCATCCATCATTCGACGATATCGAAGCTCAACCAACAAGCTAGTAGAGCCATCGCCATGGACACCCCACACCCTCAATGCGTCTAAAACTGCAAGCAAAGATGCTTCCGACATATCGAGGATCTCTAAAGCCTCAAAATCGGGCCAGAAGCAGCTGGCATATGTTGCCCTTGGCAGCAATCTTGGCAATCGAGTAGAATGGATTGATAAAGCTTGCAACATGATGGAAGAGAGGGGAATTCGTATCAGGAGAACAAGTTGCCTGTGGGAGACTGAGCCGATGTATGTGGAAGATCAGGAACGGTTCTTGAATGGTGTCGCTGAGGTGAGTTATGCTTGGAGCACGTGATGAGTTAAAGAGAGAGCCAAGAAAAGAGTTTAAAAACTCGAAAGCCAATACAGTGCTGGGCCTTGCTGACCAGTCTTAGGTTGAGACTGATCTGGAGCCCATAGCTCTGCTCGATGTTCTTCAATCAATCGAAAAGGATTCCGGCCGGGTAAAGGTTGTGGACAAGGGACCAAGAAACATCGACCTTGACATCCTGCTCTATGGTGACACTGTGGTCGATCACCCCAGACTCAAAATTCCTCACGCCTTGATGCTTGAACGAGAATTTGTACTCAGACCACTGGCCGAGTAGGTACTTTTTTGTCATGTATTGGGACGCCCAGTAGCTGATATATTCAGGTTGATTCCTGGCAAACCACTGAACTCCAAAAATCCTTGGAAAGTCACGCAAGACTACTTGAACGGACTTCCTCCATCAAAAACGCCTATGACTACTGTATCTCCACTATCTGATCATATGGAACCCCTTCGTGGGCTCGATCCCCGGCGTACCACACGTCTGATGGCTATTCTCAATGCCACTCCGGACTCGTTCTCAGATGGAGGAAGGATCCTGGACGGAGCTAGCAGCTCTACTCCTGCTCACGCGTTGTCCACCGAGAAGAGTGATCAAAGTGATTCCACAGAAAAGACCACTGCACCTGCTATAGAAGAAAAGAAAGAAGAGGAGGCTCGAGACACCAGATTCGATGGTCCTCGCCCCATGGGGGCGCTCTTCGACTCCATTTTCGCAATCGAGCAACACCACCGCAAATGGGGCGACGCTCTCGCAACTATGGCGGTAATGGAAAGTGAAGGCGACACCGGGGAAACAATATGGGATGTTGGCGGGCAGAGCACTGCTCCTGGCGTCAAAGAGGTCTCTGTAGAGCAAGAAACCAAGCGAGTTGTCGATACAATCGAGGAGATCTCGGATTGCTTCGGAGAATTGACCATCAGTGTGGATACGTATCGTGCGTCAGTGGCGGAAGCCGCAATTAAAGCTGGCGCATGTATCATCAACGACGTTTCTGCTGGAGCTATGGATACAGACATGCTACCGACGATGGCTCGACTTGGTGTCACGGTTATTTTGATGCATATGCGCGGAACACCACAAACCATGTCCAGACTCACATCCTACCCTCGCGGTCTCATCCCAACCATCGCCGAAGAGCTCCTTGAGCGTGTAGCAGCTGCAGAAGCAGCAGGTGTTCGTCGCTGGCGCATCGTTCTTGACCCCGGCATCGGGTTCGCAAAGACCGCTGAGCAGAATCTCAAGATCTTGCAGCGCTTCGACGAGTTGAGAGATTGGCCTGGTCTGCGAGGACTACCTTGGTTAGTGGGCTCAAGTCGGAAAAGTTTCATTGGGAAGGCCACAGGTGTTGAGAAACCCAGTGAAAGAATTTGGGGCACAGCGGTGACAGTTGCTGCTGCCATCCAGGGAGGTGCGGATATTGTGAGGGTACATGATGTCAAAGAGATGGAGAAGGTGATCAAGATGTCGGATGCTATATGGAGGGCTTAAGATGTCAAGCGGTATTTATATGTATGCATGCGTTTGACCATATCACCTCAGGCTGCTATCCCGTTTCGTGCTACGGGAGTTAGTCGTCCTCCCAGGGCTGGCCTTGAGAGGCCGCCACCCGACCTCCGTCGTCCAGTCAGAGCAGGCATGTGAGCTCCACAGGAAGACTTTTGCCCCTCTTGCCTTTCTCTTCTTCCTCCTACGTTGATCCTCTTGTCTTGCAACTCTGCGCAGGTCTCTTCTTGTTCTAGCCGTTCGCTTCGAGCATTGTCTTCGCTTGATTCTGCTTTCTCGAGTCTCCGCCTTCAACAAACACGTCCAGACTTGATCTTGTCAAGAACCTCCATTCCTAGACAGGTTTTGGATACGCGCCCTCCTGGTCACAAATCTGGGCATCTATCATTTTGCCTGTATCGATCAACAACGATCCCTACAACCCTTCTTTCAACCATACTATACCGCGCAATTCTCGATCTACCACATACTTCACGCGACACTTCAGAATGGCAGGGCACCTGCTTCAAAATAAACTTCTTTGGGCGACCCACTGCCTACAACCCGTAAAGGAGGAATTAGAAGCCGCGATGAATCCCTCTGCCAGCCCTGGAGGCGACAGCGAGTCTCGATCCAACCAAAGTACAACGCAAGATTCAATCTTCGACGGCCACACAGCTACGGCAGATTCAGTTTCCGACTTCGGGGTCGGCGCAGCGAATGCAGCTTGGATACCTCCACCACAAGGCCCAACATGGCAAGAGAGTATGAGAGAGTTGGTGGAACTTCTTGAGTAAGTCTTGCTGCTCGTTCACCCCTAAACCAACACGAATTATTCAATCCAGTCCATTCCCTGCCGGGTTGATAAACTCTGCAAGTTTACTTCACTCCACCTTTCTATTCCCCTTTACTGTCGCGGATTTCGTTCAACAAATGTGGGGTCTTCACTCATGGAAGTACACGACCTGCTTCACAGCCTTGCATTACCTCTTTTGAATCACTTCCTCCTTCACTCCTTCGCACTTCTCTACAAGCAAATTGCACGAAGCTAATATCAATCCAGGTATATTTCTCCATGCGTCTCCACTGAGCGACTACATAAGCTCTTCCTCCGCGCGACATTGCCCATTACTCCTGGTGAACTTGTCTTCGATAGATTGAACAGGTGGTCGTTGAAGACATGTCAGATAAAAGAAGATATGCACACTTACTAGGACGACCACCGTTGCGTCCGGTGTCATACGCAATTATGTGAGGTAAGCATTTCTTCTACTTCGCATCGTCTGCATGGTAGAGGAAAGCTGTTGTCACTTTGTCCCTGCCATATGCTTCTCTGCTGCTATGTTGTGTTCTGTTGCGCTTTCCCTTCGGGCTGTTGAATGATACAAGCCGCCTGTTTTCCCGCCGTTACATCATCCAGAGGCAATCATCCTGCTCGTGCAGTAGCGCTTGGGTGAAAGGCATCTCATTATTCACTATCTACTTCTCATTCTAATCTTCGAAAGTTTGACACTTATTGGAAGCTGACAGCAACTGACTCTGACCCCAGGACTGCCGGCACAGTCTCCTCTCATACCGCACACACTACGCCTCGGCAAATTCCGCAGCCATCAAAGGCAAGCTACGACATGACTCGATCGCCGCGCTTCGCATTACCAACTACTGCACTTCGCCGATCTGCCCCATCAAGCGTCCCCTTTCCCAAGTGCCGCGATGCGTATGCATGGAAACACTTGTTCAAGCTACCAAGGCAAGCAAGAAGCTGATTGACGGTTTCTATCACTGCGATACGTGTCTTGCGGACTTGATCGGTGAGCTGTTAATGATAAGAATATTTGGGTCTCGTGCTATTCGACTGAGGAAGGGGATAAGAACTTAATGGTATGTTCATCCTCACTTTCCACGCCGTCTGATCATATTTCCATCAGCTGAAGGACTAGAGGCGAGCACCACGTCCCGAGAATGAACACTGACAGACTCACAGCAATACGACTGTGCCTGCGGCACACCTGTGAACACCGTACAGCGATACTGCAAGATCTGCCTTGGTCCATGCATGCCGTATACACTGAACGCATTCGATAAGATTTCACAGCCAGGTCTAATGGACCGAGTTGTGATGAAGTCCCCATTCCCGGTGAATGGGGAAAAGGAGGGGTCAGAGGGGTGGAATAATGCGGATTGCCTCTGGTTCTTGAATGAGGGGCCTGATGATGAGGAGTAGATCTGAAATGGCCTTGGATCATGATGACTTCTGCTGGGCATGAGGTCGACACTTTTGTTGCACTTTGTTGAATACTGCTCATTGCCATAAACCAATGGAGCGCTGTTACTAGTGGACACTTGTGGCAATGTCAAAAAGCTTTCTGTGCCAACCAATTCATTCGAAAGTCAAAATCAAGAGATAGCAAGTCAGTCCGGCCCACTTCGCTCACTCCCCAAACAAATAAAAAAACTTGACGTGTTCCCAGTGTCGACAGCATCGCATATGTCCCCCGAATTTATCTCGTTCAAACTTCAATCTACGTGAATTTGAGAGCCGTCCCCTCATTGACCAAGTTCTTGCTGCCTCACATGTGCTCCCAATGAAGTCTATTTCTTGTCGACAAAGCTGATGTTGTTTTGCTCGCTAAGCGACTTACCAATAAGAGGATGCCTGCATGAATTTCGATATGCGCGAGCTCATTTCAAAATAATCGATTTCGACTGAAATCTCGTTCAGACTCCATATGATACCATCAAAAGTCTCGGTGCCAGCTCTTGTCGCAGGATTAAAGTAAGTATCTCAAGCTCATTGTACATTTCTTCGCTTAGCAATTAGTGTGCGCAGCCTGATTCTAGCTTCCCAAAGTTGGGGAATTCTAGCTCACACTACTGATCTAGTCTGACCCCTAAATATTTCTTGTGACAATTGTTTTCCTACTGAATTAATGAAAGATTTCGTCCACAATAGTTCACACTTTTTGTACCTCACTTTGCTGTCCACGACCACAACAAACTCCCTCCAGCAAAATGTCCCAACAGACAAACCCCCAAGCTTCTCAAAGTCTGCTCTACCGTCTCAAGATTCTTTGCAATTATTATTTGCCCATAGTGGAGGTAGAAGCTCAGAGGATAGAAACTCGCACGGAGCTTCAGGAGGTTCTTGGGCCTGAGAGAACGCCAACTGACGACAATACTCCGGAGCAGGCTTTGAGTCAGATGATCATCAGCGACAGCGAGAATGACAAAGACTACGATCCTGCCATTGGGAGTACTGCATCCAGTGAGCACGTTATCGAGGCCCTAGCGGGTATCTTTCACCCACCTCCTTCGACGCAATTCTTCATCAAAGCGGAAATTATACCACGCCTCCTAGCCCTGGCAAAGCGAGTGACATTCGTACGGTTGGAAGATATGTTATGGTCAGGCAGGATCTACTTCACCGAGGATGCCAAGAAAACATGGATTCGAATCGCGCTTCAGGCCTGCCCCAAAACCAAAATCCTTCACAGATTCGATGAGGAGAAGCGCTGTACGTATTGTGATAAGCGGCTTTGTAGGGTAGGTGAAATCATGCCTATTGCAATATGTTTTGAGATCCTTAGATGACAGAAACTAATTAATGTACCAGGATTGCCAGTATTGCCTGCTCCAGCATGGTAGGACCGCGACTAGAATGCTGCCACGTGAACGACAGCTACAGGATTCTCTTCCAGTAAGACGCATTTTGGCAAGATGCGGTCTAAAAGAATGTATAATGAAGGATCTGGTTGGCCAGGATACCTGCATCTGTTCTGAGTTCCTGATCGATCGATTCCACAATCATCAAAGTAAGAATGGTCATTACTGTTATGAGTGCGTGGAATACAGACTGGCACTACTCAACAAGCCAAAGACAAGAACGGTAGACTTTGTCGATTCCGACGGGCTTGGCAGACAGGTATGTTGGGCTACTTTCTGAGTCTAATGCTCTTTATAAACTTACGATCTCCAGGCTCTGCGGTATATTTGTCCTTGTGGAAAGGATTTCAGTCCTGACATCAAACCTGCCTGCGGGCTCTGTGGTCGGCGGTGCCGCTTCCCATCACTCGATGACCCTTTCTGCAAAGAGCAGGAAGAGAAGAACCCAGATCTTTGGAATACTGTTGAGCCGTACTATTATATATCAGCCCCAGATGAGGAAGGCTCGTGTCAAGCGAAGAAGAATTGAGTCCATCGTCATTGGACAGCTAGTCACCATGCAGGCAGTGACACGACATATATGCAAGCCACAATCGGACGTTTCCTGCCATTATCAGAAGTCTGCTTCTTTCATTCCATCATCAGGCCATGCATCCATTTTTGACTTCAACCGAAATCTGGTGTAAAAATCACGTGCCTCGACAATTGTACCGTTCGCTGGCACACCGTAGCTCATGGGGATGTGGATAATGTACTATCGAAGGGAAAAAATGTTAGAATACAGGGAGATTGTTCCAGAAGTGCACACCGACTCTTACTTGATTTGGCAAAAATCGATCAGCTGATCACAACGTTCGATGATCACCTGCCATTTTTCGTCGTCTCTACTCGTCCTCAAAGCTATTAATATTTCACTGTACAACTATTAGAGTTACATCTCAATTAGCTCGGTTGTGGATATTGAAGCTCACAAAGGTATCCCGGCGCTCATAGCGACAAGATTTTACTGAGTAATGTCCACGGAAGCGAGTCATGGCCGTCAAAGACCGAGACATGTGAGCAAACTATTCCACCGCTGCTTAAAAAAAAACCATTCCTACCTTATTTAGTCACATCTGCCCACGGAAATTTAGATAGCAGTACCGTGAAGAAGGTCAGATCCGAGAAGTAATCAGCCTAGAGAGCTTGAGCCGACCAATCCAGGAAGAAGTCCTAATTGTCGAAGATTGGCGACATTTCGAATCCTTGGTCGGGTTGTACAACTGGGAGAATTCAGAAAAAGCGTCTTGAACGTCCAGGATCTTTAATTGATCAGGAAAGCCCAAAGGACCAGCAAACCCGACGTGGAAAATTACGATTGCCCGTAAATTTTGAACAGCAAGAACAGGAGGAAAGTTCTGAACCACTGGAGCGATCGATGGTCGAGACAGGCTACCAATTCCTGTGAATGAACTGAACATTATAGAGATCTGAGACCATGTCTCTTCTGCAAGTGTGGTATTGTTGTCGTACGTTGCTCATGGCTAGCCTGTCCGCTACAGCCGCCTTCTACACAACCCTCAAAGCAGAAAGAGCATAGACTGACAAACACTAGTCTGCGCGAGAGCGAACCCACACCAATACAATGTTTGCCAGTACCGATGTGGTCATATCAAGGGGGCAGAAATCTCGACCCCAAGAGGCTGGGTACGCTGTTGCTGCACTTGGGTTGTCGTTGCAACTGGGCCAAAACTCTAGTTGCCAAGTAAGGAGAACAAAAACGAAAATGTCGACCATAGGCCAGAAAATGATATGGTATTGATACGCCCAGCAAAGTGCAAGCCATCGAAACAGAAGTGGCATTGATGGATCAGATCTCTACTAGCTTCTCGCAAGACCTGTGTGGAGAGTTTCAATCTCTGAGCACAGGGAAAGGAAATTCAGGAACGATATTGCTAACATGGGTTTATTCATACCGAGCTTGTTCCAAAATAGAAAATACAGTAAGAAGCACCAAAGCCCATCAGGAAAAGTCCTGCAAACATAGCCATGGCTCCAGCTCTGGTATCATCAACCTCTATATATGCACGCCAGCCTAAGAAAATCATGGAAAAGAAGCAGAGATATATTATCGACACTAGTTCGCATCAGTTTTTACCCCGCCTTGAGTGTTTAACTTTTCGGACGCGAATACAGGAATGGAAACTTGGAATGGAGACTCACAGCCAGGCTCCAGTCCAAAGATATCCGTCTTAGGCCTATCCTTCTCAGTCGGCTGTAGCTTGGTCCCGGATCTCTTGTTGGCTTTCGTCCCATTCACATGTCCATACAAAACAGTCCCGGCTTCCCATCCGAAGATTTGGCGATATGTATCGACACTGAAGGACAACATCTCCTGACCACGACCAAGTTTCCATTTCAAAGCTATCTCCTGAGCTTCATTTGCAGGGACCGAATGGAGGGTGCTGAGGAGAGACGTGAAATATATCTGGACTTCGGACGGTGTAGCCGATGGTGTTGGAATTGGAATTGCTGGCGAGTTGGCATGCTCTGGTGTCTTTGATGGACTTGTCATGATGGATGATTTGGGAGTAAATGAAAGGAAGAACTTGGGAATGTAAGAAATGGTATATGATGAAGCGGGTAGATCGGCATGTAATCCAGGCGCCGTTGAGGCGTGGGATGCTAGGCGTGATGGGATGTACCCATTCCCTCCAAGCCCCGGGGTGGACAATATTTTCCATCCAAGATGTACCAAGAACGAGAACACCATCTCCGTGTTCGTGGAGAAGAAAGGAGGGCTCAATGTCCAATCGTCCATTGCTATCACATAATTTACGATATTTTCCAAGCATGCCAATCGAGCCCAGTCCTTGGCAGCTTCCATGGTCCGAGGATTCTGGCCCTCCATCAGCCTCGCAGCAACACAGACGTCCGTCGAGCAAATAATCAGCACATGCTGAGACTAATTTGATGAATGATAGATGTGATAGATCATTCGGACCGACGGGAAAATGCCTATTGGATAATGCACAATGCTGTGGCTGGAGCACATCGGGAAGTTTATTCCAAAAGTGGATTGGGCTTGCAGCTTCAGAAATAAAGGCAAAAAGATACTCGATCAGACATGGAACAGTATGTAACTTGAATTTTGTCGTCGGTTTGATAATTCTTGCTCGGAGTGAGGAAGTTCATGTGACGGTTCTGTAAGGCAGGTATTCAAAGCACAACGAGCCTCGACTTCTACGGAATCGCCACGAAAATATGGTCAGACCTCGTGTGCTTGCAATTGAGAAGTTCACCAATCGACCCCCTGATTGATATCTGAAGTAAACAGATATAGAGACAGGATCAGCATGAGAAGATGGTATTGCAATCCTTGGGCACAGACCCCTGAAGAAGGCAAATTCCAGCATGGCAATAGGAAAAAACTGTGGCGGAAAATGACAGCGAAGACGCAGAAGTCAACACTAAATTTTATAAGCTAAGCCAACCAATCTGAAAGAGCAGAAATAGGGAAGATCTTCAGAGCTTTGAAGCAGGCTGGAGTCACTCGGCCCACACCCGTCTAATAGCATTTCAAGGATGGCATCAGCCCAGCTTCCAGCCATGAAACCTTCAAAAAAGGACTTCTCTCCTTATTTAGTCCTCAAGAGCATGTACTCTGACAGGAGCTCTGTCAACTTTATTAGACCTAATGATGTTGTCTCCAGGCAATTGTTTCGACCTGGCAGTCTGATGTGACACCGACGATGTTCTCGCTCCGGACAAGGTAATAGTAGACCTGGTTTTGAGCCACCAATCAATCAGATCTCGTGCGGAATCCGAATGAGCGTCCGAGCAGCAACTGCAGACATAGATTTCCGTTCTTGCCGTAATGTTCCTTCCTCCATCATGTCGACGCCACCTCATTCTCTCACATCACAGACGCAACCCATCGTGTTCTTCTGCCCGGCAGCCTTTCCACTGCTCGAAAGTGTATTTGTCCCATCACGATTCCTATTTCGGTATTTGCGCTGGACCAACACTTCAAGATTTCGCGATTTCGACGTCTCGAGGGGTCGTAAAAGTTGATCTTGCTTCCGCAATCCAAGCTCCAAAGTTTCAAATATGGCCGAGTGTTTGACCATGTCTACCTTCTCCCTTCACATCTATGTCGTAGCTTATCACTTCCCAGTGGTGTAGCCTTGTTGTCGATGACGGTATGAGAGCCCCAATCCAAGAATCTGGGGATAGAACTATTTCGACCGGGAACCATCAGCACGTACGAAGTAAAAGGAGAGAATGGGGAGGTTCAATCGGCAGTTCCAGAGTGCTACTTACCCCAAATAGTCAACTACTCCAAATGAACCACTCCATAGCCTGGTGAGATCGCACAGAGAAATTTCGCAAGTGGTATCGGATTTGTTGAAGTTGAAGCACGTCATGACCAGATCTATCTTTGCTTTTCATGCATGGTCATCCAAATGGGGCTGAAGGTAACACAAAAAAAAAGGGGATCACTACCACCACCAATGGCAGCATGAATCCATTGATTAGAATCCCTTGCCGCTTTACGTGACGAGAAGCGTTTCTGGTGATGAGTCCGATGCTTGTCGCTTGTGCCTATGTGCAGCAACTTATCTATACCTACGCCAGGTACAAACCAGTCTTACTAAACACAGCACTGCTCTGTCTTCTTAAAAACCACGTTTGGAATCAATGTGCTTATCAGGGCTGTAGTGAACTTAAGAAAAATTGTCACAGGTATGACATGGCGAAGAGTGCAGAGATGACCGCCTGTTGAATTCGACTAGCTACCACCTATCGTGACATTATCCTCCCCAATATTCCCCGCTGCGATACCCATCTCCCTCGCCCTCCCTCTCCTTTTCATATCACCGTCACGCATGTTTTGATCCTCTCCCCCGTAGCATCCCAACCATTGGGGTCTTCTGCTTCTGCTCCCGCTTCAAAATAGATAGAGAAGCACACAGATAAGCACACATGTTGGCATCAAGACAACAGCTACCCTAGGCGAAATTGAATACCCTTCATTCGGCCCAAGACAATTGAGCCTAGTATCCATAGAAAGTAGACAGATGGGGAAACATGATAAAGATTGCATACACAACACACTAAAAGTAAACAAAGAACAACAAGAACAAGAAGAACAAGAAGAAGATGAAGAAACGCTTTTCGAGATCCCGAAATTCCAAACCCCTAAGTACCGCCAATTCCACTGTGGGCCATAATTACTTTGCTCTTTCTCGAGCCCGTCCTTGGGCACGATGAGTATCCTTCCAATGCCATGTCGTGGTATCTTTAGTTCCATGCCATCCTTTACGCCAAACCCATCCAAGTCCAAACCAAGCCTGTTTCCCCGCGCCGTCCGTCCCAACCCAACCCAACCCAAATCACATGTTATGTTTTTCATCCTTACGCCCAGTCCGTAAGTGACTGTTGTTGATTGTTCATCTCATGAACTATGCATGGCAGCACAACGATGATGTCGACGAATCCGACAACCTGAAGTGGCGCGAGGTGTATGTAAGCAAAAAGTGCAAGCTTGCAAGACTGCAAAAGAAAATGGCGCGCTGATCGGAGTGTGGGTGCTGTCAAAGTGTCGGATTGGTTGTGGAACATCTTGTCCATGTATCCGGCAGGCGACTCCAGTTGTCGCACTGCTCCTCTTCCCCACTTCCTTTTCTCCTTTCCTACTCATTCTTCTTCTTTGCTCACAACCTTGACCAAGCGCGCACCAAAAATACAATAAGACCTCCAAAAGTAGATTGTCCTCCCTCCCCTACCTCGTTCAAACACTCATATTCAACTCGTGTTGAAGCACTTCCGTTGGGTAGTACCCACGACTCCCGGAAACCGCATCCCACCTCCCACACTGCCTCCCGTACCCAAAGCTATCTGCTGCACTCGACAAGCTAGGCAGAAAGTTGCCGGTACCATACTCATGTTTGACTTTACTAGTCGTGTACTGGCTCACGCTGGGAAGAGTGTACCTGTCCTCGTGGCCCTCATAGAACACGCCTGGGTGGTAAGTGTAGAAGGGTGTCTCGGTAATGGCTTTCTCTTCGTCCTGAGACATGATGGGATCATGTGGAATCTGTAAAGGTGGGATCCCAGATCGGTAGTGGCCGCCGCCGCGGCTGTCGTAACTGTATCCCGAGCCCGGGAGCATGGAACTACTACTTCCCATGCTCATGTCGCCTGGTGTTCGAGACGCCGATCCTGAGGGAGTGTATGAGCCGCCTCCTGGACCAGTGGACCCTCCTGGCCCAGCACTACTGTTGCTCCCTCTACGCTCGGCCTGGTAATGACCTGGTGAACGACCACGGACAACCATCGGCGCGGACATGCGTGATGCGATCTTCACCCAGCGGTCCGGATGTTGGGTACCTACGTCGGCGAATAGCTCGACGAGCAGGTGATAGTACTGCTGTGCTGCTCTCCGCTTACCGTTGTTGGCCGTGGCATTTTTGAACTGGATCCGCTCGAAGGTCGCTTCGACAGCTGGCTGGTTCGGGTTTTGGTTGAAGCCAGGGGAGTCGTACATTCCACTCCGAGAACCCATCGAAGAGTCTCCGTACATTCCATGGGAGGCCGGTGGACGTGGTGCAAGGGCTATACGAGCCGGCTTTTCTTGGGGTCCTTTATCGCGTTTGGGGGTATGCTGAACGAGTTCGATGGCCTTGCCGTCTCGGCCGTCAACAACTGCTGCTATCGACATGGCAAATCCGTTGACTTGAGGCCCAGGCCCATTATGTTGCACAAGGTACATGGACCCGTTCGGGATGGTGGGGGTTAGGGTGTACGAGCAATTGAGAGAAAAGTAATTTCTTCGATAGCAAGTCCAATCATTGTCGGCCATGAAAAAGCCTTTGTCTATCTTGCCGAAAATCTCGGGCTTGATAATTTGCCCGTCGGACGTCTGAAGGGAGTACGAGACCTCCGTAGGGAACAGTGGGGGACATGGCGCACCGCCGAGAGAGCCGTCCATGTTGGAAATGGGACTCGTAAAGCCGCTAGTCGAAGGTGGTGACAGTGGCACGCCTCTCACGCTATGTGAAAGAGATGGAGATCTCAGATACTCTGACCCCCGTCGCAGGAGGGGTTGTGTTCCGGAGTATAGATCTCGGGTGTTTATTGGTGTTGATGGATGGGGCAACGCTGGAGAGCGGGATAGAGATGCCAGCCCTGAGGTTGTGCTATGCGAATGTGACATTATTCTCTGATCACAATAGCGGGGGAGGGGGTCTCCAGGCTGGTGTATCCTGATACATAAAAAGAGGAAAGGGGGGGGGGGGAAGAAGCTTACAAGGAGCTTAATCGTGGCTTAATATCAGGCATAGGAAACAGCGAGCTATTCTGAGGAAAGTGATAGGTGCCCCCACTGGCGTACGTGGATCCGTTCAGGGGCGGTTGGTAGATTTGTGTGTAAGGTGCAAATGCTAACGTCGATGATGGATTTGTATTCTGTGCAGCGGGCTCAAGAGAGTATACAGGGCTGTGAGAGGTACCGGGTTCCAATGGAAATCTGAAATATCAATCAGCCACCACGCTACATGACAGTAAGACAGCATTTAAGGTTCGACAAGAGGGAGCACCATGGCTATGGGTATTGCTGCCCAGTTGAACTGATGTGCATATGTAGGACGTAGGACCGCCAACTCAACCGTTCGTAGCACAGAGAGAGCGGGGACTACTCGCGTGATGCTAGCTTTGAAGAGTGGAAGATGTCTGACAGGGTGAGGCTTAAGCTGTGCAACGGCTGACAAGCTATGTAGGATAAATTCGTGGCATCCCGATCTTAGGCAACGGCAGCCATGCCAACGATAAGATGGATGGATGGATGGAGGAATAGGGCTGAACAGTAAGGAGCAGGTAGTGCACAGAAGATGCGCATGTGCCTAAATGTCTGTCCCCCAGCCTGCTGCCAGGTGGCTGGGACACTGGACGAAAAAGCAGAGCCAATGAAGGAGAAGGGACGCTCACCGCACATCGTCTGCAGATATTCTGTTCATGTACTGTTGCATTCCCATGTCAGTACTCAGAGGCTGGGTGTTTGTGTACTCGTTTCTGGAAGAGCTGTCAGGCTCGGCGTCGGATCCGACGATACACGAAGGTGAATGGCCAGATGAAGCGGCTAGGTCTTGGTAGTTACCAGATTGGGAGCCCATTAAGTGATTGAGCGTTAAATTTGGGGTGGTGAGAACTATGGGACTCGAGGTTAGAAGCGGTTATTGCCATGGCCATTATCCCGAGGGCGTGTGAAGTGTACTCAGGGAGCTGCAGGACGGAGGAGTGGACGAGGAAAGATCGCGAATCGCAGAAGAGAAAACGTGTGAAATGAATCAGCCACACAAGAAGCGGCGCAAAAACATGTGGTGATGACGCTGGCGGACAGGCCCGGTGCGAAAGTCAATGCTGAAGAAATGCAGGGCAGGGTGGGTAAGGCACATTTGAGGTCGTACAAGTACGGCACCTAGAATCCCGTTTGACGAGGAACGAACACCAGAGCTCGACTCGATGTTTTTGCCGCAGAAACACCAATAAGAAGAAAGTCAGAAGATGCACAACGACGAATTCTGTTCTTGCGCACAACACAGTATAACAGAAAGAGCAAATAGTGATCTCCGAGTCAGCAGAAAATGAGACTTCTTAGCACTACTGAAAGTCCCGTCCGCTGTGGCGGCTAGAAAGTTGGCCCTCGTGGGAGCTGAAAGGCTGACGGTCGAAGCCAAATATATATATATATATATATCTCGAAAGCAGGAAACGAAACAAAACAGATACCAAAATTACAGCAGAGAACAAACATGCATGCGATACGATGCAGAGCGGATGCGAGGATCATGCAACAAGTCAGTGTGAGAGAGAGATTCGAATGCCTGCTTACCTTCAATCATTTGCACCCTGGGTAGCCTTCCTCATTCGCTAACTCCTGCTTCTGTTCTCACGCACGACGATTCTTGTCGTTCGATGCTGGTCAGGGTCGTGATTGAACCAACCGAAGATTCTGGTGTGGTGGAGGGTTGTTGGGGTGAGGCACGGTAGAGCTCCCAGATTAGACAGCTGCGTCTGGCAGGATCAAGAATGTAGCGGTAGGAGGACGAGGGGCGAAAGATTGCGCCTGGGGCAGAGTCCAGTATCAATTGAGCGCAGCGCGCACTTCAAAGGATGACAAGCAAAAGCTTGCCTTGGACCAGCCAGCTGGAAGAGAAAGTTGGTGTCGGCTGTGGTGGTCAAGGCAGAGAAAGATAGCAAGGCAAGGAGAGCAGCTAGAGAGATATGGGTAATTACTTTTGTTGGTTTTGGTGAGGCGCAAGCAACGGACTTCAACCACACTACCTGACTGCTGTTCTGCCCTCTCACCTCTCACTAACTCTTCTCAGACTCTATCCACTCGGTCGAATCAATCGACTCGAATCGACTCGACACACTCACTCGACTCCCCGCAATCACGGGGAAGAAGAGGGAGGGGAGAGACGGGAGTAGTTGTGGTGGTGTGCGGGATGGATGAGATCCTGGCGGCGAGGATATAGAAGGGTTGGCGAGGGCCGAGAGGCAACTGCAGGCCAAAAGACAGGGGAACGGGTCTCGCCCGAGAGTGGCTTGAATACTTGTAGGTATGCCAGGAATTCCAGGTGCACGCGGTACAGTACAGTACGGCCACGCACAAAATTGCAGATGAGATGCACGATGCCCTAATTGGCTTGGTATGTTGACTGAAGAGGACTGGTTGAAGTATTGACCAGGGGAGATGCGTGCCGCTAATCGAGAGCAATGCAGTTCTGTGCAGCTCAAGATCCAGAAATAGGTAATCAAACCAAAGTTTCCAACAAACCGCTACTATATGCGAACGAGCAACAAATTAATCAATCAATAGCCAATCGATCGATACCGGGATATATTTCGAGAATCCCGGTACTGAGGTCTTGACCGAGTGGCAGGGCCGCAGAAACTCAAATGATCAGAACAGATCAACTGCCGGCGGGCAAATTGATTCGTATGAACCTCGATTCAGCAGACGAAAATTGTCAAGACAAGAAAGACCAGATTGGCAAATGGCACAGTCTGCTCGTCGTATAATTTTGACTTTGCCCTGGATGTGCGCAATGTCGATCTATGGTTATTGGTCCTGGAGGGAATGTGATGCACGGCGGTGCGGCGGGCGCTGTGATGTGCTGCACTGTGATGCGGGATACACTGAGCTGAGTTTGAAGAAAGTATGGTACTGTCTGCAAAGCAACTTTCCGGATTCGAGTCCGTTAGATATCAGTTCGTCTACGTCGATTCAGATGTGCTTTCCCCCTCTTCTTGGAATTTGCGAGATACAAATTCCAGCTCGCCTCACAGATCCGGCTGGTATATCTGCCTGCTGCAGATAATCGGAATGTTCTTTTGTTGGACCGTAATGTTGATGATTGGAGAGGAGCAAACTTCCAGGCAAAGAAAAAGTCTTCCCGCGATTCGACAGAAACCCTCAAGACAGGAACAGCCAACGAGCAACGTTGGGCAGAAGGCGGTACGCGAATATAGATTGATCTGGCCCGGAGACAAATCTGGCCTGCGTTGATTTGGGGGCCGGATCTTGGAGCGAGCAGGCAAGCAGGAAAGCTAATCTGGGAAATCTCCGTCCGGCTGAGAGGTCTTGCTTCCCCGGAGGACTAGCGTGGTATTTGCTTCCCTTTTTCTGGGATTGTATTTCTGGATTCTACCCGGTCGGTCCAGGATTCTCGATTGGATGTTGAGGACAAAAGTGAGACCAGGCCTGTTGAGTGAGTGATGGGGCAGCGAGTGAAGCAAGGACTCGATATGATTGATTGAGCGAGCGAGCGAGACGAATTCAATCGAGCCTTGACTTCTTCGAACTCGACCAAGGAAAAGCGCCAATCGTAGAGAATAAGGAAGTCGTGTCTCGATTGCGGAGAAATGTCCGGGTGGGAATCAGTGGATGACAGATGTTGAGGTGCGTATTTCGGAACAGCTGAGCTTGGATCTGCAGGGCTGCAAAAGCAAACAATCAAGCAGGAAATGTCTGCTGAATGCTGATGCGCGACAGTGCGGTGCGGTGCGGATGAGGTAGGTGCCGGTGTGCTGTGCTGATGCTGCAGGTGGTGGTGGGAAGTTGGGGTCCTGGTTGGGTCTATTAAATGAACCCTGGATTAGCCACCTGCGAAGGAGGAGAGACAGTGTGGATGCCTGCCTTCGAGCCTTGCTTCTCACGGCTGATCCGAAATGCTGGGTAGTATTCGCGTTCTAAGAGGAGAACAAAATGTTTGATTCAGAGTCGAGACCAAGTTGTCAGACCCGGTGAACAGTTTCCGACTGTCAGAGTATGATTGAGACTTTCCAAGGGTCTTCGAAAGAGCGATTGGCAGTTGTGCGCTCTTTGGTGAAGGTATTGCTAATGAGTCCGTGGGGGCTCCTCGTTGCCGCAATTGAAGGTTGAAATTTGGAGACGAGAGATTCGGTACTCGTAAGATATTTGACACACTCGAACTTGAATCGGAAGGTACGACTGAACCTCCCCGAAGATCAAAATTGATGCTGAAAGACGTGTCGGTCGATGGGAGGAGTCGATGGTCGTATCTGATCTTCTAGTATGTACTCGGCCAGTATCTGACTGTGTTGTCTTGCTCCGACACACGATCCAGAGTGGTGGAGGGTTGAAGATATATGTTTGTTCTGACTGTTGCAGGCCCTCTTGTTGAAGAGTGATAGCCAATAATGAACAAAACGATTGACGCTAAGACACTCGCGGAAAGCTTGAGTTGAGTGGCCCTGACTCTTTATTGTCTTAGCTGTGGAGATTATTGGATTGACTTTGGATGGATATTGGCACGTCGAGGCGTTGTTGATTTCTATCTCAAATCAAGTCAATCGAATGTTAGGACGCAGCTGACAGACCCTGTCTGTATCTGTCTGGAGAAGTTCTAGCAATGGGGTGCTTTGCTACTTTAGGAAGGACTTGTACGCATCAGCTATCGCAAAATCGGCGAGGAGACAGATACAGGTATCGTGACCTCCGTGAGCTGAGCTAAAATCGAGCGAAAGGACCCTTGGCGACGACCGGAGTTATTTCACGACAGGTAAGAAGCTAGATCTCACCTGTTGAAGAAGTTGAACAAACGAATGATGGCGTGAAAGATCCTAGCTCTGTCCTAGACCCGAGCAAGATTAGATTCGGGTGAGCTAGATCTAGCGATTCTGGCGTATACTGGACCGGACTAGACTCTAAGTACTAGGATATGACAGATCGAGGGGCGAGAACGTTTGACAATTAAAGTTTAGATTGGCGCAATCAAGCGCACCAAGGGAATGGAGTAGTGGTAGAACCTATGGATGGTATGTTCTTGAAACGTTGACTCGAGGGGAAGTCAAAACTGAGTACCCATTGTAATCTTTATCTACATTCGAGCAAATGTATCCTTGCGATGCTCCTCCTTCAAACCAAACCAGACTATCCATAAATTGACTTCCTTGACTTCTTCTGACTTGCAGTTGGCTTGCTTGCTGCTGGATAATGGCTGCTTGCTTCGCATGACTGCTTGACAGATAGCCTGCCTTGCCCTCATTACACGACAGTAGATCTAACGGACTAAGATCCACGATCCATGGTTCTATTCCACATAACTCGTTTCCTGGTTCCAACGCGATCCACTATCCCGCCTTCGACAAGTCCTTCCGCACCTCCATGTAAGGCTTAAGACAACTTAAGTTATAGCTTCGGAAACAGAAAGATACTTCAGCTAAGTATCATCAAACAATACCGCAGCGTCGTCTTCATTGTTTGGTCCCCGAAGGCGTGTATTCTTCCAAGATGGAAGCCATGTCAGAACTTGAAAAGGTGCAGGAATCTGCCAATCATGCGCACATGCAGGATTGGAATGCCGAGGAGAGTTGACGCGGGCAGAAGCAACGTCCCGTCAATCGACGGATGCTACGAATTTTAAGTCATGCATCCCTCCTCGACCACTATCAAAATGCCAATCAAAAGCGCATACTCACAAGAATTTCAATCCTCCCCTTCGTTCCTGATCATTCCGAAGCAATCCATCGTGTCCATGCAAGCAGTCAGGATAGTCGGGGTCCAAGATCAATGTTCCTTAGGCGCGCTGTGAAAAATCATAGGATCTCATGTAGTGCACCTACATTGATGTATCTTCGTGCAGTGCATTCAGGGCATGCAGGTGGCAATCCTCTGGCTTGCAGTTTTCAGGACAGGAATATGACAGCTCGTATTCTGTTCAGGCACCGCACACCACTGTGCAGATGGGAGTCGGTAGGGCTCCCGAGGCCTACATAAAGTAGCTTGGAAGTTGGAACTTACTGCTATGAGCCTCACTAGCCCGTCCACACGAGCATGTCACTCATCCCTTCTCCTGCTTTCTCGAAGTTGCAATGTTCGAAAAGCTGCATTTTCGCTTAATTTTCCTAGATTTGGAAATCGTCCTTCTCCCCAACCCGCTCGAGATTCAGCATACGATCGAGATCTTCCTTCGATCCCGTCGACTGTCTTTCTCCAAGTCTACGATGCGAAGAGTTCCAAGATTCATTCTATGATCCTATAAACATAGCTTCGACCATGGAGATCCCTTCGCAATCTGAAGTAGCCAATCAAAACCCGAGTCTTTACGAGTCACCATCACTCATTGGTCACTGAGCGACCGTCAACTAAGGGACCCCACTAGATGTCCCGCCCTTGAAGGCGCGATATACTTCCCACTACATGACATGCTCCTGCATTGCGGGAGGGAATAGGAGGTATCGTGCCAAAGTTCCGGGGACTAAAGCAAAAGAAGAATTGAGAAATCCCGGGGCAGACGTCGCCAACAGCGTCTGCTCGCTCGCGCAAGTTTGCACTGAACTATTTGTGAAGTCATCACCGAATGGAGGCTTGCCATTGAGCGTCAATCTTCCGCGTCTTAAGCCAACAACAAACTAAGAAATAATTGTCCTGATGCGGGAAATTTGCTTCGAACTCCCTGCACACCAAAGATATCATCATAACGAACGATTGACTAGTAAACCACTTGCAGCATCCAAGCTTCAACCAAGCACCTGCTTATTAGACATCATCAGATTACCTGAATCGGGATTTTGCTAACAGCTATTGTGCTGCTTTCGCTCATTCACCAATTACATCCCACTCGCAAAGAACAAATCTAATCGGAAACAGCTGCCGTTAGTACTTTGCTTGGTACTTTTGGAGAGGCCAATCATACTTTCGGCATTTAAGAGTCTACTTCGTACATGGCCTAAATAATGTTATTTTGGTGTCTGTGCTGCTTCTAGACATTTCCATAAAATCTGGGGGTTACAGCGAATCATTTTTTAATCCGGCAGCGTCTCTTTTCCTCAAGTAGTAAGAGTGTGGCAAAGCGCACAGGCAATTAATTAACATTATTTAGGCCATGTACGAAGTAGTACCCGTCAACCATGGTACTTGGGCTTAGTCTTGAGTCTAACGGTGGCAGTTCAGCACTACTACAGCATCCCACATGATGAGCTCACGCCATGCCACCGGGCCTTCAGCCTGCATTGTTCAACGAAACCAAGACAAATAGGGCATGGTGAATGTTGAGGACATAATTAGCAGAGTTGAAGACATTGCGCCGCAGCCCGACACATGGGACGGAACTCGCCCAGCAGAAGATATTGTGTCACCCATAGTATGAATCCCGCCAATGAAAGCGCAGCTCAATTATCGTGAACTCCAGGCAAAACAAACTGGAACGCCATGATCGACTTCGGAGCCTGGCCGAGCAACCTGCGAGCACACATTCCACTTACAGGCCCCTTGCCAGTCGTTGCTTTGCTTCTTGGGACTAGAACGGAACGCCAGGCATGCATCGCATGCATCATTACATCAGCTGCGTTTCCCTAGCTGGACCTCGAAATCTACTGAGATAGGTTAGTATTGTCACTCGGTGATTGGAGGGATTGCCGTGGCATAGGGTTAGCCAGTGCCCGAGACCGCCATCTTCAGCGGGGATGAGCCTATCACTTTTGCTGCAATTCCAGAATATTTCCCAGATACTGCCATACTTTGATTTAATTCCGCACAATCTGCTAGGTACCAAATTTCATCCGATATCCTGGAAAAGTGCTCTATTTAGAGTTTGATATCGGCGATCCTCTCAGATAGCCAGGTAGACTAGCCCTAGGGGGCTTCCCGCCCGTCCTGTAGTCAGGGCTAGCCACGTCTGTTACTAACACTCCACTCCAATCAGCTTCCTCATCCCCACAGAGGGGCGCCCTGAGCGGTACACTTGCCTCCCTCAAGCCATCGAGGTGCCATCGGGGTCGATGCACAATCGGGGCTGTCGTCCACAATCCAGTTTTCCTCCATAGAACGGCAAAATCCAGGACTCGTCTCTTTCTTCGAATCAAAGCTGCCAATCCCTTTCCCAACAGCAGCCAAAACCACATCTACGCTTACCTGCAGCTGAGCAGGCACAGTAACTAGCTATTCCTATACACCCTGCAAGCCCAGCTTCGAACCGGTCCGGGTCACGTACGGCGTTATGCAGGTGGCCGAAACTCTCGACGGCAGGCAGCGAGGAGCGGAATCTGGCTCTTGCTTGCCTCCACTCATTGAAGCGCCACGTGAAAGGCGCTCCACTCCTTCTTTTTAAAATGTGCTTTTTACGGTTGGCTTTGGGAAGTTCTGGCGTGAAGAAATCTAGAACTACTCGGCTACATAGAACACTGCACCCACCATCTCATGATAACCTGCTGAACACAAATATGGGACTCTGATTCATCTTTCTGTTTACTTTCCTGCCGGAAATCTTCACCTGCGTCCGGTGAAAAGAAAATAATCATCGATCTAGCACTAGAAATTCGATCTACGACTCCCGGAACTGACTGCGAGGTAAGCAGGCTTGTCACCCTCATTGGACGAGCCAAGCAGTTCTTCTGTTCTGTCTTTGATGCACTCGGACAGATGTTCCCCGGGCACAGTACTGAGACGTTCGGAACGGTTCGGGCCGAGTCTGCAGTGAGATGTTTGTGAGATAGCCGTCAGCACAAAATGTATCTCCGAACTTGACCTTTGACTTTGGTATTGATCTTGAACGACGTTGGACTCTTATGAGATGAAGTCAGATCCCGATGGATATTCTTGGCATCCATCAAATCCAACTGACGATCCTTTACCAACACTCCTTTCTATCTCGTTGCACAGCAGCGGCAGTGCCTTGGCCGCTCCATCGCGATCTTGTACTTCGTGACAGCTCACTCGATCGCCAGCATAAACACCAGGAGTCACACAAAACTGCCTACCTAACCAATATCAGCGCTTGTCCGCACTGAACATTGCATCCCCGAGCCAGGGCAGCGCGTGGGTGGCATTTCTCGAGATAGGCGGACTAAGATCTAGACTTCTTTCCGAGGTTCTGATAAGAGAATCAGCCAACATCTGACTGCACCCTGAGAAAATGGCTCTGGGTGCTGGCTCCCGGTGTAGAGGCCCGCATGCAGGAAGGATGCAGGAAGGGAAAGAAACGAAACGAAAACCCACGCCACTATTCCTGTGCCGCTGCGGTGCAGGGGGTGAGAGGAAGTATTGGCTTGCTGTGGAAGCAGATGCGGATGCGAATTTGCTCACACGATGTAAGGACTGAAGCTCCGAATGGAAGCGCTTGAAGCAGTCCATTTTTCTTGCAGACTAGTGAGAGGAGAAAGTGAGGTGAGATATGCGGGATGGGATGCATGTTATGCAAGACATCGATATCCCCGTGCACAGGTCAAGAAGCATTCTAGCGCATGGTAGTCAGCGTAGCGGAAGTAGTTTGGTACGGTCTGGTATGACAAAATGAAGGCTGACTTGTGAGAAGCCGGGAAAGACGTTGAGCAGGGCTTTGTATGGAGAGAACCAAGCGTCCTATGGACAAACGGGTGGGAATTGGCCCGCTTGCCATGTGCTGATGGAGAATGGATATATGCATCGACGAATTACGTTGCTCGGAAGGTCATTGGATGATGAGGACCCGAAGAATGGAATTGACATCATTGAGAAATGCACTTCATGAAAAATATCTTTGACTAAAAACAGTGCCACTCGGTTGAACAACTGCAGGTATCAATTCAACAGCAGCATGGCAAGATAAAGGTTTGAATAAGAAGATTTTAAATTCGAAGGGCGGAGAGGAACATTGGTACAAGCTCAAGGTCCAGCTGAAGGTCCACCCCAAAGGTCACTGACAGGCCCTGGCGCTGCTACACGTCCGAGCCCGTGATCAGCGCCGCCTTACCCTTTCCTCGCTTGACTTCACGTATTCATTCTCGCTATGACCACACTCCGTGATCTCCATCATATTCCAAATCTTGGTTGCTGAATCTATCAACGTTCCACAGTCCCAGATCTCAATGTCACTCCTGGCGAACCTTCTTCAGGTACAGCACAACACAGCGCGACGGTCCAGCTCACACAATCCCAGGAAAGGGACGAACACCTCTCTCCAAACTGATGAACTATTAGCTTACTGTATACTTTACACAACAGGATGACAATTTGTCAATAAACTCAATAACCTCGAGTACAGACAGCAAAGGAGCTGCGGGCTTGAGACTACCAATTTGCAACACCCAATCCCGCTGTCTCGGAGATCGTTTCCTGAATCTGCTGTAACAAGACAAAACAAAGAAATGTCGTCTCGGGAGTCCTCGCCACCTCATGATGCAACCAATATCAATTCATTCCTCATGCGGTATGATTCATTATAGGGAGCACGCAAGCACGCAGGCAAGAGGGCGAAGCACAGATCTTCTTACATTTCTTCCTTCCTTCCTTCCTACGATCTCAAGCTCAATCGCAGCTTAATGTCTTGCAGTTTGCAGTTTGCTTGCTTGCTTCTTGCCTTTACCTTGCTTCGTTTTCTTTGCACAACCGATCTTTCACCAGCTCGATCCATCCACCCATCTGCTCGAGCTGTCAAGCGGCTATCTGCGGCGTAACCTGAGAAGAGACCCCCAGCATGTCTTGTGTTTCCGTACCTTTCATTCCAGCAACCCAGCTGCCAAAAGCCAGCGCCCGTCAATCAGCCACACACTTTCCTCCCAGCTTCGGACAACCTTCCCGCCCCACTTGCCTCGCTGATGCAATATCAGACTCTCTGCCATCTCCCAGCCATGACCATGGCTATCTCGGGATCTGCTTACCCCATAGGAGACACCTCACCTATTGTCGCACGGGTTACGCGGACATCATGGATTGGATTCGCTCTCTGGATAATTCGGCATTGGGCTTGCAAGTCAAGATGCGCCCATGACACCTTTTCCCGCCATTCAAAGAGCATATCGAATAACATGGCTGACTGATAAGGATTTTGCAGGCAACCTAGCCGTTCATGTGGGTTTGGTGTCGGGAGCGAAGCTCAAGTTCAGTGTGTCCATCCGCCATCACCTGGCCGCAATATGCCTCACCTTCTCTTCTCTTGCCTTGCCTCGCCTCGCCTCGCCTCGCATCGATGCAAAGGGGTCAGGTGAACTTGTTTGCGAGTTGGAAAAAAGCCCGCTCCTGCTTCCCGATAATGCTATAGTCTGGATGAATACAGATAAAGACGCAAATCAGAATGGGAGTTCGCATACTGGGTGAAGTGTTCGCATTGAGATTCGTTGGGCATCTTCACATCATCACATGCCCATTTATCGTTCCGTTGAGCAAGCTTGAGGAAAGCATTGGGCTCGCATCCCACGATGCTTCATTCAAAGGGTCTTCGAGCCCAATGCACAACGCAGGAGAGCTCGCTGCATATTGACCCGCAAGGCGCGATGCAAGTAGCCAAGCAAGCGCATGTAATCTGCAAGTGCGATGTGCTGTCCTGGCAGGAGCAGAAATGTCCCTCTGGTTCGTTGAGGAAGTAGCAGAAGACCAGTCTGGTAGCACGAGGGTGATGATCGAGAGATCGTGGGGCTATTCCTCTCCTGGCTGGCAGATCTAGGTCACCTCAACTCTATCTTGGCGTCAATTATGCCTCAAGTCAAGTCATGTGGATTTGCATCGCCTTCTGTCAGTGCCTGACCTTTCCGATTCCAGTTTTGGACTTGCCTTCGCTTCGCCCCTATTTTTCTCGCTAAGCTAGTCAATCTCCACTCCGTACCATGATTCCAAAATAGTTCCGAGAGAGAACACGCAATGCAGTCGGCGACGTCGGTGATTTGCAAAAAGCACCGAGACCAAACAAATCGACCAAGGTAAAGTCGACTCCGAAGCCAAAAAACGGGGAATACCCAGAAAGTTCAGGGACCTCACATGAATGAGCTGAGACCGTTACACCATCGAAAGGCGCTACCGGCACTCACTTAGAGCTAGCCTCTACGGAGTGGTACAATAGCTGCAGAACTATTTGTTAGTCTCATTTTTCTCCTAGGCTTGGAAATTAGACGTAGGCCATCAACGGCCGCTCCGTCAGTGAGTCTCCACTGCAGAAACCAAAATCAGAGGAGCAAGGCAGGAGCCAGCGCAAGACATCGATTATAGAAGCCGTATGATCGAAAGCACATGCCAGATATTGGCATGAGCTTGCTCTCACATTTGTATCCACTATACTTCGCCGCAATCGACTCCCTTAAGCGGCACGCCAGACAGACCAAGCTACCGTAACAAGCAGGGGCTGGTTCAAGCTTCAAGGACTCCTGGCATGTCACTCAACTGAGTTCCCAGAGCCTCTCGAGACGTTCAGATCAAGCCTTGCCTACTTCGCATATAGTTGGGGAACTCCATTCCTAATTCGGAGACTCCGGCCCTAACGTCGACCTTGTTCCGACAACCACCAAACTTGCCATCATTCTACTTCCTTGCCTCTCAGCAGCACTTGCCCAAACTCAAGCCAAAACAGAACTCTAACCTCCTCAAATTTAATAGCTGCAACAATCCTCACAGTACACACCAAACCAGAGTATCGGGACAGATGTCTCAGCTCGCTAGCTCACCTCTTTCCATTCTGGTGTTCAACCCCGAACCAGCTTCATGGATCCTATCAGATTCCAATGGCCGTCCAGATGCAAACAATGTCTTATACGCAAGTGTGTCTCGCATTTGCCCATTCGGTATCCTTGAGTGACCTGGGTGACCAGTAAGTCGAGCAGGGATCAGCTATCCCATTTCCTGGGACTCGAGGCAGCAACGTACTCGGCGTTTCGGTTCGCAGAGAAGCGTTGGGATCTGTATGATGTGTACAGTAGGATCCAGGGTTAGGGAAGGCCTTGTTAGGTTTGTGAGACCGCTGGTCATGTCACCACATGTGTCTTTGAGGGTAAATTAGCAACAATTTTATGCAATTCCAAGTCTGCGTCAGTGATGCGCCGACTCTTGAGCAAAGTGCCTATCGTGTGTGAAATATAGTGAAGTCCTCGGGACGAAGCAGAAATAGACCTTCTCGGACTTTCTCGGTTTCGACATCTGATAGGAGCATGATCTTCGGACTGGTCGTAACCTTCCTCTGGAGCCAAAAAAAAAGGCGAAGTATCTCATTATCTCATCATTCCTCACCCCATGAAACCCCTACTTCGTCCAGACTCCTAGTTCCAGTAGCCTCCTCCACGCCGCTCCTAGTGCCCAAGGCCTTTCGTAGTCCCATCTACTAAAGACGCGTCCCAAAACAAGCTTAACAAGACATGACCTCCACTTCAAGCACACAACATGAGCCCCAGGAAGAAGGACACGCGTCCTCTGACTCCCTCCCTCCCTTCCACCCTTTAACAATTCCCAATCCTGAATCCATGCAGCTCATCAGCGGCACTTCGATACACTACCGCGGACTGCCAAGCCTAGCGCTCACATATCGGTCCTTTTCTTCCCGAGAGATCAGCTCAGCTCTGGATCAGCCTCGTGCTATCACTGAATGGGGCCATTCCAAATCAGAAAGCAAGTACCTGGACGAGGATCAGAGGATGACTCGAGCGCGAGGATTAAGTGCACTAGCTGAGACAGTAGACTTCCAGGATCGCAGGCCATGAGAAGCTTCAGCCCATCCTCTTCCATCCTCCTTGGATTCTGAGGTTGGGTTTTGAGCCCAGTCAAACCAAGTAGAATTCACTTTCGACTTCAGGACACGGTCTTGAAGAAATACACTGTAAGTTGGCCACCCGGAAGAAATCTTCTCATCAGAAGCCACCGAGCTCAACCTTCCCAGAATCCCAAACTCCTCACAGCTCACTCTCGTATATGCCAGCAGTGGCAAGCACCGCCCCCAGGGAAATCCTGAAGCACCTCAATCCAGAAGATTCGGATGTGCGCTCAATGGACAAAAGCAGTAATTCCCTCCAGTGCCACGACATACGCAGGCGATAAACCATCAACACCACAATGCAGCCTGACTTAAAACATCTTCCCTGTCTACCCAGCTAACCCATCTAATCCATCTTATTTCCAACCTCACCTCGTACGAAAATCACCAGCTCGTGCCCAATTTCGGAGGGAAATCCGATATCTGATCTTCATTGCTTCGAGTCTTCGACCATGTTCCCCTAAAGAATTCAGAACAGTAGAACTGCACAACGTCTACCAGGTAAGAAACACATGGGCTAGCATACACGCTACCATCTAGACATAGAAGTCCCTAGACCTGTGGCCTATCTCGATGGAGGCGTTCTCGCGAAGCCTCACAGGCTGAAGTGACCCAGCAAGGCAAATACTGCCACCACCAAAAACACCTAGCAGGTAGCAAGAAGTAAACAAAAGCATTTCCTCTCAGATCAATCGACGTCAGAAATCAACAAACCTAAAGCTTACCATGGCCTTCACCGTGCCCCCTAGCCTGCCTGTTTCTAGATTACATCCAAACCCCATCCTCTTACTCCTACTCTTACCTCCACTCCATTCGTTCCCATTCCCTGCGTTAGCTGTCCGTAATATTCCAACATTTCAAACTCAAAAATATCCCAGACCATTCCCAATATAGAGACAGACATGAGTGACACACAAAATCCCAACATAACCTAGCCCAAACCCCAGCTCACCTATCTTCGAGTATCGCTTACTCCCTCGGACCCTTACCCCTACCCCTCTCTTGACCTCAAAACCCCAAATCCACCCCAAATCCAACACACAGCACAGCTAAATCCTGACTACGTATACACAGATCGGCCCCAGCGGATGATACGTTGCATCCATCTATCCATCATGACCTGCACTGGGTTGGGCTGGTATGCTGGTTGTGTATTGTTGTACTTAAACTGTTGTACTGAGACTAGCGGTAGAGAGCAAGGTAAGGTAAGGTAAGATAAAGAAAGTGGGAAAGTAAAGAAATTAGGGTAAGGGAAAGGGAGGCACGGGTAGCTACGGGAGGAGATGTACTGTAACGAGAGGAAGAAGCTAGTTTGGAAGAGGGACTGAGATCGGGATTGAGAATTGGGATTGGAGCTGGGGAGTGATAGGTAAGTGATAAGTGCGATTGGCATTAGAGATAGCGGTGTTGATGATAATGGATGATTCAATAAGTGATTGAATGGCGTGGGAAGTCGATGGATTTGTCTGGGATCCCACTTGGGGACGATTGTGGGATTGGAAATTGACAATTGGGCAAGGGGGTTTGTGTCCGGGATCGGGAGCTTCACTTGCCAGATGAGCTATTGTGTATCAACATCTGGATTCTTTGGAAACGTCTCTCTGATCTTCTGTCGATGTATAGAATACTCAAGAATAGACAGACCGAAGTATAACTCCCCTGCTGTTTCGAGCTCCTCGGGCTCAGGTCGCATCCATCGAGGATAGAACCAGCGTTCGATACGGTACCATCATTGATCCCAAACACTCATTCTCTCCACAGCACGCTCATCCCTTTCCTCCAGCGGGTCCAGCACAAACGGTCTCGTCCACTGACTTTCTCCGACAAAGTCCTTATTGCCCAACCCCTCCAACGCATTCCTCTTCCTCTCGTTTTCCTTCCCACCTCCACGCCATAGATTCCTATAGACCTCCCAGTCATCTTTCTGGACATCAATCCAGTTCATAGGCCGACCGAGAGTCTTATTACGGCGCATCCACCACCGCAGCATCTCTTCCGTGATGGTAGCTTCTCTATGAGCCATAACGAAGCGCGCAACATCGCAGAACTCGCTGTCCTCGGTCAATTCCATGCCGCTGTGAGCTTTCAGGATGCGGAGTCTCGTCCATTGCGTGCTCCAGTCTACGTATCTTTCTGATTGACCGCCCATCCATCGCAGGGCCCGTAGCCAGTGGGTACATCCAGTGAGATCCAGGTATTCAAGACCGTGTAGACGATCAGCGAGTCTGCGAAGGACGTCTGCTGCTTCGGAGAAGTCGTTATCTAGAGAGTGCGAATACATGTTGGTGCCTCCGTACTGGATCTCTTGTCCATGGGCGGACTGGACAACAGCTGTTTTGGCATTGGGGGTCAGGGAGGGAACTGGCCAGAAAGCCAGAGAAAGGTGCGTCAACGTCGGGATGTGTTTCGCGAACGAGACCAGTCTTGGCCATGAGACAGTCAAGGCTGGATGAGACAGAGATAAATAAGTTAGGCTCGGAATTGGTGCTGATAGTGATTGGGACAATGAACTATCCTCCCAGGACAACTCCTCGGAAGTGATATTGGCAGGTGGAGCTGGATATTGTACCAATTCGATGAGCTGTTTGAACGAAACCGAGTTGCCCATAGCCCCAGAGAGATCCGCTCGAAAGAATCTCTCGTTCTTCTCTCCTGGGTCAAACTCTGGGACTTCTCCGTCTTCGAGTGGAGGTAGCGTAAGGATATTTTTCAACCTGGAGGATGTTAGCACTGACAAGTCCCTTTGACCCATTAGATCCACGCATGTCTTTGTGAAAGTTTCCAACGCAACGTTCGCGAATTCACTGCAGAAGGGAGACGCACCCTTCAAATCCCACCCCGTCGTCAGGTCCATACACAGCAATATAGCTCAAGAGCTTCATCCTCATTCCAGTCGGTAAGTCTGCCAGGTTATTTTTCTCATATTCGCGCACATATTCCCAGTGTCTCGCCATCTCTCTCAAGCACATATCCTGCAAGCTCTTGCCCTGGCGCTCCTCCTCTGGCAACCCAGGTAGATGCCTAACATCTGTCGGCAGTATTCTTTCCTGTGAGCGCCTACTGCCCAGTGGACCATATCGCGAACCTTCTAGCCAGCTGCGAGGAGGCGCAGGGCCTGGGGGTATACGTCTGCCATTTGCATCGAATCTGCGATTCCTGGCGCGAGGAACGGGAGTTTCGGGCTGCGACAGCAGGTGGCGGATCTGCGGCGGGAGAGTCGGGGTAGTGACTGTCGCCGCGGCAGGCTTGGAGGAGATACTAGATCTGCGAAGTGAGGAGATGAGGTCATTCACCGTGGGTTGGGCATCGTTATCTGCGGAGCAATGTCAGTGAATATTGATGTGGGATGGCGGGGTATTCATAGAACCTACGATTTGACGAGCTCGAACTCGTCGCAGTTGAACTTAGAGATGGGTGAACAGTACTTGGAGGCTTTGAGTATTGCAATGTGAATCGTTTCTTTGGCATGGATGAGGTTGAGGATTCTCGATTCTTGTGCCTGGGGAGAGAAGAGGAGGAGTTCGAGGAGGGACCTTGGATGCGAGATGATGCAGTTCCATGTGGGGAGCTCATCGTGGAGCACGCTAGTGTTCGAGTCACCTCTAACCTTGAGTCACTTTTTGAGAATTGTATCTACTATACACGAAAATATGCCCCCGAGTCTGTCGATACTAGGAATTTTAATTTCTAAACTTCATTAGTCCCGGGGTCACTTCTTTCTTTATTGTCTCGTCTTCGCTATTTCCGATATGAAAGTCGGGCTTGGAAAGAACTGGTGGAGCAAATCGTCCACCTCGTCCCTTCGCTCAACATCCTACAGTACCTAGGTACCCATCCGCATGAAGCCCACAACTGTCCGACAAGTCTGCCGTCTTCTCCTTCTGTCAACATTGTGTCTGCTTCTGTGACAATCACGAGAGATTTTGCCCTTAATGCTTTGTAAATTAGTAGCTCTCCATACTCGATTTGGTAGACACTCCAGAATCATGGCAACCTGCTAATTGTGGGCAAACAGGGCACTGCAAACCGTTTCTCAAAACTTGCTGTTGAGCACTTATAGCTATCATAAGTGGATGCATAGCTGCATAGCTGCAGCTACCCATGAAGTGGTGTTCGACTTTCTTGACGAAGATCGTGGAAGCGAAAGCTTCCAAAATTCCGACAGCAAGCTCCTGCGAGTTCTTGAAAACCTTACGGCGCCCTTGCATACCCTAATCCACCCCAGATCCAGATGGCGAAGTCTTAATTGGAGAGAGCGTGCCAAGACTTCGAAAACGAGCTGACTGAAGTTTATCTTCATATGGGGAAGCTCGGGGATACCACCTGTCGTCCCTGCAGTGAACTAATTTCTTATGCCATATCTCGGCCACTTCTTCAGCGAGAAGTTCTTGGAATTCGCTGATCATGTATATCCTTCTACCCGGAATCTCCTGCTATCTTTATTGTCTGTTTTCCTCTAATTGGCATGCTGTCGGATGACGTCAAATTGACTGCGTCCATTTGTACGTTTCAATGATGGAACTCCATCGAGCTATTCGTCTAGAATTTAAACATCGCTTTGTGCTCAACCATTCCAAGTCAATCATCTCTGCTTCTGCGGAAGATTGTATGATCTCACGCTCAATCGCAAGATCGTTGCTCTGTTCGGAGATTTCGAGGGTTCTTTCTGTTCGTCGTTTTCATGTCAACCTTGAGAATGAGCGAGGTTCAAACATCATGACTGACTCGGTGCAACCATCCCGAAAAACCATGCACGCCACGGCTCGGATTCAGGCACAATCTTCGTAATACTGGCGCGCTTCTCTCTTTCCCCAGTTCCAGTGGACGGAGAAAATATATAAATCTGCCATCCCCCGCAGTCCCCGCATACCATCACTTGGCATTTCTTGGTTGTGGGCTCGGGGTAAAAGCTACCGGTGACGCCTTCTAATTTCATTCTGTATAAATAACAAGATGAGTTCGTAAGTCTTTTGCGTTTCATCTTTGTACTGGTCCAAAGATCTGGAGTGTGTTGCAAAATGTTGTTTTCGCAATTGTTTACGACGGCCCTGCTCGGCGCAGCCACAGTTTCGGCTAAATATATCGTCCCTGGCGCGAGATGGAGAGATACGAATGGAGATCTTGTCAATGCACATGCTGGTGGCGTGACTGTTGACAAGAATGGCACATTTTGGTGGTTTGGCGAATATAAGGTCCAAGGACAGGAAGAAGGTGGTGGTGTCTCGGTCTACAGTTCTGAAGATTTAGCGACCTGGACACATCATGGTTTTGCTCTTGGTATGTTTGGAACCCTACAATTGCTCTCACGGGAGATTCGTTGTGGCCAGCGAAGGGAGCTGATTATATCTTCGGTCTATAGAACCAATTGAGGGCCATCCATACATCGATCCAACCGCAATCATCCAACGACCAAAAGTCGTCTACAGCGAAGCCCTAGAGCAATATCACGTTTGTCCCCTCCACTGGCTTTCCTGGGAACATCCCAATTAACAGTCCTAGATGTGGTGGCACGCCGATAACTCAACCTATGGGCTCCTCCTCCAAGGTCTCGCCACTTCCAAAACCATTGGGGGACCCTACACATTCGTGAACGCAACCTCCCCGCTCGGGAACTGGAGTCAGGATTTTGGTATTTTCACCGACTACAAAGACGGACGCTCATACTCACTCTACTCGAACGGCGACCGCAAAGAAGGCCGTGATGTTTACTTGACTAGTTTCAACGAGGACATCACGGATTTGGATGAGGTGGTGCACAGGTTCGATAAGTATGATCTGGAGGCACCAACGATTATTCAGACGGAGAAGAGTTATTATGCGTTGATGAGCCATAAGACGGGATACAGACCAAACAGTGAGCTTTCGAATTCGATTCGGTGCAAGCTGAGGTGCAGTGCTGACAGAATGCTCTTTGCAGATGTTGTGGCTTTCCGTGCCGATTCGCTTGCCGGACCTTGGTCTCAGCCATTCATTGTTTCGCCGTTGAACACTAGAACGTATAATTCCCAATCTGGATTTTCGATGAGGATCAAGGGAACCAAAAAGACAACGTACTTGTATATGGGCGATCAGGTAAGCTATCAAACCCGCGGCCATTCCCCTGGGGACGGTCCCATACGGCGCAATTGCTGATGCCGAGTTCGTGTAGTGGGACTCCAACTCCCTATGGGAAAGCAGATATATCTGGCTCCCAATGGAAATCGACGATCGAAAGAAGACGCTGGATGTCGTGTGGTATGACGTGTATGATCTGAATGTGTACGTTCTCACATTCTTGCTCTGTTTCGAGCACCCGAAGAATTCCCCTCAATTGACTCTATCATTACAGCCAGACAGGAGAATACAAAGGCATTCAGGGGAAGACTTATTATGGCAAAGATGCGGTGGTAGCTGGCAATGCTTTCAAACAAGAGGCTGTACGTTCGATTACGCATCCCAGCTCATATATAGGTCAATGCTGATGTGGAATTAGAACTTCGCAAGTGGTGGTGTGATCGTCACCGGCATCTACGGGAATGACAGCAGCGTGACGTTCGAAGGCATCGAGGGTACTGGCAAACCACAATGGGTGTCTTTCTACTACCAGAGTAAGTATTTGCGTCCTTCAAAGACTGGTAATTTGGCACTAACACTTTCCTCTAGACACGGATGACATGGGTTTCGGCGACCAACGTAAGTCTTATAATTCCGAGGACCATGGTCCATCCTTTCACGTTTCCCATTCTATTGTTTCTCCTTCACTGCCCCTTCATCGCCCTAACCCATCACTAACATTTATCTCCCACAGCTGGTGGAACACCCGACCGCATCGGTGGAACCTGGCAACTCCGCCGCATCTCCAGCGTAGTCGTCAACAATGACACCTCAATTGTGCACACGCTCTTCCAGCGCGATACGCACAAAGGCATAATCCTATCAACACCTCTTCAGCTCACTCTCGAAAAGGGTAGAAAGAATTCCATCACGGTGAGAGGGCTGTGGAATGGGTTCGATTACAAGGGCGCAGATTTGGATAGAATTGTGGTTTACCCACCTGAGAAGTAGAGGCTGGGAGTGGAACAGCTTTTACGACCTTCCGGAATAGAATATATTCAATAATCATCTCCGAAAGACTCGCAACGTTTGGATATGTGCTGAAATGATGCTTTGTTGCGCTTCGCCCGCCGTTGTCTACCTCCCTCAGTGGGAGTGAAGACAGGAGACCACAAGCGAGTCAAAATGCCCGGACTTCCATGGTCTGGCCTGACCTGGCCTGTCACAGCCAGAACACCAAAGCCACGATTAGTACCCGAAGCTAACGTGAATTTTTCCTCATCTAACGACCAAGCCGTTCAGGCAAGATAGTCAGTCTACTGTACAGAATCTCAGATCACGTCCACCCCGCTTCCCCTCAGCTCGCACATCATGGACTCGGACATATTATCTCGTATCAATCCGCAACAAAAACGACCTCAAATGCTCCACGGCCTTCTCGGCAACAATGTTGAGATTTTTCGACTGTTCCAGCAACTGGATGCAGCTGAGCAGACTGTTGATTAGACTTGATGATTCGACTTGGTCGACCGAGCGTGGGATCTCAGACGCGATGATTAATCCTGCGCCGTAGAGGCGCAACGTATATGTCCTGACAATACTGGTCAGCTTCCAGATCTAGATGTGGAGGTTTAATTTACGTACATGTACCGTCTCTGATGAATCGGCATATCCGCTCCCTCCAAAAGCATGATCACCGACTGTGCTGACTGCAAACATAGACTCCTTCTCGGCAAGGATGTCGGAGGTGAATCTGACCAGAAGTTGCGACACTCATAGTTGATTCTGGACCGGAGGAGAAGTAAAATCATGATGAGATCGACTCGCTGCCATCTGATCCATGGGTATTTATCTTCGAGGTCTGTTGATTGAGGGACGTTTTCTTCGCGGGGTTGAAGATGAGCTGGGAGTGACTCGATAATATCTGCTAGACCTTCGTCGGCTATGCGGACGAGGACTTCGAGCTCGGTGGTTTTCTTGCGGATGCCTTGGGTGAAGCGATGGTGGACTAGGGCTGTCTTGCAGAGGATGTTGTGATACCACCACGGTGAAATTACTTCTGATGGGGGCTCGGTCGAAATCAAGCCTCTTTCTAAATCTGCATCGTCGACAGGGAGTGGAAGTAACACTTCGAAGTCATCCTCGGATATGCTCGGTCGATGTGTTGCAGGATTCAACCTAGTTCCAAGTCAGCGAAGCAAGGCAAGAAGAACGATGAAGTTTTGAGAGGCAGACCACTCGCCAATTACAAACACCCACCACAGTCTCTTCGAGACTTCGGAATCAATCATTGAATGCTCCGTGCCAGCCTTCAAGGGCATTTCAAGGTCATTGGCGATCTGGATTCCGATTGCCATTAACCTGTTCCGGAACACGATGTCTCCTACTGCATTGCAACACATTTGCAGGATTCCAATAGCCTGGACATGCATGAAATCGCTGCTTCTTGTATACTTGGCAACTTCGAGGCAGTACAAGCTTGCACTGTACCAGGTATGCAAGAGCGAGTTCAAATTGCCCGATACTGTAGCTGTTAGTACTGGTTTGATAAGAAGTGATATCTCTAACTTGCCGTGAGGAAGGATCGATGGATCCATATTGTCTTCATCGCTCGTTAAAATCGCTGCCTTCGACATGATCAGACTTGTCATAAACATCACTCTGATCTCTGTCCAGTCGACTCACCGTCAAGAGAGCGAAGTATATCGCCAACCAAGATGCATTTCTTTCCCGAAGCCGCCCTCCAGATTCAAGAATCTCCCAGAACTTTTGATGTTCCGCTTCGAAGTTCGTGTAATTGACGGCGCAGTGGATCCAAGAGGTCCATAGCTTTCCATGCTGGATGAGTTTAAGACTCTGTGTACGACTTGGCATGTAAATGTCATCCCATGTTTGGACGACAGATATAAACTGGCTTGGGAAGACGAGAGACATGAGTTTCTGCGGATGGTTGATCATGTCGTCTGTTGAAAGCTCTCCTGCAGTGAAGCGATGTTCATGATTTCCAGAGACTGAAGCGAGGCCAGAGCGTTCATCGACCAAAAATATTGGTGTATGTATTTGGGGTCCATCACTTTTGGCCCTAAAGATTGTATCAAACAGTCAAATTAAGGTACCTAGCTGTCCAGGAAAGGGGGCCTTTACACTGTAACTACCCCGCGGACTAGAACAACTTCTCGCGTGCATCGCGCTGCTTGACCTCTTTTGGTGCAAGGCTTGCAAGGAATGCCTTTGTCACACTTGATCTTCCTCGAAGAGCATTCTTTGCAGCTTCGTGGAGCTCTTTGTGTATGACGCATTTTCGCGTCCGAAAGCCGAGCTCACCGAAGCTCACAGCTGCTATTTGTTGAAACCATCAATATCTCCTTCCACCTTAGTCTTCGATCTAGAGTGTGATCTGCAACTTGTGTGATTGTTAAGACAAGTATGGGCCTTCCATTGAAGACTGATACGGGTATTAGAGATCGCCGAAGTTGGGGGTTAGAGAAGAATTGGGTACGATAAATACGCTGCAGAACGCATTATGGAGCATGCTTTGTCGTTTAGGTACATAGCCGATGGGTCAGCTGCATTCCCCTCACGGGAACTCTAACCTAATTCCTTATCTGAGGAGAAACATCTTGATACATTTCTAAATACAGCCATATTTCTATCTCGATCATCGTGATCATTGCTCACGAATCATTCAGATGCAATCCAGAGGCCCCAGATCCCCGATAAAAGCATTGTCGAGAGGTTAATACTCCTAGGCACAAAAGTGGGATCCCGGCCCCCTCGTCAGCACCAGACTGTCATGGCCGCCCCGCCAGACACTTTCCATTACACATAGGACCCGTTTGCTCATAGCTTGAGTACAAGACGACATGCCACGGCCTAAAATAAGAATAGAAGACCGCCAACGCGCAGTCAAAGCATGTATACCTTGCAAATCATCCAAAAAGCGATGTGATTCCAAGGTCCCGTGCGGTCCTTGTATTCGGAGGACAAGCGAGTCAGCTTGTATCTATACGGAAGGCAGACAGAAGAAAAGACGGATCTCACAATCGGCTTCTCAAACAGATGACAGTACTGTGTTGATACAACAACTTGATACGAATCAGACGACAACCATTCGACCCCACCAGAGATCTTTAAGCAATAGCTCCCACCAACATGAGCATGGCCAGGCCATCGATGTTTCGACAGGCGCCAGTCATGGATTTGTCGATGAGGATTACAATTTCGATGATCAGAATGGGGAAGATGTGATCGATCCTAACATTGGATGTGATAACACTGTGGACCACTACGATGATGACCCCGCACCTGTGGAGGAGAATTCGGCCCCTCGAAGCCGACTACTATTTAATTCCAAAGGAGAAAAAGGTAAGGAAGCTTAAAAACTTCATAGATCTGGGCTAACAGATCCAGTCTACGTCGGGAATGCTGCAGCGCTGGCTTTCCTGCAGTTTCTTCGTCAGATTCTGTCCAAGCACATGGGTCCATCCCATTTCACGGAGAACAGGTTAGGCAATGTTATGCTTGAAGCTCAAATTCCAGGCGAAGGATTGCCAGATTTTGAGGAAGATATCCAACATAAACGGATATTGGTTGATAACTTCTTTCTGGCCGTGAGTTCTGCGAACTGATGTCCTGACTGTCATTGCTGACAAAGCTAGTCCAGTGGTATTTTGGACCTCTACACGAGGTCTGAGGTGTACGACCTTCTTACTGACATAGATAGCATGAATGAGAATAAAGGGCTTCTCTATCTTGTCTTCGCGATAGGAGGTCAATGTCGGGTTTCGAGTCCTCTCAGCTTGAATTACTCGCAAAGATATTTCACAAGGGGGCAGCAGATTGCATTCGAGGGAATGCTTGAAGACCCGAGCATAAGGTTGATTCATTCATTCCTCCTAATGGCTTTTTACCTACTTGGTGCCTGCCGCAGAAACGCTGCGTTCATGTACCTGGGTATTGCTGCCAGAGCTGCACATGCTTTGGGACTACATGATCCTGATCAGTATTCTGCACTTTCTCGCCCAGAGAAGGGTCTACGGTAAGTTTCTCATGAGCAGACGGTTGCTTACAGATGCTAAATACTCCTAGCTTACGAACATGGAAGAGCCTACGAGTCCTGGACGTGATGACCAGCTCCATTTTAGCTAGGCCATCCGCCTCATTGTCAACAAGGCCGGACACAGCCATCGCCAAGTTGAACAGCGACGACCGCACATTCGCGAAGACGGCTACAAATGCGAACTTCGAAATATGTTCGATCATTGAAGAAGTGCTACAGTACATCATGCAACAGACTACCCTGGATTCTGAAGCCACACAGATTTTGCTGCAGAAGCTGAGTACGTGGAGTGCAACCAATCTCTCACCAGAAATGCGGATCTGCTCGGTCGGAACATCCATTGGGTCGACCGAGCACGAAAAGGTGCTTGGGAATATTCACACTGCTTGCGTCTACTACTTCACAGTAATGCTTCTTACACGGCCATTCTTAATCCGGTATCTAATGTCGCGGCTTTCCGCAAAGTCAAATATCAGCATCGACACCAGTTCCGAGCCAGCTAATCTGTCGGCCTTGGCGCAAGCGTCCATCGATGTTGCTGTTTATATGGCACAAACCTGTCAGAACGCCATGTCAGCTGGCCTGATCATTGATAATATGTGTATATTGAAGTAAGACCTTCCAACCCTTTCGATAGCCGTACGCTAAGCAGAACTTCAGAGCCTGGATCTTCGCAGCCGGTCTCGTCCTCGGCTTCACCCTCTTCGCCAACATCGAAGTCAGTTCCGAAGTCGAAAACGCATTCACTGGCGTCCGAGACGTGCTCAAAAAGCTCTCGCATCAAAGTCCTCAAGCTGAGCACTACCACGATGTGCTCAGCAGTTTTTCCGACGCCATCACCAAGCGCCGGAAGCAGATTGCGCAAGAGAGACGACGAGCAACGAGCCAATACGTTGACCGGATTCTCGTGCTCGATGTGCAGAATGACCAACAACAGCAGCAAACGAGTCCTATCTCGGCCGACGCTGACTTTTCGAGGATCGAAGCGGACAGCATCGAGAATTGGTGGAATTCGGAGTTTCCATTTGCTCCAGAAAATGCGGATGTTCTTACTGCAGACTGGGATACGTTTGCTTTGCAGATATCGGAAAATTTCACGTTTGATAATGAGGCGTCTGGGGGATTATTTGGAGGCATGTAAGCTTGTGGTTATTTCTGGCATGATGCTGGATTTTGGTTCAAGGAGTTGATGCGATGTGGCGAGGGTGTTTTGTTGGTTGGAACTCTGAGGGAGTGGATCCAAACATAGTTCAACTTGGAAATAATGATATTAAGACGGAGGGCGGGGCATATATCAATCTGTATAAACTACTGAATTGCCCAAACTCCTGATGGATCCCTCTTCCTTGCTTCGCCAGACCAAGAATCCCAGCGGGCATCACTTCGACTTCCCTTCTTCGTAATACTCAGGATAGCTATCCTGATACCCTAGAACATACCTCCCAAAATACGCAACCAAAATCAAAAAGATCCTACTAACAATCGTTCCCAACCACTCATTCGGCAACGGCAGCGCCAACGGTGTATCCGCACTGTGCAAGAAAACCAATAATTGAAACAGACTAGGTTCCATCTTTGCCTTCTTACAATCATCTAAGTAACCAAAGAAGTTCCTAAAGAACCTCTGCTCATTCTCATATGATTCTGGCGTCAAATGAATATCAACCACCAAATATTCCGTTTCCGAAGCATTCTCAAAGCGGTGGTACCGACCAACTGGAATGGTAGCTGTCTTTGGAGCCCCTGGTTTCTCGGATAATGTGACGAATGGTTTGGGATCGAGACCTAGGTAGAAATGGCCAGTTCCAGAGACGAGACTGAAATGTTCGGTCTGGTAGATGTGGAGGTGGAATGGGGGCTGCAGAATGGATGTGCCGTTTTCGGGTGATTGCGGAGGAAGTTGATGCGTCATGATATATCTGGAATTGGGGGCGTGGAATTTCATGGAGGAGAGACTACCCTCGTAGGTGATGGGATTATGAGCTGCAGACTTTGTGCGAGGCGGTTCATTGGCGCGGAGGCAAGAGAGCATGATGGAGGTAGGGTGGGGGGTCGATGCTAGGATGAAAATCAAAAATGTGTTGTGAAAGGGTTCGGAAAGAGCTTGAATTTTGTACAGAAACGATTTCAAACGAACTGTAAGTAATGCCTGCCTACTCAAGCACCACGCGAATCTTGGAGGAAGGCGTTCATAGCTTGAGAATAGAAGAGACCTGCGGGGTACAACCGCCAAGGTGGGTCAGGTGACGTAGCACATAAATACTATAGGGCTTAGTTCAGAGCGGCCTCAGCTTTCTGCTTTGCCTTTTATCATAGTCAGCAACTGGAAGGATTTCCGAAGAAACTCATGGAGAAATAGCGATGACCAAATACGAGAATGAAGTGTTCTTTTCTGGTGTAAGTGATGGGCTACCGGGCATCAATGAGCACATCCCTGGTCGTACCTGATAAGCGAAGACAACATCTTAAGGTCGCACAAGATTGCTCCAAGGATATAACCACAGCATGAAGCCACCACCTTCCTTGACCTGGCACAAGGAGAATGATTTTCAATCTCCAGAATGGACAAAGAACATAGCCAAGACCACAGATATTTCAAGTACATACCGAAAAGAATTTCCCCAGTTTTGTGCGGCAAAGTCATCGAAACACAAATGCTCGTCGACTAGTACTGACTTAGGATCCTTGATTATTTCGCATCTCGAAAGTCACCGTTCAGCATGATGACCATATCGTGAGGCGGTACTGATGTAAGTTCCAAGCTGATTGTAAGTTAGACAAGCCATCAAGGCTGACCAACCAGTACCAGTAGTTCCGTGCTGACGACTTACACCATCACTATATTTGGGAGCTCCATCTTTGAAAAGTATCCAGCTGGAAATAGTCGATTAACCGGAAAAGGAAGAAGGTATCCTCGTCGGAAAGAGTTTGACACCTACAGCTCAACATGACAACTTCCGAAGGACCATTTTTAGCCATCATTAGCGGTCGTCTAGCAGGCCTCACGCCATCCATTAGGCTGACTCGACAAAACATATCCTACAACATATACGAAGCAGCAACTGCAGTTGCAGAGATCGGCACCGGTAGCTCACTTGGACCGAACAGCATCACTGCTCTCAAACTCATCGATCTGGCGATCAAAGAAGTCCTGAAAGAAAAGTATAACTTACAGCGAGGGAATTGGCGATGATGGAGAGAGTCCAGGTAAGGAAGGCTGGTGGGATATAAGGGTTGGAGAAGCGCAAAAGCATGTTTGTCATCTCAAGAACCTTCGCAACAGTTCGCACCGCAGTGGACATGGGACGTGGACTTACTAGGCGAAGCAAAAAGGGGGTAAAAATTCCGCGAGAGGAATCTGAAACGGGAGTATAAACAATTGATTATGATTCACTCATAGCCCAGATCCTTTCATGATAGTATGAATGCTTTGAAAATGGGCTATGATCTGACTTCGAATTCCATCAACTTGTTTAGGTATGGTTGCAGAGCTGGCAAGCACGTGATGAGAACATGACCTATTCGGTGGCCGGGTCACGGTCCGATCTCTCTGTATTCTTCATCAGTTCAATCAGCCTTCTTCTGTATCCGCATCCGCATCCGTTATCTCTAATCATCTGATCGTACTGATACAGATCCACGCTTCTTCCCGACTCTTAATTGGGCCCTGTGGTACAATGCCGCCACGAGGTGCGTTAGCCGTAGCTGGCGGCTAACGCACCAGAAATAAGCCTTGCCCACCAAAACTTGGAACTGGCAACCATAACTCATCCAAAGACGAGGCCCGCATTCCATCCTGAATGGAGCTGCAGCAGGCAAAAGCCCCAAGAGCCCCTTGAAGTGTATGGCTACTGAGCCGGCATGGTATGCTTCCCACTCCGCCGCATCGCATTGCGATCTTGATGTCGGACATCCCGTGCGGATACGTTCCCATTGGAGCTTATACTGCTATCTATCCGCTTCAAACCGCCCGAAGACGTCGGCATAGATGTTCTTCGAGAAGATGTCTTCATTATATATGAAGTGCTCAATGCGAGCAAGATCTGAGCCTCTACAACCATCGCCTCCCAGACTTCTTCACACCCCACCTTGAAACACCAGGGCCATTCTTCTATTCTAGTGCCTTTCCCTTCACGAACAGTAACAAGAACAAGAAAGGAACTCTAGAGTGTATTACAAAATGGGTTCAAACGATCTCGGCGGCTGGAGACGGCTAAACGTAGGCGTCGTTGGAGGTGGTATCGGAGGACTGTGCGTTGCGATTGCACTCCGACGTTCAGGGCACGAAGTAACGATTTACGAGAAACACGATTTTGCAGGAGAAGTTGGTGCATCAGTATCATGTGCAGCGAACGGGACGAGGTGGCTGCACGAGTGGGGTGTCGATGTTGCGAAAGGCGACCCAGTGATCTTGAAGAAGCTTATCAACCGGGATTGGAAGACTGGTGAGCCTGTCAGTGTGTACGATCTGGACGATTATGAGAAGAAATGGGGATATGTCTACAATATGTTCCATCGCCAATATATGCACTCCATGCTCAAGGACTGCGCGCTACAAGAGGAGGGCGAAGGAACTCCTGCAAAATTATTGGTGAACCATGCTGTAAGGCATTACCTCCCCACCCTCTAATTGCTTCACTTCTGACATCTCCAGTGCCAAGAAATTGATCTCGCAGCAGGCACTATCACATTTAAGAACGGCGTCAAAGTCACGCATGATCTGATCATTGGCGCTGATGGTATCGGCTCGGTAGTCAGAGGTGTTCTCGGCATCACACCCAGCAAGACACCTTCCGACCAGAGTTGTCTCCACGCAAATGTCATGACAGAGAAGGCTGTTGAGCTAGGCCTGGTCGACTACTCCCAGAACGAGGCTCTCGAGTACTGGGGTGGTCAAGAAGGGAAATGGGACAAGATTGTGTTGTCGCCTTGTAATGGCGGCAAACTACTGTCATATTACTGTTTCTTTCCGCGCGAAAAGGGTGACTATGTCAATCAGAGTTGGGGAAGCGAAGATCGGTCAATCGAGGAGCTCCTGGCTCCATATCCGGAGCTGGACGCTCAGGTGAAGGCACATCTTGCAATCGGTATCGAAGTTCAGCCCTGGAGGCTGTGGATGCAGTGAGTCGATCATGTTCCGTTCCAGATATCCTGTTTCTGACAACGCCACAGCAAGCCATACCCATATCTCGCGAAGAACATAGTTTGTCTCTTAGGTGATGCTGGCCATCCTGTAAGACTTAATCTCAGTCTTTTCGGAAAAAACAAGGCAACAATCTGACGTGTTCTTTAGATGATGCCCCATCAAAGTCAAGGAGCTTGCATGGCAATCGAAGATGCTGGAGCATTGGGTGTCCTATTCAGCAAGAGGTATTTCCGTGGAGATATCGACGAGAGTCTGTCGGTCTACAACGACATTCGGCTACCGCGAGTAACTCGTGTTCAATCTGCTGCTGCAAGAGCTGCTTACAACATCAACGAGCGAATTGGTACGCATCTCAATTTGATCTCCTCGTTCGAACACCTGACTGACTTCGTTTCTCGCAGGTTTTTCGGCGAACAAGGACATTGCGACATATAAGGTTGAGGACGAGAAGGCGAAACTCACCATCGAAGAGATGAATGCGTAAGTGTAGCTGTGATATACCCTTTGCCGTGTCAAGCTAACCCATGCCCAGATATGATATTCCAATGGATGTTGAGGAACAGCTGGCGTTGAAGCGTGGTGAAGAATTTGGTGCCAAATTCACCAAGGGTTTGCCGATTGGATTGGAGTTACCTAATGGCATAATCATAGGGAAGGAGTAAACTAGCATTTTATTGTATCTTGTAGAATTAATACCCAGGTTGATACGTCCCAGGACGCCATTCATGAATGGCTTTCACACTTCATGATTCGCTTGAAATTGGCATTGGAAACTGTTTTTCCTTTGAATTAATGTTCTTGAATTCGTGTGAACAACAACATAGGCTTCGTAGGTGATCGGCACCTTGAACTCATAAATAAAACTGCGACAGAAGTGCTGAGCTTAGTGGGAACCTTTAGGGGCGCCAAGTTGCTTAATCAGCAGAACTCGCTTCGTTATTGGCCCAGATCTGACAACCGCAATTCTATCGAAGCGAAAGAACCTCCTCCTGCATCTTCTCTGCCTCTCTTAGTCGCGCGCTTCTTTACGCTGCGCATCTTGTCTCTTTTCAGTATCAACGTTTCGAACGAATCGATGCTCCCTACTCCGTTCAGCCTGATGGACCGCTGATCTCGAGCCTGCAGAGAATATCTAACGCCAGGTGTTCTTTTCACCATGCTAGCCTCGAGCATCTCGTTGCCCTGGGCAAATAAAGTCGTCGCATGGATTGCCAGCTCGCTCGTTATGCTCGATACTCCTTTCTCACCTCTACGACTCTTGAGTTCCTTTCAGGTCTCGGTGCTTGTTGCTTATGTGGTTCTTTATGGCCTGGCAAAGTTTTGGCTAAGTCAGGTGACCAAGATCGTTCGAGAGCCATATCTGGTTTGTTCTTCCAATTCTGTGAGAAGATCGATTTAGCTGATCCTTACTTCATAGGATGAAGTGTTTCATATACCCCAAGCTCAAGCCTACTGTAACGGGAGATATGATGTTTGGGATCCAAAACTTACCACCCCTCCGGGACTGTATGTTCGATTCACTTTGACCAGGGCCCCGACTGACACCTCGTAGATACATATTCTCGACTTTGTATGCAAAGCTCTCCACATTTGGAAAATGCTCTCCAGCAATATTGCGCTCATTCAACGTCTTTGCACTCATCCTGGTGTTCTCGTACGCCTGCGACTGCAGAGCCCTTGTCTCCCGTACCAGGACTCGTGGACCACCAGGCCTTCGGAATGCTTCCATCGCCTTCCGAATGCAAAATTGGGCGTACAGCTCCCAGCGGCTGTCTCCAGATGAAATACACACTGCATTCAATATTGCTCTGTTCCCTCTGCTATTTTTCTTCTCCGGTCTATTTTACACTGATGTTTTGTCCACTGGCATTGTTCTGAGGATGTACCGACTATTCTTGGAAAGAAGAGGAGCATATCAGAACTCATCTGAGGGGCTTGTATGGCTGTATTTCACAGGTATTGTTTCGCTGTGGATGAGACAGACGAATATTTTCTGGGTGGCTGTGTTCATGGGAGGGTTGGAGGTTGTGAGGACGATCGAAACCAACCAGACCACCAAACCTGCTGCCGATCTTGTCTCTTATAGGTGGAAGGATATTTGCGTTTTCTACTTCAAACGCTACAGTCGTGGCCAGATTCATGATCTGCCTCTCAAGGACGCTGGTGTTCATGGTTGGTATCTCTCGAGCACTTAAGTCTTCCCTCTTTAACATGGTCTAGACTACGCTCTCTGTGCAATCAGCCTCGCTGTTGCAGCTGCATTCCACCCAGTTCTTGTTGTTACGCGATTGTGGCCGTATATTGGTCTTCTGTGTTCTTTCCTCGGCTTCGTGGTGTGGAATGGTGGTGTTGTATTAGGTAAAACGAAATTTGCTTCCGAGCAAACCTGAGCACTTACTGACTCCAACAGGGGATAAGGCAAATCACGTCGCCACCGTCCACCTCCCCCAAATGCTTTATATTTGGCCCTTCATGGCCTTCTTCTCGGCGCCCCTCATCGTCCCAATCGGTGTCTCTTTCCTTCATCGCTTTGTCAACCTTATCTCTTTACCTTTATTTCCGCGGTTGGTATGGCAGTACCTCCTCGTGGCATGCTACGTAGGCGCCGCATTGGTAGCGACTCTGATCATCGTCAAATTCAACACGATCATCCATTCATTCACATTGGCGGACAACAGACACTACATGTTCTACGTTTTCCGATACACGATCCTCAAGCACCCATTGGTCCGATACATACTTGCGCCAGTCTATCTGATCTGCGGATATCTCGTCTACCTGACGCTCTGCTCCCAAAGCTTATCATCTCCAACCACCCTCAGGAAGAAAGAGTCTTCGAAAAACAGTTATGACCCAGCCAGAATCCAAGGAAAAAGTGCTACTGAATCGGAGGGGCCTACCACATCATTCGTTCTCATCCTGCTCGTTACCACAGCCTTGTCTCTCATCACAGCACCACTTGTCGAACCTCGATACTTCATCATCCCATGGGTAATCTGGCGACTGAATGTACCATCGCTGACATCTCAAGGAGCCTCGTCAAAGGCAAAGACCGACGCATCAAGCCAAGAGATGTCTGACAAGATCGTATCCTGGATGAAGTTCTGGGGATGGCAAGGACATGATTACAGGCTTTGGCTTGAGACCGCATGGTTCCTGAGTATCAGTGCTGTTACGGGTTACTTGTTCCTGTATCGAGGATATGAGTGGAAGCAAGAGCCGGGGAATGTGCAGCGTTTTATGTGGTAGAGACATATCATATTTGTGGGCCACGTTGGTCGCCTGATTCTTCTTACCTATACATCAGTAAAACAGAGTAGAGAAGTGATGATCCATAATTTAGTGACAGATCCACCCGTAACAGGCAGTCATTGTACAGAGTATCTATGGATACACGGTATATCATGGGGTTTCCTCGGGAGTCTTCTCAACTAGAAACTTCTACATGTTGATTCAAGCTCTGCTTTCGCTCCTTGAACCCTTTGCGAGACTTCATGACACCATTACCCCACATTGCAGAGTCTTAGCAAGTCCCAGACAGTCGTAAAATGCCCAATCAAGTAAGCGTTGGATCCAAGTACGCAGGGACCACAGCCACCTCTAGTCTAAAAGCTTAATTTCACAGCCAATAAATCACCGAGTTGTTTAGTGATAAGGAGTTCTGGAAAGAGCAAGGAAGACAATTGCATGGCGCCGCTGCGGCTCCACAGATGGCCGGGCTCAAGGCTGTGAAGCATCTCCAAGACACTTTTAGAATTCAGGAACTTATCAAACCTACGATTGACTGAAACAATCCCGTAGGCCTAGGCTGCTAACTGTAAGTTTCGGGTCAGAGAACCGATGTGACGCGCGCCAAGTTATTTGACGCGATGAGGCTGTACTCCGTATCGAAGTTTAGCTACTAGTGCTAGTGTTCAGTCCGGGTCGCTAGGAGGTCGAAGTCAAGAAGCCGTTGATGGAGAAGAGCCGCCGTGGGCCAAGCTTGACCAGCACTATTTGGGACCCGTATATGGACAGAATAGGAAATTAACGAAATCGCTTTAAGAAAACTTACTTTTAGAGACAATCGGGAGGGAATGGTCTCCCAAGTTCGGAGCTTTTCTGCCGCTAGGTTGGGAAGAAACGCAGATTAGGACAGTCCTATGTCACTGCCATGTATCAGGCATGAGGCGTTCCCTAGATCTACAGTAAGGACTCAGACGGCGAACAATGTATTTTCGAAATTTTAGACGTTTTCCCTCTACCCAGAGTTCAAGGCACCACACCGGCACACATTCATCACAACAGAAGGATTAGAAGACCAAGAAATGAAACAGGGGTTTTCATTCCTTTATTGTGCATTTCTACAGGGAATTGCGAAAATTCCAAGCGTAGTTCCGCCGGGGAATTTTTTATCTCCGGGATGAGGCCGCTAAATTAAGCGACCCCTGCTGCCTGTTACGATGTTGATGTCAACATGGCCGCGTCAACCTGCGTCAACTTAGACGATAAGCGAGGTTCACGATGTATGCACTCAGAAATGAAGGAAGCGGGTCCATTGTAGACCCCTCATGGAACAGTGCGCAGAATTCCGCCGCTTGGTAGGGTAGAATCATCCCATCAGCCTAGCGTCAAAGCCATTTCTGGTGTCGCAACTAAAATCCCATAAGTCGATTTTTTTGCTACGATGCCCAATAAATTCAAGATCATTGTTATCACACACACTCATCTCCAATCTCTCAGTATCATATTGAGAAGTCACCAAGTTGACAGAACCTCCCGTATCTTTGTAGTCATGATGGTCGCTGTGATGTAGAGTGCTTTTGGCAGGCTATTTTAAGAAGAATGCCCAGAGTCGTGAAAAGACATAATAGGAGCTAAACCACAAAATATATCTACTGAAGCCAGTGCTTTGTTGAGATTATCGACGAACATCGGGCCGAGACCGATTGGCCCCGAAGACCCTTCTTACTTCACCCTAGACTTCATCGACGCGATTGCGCCACAATCTCCGCGTCCATGGGGCTCTTGGACCCCGCGTACCTCTCTCATCTCACAAATACTGAGAGAAGCTTTGCTCTTTACTACTCGACCCCGCGACTCTTATTCGCCAAATCCTTGCGCGAACGAAAGCAGTTGGTTTCGTCACTTGCCAAACACCGACCTGGGCTCCAAGGGAACGGACATAAAGGCCAGGGCTTGGCTTGCAGAGAACACTTTACGCGGAATTCACTTCGATCTCAAATGCAGATAAGCATTCAAGTTGAAGGCGAGTGGCAAAAAAGGCCACGTCTAACGCAATATCTGTATAGAGATGGGTGGAGTTTGACATGTTTCACTTCTCATCTCCGTACTACTCTATTGAAGATAGCCGTCTCTGTGCATGGAACCCTTGAAGCTTCCCAAGGATATCCACACGAATGGTCAGTGGATCCAAATGATCATTCGAGTCTGTTTGCCTGACACTCATATACCAGGCACCGCTGATATGTTGTGGTCCACCGTGGCGCCTGCCAAAACGCGCTCCGTCATGTCAAGAGCTGGCCCTCTAGTTTGAAGAACGCTTTACCTTCTTTGATTCAGTAAACAACGAGGCCGCGTGTAAAACACCATAGATCTTCTCTATCAAGCATATATAAACTCGATCTGTCCCTGGACGATGGACATGATTCACCCCCGGGACACTTTCCCAGTCATCCTTCATCTACTCTTCCTCTCCAACAACCTTTACCCCATATCTCCTTTTGATATCTTCAGCTCCAGCCAGCGTTGTTGAGAAATGTTTAACAGGGCCGCTACCGTTTGGCATCACGCCAAAATCGCGAGTCCGACGTCTAGCGAATCGGATATCCTACAGCAGACTTGCAAGAGCTCTGGATCATCGTCAGATTCTCATTGCATAGAAATATCTCCATCAATTTCGCAGCATGGTGTGGAGGGATCCTTCTCGCACAAAGACAAGCTATTATTACCTCATCACAACTCAACAGCGTCGTGTAAAAGGAGATGTTGGAAAAGGACACCATCTAGAAAAAGTGTCTTCATCATGCTTGGTATCACAATCAGTCTTTGCTTAGGAATAATGTAAGTGTGGTTGTACCCATACGAGAAAATGTTTATGGAGTGCATAGGTCAAATTCAGCTAATGTTCCTCTTCTACAGTCTGTGGCTTACTCTCGTGGTCGACTTCCTTCGACGCTTCTCCCACCATTCCGACCCCGTCAGTGGAGTTGCTCGACTCATCAATAACATATCACATTCTACATCTACTCTCGCTTCTCTCCAGTCTTTACAACCTTTCCCCGACGATTTCACGCGTGGCATAACTCCTATTCCATGTCACAGTCACAACGATTATTGGCGCTATGCGCCCTTACTGGATGCTATATCTGCTGGATGTACGAGCGTAGAAGCAGATATCTGGGTATCAGCGGGGAAAGTTGGGGCTGCAAACACAAGTGAGCTTTACGTTGGCCATTCTCGGGGCTCATCGAGGCCGGAACGTACACTGAGGAGCATGTATGTCGAGCCACTAGTCTACATTCTAGACCAGATAAGCAACCTTGGGAATGTATCACCAGCTCTCAACTCCTCGAGGCTGGCTGTGAATGGGATTTTTGAGTCAAATCCAAATACAACTTTGGTGCTGCTTATTGACTTCAAGCAAAGCCCTGTTGCCACGAATATATGGAACCTGTTGCAAGAGCAGCTGCAACCACTGAGAGAAAGGCAATACCTCACCTACTGGAATTCTATCAAGAACGAGCGGGTCCTTGGGCCAGTGACTATTGTGAGTCTCCCCCAAAAATAGAATCCATTTTCCATCCCTACCAGTGCAGCATACCCTGTCTGTCGTGTCTGCCAGTAGAACCAGATAATTGACTTCTGCATTTTTCAGGTTGCGACTGGAGACGCTCCTTTCGAAATGGTCACGAACGAGACTACGAATCCTCACCATGACATATTCTTCGATGCCCCGCTCCTCGAACTAGAAGCCGATGCGGGCTCATCTTCACCAAAATATACCTTATCAAACTCATACTATGCTAGCGTCGACTTATCAAATGCTGTTGGCAAAGTCTGGTCCTCATTGTCGCACTCTCAGCTAGCAAAGATTGGGAAACAGGCTTCGGCTGCAGCTGAAGCGGGGCTAGTGAGTCGTTATTGGGATACGCCAGGGTGGCCCGTAAGTGTTCGCAATAAAATTTGGGCCCAATTGGCCGTACAAGGCGTCGGTGTCCTCAATGTTGATGAGTTGTGGACAGCGAGCAAGGAAGATTGGAGGTTTTGTGCTGCGATTGGCTGGGGCATTTGTCCTTGAATATTTTTATCGACAAGTTTTAAATTCCAATGCTGGAATTTCTCTACCAACTTAACAGAATAAAGTGATGCGACTCACGCCACCAGACCCAGTTGCACTGGTGGCTGCAGCCTTGTCCCAATCGTACGAATGTTTTCGTCCATATCAACAGGCTAGAGAGAAACGGAAAACACCCAGTCGCCTGCATCTTCTTATTGGCTCCGGAATGTCCAAGGTCTGGGCTTGTTGATCTGCGTTCGCTTACAGGCGATTGGCAACGGGAGCATCGAGTACATTATACGTTTTGGGGATAGCTTCATTTAAGCATCTTAATAAGCTGCTAGTTCTCCGCCTTGGCGAATCCCCGAGCTGAACGTCTACAACATCTCCAGTCTTCGCATCTGAAGTCGTCCAAAATTTCCATTTCAATCATTCATGATCTGTGGTTAGATGTTTTCCATCCAATTCAATGGCGGATACAGTTCAATTACAAAAAGTCGCGACTCCACGTGCTCTATTTCGTCAGCCCCTCGCTTTGCAGTGGTTTCAAGATGGTGAGCTGAAGAAAAGGAAAGAGGACGAAAGACAGGCAGGTACGTAAAAGTGAAGAGGAGTACTTCGATGGAATTCCCCTAACACTTGTCAATACTAAAAGCGATCTAGGGCGATTCGAGCTGTTCCTTGATCTTCTCTATGTCGCAATTCTGGCAAATTTTGCTGAGAACTTAGCCGAGCATGCCTCCGGCGTGGGAGTTGTCAAATACATCGTAAGAATACTTTCAACCATAAAGCCGATTCCCTTGCTAATCATCGCGCAGTTAATTCTTGCTCCATCTTGGCATATATGGAGTGACCTAAGAGAACTGATGAACTCATTCTACAACGATGATCTGGCCCAGCGGGTTTTGATTCTGTGGATCATGACTTTGCTTGTTATCTATGGAAACAACGCTACTCTCGTCGATGAAGACATCGGCGCGCTTCGTGCCACTGTTGGTGCTTACATGGTCGGCCGCTTGACGACCAATTGTGTTCATTTAATATACTCCTTCGCAAGCTATCATCACCGGGCTCAACAGCGTCTCTGGTTCTGTCTCTCAACTTTGGCACTTTGCATTTACATTCCTCTTTACGCCGAGGATATTTCATTCAGAAGCAAAATTGCTGTCGCCGCAGTTGGTATCACTGTCGAGGAGTCAATTTGGATTTTCTCTTACTCGCCTGCGGCCAAGAAACTCCTCAACGCACGGTACACCACAGCTGTCGACATTCCTCATGAAGTCGATCGATTCGCCGCCTTCTACATCATCGTTCTTGGAGAGTTCCTGTATCAAATTATTGTCGGGTCTCCTGCTGTCATAGGTTTCAACTTGCCACTCCTTCGGGCAATCTGGACCCTGGTTATCGCCTTTTGCTTAAATTGGCTGTACATTCATGCCGATGGATCGCTCGATCCCCAACACCCTCTGAGGCACTCAATATATGCATCATTTATATGGGTCACCATCCACTTGCCCATGCTCGCGAGTTTACTCGTTGCAGGGCACGTGTCCGCGACAAGTACTAAAGTGACCGAAGTCCACGAACCTGAGCTTTGGCTGCTCTGTGGTGGGCTTGGCATTGGATTGTTATGTTTGTACATCATAGCTTTGCTACATAGATCTAATGATGCACCGGGAACACTCATGCTTCCCAAGGTCTGTCTTATGATTCTGCTCTCTTTTTCTTCGCTGACATGATTCACAGCATTTTCGCCTCATGTTCCGACCAATATGCGCGATCATCATCATCTGTCTCCCACTTTCCCACGATTTAGATATTACTTCGTTCTTGTCTATTATAATGGCTCTTATTGCTTTCATCGTCATTTGGGAGAATATCACATCCCTGATGCGTGGAGCCAAGTTCTGGGAGAAGTGGGAGGATACGAGATATCCAGACGAGGAAAGTCGTGAGCCAAAAGTTAGTCGCGCTGGAACAGGGGAGGGGGAAAAGGGTGTTGAGCCTCTTTGATTGTGTGGAATACAAAGCTTTGTCTATATCCTTGGTATTGTTGATAGGATATGTGGGCCCTAAAGCCTCAGCCTTTCGTGCTAACGCCAGTATGGAAATTAGATCTTCTTCTCTTGCCAGTGTCACAAACCTCATACTGAGAGCCAAAGACTTCCAAGTTCCTCACCTTGAGTAAATTATGGTAAGTTCCGAATCATTGAACCATGTCTGGGTATATCGGACCAAATCCCAAGTGCTTCATTGAACGTACAATCACATCGAAGACATGAACTTTAACCTGTCTCCAGCGTGATTCACATTCGAGGTTGGAGGGCTATAAAAAGCTGAGAACTTGATAAGCTACACAGACTTTGTTCGAATATCTGTTGCGATACGCAATCAGGAATACACAACTGCTGTTTGAATAGATTGTCAACAACCTTTAAAGCAGTGCGTAGCTTAGTCTCGATTCCTTCGTCTTCCAAGGACACTACTCCTTCACTGCGTCTACCTTTTGGCACATCTTTGCATCGAAATTTCTAACAGTTCCACCAAATTTACGCTTCCTTTTGGGGAAGAGATTATTCACGTGTACTTTCGGGTACAGAAAATATCTTTGCAAGCACGTGAAAGTGTCAGTTGATCCGTGTGAAACAGCTGAGGAAAAGAACATCAAAGCCGGAAAATGTGCCAAACAACAGAAAATGAGAGGACCTAAAAGACTGCCAGACTCGTCAAAGCCATGCCTAGGATATCTGGATGCTCGAAAGCGAAAGGAGAGAAACCGACATGGCGACAGTCAACAACACCAACAGCAGGGCCATCGGCGAGCTTTAAATCGGTTCCAGAAGACTGATGGTTCTTCACGCAGTGGCAGTGACGAAGGCACAACTGATGATCAATCCTTCTACGATGCGCGGTCAGAGGTCGCGCCGTCCGATTCTATCTCTCAAGTCTCTTATCGATACAGATCCAGAAATAGCCAGCAGTTGGTCCACAGGCCCCGAAGCTCCAGTTCTCGATCTTTCGAAAAATTGGGTCGATCCGAAACGCACTCTAGATCCTTGGCCCGCTCTGGACACTCTGAGTCTGATTACACGGTGTCCCAATATTCCAAGCCTGGAACAATAAGACAAACGGAAAGGAGCTCTCGTGCCTCCGGAACTCCAATCAACTCCGCTCTCATTCGTTATTCTGAGCCCGATATACGTCAACAACCACTAGTCACGTCTAGGTCCTCTAGATCTGGCAGTACACCTGCCCGACGCTCCAACAACAAGAGATATCCACGAACAGAAGCCAAAGCTCAAGCACCTCGTGCAGCATCCTACCAGCGTTCTCAGTCTGAGAAACGCCGAGGGCCTGACAGTGATGCTCGGCATTCGGACACGGAGGCACATCATCAAATCGAGTCATGAAATATGATCACGGACCTGGATCAGAATATGATGGCAGTGTCTACTCGAATGACTCTGCATGTACACTGGTGCCACGAAATCTTCGTGCCAATGAATCTGCGGAGAGTTTGGTTCAGAGAACTCCTAGGTAGCGGAGACAAACATCGTAACAACAGGTAAAAAGGCTTGTCAACAGTCCAGTGCGATAGCACTTGATCAGCCAAAGGTCCAGCAATTGGCCCAAACATGACCGTCAAGTACCATTGGATCAATCATGGTTCTGGGGCCGGAGAAATCGGTCTTGGATTTCCTGGAGTATGTCGAGCTGTACAAGACTTTCCAACGGCATTCCGCATTGTTTTGCTAAGGTTGCGCATTCGCAGATTTTGCTACGGTTTATCGTTGATTTTCTAGCACAAGGTCATTACTCTCTAACTTTGCAATTAGTCTAAGTTCATAAGTCGTTCAGTGAAGTATTTATGTTTTTGAGCGGAAAGTATATTGTTGGTGACAACGAGCATATATGATGAGGTGAAGAGAGATCCTTTCACCTCAACTGCCACAAAGAACCACGACATGTATAAGTACGAAACTGACCTAACGCTAGATGCCAGAACCTCAGATCTATTTGATAACAACTCACTACCAACCAAATAATCTTTGAAGACAGACTAGAGATGTGTTACCCATGTGCCTACGATGGAACATACAAATCGAAGCCCCTCGCTGCGAAGCTGCTCTGGAGCGGGGTATCAGTGCAAATGAATGCAAAATTCATACTGAAAGGGAGATGACAAAGAACGGAAAATGTATTGGCCGTGAAAAGCACCGAATCAGGAAGGTAAAGAAAGCAAAGACGAAGAGCAAGTGAATGGTTCAAGTTATGGAGACATTGGAGGGGTCAGCAGGACATACCATCATAGTAGCAGAATGATAGTTGCAATTCGACCTGATCAAACGATGCATTTGATTGCGTATTGATGCTGTGTCATTGAATACAGTCGCTGTTCCAATCCAATGATTTGACTGAAACGTGCGATGCTGTGAATCACCTCTCCGACCTGTCAACATGGTACTCCACGTCCACCCTTACACCATTTCTTCTAACACTTTTGCGACTTGTCCTGCTCTCACGCTTATCATAGCTATGGTTTAGCACAGCTGGATGTATGATTCTCCTTTCGCTCCCAGCATCACTCGGGTACTGCTCCACAATATCCATTTCATAGCCCTCTCCATCATCTCGATCTTCCATGTCAGCAGCAGTTACTTGTGTCACACAGAGTATGCTGTCATCCTCGGGCCTGAATCTTAGCTTGTTACCTAGCTTTCCAAATGTTTCGGGTCGATCGGGAGGAAAATTCGAGGTATCGGAATATTTGCAGGCAGACGATCCACTGACCCATGTTTGGAAGAGCGGTGCTAACGCAGGTACGCAGACGAAGATTATACCGAGGCTTGATTCAAGAATAGATGAGAGAGCTGTTGGAGCCCAGTGCCTGGGGGATAAAACTTTAGTGATTTAATTTATGGACGAGGGGAGACTGACTAACCATGTAAAGTCATCAACGTTGGTGATTGCGACAGCGTTCGTTATCTGTCTAGCAATTGTGCCTCCAATGGCGAGAATCCCAAGTGAGAACATGATCCCCAGTGCCCCTGGTTTATGCTAGTCTGCGTGCATACAACAGAGAGCTTCAAGAAGAAGCATGGTGATAGTCGAACATACGTTTCCTTCCTGCATTCATTAGCAAATTTCGGATGATGGCAAGAGGGGCCAAAGCCAGGAACACATCTGAGATTATGAAAAATGCAGCATTGAAGTAATTGAACGTCAGAATATTGATACAGGTAGGGCCGCCGATTGCTTGGGGGTTGGTCCAGATTTGTTCTAGGGGTGAACAGAGGAAAGCGGCGACAACCTGTGAAAAGTCAGCAATAGATATTGTGTAAGGTCTCGTCCGTGGTTAAAAAACACATACGATCGTTGAAATCAATCCTTGAGCCAGGATGAAGGCAAATGTTCCCCAAAGCACTCTCCGGTGCAGGTCTGTCACGGCCAGTCGAAGGTAGAGGGCGACAATACTGGCTTTGATGCATCCGAGACCGAAGTAACAGAGTGCTTGTGTTATCCATGGCCACTTCTAGTCATCAGCATAGTATTTGGAGAGTAGATGAGTATCCATCTTACGAGAATCATCCTCGACAATATCGTGCTCGCGTTTGGAAGAGCTTGTAGATCCGAGACATGCCAGCCAACACCATTCTCGAACTGAAGCTTCACTGCGATAATGTGGACAGTCTCAGCCAACTAGTTGAAGTAGTTAAATTTTTGTATCATCTTACTGTTGTTGTTGTTCTGCTGCGAGAAAGAAGGGTTCCTTACCCACGAAAATGTGATCAAAACATCGTCAAGACCCAGCTTCCGAGCAACAATCGTCCGAAAGTACAGCCTTATGACATCAAAATCTACTCTACAGTGTTTTTATGTGCAGTCTCACCTGATCAAAACAGCGATCGTGGCAAGCGCAAAGAGTACATAGCAGCCGACCCGCATTTCAAGGCGGTTCGGTGTTCCGAGCGGAAAGTCATTACTCGATACCATGATGAAAACAAAAAAGGAGTCACAATGTAAAGAGCTGATCTTTCAAGATACCCAATCGACTACAGCTGATGTGACGTGTTCTTCAGAAGGTCTCTGGTAGAAGAAGAAGGAAAAGCGATGTCAAGAACGCTGGGAAGCTTCCCATCACTTGACGCCCCCTTTGAAAATAGTTAACATGGGCGGGTATGTGTTTGAGGATGCCAAAAAGGACAGCATCAAATGAAAATCAAGCCCGTGTACGCCTCACCTCCGAAGATTGGACTGATCCAGGAACCGGGAATTCATGAACAAGGTAACTTTGGGAGCCATCACCAACAAAACCAGGTTTCTGGCCACTCATGCTGTTGGGATCGTAGTGCATCCTGCCGTTGCAACGTTGGCTGGAAAACCTAGCACGCATCAAGGTCCTTCCAGCTGCTTATTACTTGCTTTTGAACATGATACAGTATCGCCTTTCTGTTTGTTGCCCCTGAAGCAATGCATGTGCAGATGGCACAGAAAATGATTCAGTATCCAGCGCTGAAGAACCGGTTCGAGCACCAACATGTCAAGAAGGATAGAGATTCACACCCTTTTGAAACAGACATAGCTGCGTCTTCCAAAGAATCGTTTCCCTTGACTGGCTCGTTGGTTGGTATCTTTGATGTTCTTGGCGCATGCCACCGAATCTCTTCCCCTTGCATTTGTTGGAAATGCAGCCCACACCCCTCTGACCCTTGTCAAGAAATAGCAGCCAGAATTCATCCTCATAACAATCTCATATGATACAATCTAGAGGTCTTGATAATAGTGTAGTGGCAGGATAAGAGTTCCAGTTTCTCCGAGAAATTCCCGAGAAATTGCTCGGAGGCAGTGATCGATTCGAGAAGAAATTGTTTATGGTTGATAGAGAAGTCTCGTCAGCATTCCAACATTATTCTGTTGGCTCTCAAGGTCGCCTCCGGGCACGGAGTCGGAGTGTGTCCACTTCTAGCTGTTAAGGTTGCTTTTTGTTGGTTCCATGGGCTCGGCATCCGAGCCGGATGCAGTTCCACTTCTTGCCAACGAATCACTATCGCCACATGCTGTACCTCAATCTTGGAACCCACTATCTTGCAGCTTCAAGCCATCTTTATTAGCGAGGGATAGAAGGTGGTAGTCACTGATAAGGAGAATAGCATCAGTCCTGTCGCTGTTCTTATTGATCCCTCTGGTAAGTCGTGACATATTCCTCCGACTCCCACTCGTCCGCTCTGTTGTTCCTATCGAAGATCTTACTTGATTTCAGAATGGCAGATAATTATGTATCTTCTGCGGAAATCACTCCCCTGGTGGTGAGTCTGAACAAGGCTGCTGCATCTTTCGAGGCTGCCACTGGAGGTGATCAACATGTCGCCCGTCGAAAGTTACAACTCGAAGCTCAGAAGCTTCTGTATTCACTGGAAGAACCCAATCATGAGGTCTGGCCTCGGATTTTCCAAGTGGGTGGTGTTTATAAATTCTTCTTCTTTCACTCGTGTTGTCAGTTAAAAAGTAATAACGATACCTAAAGGTGAATGTTAGCGTCGCGGTTGAGATCGTGTCCGATCTGGGACTGTGGGAGAGATTTGACGATGGCAAAGTCGTTTCTATGGCAGAGATCCTGGAGGTCACCAAAGCCGACAAGATCATCATTAGTAAGCCTACCATATTTCACTGAAGGTTGAGCATAACTTGCTGAGAATTTCAGCCCGAGTCTTTCGCCAATTATTGGCTGCCAATATTCTCGTCGAAACGCCAGGGCCTGGATTCGCGTTGACTCCTCTCGGATTGCCATACTTGAATCCAGATCATCGTGCCTTCAACAACCTTATGTTTGTGGATATCATGCCGTCGATCATGGCCATGCCACGGACACTAAAGGAACACGGATACAAGGCGCCAACTAAAGAGACGGGCACCCCATACAAATGGGCTCACGGAGAAGAGTTGTGGACCTGGCTCGGTTCGCATCCGGATCGAGCAATGAATATGATCGCTGGAATGCGCTCTCACAATGCTGGCAATGTTTCTGGCGATGCGTACCCATGGGGAGTTGAGCTTGGGAAGCTGAACCTGAAAGATGACGATATCGCCATCGTTGATGTTGCTGGTGGGCAGGCCACATCATGGAAGAGATCCGAAAGCGGAATCCAGAGTTGAAAGGTAGATTCATTGTCCAGGATTTGGCGTCTACTTTCGAAGCTGTTCCAAACCCACCCAAAGGGGTTGAGTTCATGGCCCATGATATGTTCTTTCCACAGCCTGTCAAAGGTGTAGCTATTTACTACTATCGCCATATTGTCCATGACTGGAGTGATGCTGACTGCACGGCTTTCTTGGCGCAAATCGTGCCGGTGTTGAAGGAGCAGCCGAGGAGTAAGCTCTTGTTGGTGGATCTGGTCTTACCTGACACGAATGTGACGATGCAGGAGGCTATCAGAGACATTTCGATGTTTCCTATTGGAGGTATGGAGAGGAATGAGACGCAGTGGAAGGAACTGCTTGCGAAGAGTGAGTTGAAGATCAAGAAGATTTGGCGGGGTAGTGAACCCGAGGCTTGTGTAGAAATCGAGTTATTGTAGGCAAATCTGCGGACGTAATATTTTTATAGAAGTATTTATGCTTAACTCTCACCTTTCAGGCGTGATCAATGTGCCTGCAATTTCGTTTCATAGTCACAATTCTCAGAGAGAAGCTGCGACAGCGTAACTCATGAGCATTTCTCTCCTCGAAACTTCGAGAGGAAGAGATCAGCAAATGGAGGATTTTACACTGTGCTACATGCTTTTCCATGGATAGTGTGTCGAAGGGTCGAAGGGTCGAGGTTCTGCAGCTCCATGACCAGCATTGGCCTTCGGACTTCAGACATAAGGGAGGTAGCTCGCTTCGCCAAGCGAAGACGCTAAACACGGGATAAGTAAACAATCACGTCACTCTGCGAAAGGACAGGGACTTTTCCCGAAAGTACACCTAGATGATCACCATTCATAGAGAAAGCAACCGGTTGGTTTTTCCCGGTTGACTCCTTTCTGCCCTCGAGACGAAATGAAGATCTCTAAATTCCATCTACGGCTCAACCCACATATTCCCGTCGCTTTTCAACATCTCATTTTCAGACGAGTACAAGATCTGCAACCAACAATTATGCATACAATCGAACTCATAAAGCACGAAGGATGTGAATATATGGTGTTCGTATCTATAGGTCGAGGAAGACTAAGGTTTAGGATCTGGTAGGGCAGAACCTGAAAATGAGGAAGATCTAGAAGGAAGGTTCAGAGCCGATTGGTAAAAGCGAACGAGATCACTGGCGACAAAAACTATGTTCTAAGGAAATAACTAGATGGCACCAACTCACCGAGACATGCTTCCTCGGATTACTTGAGTGTTCTTTTGGCAGTGGAATCGGCTGTTCTCCTTGAATCCTCGCTTGAGAAATAAGAGGTAAACAATGCACTATCTCAATGCCGATTTGGAATCACTAGCACGTCAAAGCTATTAGAAAATGCTACATTCCATCTATGGGCGAAGCTTAGACTCCATCTACCTGATCGAGCTGTGATAGATCACGTGACTAAGTCAGCCTGTTGAAGACATTTTGTAAAGATGAGCCTGAAATACGAAGGAAGAAAACATGCTTTCGAGTAATATATGATTTGGAGACGGGAGGCGGCTTTTGCCAGCATAACTGGGAGCTAATGAATGGATGGCCTTGAAAGGTTGGGCAGACATCTGTAACCACCCAATCTTGCCTCCGTACTAAAATCGATGACCGTCATCTTTCAATCTATAATTCAGTTCCGAAAAAGCCGAAATCGGAAGTAAACATTCAAGAAAATAAAGTGAAGTCAACCTTACTCCGCATGTTTGATGCAGCCTCACTCCTCGCTTCTCGCTAGATTCTCGAATCTTCTGTCTTACCAACCAACAAGGCTGACAGCTCACTCCACAGCACTGCACCGCACCTCACAACAATCACTGGCCACCACTCGTTTGCCAACAGCTTTGAGTCACTTCTTTCTACATCCTCCTCCTCCTCCTGCCTGTCCTCAGCATCTTTTCTGCAACAAGGAACAACACTTTGCCGATTTACTGCAGCTATTCATCACCTAGAAGAGCTTTCCCCGCATTATTTCGGAAGCACGACAAGGCTGACCCCACCTTCAGCTCTCCAACAGAGCTCAACGACGACAAGAGTCAACGAAGGGGTTTCAACGCCTCACATCTCGATTTTGCATACTGCAGCGCTGAGCGATCGTTATCTGTCACCGTACAGTTTTCAAATATCTTCGATCTCGACCGTCAAATATCTGCGAATTTCAGCTCCGAAGCTCTCTCAAAAATCAACTGCGGAGTATTAATTACACTTTGCCTCCCTCGATTTTTCTACATAAAGCGATCCAAACACAGACCGGGCATAGCAAGATACTGCAGGGCGACATATGAGCCTGTCAGGCTAGACCTATAATCGAAGGACTGGATTGGGATACAGATCAAGACATACGATAGAACGAATACCAGTGGGTTAGCTATAGATTTAGACTTGGAGCGACTTGGTCAGACGATAAGCAGAGATGGTGAACGCCGACGTCCCCTTCGACCCGGCGAAGGCGCTGGAATACAAAGAGAGCGGAAACAAATGTTTCCAAGCAGGTGACTACGTCCAGGCCGAGGCGCTGTATTCAAAAGCGTATGCATATCCAGTTCCAGTCCCCCCTCCAAATTAACACCTCCACAGAATCAACCATGACCCCTCCAACCCCCTCCTCTACACCAACCGGTCCATGGCCCTCCTTAAGCTGCACCTCTACCAACGCGTGATTCTCGACACCCGGCACGCCATCTCCCTCCTCCCGCATAACATGAAAGCCTACTTCCAACTCGCACAAGCGCAGATCGCGCTCGGAGACCCCTCTTCAGCCCTCACATCCGCGAAGAAAGCCCACGAGTTCTGCGTTGAGGAGTGTGTTTCTGGTGGGAAAGGGGCGAGCAGTATTGGGCCGATTACGGAGTTGGTGTTGAGGGCGAAGAAGGAGGATTGGGAGAGGAGGGAGGATGAGAGGTTGAAAGGGATGGATGGGTTGCTTGCGGAGGTGGTGATGGGGTTGGAGAGGAGTAGGGATGGGGAGGTGGAGGGGTTGAAGGGGCTTGAGGTTGGGGAGGAGGAGCGGGAGAGGAGGGTGGAGGAGGTGCGTGGTGTGTGGGAGGGGAAGATTAGGGAGGTGAGGAGGGTGTGGGAGAGTGCGGAGGGGTGTAATGGGTTGGAGAGGAGAAGGAAGGTGCCTGATTGGTGTGTGGATGATATTACGTTTTCGGTTATGCTGGATCCTGTTGTGGTATGTTTACCTTTCCCTACTTCTTTCCCTTATTATGACTTTGCCACTAAAATCTACTGCTCTTTCCCTTTGAACCCAGCTAACGAAGACAGACCAAAACAGGTCAGTCCTACGATCGCTCCTCGATCATGGAACACCTTCGCCGTTCGCCAACCGATCCTCTCACCCGCGAACCACTACAAGTTTCTGATCTGCGGCCAAATCTGGCGTTGAAAGCTGCTTGCGAGGAATTTTTGCAAGATAACGGTTGGGCTGTTGATTGGTGATCATACATCGCGAGCGAGCTATCTGAATACATAAAGCCTGAGCATGTACCAGGCTTTAGGCTGCTTGGAGCTTGGAGTGACAGGCCGACTGGTGTATTTTGGGTGGATGTAAGAGGGGAATTTTGTGTCGAGAATTTGTTGGAATATCAAATCATTTGGCAATTTGACGATGGAAGAACATACTCAGGATGGACGCTGATGACCATGATGATGATAAAGTACGAAGCATTTCACGGCGTTAAAGGTTATTCACTTCGCGAAGACCTCGAGTCTAGCATTCTGAATATTGAAAGCAAGAAGCGAGCGAGCGAGCGGTCTTGCATTTCTCCGATGGGTTTCTTTGTCCATGATAGTTTGAGTTTTGAAGCGCATAGATGACGAAGTGAGAGGAAGGCTTCAATTTCACACCTATTCAGTGCACCTACGTTTCCACCTTCCCTGGCTCCACGACATCCGCTACATAGCTTCCATGCTTCAAAGAGCAACGTTGAAGATATAAGTAACTACAAATGCCAACCTCTCTTTACGTGTGTGAATTCGTAAAAAAGCTTTCGCTCTGGCGCCATTCATCGAATTCCTTTTATTCACACCTTTCCTTGCCGTCCTTCCTTTATCTCCTACCTTACACTCTCTTCTTGCGTTCTCGTTGTCGAACACTACTGTTCACCTATACAAGACATGCTCCCTGTGAAGCACTTCAATCTTGCTTCAAGAGTGGTTAGAATGAAACAAGGAGATGAGGTCTCATGGGAAATGGTTTGGGATCGCTGGTGTGTCAAGTGATACAGGAATGGATCGAGGGGACATACCTGGGATCTAAGATTCGAGAAAGGTTGCTTTGGGATACTTGGTGGGGAGGGGGTTCGAGTGAGAAGCGGCCCAAGAGGTTGTGGTGCTTCACCAAGGTCCATTGCTGCCAATCTGGTTGCTGTTGTCGAATATTTCGGTTCAGACTAACTGTTTTATTAGTAAGAAGATGTGAGCAGTACAGGCTTTGACAGTAAAGGCAAATTCTCAAAATGTAATTTATGTGTCATTGAGTGGATCGTAGTTTAGTAGTGATTCTGTGAAAGCAAGTCGAAAATCTCCCCCAGCACTTTGCATGCCGTACTGAATTCCATCATCTTGATGATTAGTCACAGTTGATGGTATTTGTGATCAGAAAAACTTCACAATGCTGTCGGCAACTTTCTATGTCTTGGAATGCGTCTGCTATTCCAGGAACCTGGATTGCTGCTGAGTACTATATCCTTAGTAACGAGGTTGGACTCATGTTTGGAATATATCTTTGTTTACCATAAGTGGTGAGGACATGATATGAAAGATTTCGCGACATTCATACCCGTTAAGGTACACTTTCGAACGCTATGCTGCTAACGACAATCTGATCTTGAGGGTACTTTCCATAATCCATATGCTATCAGATTTTCTCGACAATGTCTTCCATGTTACTTCCGTTTCCTGTTCCCTCGCCTGGTTTATCTACTATCCCCAGGCTCGAAAGCAGCCCATGTAATTTGACTATGCACTAAGTTGCACTAAAATATACCCTTGGTATTATTTTTTGCACTGACCAAGTTTTATATGATGGCTGCTGACGGTCCAAGAAGCATGCTTAATTCAGGACACGCTCCTGATGCCATAGTCTCGCGGGGCTAAAAGGAAGGCAGTGTTCAGAATCTCGTCACTATATCTCTAAACGAAGATGAACACCATGGTATCACGAGACTCTGTTATACAACCGAGTCACTCAATGACAATCTAGCAAATCGTAAATATGTTAAATTGAATGATTAACAGTTCTCGTACACCCATATCCCTGCAGTGCACCAAACCTGCCTTAATTACTATTGCACCCCTGCTGACCTGGTTCTTGGCGCCACATTTTGCTCCTCAATCCCGAATGAAACAAAAAGAGTTTACTGTGCTCCAAAATACTAGTGTCGCGTTGAGGGGCCCGATGAAGTCGCTTGTGCACTTCTTAGTGCATCGAGGCGCTGCTCGAGACGTTGAACGCCCACATCGATTGTCGGCAGCTGGACATCCTGCAAGATTTGAGTAGCAGTGAACTCTAGACGTGCAAGAACTGTCCGATAACTGGAAGTATTAGGACTTTCGAACTTGCAGATAGAGATATGGTTCTCAGCAAGTCCACGAGAGTTCTCGTTCCTCTGTCCAAGCCTGGCGGAGCCCTCAGGTACCACCTAAGATAACAGTCAGTAGTATTATCTGAGCTGTAGTAAGATACAAAGACGAACCACTACCCCATATGTCGGCATTGTCTCGAAGAAGGTGGTAATGTAAAGGTCGGGGATCTGTTCACTGAAAAGAGTCGTAAGATCTACCAGGGAAGGCGACCATCGCTCCAGTTCGTTCACCACATTTGTCCGTCGTAATCCGACAGCTCTAGAGATATTGCCGAGATAGGTTGCCCATGAAGCGATATCTGCGCCTTGATGCGGAGTGCCAAAGAAGATTATCGCGCGCACACTTCTTAGAATATCTCCGTATAATGTATGCTGATTTTGGGCTTGTACCATTGCCTGCTCAGTGCAAGTTAGACTCTGCTTTTGCCTCTGGCAGTGCTATAGAAACTTACAGCTTTAATGACAAGGCCTCCGAGAGAGTGACCAATGAGCAGAATTGGTCTGTTCTTCTCTTGCTCTGTGACCCGCTTGTCGCTCAAGGAACCCAGCAGATCCTCGCCGAACGTGAACAGTCTCGCTGTAGATTTGCTTCTGAACGGTTGTATGAATGCGCGAGCATCGTAACCGAACGTCATGATGCGTGCATTCCCGAATACTGGTGACTGCCAGAGGAAATCCTTCAGCCAGTTCTTCTTCGAGCCCTTGTGAGTCCACGTGGAATAGCTATCGCCACCCAAGCCATGGACGGCAAGTATGCTACAAAGGGTGCACTGAATCAGCATTAAATATGAAAGCTTGATTGCAAAGCTTACTCAATCATTGGCGTACTCCCTTTTGTCGGTTGGTAAAGGGTATGGATGCCTGTCGTCTCTTCCTACAGATTGTTACCAGTTGACGCCACTTGGTGCTAGGCTGGTCTTACAGGGATTTGGAAGGCTTCATACTCAGCCTTATCCCCGCTTTCGTCAAAGCTTTGCTGGTTCATGATGATTATCAATTTATCTGAAGACGAGTCTTATTCGAGATGTGTTTGGCTTCAGTATTAGTTGCGAAGTGCAGCTTGATGAGAAACGAATGTTGTTGCAGTGGCTCTAGGAGATATGTCTCAGCTTGACTGGTGGTCAGAAGATCAAATGGACAAGTGATAAGACACCATGGACAACACATTGACACGCTGTAGTGGCCTGAGAGCGAAAAGCCAGCAGCTGTTCCGTAGGGTGATTCGCTCCAGCCCCAAGCCACAATGTCCCCAAAGAAGTGATAACGAGGCGGAAAAACAAATATGTGCATGAAAATCCACTTCCTGCTCAGCTGAGGCTACCCAGATAGAAACTCTTTATGGTCCGATCAAGCTCGTCTGAGCACCTGCACATTCACCTATCGGCAGTTCGAAGGGGAAAAGTGCACTTGTCTATCCGCCCTCCCGATCACTGGGAGCCGCCGCTCTTACGAACATCTACCTGTAAAGAGGAAAAAGCTCCGCCGATCAACCCAATTCTAACATTCCTTCCAGACGAGTCTAATTCTTTCTCAGCATGGATACAAACGACTGGGATTATGGGCTCCGATTGTTGTGGCCCAGGAAGGCATATGGACTTAGGTCCAAATTCGAGTACGTTTCTCTTCACATTGACGATGAAGATCATGCTAAGCAAAACTCACCAAGCGTTGTCTTCGTTCATGGATTGGCAGGAGGGCCGTTATCAACTTGGACTCATTCAAATGGCTCGTGCTGGCTAAATTGGCTAGCTAGTGATATCTCTGACTTGAGGGTCTTCTCATTTGGATATGGCGCAAAGCAGGTTTATATTAAGTCTGCCTCCAACGAAACTCGCACGACTTCACGGATCTTTACTTTTGCTGAAGATCTATGTGGAAATCTGAAAGACCTCCGAGATAATGTAAGTCTCCTTTGAATGCCAGACCAAGCCGATAATTGACTTTATCAGCAACGGAACGCTATCACATGGATTGGGCATGGCATCGGCGGCATATTGATCAAGCAGGTAATTCGATGACGAGGCAGGGCATATTGAAAGCCAAGGAGATTGACATTTGCAGGCTCTGATACATTGCAACAACCAGAAAGAATTGTACGGCGAGCTTCTCCACCACACTCACCATGTTATATTTCTTGATACCCCACATGGTGGCACGAATATCGACCGTGATTTATGGGAGACTGTCTACGGTGGTGCCGCTACAGCTGCAGCAGAAAGTCAATTCGGTTTCTTGTCTTCGAGTCTCGCCGAGACGAAGACTTCATTTGCTGAGATTGCTGGTGGCATCATGATAACATCATTCCACGCTGACGAGAACACCGTGGTGGGATCAAGTCTATATCAGGTATGTTCCAAATATCTCAAAATCCGAAGAGAAAGGAAAGGGAAAGAAAAGACCAATAGAAAAAGACGCTAAAATAAGACGCAGACGGTCCCTGAGAGCTCAACAAGGACAGATGCAGTGGGAAATATGAATCTTTCTCTGAAGGGATCACACATTACCATGTGCAAGTTTCCTAGCCACACATCACCTAGCTACAATCGCCTATTTGAGAGGATCAAAAACGAGATTGAAGCTAAGAAAAGGAGTCTCAGCCGAACAGCGACGGGGAGTTCTGGTTCAAGAAGTTTGTTGCAACATGACCCACAAGTCAGATCCCACAACAGTGGCAATGATCATCGAGATGATGAGAAGACTATTCTTACCCGTACGAACACTAGTAGGTGCCTCAACACCCTATCAGCAGCGTGCACTGAGTCTTTGATAGGTCGAAGCCTTTCGGATTCAACGACACTGAAAGAGAAAGAAGGTAATAACTACCGGCATGTATCCTCTTTAGAGACTTGGCACTTACTTCATCCAGGAAAGGCCTTGGAAAAAGAACAAATACGTAGGGAAAAGCTGGGTCGCTGGCTCAGGCCCCCCACAGTGAAGGAGATCCTGTGTGAGGATGACCTCGCCGACAGAAGCCTCCCTCGAACAGAAGGAACGTGTAGCTGGATCCTGGAAGTCGAGTCCTACAAAATGTGGCGTACTTCAGAATCTTCAGGACTTCTTTGGTTTCACGGCATTCAAGGTTGTGGAAAATCTACAACCGTGGCCTATGTGATCCACAAGCTTCGTGAAGAAGGTGAAAGTGTAGTTCACCTGTTTTGTAGCGAAGACCGTTCGGTTTCAAGCTCCGTGAGGATCAACTGTTTAAGCCAACAAATGGTCGAAGCCAATGAGCGCGTTGCTGAAGTGCTAGATTCCATACACCAGAAGAAGCGTGGTGTTCCTTTGATGGCAGTACATGCAGCCAAAGAAGTCCTCCTGGAGGCTTTAAGAGCTTTTCAACCCTGCTTCCTTGTGGTCGATGCTCTAGACGAATGCGAGTCCCAAGATCGGCTTGACTTAGTCAATGTCTTTCTGGACGCTGCAGCAGCAGTCTCATCAGGGGTCAAGATCTTCTGCTCTAGCCGCAACATCCCAGACCTGGAATTGGTCCTTGGTAGGACCCGAATTTCAACCGTCTCTGAGATTCAGATTGTGCCGGAAGATATCGAGCACGACATTGAAGCAATGATCGAGGGCAATATCCAAAACTCCCCTTTCATCCTCGAGTTCTTGGATGGAGTCTCTTCTGATTTCAGGGATCATGTTGTAGGAAGTCTTACACGCGGTGCACAAGGAATGTTTCTTCTGCCAAAATTGATGGTTTCCTCGCTTGAAAAGAAGGCGGCGACATCTTCAACCGATGAAATTTTGGAATTCCTCCAAGACCTTCCTCTTGGTCTCTACGATTACTACTTATCCATACTTAAGAGAACAGACAAGAGATGGAGGCCGTTAGCAAAGAAAATATTCACCTGGGTCGTTTGGGGGAAGAGACCACTTTCTATCGCTGAGCTCCAAGACGCCTTTCTCCTTGACGGCAAAAGATATCCCAAGTTGAGGGTCTCCATCAAGGCTGCTTGCAATCCACTGGTGGAAATTGACAACGATGAGATCCGGGTCAGTCACAGCTCCGTCAAAAGATTTTTTCTGGAGTCAACGAACTTCAAAGAAGACCCCATATATAATGAGCTCGTGGACTCGGCGCATGAGGATCACCTGCTGGATATATGCGTCCGTTACATCTTCAAAGGCGATTTCGCCAAACCCCAAAGTCAGCAGAAACGATTCAACCCTCGAGACCCGACTTCCTTCGACTGTTGTCCCTTCGCGAGATACTCAGCCTCAAATTGGGTACTGCACCTCAAACATGCCAGCCTCACGACTCGAATGCGCCTCGTCCGCTCACTACAAGATTTCGTTAGCTCACCCCATTTCCTCTATTGGATCGAGATCATATGTCATTTGTGCGACTCTAAGACAGAGTCCATCCAATACTACATCAGATTATTTCAGGCGTCAGTCACAGAGCTTATGGCCCAGCCAGAAGTACAACTTGACAACTTCCTCAAAGATTGCCTCGTAGACGTGTCAATGCATCTTTCCCGCTTTCAGGTTTTTGTGGAGTGCTGGCGAGACTGTTTGACTTGCTTCCCAACCGAAATACACAACCTTTGGCCACTGAGCGAGAATTCCAAGTACCTTAAAGACCATGGTCAGCAAGCTGTGTTCCTGACAGGATCAACTCCATCCAGAACTCCAGATCAACTCCATGACTCAATAGACAACAGTCGTTTGGAAATGAGAAATTCCTTTAGCCCGTTTTTCGATAGATTTGTTCTTTGCGACTACAACATTTTTCTCTGGCAATCACTTATGCCTTCGGTGCCCTGGCAGACTGCTTTTGGATTTGTACTTGACCCTAAGTACTCATTCCGGATCGAATTGATTTCGAAGACAATGGAGACAGGAAAGGAAGTCGGCAGATATGGCATAGACCCGGCACAAGTTGGGTCTATGACCGTCAGCGTCGTTATGAGAAAAGACCTTCGAGCTATTGCCATGGCTTGGCCAAAGTACAATGTCTCTACCAGGGATCCACTGGTTGTCAAAACGTACGTGTGGGCTTTGACCGAATCCAGTACTGGTGTCGAAGATCACGTGATTGAATGGACGGACAAAGTTGATCCCTGTAGAGCTGACTTAACTTACTCAAACTCCTTCAAAAATTCGAAAAATGCCGTTGCTTTCACGACGGAATGCGCAAACGATTATTTGTGGACTGCTGGAGGCAAGTACGAGCTGAGAACAGGACTGAAGGTCCCTGCCCCGGAGTTGTTCCTTGATCCAGACATCTCAGCCCTCACGTTCTGTAGTAATGGAACTGCAATCGCTGGTGTCAGGGAGGAAGGGCTGGAGCTTTACGACATTCCCAGATTTCGACGAGTTGCATATGCTGACGGGAACTGCTCAATCCTGGAGCTCAGTCCAAATGGCAAATTCGTCTTGTTCTTACGACGTCCATATAATGAGGTTGAACTGCGTACCGGCAACGGAACCGGTACAGAGAGCGCTTTGTCGAAAGAGGACATCTGCCTGCTCTCGCGCGAGAAATGCTCAAAACTATGGAGATCCGATACCAGCTCAGAATCTGGCCCATTCAACCTCGAACTTTTCTATAATAGTGGCGGCTTACATACGTTCTCAGCGAATGAGAGAATTTTGGTCATATGTGTGCCGACTTTAACTGACTGGTCTTTGTTGTGCTTTGATCTAGCTGCAGCAGATGTAGTCGGTTCGCGCTGGACCTTGGATTACTCTGGCCAGCTTTTGGGCCGCCCTATTCTGTGTATCGCCCTGTGTCCCATTCATGAGCGCAGGCTTTACATTCTTGATGGCTTCGGGGTCATGCATATTGTCCAAGTGACACAGGGTATGGTGTCGACCATACAAACAGTTGAGCGGCCTATGATTTTGTCATCGCCGAGATCCTCTACGCACAAGCTATTTACAACGACCACAACCACCAGAGGGTCCTTGTAGGTTTTCTCCACCTTTTGATTTATTCTGATGGTCACTAAGATCTTACAGTAAACCATTCAAACCCACCAATTGGGACCTGGACACCTTCGACCTAAGCCAAGCAGGAGTCCGGCCACCATATTACTTGCGAGAACTGCTGGCTATAAAGAGTCAAAATTTGATTGTAGACTTAGAGCCTCTAGAAACAACAGGGAACTCCAATATCTGTCGCGTTCAACAATGGGGGCGTGTAGGTGTCGAAGCCCAAAAAGCAATCGAAGCAACAATCGGGGGGCATGCTGAAAGCTATGACTACGTGGATACAAAGCCAGAAGACTCACGAGTAACCACTAATGTTACATTCAACGAGGGTGGTACCATTGGTTTCTTCCAGTCCCTGATTTTATACCCGACTGACAACTCTCGTATTCAGCCACATTGGCTAGCGACTATGATCATGGATGTGCGATGGCTGGATATACCGAAGGCACGTAAAACCGGTGTCTGGAGAATGTCTACACGCGTGGGAACTCCTCGTGAAATCGATCTTGCTTGTGCATACCACGAAGAGACTAAACAATTGGCATATACTGCAAGTGTTACGTATTTTGATCGGACTGATGATGAAGGATCGAGGTGGTACTTCACCTATCTCTGCCTGACCTACATTTCACCGCAAGAGTGGGACATCGACAGAGACCCCCGGGGTACGTTCATTGATACCCACAAGTATCCGCTGGGTATGTTGTTCTGCCATAACTTTTCGGTTTGTGCTGACTTGGAGTAGATTACAGAAGAGTTGTGTCCATACAGTTTTCCAGTTCAGGAAGATATGTTTTTGCGGTATCTGCTGGGAGGCCATATCGTATTATACAATTCGACACCTGGAGTTGGAACCGCCATATCGTCCGGACTCTATACGACCCCTTCCAGACCGATGGACCATGCAGAATATCGTTGTGCTTTTGGAATGACCGTGTCTACGCTCTTGGATCGTTCGACTATGCGCTGAAGATGGCAGAGCTCCCTTTCCATGATCTGAAGAAGAGCAAGCTACGTCTCAATGACGAGGCCTCCAAGATCGGTGGTAAAGAGGGCGCTGTAGTCAAAAGCAGAGAGGTGATTGTCAAAGAGATCAAGAAGGTCTACAGGATTCGAACAGTTGCAAGCGCGCCATACTTTATGCTGCAATATCCCATCCTTGATGCCATGATGCCGTCAACGACAGAAGGGAATTGCATTTTCGTGGGGAGGGGTGTGAATTACCTCCGGAAGGATGGAAGGCTTGGTGGCACTTTGCAATGGCCAATTGTTATGTCAGTCAATGAACAAAATATGGGTGACTGGGAAGAAGTAGAAGAGCAGGAAGACCCGAACATCGAGCACGTTGGCACGGTAGAGGTCGGTGACGTAGATCAAGATAGTGGTGGGGGGAAGACAACAGGCACTGTGGAAGGCGGCGAGACGACAGAGAAACCAGAGGATGAGACTAGTCCTTGAGAACAGGGAGTTGAATACATCTGAGATAGAAACAGCTTGTTGAAATGAATTTTCCCAGATCCGTTTTGGTCATTTTTTGGTCTTATTAGGGACGGCTAGGATATCTAAAAGCAACGTCCACAAGCCCATTCACATTACGACTTCCACGCTACAAATTGGACCCGTTACTTCCGCACAAAGCTTTTCTCAAAAAGAAGTGATCATGGCTCGTATGTCGCCCTGAATTGCATCATAATGTCCTTTATCTTTATATTCATTAGTCTCTCCCATCACTTTTATGTTGGTCGAATCATCAGCTTTGACACATACTGCGACTTCCTACTGCAGTCTTTGTCAACCCGAAGGATAGAGAGACCAGTGAAATTTAAGCGGATGTCAAATCGAACATGACGTGTCATTGTGCTGACATGGCTGGCTATATGGAAACGAACAGACGCTGTCAGCTTCGTCTCCGGCTACCTAGAAAGTTGAGAATTCATATATGGGGATACGCTCTCGGTTCCAGCTAGTACATGTGATGGAGTAACGACCTCATGACGGACCATGGAGTGGGACCTACGTTTCTTCCAAACCGTCTGCGATTCACCAGGTCCTACCAAACGACTCCACATCGACCTTCTCTCCGTTTGTCGACAAACCTACATGGAATCAGTCCGCTTCCTTTGGGTAACCAATAAATGGTCCGCTGGCAATGCTCAGACATCCCGCGAATGGTTCTGGCGGCGGAATGTCCTTCAGAGATCATCGATGAGAAAATTCCACATGGGAAGCGACGTGGCACTGCACCTCCTTCCTCGCTCGACCACCTTCAACTACGCCATGCTTGAAGAGCTTTACATCGACATAACAACCACTTGCCCAAAGCGAATGACTGTGCGAAGCACTCCCATTCAAGTCTTTCCTTCCGAGCTGACGATTCTCAAGGTCGCCCCTTCTTTCGCTTCAAGAGAATCTTTCTCATTTGCAGTGGAACGAGAGAGAACCTTGATCAGGATCCGTTCGATTCGAATGATAGTATATCGGATAGTGATTGACCTACAACAGTGAAGGACAGAGTCGAAAAAGCTGATATGCGGTGTGCTCGATTTTCCGCCTGGGGTGAGGAAACGAAGCATTTGAGGTTGGAGAGAGAGCATGACAGGGAAACCGCACCGACGCCGGCAACTGGACCAGATATTATTGGCGCCCATCAGTCAATCTGGACCTTGAATTCACAGGATCCAATGAGACGAGTATGTCAACCGTAGGCTTCGCGTGGACAGGTATGGTCACCTGAGGATGATAACGTGTTCACAGGTGTTTCCTGTTATCCTTGAATTCTTTGCCCAACCAAGAACCTTTACCAAGTCATGACTTCTTATTCCGATATCATTTACCAATTAGTGCATCTCTGAAGGCTTGTATAGATGTATGACCACAGGACCTTGCTTTTCACACCAGCGCCATCAACTCTCAGAGTTTGAGTTTGGTAAGCGTCGAGACTACCTCGCCAGGAAGCGCTTCAGGTGATTGATTCTGGGAGAACAGAATAAACTGTTTATAGGAGGAGAAACTCCCCTCATTGAGCAAGTGAAAAGACTTATTCTTTCCTACCTGTGCCTCTCGATCGACTGCAGATCTTTCTTAGGAGAAGGCACATGACGCAGGTACCATATTCTATCGAGAGGCATTCCGAGCATGCCAAAAATCCAAAGTGCCGTCCATTATCTCTCACGTTGGGATGCTCAAAAAAAATTAATTACTATTACTCGCATCTCGGCTGTGGCAGCTGGAAAGTTTGGACAATTAAGATTGAAGCTAGAAGTCTCAAACAACCACTTCAAAAGTCTGTCATCAGGCTTCTGTGAAGTATATCATCCCATCATGCTTTTGAATGAGATTTCCCCCAGAATATCTAGAAACATGTTTCGCTACTCGTCAAAACTCGCAGCTAGTGGCGGATTCCTACCAAAATGATCTCTTGGTATTTTTCGGCGAGGTTTCATGGCTGGTGTTGGCATCATGCAGTTTCAAAACATCCCAAGCCATTCGCTAATCAGATCGAGGGTTTCGGGCTGTCACAATGCATACACGCTCGCACCGAACAGTTGTTCAGTCGGATCTTAGCCGCCAACCACCCCACGCTTCGGAAGGAGCCAGGCATAATTGAAGTAGGATTTGGGGATGCTGAATATGTTGGTGGGGTCATTGAACCACCCCCACTAACAGCCACCACCCGTGCGGATATGCCAGGCTCCGCTGATCTGCAACAGCGTGCTGCAACCTTAAAAGCGCCCTATCCAATCGACGCCTTCGGCAGTCAGCCAACATCTAGGCTTAATCGCAATGCCAAGTACTTCGAGGGGCTTATCGCTCTTTTGAGGTGCATGGCGTTTTGTGTGCGACATGGCCGAAGCACTTAACTCCAATCCTTGCGATAGATCAGTCTTCGGTCGTGTTGGTAAAGAGCTTTAAATCATGCGACTCCTCCTGTTCTTGGAGATGAAGTTGAGAGTGATGCGTGCTGTTGTTTTCGGAGGTTGATTCTTTGTTGACTTTCTCTTCGCTTCTCCTTTCCCTCCCTCCTTTTTCTTTCCCTTCTTTTGTTCTTTCGCCGTTATGGGCCTCCTGGGTTTCGGGATAGCTGAGCTATCTGCGGTGATTGCGAGATTAAGCTGGTGCTTGTTGGCAGTCGCTACTATTGTTAATGCTCAAAATGCAAGTAATCCACAGGCATGTGGCCAGATTGGCCCTGCAGTGGCGGCTTTCATGGCACAAAATCCAAGAGCAGGTACGTCCGCCGAGAAAGGGAAAAGAGTGGATCCAAATAGGATACTGATAGATTCCATTTAGCTGCAGCACAGGTTCCAGCACAATTGGCTTTCGACTGCCTCCAGAGCGTACCAAACAAGCCAGACCCAGCAGTGGCAATGATCAAGAGTCTGAAAGCATTCGTGCAATGGCAAAGCACGCTCGCGTTCTTGAAAGATCCGCCGCCATCTTATATGCTACCAGCGACGGACATCGAGGGCGGTTTGAGCAATATTTCGTCGACTGCGGCTGCAGGAGGGTTCAAGAGCGAATACGATTTCCAGCTTAGCGTTGTGAAATTAATCACTTCAGCCCATGACGGCCATTTCGCATATCGCCCGGATGTGTTCAAAGCTTTCGGATTCAGGAATAACATGGCTTCGGATATTGTGTCTGTGTCGAAAGATGGAAAGGCTGTGCCAAAGCTGTATCACTTGGGTATGAAATCATCTTTCGAGGTAATTTATTAGTTTCGCTAATCAGTGTAGGTGCCGTAAATGGAACCAATGGAACCGTCGACACGGCTCCAGCCATCACGAAAATCAACGGAGTAGACGCCGCCAAGTTCATCACTGACATGAATTTACAATTCAGCAGTTTCCAAGATCCTGACTCGCAGTGGAACTCGCAGTTCCGAACTTATGCCAGTCCGAACGGAATCTTGACAGTAGCAGCTTCGCTCGCTTTCCAGGGACCCAGCGTGACGCTCACTTACGACAATGGACAGGAGAGGACCGAACAGAGTTTCGCCACAATCAGAGCTGGTGCGAACTTTGCTGGAATTAATAATGGGGAGGACTATTACCAGCGATTTTGTAATCCGAATAATCAGGTCGCTTCAAATATGACGACCCCTACCACGACTCCGCCGACGAACACGACACTTCCAAAGCCACCGCCAACAATTCAAGGCTATCCTCTGCCCATGTAAGTTAGATTCAGTATTTTGTTGTTCAATCGCTGGGTTCGTTCTGACGATGATGTTTTCTAGTGTTCGAGATAGTGGTGCGAATACTACCTCCGGATACTTCCTCAACGGAACTGGGTACGAGAATGTTGCTGTCCTCGCTATTTCGGGATTCGCTCCCCAGGGAAACGTTGGCGCTGTCGAATATCTCACCAATTTCCAGAGCACCGTCGGATCTTTCCTCGCTCAGTCAAAAGCGGCAGGCAAGACGAGACTCGTGATTGATCTGCAGGCCAATGGCGGTGGATTTGTCGTTGCTGGATACGAACTCTTTGCTCAGGTACGCATGCTCGATCCCTCCTTCGATGTTTGAACTTTAAAGCTAATGGTTGCGAATCAGTTGTATCCCACTGTCCAAAGGTTTCAAGCGGATAATCTTCGTCTCGCAGACAGTCTCGTCAATATCGCACGGATCGTTGGCTCGATCCCGAACAACTTCACTGCGAGGACTCCTGCACAACGAGCCGCGATCAACATTCTGTCACAAAGTTCGGTAGTCAGCAATCTGATTCCTGGTGGTGTCTTCACTCCAGCCGGCGCCAACTTCAACACTGTGGAACAGATTATCGCACCTGTCTCTCTAAAAGGCGATCTTTTCACAGCCTACCAGAACACACCACTGAATCAGACCGATCCCCAATTCAATCTTACTGGAACCGGCACTCGATCCAATCCTCCAGCTTCAGTATTCGCCCCTGAGAATGTTGTGCTTCTGACTGATGGGACATGTGGATCGACTTGCACTCTCTTTTCGTACTTGATGATTCTGCAGATGAACGTTAAAGCTACTGTAGTTGGAGGCCGTCCTCAAACAGGCGTAATGCAATCCATTGCCGGAGTAGAAGGCGCTCAAGTCTTCCCTCTCGATGAGATAGCGAATGCTGCTGCAGCTGTCATCGAGCTAGCGCCAGCAGAACGCAAAGCCGAACTCTTGGCTGGCGAGACCGGTTTGCTGGCAGACGCGTACGCACTTCAACGGCTCACGGTAGCAACAAGTCCCGGGGCTGTAAATGGCAAGAATGCGTTCTCGGCAACCGACTCCCAGACGCCATTGCAATTTCTGATGCAGCCTGCAAATTGCAGGATTTTCTATACTGCGCCGATGTTGAGTAGTCCCGAGCTGTTGTGGAAGCGGACAGTCGATGCGACGTGGACAGATCCCCAGCAATTCTGTGTTGAGGGCAGCATTATGTCTATGAATAGTACGAATATGGGGAATGTAGATCCGGTCTTTAGACAGGCTGTGAACAGTAGCCACGGCGCGCTTGGGAATAGTGCTGGCGTTGGCAGCGCTGGAAGGATGAACTTGAGTCTGTTGGGTGTTCTGGCGGCGTTGACTGCTGGGGTTGTAATATTCTTGTAGACTTGATAAAGCGTATTTTGATAGATCTAGAACTCGATTTAGCGAACGATATCTTCCTCCAAGGCTGATCTTATTCGCTTCTCATGTAAACATCGTTTGCTACAGGCTCGCTTCGCTGACTCGGGGCCTTTTTCGTTTAGCCGAGGAAGAAATTGATCCGTACCATTCGAAAGCAAAACAAATCCAGGTAAATGACACGTCAATGGCTTATATCTGTGAAGCAAAAGTGAAAGTTTTAAGCTTATATACTTTCCCCTGCTAGAGACATCTGTCGTTGTTCTTGTACGTAAATCGTGATGTCCACCTGCCCACTCGAGCACTGAATTCCCCCGCCTTCAACTGTGGGGCAGGGCTTATCGCAGCTAGACAGGGGCCAAATCTCAGGGACCCTCCCACCTGATTTCAACATCGTCAGCTTCCCTCCCTCATATCTCCATATTTCTATTTCCTGACATTTCAACAGCAGCGCGAAGTGTACTCCTATACACCGAGTTCCCATTCGCAGTCCTTTGTGGAACCTTTCTGTCTTCCTATCCTCGCTCCTCAGAGTTCGTCACTGTCATCCGGCTTATCAGGAGGAGGGGCTTCACTCCAGACGATATCGGAATGCCCGCTGAAGCAAGAATCCGTCGAAATGGGCAGCCGCAAGCATGCGAGCCATGTCGAAAGACGAAAGTACGATGTGATCATGGACATCCAAGATGCTCCAGATGTATAACGCGACGATTGGACTGTGTCTATCATCCAGCTCCCATGACCAAAAATCCCGAATTGTACTCGCCACCACCCGCTTCACAGGGCGTGCAAGGTTTCATCAGCACGCAATTGAACCCTTTGAGTTCGATACTCTCACCAATGGAGCCGCCTCATATCAATCATCATTCCGCAAGAACTTCATCTTCTGGTACGGCTTCCCCATCTTTATCTGGTCCAACTTATCAGACGGGGTCACAGAATACGCTGTTTGAGAAAGAAGGAGTTTCGTATGGAACGACACGCTATTCGGCTATCTTTTCTGAGAATCAAGCCAGTTTTGGGCCAGCAATTGGGACCGCTGCTGAAGAGTCAAGTTTGAGAGCCACGTTTGTCAGTCCGAAAGGCCCAGGCGTCGACATGAGCAATTCCCAGCGAGAATTGGCCATCGTTACCCTATTGGACTTTCCGACATTCCGCACGTGTGAAATTTTAACGAAGAACATCGAATCTTTTCATGACATCTGGATATCGCCAGTCATGATCAGGCAATGTCTGAATCAGCTCTGGACTGACTACGGTCATTGTTTGGGCAACGATCGCTCACGAGCCTCGGTTTTGGAACTGGCGGATGAGTTGATAGAAAATGCCAAAAGCTCCTTACCACTGTCCACTCAACCTGGAGAACGGGAGAACAATTGGGTCAACTGGTTCGGCGGCCCCAGGCTACGATGGGAGATGATTGGGATTTTGTTCACCTGGGCTGGAATGGCCTTTAAACATCAGCAGGATTGGGATCCAATTTTTGACTTACCGGAGCAGGAGGGTAGGAATCGAAACACGTCAGCTGAGAAGATGAGGGTCGGGGCAAAAGCCTGTCTGCAGCTGTGCGAAGACTTTTCGGAGATCAATGAAGTCATTGTGGTGCTCATGAAGAACTTTGCGAAGTTGCACAGCCAGATCATCAGTGACGAAAGTAAGTCACCCGTTTTCAGGTCTGATAGTGCTCTGTGATAACAGAACTTTAGGTGATCGCTTGAGAATGCACTTCGGCGCTACAGGCAGTGCGATTGTAACCAGTGGGCTGCATCGACAGTCATTTTCGCGACAAGTCACTCCATTGTCTCAGCATCGGGCTCGGCTAGCTACGTCTTTCTTCCATCTTGATAAGTGCGACAGCTTGTTCCTTGGTCGACCTCCAATTCTGGATCAAAGATACTGCCATATTCCTCAACCACTAGATCTATCCGAGGAAGACCTCTACTCTGGCCCGGAACGGCTGGCAGCCGCTGTACAAAGGCTTGATTCCGATGGCTGGAATACGGAAAAGCAAATTTATTCAGTGACCTGTCTTCGTGCAGTCTCATTACTATCACCCATTCGAGAAGAGATCCTTCGGCTATCCTTGAGCGCAAACATACAATATACAAAGCCACAGATAGAGTAAGTCCATCCTCCAGCGCCGTTGCCACTCTTGACTAAGATCTAAACTTCAGTGCCCTGGTCGTTCAACTTGAGCAGATCACTAATTCTTACCCCGAACATATCCGATACCGAAGTCTAGAGCAGACTCCATCTGGCGGGGTGCAGACGAGACCCCCGCATGAGATATACTTGATCACTCGGATTCAGCTTGATGTACTACAGTGTGCGTTCCTCTTGCAGAGACTCCTGGTCTCACGAGGGCTCTCAAATGGACAAGAACTATTCAACGTCGCGCAAGAGATGATATCAGTCGTTCTCTCGCTGTGGTCTGACCGAGAGCAGTTGAGAGTCTACAATTTCTCATTCGACTGGATTGTAAGTCACGACATCCACTGCTCGATTACATATGCTGACCTTGTTTGAAAAGATCCTATCGTATGGAATTCCCTGCGCGGGCATTTTATGTCTCGAACTTCTCCGAGCCAGCAATCTTGCCCCGCCAATGCCCGCCACAGAAGCAATGCCAATTCCTACACCTGTGCAGCTTTCGCGATCGGAAGTAGTACAGACGTTAACAATGTTTATTGCATTCCTGAGCTGGATCAGACCGACAGACAACAATGTCCAGCTTTGCGGCAAATTTAAGAAAGTCGTCAAGCGAATAATCGACACCGCCATCGACGCTCCTCGGCCAACATACACAGGACAGCAACGAACTCCATTACCAGCCCAACGACTATCCGAGACTCCTCAACCAATGCTGCATGATTCAATACAACATGCACCTCTACATTCCGCTGAGCCACAGAATGGGATAGATTACATGAATGATTTTGACCCCGCTATGATTGCCATGGATGACCTGGACTGGCTAAATACTGTCGATTGGACACAAGGAGACTGGTTGGAGCTGAGCCAGCAAAACTATATTGGATGATAGAGTATCTGGAGACTCAGACCGCCCCGGCCTGCCATCCGACTTCAGCCGAAGCCGGAAGGGTTTCTCTGGCTTTAGATTATTTCGCAGGCTGGACCTTTCTGCACGTTTGGATGATCGATCGGCGATGATCCTTACAGTTGTCGAGATCCTCTCTATTACCAGTACGAAGCCTATGCATGCTTCACTCGATCGTCGCTATGAGGGCTATGCTACGACAGGTGGCGCTCAGGCATCGACTTTCCGGTGCCACTACCCGCATGTACTGAAACCAACTCACCACCTTGAGGGCTAAATATTGCATGCCAACAGAACTGCAATTTGCTTTGTGTCTGACAAGCGGTCAAGGTTTGTCGTTGGCCAAGTCCGTCCCAGCCTCCCTGATGAAGGGAGTCTACCAGTGTGTGATCCGAATGAACTCGGATGCCGCGACCCGGCAGGGATTCGGAGATATTAGGCTGCTAAATTAATCTGATTAATCTGGGGTGACGACGATCCATGAAAGATAAGCAGACATGTTCCTGACTAGCACAATCGGATTGTTAGCGGCTCCAATGATCTATCGTGCCTCTCGAAATGTCGGTGTACCATCCAGCTTCGCTGGGACTTTCCGGAATTCGCTTCGGAGTCAAGGGCCACGTCACTCCTCAAGGAAGCACGAAATAGCACGAACACGAGATCTTGGAAGATGACAAGCATTACTGAGCCTCTTATCTGATTGTTTGAAGTTGCGATTGTGTGGTCGGAGTATATCCCAGCATGGTGTTGACCCAGAAAAGATAAGAACATCAGTCCTACGGCTCCACACCGCTTCGGAGTTTCACTTGCTCGGCACGACGACATGGCGACATCATTTGGGGCCGCAAACGGCAAATCAAGGTCGCAAGCTTTTAGTGTCTTCGCTCCGGAAGTGATTCGACTTTCGGTCTCAGATGAATCGAATGTCTCGTCCGTTCACGTATGGAGCAATAATTCTTGGGTTGCTTCCTTCCTTCCGTTTGATAAATACTGCTCTTTCCAATCGCTTCGACGTCCAACTTCCGGACAGCACTTTCCAATTCGAGTATCCTGGCGCAATGGTTTCCGACAAACATTTTTTACCAGATCCGCCTGCGGATTATCTTCCTGTTGAGAATCCTACTCTATCCTTCTGGCATGAGAATCTTCACGAACTGCATGATGCGCGCTCCACGCCAGATCTACCGCCCACCAGTGACGTTGTGATAATCGGAGCAGGATACGCAGGCATTGCCACAGCGTACCACTTGAAGAAAGGGGAGCGTCGAAACAATCTTTCAGTCACGGTTTTGGAAGCGCGGGGTATTTGTTCAGGAGCAACAGGCCGAAATGGAGGACATTTACGTCCAGACATGTACGGTCATATTCCAAAATACATCGAGCGAGCAGGAGTCAAGGCCGGGTTAGAGATTGCGGAATTCGAAGTCGCGCACTTGGAGGCTATCAAGAAGTTGATTGAGAAGGAAAATATTGACTGTGACTTCACGCTCACGAGAACGGTGGACGTGTGGAACAACAAGACCGCGGCTATCAAAGCAAGAGAGGTGTATGATCTGATGTCTTCGCGGAACTTGGCTTACATGGACGATGTTTTCTTCTCGAGAAGTGAAGATGCCGAGAATATCTCTGGCATCAAAGGGGCTCAGGCTTGTGCTACATACACGGCGGGGACTTTATCGCCGTACAAGCTCATCCTACGGCTCGCAGAGATTCTGGTCGAGGAGAATCTGGTCAACATCCAGACTAACACGCCTGTCACGAGTGTAACGCCCGATCCCAGGGGCGGCTTCATAATCACCACTCCAAGAGGAACAACCCATGCCAATAAGGTCATTTACGCCAACAATGCGCATGTTGCTGGACTTCTACCAGAGTATCAGAACGCAATTGTTCCTTGTAAAGGAATTTGCTCGCACATCACTGTTCCCGCAGATACTCGCGCACCACTTCTAACCAATTCCTACATCATTCGCGAAGATGACAGCACACTCGCATATCTCACGCCCAAGATTGACGGGAGTATTGTAGTTGGAGGCGCCAGCTCGAAATTCAAACCATTCCCAGAAGAATGGTATAACAACGTCGATGACAGCACGTTGATCGAGCCAGGCAAAGATCACTTCGACAATTACATGCAACGCTTCTTCCATGGATGGGAAAATACGGGCGCGAGAGTCGACAAGATCTGGTCTGGTGTGATGGGGTACAGCTTCGATTCAAATCCTCACGTCGGTGTTCTCCCAAAGAAAGGCAAGCCGAAGATCAAGAGGTGGTGGTGGCCCTTTGGGACGACGGAGAAGGATGATCAATTCGTCTTGGCGGGGTTCAATGGCCATGGTATGCCGGTCATCTGGCTGGCTGCGAAGGGTGTTGCTAAGATGGTTACTGAGGGCGTAGAGTTTGAGAAGACGGGTATGCCTAGGTTATTCAAGACTACGAGGGAGAGGATTGAGAAGTCACTGAACAGTCGGGATGGAGGAGATATCATGGCGTAGACAAGAGACTACTTGGACGGTACGAAACTAGTCGATCCTGTTTAGTATAAGGGAACTCGAGAGATCAAATAATGTTCCTCAAGGATGTTGAACTGTGTTCATGAAAACAAGGATTCGCCCACGGAACAGCTTGTTCGGTGCTAACTAGGTATTGAGATCTTGGAGATCTAAAGGCAACATTTAGAATCAGCCGGGACAAATCCTACACTGAAGTCCAGCGACCCTTATCTTGATAGACTTTTCCTCACCAAGCTATCGCCAGGCATTCCTTGCCCGACGGGAAACTCCCCACAGCTATAGATAAAGGGGACCAGTGGAATGGTCCACTCCGATTCAAGTCCAGGGGTGGATCTCGCTAAAGCGCCCATAAGCTTTCCACTAAAGCTTCACAAGGCTTCGCGCTGCAGGTACCCCAGCCTACTCCGGCTTTTAGACCGACGCGAAACACAACTGTATCCCCTCTTTACATTCTTTAGAAGCCACGTCCCCCTCTTTTCCGTTATCTCTTGCTTGAAACTCAGTTCGTCTGATTGGTCGACTGACATTTACCCACTTCTGAGCCTCTCCATCGGCTGGGATGATATGGGGTTCGGGAAGCTGGACCTCTCTTTTGAAGGGAAAGATAACGATGTGCTCGATTCGGAGTACTGTCGTGTGTGTGCACTCTTTTGGGACTTCGAGATAAGGATGCCATGCGTTACTCCGAAAGCTTGATGTTATAAGACCTCCAGGCATCTCTTGGATCAATCATAGCTCCTCTCAATCCTCACCAGTCTGCACACCTCACTCTCGCTCTCGGAATCCGGTTTCACTACTTCTTTGGACCAAACACACGATGTCTTCTACAGACGAGAAATCCCCAGGAAATATGGTCCCCTCCTCGAATGAGAAATCACCAGCCTACGAAGCCGGGGTCATCATGCCTGAACTCGACCTCGAATCGCCAGGCGAGTTCCACGAAGTGAAAGAGCTTCGACAGGGACTTCATCAGAGACATATCCAGATGATAGCACTGGCTGGGACGATCGGTACTGGACTTTTCTTGAGTTCAGGACGAGCGATTTCGAGGTCTGGTCCACTGGGTGCATTTATTGGGTATCTGGTCATGGGTGGGACATCGTGTAGTGTTGTGCTTGCTGTGGCTGAGATGGGAGCGCTTGTGCCGCTGAATGGCGGGATTGTGCGTTATGCGGAGTACTTTGTTGATCCGGCGTTGTCGTTTGCGAATGGTTGGAATTTGGTTTATTCGTATATTGTTTCGATTCCCGCTGAGTAAGTCTAACTTCCAGGAATTGGTGGTCATCTGTGCTGACTCTTGTGGTATTGCAGATTGGTGGCAGCTGCGGTCCTCGTCGAGTTCTGGTTGACGGTCAACTCTGCAATCTGGATTACCGTCTTCGGTCTTTTGATGATTTTGACATCCAGTTTGTTCATTCGAGTATATGGAGAGCTCGAATTTGGATTCTCGATGATGAAGATTGCTTTGATCGTCGGTGTGAACATTATGGTAAGCGTCATATACTCTCTCCACGAATTGAACTAACATGCCCAGTCCCTCGTAATCACTTGTGGCGGCGGACCAAATCATGAACCCATCGGCTTTCAATATTGGCGACGGCCCGGTCCCTTCGTACAATATCTCGGCATTACCGGATCTCTAGGTCGATTTCTGGGTGTTTGGACTGCTCTCAATAATGCCTTGTACGCATACTCTGGAATAGAAAACATTACAATGGCCGCGGCAGAAACTAAGTCACCTCGACGAGCAATCCCTGACGCTGCGAAGCGCATCTTTGTTCGAGTCTTGCTGTTCTATGGTATGTCTTGAGCCTGCGTAAGCTCTAACCCAGTGCTAATCTGCACCTAGTTATATCGATTTTTATGGTCGGTCTGACTGTCCCTTCGGATGACCCTGATCTCGCTCGGTACAGTGGAACTGCAACGACGTCGCCGTTCGTCAGTACGTACCCCTATCATCGTTCCGCTGTTGACTTGAACAGAACAAGCTAACAGAATGTAGTCGCTGCCAAACGAGCAGGTATAAAAGTCGTACCCTCCATCATCAATGCAGTAATTCTCACCTCCGCTTGGTCCGCCGGCAACTCGCAAATGCTCGGTGCGACTCGGGTCCTCTACGGTCTTGCAATGGACGGAAGAGCCCCCAAGATCTTCACCCGACTCAACCGTTTCGCTATTCCATACTTCGCTGTAGCTTTCTTCAGCGTATTCATGTGTCTCGGCTTCATGACACTGTCCGAGGGCGCCAGTGTTGCCTTCGATTGGCTCCAAGATCTGGTCTCGATTTCGACTCTGGTGAACTGGCTCACGATTTGCGTCACATATCTCAGATTTTATTATGGATGCAAGAAACAAGGGATTTCTAGAAGTTCTCTGCCGTGGGCTGCTCCTTTGCAACCATATATCACCTGGGTTTCAGCGACAATTTTCGCCTTGTTGTTGATTACCGGAGGATACGCGACGTTCATCCATGGTCATTGGAGTAACGAGACATTCGTGTCGTCTTACATCAACATTCCCCTCTTCGCAATTCTATACTTCGGGTATAAGTTTATCAAGAAGACGAAGATCATTGCATTGGAGGATATTCCGATTCAGGTGAGCAATACTCCTCCTCCATTCCAGTCTGCTTGTCATTTTGCCGGCCCCGGCCTTCTAGAGCAGACTTGGGGACCTTAGTCAGACCAATGCTAATTTTCATGCAGGGATTCATTGACATTGCAAATGCCAATCCAGAACCAGTGCCCGAGCGAAAGAGTGGGCTGAGGAGACTGAATATTTTGTGGTAGATAGCATTTTTGAAGCGAGAGGTTTGCTGGTCAAGGGGCTTCTTGGGGATTTTTAGTAAATTGGTGGGTGTTTTCATACAAAGTGCCATCAATGAATATATTTAAAATATCACTGTTCTTCCATCTGATTGCCGTGGTCGGAATTGAATTTTCTTTGCGACACAGACTCTAGCGAAGGAAGAGAAGCTCCATAAACTTGGAGAACGTCAAATGAGTTGCCATGACTCCTCGTCCTCAAAAATTCCCGTTTCCCGACTCCGAAATCATTTGCTATCTTGATCACTCGAGTGAAGACCAAAAGCTCTCGGTCTCAATCCAAGGGCAGCCCTATCGACAAACAAGCGAGCCTCTCTCCACTCGCGCGGATTCCATCAACCGTGGGAACGATGCGTACTCGCCACATTCTCCCTTTGAGAAACAGACAACCACTATCACTGCCTTATCTATCCATTTACTAAGCTACTTGAATCTCGTCCAAGTGGATCTTATCTTCCACCCGTTCATCGGAAATGCCGGCAGTGCGTAATTCACTTCGTCAAATATCGGAGTGGGTCAACATATCCACTCCGAAGAACCACTCCGCAGGAGTACTGCGGAGTACCCGCTGTGCTCCTTATCGTCAACATCCCCATACTCACTAGGTATCGAACGATCGTTCGGAACACGAATGTCATCTCAAGGCGCGTGTCACAGGCTATTGCCTGCTGTATCGGAGCCACGTCTCCACGTGATTTTTGAATGAGTGGGTAGAGTGGGGGGTGGACCGCGACTTCTCTCCGCTCCGTAGCTCTTCCAAGAAATACAAGACAAGATCGGAGAGCCCTCCTCTCAATATCACAAAAAAAATCACTTCTTACCTCAGAGCTTGCAAAAGCTGTTGAGAATATTCATCACCTCGATACCAAAACACTCCTCCCTCGAAATCATGGCACCTAAAAAGCACATCGTCTTCGACGTTGTCGGAACATGCGTCTCATTCGATGCGTTCTATGACCGTATTGATCAAATCCTCGGACCACGACTTAACGCTCAGAATGTCAACGCGAAGCATTTCGGCTACACTTGGAAAGAAGCCGCCGAGCTAGAATTCTACTTTCTTCTGTACTCGGGTCGCTACACTCCGTACAACGATATCTTCAAGGCCGTTTTCTACCGCACGTTACACATGGCTGGAATATGCAGCCCACGAGAACTTGCTACAGAAGCTGAACGTGATGCTTGTCAAGCTGGGTACTCGGAGCTTGAACTCCGGCCAGGTTGCGTGGAGATGATGGAGAAGTTGAGAGGTGCAGGGTGGACGGTGTGGTGTTTGACGACGGGGGATGTGAAGAGAGTGAGAGGGTACTTCTTGAGAGCCGGCTTGGAGATGCCCTCGGAGAACTTCGTGAGCTGTGATCAATTCGCGGAAGTTGATCCCGTGAGTGGGGTGAAGACCGGTGTTTACAAGCCGGCCATGGCTTCGTATAAGCCGATGTTGAAGATGTTTGCCGAGGAGGATCAGAAATGGTTTGCGGCTGCGCATATGTGGGATGTCACTGCAGCTGTGCATGCTGGGTATGTTCTCCCTCAACCTTTTGGAGATCAGACTGCATTTTTGCTTGATGTGAATTATTGACTGACCATATATTGTAGGTTTCGAGGCGCATATTGCTCGATATATGACAAGGAGCCATGTTCGGAGATTTTTGATGAGAAGATGGATGTCATGAGTGATACGCTCCCTGAAATGGCCGATAAAGTCATTGCGATGACATCGTAATCAACAACGATTAATACAAGTTTCATATTTACACCCGCTCAGTCTAGTTAATCAGAGGCTTGATGAAGGTGATGTTTGATTGCGCCGTGCCAGTTGCATTCGTTTGACAAGCGAGCGTGGAATACGAAGTTGGCTAATTGTAAATAAAATTTATAATTTTCTGATTACTCTCAAACACCCCACTCTAATTTTCTTGATAGAAGACTTTCCCGTTGAAGCAGTCATCCAGCCTTTTCAATTCTATCTATATACCAACTGCTCGTTGGTTGTCACGCCTCCCTTCGTTTCCGCCAAAACCCTGTCCATGACTTTCTCCAGTCTCAGAAATGCCTCGTCAACGATCTGGAAATGAACAACAACCCGTCCACCCATCAACTTGACTCCCTCTTCTTTTCCAATTCGAATCAAGTCATCCACTGCTACACCACTTGCTGCCAAATCCAAAACAACCATATTAGTCTCAGCTGGTCTGAGCACTTTTCCTCCTCTTTGCAGCCAAGCTTTCTCAACATTTTTCGCCTTTTGGTGGTTATCCCTTAGTCGCTGCCCACCGCCGGAAATGAATGTCTCCTCAACTGCAACTTTTGCTGCTGAGGAAATGATACCAGCTTGTCGAATGCCACCTCCAATGCTCTTTCTAACCCATCGAGAATGCTGCAACACGGACTTGGGACCAACGATGATGCTTCCCATTGGTGCTGCCAAGCCCTTTGAGAAACACATCTGTGCAGTATCGAAGCAGGCTAGGTATCCTTTCAAGGTACCGGCTCCTGATGCGACAGCTTCCCAGATACGTGCTCCATCCAGATGCATCTTGATTCCATTTGCTCGTGCAAACTCCGAGATTCGTTGCATTTCAGCAAGAGGCGTCACTGTACCAGCAAGCGTGTTCTCCAGGGATATCACTCTGGTTGGTGAGACGTGGATATTGTCACTGATGACTGCCGATTTCTTGATATCTTCAAGAGTGAGATAGAGACCATTCGCTGGTGTGACAGTCTGGATATGTGCTTGGGACAGAGAAGAGCATCCTCCTGCCTCAGCAGCGTAGATGTGAGCCTGTTGGTGGCAAAGGATGGCATGCGGTGGTTGAGTGAGAAGGGATCTCAGAGCTATCTGATTGCCCATCGTTCCTGACATCACGAGGAGGGCATCTTCTTTGCCTGCCAGGTCGGCGATATATGCTTCAAAGGACGTGGTAGTATCGTCTTCTTGGTAGACATCGTCGCCGAGTGATGTCTGGGCAATGGCTTGGAGCATAGAGAAAGTTGGTGTGGTGATTGTATCAGTTCGAAAGTCATATGCGGCTGGACCGGGGCCACACCAAGTCGATGCTACTTTGATGCTTTCTGAATGCAAGCCAGAATTGGCTGCAGGTATCTCGATGCTTCCCATGATGAAGTCAAGTGGCAAAGATGATTTGGGTAAATGGTATCGGTTGATAATGGTGTTCCAACAGCTGATATGAGCATGAAATCTTGTGTAGGAAATCCTGTGTAGCTCTTTGTTATTCATATGTCGAAATCTAATACCGCTGTCTCTTTGACTTGCGTCTCGGTCAATATCAATTACGCCGAGATATCGGGTCGTGTCAAGAATGGGGGTCTTCACGCTATTGCAAGGGCATGCAGCTTGCAGCTCCGCATTCTCGGTTTGCATCGGACTTCGAAAGGAACCACTTTGACATGGAGGAGCAGAACTCGGAATCTAATATCAAAGTTTGAAATTTCATTCCCCTTCTCCCATGCACTTGACTACGGCTGAAATTCAACTCACTACTGGTGTCCTTCAATCAGCCACAGTCCTTTGTCTAGCGAAGTATCGTAGCCGAGGTCCGCATCCTACCCTACGGCATACCCAGTCTTGTCCAGACTAGCTTTGGAAGTCGTAGACCTCGAGCCAATTTGACAGCCAGCTGATTGAAGCACCTTTTTATTCTTTCTAGACGACTTTACAACACCAGCAAAACTCGGCGGAGCACTTCTTGCATGTGAAGTGTCCGCATCCACCACTCCATTCGATCTTGTCGCCACAACCTGCCTTGGGTCATTTTTTCGTAGTCCTTGCGATCTCTCGCTTTGTTGCTGTTTCGTTCCCTCTTGCTCTATGAGCTGATGCTTCGAAGGTTTTTATGGCAGCTTGCTTTCGTTGGTTCTTTTGTATCTGCTTCTTGACCTCCATGCTGCGCAAGTGATCGTATACCTCGGAAGATTCGTCCCGGCAGATGTAGCAATGCCGTTGCTTGCATCACAGACATTTCCATTCTAAACTGCTCTCTGCAAAATACACGAGACTATGCTGGATAGACTGAGCGAGGAGGTAGAGATTCCTGGACACGGTAAACAGGGTTCAGAGAGTATGCTCGTTTCCATGAGACAGGAGAATATAGAACGGCAGCAAGCAAGAGATGTGTTCCAGGCTAGATCGGAACACAAGACTCGAAAGCTGGAAGAGAAGTCTTGAACATTGGAAGAGAACGCTCTGGCGTTGAACAGAGTGCGCAGCGAGCTTAATGAGGAGAAGAAGAAATCGCGTCAGGCTTTGGCAGCGATCGCCGACAAGAACAAGCAGTTCGAGTCTGTGCAGCAGCAGTGTGCTCGTCTGCAGGAGAGTTTGTCTAGTCAAAGAAGATAGAATGAAGAAGCATGAGGCATTAAGCCTCTATCGAGAGGAGTGCGGCAAAGTGTTATTGCCTTGATCGATCGTCCCTACATGGCCTTCAGTGGTAGTACCATAGAGGCTCGCTTAGGGAGTTCTAGTGATTGAGGGCGCTGAAATATACCCCGCGGTTACCCCGCACTTAACTGAAATGCACTGGATTTGAAAGGTTTCAGTACGCTGAAGGTTGTACAACTTTGTCAAATATCCAAGCAATTTGCAAAGTTATGCTCCCTCTGATTCTATGATTCCACAATTCAATATTTTGAAAGTGGATTATCATTTTTTGCTCGTCTATGTCGGCATCAACTGATTTTAGACAGCCGAAGCTCAAAGGCATCTGATCAAACTGATTATTCGTGGGAAGCTTTCCTGTCTCGCTTTCCCTAGACTTGTTCTTACGATGTACAATCAGGCCACATCCTCTCGATATGGATAGTGGCGCCATCGAGGAGGATCTACACCCATCTTCATATTAAGTCTTTCGCGTCTCTTGCTTTTGTGCTCATACTTGGCGGCAAATCCTCATTTCTTGTCCCCCATTTGCTTTCCTCCGGTCCAAGCGTCAACTCCAACACCCCTCCCTCCGCAAAGAAGCTGTGATCAATCCAATTCTTCGTCCAAATATTCCCGTCCCTCAACGCACTTTGAATATAGATGTTCTTATATCTGGCATCAAAGTTGATGTTCCTGATAGTAGCAGTCTTTCCTGTTTGTGAATTGACAATGCTGATTTCCTGGAAAAATGGAGGCGTAATGAAATACACATCCTGGCCAGGATTGGGGAAGACACCCATCATAGTCAGAGTGACGAATGATCCCATGGCTCCAGAGTCGTCGTTACCTGGAATTCCGTTGATAGTGTTGTTGAATTCTTTTGGTATGTATGCATGAGCACGTTTGGCGCTAAGGCCTGGACGGCCTGAATAATGGTATAGAAACACAGTCAAGAATGCTTGCTCGTCTCCCATATACAGAAGCCCGCTCTCGTGTAGGAAATTGAGCCGCTTGGTGAACTCGTCTGGACCACCAAGAAGGGTCACAAGGGCTGCCATATCTTGGGGAACAAAGAAAGTGTACAGCCAACAAGCACCTTCGTAAGTCTCTCCGCCCCCACCGTCGAGGTAGCAAGAGTCTGGTTTTAGTAGTGGGGAGCATCGAGCGGGGTCTTGCTCTTCCCATGTTAGATCAGCATTCCTAAGCTATCATCAGTAACATAATGTGGCAGCTCAACTAATTGGCTTACCTCGGTTGCAAGAACCCCACGAAGCCTGTGTCCACGCCATCAATAGACGAGTTCTGGTCCGACTTGAACAGGTTACGCCAATTCCCAGCCCTGCTGAGATACTTACTGCTATCTTCCTTGTGATCTAGACCCTCCGCCATTGCCGCGATACAGAAGTCATTGTAGGCAAACTCGACTGTACGGGATACACTTCGCGTTCTGAGTCCTGCACCCTGATCATCTTTGTCGTGTATGGGAACGAAGTTCAATCGCTTCCAGCTATGAAGGCTCCCTCGACCAGCGTAATCCCATCTCTCTAGCTCGTCCTCGGCATCTGAGACTACCGCTCGATATGCCAAGTCCCAGTCAATACCTCCGCCCAATTTCTTGATGTAAGCATCAGCCAAAACAACGTCGGCATTAGATCCCCCTTGAGTAAAACCCTGGCATAGACTCATTCGACAGTCAGGAAGTTTGCCCTCGAATTTCCAAATATCGATCAGGGCTCGGACCATTCTCGACTGTTCGATTGGATCGACAAGGGTGAGAAAGGGATGCTGTGATCTGAAGCTGTCCCAAATGCAATAGAAGCTGTCAAAGTACGGCTCAGTAGAATTCCACAATGGGTTTTCGCCCGTATAGTCCTGAGGGCTGATCATCGTTCGATAGAAGCCACTCCAGAAAATAGCTTCCAAGTCCTTGTCAATGCCTCCGCGTACCACCTTAATCACATCAAACTTTTTCCTCCACTCGTTCTCAGCTGCCTTTCTGACTTTACCAAAGTCGAATTTTGGAATCTCAGACTCCGCATTTTGACAAGCCTGACTCGAGCTGATGAGACTCAGACCGACTCGAGTCAGAATGTAGTCATTTCCGCGCGGGGGATCAAACATAGACAATGTCCCGCCATGCGAATACCCCACAAATTCTTTGGTCGTCACGTTGACAAGAGTGCCAATACCTTCCCAAATCGAACTTGAAGGCATTTCAACGCCTTTGAAGTCCATGCAGAAGAACGCTTCATATTTTCCAGTTCCGAAGCTAGGCGAGAAGATACCGCTTCCTTGAATCTGGCCGGTCTTGGGGTCGATTGATGCTTTGGCACTACCAGTCCGTGTATTAGCAAGATCGTTCAGATCGAGCGTTATAACTGGATGGAGTGGAGCTCCATTCGTAGATACATTCTTTGGGAAAGTGAATCGGTACAGGGCAGTATGTGACGTGACAGTCGCCTCTCCCCGAATGCCGTCCGCTAGGGTGATGTCGAAATAGCCTGGAGACGCATCATAGCTTCCTCGGCCAACTACACGTTGATTCTTGGCGAACTTGCACTTGGAAATATCGTTGTCCTCGCAGAACTGGGGAAATATCGGAAAGTTTCCAAGGGATATGGTCTGTGATATTTAGTCATTGGTAACGCATTCTGAAACGGAATTAATGAGGCAACTGACTCCACCTGTTCCCGAATCATGCATGTGACTGAAGCCAGAGATGTCACTTCCATCTGATGCGAAGCCTCCGTGAGCTTCACCAACACAGTCTGCGGAGGCTTTTGCCATGCCTGTTTTGGTTAGCTTACATGAACCCATACGACTGAAGGCATTAATTTCACTCACCATAAGGTAGGGAAGCTCCTGGGAAAGCATGACCTGAACAAGCATTATTATCAGTTTTTCATAATCTGGATTCCCAGCCTCACCTCCATTGATAGTCCCAATGAACATGTTGACATGATCAAGGACATCGGCCCCGCCCCCACGCCATACCCCAGGTTTAGATGGTGATGCCGAAGACCAGGGGTTCGAGTAGAAGAAATAGAGAGCTATCACCGCCACAGCACATGCTGCGCGCGCAACATGACCGGTTTTGACTCGCGGCATGGCTAGAATGCGGATATGGAAGCTGGGAATGCTTCAGCGGCTCAACAAGAGGTCTTGCGATGTGGCTTAATTCGGATGAAACCATGCCCCACGTGATCTAGTTTGAATATTTCTTGGCTCTCTTGGCAGATGAGTGCTGGTGCGTGCCGTAAGCAAAATGATCTAAATTTTGGTTATTACATTGAAGAAGAGTGTTAAAAAGGCGTGGAGCATTCCTTTATCATGGTTCTCTGAATTGAAACAAGAAGAACGAACATATTCCAATGATAGATGAGCGAACTTCAGAGGCTAGGCACAGCGAGCTAACCACATCCGAAATGTAATAGAATTAGCAATACCCAGGTAAGCTTTTAGGCATCATTCTTGAAATTAGGATTGGTGGAATTTGTTAAGGTAGTCTTTGTCCTATTTACATGAATTCGTCGAGATTTGAAAGCAAGAAGCCATCGTTCGCTAAAATATGTGGGCCCTCTAAGCTTTTCAAAACAACCAAGACCTGGGCCAAATCAATTTAGCTGCAGCGCGGCCACCATTACCGGGCACGGAATACTTTCTAATATATATTTGACGATACTAGACATGTGAAGTAAAGTTATATGAGGATGTTTCGATTGCACAAGAAATTACTTGACGCAGCACCGCAACTGTTCTTGTTATCTACCCTAGGTAAGCGAGGGGCCGAGGAAAGAAAGTTGGGAAGGCTTTTTCTTCTGAAAATTCTAGAATGACTTGACATTGATAGGTGAAAATGAAACAGAGTGACATCTCAAAACCTTAAAATACCTCTGAGCGTTGAACCGATTCTGTCCTGGTCCTTGTGCCAGTGCCGGGTAGATCATTTCGAACAAAGCGTCCCCGTCTCCCTTTAGCTCGACATTTTGCCATTTTCTACGCAGGTAAGATGCTACTCTACAATGTCAATTACACCTCAAGTCACCATAGTATCACATTGTGGCTCTTAATAGATCAGTCTGGGACAAGGAGATTCCCGTTCCAGCAAACGCGATTTCATATGTCGATGCGGCAGTAATCAAAAGTCAGTCCAATATCACCTTCCTCCTTTCGGCGCTCTGTGAGACATCTCCATAACATCTCCATTATTTTTGAGCCTCTGGATCATACTCTAACGCTTTACAGTGTTACCTCGAGGAATCACAATCATCAGCATCTCCCCCAGCGGAACCTCATACTGGGCATGAACGGCCAAAATCGAGGCCTTTAATGCAGATAGCCAACATCAGAACTCTTTCCTTAAGGTATACAGGGACAAACTTTCCCTAAGAACCAGAAATCTGACATGACGCAGTTACACCGAGGGTCGCACGGCAAAAGAATAGTCTCATCAGAATTCCACTCCATGACCGCTCTCTACAAAGTCGTGCCCTCACTCGTTGCCCGACCAATCGGGTACGGAACTTAAAAGTCCACCCCAGACACTCGATTCTTCACCTGCGCCTTCCATTCGGTCAGCGGCTCTATCCCCGATGTCAGAATGTTCCCCGCGCTCCTGGCGGAAATGCATAAATGCGGCGTCTCCCCCAATGGTAAGTTCGGGTTTCCAATGGAGACTTTCGCGGGTAACTCGTCTCAGATGTTTCCTATCAGCGATACGTGGGAGGAATGTTTCTTGGGAGGGTTGCAGCATGTCTTTGAGAACGAGGTGGCCACGCATGGCAGGGGAGATGAGGAGTTTGAGGAGTTGAAGAAGAGGGTTATGGATAAGGTTATCCCGCGCCTTTTGAGGCCGCTTGAGACGGGAGGGAGATCCATTACACCTTGTCTTGTGCATGGCGATCTTTGGGATGGAAATGCGAGTGTTAATGTGGACACCGGGAAGTCGACTATCTTCGATGGGACGCCGTTGTATGCGCATAATGAGTGTGAGTCTTAATTGCAGACAGCAAGATTAGAATTGAAGCTAATATGGCGACTCGTTTAGATGAGCTAGGGCCGTGGCGAGCAACCCGGCATAAGATAACGAAAGTTTATATTGATGAGTATATCAAACACTTCCCTATCTCAGAACCGGTCGAAGAGTTTGACGATCGTGGGAAGTTGTATTGCTTGCAAGTACCCTTTCCTTTGTAGCACTTTCAAAAATGCTAACAGATTCTCAATCAGAAGATTCGACCTTATGTCCTCCTCATTATATGCTGGGAACCTCAGCTTTCGCGCGATGTATGTATGAATCAAAATGCGGGCGACGCTTACTGACAGACGTAGTGGAAGAGAGACAATGAGAACACTTGTAGCAAAGTACGGCGGGGATGATGAGAGGTAATTGGCGAGGCATGGCTTAGCATAGCACTCTCAGATGATTCTTGCTTCACTCGTTCACCATTTGAAGTCGAAAAGGTAATTAACGACTTAGGCCGTGGTATATTATAAGTTCTATTAGGGAAAACGCCGAAGTGAACTATCTTCTGCTCTGTCTTGAAGCTACACTGGGACCACTCAATTTTCTGTATCACCAAACTCACCGACCCCTCTCGAGACGACAAAAGATACCCCTGTATCGACTCCGGTCGTCTGAGACTCAACTCCAGTACAGTCTTACTCGGTCCCAACTTAACCACAATCCTCCTTTTATTACGATCATTTGCATCTCCATTCTAAGACAAAAAAAAGCGCACACCATCCGGGGTATTCAGCGGCTGTCCGCCAGCCGCCGTACCTAAGATCGCAGACTTGACATCCAAGCAATTAAAACGCGGTAGTTTGCTCCAAAATCTCGTCCTTGTAGCCCCAGCTACCACAAAGATGACAACACTAGATTTATACCGAACGTCAGGTATGTGTAAGTAGGGATCCCAAGCCGCACGACAAGGCTGGTATTGCTGGCTTCTATGGACTCCATTTCGAGAAAATTCATAAGCTGTGACGCGCCGATCGTGCCGAAATAGGAGTCGAGAAGTAGCTCGAGTCCTTCTGTGACGCCGACTAGCCTATCAGAATCCGTAGCGTTAACACGACCATTTCGATCTCCAACGGCGTTGATGTTGATAATGAAGGCATCGGTTAGGACGCCTATGTACATTGTTGATAGGATCTGGGAGAGAAAATTAAGCGAGTAGAAGGTTTCGTTGACATGGCTCGGGAAGGGTCAATATCGACAGCACCATCGGTAGTGCCTCTATCAGTGACTAGGGACACGGTGATATTCTTTGCTAAGACATCAACATCGACTTTGAATGTCGCTGGCTCGAATGTCACGCTACACTGGATCTTATCAAGAATGGCGTAGAACTCTCCTCCGACTAGGCCATAGAAATAATGCGTGTCATTTGCCGTTGCTGCAAGGGAAAATGTGCTGCCACTGGTCACTATCCCTGTAGTCGTGAAGCCTAACCATGGTCCCGTGGGGAGGTTTCCAGTGCCATGAAAGGCATTTACCGTGCCTGCGTAGGCGTACGGCAGGTCGGAGAACGTGCCGTTAATAACCCCTAAGTCGACGAACCGCAAATCTGCTGTCTGGTTGATTATACAGCGAGGCTGTGAAATGTAGCCATTCTCCTCAAAAGTAAAGCGAGTGGTAGTTCGTTGGGCCGAGTGGTTGCTATCTTGGGAGACTAGCGACGAAACGCCGACAAGGCCTACGCTGGCTCCAACGCCATACGAACGCCCGTGGAAGCTGTACCCCGAATTATCCAGCTTCTTGTGCTGTGAAACGGTAGAGTTACTACTCGAGGCCTCGCGGAGAGAATTCAGTAGCAATCCGGTCATAGCTGAACATAGAAGAGAGCGCCGTCAGTCAAGCGAAACGAAAGCATAAAATATTGGAGGCACATGCAACTCACACTTCCAAGCTACGTTTGTGAACGTTCCCATCTCATTAGTCCGAGTCATTACTTTCCGACAATCATATGCCGGCCGACACGTCGTCCCCCAATCTTCGACATTCTCTTCTCTGTACAGAGGGACAGGATAGACACTCATGGAGTTCTTCGTTGTAACGACTGGCGTAATGGCACCAGATGGCAGCTGGGCCCTGAATAATCAAAACATAGGCCAACACTGAAATAACTGACCACGTTGGTAAGTCAAAATCTAGCTTCCCCACGTCCAGTGCGCCACGCAGCTTCAGGCTGTTGAGGGAAAGTGGTGTCGCGAGTAGTTGAGTTTTGAGTCGGAAACGGAGTAGACTGCTGACGACGAAAATCTGGAGAGCACCCGGAGCGGACGATATCACATGGACGATTGGCTGGATAGTTGCACGGTTCTGCTGAATAGTTGAAAGAAAGCGGGTCGTGCTTGTACCACGAAAAGATAAGGCTGCGTTGACAGTACTCAAAAGATTAGGTATAAACAAGGCTGAAGGCACGAGAGCCCTAGATATTATGGTAGCTGATCGGAAGTCCATGGTTAACCAACAGTCATATGAAGTTTCTATTGCTTTTTTTGCTTTCAGTAGCAACGCTTGAGATTTGCATCTAACCGTACGCCTCCTGGTCTTGACACGGCGGCTCAGGGCTGATCAGGCAGTGCAAGCCACAACGGCCTTCAGGCCAGTGATAAGCGCTGAGGCTCTGAGGCTGTGGTTACAGAGTAAGTTTGGGGTGAGGCAAGCCAGAAATAGATGGTGTTACGCTTTACAGTTTCATTATTAACAACAGGAAACGATTCAAGGATTGTTGATTGGCATAGCTGCATTCATTATCGGATAAAATAATATGCGATGTTTCCTTGCCTTCTGAGGCCACCAAGGGGCTCGTTCAGGAGAAATGAAATCGGCATCTGCCACGGTAACTTGAGTGCCACAGCACAAGTACTCAGTACGTTTGATAACTCTGTGTACGAAACTGTTTTCTAATTGACTGTCAAGCTTTTAAAGTCCTTAAAGTATAGAAAGGACTCCTTAGCGCTCATTAAGATTCAAAAGCATTCGCTTGGAAATATCGAGTTTCGTAGAACCCGAATGTTAACCCTTCTCAAGCAAGAAATCACAAACTACAGTATTACAATACTGAATTACTTTCCACAGAACTCAAAGAGATCTTCTTTACCAGAGCTCAATTGTCCACTTTAATCCGATTTCTTCGGTGCCACAGATACAACTCCAGCAGGGTTCGGTTTCCATTTCCACATCAAATACGTTTCATATGAATACAAGACGGATCTCAATCTGGGTTCTGGGGGTTAAGGCAAGTTCGAAAGTGTGACCACTTGATTTGGGACTCTGCTTGCTTGAGGTAATGAAAAGAGCACTGTATTGATCACGAAATTTTTCATGGTCATTGAAATTTGATTTCTCTCCACTACAGTCTACTGTCCGTTCTCTCCCACTCGAAACTCCATTATCATTAAACAAAGGACATTAGAAGCGAATTCGGTTATCTCATTGATTCCTTCCCTATATTCCTCCCCGCTCGTCACTAAATGCTCCTCCTCACAGCCCTTCTTGACCTCTATTCATCTCCCAAATTCCAACGTTGAGAGCTTTACGAGAGCTGTTGTTCGTAGCCGATTACTTTTCCTATTACCGAGCCAAGCCTTGAGTCCAAGAAACGCCAATCCATTCCGAAAAGAGAGTGTGTGGGTATTTTCCCTTCCGTGTGTTCGTACCCGACACCCATTATCTATGCCCCGAAGATTGAAACTGAAAACAATGCGTAAAGGACTGTGGGTATCTCTGTGGTGAATGACGCGTGTATATGCTGTGATATGGGTATGCTGTACCGTAAGGATCGTTAAACTGTTGCTGTATGTACTGATTAAGGACCGTGTGTATCATGATGGCTATGTGTTCGTAAGTCATGAAACGTAAATATTAATGCCGAGTGCTGTGAAAAGAAGAGTATCGATCGCTGACGCAGAGATGCGTGTTATAAATGAAATTGAGATGTAAATGGAGGTGAAAGATCAAGATCAACCTCAAATCATCACAGCCAAAATCGAGGTGAGCAGAACCGAAACCATGAGCGCGAATGACGATTGCTTGGAAGTAGCCGCCACGTTGCCTGTGATTTGGACGAGCCCAGAAGTCGTCGTAGGAGGACTGCTTGACGTCGTACTTGGAGTTGGCGCAGGAGTATCTGACGTCGTGCTTGAGGCTGGTGCTGGAGTACTTGAAGTCGAAGTTGAGATAGGTACAGGGCTCGAGCTGGTAACAGCTGGAACTTGACTCGTGACCTCTACGCTCGTTGTGGGCGTCGGCACCGTCTCCGTAGCCACAATAACGCTCTGCGTAGCCGGTACTGGAACCACTGTTGCCGTTGAAGTTGAAGTCGAGGGCTCAAGAACAGGAATTGCTTCCTGTGCCTCGCAGAAGTCGATAAACGGTGCAAATTTAGGCTCGACGTAGACTTGAAGGGACGCCTTTTCAACATCGCCGTTGGCTATGACGCAGGATTGGCACGCTTCATAGGAGACGCGGAACGCGGAGCCGGCAGTGCAGAGCTCGGGGTCCTTGCCAACGCTTTGGGCTTCGAGGTAGGCGTTATTGCAGGTCGCGAAGCAGACAGCTGGGACGATTGTTTCGTCGCGTTTGAGGAGGTGGAGAACTTCGCGGGCCTTCTTCCAGTGTGCATGTGCGGAGGATGTTGGGTAGACGTACGTCTCTGTAGAGGTTGGAGATGGGGTAATGTATAAGGTTGATGAAGGGATGTCAGATGAACCAAAGTGAGTGAGGCTTGCTTGGGAAGAGTAGTCTCCTGTGGTGACGGTCTTGACTATTTCTTTGCCATATTTGCCGGTCACTGTGATGACTTCGACATTTATGACGAAGATTGTGAAGTCCAAGCCGAAAGCTTGCGGATTAAAATTGAAGTACCCATCAGTGACTGGATAGTATGAGGTTTCATTCTTCGGCCAAACCACTGTCGGGAATGGAGGACTTGGGATACAATACTTCGCGTCGCAAAGGAAGTCGTAGTCCGGAGGGTCCGCGAATATATTACATCCCGCTGGCTTGGGTAGGTTGCAAACGTATCCAGGTGAACAACCCCAGAGGGCGTTAGGTCCAGAGTCTTGCGGAGTGACTACGACGCCAGGCGTGTTGGTGGGCTTAGGGCATACAACAATACCATTTACAGTCACGGTGACTCCAGGCCCAACAATTGTAGGCCCGGGGACAGTAATAGTATTCGAAACTGGCGGAAGCGTGACCGTCGGCCCAGGAGCAGTGATTGTGGTAACAACACCTGGAAGGGTAGTCACCTGACCTGGGAGTGTTGAGAGAATCGTTGAACCAGGAGCTGTGATGGTTATGACAACACCCGGGAGCGTTGTAATGTCTCCAGGAAGTGTCGTCACTTCACCAGGAAGCGTGGTAGTGGTTATCTCGCCGGACAGTGTAGTTATCTGCCCGGGAAGAGTAATTAACGATGTCGAAATAGTTGTCTCTGTACTTGGCGGGATTGTGATGGTGGTCAGAGAGCCCGAGATCGACGAGGTAACAGTAGAGGCAGGTAACGTTGTTGTAGTAGTAAACAGAAGAGTTGAAACTACATTGTCAGTACATTACGAGATGCGAGGACTTGGAACATACTGCTCGTGGTCGTTGTTGCTTCTCAACGTTAGCCTCAGAACCTTTGAAAGGGAGCACGATAAGACTTACTTGTGGAATCTGTAATAAATGATGTATCTGTTGCAGCTACAGAATGGTCAATCAGTGTATTTTATCGATTTGGAATTTATGGCTCACTTGTCGTGTCTGTGATGAATGATGTATCCGTTGCGGCTAGAAACGGGTCAGTATGGTTCGAGGTAAGGTAATTTTGGCTCACTTGTCGTATCTGTGATTTCAGAGGTCTCTGTAGCGGTAGCAGCTATAAAGTGTCAGCTTTGTCTCGAAACATTGAAGGCTGCATACTAGTCGTATCTGTAATCCTAGAGGTCAGGGTACTCAAGGATGTAGAGACTGTAGTATAGGTGCTGAAGCTGTACACTGTCGAGGTCGTCGTGTGGTCGCTTGTCACCGTTACTGGGTAAGACCTACAAGGTGTAGGAGTCAGCACTAAGTAGCTTCGATGATCGCAAATGATCGAATTGCCGATTGACTCATGGCTGGATTGAGATTGTGTAGGAACTTACGTGGACAAAGTCAGTGTTGTGGAGTAGGTTGAAATGGACAAGGTCGTTGTGGTCGTAGTCGCAGTGGTCTGTTCGAGTCAGCTTGCTATCATGGATGGGGTTTTCGAGGCCTTCTACCGTCGTTGGAACCGTAGTAGGCACCGTGGTCGGAACTGTGGTGGGAACCTGAAGAAGAAGAGTTAGTAGAAGGACGAAAATCGGAACATGAGGTTTTCCTGGATCTCCGACGAAATTTCGGAATCACATGACTGTTCGATGTCCGAAGATCAGACGGGGTCAGGCTTACTATTAGAGTACTGGTGGTCTTGTATGTTGTCACTGTGGTTGTAGTAGATGTTCTCCATATTGTGTGATCGCTGATAATGGTGTATGGATACGAAGTTGTATAGGTAATATTTCTAGTCGTCGCGTACTTGGGAAAGGTCAGTCTGAGGCTCAAAAGTTACGAATGATGCGTATTTAGATCGACAACTTGGTTACCAATCGGTTCAAATATACCCATAAGATGACAGCGGCATGGAGATATCCGAGCATTGATAGCATGATTCCCATTGGACTCGACAAGGCATGGAGGAATCTGTCAACTTACAGTGGTTGGGACGAGAACGCTCGTGGTCGTTGTAGTTGTCGTCGGAATCTGGGCGAGGAAAGTCAGCTCTATCTCCATGTCTTCATCAGTTTCTTAAACATACCGTGGTTGGAATCTTGGTTGTGAAAGTAGAGGTTGTCTTCTTCCAAACTGTTGTCGTAATGGGATAGCTTGGACCGATCAGCTCTTTTGAATCATATGAGACATCCATGGGGATTGAACTTACCCATACGAATTCGTGATCGTAACCTTGTAGGGGTAAGACTGTAGGGTGTTAATATGGTCGAGAGTTCCAGTACATCGTTACTTACCGTAGTGATCAGCTTGGTCGAGAGCGAAACAGCTGTAGTTGTCGTGGTGGTACTGCGATTGAATGTCAGCTCCGTTACTCGTGACATTACTTCCACCTCGAGCCTGCTCCACATGACCTGACACCATATGTATAACTCACGTTGTCTCCTCTGTAGCTGTGGTAAAAGATGTCTGTTTCTCCGTCTTTGTCCGCTCTTCCGTTTCCGTATGCTTCTCCGTTGTCTTTTGGGTAATGTATACATCCGATTTCGAGATCTCGGTAACCTGATGGGCAAGACTTAGCTAGAATTCGAAAGTGATGTACATTGACTTACTGTTGAGGTCTGGTCTTTGGTTTGGGTTGTAGATACACTAAACCATGTTAATTCGGTACCTATAACGCGTTGTTCCGACTTACTAGACCGTTGTAGTGGTTGTGCTTGTAGATCTAAAGTTCTCAATTAGCTATGAACAATTAACAAGAGAACAAAGACCTACGCTGTAGGTGTGACGGTAACATAGCATGTAGTCGTCGTAGGATGGCAGAACAAGGCGGGAAGGGTGACAGTGGTAGTTGCAGGATAACAATGTTCGCCTGCAAGTGTCACAGTTGATGCTTTACATGTTTCTGCTTTAGACGTTGTCGTAGGATGGGTTTTCCTATTTGCTGCTTCGTCGGTAGGTGAAGGCGTCTCGGTGGTGTTTGCATATTGAGCTTGAGCTATCCCAATCAACCCCACCACAGCCCAAAAGTTTCGTCTGAGAACCATCGCAATTGTTGATCTCGAAAAGCGCTCGAAACGATTATTTCAATGTCACCAGTTTGCTGAGATCCAGGAGGAGCGAGAGTGACAGAAGACGGCTACCTGCGTCTTTCTGGAATAAAGAACGATTGACTGCGGTTTGGAGCTGGTGGTGTGCCTGGAGCCCTGCGATACAGTTTATTCGGTCAGCCCAAGGCTGAGGTTCGGAGGAATCCACACGAGAAGCAGGCGTCCAATCAGCACTCAAATCCGCACGATCCTGATCCTTGGGAGTTCAAGGTTCATTTAGGTTTTCCGATGGCATGCAGACATCTATTCAAGGCTCGAGGGGCGAGAAAGAACAAAGAAATAAGAATCTGGAATGAACGCCAATACTTTCGAACCAAAAGCTCAAAGAAGAAAACAGCTATGGGACCCCAGCCGCAGAGTTCCTTTCGGACATATCGTGATAGATGGGGACCTAGATACAAGGATACCTGGATGCTCAGAGCTATATCCGATGAAGTAAGTGACAGCGGCTTGCATGATCAGGGTATGAACCCTGCTCGTACATCGGGGCGAAACTGAGGATAAAGCCCGTATCGGTTCGAGAGGCCAGGCAGAATGAGTCTCAACACGAATTTCATAGAGCCTCACTCTCATCCCAAGGACAACGCACGATAACACGTTGCGCCCCCGAACCTGCCCAACCAGAGATCAATGCACGATCCTGTGCCTGAGAAACACATCTGTCTCGAGGCTCTGTGAACCAGTCCAAGAGTAGGAAGGTCTGCGGTACGGGAGGGAACACAGCTTCCTAGTGCGGGGGTGATGCTCCTGGGGATTATTAGACTTCTTCATATTCGTCGCTCAGCAACAGTGTTACATTGCTTGCAACTATCACGAATGCAGCTTGTCATCCTGTTGGATAAAGTCATCAGCCAGGCGGGGCAGTAAAGGACGCCTGGCCATGACAGTACTCGGTCCATTCAGGTCCACGCCCTCGGAAAAGCTGAGTCGATAGAGGGGATCTGCTCGGATGAGGCGCGGATGAGGCCATCGCACTTGGCCAATCCATGGGATGAGGAGAGACATATGATAGGCGTAAAGCCACCTGAGGATCGGTTGGTTGATGAGCTGGGATTGAGGGTGGCAGGAACAGGATTGGAGCGGAGTGAGAAAGTTCCTCGTCGTGCATGAGGGTTGCAGGTGCAAGTAGGTGTAGCTGCAGATGCGGGTGGGACAGAAGGAGGTGAGAGAGGCGATTGAGGTGAGTGAGGTGTTGTCGGCGTCAGCCCCGAAATAGACATGAAGTGGCTTGAGGGCGGTTTGCTGTCCTGCCGTGATTGGCTGCTTACGCGATACGTTGCTGTGATACGCTGAAGTTTACAACAAATAGTGGGGACTTTTGCGGGATGGCCGGTCGAGTTGAGGCGAGCCTCCTGTGCCATTTCTTCCCCTTCGATCCATCCGTCCTACACCTCACTGCTCCGACTCCCTCAGGATCCAACCTCTAATGAATGGAGAATAGCTGCAGCCTCGTGAAGCTTCGAAACCTTCGTCTGATATATTGTCTCGTGCTTTCGGTAAGGTTCGCATGCTGAGAGATGCTGACAAGCGGCCTTCAGGAGGTGCTGACACCGACAAAGAGCCTCAATAAGCAACTTGGGTGGGCTGGTTGATAGCCATGCCGAGCACTTTGTTTTTTACCCCACCAAGCAGATGATCAGAAGCAGTCAGCCATTGTACCACAAAGCACCGTTTCCGGCGACAACCAACCCGAAATCAATAGAAGAGGCCGGTGGACAATTGGTGGCTCAAACTTCCTTCATCGTCGTACTTCTGGTGCAAAGGTGCAAAGGTGCACTTTCACCAGACCAGAGAGAAACACTTCCAGGCTGTCTAATACTGAGTGTTGCTGCATGATGCGCTTTCGTGATAAAGTTCTGTGCCTTGGAAACGACTCAGACAGTCAAGGTCTGGCTGAATTGGCGCATTATTGCCCATCAGATTCGCTCGCATCAGAAACCAACGAGACACTTGCCGCCCACTCAGATACTATCTGCAAAAGCGAGAAATAGACGTACGATATGGATCATACCGTCAGCTGGATCTCGGACAAGGCTGAAGAGTTGTGCGATTGCTCAGATCTACAGGGCTGTTGAGGCGAAGTCCCAATCAGGCTTGACAAGCCGTATTGCATGCAAGGATTCGGACACACCCCTGCACCAACATCTGCAGCTGCAAGCATTCACCCCACCACTCTTTCTTTCACCGTCAAGTGATAGCGGGATGGGGAGAGTTTGTGAGGGGCTGGATTCTGTAGCCGATCACCAGAAATCTGGGTGGCCCACATTCCTTACAGTTGAGCCTGTGAGTGAAGTGGTCCAGTCCTTTGAGGAACTTGCAGCACACCAATAACGCAGGATGCTGACTTTGAGGAGGGTGGCGGATTGCATTGTGACTTTTGACTAGTTTGTGACAACTAAGACCTATGGGTAAGAAGAACTTGTTGTGCATTCTATGCATTCACAATAGTGCGGTGCGCTGAGCCTCCTCATCTTCATCAATCATCATTCAACGGCGGCCTCGAATGGAACCTGTGTCGGTTGTCTTGTAATGATTATGTTCAGGTCCAAACTTTCGTTAATTGCTGCGGGGTGGTTTGTACGACTATGTACGGCCCAGGCTGCAGGATGGCAAGAAAATCAGGTCAACACGACCATGTGTCAATGGGACTCTCCACGAGGTAAGATGGCGTTCGCCTCTCCTTCTAGAGTCACCTTTTGCATTCTGGAGATTCCTATACTAAAGATTTATTACTGAAAACCCATAGCCGCCGTTGTTCGCGACACGCTGTACATTGACGGCGGTTATCTCTGGTGGAAGCCAGGGCTATCTGATGGATCATATGCGACCGTCGTTTCCGATGGTAATATACTTATATTCCTCAATAGTGTAGTAGATGCTGATAATGTCAAGGAAACCCACTTGGACTGGTCTATATGCTCAATTTCAGCACTCCTTTCAAAACCTCAACAGACTTCAATCAGAGTAGTATATTCACCACATTATCGAAAGCTTCTGGAGGCGGTGCTGCGAACAATATCGGTCCTCAATACTATGATGGTGCTATGTTTGCAAATGACTACGAATGGTACACTTATGGAGGGAAATTGAGAACAACAGATCAGTTCAAGGCCCCTGCTGGAAATGCCGTTGCATCGTACCAAGTTTATCCGTCTGGCCCGCCGAAAGACTTCAACAAAGGATTTATCCTGGGTACCTTACCGGAAGGAATCACCAGATATGTTACCAACGGTGCCGCTGTCAGTGTGCCTTCCGAAAACCTAGGTTACTACTTCGCCGGATTGAGGTCAGCTAGCTATGGTCCAATTTTCAACCTGCCTGGACCCAGGAATCAGTCTGTCAGTGCCGACCAATTGTCAACGACATTGATTGAGATCAATATGGCCAAACAGGGGGGAGAAACTTGGAAGAATTCTACTCTTCCAACAAGTGTACCAGGACGAGCCAATCCTGAGATTGTATGGGTACCAGTCTCCGAAAAAGGAATTCTGGTTGCAATTGGCGGGGTCATCTTCCCAGCGTACGTCAACGTGAACCAGAGTAGTAGTGCGGCAGCGACTGCTCAGAGTGTAAGAGTCCTTTTGCCAACCCCATACCCCCTCGCTGACAATGAAACAGGAAGAACAGAGCCCTCTCTTCATGTCTACCGTCTCCGTTTATGATATCGCCAAAAATACATGGTATGAGCAAGAAACCAGCAATGCACCAGGTCAATTGACACAAGGGTGTACCGTCGTTGCATCGGCCCAAGATGGATCAAGTCACAATATCTATTGGTATGGAGGCTTTGATGGACTCCATCCTGCTGCGCCATTCAGTGATGCGGTCTATGTCTTGTCCATTCCCTCGTTTAAGTGGGTGAAGGTGAGCGATGGGATAGCATCCCACGCGCGAGCTGGACATAGATGCGCCAAACCGTACCCTGATCAAATGCTCGTAATCGGAGGATACAGCTCACTGTCTGGGACAGACCTGACCTGCGTCGAAGGTGGTATTATACAGATCTTCAATCTCTCGAGCAATGAGTGGATTCAAACATACGATCCAAAGACATGGAGCAATTACACGGTATCTCCCACCTTGCAAGCATTGATCGGAGGTACTGCTGTTGGAAGCGCCACTCAAACAACACCATCTGGAGGGTTCTCGAACACTTCGCTAGCAGATGTGTTTACTGCCAAGTACGACAGCACCAAGATCGTCAACTGGTACCCGTACGAAGCCGTAGCACCGTCGAACACTCCCAGGCCAACACTCCCCGTAACACCAGTCTCGAAACATTCGGGGACCCCAGCATATCTCGCTCCCGTCCTAGGAGTCGTCCTCGGCCTTTTCTTCATTACTTTAATCATCCTCGCCATTCTTCTCTGGCGCCGCAGGAAACTTCTCCGTAGCAGCGCGGGCACACAATCCGAAGCCGGAACCATTGAGAACAGAAGATGGGTGACGAGCTGGCTGAGAGCCACACCTGCTGATGCCAAAGCCCCGACTGTAACGACAGATGACACGGTCAGCAGTCCGTATGAGGAGGAGCCACCAAATGTTCCTGAGATGGCGGGCGTACAAGTTCATGAGATGATGGGTAAGTGTCTACCTGCTCCCCTTTACCACCCCGCGAACCATTCCCACTAACCAACAACCCCAGATACATCCAAGCCCGTTGAGCTTCACGACACAGGCACCGGCTTCGTGGCCCTTGGCTCCAAAACTAATGGCCACTCCCGTAATGGAGGACTGGCCTCCTCTCCGTCCGTAACATCCCAAACTTCCCAAGCAAGCAGTATCTCCCACTGGTCGCAGTCCGACGGCGCCGGCCACCGCCCCAACATCTCACCTCTCCCATCACCACGCGCTGGCTCGTCTCCTTCTCCCGATCTCCAAAACCAGAATCGTATAGTAAGCGGTATATCGAATCTCAGCGATACGGATCGTGGTCATTTGAGAGGTATTAGTGAAACAAGTGTTAGTACTGATGGAGTGTATGCTACGCCTATGGAGAGGGGAGAGGGTATGGCAACTCCACAAGGCCAACCTCCGACGAGAGGACAGGATGGAAGGCCCTCTGCTGTGAGTCCGTTGACACCGCCTGAGGGCATTAATTCAAGAGATTATGTCGGGGCGAGGAGTCCGGGTAGTCCGAGCGAGAGTACTAAACGGAAGAGTAATTTCTCGGAGGGGCTGGATGATAATGAGAGGAGATAAGCAGTTTCAAGTTGAGGTTGGGTCCGGATAGAAGGGTGGTGGAGAAGAAGAGGTGAAGCGAAGTAATTGCTTTTGCTACGATGCGGTGGGATGCCAGGGAGACTAATTTGCTAGAAGGAGACCAATGCCGGGCCTTGGTATAATATGTAAGTCTGTATGATTTGATGATTGATGTGGGACAGCTTGTGGGTGGGAATTGAGCAGAGGCGTAGGGCGAGGAATCGGAATTGGGATTCGGAAGGAAGGGGAGTCTGTTCTCCTGCTGTTGTTTCGCGTATATATATTATGCATGGATGGATAGGCTGGTAGGAACTAGGAATCCATGTGGTTTGGCCGCTCAATCTCTCTCCTACTTGAAATTTTGTGCATATATACTCTGCTTGTAGTATTGCAAGATTCTGTGCCAAGTCCTTGCCACTTGTAGAGCTGCATTAGGTGTTCTGGGCAAGAGCTTAGAGGAAGCTTCTGTTCTTGACCAGATTGGTTCCTTAAGTAGAACGAAATGTTAGAAAACTTTTAATCCCTTGAGTATCGGTAAGGAATGATCAATGGAAATATCGAAAAATATTTACCAATTTTATCTCTGCGCTTCTCCTTAGCCTTGTTAGCAGTTTTGTTGATTAACGTCTCGCTAGTGGAATGCCCAGAAGTGGATGTTGGTACACACGAGTTCGAGGTCCTTTCAATGTTATTCCGACAAAACGACAATCCACAGGGGGCAAGATGGTTTTTCATGACACAATCATACAGAGAGAAACGTTTCGTCCAACAGCATTGGGGCTCGGGCTCCTCGACGCATGATGATTGATCTGTTCGGGTATATATCGGTACCCGGAGTCAACAACATCGCCTCACTCCTACCCACTATTCCGACCATTCTCTTGGAACTGATTCAACCTGACCAGCAACACCCTTGAACCCCATCTTCTCCAGATCCATTAAACTCTCCACGGATCTAATTTTCATTTGTGGAAAAAAAAAAACGACAAACAAAGTGGACTTGCTTACACCACAGTGGACCTCCCTTCATCTTCCAAAAGTGGGATCTGGGGAGCGGCTCCTCCACAACAACGCTCCTAACGGAGACTGCCAAGCCGACATTCTCCACGGGGGATGATGATAACTCCCCAAGTCAGACAGAATTTGAACCCAGGGAAGGGTCATAGGTGGGGTTTAGTTCAGGATTTTCTTTGGAGCTATGAGGAGACCTGACTCGTTTGGGGTGGAGAACCTCCGATCCGTCGCTCGGACTTCTTACCGAGTGCTACGTACGATGCTCGCCGCATACTCGCTCGTACAAGGTATAAGAACGCGATGCCTTTCCGACATATTTTGATGCGACCATTCTGGGATTTACCTATCCGCGGGAAGAAACTTCAAGATGGCCAATCTTTCGGACGAGACGAAGAAGGTCGATATTGACCATGAAAGCGTCATTGGTGATATCGAAGATAGCAAGGTAGCTGCTGAGCTCGAACGACACATCAATCAACCAAATGCAGAGATCTACGCTGAAGCTATCGCGAGATATCCCAACGACGAAGCGATTGATCAGGCAGATGAGGCGAGGCTGAAGCGCAAGCTTGATAAGCGGATTTTGCCTTTGTTGGGAATTTGTTATTTTTTCTATGTTCGTGCTCAACTATGTTGCTTTTCATGGTGGCTGAAGTTGCTGACTGTGGTACATTAGTATGTCGACAAGACCACGCTTTCTTATGCAGCTATCTTTGGGATTAAGGAGGATCTCAAACTGGAGAAGACAGAGTATAGTTGGCTTTCGTCGGTGTTCTACTTTGGTTGGCTTTTCTGGGCTATTCCTTCCAACTTGATCATGCAGAGATGTCGCCCTGGATGGTGTAAGTTGATCTCTGAAACACCCATGCATAAACTGTACTAATATATCTGCTTCTTCAGACCTATCTTTCAATATATTTATGTGGGGTGTTCTTTTGATGGCACAAGCTGCAGCAAAGAACTTTGCTTCGCTGGCTGCACTTCGAATACTCTCAGGGGCGTTCGAAGCTATTGCTGACCCTGCCTTTATGTTGATAACATCTATGTAGTAAGTTATTAGCACTTTTCTAACTTCTCTCTCCTTTTTGGTACTCCTATAAGAGTCTCAAGAAAGCCTGGTCAAATCAAGCGCTAACCTGTCCGCCATTTCAGTTATACCAGAGCAGAACAACCATCACGAATCGCAGCATGGTACGCATGGAACGGCATTGGTGTCGCCGGGGGTGGGCTGATCGGTAAGTCCAGAGAGTTTGATCCCGATATATGGCACATGCTAATTTAAAAACAGGCTACGGAATTGGTAATATCAAAGGCGCTCTCCAATCTTGGAGATATGAATTCCTCGTCGTCGGCGTAGTCTGCTCAGCCTGGGGAATCGTCCTAGCTATCCTCCTTCCCAACTCACCCATCACGTTCTGGGGTTTCAACCACGACGAAAAACTCCTCATGATTGCACGCATGCGAAGGAACCAGACTGGTATCGAGCAGCGCCGTATCAACTGGGGCCAGGTCAAGGAAGCTTATATGGACTACAAGACTTGGCTGTTCGTACTCCTTGGCTTTGTTGGTAATGTTCCAAATGGTGGGATCAGTAACTTCTCTACATTGGTTATCCGAGGGCTAGGTTTCAACACTCTACATACTGCGCTTCTTGGTGTTCCGCAGGGAGTCATTGTGGTCATCTGGATCGGGCTCGGGGCTATGGCGAACAGATACTTGCCCAAAAACAGCCGGACGCTGATTTGTGCATTGTTCATGCTGCCTACGATTGCTGGTGCCCTTGGATTCTTGCTAGCTCCAACAACTGCTTATGTTGGTCGCTTGATCTGCTTGTATGTTCCACTCCAGAGACTCTCCTCAATTCTGACTGACATACCTCAGCTACCTAACCGGCTCTTACCAAGCCTCTTTCGTGCTCTCTCTCTCCCTCGTAACATCCAACACTGGCGGCCAATCCAAAAAAATGATCGTCTCCGGTATGATCTGGTTCGGTGCCTGCGTTGGCAACATCGTATCACCATTCTTCTACAAGACCGAGCAAGCTCCCAAGTACCCGTTAGGAATTGGTTCATTGCTTGTCGCCAATTTCATCGAATTGGCACTGTTCTTTGTCTTCCGATATGCTTTCATCTGGGAGAACAAGAAGAAGGAGAAGAGAAGAGCGGAGTTGAGGGAGAGTGGGGTGCTGGAGGGCGATGATAATTTGAATGCGACGGCATTTGGAGATATGACGGATAAGGAGAATCCAAACTTTGAGTATGTCTATTGAACGGGAAGTATTAGATATACTGCAATGTTACTAGACTGCTACGGAGAGGGTGTTCAAACTNCAACAGGGTATTTTGAGCAATAGATAAAGATTTCAAGGCTTATAGCATACTCACTATCTGTCATATGTGATTCTTGGTTCGCAGCTTGTCGTCTTTCTTATTTGGAGAGGGTTTGAAAGGAGTGGGTTGAAAGCCAGGAGTAAGCAAAGGTTTCAAAGTCAGATCCAGCTCAGTCTATGGACTTGGGCTATTAAGAACCTCCTGAACCTATTTCCTCGAGTGGCTACTTCTCATGGGCCGAGAAATAGGAGATCTTTGCAACTGCGACGACTTATTTAGACTGAACGCTAGATAAGAGGACCTGGTCGATGGCAACAGTGTTTTGGTTTTGGCATAATTGAGCTGAACATTCCACTCGGAAGTGTTTTAAAGTCTTTGCCATTGATCTTCCCCCTCCGCCTAAACAAGACTATGTCCATCGCGAGAAGCTGACAGGTTACCCCATGTAGGGGACAACTCCTGGTCTCTGCCTCACTAAATTTAAGAGCGGGATGAACAAACTCCTTTGCATCTGTTCTCCCTTTCCATCCTTCTCAACCAACTCCACCAGTTCCTCCCATTTGATCCACTCCCATCCCTCACACTTCTCCTTCTCCAGCACCTCAGGTACCTGACTCTCATCATCCCGAACACCAACTACAAACAGCGTAACGTAATGCTTCCCATCTTTCTCCATCACATCATTCGTGGCAGTGAGAAACTCGATGTTAGATATCTTGAGACCAGTCTCTTCCATAATCTCGCGAGCCGCACATTCTTCGGGCGACTCGCCGAACTCAAGATGGCCGCCTGGGAGAGCGTATGTTCCTGCCCCATGAGAGCCGATCCGCTTCCCTATTAGGAATGAGGGATTCGAGGGCGATTCTGAGGTTGACTTGAGGATGAAGACACCGACGCCGACGCGGACTTGAGGTGGCGTTGACATGCTTGGCCGTCGGGAGAAGTTCTGGATTCTGAGAGTCAATACCAAGATGAGAAGAAACTACAAAATTGTCAGATACATTTTCAATAAGTAGATTTAGATCAGTATTACTTTGAGGACTTTCGCTTCCGTGATAAGAAGCTGGAGATGATGTCGATGAAGTGGTGTATTGCGAAGTGGCATGGAAAAGTCGTCGCTTCAATGAAGGGCGGGTATGCTGAGTCATTGTTCAGCCATGCACAGCGTACGAGTCTTGGCATGGACATCTCTGTAATTACAGGGTCCTGAACCCTCCAAGATGCCTGGAATTCACTTAGGGCTCAGCCAATTATGCACATAGCCAGGCAATTCTCATTTCACCGATCAGCAAATTCAAATAAACAATTACATCCCACTAATGTGATTATGCTTCGGTCGACATTCGAGTGGGCCATGAGGGCAGCATCGTTGGTTGAATCTCAAGGTTTCAGAAGGCTGCAGCCTGTCCTTAGATATTTTGCCAGAATTCGAAGTAAATCCAGAAAGGCGCTCTGATTTTAAGTCATAATGAACGTTACATTATCGCCAGACGTAGTGGCAAAATTTGGGAGATGGGGAAGTGTCGCTTCAATATAGCGATTCTGGATTGGATGCTTGATTGAGTCTGAAAGTTGAAGAAAAATCGTGGCATATTCGACAAACACTACTTGTGCAGGCCACACTATGATGTTTATATCCTTATTCCAGGGAGAAGAATCAGAGTGAGAATGCGGCCGATGAGGACTAGGGGGCGGTGTCAATCTGGAAGAGATACCTGCACTGAAATGCAATGCGGCGCTACCTTCCGGCTTGGACTGTAGGCATGAGGAGCGTGAAACAGCTTTGATACCATGAGAGACTCTGTGCTTTAGAGTCAGTACGCGGATATATTATCGTAGTCGAAGCCCAAAAGAATTCTTCCAGTCACGAATAATTGTCAGGTTCTGTACCATGCAGAGGCATTGGGGAGGCAAAATCGCACGTCTCTTGCCCTGGGATTATGCCAGTCTAGAGAAAATACCGAATACTGCTGTTCTATGAGCGATCACTCCTTAATCTCGCCCCAAGTATCACTTGCATCGATATCTTGAATCTAAGACGTAGCATCCTGGCTGATGTATCGTTAACCCTTTCTCATGTAGTAACATCGAGGGAAGTTCTCCATAGACATCACATCACATTCAATAGATTGAGACTCTGAAAAGTCCTTCTATTCCAAGAGTAAGCATTGTAAATTCTAGTTCAGAAATATCTTGTTGTTTACTCAATCCTCGGTAATGGCGGGGGACCTATTGATGCCTCGCCAGGCAGGAACCGCGCTTGTGTTCTTCTCGGCCCAACGTAAAATCTCATGCGGAGAAACCCTCTTTCCACACATGGCTGAGATGAACTCGAACGACGGCGACAACAATGTCTTTGGACATCAAAAAAACGCAATGATGCCGTTGACTGAGAATGGCGGAGAACCTCCAAGGTATGTCGATGAGATGCGCTCACAAATCTTTTCCTTTCAATCAGAGCCAATTGGCCTGATATGAGTGGACAGTGGGCGGTTGGGGGCAATGCAGAACCACATCGTCCTAATATATTTGCTTGACTTGAGTTATTCCGTCGCACTATTAGCAAGACTCCTACCTAGGCTCATTTCCGGTGTGCCTGGCTGAGCTAGTGCTCACTGCGAATGACCTTGGGCGATGTCTATATGTCCCTCCTTTCATGAGCTCTGTACGAATATACTGACGTCGAAATCAAAAGCAGCACTACCAAGTTTAGTCCAGAAGAACTCGTATACTACGGTTCAAGTACAATCGCGTACAAAAATTCGACTCCTGTACTGCACCCTCAAGCCTCTTCATCTGCTCCGAAGCAGACCCACCCCCGCACATTTCAACCTGCCCGCCAACCTGCCCCACGGCCAAGTACTCCCAGATTCGAAGTCATGTCATATCAAGGTGTTGATCTCACTGCTGAGGCAGGTGAAGCTTCAAGCACGGTTTCGTGGCAGTAAGTTGAAATTGGGCACATTCGTTGCCCTGTACATATCCTATATTGCTGATGACATCGATATACTGACACCCATTAGTGAGGCACACCCTCTCTTCGTTATTATCCTCGTCGGTCCTGATGAGATTCCCTTCGGCGTACAAAAGGACCTTCTCTGCGCTCAATCCCCGTACTACCGCGAATACTTCACGAAGAATGGTGGCGACAATCAGGTTGAGTTCATTGTGAAGCTCCCAGACACGACCGTCGATATCTTTGGCTGCTTTCAAACCTTCATCTATACCGGCAAGGTTTATGATAAGGCACACGGCAGAGCCATCCCCGATTATCCTCTTCTCATGGGTGTATGGAAGTTGGCTACAAAATTGAGAATGGCTCCGTTACGCGTAGCTGTTCTTGACACTATGTCTGAGCGTCGTCAAGAGACTTCCTGCATCCCTGGCACGCCACTGCTCATTCAAGCTTGGAAGGAGACTCGCGAGGGTAGTGGATTGAGACACATGTTGATTGGTTGGGCTGCAGAGCACAGTCCGTATATAGCCTTCTGGTCATAGCAAAGCTAACAATCACAGTGCGCACATCCCCCGAGGCACGTAACGCATTCGCCAAGTCTCTTCCTCACGAAATTCTCAGCGAACTCGTCGTTGTTATGAGTGAGCTCCCAGCAACTCCAGCCTTCACGCCACAAGCTGTTCGTCACCAACAACCAGTCATGCAACCAATGGCAGCAGCCCAGGTTGACCTCGAGCCTGCACCCCCTCGCCCATCCAACAAGCGTAGTCGGAAATTTGACGTTGGCGCGAGCACCGTAGGTCCCGACGACTTATACGAGATCAAGCCAGTGGTCAAGAAGCAAGCACGCCGCTCCGAGCCGGTTCGCCGCAAGAGCAAAGCCCACACCTCCTCTTCCGACGGCGCCCCTTTGTCTCCTGAGGCCGACCTTGAATACTGCCGTGGGATGATCTCCCGTATGGTTCTCGGCCCTGGCTACTGGACTCGACTTGTCAAGGCATTCAAGCACCCCGTGGATCCTGTCGCCGACAACGTCCCCAACTATCTCGAAGTCATCAAGCGACCCATGGACCTGACGACCATCAAGGGCAAGATGGAACGAAACGAGTACACCACCTCTGGAGAGTTTGAGGAAGATGTCCGCCAGATCTTCAAGAATTGCTACGAGTACTGGAAGGAGGGCGATCCAATCTACACCCAGTGCCAGAACCTCGAGAACTACTTCAATCAGCAGTGGAACACGAGACATAAATATGCACCAAGCATCAAGCATGAGGTTATCGATTGAGCTGTACAATATACTAATTACATGGAAACTGGTGCCTGGGTATGTCCTTTGCCGTATAGTATGATGGTATCGATGGTTCATTTGGGTGATTACAGCGGGCGTTTGGTGAACTGAAGGACGTAGCTTGTCTAGCTGCCGCCCGATAGCCTTTGCTTTATTTTGTATTTGGCAGAGGGCTTTGCTCGGAGGACATTACATGGTTCTTTTGTACTTTAAGTACAGATAATAATGAACGAAACACGTCTCGTGCAAGTTGATAAAATTGCTGCGCTGCTGTGCCTTCTCAATTTCAATTGGTGGGGACACAAACTCATACAGTGTAGCCTGACAATGTTGGTATTGGTCGTATTCCCTAGTCTACTTAATCCTATATTTGAGCATCCCAGTCATGTATAGTCTGCCTTGATTTTCCTAAACTCCAAATCCCCCCTCCTCTTTTCTATGCTATTTCAGATATCCTACAACCGCCCACTTGCGCAGTCAGCATTTGTGCCGTTGTGACAAGCGCATCATGCTCACGGAGCCCTTCATTATTCCCAACTTTCTCATCAGCATCCGGCGGAGCAGCAACGCCGCCATTATCACTGGACTCATTCGAGATCTGGATAGCAGCATTGGCGCCGGAGGCTGACATGTTGGACTGCATAGCCCAATGATCGTTAGTGATCCTGAAAGGGCGCCTCTCGAGGAATTCTTCATAGTACCCCTCCTGTTCCTCTAAAGCAAGAAGCAAATTTCCTGACACATCCGATTCTCTATTTGCGGCTGCAATCTTCTTGCACATTGTGTTCGTGTTATTCAGGACGGGCGGAGGCTGGGATGTGGACGAGGATGATTGCAACAGGCTCACAGCCTCGGGCCTAATTTCCCGAGCTAGATCGATGACCGATCTTCCCCTGGAGTCTCGAACATTGACATTCGCACCTCTGGCCAGCATTTCCTGTAAAATGGGCTCCAGAATCTTGTAGTCCAGATGATCGTTGGTGAACAGAACATGTAGAGCGAAGCACTGATAATCATGCAGATCAAGTTGCTGATTAGCATCGGCGCCATGTTTCAAGAACATCGGAATGACTTCAGCCAGCTTCCCATCCCCGGCACCAAGATCATATACAGTGGATGAAGCGATTAGGAGAAACTCCCAGGTAGTGCGGAAATTGAATTCGGTATCTGTGCGACAACCTCGGGAGAGCAGTAACTTCACCTTGTCGATTGGATGGCAACCCCACCTGCAAAGAGCATAGTGTAGAAGTGGCCGCCCTGGCTTTGTGATGTTGTCGCGGTGGAGATTGGCGCGGACATAGGAGTACAAGTGATATTTTACGGCAATACAAAGGATGTTGGTGTGCCATCGGGACATGGCTGGGTCCTCGGCGAAGCGCTCCAGGGATATGTAGTCGTGTTTGACGGCGTCGTCTAGATATTCTTCATATGAATCTGTTGTAGGAAAAGTCTGCTTTAGGTGAGAGTTGATTAATGGTAGCCAGGTTACGGATAGAGGGCTAGTGGATGGTGGGCATTCGCTGGATTGCAGTTCAGACAGGAGGGACTGGAATATGCCCGTGAACATTGGCGCTCCTCGCTCGGCCTCGTACTCCTTTGGATTTTTATAATTGTAAACTTGTGCCTGAAACATTGGATCGTAGTGCCAAAGTCGAAAATGAAATGCGATCTTCTGAGCTCTTTCGTCGTCCAGGAGTGCTGCATCTATCTGGGCGCAAAGCTTGTCGAGCCTCCCCTTATCAAATAAAAATTCATGCACCGTCCTATGGATAGAGAGTTCTCCCATGCAGAATGATGCCATGATTTCTTTACTGTTTTGCTCGAATGTCCACTTGGGATTCAGCGTTGGCACAGTGACGAGTCCGCGACATCTACTCTGAATCAGTCGTTTCATGGTTATGCATTTTGATATCTTGCTCTGGTCGGCGACTAGAGGCATCGGCAAGGGTCGAAGCAGTGGCTCATTCGGAGCTTGGACTGCGACTGTCATCCCTAAGAGATTGCGGCATAAGCATTTGCGAATTATCCGCAGGTAATTGACCGTTTGGTGTAGATACTGTTTGGGGATTTTGGACAGGATCCTGTTGTAAAGTTCCTCGAGATCCGAAGGCAGTTCGCCGGAAAAGCCTTCCTGCGATATTGCGTCCCCGGATTCAATTGCAAAGAGAATTTCTGTCACTACTAGCCTTGCCCATATGAATACCCCTTCGGCCTTTTCTACGATCTCGGGAGCCAAGTCGTCAACGATCTCGAGTACTGGATCTCCGGGGTACAGATTTTCGGTTGTCGCTGCGAACTTTTCCCTTACGAACTTTTGAATGTCGTTAGATGTGTAGTCCTGAATCCTGAAGAACGAGTACTTGCTCAGGCCCATTTCAACAGCGTTGTCCGGACGGCTGGAGCACAGTACCTTGAATCTGAGCAAGCCAGTGCCTGGAAGTTCGGCCAACTTGCGCAGAAATCCGAGTGTCTCGTGTGTCTTCGATTCTTCACACTCATCAAGCCCATCAACAATGCAGAAGAAGGAAGCATTGCTCTGTTGTGCCCGAATGATGTCGTCAAAGGCACCTTGAAGCTCTGCCTCAGTCCAAATAGTCGATCGTTGTGATTCAGATCCAGATCTTAAGAATAGTCTCTGATATCGATCCTGGATGATTGGGATACTTTCTGGGATTGCGACCAAGAGCTGCGATAAGAGACAATGAAGTAATCCAAGAAAGCTCCGCTCGGAAGGTGTGCCCATCTCGGAAAAGAAAAAGCTTATGAGCTTTGCAGGTCCCGTACCCCATGAAGAACCTATGAGCTGCAGCGGTTGCTTGAGGCCATGTATGAATTTCATCAAAGTCGACTTTCCGGCTCCAGGCTTGCCACTAATCCAGAATAAACATTCCTCCTCGTAGAGCCAGTCTACAAAGCCTGGCCCATTATTCGCTTTTGGTCGCGCAATCCATCTGAATGTGTCGACATGTTCCTCCTCTATGGATCCGTATCTTGGGTTCTTGGAGTATTGCAGAAGGCTTTTGACAATTCCTCAGAACTAATCAGCAACGTTCAAGCAAGTGACATGAAACGTACGATCTTCCAGGGGATCCATAACCTGAACCTGTAGCTCTTCGCCTAAATACGACTCTTGGTTAATATACAGTAAAATACTGAGAAGTGTTGGGTCAAGCAGCCTACCTTTAAAAGGGTGCTTGGGCAGGTGCCTGGGGACTCATCGTCTCACCTTTTCTCATAGCTGTTTGACAAAGAATTCTTAGATTCCCTATCAACAGCTCAAAGTCGTCTTGGTCAGCCTCAATATCATTATTGAATCTGCAGACATCGCCGTGATTGGCATGTCTACTGAGAATAGTCTCCCGATTGCCGGGTAAACCAAGAACCGCGGAGTCATATGGAACGATCTGGATCTAAATCAGCCTTTCTGTTGCTACCATCACTCAATCAGATGTCTAGGGTCTTACGGGATCAATAGTCTCGTAACATGATACGATCTGATAGTTCTCCAGCTGGTGCCGCCAATTCTCTTTGAGAATGTCCGAAAACAGTGATCCGTTCTCCACCGTTTCAAGCAGATCGTTCGATTTGTTTCTCTTCACACTTTTCACAATTTTGGCACATGAACGCGCGAAAAGGATCTTGGAGCTATCAGTCGGCCCACTGTGTGGGGTACCCATGAATACCAAAGCGAAGGTCGATTCAATGATGTCTCGATGCTTGGGATTCGCAGCTGCGTTCACAAGACTCTGCTTGATAAGGATCCCACCCAAACTATGGCCGATAAGCATGAGAGGTCTGCGCGAACACTGGTGTCTCTTTATGGAGAGATTCTCCAGGAGTTGCGAAGCCTCAGTAATAAAACGATCCTTCCCCGATCCAAAGACTGGACTCGAGTTGTATGTATATAGCATTATGCGCGCGCGTTCGATATATTTCGGAAGGTATTCTTCGAGCCAGAGATGACCATCTTTGCGCCAGGTATCGAAGCCATGGCTGGCATTGTTGAAAGGGTTGAGGCCATGGATTGCGACGATACTAGATGGCAATCGTTAGCAGGATATCATTATTATTATAGAGCTCGTGTCTAAATCATGAGAAACACGGAGGGATGGCGATCGAGGGATCAAATCTACTTGCACAGACTATGTTATTCACACGCGGACTTACTCTATAGCTGGTTCCAGATCACCCGGTTCTCCGTTGCCAGTGTACAAGACTTTGAGCGGCTGTTTTGATTTAGCAGAATCCATAAAGATGGGATATCTGTGAAGACGGACCATCACGACGCGAATAACAACTATAAATTGAACAACACATTGGAGGGGAAGACGACGGGCTATAAATGGGCGAGAGAGAAGTTGTTGGACATGCAACGAGGCTGTACATGTTCCAGGGTCGCGAAGGAGGTCTAAGGCGATGCCCCCCTGAAGAAATGCAGGCGGCAAGGTTGACAGCGAGAAGATACGTCTGGCAGACACCCCAAATGTATCAGGCATGTCACTGAGGCGCCTGTCCGCATACCCAAGCAACAACTTCTGCCAATCGCTAAAAGTCCAAAGCAACTGACCCCCACGTCTGGACCGGTCTCAGTGCAATAGTTTGGGGGCGAATTGTGTGACCAGGACATTGTTTTTCATCGAGCTCGATCAACAATCAACGGCAGTAGGGTAACACAAGCGGTCAAAACTTTATCAGAAACGGAGAATATCATATATGGTATTTGTACATAATATCGCAGATTCTGGCGTTAATAACCGCAGACAAAGGGGATCTTCCTAGGTACAACCTCTTGAAGACATCATGGTGAATCTTCCCGTACAGCGGCGAGAATCAAAATTCCCCATGCTTCATCAGAAACGGTCACTCAGTCGACTGAGATATCTGGTTCTATTGTCCCTGAGGCTGATCGAAAGCGATGCTTGTATCATCATTCGTGGCTAGCATTTCCGACGGCATGCCTATGCCTTGATCCGATTTCAAATAACTCCTTCAATGACGTGGCATGCTGAGCATTCGACGTTTCTAGCTTGAGCAATGCTGATGTGCGAGCCCGCCAAAACATAGCCGTCACTGCCATTTCACTTGCGGAGTCGCCACGGCTGAACACAAGAGTGTGTCCAATTTTCCTCGCCAGATTTTCTCATCGCCAGGAGATCCCGAAGAGTTTGGTCTTGCTCTTGGCCGGACTGTCGAGTGTGGCATCGGCGTTCTCGAGGTATATCCTTGGGTGGCCCTTAACGTCCAATGTAAGATATTTGTAGACAAACCCTCCTTCAGATTCACTTTCTGCCGAAGGCTTAATCTTGTGCAAGTTGACGACGCCCTTGTTTAAAGGTCCTTCCACCTATTCTTATTAGCCATGGCCTCAGATGCTGGAGTACAAGCATACGTTGAAATGCATAATCAAATGTTCCCTGCCATACTGATCCTTCCGTGTACTTGATGCTATGGGTCGCGCTCTAGCCCATTTGTTCCATGTCGGCTCTCCGTAGGCGGTAATCTTTTTGCTATCTCCAAGTAGGTCCGTACATCTTGTATCCTTTTTGACCTGGTTGACTGCTTTGTTGAAATGTACTGTTTTGCTATCGAGGGAGAAGACTTCAGTGTACATGACATATGCCACACCACTCTAGACCTATTCAGCAGTTGTTGTACTAAAGCTTTGGGCAACTTACTGTTAAAACAGCTCCGAGAAGGATGAAGCTAAAGTTGAACGTCTGCTGCGTTGTCCGTGCCGCCTTTTCGCCCACCGAAAGCTCCCCCCATGCCACTCTGCCATCATCATTGAATGGTGTCACTGTCTTCCTTCGTGGCCGAGGAGCACCGCTTGTCGTTCCCAGACCTGTTTGGGTTGCATACATTCGTGCGGCGAGAATTGGACGAAGGGTAGCCGGGCATTTGAGTATCGCGGTATGACGAAGGGAAGCCATTACGAGCGAGGCCAAGAATATCTTCAAGGAAGAAAAGAGAGGTCGTTGGTTTGCATACAAGCTCTGGATGAAATTGCAGATACAATATGAAGCTTAAGACTCTGAAGCTTGAAGCTTCATGTGGGGAAATACTGCTAAGCCGTTTTGGCCCAAGTGGTTGTGACTAGGCTTGGCAATAATCCCAATCGACAATCTGGCCCGCTCCTTGCCTCAATATATTTCCACCTCAGCGCCCCTCGAAAAGGAGGACCCCCTTAACACAACACAAGCACCTCGTCGTCCCCCTCTGCCACGTCTGGTTCACTTTCTCCTCTTCTGTCCCAGTAGAGTCCAAGAGTCCTCGCAATGTCTAACTACACGCCGGAACAGGCGCAGGAAGAGCGAAGCAATTACCTGGCCACGGAGGAAGAGGCCAAGGCGATTTTCGCAAAACTGAAGACCAAGCCTGCAAACAAAGTACGTTAGCCAGTCCCCAGCTTTTCAATCTACGTGCATTCGTGTGTAGGTGGCCAAGGGTACCCATGTGCGCTTTCAGGAAGTCGGAGAAGAAGTCAAACTGTACTAACCCGATCCCGCAGGTTTGCTTCGATTGCAAAGAGAACAATCCGACATGGTGCTCGACAAATCTGGCAGTCTATCTTTGCCTTGATTGCTCAGGAAAACAACGAAGACTCGGAACCGATTATTCATTCGTACGGTCAATCGTGCTCGATGGTATACTCTACAAGGTGTAATGGACGAAAGCGCCCCTGCTAACATTCACAGGCAAATGGAAGTGGAAACAACTGCGAATCATGAAAGCCGGTGGCAATGAAGCAGCAGCCAAGTTTTGGCAGAAGACGGCTGGCCGTACGCTAGCAAATAGCACAGATGCCAAAGTAAAGTATCCAAAGGACCTGTGTCAAAAATACACCGAAATTGTTAAAAGTCGTGCGCAAGCAGATGCTGCCCAACAGTCAGTTCTAGTTCATCTTTGTCTACCAGCTTACTGACGTGATTCAGGCTTGCTGCTGCCAAAACAGACGAGGAGAAGGAGAATTCACATGTCGTATACATCACGGATGTTATGAGCAACGGACCTGATGGAACTTCCACTCCGGCTGGTGAACCAAAAAATGATTTCTTCTCCTCTTGGGATACGCCTGCGATCAAAAAGCCTACACCGCCAGTTTCACGGACTGCAACTCCCGCGGTGGTTGGCCGAACACCATCACCTTTCCTCAATGCTGGGAATGCGAATGGCAATGGAAACGGCATTGCACGAACCGCGTCACCATTGGCAGGCGGTGCTGCCCCAGCTGCAAGCCGTACCACTTCTTCCGCTGCATTGCGCAAAGGAAGTGCAATTGGGTCAGGACCTCGCAAAGCCAACGTATTGGGAGCCAAGAAGACAAAATTGGGAGCGAAGAAGGTTACAGGAGACGTTATCGATTTTGATGCTGCCGAACGCAAGGCGAAGGAAGAAGCCGAGAGGATCGCAAAGTTAGGGTATGATCCAGATGCGGAGGAAGCACCAGTGACCAAGAAGGCGACTGCAACCAAAGCTGCAGATCTACCAAGCATAGCGTCTCCTACCCCAATCAGCCCCAGCGCCAGAGGTCGTAACAACAGCGATGTTGAGCGACTCGGGATGGGAATAGGACGTCTGGGTTTTGGACAAGTTGGTGGAAGCAAGCCAGCCGCAGCTCCTAAGAAAATGGGCGGGTTCGGCTCTGTTGGTCCGGCCAAGTCGGAAGGTAAGATTGAGAACTGATATGGGAAGTCCTACGCTGACAAGTACATAGATGATGACCAGAAATATGCTCGGCAAAAGTTCGGAGCCCAGAAGGGTATCTCTTCAGATGAATTCTTCGGCAAAGGCGCCTTCGACCCCAATGCACAATCCGAAGCGAAAACCAGACTACAGGGATTTGAGGGAGCCACATCCATCTCATCCAATGCATATTTTGGAAGACCCGAGGAGGAGGATGCTGGAGAGGACTACGGCGATTTGGAAAGTGCTGCAAAGGATTTCGTCCGCAAATTTGGTGTTACTGCAGGTGATGATCTGGAGAACCTTACTCAAGTTCTGGGTGAGGGAGCCACCAAATTGCAGGGTGCTATCAGAAGCTATCTGAACAGCTAGAGTGTGTCTGCCAAACATGGGGATTATTCCAATCTGAAGCATGGGGACGGTTGAAGTCTGGCGTTTGGCGCAGGATAACAAATGATATGTGGATCATCTGTGAAGTGAGGCTCGCCACAAGTACTGAGAATAGTAGAGGCAGTACGGGCGAGCCAAGATTGTCTTTTGCGGTCTGATTTGCGGCATAGATTGTGATCCTTCAGCTTAATGAAAACACAAATGTTGACCTGTAACTTCTTTTGGTTACCAGCATGTCTAGCTCAATTACCCTGAGAGCAAGGAAAGCCAATCTTTGAACCTCTTTGTTAAGGTTCATATGCCGATACTTGTAAAGTTATACATGCTTTCACACCGCCAAAGCCACTCTAAATATATCTTCACGTCAAAGGGCTGGACGAACTCCAAGACCAGCCAGAATTGAAGCCATTCAGAGCCATCAAGTAAAAATAAAGTTTCCCAAATCCAAGTTTCACGATCCGATGCGGGCCGAAAAATAAGTGGTCAGGAACAACTGCCACGCTGAACCCCTGAAATCCACAAAAGCGCGTCCATGCTGGCAGGGATACCGCTCGCTTCCAGCCTGTTTTCAATGATCGCCAGACGTTTGCCAGCTTTTCTTCAAGCATGACGTACATTCCACCATACGACGAGTCAACGACGACGACGTCCATGCCAGCACAATCACCGCAACCAAGCCCAGACGGGCCTGTCTCCCGTATTCCTGGAGATTGGATGAAGAGAGGGACAGGTGAGTCAAACATGCCATCGTGATTGATGGGATGGAATGTGGCAGGGCAGCCCATGTGCAGCAGGGTAGTGGCCTTGCTGGCGGTTGGGATTTTTCCTTTATTGGCGATGGAATGGGAGGAGGTTCTATGTTAGGCATGGCGTGGTGTTGAGATGATGTCGTTTGTTAGACATCTTGATTTGGACTCAAAGGAAATACCGCGGCGCGGTATCATTCACTAGCTGGGCTAAAGGATAAGTACTGGCTGATCTTCAACGGCTTTCGTCTTTCTCTCATTACCAATACTTCTCTCACCGGTTGCTACTTAGTCTACTGTCTCAAAAGACTTACAAGATCTTTTACTTGCAAGCGCAGTACTCGATATGAGGATTACAGCTCTCTTCCCGCTGGCTTGTGCCATTGTGGGGTTCGTGCTTTCTATGCTTTGTCTCTTTGCGGGCAGCAAGAAGAGCTTTATGGAGGAATACAATATTATTACAGTACGTTCTCCTTTCTCGCAGACTTGCAGTGGCAGAAACTAATCATTCTCTACAGCTCAACACATCAACACTCGGCCACAACATTCTAGGATCAGACGACCCGAGTTCGACAACCACAGCATCTGCCGCTGCCGCAACAGCCACTTCAACCGCCGACAAGATCGGGGATTGGTTCACCGATATCAAAGACAATGTCACAGATACAATTGAAGACGAGTTCAACGATCTGGTGGCAGATATTGCGGACAAGCTAGCACAGGAACTTGGTATTCGACAATGGTACAGCTTACACTTGTTGGATATGTGCGAGGGATACTACAAGCCAAATGCCACAGCAAAAGGCGCAAGCAAGAACATCACATCCTGTTCCAATAGAACCGCAATGTGTAAGTCCTCTTTGACTCAAGCTCAAAATTGGCACAGCTGACTGAGATCCTACAGATGATTTCGACCTCAACAAAGTCCTAAACCAACAACTCGAAGTCGGCCCTCTCCAGATCAACCTCTCCGACATCAACTGGCCCGATGACATCCAGGACGGCCTCGACACCCTCAACGTAGCCTTCAACGCCGTCTTCATCCTCTACGTGATCGGCATCGCCGCCGCGGGCCTAGCGATCATCGCATCCCTAGTCGCATTCTTCCTTCACGGATCTCGACTCATCTCTTTCGGAAACTGGGGCCTCGCATCACTCAGCTTTCTCTGCCTACTCGTGGCCTCCGCGCTCGTCACATACGTCATGAGCAAGGGTGTACATATCATCAACAAATACGGGAATGATGTCGGCGCGTACGCGTACCGCGGGACCAAGTATCTGATCATCACTTGGGTTGCAGTCGCGGTCATGTTTTTGGCGGCTACGGCGTGGGTAGTGGAGTTCTTTATTGGGAAGAGAAAGCAGAAGAGGGAGTACACGGAGAAATCGCATCGGTCGAGGGGATGGGGAAGGTCGAGGAAGAGTGATGAGGCGCATTTGAGACGCGCGGGTGTTTGAATTTGAATGTCAAATGGACGGATGAGAAGAGAGATGAATGACTATCAGGACGAAATGAGATGACGATCATTGGATTGCGTTTTTTGGAGAGCGAGCGAGCGACTGAGCGTTGGATATTTTTCGGCGCATTTGGGGAGGATGATTGTATGAATGGATTGGATACCTAGTCTGCACTGAGCTTTTTATAAGCAAGGTGCAGGTCATCGTTGCTTTTTCGTTCTCAATACCCTGAAGTTGTCTTTCATACTTCGATGTACCATATTTTCTCAAAATGTCTAACTCGCATGACAATGCTGGACTCAGAACATATCAGAATACCTCAAATCTCCCTCTTGGGTGCATCTAACGATGTTTTCCAACCACTAAATCCATCAATGTTGCAAAACTGCTTGCATCAAATATAGTAACACAAGTCTCTCTACTCAATTCCAACCAGGATTTCAAAATCTACTGAGTACTGCACTCCATCAAGCATCCATTGTTACAGCTCCTGAGNTTTAAACTCAAATTCAAAAACACATCAAATCTGACATCAAAAGCCACCAGACGCCCCATGCTCAACCTCTCCCTCTCAATTCGCCAACCAGACCTCGATGTCCAATCCCAGTAACCAGATCAACGATAGCGTGCATCGTGGTTCAAATCAAGCTTATCTGAACTAACCTTGTCCAGCTGAACCTCTGAAGTCCCCTAAAACACTCATACTCTGAAAAGAGAACCCCCGGAGAGGCCAAGATGGCTACGAAACGATCAGCATAGTACTGTATTGTATCAAGAGCAACATGAGAAGAAATCATATCAGAAGAAGCGCATATGGAACAGCTCTGCAATCCTCAAGTCCACATCCAAGTCGGGCGCCGGCACGCAGCTGCCGTGGCACGCTTCAACCAAGATCTAATGGGCTGAGGTGGGGCATGTTTGGCAGCAGCGGATTCGCTGAACCACTGTAACTAAAGCCTGGTCTAGATGGGATTTGGGTTGGCACATCACTAAACAGCTTTGAGCCACCAACCTTAGTTGGGCGCGTTTGACTTTCATATGTTTGTTTAATTTCTCGCGACGACATCTCTCTTTTCCCTCGGCTTCACGAATGAGTGTATCTCTCTGTGCGCAAGCATCCATCCTTCAATTGAGCATCGCTATCCTTCCTACGTGAAAGGAATACTTTCTTAGTTCCGTTTGGATAGGTGTGGAAGTGGTGTGATAGAAGGGCTGCAAGGGAAATACCTAGTGCGTCATTGATTGACTGAGGTGTTTGCGGTCCAATTGAGGAACGCTGTCAAAACAAAACAATCGAGCATCATGGCATACAATCAACCTCAACACGGCGGAGAGGCAGACGCCTACTACCAGTCAGGCCAGCAAGATATCGGTATGCAGAACCAGCAGAAGGGATATGGACAGCCAGGCCAATATCAAGGTGGGCCATACGAACAACAAGGTGCATATCAACAGCAACCTTACCAACAGCCACAAGGCCAATATCAACAACAGCCTTACCAGCAACAACAGCAAGGACTTCCTCCACAGCAATACCCCCAACAACCGCCGAATTATGGAAACAACATGCCGCAGAATGCGCCAAATGCGCCGAATGGAAAGCTCTCGGGATTTGAGCAGACTTTCAAGCTGGATAAGCCGAAGTACAATGATATTTGGGCTGCGCTTCTCTTCCTAGCAACCTTTCTCGGATTCTGCGCTGTGTCGGGGATTGCGATCCATGGATATGTTGTCGGGGGAAGTGGTGGCATTTATGGTGGAACCCAGGAGGTTTCCTTGAACTCCAATACTATTATTCTATTGTAAGCGGCATTCTGGATCGTCCGAGATGAGTACTGACGAAAATAGTGCTTTTGTCCTGGTTGTGGCTTTTGTTACTTCGGCCGCCTACTTCTGGATCATTCGTGCCTTTACGAAACAGTAAGTACTTCCGTTGGAGCATTCCAGCATCTCTGCTGACAATCCTATAGAGCTATCTGGATTACTGGTATTCTTCAAATCGTCTTGGGAATCGGCACGGCTATCGTCTACTTCGCTCGTCACTACTACAGCGCAGCGATCGTCTTCCTCATCTTCTCCGTATTCTACATCATCTGTTTCATCTCCTGGATCCCTCGCATCCCATTCTCAGTGTTGATGCTCCAAACCGTCATCGATGTCTCCAAGAACTACGGACATGTCTTCATGGTATCAGCTATTGGAGGACTCATCGCTACCGCATTCGGCGCCTGGTTCTCTGTCACCATGGTCACGATCTATGTGCGCTACTACCCTGGCAACGCAAGTTGTAGTACCGATGGAGGATGTAGCCAAGCCAAGGTCATCGGTCTGCTGGTGTTCATTACATTCGCAGGATACTGGATCACCGAAGTCATCAAGAATGTCATCCACGTTACCATCTCCGGCGTCTACGGGTCCTGGTACTTCTGCGCTCAAAAGCCAGGTGGTGTACCCAAGGGAGCTACTCGGGGAGCATTCAAGCGTTCCATGACCTACAGCTTCGGCAGTATCAGTTTCGGAAGTTTGCTAGTTGCTCTCATTCAATGCTTACGTCAAGCTTGCTCAATCGCTCAGCAGAACGAAGCTGCGCAAGGAAACCTCCTCGGTGCGGCATTCTTCTGCTGCTTGCAGTGCTTTATCGGGATTTTGGATTGGGCTATCCAGTTCATTAACGAGTATGCGTTCTCGTACATCGCCTTATATGGGAAAGCTTATATTCCTGCTGCTAAGGTACGTCCCGCTTTCTTGACTCGTCGATCAGATGGAGTGATGAAGCTTGTTACTAACTTAATCAGACAACCTGGAAAATGATGAAAGACCGCGGCATCGACGCCCTCGTCAACGAATGTCTCATCAACCCCGTCCTCACAATGGGCGCCGTCTTCGTCGCCTACCTCTGCTCCTTCCTCGCCTACCTCTACCTGTCGTTCACCTCACCAGACTATAACGAAGGCAACGCGTTCACGGCTGTCGTTATGGCCTTTGCGTTCCTCATTGGCTTGCAGATCGCTAATGTATTCTTGGTGCCAATCAAGAGCGGCGTTTCGACACTGTTTGTGGCCATGGCGTTTGATCCAGAGGTGCTGATTAATGAGTTTCCGGATCTGTGGCAGAGGTTGATTCAAGTTTATCCGCATGTGCAGCAGGCAGTGCATGTTTGATTGTCGTGCTAGGGAGAAGGGAAAGATTCGTGGTGTATGAATTCGTGTCTGACTGGCTTAATACTTCCCTCAAGGACTCAAGGGTGGAAAAGGTTGGCTTACAGTGCTTGATTTTGCAAGGTCCCACTGATAGGAGCATGGAATAAAAGGGAAGCGAGAGAAGACGAATACCCAGGGCGGGCGTTCTGGCTGCCGTGATTTGCGGGCTTCGAGTCCTTTGGAAGCCAGCCTTGCTCACATGCTTACGCGCGTATAGTAATAGGATTATTTAATGTACATCACAGTATTAATGAAACGGATACGGGAAAGACAAGATCGTCCATTCTTTGACCTGCTGCTTCGGAAAGGGGCGTCAATCCACACACTAGGAATGAGGGTAGCAGTAGTGGCATCTACGGATTCAGGATTTTAATTTGGGATGGCGAGTTGTGGAAGTTACGAAGTTTAGAGGTACCACAAGTGGTCATCAAGTCCTGGTAGCCAGGCCGCTTGCGAGCAGCGCTAACAGCATCATTCGAGCTTCTCTTCCATACTTCGGGACAAACTTAGTGTGTTGAATACATGCCAGATTTTCATCGCCATCACAATTGTCGGCTGGAGTCGCTGTCGGCGCGGAACTTGCACTCGGAAATTTGGGTCCAGCGGTGGATGGCCCTGCCGATATAATCCCAAAATTCGGTACTGCTGTGTGGTCCTAGGGTGAAATTGTGAGTAGTTCCATTGTCAAGGGTCTTTGTGGACGCAATGTCGTGTAGCCACACTCCAAATCAGACAGATGAGGTGACACTTGCATCGAGGCGCCCAGTACTATCAACTACCGAATTTCGGGGGGTGGTGGAGATCAACAATGATAGGCCAATAATGGACTCATGGTGGGAGGTATGCATGCAACCTGACTGAACGAGGGGCCAAAACAAGGCTGTGGAGGGAACTGCCGTTCAAGACACTCGAATACAAGGTCGAGCTGGAACATTCCTAGTTCCCCGCTCTATGCACTTGCGAACAACTCTGCGTCGAACTCAACAAGCAAAGTTCGATCGCGGCAAAAGAGTAGTTATTCGACTGCAATTACGAAGATGTCGGGATATTTGCCGGAGCAGAGATCACCTCCACAGGCGCATTCAAACGTTCAAGCACCGGTTGATGAGCAATCGTCAAATTCGCGTGCTGATATCCGAGAAGGCTCTACTGGCAGTACCGGACAGTATACGACATCCTTGAAGTCGTCGATTGAAGACAATCCGTGGGCGGATTATAACCCTGCAGACTACGCCGAAGAAGAATCTATAGACACCAACAGCGAACAGAGCCAAGGGAAAGCGGAAGCTCCAAGAGCGAAGTATGCTCGTACCTTCGAAGACGTGGGAGACGGACAGTATGAAGAGGTAGGTCACTACAAAGAGACTCAGCCAAACGGACACCACCATGAGGCATTCGCAGGCAGACCAGGAACAGAAACTGTAGCAGGACCATCAGACATTGAAAACCCTTGGACGACCAACGATGTTGCGAATACAGGCCCGGCAATCTATGAACCGCTACCAACCCATGTGCACCACGCTTCCAACCTCAATCCTGTTGTTCTAGCTCATCAGAGCAATAAGGCTGCACCAAGCCATAAATCAAGACGGCCGTCGCACCCTGCCGCAGAGCCTAAGCTAGCAGTTGAAGACAAGAGGAAAGATCCTATTGTCATTGCGGTTTTTGGCCAGACTGGGACAGGAAAGTCGTCGTTGATCAAAGCAGTCACTGGGGACCAAGAGATTCAAGTCGGACATGGCCTCACTTCATGTAAGCTACCCTTGATCAGTAGGCTTCTTGATAGTCTGACAACGACTGCAGGCACCGATCAAGTAACCTCCTCGTACTGTGTGGTTGGTGGCCAAGAGGTCTTTCTTGTCGACACACCGGGATTCAGTGATACAAACGTCGGAGATACAGAGATCCTGCGACGGATCGCCGAATGGATGCAGGATATGACCCAGGCCGATATTCAGAAGCTCACAGGCATAATCTACCTTCATCGGATCATCGATCCTCGAGTGGATGGACCAAGCTTGAAGAATCTGAGAATGATGAAGAAGCTATGCGGGGTGTCCTCCCTTAAAAATGTCGTCCTGGCAACCACAATGTGGGAGAAGGTGACAGAGGATGATGGGGCGAGGAGAGAGGCTGAGCTGAGGAAGACTTTCTGGAAAGATATGATCGATAGTGGCTCACAGTCTACTAGATTGATGACCAATACGAAGACCGAAGCGCTGAAGCTGGTAAAGTTGTTGCTGAAAAACACGCCAGTGTTAACCAGACTTCAGAGAGAACTTCAAAGCGGCAAGGAATTGAAAGACACCTCTGCAGGTGCCGAGCTGAGGGATGAGTACGAGAAGATAACCAGGACACTGAAAAGTGAGCTGGAAGCAACCAGAAAAGAATTCGAAGAGTCACGACTACAGCGTAAGACTTCCTCGAGTATTTCCCGTCAATTGCATCGATTGACATTGATCTCTCCGTTACAGAGACCAAGCAATCCGCTGAAACGGAGCTTCAGCTCAAGGCAGAGATGAAGGAGCTGCAACAAAAGCTAGAAGCAATGGAGGAGGAGAGGAGGCAGCTTGCAGAGTCCAAGACCAAGAAGAAAGTACCTAAAGCTAAGAGAATTGGCTTTTTCGGACCAAATTATGAATGCTTGAGGTGCAAGCGAAGGACTGTTCATGTTGGAAGATGGAAATGTGGAAGCTGCAGCTCCGAGCAGATTAATGTTTGGTAGGCATATGGCCTTGGTATTCCAGCTCTACGTAGTAATTTCATCTGATGAGCTAATGATGACTGGGGAACCAGAGTAGCGGTGGGTTTATACTCAATAGCCAGCGTGAATTCCTCACTTGTCACAACTGTCCCCTGTCTAGTCTAATTCTAAAGGCCAAGAGTCATACATTACCACATTCATTCTTATGTTATCTCCGCACTTGCGCCAGAGTAGACATCAAGAGAGCCGGCAGCACGGAATGGTTTTCATTTCCCCTCCACTTACAATAAAGAAGTCATTCATTCGTTATTAGCAGATGTACATACACACACGCTTCGCTCTGCCTGAAATTGAAACATGAAAATCGCTTGCAATGATAAGAAGGCTTTGAGGAACCGAACGTAGAAACCCTCCCACGAAATCCAGAACCACACTAAATCACCATGGGGCTCGATAGAGACCGTAAAAACAGACCAAAATCAGATGTGCCAAAGCTAATCCACTACAATCTATCATCCCAAAAAGCAGATCATAAGTTCCAAACATGCAACCGAGCCCATAGAATGCAACCGAGGACAAGGGACCAAGGGCCAACAGACAGAAAGGGGCAAGGAATCTTCGAAGAAAGATGAAGGTTGAAAACGAAGAGAAAGATAAAAAAGAAAATGCAGCAGATCTCCTACGTTGCAAAGCAAGGGAAGAAATTCTACAAGTAGAACATACAGCCACCCAACCTTGGATGCCATGGATTCTTTCGTCCATCAGTCGGCTGTCTCGCCATCCAAATGTTCGGATCGGCAGCGTAATCCTCGACAGAGCGGCTGCCATCATCATACGTCGAGGGAGCACCCTGGACCCCCGAAGCAGCAGTGCTCGGGTTGGATGAAGATCTAACGCCAGGTGATTTGGCGGACGGTGATCTAGGACTCGGTGACTTAGGCGACTTCGGAGATTTCGGAAACTTCGCTTCAGACGACTCGGTACCAGGTTCTGTTTCAAGAGCTGCTGGAGTATACACTCCTTCCAACGCAGGCTTCATGTAGCATCGAAGCCGATCCCAGAGGAAATCCGCGTATCGGGCTGGAGTGCAGACGGACAGGATCTTGGCGGCTCTGGCACTGGTCCAGCAGATGTTATTCGTCTGTAGTCAGAGCCGGTTAGTACTTACTAGACCACGACTCAGAATCCCAGATGATTATTTGGACTTACAAACTTGTGGAGGTCGCTTGGAGTGTATTTGCAGTCGTCCCAGATAACGACATACAGAGCACTGCGCGCAGTACCAAGCTGGCTGTCATGGCTCTGCAAATAGAAGCTCCAATTATATGGCGTGATGACTTGAGTGTCAACTACGGTCCCATAGTCAAGATTCTTGTCATTCTGAGGATCGTCGTTGACAAATACCATCCACGGATAAAACCTTGCATGATGTCTTTTCGTCACAACCACGAGCGTCAACTTCGGACCCCATACTTTAGCGACTTTTGGGATATTGCCGTTCTTGCAGAGAGCGTCGAATGCAGCTTGGCATCTCCGCATGATTTGGTCTTTCTCTTCGTGGAGCACCATCCCGTATTGACTTTCGCTTACGCCATCCCGGTAGAAGAGGATGCGGTCGGGCAACTGGGCCTTCCAGCCGGCTTTCTTGAGGTCCGCGTCCATTTGAGATTTGGCTTGCCAAGCGAGAACACGTTCCTTCATCATTCCCTAGAGGTCAGAGATGTACTGTCAATTTCAGTCAGTGAAATAATCCTAATTTGGAGGGCGAGTACGGACTTCTTCCCATCCTTTCTGGAGTCGAGCAGATCCGAGGTAGTGACCGGAAAGGTCATCATGAGTCGCAACTACGGCAGCCATAGATGGACATCCCGAACTCTTGCCCGGGTGCGTCACGTCTGCGCCGGCAATCATGGTTCGGAGGGGTGCACCGGAAGGGCCTTTGCCTGGAGCCCCTGTCGGGATGGTATGGCTGACTCCCTTCATTTTGAAATTGATCTTGAGACTGAGATACGTTAGCTGGGACCTCACAGACTTCAGTGAGGGGATGTCACCAGATATTTGATCGAATCGAACGGCTTGTCGGAATTTTCAAGAACTTTTCTTGCGTGGCAGAGATGCTGGGGATACCCATCTTGCAGTCCGCCCAGCGCTTGATTTCTTGATGCATCGAAATCTCTCTCTCGGGTAGTATGATCAGGATGAAAGGTACATCCTCCCTCTTCACCTTGAAAAACGCGAACATGCCATCTAGAAGCGTGGTCCAGTCCTGTCGATACCTCCTCTTTCTGCGAGTTCATGGGAGAAATTGACAGGCTTGGTGTAGTTGGCCATTCTGACCGTTACATACTCGATGTTCGGTGTTATACTGTAGTCCGTTAATGCTTTTGCTAGAGCTGCGGCTGCGGTTGGAATCCCAGACTCTCGGACAAGTTTGCTGTGAGCTGCTATTTCAGCATTTTTCTTCGCGGCGTTCTTCTCGCTTGGTGAAAGTAATTTCGTCGAGTGTAGAGGAAGGATGAAGAGTCTGCTGGCCCCTTTTTGATCGATAATGGAGCCTTGATCTTCTATCTTCCAGCCACTCTTGTAGATCGATGGCTGCCCTTGTTTCTTTACATCCTCCTTCTTGTAGAGTATGCTTGGCCCTCTAAGCTTCTTGGCGTCCACCTGAACCATTCTTACGAGATCATTTGGCTTATTAGTTGTACTAAGTCCGAACTTCTATCTAACTCAGTATTCTACTTAGTTATGGCAACAAAAATTGTACTTACCTTGTAAAAGGGATCCAGGGGGTCAAGACCGAGCACTTTGAGGCCGTCACCCATGATTTTCTTCACGTTTTGGTCGGGCTTCCTCGCGGTTACGTTGACCATTTGCAGTCCACTGACTGTCTGTACTGACTCTCGCGCAATTTTCCAGTCCATAATTGTAAAAACGCTGGCAGGGTACTATACTTGACGACCCGTGGAACCAAGGTTGATGCAAGGGGATTTAATATCATCAACTGTCGGTTCGTAAGGCATGAAGGATCCAGCTGGATACTCTGTCTTGTAGTTAACATTCAAAATTTGAGATTGAAACAGGCCAGTGAAGATTACTTCTCTTGGGATAGTCTGAAACAGATACCTCTACACCACCCTTGTTGAACTTTGTCTCAGAGACGCTTTTGCCTCTGTAATCACAGATTATCCACGCTCGACTAGCTTCGTGAAGATCGAGGGTAATTCTGATACTTTTCAGTCGGATTGCGAATTCTTTCGGGCTAGGATTGCGGTTATGGAACGCCATCTTCATCCAGTTTTGCAAGTTGATGGGCGACAGGAATGCTTCAGTGACAGTATTGATATTCAGCAGGATTGAACCATCCTCTGGACGCATCGACGTGAAGAATCCGTCTCTGAGAAAGTAGTCGTCAGCCTTCTTTCTTCTTGCCGCGGCGTATTCTGGGGGCTGTTCCTCTGGATGAATTTTATTCCCGACCTTGCCAATGCGAGAACCTGGCTTAGTGATGCTCTTCCAGGAGATGATATTGAGTATCTTCAGAAGGTCGTCCGGAGTCTCCATACGGGCCTTTCCTGCAACGTGCTGTCACAGATTTGCTCGTTGTATTTGGGATAGGGCTTTCCGCAGTAGGAGGCTTTGTGGGTAGTCTTCTGCTTGCACTTTCCACAGCCTTTCATTCTTGGGCACCTTTGGAGGTTGTGGTCCACGTTACATAGCGAACAGATAGCCATGATGGCTGCTGGTCACTGGCAGTCGTGAGAGGGTGGCCAACTAGATTTTCGGTATGAAATACTAGACCAGATGGAGAAGCCATCGAAGGATGTAGAGATATTATCGAGAAGACTGTAGCTGTTGCAGATCTGACCCCTTGACTATCCTAGACAGACCCTTTTATAATGTTCTGTGAAGCTGTTTACGATAGTAAGCACGTTTGCCCTTATTATCACGATCAAAATCAAGATCTAGCCACGAGCCCAAACAATCAATATCCATGACTAGAAGATCTCAAAAAAAAAAAATCCCACAGCAGTGATTGACACTGCCACTAATATTGCCGGTGAACTTGTGGCCAAGACAGTGAGATGCTTGCTCAGGTGCCCCGGCACTCCATCTCAACGAACAAAGCATGCTACTGTTTGCACCTGGTCACTGGAACTTAGAACAAAACTTGTAGTCAAATGACATTGCTAGAGATTATCGAGAAGTTTATATACAAGAACCTTGCAAGTTAGGCAGTCCTCGAGAGATTGACAAAGATATCAATTCGAGCCATCAGTCTCTTTCCAATGGCGCGGTCCGTGGAGTGAAATCACCAGAAGCAGTGGAGAATCTTCCAGTTTGGTCCAAGGCTCCAAGATCTGGCTGCAGGAAGATGGTGGTGGATCCATCCCCGGCAAGAGAAGATTCTAGTGGACTAGGTGTGAGAGCGTGCTCAAGTCCAGTCTTCTTGCTTGCTGTACTCACGTGCAGAAAACGGGGTCATTTCCTGTTTAGTCCCTTCAACAGGATGTTATTAACAGCATATCATATCTCTGTTATAATTATTACACAATCTTAATGCATGAGAGTATTCGCCCAGGACCGGACGGGAAGTCTTCAAGTTGAAAATCACCACTGTTGTGACTGTTCGACCCCGGCCACCAGGCCACAATCCTCGCTTGATGAAAAGGGGTCGCTTAATAACATCTCAACAACTCAAACGATAAAACATTTAGTAGACTTACAATAGGAAGTTGTGATGAGGATAAATGTATTCCGTCTTCGAAGCCTACCCTCATATTATAGTCAGCCAAAGTCATGAAATAACCCGAAGTACCCACAGAAGTGAAGTGCTCGCTTAAGAATCCCAAAAGTGGGTCGCTTGATGTGGCTTTGTTTACCTCATGTAAGAATAAGCTACAACATACACTCTTTCAATTAAGGCATTCGAATTCCATTTCTTATATTCTGAATATACAATAAAGATAAAGAGTTCCCGACAATATATCCACATCTGGTGCTCTTGTTCACGGCTTGGGTGAATAGGGAGGCAAAGCCTCACCATTGCTCTCCTTAGCCTCTATGTTATTATCATCATCCAACTCCTCGATCCTCGATCCCGACCCCAAATCTTCAAACTTAGATGCCATTTCTGATTTTGATGTCGAATCTATCGACCCATCAACATCTTCCTTGCATCCATCTCCTTCCGCATCATCACTCCTCTCACCCTCACACCCCCCGAAAGATGCCTTAAAAATAGCCACAACATCAGAATGCCCCTCCCTAACAGCAGCTTGAAAAGGCGTCTCTCCAAAATGCTTCACCTCACAATCTACACCAGCATCCAGCAAGACCTTGACGACCTCCGGGCGCCCTCGGAACGCGGCTTGGTACATCGGCGTACCGAGCGATACCGACGACGTATTGATCTCCTCCATCGTCATACGCTTCATCAGCTCCTTGACGAGCTCTACGCTTCCGGACTCGCAGGCAAACACGAGTGGTGAGAGATTGTAACGCGGTTTAGGGGAGACAGATGCGCCGTTCTCGATGAGATAGAGAGCGATAGCCGTAGCTTCATCCTGATTTCGCAGGCGGGCAGCAACGTGCGAGAGTGGTGTGGAGCCGCCGGGTGCGGATTGGTCGACGTCGAGACCGTGGGAGACGAGGAGTTCGAAAAAGGCCTTGTCGGAGGCGTCGCCGGCGTAGAACATGCATCCGACACCGCAGATATCAACTGCATGGATATTGGCACCTTGTTGGATGAGGTATCTGGCGACGTCGGTATGTTCACCGTAGAGGGATGCGAGTAGTGGGGTGTAGCCTTCCTTGTCGCGGAGTTCGAGGTGGGGAAACACACCATCTATAGACGATCAGTTAGGCTTCTTTTAATGTTATGGGAAACGGTTGAATGTACCGTGCCTTGCAGTATCACTGATGACTTTCCCGTCGGTCCCAATCGTGATGACTGTGGTTCTAGATGCCTTGAGTAGCATTTTGACTACATCTAGCCAACCATGCTCAGCTGCGAGATGAAGAGGAATTTGCATGTCCGTATTCCTTGCTGTGAGGCTACCTCCATGTTCAAGCAGCACTTCAACAACATCAAGCCTGCCATCTGAAGCAGCACAGTGCAATGGCTGATTATCAGCTCGATCTACTACGTCGACACAGGCGCCATAATCAAGGAGAAGTTCCACAACTGCGGTGTATCCTCTGTGGCATGCGATATGCAGTGGGGCTGCCTCGTCCCTTCCCATTGCTTCATTCGGGTCGCTACCTGTTGCGAGGAATGCTAGCACTTCAGCATCTGTTCCTGAAGTCACTGCATCAAGCAGGGTTGCCGGCTTGGACTTCCTCGGTGCAATTCTGAAGAGTGTTGAGAGCATGGGTACATCAATATCTCCGCTACCCACTCGATTGGCGCCTGCTAAAACCACCAATTCTGTCGACTCGTCATTCTTGTCATTGGCCTGAGTCTCAATTCTTGCGGCTACTTCCAATGCGAACTTTAGTTCTGTATGATTTTGCATTTCGGCGATCATCCACGGCTTCATTCCATCGTCATTCTCCAAGTCGGCCAATGCTCCGCTATCTATTAGGTGCCGAGCAGCACTGACAGCTCCTCTGTCGGCTGCAAAGTGGAGTGGCGTGTTACCAACAATTGCTTTCGCGTTCACATCCGCACCATACTGGATCAACATAGTCATTGTAGCAATGTGGCCCATCACGGCTGCTAGATGTAACGGAGAGACTTTGTCGATCGAACCCGGTACATTGACGCCTCCCAGCCTTCCAGTGTCGTGCAAGAGCTGGATAATGTCGACTCGATTATGCAATGCGGCAATATGTAATGGAGAAAGACCACGACTTGTTCGGGCTTCCAACGCTTTGACAAAAGCTTCAGTCCGTGGACCTTCAGCATTAGCTTGATCGATCCAAAGTCTGACGCAGGCAGTTCTTCCTTGGAAGATAGCTTGATGAAGTGGAGTGAACCCATTTTCATTGAGGAGCTCAAGATTAGGGTTGAATTTGAAGATTTCCCTTATGCCAGACCCGAATCCATTCGAAGCGACGTGGTGAAGAGCCGTCCAGCGTGCGGCATTGGCGCAATTGACGTCGGCTCCTCTGTCCAGAAATCTTTTTATAATTAGAGCTCGAGTTTCGGAAGACTGGTCGACACAATTGTTGGTAGCAATCATGAGAGGTGTGTTTCCCTGCGAATCGAGTACATTGATATCGATGTCGTCTTTCTCCAGAAGTACATCTAGAATTCTAAGCATGTCGTTGTCATCAGACAAATTACCCGGACCTGGCCGAAATGCTGTCGGTGGTGGCGGTGGTGGAGGAGGAACCATGGAACGAGTCATCGACAGAGTATTTTGATTTGGCCCCAACAGTGGTGGGGGTGGGGGTGGTCGGTGTCTTATCGTAGGTGGCTTTGGCAACGTGTTGTCTGGATAGACAGCGGAATGTAGAACACTGAAGACATGGCGCTCTTTAAAATTCCACAAGGACGTGTCCTCGGGTATCAGCATTCGTATGATTTCGCTTTCTGCCCGATTTCTGACAGCCAGTTGAAGAGGTAACTGTCCCATCTTGTCCGGCAAATTCTTCATATTTCCATCCTCAATCAGCATTTCGATAATCTCTTCTGGCACTGTTTGAATATTTCTTCGTTTCAAAAATGTATGTAGAAGAGAGTTGCCGAGTTTGTCAACAGCCTTGAGGTTACATCCAGCGCTAATCAGACGCTTCAGCAACTCCACGTCTTGTTGCTCGAGCGGATTATCCGCACCGAGAAAGGAGTGAAGTGTCGACATCTCGTCTTTTCCGACTTGATTGGTGAGAGGATCAATGCCCTTGCTGAGGATCCGATCTACCAATTCAGACCTACGAGACCGTGCCCTCAGGGCTAAATGTAGCAGATTGAGACCTTCTGTGAGAATGCTAAGATTGATTCCAGTGATGCTGAGCAAGAGATCGACGGTCTCCAAGTTTCCGTAAAGTATAGCAAAAGCTATGGCAGAGCCTCTTCGCAAGTTCAGCCTGAAATCATTGTGGTTGACAACGATATTGACATCAATGCCATATTTGAGGATTACTTCGACAACGTCACAGTAGTTCGCCTTTGCTGCTAAAATAAAAGCTTCCTCAACAACCTTGGCGAGGGCAGCTTTCTCCCTAGGACAGTAGTCCAATAGTAGCTTCACCATGCCCGCATGCCCAGAGTCGGCTGCAGACGGGATGCATTCGTATAGAATCTCGGGATCTACACCTATTTCCACATAGGTTTTGATCACATGTGTCTGTCCGCACTCTGCTGCAGAGATAGCTTGGTCTGTCGTGATACTCGGGAAATCATTCAAGTCTTCTCTCGTCGCCAATGTAGAGACTAGCTCCAGGTCAGAAGTCTCATTGCCATGACTAGTGATATATGAAATCATTTTGCTTCTGGACTCGTGGTCCAACGAAATTGAGTCGGGGTGTTTGAGAGTATCCCGAAAGAGGGCCACGAGCATCTGCTCTGGTACGTCCTCGGAATGTGATTCTGATATATGGCTTGATGCATTGCTTGGCCTCCTTATTCTCGCAGGTCTCCCTACGGCATAGCCTTGCGGGGGAGGAGGAGGAGGTGGCGGTGGTGGCAACCATGAATGTCCTCTTGGTGGCCCTGGTACACGTCGGATGACATAAGACCTCCACACAGCAGAATCTGCACATGAAGAAATACAGTTTGCTTCAAGCAGACGTCTGAAGACGGCACAGCAACATTCTACATCTCTTGAAGCAATGTCCAATGTTAGTGACATGGGGGTCCGGATGACTTTCTTCGGAAGGGTGTCATCATTTCGACCATCAAGAGAATCGAGTTCGCCGAAGTTGATGTCTCCATCAGCACCATGTGAAAGCAGCAAGCGAACCACCTCCTCCTTTATGGGATTTGTTCCATAACCAACACCTCTGATCGCGCAGATCAACGGCGTACCAACGATAGCGTCATCGAAATTAACGTCGCAACTATGTTCATCTAAGAGCCATCTACAGATGTGCTCAAGTTGCAAAGCGGCTGCTATATTCAAAGTCGGGGCAGCTTTTGGAGTTTCCAGATTGTAAGGACCGTGTTCCGCCCACCAGATATGTAACCAAAGGACGAAATTCGACGACTTTTGAGGATTGAAGAGACGTCGTGTCAGCTCGATGTAGGTTTTATCATCGCCGATCTCGCCATATTCTGCGTGGCGAAGCCACCATTCGCAGGAATAATTCAAGAAAAGCACCTCGTCTGCCATTTCTCTGATAGTTTTTGAATCTTTCAGATCCCAGTGCCAGAACTCTGGGTACTGAAGGAATGTGAGGCAGACTTTGGCGAGAATTCTCTCGGACTCGGACTCATCCAAGTAGAAGTCTTGCAGCTCTGGGATTTCCAAGAGCTTTTTGTCTGTCAGGAACTCTTCGACGGTGAAGTGGGAGAAAGATAAGATTCCGGCCTTCTCGTCGTGTGTGACTAAGCTGCTGCACCACTTTAAGATACTATCACGATCCGAGATATCGTCTTCATCAATTGATCTTGACCCTATTTCGACGGCCACGGCGGTAGCAATTGCTTCAATTTTCATCGGATAATGAGCGAACTTAATCCATCGTAGGGTTCTCTCAACTAAGCGCCGATTACCAGGTGTGCTCCTAGCAACACGGTTCAATATCCTCGTGTAAGTCTCGAACAGATCAGCGGGTAGTGTCTCGAGGGCCGAACGTCGTTCTTTATCGGTGCTAAGGGTGCAGAGGTAGTCCAGTTGACATTTCGCCCATTGGAACCTATATGTTGTAAGTATTGGTGTCCTATGTCCCATGAGTCGGTGTACTTACATGCCGTTGGCCTTGGTTACAATTCCGTTGATGATGATCTCTTTCAAGGCAGGATCTCTCATTCGAAGGGATTTATCCTTGATGCGCAATTCAATGACGGCAGCGACATATAACTCCAAATCATTGCTTCGAGCAGCAATAGACATCCCTTCGAATGCTTCGAAATTTCGTCTAATGTCTATTTCGTCTCTGCTAGTAAAAACAATTTTAATGGTTCCGATTTCAGGCGCAGTGAGAGTCGATAGAAGTTGCAGAGTAGAGCTTCGTTCTTGAGGGTCGGAACTTTCGTCCAAACCGTCGATCACAATCATTACACATTCGAAACATCTCGATATGCGGCTGAGAAGGTCGCCAAGTTGCTCGCAGGTGGGTAAGACGGGATGTTTGGACTTTTCGTTGCACTCACGGTAGAACGACTCTAGCTCTTCAAAAGCATCTTCGGAACTTGCACAGAGCTGTCTGATCAGAGATCCTAGAATGTTAGATAGCAGTTGCGTCTCTGGTAAGCGATATTCAACATAAAAGTATGCGATAGCATGGTCAGGTTTGGTAGCAGCAAGCATCTTAGCTTCTTCGATGACGGCGGACCTTGGAGTTGTTAGATTGTTCCTGGGTTTGGCATGCGTAACTTACGTTAAAATTGTTTTACCCGCACCAGCTAAGATCTGTTATCAGTATCTCGTTACAAAGTCGACAATACGATGAATCTTACGGATTCCGTACAACCAGATGCCTGAATTTGGTTCCAGCGCCCATTTCTTAAACTCTGGAGATTCAAAGAACCACGTAACAGTGTTGGGATGCCGTAGACTCTTGGCTTTACGGTGTTTCTCATAAGGAGTCACCACAGAGCACCATTTGAATACTGCTTTCTTGCGCTCATCTAAGGTTGCATCAGTTAAGTCCGTTAAACATTTAGATAGCAACGGACCTTGTTCATTCTCCCCTTTCTCTTCCGCCATCTTCTGTAGTCTCATCTGCACGTCTTCGACGGCTTCTGCCAGATCTGCCTGAGTTGACAAGGCGTTGAGCAATGCAGTCCTGCCGTGCATAATTCAATAAGCATGAACGATGTCGGGGTACAACTGAGAACTAACAGTCCATCAGCCGTCAATGCATCAGCTAGATCTCGTTTATTTCTGGAAATCCTCTCAACAAGCTCTTTGGTCTCTGTAGCCTTGAATGGCCAGAGCAACTTGATCTTGAGAACAGTGAGCTTTGTTACGGAATCCAAATCGAGCTTGCTCAAGGACTTCTTCAAGTAATCGAGATTTTGCCGACATGTCTGGAAATGATCTAATTGCGGGATGTTGGCTGGTCCTATATTTCATCAGCTCTGTAAAATGGAAAAAGGATTGAAGAACATACCAAGTGGCTGCTGACCATCTTCTAGGCATGTTGCTAGAAGTTTGAGGCTGTTCAAGACCCCGTACAGGCTCTGGACCTCTATCAACAAGGCCCTGATCTCTGACTGCGACCCTTTCACGAGAGTATAGTATTTGGAGACCTTGAAGGCGATCACATCAGCAAGACTGATCAAACCAGCGATGCTGCTTGCTATCCCAAGGACCTCCATTTGAGTTTCACGTGCTCAGTGGCTGTGGAACCTTCGACTTGTCTGAGGGATGCGGAAGTGAGTGTTATCTTTGGTCAACAAGACTAGATCATCCTGTGTAACGTTTCCAGGTCCAAGGGCATCCTTCGACGACTACTGCAACAGTGTTGTTCTCAACGCGCTGAGATGAAGCAGTTCCATCGTCGCGAATCTGGCGTGTGGCCAGGATGATAGTTATACCGTGATTATTACAGGTTGCCGCCACACCCTGGAAACGCCATCTCAGCCGCAGAGCCATATCTGCAGTATTGGACGGATGTTATGCAGGTTGGTCGGTGAAGATTGGCTGCGGTTTGGAAGGATCAAGACAAGGCTCCGGGGTGAGGCAGACACTACTTTTAACCGAGCTCTCAAAAGGACCGGCGTCAGGTCTGAGCAATGCTGAGGCAGTACGCATCTTCTAGACTGCATAGACAGTCAAGATGTCCCTTCCTATATACGGAGAAGGCAACATTAGGCAATAATTGTAGTTCAAAAACGCGATGCATCTTCAGCTTTTGAACATTCTTGAAATGACGAGATCAGTCTCATTCAGTTACGTACGTCATGAAAGGTAGCTGCTCACAATAATATCATGATATTGCCATATGATCCGATACTGTCGCTTGCAGCTAGGAACAACCAGTAAGAATGGCGGACCTACTAATTCGACTGTCCTAGCGTCCTTGAAGAGAAGGTCTTTAATTTATAAAGCTCAGTGTCAATGAGCTTTGTTCAGTGGCTAGTAAGATCTTGCTCATCTAGTACAAACAGTCACAGATTTATTGAAGTCGTTCATGCTGCCACATCGACGAAACTTGAGTGATGAAAAGCAGCCGAGTGAAGCCTCAAAATTAACGCCACTTCCCTTATCAACAGCTTCAGCCACAGAGCCACAGAAAGATAGCGGGGTTAATGGACCCGCATGGAGTGTCGTCTGTCGTAATCCAACATCCATCCATTCTTCCTGACATCTTCCTCACAACTTCAACTTACCCTTACTTTCGTCTTTTCTCCTCGACAATTTTCTACGGTGTAGGGCAATCTGTCACAATGCCTGCCGTGGTCGCAAAAGGTTAGTCTCAGTCCAACATCCAGTCCCCGGACTTTGATAGGCGGTGCGGATCACCAGACACCCTGTCAAGGCAGATCTCATGGGCCTCGCATGGACGCGCAAGTCAGTCAAGTCAACTTCGCCTTCGCCTTCGAGGCACCAACATCTGGACCTTTACATTCTCCTATCAATATTCTCCCAAGCTATTTCACCTTACCTACACTTTTCTTCTCCTAGTCATCAACCTAATTCCTAAACATTTTGAATTCCTGCGTACTTTTGGAATATGCCTTCTCACCCAGTTGTCGTTTCAGGAGCCATTGTGGTAGTCGCCGCCGCAGTTGCTGTAAGTCTACTTCTCCACCATTTGCGGAATATCTACTGAGTAATACAGGCTGCTATTGCGGTCTACGAATCTCCACAAGCACGACAATTCGCAGAAGATGTCCGCCGCCGAATAGCCATCGCCTTACATTCCCTCGGCGACGAAATCAACCCCGCATCCCAACAACCCCGATTCAACCGCCCCGAAGACGCAGAAGGATTCCTACAAAGCCAAGCCGGTGCAGATATCGGCGTAGACGCAGATGAGGAATCCAAGCGTCGTCAGCGTGAGGAGTTAATGTACTGGAATGCAGTGCATATGGAGAAGTTGGAGAAGGAGCGGAAGTTGAATGGCGACAAACCGGCAAATCGAAGCCGCGGGTCGAGTTTCGATGATTTCTTACAGGAGGACACTACAGCTGAGAAAGGCACATATGTCTATAATACTGGCGCAGATGTCCGTGGCGATGCTGAGGAAGGACTTCGAAACCGCAACGTAAGAGGATTGAACAGAGGCTCATTCTACGCCAATCCTTTCAGCGACGAACATAACATCGACGCCGACGAGCAGCGGGCCGTAGATTCCAGCCTGATGTCACCCGAGGAATCAGAGAAGGTGGAAGTCATGTCCGACCTCTATTCCGCGAACGAAGAGCCTAAAGAAACCCGTCAGACCACCGCCACCATCGCCGAGCAATTAATCGATACCTCGGATGCTGTTCCTGATCCACCAGTTTCCTACCCGATGATGGAGGATACGGACTACACGAACATGGCTCCTAGAGACGACTCGGCATACGCATCAATTCACGCCTGGGCCGATAACGCAAACAATAGCTTCTACTCTCCCTTACCCGCAACACCACGCTCCGCATCTCCACGTCTCGAGATCGTACCTGGCTCGCCTACATTCAGCGACCCAGATATCTCAGTCCCAGGAAGCGGCGAGGCTACACCTACGGACTCGGCATCGCTAGCTGGCTCTGGCGAGGAGGTATGGGCTCCAAGAAGTGGCGCTACGAGCGAGGCGGACGTGATGAGCGTCGATGGAGAGGGCATCTCGACACCTGGGTCTTGGACCGAGGTTGGTAGTGAAGTCAGCGAGAATGATGTTGGTGTGCTCCATAATTAGACATGCTCTTCGGTTCTGTTCTGCACACAAGAGGTTTTGGATCAGGAGCTGGCGCATGGGCTGTAGGAAACGAGGGCAACACACACGGATATGGGAGGTTTTGGTCTAGCAGGGTGGCGTTTAGAGATCATTCGCTTGCAGTCTTTATTTGATTTTTGCTCCTAGGCGTATTTTGGATACTACAGCCTGTAGCGGTAAAATACATCTGCCTTTCTTTCATTTTTGACTCGAAGCCCTTTATTTACAAGCGAATAAATACATCCCCAGCTCGAGGGTACAATATCACACAAAACAATTGAGATCCTCAGGTCGAAGCCAATTATCCTCCCCTTCCCAAGTACCGTGTATCTTTCCACTCATATACAACGCCAATGCTACCGCCATCCCTTCCAACACCAGCCTGACCGCCCAGCCCCGAAACCCTTGGCTTAAAAAATGCTGTATCTTACAAGTCGAAACAACGAGAATATGCCTCTCAAATCATCCATCCATCCATTCAATCCAAGCCGATCCGACCATCTCACTCTACGGCCTCCCCCCACAACAAAATTCTACAGACGATACAAAATACAGAAACCCGCCATGATTCACCGGTTCCCTTCCCCTCCCCTCCCGCTCAGATATTCCCCTATCAGTATATACAACAAATAAAACGAGACCCCTCAAACCCACTGCCCCAAATATCGAGGGAAGGAGAAAAATTCAAGAAGGCACACCCTCATACACAAATCCATTCCCAGCCGTTTTCGTCCTGCGTCTAACACGACGTTTTGAACTCCTGTTCCCGACGCACTTGACGAAGATGGTGAGGCCGAATGTTATTAGGACGATGATGGCGGCTATGGTTGGGACCTTTTGGGGGGATATTTATCAGTACGACTCGCTAAAGAGCAGCATGGAGTGAGAGGGAGGAGGGGGTGATGTAGATATAGTGGAGAACGGGGGACAGTGAAAGAAAAACAAAAGGCACAAACCAAAATCTCCCTCCTGTTCAACTCATTCTCCTTCCCCACCGCCTCCTTATACGGACACGTCGCATTCGGCCCGCCCATCGTCCAGCACCCCTCAACATCCAAACTATTAAAATCAACCCACGCGCCATGCCCGTCGAAATCCCGCCCACTCCTCCTCATCGCCAGCGTCAAATACGCATTCTCGAGAGCGGTTCTTGGAGCCGCGAAGTCATAGTCTTCGGGACAGTTCTCATCGGCGAAACTGTAGCTTACAGCGACGTCGGCGAGTGTCCATGTGTACGGTTTGTTGCGGAGACGACAGGCGGCGTAGCGTTTTGCCGAACAGTCGTCGACGATCCAGCGGCCCGGGTAGGGGTTGTCTGAGTCGGTGCGCGTGGTTATTGCGCAGCGGAAGATTTCAGAGTCGGAGGAGGGGGAGGACGGGGTGGTAGAGGCGTTTTGAGGGGAGTTGGGGGCCCAGGACCAGATTGTGGAGGCGGAGAAGAGGGTGTAGGGGGTGGAGTTTTGGTGGGCAGAGGTGGAGAGGAGGGTGCTGTTTAGGTGGGGGGAGATGCCGCAATTTGTGAGGGAAGTTGTGAGGTTTAGGAGGGGGATGAGGTCTATAGTTGAAAATTAGCGATGGGGTCTCTGGGAAGCGGTGTTGATCATGGAGGTTGTGGGAGGAATTGTGTATGGTCGGGGTATGGTAAAGTACTCGTCGATTTGACAAACACTGGAAGTGGCGACAGCATTAAGCCTTCCGATGAAAATATTGTCGCTTGACAACCGAACCCCTGACCTCGCTTCGATGCACGAAAACACACGACAAAGTCTAAACAAGGACTACCTACCAGCTGAAGCTGCTGTCGGATAGTCAAACCTCGACAAATTACTCTGAACAGCCCACGAAGAATTGACCTGCGCCAGGTCATCCGTGCTGTTATTCATGAAGCAGCCATTTCTTAGCACTCCATCTTCCGTCGCCGTGACATCCGTCTGAAGATCCTGGATGAAGTTTTCATTGAATATCGTTCCAGCGTCGCCGGAAAAATTGTAACCTGACATTTGAGGATCGACTGTTCCCCATCCTATCAACAGTCTCTTGCTATTAGCAAACTCGACGTACGCTTCTGACGGCCACCCGTCTTCTGTTGTGAGGATTCCGTTTGGTGTACGACTCATCTCGTAATAACCCTCCACGGGCCTATACAACTCATTTTGAATGTTATACCAGGATTCGTTGAGATTAATTCGGTCGGAGAACAATTCAAACTCGGTATATATATAATCTGTCAGGTTCTCTGCAAATTGGGCTCCGAGAAGATCTGGCCCTTGGGGCAGGCTGGACGGCTGAGAAGCAGGTGCACCAGGGTCTTGTTCTGATGCGGCGGCGTGCAGGTTCAGTATCAGGTAAAGGAGATGAGCACCTAAAGTGTTCTCGGTCTTCTGGATGTAGTCAAGAAGCAGAGATGTGAATGCTGAAAGATTGATGGATGTGGTGCAAACGTATGGTCCAAGGGCCACTAGCGGGCTGTTTGGTGTGTCTGGAATGGCTGACACACTAGGCAGAACTTGCCCAAGAGAGCTTTCTGTTGAACTTGTCGGAGTCGGATTGGTTAAAGTTGGTGCGGCTGTAGTCTGCTGTCTAGCAAGTAGGTTGGGACTACTTGATGGGGAGTTTTGTGCTGAAAGTGTTGCTGGACTAGTTGACTGGGAGAAGTTTGACAAGGTAGCAGGACTCGTTGATTGAGAAAAATTCGATGCTGAAGTAGGTCCTGGAAATACTGTTACAGTCGAAAGCGGATCGACATTTTGAATCCACGCTGGAATTGATACTGGACAGAACGACCAGACACTCCGTCCTTGATCCCAGTAGAGATCGAGCTCGAACCTCCGAAACCCTGCAGCCAGAAGATTCGAGACGCAATTTCCAGCGTTATCGTCTTCATATCTGTTTTCATAGAAGCAGGCGGCTCTTAAGGAAACACCGGGGTCTGTGACGAAGTTGATTGGAACTCTCAATCCCAAGTCTCTTTGCGACTAGAATCATATACGTCAGCACGTGAGCAAGCATTGTTGAGGCACATGGAGTTACACACAAGAAGTACTGTAGTATAAGGAGGTACTGGTAGGGCATCAGCCCCTGGCGCATAGTTCTCACTCATCCTCCACCGAAAACACAAACATTGAGCTCAGGAAAGAATGTTTGATATGTCATCGGAGGCGCCGGAAACGAGTGGATAGAAGTATCAGTCCGTGAGCATCGTGAGAGCATTTGATTAAACAGAATATAATATAGATTGGAAAAGAAGTCAGATATACGCGATACACATGATGACAAGTAGAGAGAATGCGCCAAAATGGAAATATATCTGAGCAAGGTGGTGGTGTGAAGCTGTTAGTGGATGTTTGGAGCTTGGTCTCAATCCCTGTCGGATGATCGGAGAAACGCACGGGCCGGCAAGCCACAGTGGCGGTTGTGTTCCAACCAANACGATCGGATCATTCTCCACTCTTTTTAATCTGAACTGGACAGGTCTCAGTAATTCTCAGCCTTCTCTGTGACTTCCACTTCCACTTTGCTTCACCTTCAAAACATACATCCTCGAAGGCGATTCAACAGCACCACATCTCGACTTACCATAGCCGATAGAAAATATGGCAGAACAAGCACCTCCTCAAGGCCCGCCAGCCGAACAAGGCGAGCCTCAAATCAACTTTCAAGCCCCGCCAGGACAACCGCAGCCAACCCCAGAACAAATCGAGATCATGAAGAAGCAACTCGCTGCTGAGGCCGCAAAGCAAGGATTGACTGTTCCTCAGTTCATTCAGAAGATGCAGGAGGCACAGAGACAGCAACAGCAAGCACAACAAGCTCAGGCTCAAGCCCAACAGCAGCAGCAGCAACCGATTCAGCCTGGTCCTCCCAAGCCAGAGGCACTTGCAGTCGCAAACTTCTTGAAGGGCCAGGACTTGAAATTGCGAACATGTATTCTCAATGGACAACGAAAGGATATGTTCAAGGGTGAGCTTGCCTTGTGCTATTAATCTTAATGCAATACTAACAATGACGCAGTCAAACGTGCACTTCGAGCCCTCGAGTCTCCAGCCTACACTAAAGCCCGCTCGAAAAACCCTCTCCTACCAGAGATTACCGACCGCGCCTCCCTCGAGAACACCTTCAAGCTCCTTCCCATGTCCCTCCTCGCTCTTCGTGTTTCCAAGGCCGATCCGCATGAAGGCCACAATCACGCCCCAGGCGCACACAAGACAAAGCGAGTCAAAGGCCTTTGGACAGTCAAAATCGAACAACAACAAGAATGCCGCGAAGATCTGCACTTTGTCTGGTTATATGAAGGCGCTCAAGTCAAGCAAAAGTTGTATGCTGTTGGTGCTCTAGCTCTGGTATTCACAGTCGTCATGTTCCCGCTCTGGCCCATGAAACTTCGTCTCGGTGTCTGGTATCTCAGTATGGGCATGCTCGGCCTCATTGGACTGTTCTTCGTCATGGCTATCTTCCGACTCATTCTCTTCGCGATTACTATGTTCGCTGTCCCGCCCGGACTGTGGCTGTACCCGAATCTGTTTGAGGATGTTGGATTCTTTGATAGTTTTAGACCTCTTTGGGGTTGGCAAGAGGTAAGAAGCAATACCAGTCATCATGAAGGGGGCTCGAAACTAACATGAAATAGGAGAAGAAGAAAGGCAAGAAGAAGTCCAAGCAATCTGGTTCCGCAAGCGCAGGTGCTACAATGGCTGCCATGACAGGACAACCCGCCCCAGCAACAGCCACGACCTCATCCGCCGCGCCACAAATCCAGACTTCATCGAATACCACGCAAAGACACATGGCGCCTCGAGTCGAAGAGGTTTTTGATGAGGATTAAACATCTGCCTAATATTGTGGATACGAATAAGTCCGCAGAAAGGGAGGGAAAAACGGCGATTGACTTCGGGTACTCTTATGCAAGGAATGAGATAGGTACAATGTACAATATGCTACTGGCGTTTTCTCTGTTTCTCGCGTGAGACACGCCCACACCGAGGTGCTTTGCTTCTTCAATGCAAAAATCGAAGAGATAATACCTGAACTTCAAACCTCATCCTTTGCCAAAAAAAAAAAAAAAAAAAAAAGTGGGTTTTCGGCTTTGCCGTCATCGCCGTTCATGCCTCTCTATCTGCTCACATCAGTCCTCGTCGTGGAAAGGCCATTATTATACCTAGACCTAGGTCTCCATCCTCACCCTCATCCTCACCTTCATCTTTTCCAAACATCAGNAACTGGCCTAGCGAATTAAATTCCGTTCCATTCAATCATGTTCCGTACTGTCTCAATATCACCGATCCATCCACTTTCACTCATCATCTATTCGCACTTTTTAACGCCTCATTGCACTGCCTCAGTACCTACACAATGATCCATCACTCCTCCCCTTCCCTTGCCATATTTTATCTTGTTTTGTTTGCTTTGCACTACCTACCTGTCCTGCTCCCACGGTATAGATAAGTAATTAAGTAAACTAGAACAAGAAAAAGGAAAAGAAGAAAATGAGTTTGAAATTGAAAACACTTCTTTGGTAGTACGATATACTGCACTCATGCTTTACGCTTCATTGCTCTTTATTCTGTGGCTCTGCAGGCAGATACTGTAGTCGACTGTCGAGATTTGGGAAGGTTTGAGGCGAGAGGGCCGAGGCTCGGAGGTCGTTGAAATTATGAAGTTAGGATCTAAATGAGGTGAAAGGAAGGCTGAAATTAAGCTAAGGCATTTAAGCTAAATGGAATGTTATATTGCTATCCGGTCCGGTCCGGTCTGGCCTGAGATGGCTGGCGCAAGATGCGGTGCCGTGAGGTGTAGGTGAGGAATCTTTGAGTGTGTCGCTGGAAAAGGTTGAGATTTGGATTAGCTGGTGAAAGATCATTATTATTGGTTGGTAGGCAGCTAGTATTCCCACCTCTACATAATTTTAAGAATGGAGAATTTGAGGGCTCTTGTACAGGTACAGTAAGTTGAGTAGAATGTTAGGCAATGAGTAACAAATAACAAGTATCGAGCTGAGTATATATGTGTATATATACATATATATCAGATATATCTTCTACGCAAAGACATCCTCAAACGACAGTTTAGGATTAGGAAGCAAAGAGTACTTTAATTAGGTTCGAATTTGATTTTCAATCGTTTATATACTTTTCCCCACCGTATTTCCGTTCTCCACTTGAACAAGCTAGTGAGAGGTCTCTTGCGTCGCCTTCTCACTTTACCTCACCATCCTTTCCTCTCCTATCCTATCCTATCTTATCTTACAGTTGCCGAGCTCATCATTTCCTTTTTTGTACATGGATATCATAACACGAACGCGCCTCTCCCATTACGCCAAGCCCAACCATCTACCCATTTCACCGGGGAGTAAACGCAATAATGTACATAAGTAAAAGAAAAGATCGTCTCGATAGTATGAAAGTCAAAATGATAAAGTAACGCACGCAACGAAACGCTAAGATGAAGGAAATATAGGGAGTGAGTGAAGGAAAGGAAAGATAAAGAGTGTGTCATCTGCGCGTCGTTCGCTCGTTCGTGTCCAGGTGTCGAATGAGAGTGCGATTGCTGCTGCGTTCCTTTTTCCGTGTATATCCGATCGTGACGAGTATATGGTAGTATATGTATGTATGTATGAAGATGTAAAGTAAAAGAAATGAGTGAAGTCCCTGGGTCTAGATAGGGTATATCGACCCATCAGATTCCGCCCCGTGTCGTGTATCTCATCACCTCACCATACTCCCCCTACTGCCCACACTCCCCCTCGCGCTCCCGGGCGGCGGTAGAGGAGGCAAAGCACAATCCGGCGGCGGCGCAGGCGGCGGGCCATTAACAAGAGTTGGCATACTGCGGCGATTTATGACCGTCCTGCTGATCTCATGTTCTTTCACTCTCTGTAGGCTAGGTGACAGCATTGATACCGAGGTAAGCGGCGTTGCGACACTGCCGTTTCCATTCCCGTTTGTGGTGGTTGTAGAATGGGAAGTTGAGATGGAGGAGTTGTTTGAGGATGAGGAGAATGGGCGAGGCGAGAGGGCTGAGAAGGTGTGGGTTTGTGACTGAGAGTGAGATTGGGGAGATTTGGTTTTTGGAGAGAGGTAGGGGTTGTTTCTGTGAGCGGCGGCGGGCGCGATTTGCATGCTGATTGGGCGCTTGACTTTGGATTTGGTTTTTGCTAAGACTGGGACTGGGACCGGGATGGGCTGAGGTGAACGTGCGCTGGCTCTGCTTCGAGGTCTTTGAGAGTTTGGTTGATTTTGAGGCTGGGCATGACTGAGATGTTGGCCTTGACTTTGACTTTGATTCTGTTGTGTAGTGGATTGAGGAAACTCGAAGGTCGACACGAATGGTGAACTTGGAAGCGGCGTTGAGAGCGCCGCAGGTGGTAAGGGCGCAGGTCTCAGCGGCGCATCAACATTGTTGTTGTTCAGAGCGTGTTTCTCGCTTATGTCGCGAAGCGTCTGCATGCTCGAGTAGCGACGCGGAAGGTGGAAATCGATGTGTGCTGCTTCGTGGGGAGCGAGCGGTGTGAGGCTTGACATGCGGCGAGGCGGAGGAGTGGGCATAGTGTTGGATGGTGTAGTGGCGGCCGAGGGTGACCGTGGGGGAATGGTTATCATGGATGGCTTGGCGTTCTTGACTAGTGAGAAGGAGTGCGTGTCGGTGTTGGTGTTTGTGATTGAATCGAATTGCATGGGTGAAAAGATCATGGGCTGGACCTTCTTCGGTGAGGCCTTGACAGGGGAGAGGGAGCGTGGAACGTGGAGCGCTGAAGGAGGTGCTTTGCGTGTTCCCTTGAGAATGGAATCGCGCTGGCCCGGTCGGTTAGGTGTGCTTGGTACGGGTGGCGTTGGCGATGAGCTCTTAGCAATGGAATAGCGCTTTATAGAAGAGTTTGGGACGCTGAAATTCGGCGTGAGACCTGGAGAACGGCTTCGATTCAGACTTTGTGGGCCGCCGTATGTTGAGTGCCTGTGGAGCTTTGCAGTAGCTTGCGGTTCTAGTACGGGAATCTGCATGGTCTGCATGGATCTTCGACGCTCGTTGACAGCAGCTGCATTTGGTCGGAGATGCGTATCTTCGGTCGAAGATTTAGGTATAACATCTTCTAAGTTAGCACTCTCTCGAGTTGGTGATGTGGCTGGCGAAGAGCCCTGAGAGGTGATCAATGTTCGTTGTCCAGAAGAAACGTACGAAAATCTGTTCGAACTATCTCTCAAACTCTCGAGTTGACGTCCATCATTGGAAGTGACACTGCCAGCTCTCGAATGGTGACCAGTCGAAGGACGAACTGCCGATGATTGTGGCCTTATCAGTTCCGAAGTTGCCTCCTCTAATTTCTTCTGCAACTCATTGTCTTTCTCCTTAACCCATGGCGGCGGTCCGAAAGATGGAATATGAGGCGACGCTGGGTCAGACGTTTCGTCTGTATTCCTATGAATCAGATATCGATGGCTTGGCTGCGCTCTCAGTTGCATGACTTTGTCGTCTGGTTTAGGTTTTCCCGTTTCTGAAACATGTTTCTTGCCACCTAAAGCCTCGATTTCTCTCCTCACAACTGCGATCCACGAATCCATATCCTCAGCACTGTCAAGGACGAGTAGTAAGCTCGTCGCAGATCTTCGATAATCCGCGCCTCTAAAAGCGAGCCGCGATAACAAGGATCTCGAGTCTGATGCTGGGGTACCATCAGAATCCATAGCTTGTGAAATTTGTAATACCCAGTGCTTCCCTGGTATCACATCGCTTGCGAAAGCAACTAATTTGGTAAGCATTGTTCATTGGCATACCAAGGAAGGTTGTAACATACCAGAATCTTTTCCAAGCTGCATCATCTTCTCAGGTAATCTATCGAATGATCCCTCACCCGCATATTGAAGTAAATAGCCAGAAGTGACAAGAACGAAGATCTTCTGGGTCCAATCTGCCTTCGATAATGACCCTGAGATTTGTCGTTTGTGTTTACTCTTCGCCTTTTCCGCCTTCTTCGCCGCCGCACTCGTCAGATCCGTGGCTTCAGTCTGAGCGATTTCGTCTCGAAGACTGTTGTTTCTCTTATGGCTACTCATACGAAGAATAGCATCAGCCGAAAGCGTTGAAGCAGAAAGCTGAGCATGTTTTATGGCCTGAGGGTAGGCTTGAAAGAGTGGTGGTGGATCCCAAGCTGCAGATGTCCTTGTTGGAGGTCGTGGCGATGACTTTGTACTTGGTGATTTTGGGTTTGGCTTGCTGGGTGTCTTGACAGATTTGACCGACTTAGACCTGAGATTCATTCGAGAGGCTTTAGTAGTAGATGTTGCTGGTGTGGCGGGCATTGTGATCTCCGATACTGGCGTCGATTTCTCGGATTTCTGCTTGGCCATTTTCACAGATAGACTACGAGGTAAGCTTGCTTCCGCTACAGCTCTCATCGATCTCTCCGAGAATCCAGATAGTGGAGGAGTTTCTTCTATCAATGGCGATATGACCACAGCTTTGTCAGTCTTAGTCCGTGTGAACATCCCGCGGAGTCCACCCTTCGAATCCTTTCTCTGAACCTTTGCTTGCCGTAAAGGAACTCGACTTGCAACATCTCCAGTAGACAGGTTGATCATTGGTGGTCGTTCTCTGCGGTTGGAGTGGAAGGCTAAGTTCAGTTGCGGAAGATCGTCCAAGCCTCCAGCCCGACTCGGAACAGCTTCATTGATGTCTCCCATAGCTGGCGCCAATTGGCTTGCCTGGACTTATGCAGAACCAAATTGATCTTTCCTGCTTGTTGAGCTTCGTCTGGTCTCGTTTCGTCTCGCCTCGTCTCTGGCGCGCTATGTAGAACAATTCTCGTCGGAAGTACCTTCTGTTTCCCGTTCCGTGCGGGGCCCAACTCGAGTTTCTGATGCAGGGACGTTTACTGCTAAAATATGGATTTTTCGCTTCGTTCTCTTTTCTATTGGGGTAGAAGTCGGAAATGTTTCAAGTCGCACAAGGGGTTTTCGGTATATCAAAGTAAACCGAGACAATCCTCATACACTTGTCCAGAAAAGCACAAAAGACACAATCGATATAGGCTCAATCCAGGCAAGTCCTCAAATCGAGAATTCTCCAACGTCGTCAAAAAAGGATGGCTGCGAAGTAGGTCGGCTGGTGTTTGAGAACACTGTTCCGGTTGACGCGTGTGGGGTGGTTGTCGCGAAGTAAGTCCTGAGGGGAAAAAGAAAGGTTGCGGCCGCATCCGGTATCTTGACACGTCGAGAATGAAAGACTGCAAAACGGACGCGTAGAAACTAAGGCATCGAGAGCAGAAGCAATAGCAATTCAATGGTATAGCAAACAACAAGACGCGATTGGAAAGGCAGCGGGGAGAGGGGAAAGTTCGCAAGCAGAGAAGAGGAGAAAAAACATGACATGCAGGATGAGACGGGCCCGTCTTTTGATATGGAGAGGGGAGCAGACGACAAGGAGAACGCGAAGCTTACGCACGGGTGCTGTCCGATATTCCACGTCCAGGATGATGATTATTTTAGGCCGGTTGATGGTCCCATGCACATGCTTTACCCAGCTGTTCCCCTGCAGCAAGGCCAGGGCTCGCAAGGGGAGCGTTCCATTGCCAAATCACAGGAGAGCGGGCTTCAAAACGGCCTGTGGATTTGGCGTGAGGCGTTGAGTTTAGCGGTCGTAGTGGACGCTAACAGCAAAACCTCCGAAGAAACAACACCAGGGCCAGGGCCAGAGCCGGGCACAGGGGCTGCAGATGCCCACCATCAGGACGGCTCTCTCAAGCGACGATCGAGTCAATAAATAATGTTATTGAATTGTCATGTCCAGTAAAAAGTTTGATAGGTAAGGACTTAAAGCGTATTGGTGACTCGAGCCATAAGCCTTCACATATACCGCTGTCTCAAGTTTAGATGGGGTGCAGTGCAGCCGTCGCGGGATGCTCACTCACCACGGCCACCACCCGCGCTACGGCTTGCTTGGGTGGGAAAAGAAACATCATGGTGGCATTGTGCCTGCATTAGGGCCACCCACAGTGAAAGTCTAGTGGCTAATCGGAGTTTGGACTTCTGCACGAGAATCACGCACGATGCGGTGCGATGCGATCCGTATTGAAAAGAAACGAACTGTTGTTTAGCTTTGACTTTTTTCCAACAGTCGAGGACGAAAAGTATGTTAGGGGGTTAACTTTTTGGAGTACCGGCACTTGTCCCGCGCGCCAGACTTCGAAAGTTTTCTCAAGTCGATCAAGAGTCTTGAGATCCGGAAAAGATTTGCGGATGACCAACTTCTGACTTGTCTGCAAGCCGAAAGGGGCTGGCTTTTCATAAATTACATCCCGATCATTGAGCCCTATGGCCCAAGGATACCTGATAAGATACCAGGGTGCTGGAGTCCGTGCTGCCGAGGCTGGGAATTTGAAAAGCAAAGCACCTTGACTGGACTTGACGAGACGGCAGTAGCATCGCCTAGCTGGTGATATATTTTGCTTTCCAATGTTGGTAATCTCCAGTTCTTTGTGGGAGTGTCGTTGCGAATCAAATGCGTAAAAGTGGTCAGTCTGACCGCAGTGTTGGGTCATAAGGAGGGATCATCCATGGCTTTCGGATCGATCCAGACGGCCATATGAGATCCATGGTTCGGATGAACTTATGTGGGGGAGAGTAAGTATTGATTTCTTGACCATGAAGATCGATCACCAACAGGAGCTCGGCGGTAAGCAATCATCGCTGAGCGGTCAACGTTTGTGCTCCTGTGGTTCTGCTTGGAGGTAGGATTGCCAAAAGATGGAATTATTGATGAAGTGTCTCTGAGTTTTGGCCGGTTGTTTCTGGCTTTGTTGATCTTGTTTTCCGAGTCTGGAACTCAACAGCTTGTTAGAGGCCAGGCCTAAGTCTGCTAGTAAATACTTTTTTGCTGTGTTCCAGACACATCTGCCGATCAGCATATCTAACAGTTCTGAACACTAGGGAAGGCTTCAGTTCGGCTCCATGTAATTGACAAAGTCACGCGTCCTGCAATGCTGCGTAGGCTATCCACGACCCCGGATGACGTTGAATACCTGGGTATTTTATTGCCACAATGATGAAATTTCACCTTGTCCATCTTGCAACCCCTCTGTCATTGTCGGTTGATCTGAAGTGGTGGCAGTCGATGTGGAATTGTCGAGTGCTTTTGTGGCCTGATCGTGCCACTTCGTGATGCCAAGCAGCCAGCTCATGGGCGGAACCACCTTTCCCCAAATGTGTCCCGTGATTACTCAGACAGTTTCTTAGACGATTCAGACGAGAAGCCGTTGGTGGCTTAGAAAGTCGGGAGAGGTGACCGGATGGCCCAGAGCAGGTTGCCATGGGATTAGTTGTGGCTGTTGCAAAGAGGTGTTGCATTGAATATTGGAATTTGAATACTTGGCCTCTGAATTTGTAGGAGCCTTCATTGTAGATATGCAAGGTGGTTGTTGGAGACTGAGTCTGTAGGCAGTTTTATTGACATAAGATAAGGAGAAGTAAGAAACATCTCACAATAAGCCTTCACTATTGAAGCTGCTCCATGGTTGATGCTCCAGGTCTAAGGTCTCGCCAAGTAGAACGCTCTTGAGGACTGGATTGGACTGGACTCTCTGGACCCCTGCCAAACGACAAGCGATCATCGTCACCAGGCGGGCAGAGCTTCCCTTCGATTGAACATCACTATCACGCTCACGCTCCTTTCAGACATTTGACTCACGCAAACACCTAACACCTACGCCATCATTTGATTTGATCGCAGGCGAGTTTACTTCCTCCAATCCCTCGATTGCCTTCTCTTCCGACAACGTCCATACCTGTTTGCTAGTCGCCCGCATACAGCCCTCCAACGTATTCCGATACTCCCCACCATCAGCGACCTTTGTAGCACACTCCGGTTCATATAACAAAGGTCCAATGGCGCCCGACCTCAACTCTCTTCCTCCCTCACGATCAATATCACTTTCGGGATCACCTACCATGGCACGAACACTCTCGAGCTCTGGGGAAACCAGCGCTGCTGCCCTGCGGGGTCAAACACCATCTCCTTCTCCACGATCTGCCTCGACGTCCCTCCAAGCAGCTGCGGCTGTGAATGCTGGACTACAACAGGAAGACTCAAGACGTATGTACAATTCCGTAGTCTCTACCATATTGCAATACTATTTTCAGCGAAGAGGGATAATCTGGGGCTCAGCTCTCCATGCGCTGAGTTGTCAGGGTGGAATACAAACTGTCACCCAACGGTTGCATGATAGACTGGACCAAACCTCTTGTCACAAGACATAGTCAGAGTTTTTGTGCTGACATTCCAATTCTAGGTTCCTCGAGCAGCTCCGTCCCAAGAAATCGACAACCCTCCCATGCTGGCAGAAGACGATCTACAGTCCTAATGAACTTGCAACTCAACGACCCCTCCCTACCTGCACCAGGCGAAATGGTTCACGAACCCCACGTGTCAGGCTATCGAACATCAAGCCCACACTCTCTTACAGGCTCGCCGATCATGTCTACTGGAGATCCTCATCACTTTCGTGCTCCGAGTCTGGGAGAGATACATCAGGAAATAGAGCAGGAACAAGAGGCGCAAGTTGTACGTTGTCCACATGACTTTTATAATACTTTTGGAGCATGGAGAGCCTCTAGGAGAGCTTATTATTTTCAACTTGGTTCAGTGAACAAGAGAAAATGAGTATCTTGTTTAGAATGGAGCGCAAAGGGTCATCATACATTGAAACTGACTGAACATCAGAATCGACTCTTGCAAATGATCCGGACTCAACAGCAGGAGCTTCAACAACTACAACTTGCTCGAGGTGCTGATCCAACTCACGGAACCCCTCCTGTAATCGACGAATCCACTCCAACTTCAGAACGCTCGATGTCCTTTTCCAACCAAAACGTTCGTCACTCAGCCATGTCCACACCCCGCTCTCCTTCCGCTGCCCTCCACCCACGCAGCTCATTCGATCTTGCGCGAGCAGATCTCCAACACAGACGATCAAGAACACCCAGCCGAACTGCTTCTCCACGGTTGAGGTCAACATCCATCAGCGGTGAGGGCGGCGAGACGTGGAATCTTGGTGGACGTGATGAGAGCGCATTCTATCAAGCAGAGACTCAGATGATGATCAGAGAGAACCAGATGTTGAGACAGAGAATCAGGGAACTGGGTATGATCCTTGTAGCAAAGGAAATGTACCCTTCACAATGCTAATTGTTCTTCCAGAGCGCCAAGTCAATGAGCTTCATTCCAATTCCGCTATCACTAATGAACCTGCCACGCCTTCCCACCTCCTCCGCTCCCAATCCGTTTCTGAAGAAGAACCACCTCAGATTCCAGCTGTATCAGCAGCGGCTTCGGCGTCAATTCCAACTGCAGCAGCTGGAGCCGAGATTAAGAGTGACTGAGCCTGTTTTGAGACTTCAGCGAGGTTGTAAGGACGGAGAACCGAGCAAGTGAACAATGGCGTTATAATTCCCTACAGTGCGGCGTGGCAAGCACCGTTTTCTACACTTTCCCTGGTTCTTTCGATGGTGTTTTCGGAGTGCATTTGTGGGGCTCTAGAATCTGGTCTGGAGTTCGCAGGTTTGCATTGGTGGTGTAGGTCATGAATTAAATCACTGCATAGGATGAAGCATTGTGTTGGCAGATAGTGAGCAAGCAGGCAAGCAAGCGCCCCAAGATTGATCCTTGAAATGATCATGCATGGGATGTGAGGTTGAGCCATCTCATGACGGGATGGGGGGAAATTGAGAGGACGTGAATGAATGAATGGATGAATGGCACGAAAATACCTTGACTTTGACTTTGGCTTTGGCTTTTAGGCCTGAAATGAACAGATCGTTGAATACCCCACTAAAGCACCAGTTTCAGGGTCATCATCTCTCATCGAGCGCTCTCTCTTACACGCCGCGCTGCAAACTGTCTATATTGATATGTGTTTACCTCCAATGTTTCCATACTCGCTTAATCCTGTTCATCTCTATTACCATTGTAAACCAGCATCAACGCCTTTTCTTTCTATGTCTCGCTTTTTAAGATGGTATTTGATATGTGAATTTCATTTCGCTTGCTATACGCTTACATACATACATACATACATACATACAACTGTTGTCTGTTGCTACTGTAGTCCTGTCCCGTCCCGTCCCGTCCCGTTTGTTTGCTTGTTTGCTATTCCTACATATCTGTCCCTCACTCCTCCATCTTTCGCTTGAGATGCCTCTTACCGGCTGATTCACCCTTTTCAACTCGAAGAATGCTGCATGCTCATCTCGCAGTCATTAGATACCTAAACAACTCCAAAAACTCCTGTGCCCAGTGCGGCAAAACGAGGCTACTTTGTTCACCGAAAAACAATACTCGGGAACTTTTTCCGCCCGGCTATGTTGACGTGGTATTCGTGGATTCCTTCGAGTGTTGCTGCGTATCTGTGTTTTTGTTTCGTCAGCCTTTTTGTTCATTTATTCAAGCAAGCGAGCAAAGTAAGGCAAGGGATGACGAGAAGAGCAGCCAAAAGAGCAGCCAAAAATAAGAAGGAGAAAAGGAAAAGCAAGAAACTCACAAAATCCTCCCATCCGGACTCCAACAACAGCCCATCGTCTCCGCAGCTCTCAACACCCCGTCCAACAGCCCATTCTCATCTCTCGAAAGTGCACCCAACCCAAAGGTCGTCCCATCATCCGTAGGCCGCCACGGCTGTCGAAGCCTATGTGCGAATTCCCGTGGGTTGATACTAATCGTTTGGTCGTCGTCCTCGGCACCTAGTTCGACACGCAGGCGAGTAGAGCGCGTGATAGGTACGTCAGCTTGGCGAGCAGCTCTATAGATGGATTCGATATCCGTCCAGGGGGTATTGGATTCAGGCGCTCTGCCGGAACCAGAACTGGAACCGGGTTCTGCGGCGGAACCGCGATCTCGTTCTCGGTCTCGATCACGATCTCGTCGGCCGGGCGTGAGAGTGAGGCGTTCAAGACCGGAGAAGGCATCGTCGTTTCGAGGCGTACCGATTGTTTCTCGCTCGATGGCTGTTTCGGCTGCGGCGAGGAGCATGGAGCTGCGTCTTCGTGGCTCCTGTTGTTGGAGTTGAGTGCGGCGTGCGCTTTCGCGGTTGCGTTCATCCATGAAGGCGCGGAATGAGGCGGCGGAACGGTCGTGTGATACAAAGTCGCGGAGGGAGGTGGGGAGGCCGGCATTGTTGACCAGACGGGTGGTGGTGCTGCTACTGGAACTTCCTTCGCCATTGGAGTTTGTGTTGGAGTTGGTTGAGCGGCGTCCTTCTGCCCAGGGCCCCCATCGTGATGTTGCTGATGCTTCGGCTAGGACTTCTCGCGCTGCGTTGGCGGCGTCTCGTTGTCGTCTTGCGATGCGTGATACTTCCAGGACGTCTAGCTCAGCTGCTGTGGGTGGATCTTGGTCTCTGTCTAGAAGAAGACTTCGTAAATGTCGTCTTTCTAGGTCGGCTCCAAGGTAATCTGGGATATTGGCTGAGGGTGGTGATTCGGATCTTAGACTGCGGAGTCCATATCTCTGACCGGATCGATCAGATAGAAGAACTCTTTCTACGTTTTCTTCGTTGGAGTTTATCAGGATTAGCTGGCGGGAGTTGAAGAGTGTTCGGACGTCAGCAATGCCTACTCGGCCACTTGACTCTGTCCAAGCCTGTGGAAGTCAGCTTCATGGTCTCGGAGTGACTGCTGTAAGTTGGATGTTCTGAGGCAAAATATCGCTTGGAATCATCACGAGACACATTACATCGAAGTAGTGAATTCATACTTACAAGCAGATCAAAGGGTCCTGGTGAGAAGTCCATTGCTCGAACCGCTCCGGCTTGACGGCCAGGTCTCGAAGTAGTAAATGATACCATTAGAGATTGCGTTTCGGTGAGACATTCCGCATCGAAGATGGATATAATGCCGTACTGAGTTGCAACGGCCAAGTATTTTCCCGATCTCGAGAAAGAAAGTGCAAAACTTCCTCTCATCTGAGATCTATCTGCCTGCCGCTGACTTTCCAGCTGTATCCTCCCAGCAAGTACCCATTGATATACCGGACTTCGCTTGTTCTCGAAACGTTCCCTCCTCGGCTCTGCCTTTGGCATTCTCTTGTGAATATACAGAAATGGATCATCGCAGATTGCAACGAGAAGCTCTCCGTCCGGTGATATCGCGGAACGGTTGACGAAGTCAGGCAACTTCAATGTTTCCAGAGTATCCGAGGTCGCCACATTCAGAATTGAAACGGTACAATCATTGTTCGACACCACAGCCACTGGGACCTTATACACCCGTTCTGATAGATCATCCCTCGGCGACCAAAGAGTTATGCAATTGACAATTTCCGCTCCAATCTTCTCACTGTGTGTGGTCATCGCCCGGCCTCGGATCCTCCTATACGCATCAATCATCTCCCCAATATTCGTCCGTCTGGTTGGATCTAGATCCAGCGGTAAACGGGCATCTGGGTCAGAGTCTAGGAATGAAGATGTATCGAAGGCTGCCGATCGGTTTTTCAAAGATATGGCGGTGTAGTTTCCATTATCTCCTCCGCAACATAACCAGTCTTTTGAGGCGACGAGGCATCGTGGAAGGAAGGTAAGTGAGGCGATGAGTTCGCGTTCTCGAGTTTTGGAGTTGATAGATATGATGTCTGTTCCATTGGGGAAATAGACGATGTCCTGCTCTGGGGAGCTTATTAGGGACCGCAGCTGCCAGTGACTAGAATACCTTGTCAGCAAGTGATGCTTCATTGATTTCTTCTCTATCGTTCAAAAGATGTAGCCATGCTCGAACATTCAGGACCGTTTCCGCAGCTTCAATGCCAACCGCCAGTATTTCAAATGGATCACAGGTCTTCCCATCAACCAACTCACCTAGTGTCTATCGTAGCCCTGTAATACTTTCTCGGGTTCGGCAGGATGAGATTCTCAGTGGCATGATGTCTACAGATATCACATTAGTTTTTGATTGTAGACGTATAGACCTTGCACAATCGTACAAGCTTTCTTCTTTGACAGCCATGGCTGCCATGCGCTGCAGCGCGTGCTCTCATGAAGCTCTTTCCACGTACGAAGTGGCGGCAGATCTTGGGTACTTGTTCTGCAAGTCAAGATTGTATATATTCAAGATGGTTCAAACGACTAGCAGAGAGGTTCTTTCGAGTTGTATGTAAACGATCGGCCGGAGTTTGGATGCAATGTGATTGTTTTGGTCTTGTCTGTTCTTGTCGCATCATCTAGCTTGCTCGCAACGACGTCAAGGCTGAGGGTGGAGTCGGCACATGGATGGCAACGAGCAGCTGCAGTCATGCCTGGCGTTCGAGGTTGTAACAGAGAACCTTTTCCACGCTGACAAAGGCGGCACTGGATGTGAAGCATCGATCATGAAGCCAACAATGTGCCTCCTGAATATCAAGTGGAATTCGCACAATATTGATATAGCTTACAGTTTTTGAAGCTTAAGATGTTCTTTTGAATTCAAAAGTTCCTCTGAACGTATCAGAATTGAAAGTATATCTTAATAATCGCCATGGAAAGACAGCAGAGGTGCGCAAAAGCACTTGTAGTTTTGTACCTTGGTGCCGCTTTTGCTTTCTTTGCCCGAGCCTACCCCCTGCACTCCACTTCAATTTGGCCCACCGTAGTGTTCTGTCCAATTCCACCCGTTAGCGTCTCGAAGAATATTTTTGCAGCCGTGCATCATCTACCATCTTCTACTTCTTTAATAAACCATCAAACTCCCATCTCTCCTTTCTGCAATAATCTTCCCCCCATCTTCATCAACACCCTCACGCACATTCTCCTGATCTTCTAGCGACCCTCAATATGTTGTCTTCCAGATTGTCCAGAGCTGTAAGTAGTTATCCTTCCTGCAATGCTCGAATGTTTTGATTGCATCACCATCTGACTTTAACAGCTTCCTCGAGCTACATCTTCCGCCACACGCTCCTCGAATCTCATCCGCACACCACTTGGCTCCTCATTTGTACGAAGATATGCAGATGATGCTGACAAGAAGGTTCGCGGTCCAGTTATCGGTATCGATCTGGGTAAGTTTTCACTTCCGGCGCTCCCAGGGGGCCACAATCTGGTCGCATGCTCACAATCTTTTCAGGAACCACAAACTCTGCGGTAGCAATTATGGAAGGTCCTACAGCTAAGATTATTGAGAACTCAGAAGGTACATTTTCAGCATTTGCCCCTTTCCAATTCCTCGCCTTCTAACTTTTTCCAGGTGCCCGGACGACACCCTCGGTAGTGGCGTTCGCTCAAGATGGCGAGAGATTAGTCGGTGTATCTGCAAAGCGTCAAGCTGTTGTAAACCCAGAGAACACTCTGTTCGCCACCAAGCGTTTGATCGGACGAAAGTTCACTGATGTCGAGGTTCAACGCGATATTAAGGAGGTCCCATACAAGATCGTTCAACACACAAACGGTGATGCTTGGGTATCTGCTCGCGGCGAGAAATACTCCCCATCGCAAATTGGTGGTTTTGTCCTGCAGAAGATGAAGGAGACTGCTGAGGCCTACCTCACCAAACCAATCCAAAACGCCGTTGTTACTGTCCCAGCATACTTCAACGACTCGCAACGTCAAGCCACCAAGGACGCCGGTCAAATCGCTGGTCTCAATGTTCTCCGTGTCGTTAACGAGCCAACTGCTGCTGCCCTTGCATACGGTCTCGAGAAGGATGAGGACAAGATCATTGCCGTCTACGATCTCGGTGGAGGAACTTTCGATATCTCCGTTCTCGAGATCCAGAAGGGTGTTTTCGAGGTCAAGTCCACCAACGGTGATACCCACTTGGGTGGTGAAGATTTCGATATTCACTTGGTTCGCCACTTGGTTCAACAATTCAAGAAGGATTCTGGCATCGATATCTCCAACGACCGCATGGCCATTCAACGTATCCGTGAGGCTGCTGAGAAGGCTAAGATTGAGTTGTCCTCGTCTATGCAGACTGACATCAATCTTCCTTTCATCACCGCCGATTCTTCCGGACCGAAGCACATCAACATGAAGCTCTCCAGATCGCAGCTTGAGAAGCTTGTTGACCCACTCATCAGCCGTACCGTCGAGCCAGTTAGAAAGGCCTTGAAGGATGCCAACCTTGCTGCCAAGGACATTCAAGAGGTCATCTTGGTCGGTGGTATGACCCGTATGCCAAAGGTTGCCGAGTCTGTTAAGAGCATCTTCGGCCGTGACCCTGCGAAGTCTGTCAACCCAGATGAGGCTGTTGCTATGGGAGCTGCGATCCAAGGTGGTGTCCTTGCTGGTAACGTCACTGATGTCCTTCTCTTGGACGTTACCCCTCTGTCCCTCGGTATCGAGACCCTCGGAGGTGTTTTCACTCGTCTGATCAACCGAAACACCACCATCCCAACCAAGAAGTCCCAGGTCTTCTCCACTGCAGCTGATTTCCAGACTGCTGTCGAGATCAAGGTCTACCAGGGTGAGCGTGAGCTTGTCCGTGACAATAAGATGCTCGGAAACTTCCAACTCACCGGTATCCCACCCGCTCACCGTGGTGTCCCTCAAGTTGAGGTTACCTTCGACATTGACGCCGATGCTATTGTCCACGTTCACGCCAAGGACAAGTCTACCAACAAGGATCAATCTATCACTATCGCTTCCGGATCTGGTCTCTCCGATGAGGAGATCCAAAGCATGGTTGACGACTCCGAGCGATACGCCGAGTCTGATAAGGAGCGCAAGAACGCCATCGAGGCTGCCAACCGCTCCGACAGTGTCTTGAACGATACTGAGAAGGCCTTGAATGAGTTCGCTGATAGACTCGACAAGACCGAGGCTGACCAAATCCGTGAGAAGATCACCACCCTCCGCGAGTTTGTCAGCAAGTCCCAGTCTGGCGAGGGCACCGCCACCGCTGCTGAGATCAAGGAGAAGACCGACGAGCTTCAAATGGCAAGCTTGAATCTTTTCGATAAGATGCACAAGGCCCGTGCCGAGTCAGGCGAGACCCCACCAGCTGGTGAGGAGGCCAAGCCAGAGGGCGAGGCTAAGGACGGTGAGAAGAAGCAATAGACGACCAATTTCGGCACAATTTCTTTGACTCTTTAGCGTTTTGAGTGGTTCAGAAAGACCACTCCTGTATTCATCTCTGTACTCATATGTTGCACATTGGCGACTCTTCTCTGTTGTCATAGCTACTTCATGTTCTTCATAGCTTTGGGGCAAAAAGGCGTTCAGAGCACGCATCGCGGTATCATGCAGCGTGGGCTTGTGGTGGATACCTTGCACAGAAAAGGGCTTTACTGTGGCTGTATAAAACTAGGATAAGACGACGAATAATATGACATCCCCTCTCACAATGGCAGCCTTGTGATGCTTCTCTTCGATGCATGAACCTTCGTGCGTCAATACTGAACTGTCAGCCCGTGGCTGCTATCCACTTATGAACGGTCCCGGACGAACAGAAGGTCATTTGCATGCTTGCTATCGACATCTTTTCAGTCTGTTGCACATCGCATTTTCATAGTGAGTTTCAGGGTTGTTCTACTTCAAAGAGCTATCTCCGATCATGATTCAGTGTCTTCGTTTAGCCTCGATTTCAACCGGAACTTTTGCTTTCCTCGAAACGGTTTCTGGAGCTTTAAATTGACATCTTTTCTGCGCCCATCTGGAACTCGAACTCAGCTTACAGAATCACGCAAAAAAGCAGTCCTTGAGACTTTCAAATATGTGATATTGGCCTTTTCAATGGATCTATTTAGCCTATGGTGAGAATTTTGGGAGGGCTGCAGAATGTGGTCCGCTTTGATGTCAAGATGTGGCCAAAGCGAGGATGATAGCTGCAATAATGCTTCCCGTATATAACTTCTACGTGACATACGCCCAATAGTTGTGACTCAGAGCTGACTCGAATGCAAGTGGCGGACGGGAAGGAATGGCCTCGAAAGGCCCGAAGATGTCCATCTTGATTTGTACTGTAGTTGCGGTCACGTGTAGCCCTAGCGAGGCTGAAATTCCCACTTCGATATTTTTGGAGTTTTCGCTGCCGAAATCTCCCCCGCCTTTGACCAGGACATCGACTTTCTAAACTTCACGACACACGATCGCACCAACTACCTGCGACTCTACAAACCTCCCAGGAACCATCTCAAACGCAACAAAAAAGGGCGCGTAAAACCAATAACAAGATGTCGAAAGCAGCTGCGTAAGATACCCCATTCCCCCCCGTCCCTCATGGTACGCCACTATATTTATGCGAGCACTGTACTCACTTTTCTGAATAGCCGTGCCGACTGGGCTGATGACGAGGATCTCGATGATACCACGAACGAGCTCCCTGCATCCACTACAACTACAAACAAAGATGGCACTAAGACAATCGTCTCATGGAGATTCAACGATGATGGCAAGAAGGTCAAGACGACACGCAGAATCCGATTTACCGTACACAAGGAGGTGGTCAACCCAAGAGTAGCAGAGCGCAAACAGTGGTCGAAGTTTGGTCTTTCTGCTAAGGATGGTTCAGGGGTACGTTTGATCTAGGATCTACAATTCGGGAGGTGATATTAACAGTTCGATAGCCAGCAACAGACACCACGAGTGTAGGAGAGAACATCATCTTCAGACCTAGCAGCAACTGGCGCAAGGATGCGAAGGAGGAGAAGACTGAGGCCGGAAGCATGAAGGACAAGTTGAAGGACAAGAAAGTCAAGTGTCGTATCTGTAACGGCGAGCATTTCACCGCCAGATGTCCATTCAAAGACACCATGGCACCAGTCGGAGAGGAGGGAGCAGGAGCAGATGTCGCAGCCGGAGCCGCAGATATCGTCGAGGGTCCAGGAGGTCTTGGTTCAGGAAAGAGTTCATACGTACCACCACACATGCGGAATGGCGGCGGAGCAGCAGCAGCAGGCGACCGAATGGGCGGCGGCAAGTACGAGCGCGACGACCTGGCTACGCTGCGCGTCACGAACGTCTCGGAGATGGCAGAGGAGCAGGAGTTGCGGGATATGTTTGAGCGGTTCGGTCGGGTCACCAGAGTCTTCCTTGCGAAGGATCGGGAGACGGGTATGGCGAAGGGCTTTGCGTTCATCAGTTTCCAGGAGAGGACGGATGCGGCCAAGGCGTGCGAGAAGATGGATGGTTATGGTTTCAAGCATCTGATTTTGAGAGTGGAGTTTGCGAAGAAGGCTGCTTAGATCTCGGGAAGATGATGCATGAGATGAGATACTATACCAACAGACGTCCTCAGAATGGATCTTCTTGTAATAACGTATTCGCGACCATTTCTCTTGCACAGCAATCCAAGTTCTCGGTTTGAGGTCTGTGAAATCATCTAATACACGTCAGAAGCACAGTACGGCTATTGAAGGAGGTGTTGAATCGTCCATTCTACCGCTCGCACAACATTTCCTAATTCCTCCTAACCCGTCCAATAGATCTAGAACTGGCCTTCCGTCTTTATCATCTTCTTTCCGCCTCACCCGTTCTTCCATCCCGTCTCAAGCGAGTCATATCAAAGCTTACAACTCAGTACAGCCATTCGAGCCGCCCCCAATGATTCAAGCTTCATCTTATTCATAGACACCTTCCTACAGCTTCCCTTTCTCTGACAAGTACCTCGAGGACCTCTTCTTTTCTTGACCTATGGGAGATCCCACAACAAAACTTATCCTTTCCGACTTACCGACCCCAAATTCTCATATCTCGATTCTAGACATATTTCAAGCAATTCACCACGGCCACAAATCATATTACAACCACACCTAACGCACCGCCTCACCCTAAGAACGCACACTCCCAATATTTCGCCCAGCTTGCTTTGCTTTGCCTTCTTCGAGGTCCGAGTTGGGACGATTCGTGATGCCGCTAGTGCTGCATACGGCTTGGTTTGTTGCTATGTCAGCTGTCTAGAGCTGCAATGCAGAGGTGCTTTGATGCCAAAGCCAACATCGGTCGCCCCACATGCTCTGATCTGGGGTCCGAACTCTGAGAAAAACATTTTTGAGACGGAGATCGTGGTGTTGGATCTTGGAGGGTCGGATTAATTGCATGTTTGGAATGCGAGGAGCGAAGGGATTGGTTGTTAGATTGGTTGGTTGTGTTCGTAAGGAGTTACGAGTTACTCGCAGGAAATGGGTGAAAGGTGTTGGAAGTACGAGGGCTGAACGAACGACCACGACCCGCTCAGGCCCTGCCTTACTCACGACCATCCCATCCCATCCCATCGTATCCCGCGATGGGTCCAACTATGTAAGTGCGGTGTGTGTGGTATGGTATTTTTCGATGAATAAAAGAGAGTTTTTCACGAATCTAGCTTCGAGCTCTGAAGGTCTGTTCAGCTTCTAGAGCTTTCGCAGATCACCCACTTACTCTCCAACCTACCAACGTAACAAAACTTCTTCATTCACCACACCCTTTCCCATGCCTCTGTTAGGCCCCTTACAGTAGCGTCCGCTGCTCGACATTTCTTACCTACTTACTTTGGCTTCTGCCCCTCCTGCGGCTCCTCCTCTAATATGCCAGCTCATCCCAAGTCTTTCTTCGCGAGGAAATAAACTTTGTGTCTTGTCTTGTATTTTGCTCTTGCCATTGGTGTTCCTGACCAACCTGCTTCCACACCATATTGTTGGCTTCGCTACTACTTTGGGCAGATCAAAACAAGTAATCAAGTAATCAAGCAATCATGCAGCAACCACCTCTCAGCGTCATCTTGTCATGGCCGAAGCCGAATTATATCGATCCAGAGACACGAGGGTATTCGAATGTCGTGTTGAATATCATTCTTTATACGATATTGCTTGGTTTTGTTGGGTTGAGGATATGGACGAGGAAGTGTCTGAAGAATGCTTTTGGGCTTGATGATACATTCATCTTGCTTGCTCTGGTATGTCGTGGGATTGCTTCTTGTAGAGCAAAACAACTGTCCCATTTATGGATTGTAAATGAAGCAGACCGCTGACTGTGAGCTGTCTAGGTCCCTACCACAGGATTCTTCGTGATCAGTATCTTAAAAGATACCAAGTATCTCTGGATTAGGCATACAGTATGTCCTCCCCACTCAACCTTTATACCACTACAGTGCTTAAATCAAGCAGTACGATATTCCAATCAGCCATGTCACAGGCGGTCTGAAGATGGTTCTCGCAGCCGAAGTCACATTCGCAGCAGCCATCACCCTCACCAAACTCTCCATGCTAATGCTTGTACGGCGACTTCTAGTCAATGCATCCTTATTATGGCGTAGAGTGACGCTGGCTGCAATCGTCATAGTGACGATCCAGGGAATTGTATTTTGCCTGACGGTGATATTTCAGTGTAGGTATGTGAAGTGTTTCCGACCGGCCATCAAATACCTTTCCAGAAAAATCACATGTCCAAAAGATGGAACTTCACAAGATGAGACAACGGTCAAGACATACTAATCTACAAACAGGCCAATACACGACTACTGGAAAGTAACCAAAGACCCACAGCCGAACTGTATCTCCCAACCAGCAACTCTCCTCGCCGCCGGAATCATAAACACCTTCACCGACCTCGCCACAGTCCTCCTCCCCATCCGAACAGTCTGGACTCTACAATTACCCAGACGTCAAATGATCGTTGTGATGGTACTCTTCGGTTTTGGTTTCATCTCGTGCATTGCAGGTGTCATCCGTACGTATTACATGTACGAGGTTACCACGGGGTGGGATCAGACTTGGAGGAGCTATCCGGTGTGGGTGACTAGTGCGTTGGAGTTGTATATTGGGATTGTAAGTCTCGATTCCCTTTTGAGCCTCTAACTTTAAACTTTCATACTCTATATCCTATGAGGTGTTTTCATAAAGGACTCAGCTAATCACGGCCGTCTCATAAAGATATGCGCATCAATCCCAGCAACCAAACCTTTCTTCTCAACATACCTACCTTCACTCTTCGGATCGATGGCGTCTGTCTCATCGGGGACGTCAGAGACGTCGCGGCGTAAGTGGTATGGGCAGAGGAGCGGTGTCGTGACGCCGGGTGGGGGAGAGGAATTGTTGGATTTGGAGAAGAGTCTGGGTGGTGAAGGGAAGAGGGGTGTTAGCGAGACGGTGGTGAGGAGGGAGGTGAGTGTTACTGGTAGGAATGGGAAAGAGAGAGGGAGCGGTAGGAAGACGAGTGAGAGTGAGGAGAGTGGGGAGGGGATTCTGGTGGTGCAGACTTTTGAGATGAGTGGGAGGTGACGCTAGGATATGGGTTTGAGGATCTGAAATGAGTAAAAAGGATTATGAGGGAATGATGATGAGTGCATTGGTCGGTGTCTGGGATCTCCATTGGGATCGAGGAAACATTGGGGTGGTTGGGAGTTCGGCGTTGTTGGAATTTTCAGATTATAGAGTGATGTACATAAATGGCTCTCGCGTAGCAACACATGAACAACCCCGCCTTCAGGCCGGACTCGCTGTCGCGTCATCAAGGAAGCCAAGTGATTGTTTGTTTTTCTATGTGTTTGGTTACAAGGTAAGTTCCCGTTCAAGTTCTGGTTTTCAATATTACCACGGCTCTTCCACTTGTTAAAGTGTTCCCTATGTACCAAAGCAGCTCACCGACATTCTCTCCCTTCGTCTCCACAAACATCCCTATACCTCAGTCCATGTCCAAATCTGAATACCGGATCCCTTGTATCAAACGGTACATCCTCCCTCGCCTCCTCCACTGCTTGCATCGATCTCGGCAAATCAAACGGCAGTTTGCCCTCCGGTCCCATGATCCCAAAAACAACATCCAGGAACGCCTCTGACCCGCTACCGTAACTACCTAGCACAGCAGCCGCACCTTCAATAACATCTGGGATGGCAGCTGGTCGATCAAGAATAATGTCAACGATGGTGGGAACAGTGCTGAAAATGGATGCTTGACGAGCTCTTTCTTGAGGGGAGAATTCGAGGGAGCCGGCGTGGTAGTTGGCTTCGAAGCCGCCGGGGCGAGGTTCATAGGGTGCTTGGAGTCGGAGGAGTGCAATGTCTGCTTCTTCGGGCGTAACGACGACTGTAAGATTGCGAGCAGACATGAATGTAGCATTGAAACCCTCAATATAAAATTTCGTCTCCGTACTGGCGTGTGGCTTCAACGGGAGGATATCATCCTTGTTGGACAAGAGAGTGTATGCTCTCCGCTGAGCTTCGTTTCCGAGTCGCACAAAATAGTCATTCCCCACTACTCTCGCAGCAGCTTCTGGGTCGACGAATGGATCATCGAAAAGTCCGAGGAGGAATTTCTCGCGTAAGAGTCGCCGGACGGAAGTGTCGATTCGATCTTCTGATATACGACCTTCTTGAACGAGCTGAACAATCAGTTCAGGCCGAGCTTCACCACCAAACTGATCGCACCCCGCCTCGATGATTCGCTGTGCTCTTTCCAGCTCACTCGTATCCTCCAATCCCCAAGCCCTCGCCGGCATATCCTGACCCAGAATTGTCGTATCAGTAATCAGACCCCAATCCGTAACCACGATGCCCTCGAACCCAAGTTTTCCTCTCAACAAATCCGTCACGATCTGCTTATTGAACGAGAAGCCCACCGGCTCAAACCTCGTCCCTATCGGACGTGAATAATACGGCATCATCTGGCGCGCCCCGGCCTTGATCGCTGCTTTGAATGGGATCAAGTGATAGTCCAGGTTATTCCCCGGATACGTCTGGTTCTTACCATACGTAAAGTGTGAATCCTCACCATTCTCCATCGGTCCCGCACCAGGGAAGTGCTTAGTGACAGTCGTCACGGAATGCTTTCCTATGTTGCCATCTTCGCCTTGAAATCCCTTGATATATTCCACCAGCAACTCACTCGTCAAAGTAGCGTCTTCGCCCCAAGTGTTTCCTAAACGAGCCCAGCGAGGTTCCGTGGCGAGATCGACTTGTGGGTGCAGTGCTGCCCGTAGACCGACGGCGAGGTATTCTTCTCTTGCGATTTCGGCGAATGTTCGTACGAGTTTGGGGTCTCGAAGGGCGGCGAGACCTAGTGTCTCGGGCCATTGAGAGAATGAGCCGGCTTGGAAGCCTGTTCCGATGTTCTCGGTGAAGTGATGGCGCGGATCGGAACTCAATGTGAGTGGGATTCCTAAGCGAGTGTTTCCTGCTCGCTGTTGAGCGAGGTTGACGAATTCGGCTGTTACTTTGGCGTCGGTTATGTCGCCGACGAGGTTGAAGTGCGTCATGTGTTTTGTGCCGATGAGGTTGTCCGTGCTGTTACGGGTTGAAGTTCCGGTGTCAAGAGTGCCGTTTGGACCCGGATAGAGCTGGGTCTGGAACATCTGACCAACTTTCTCTTCAAGTGTCATGAGGGAGAGGAGGTTGGAGACTCGCTCGTTGATGCAGTAGGTTGCATTGCGGTAGATGGGTGTGGACGTGGAAGTCATGTTGGCGGTATCTTGGGGCCTGTAAGAAGGAGGTGAGGTTGACGTGACAGGTGATGGGAGAACTGCGAGTAGGACTGTTATTATCTGAGTCCACATGTTGCCTTTTGAGCGCGAGAGCGACTTCGAGATAAACGTTTGGAAAGATAACGGAGCGTAAGACTTCGTCTCCGACGACAGCAGCAGCACATGCACCTTATATATAAGTATCTCCCTTGCTTTGGGACATCCATAGTAAGAGAATACTACTTCTTGCTCACCTTGGCTTTTCTCATCTTGCGTCTTCTGGAGACCTGTATTCCACCCCCTCATTTGCAACCAAGACACCACGGTCCAACGCCCTCTTACTTACCGGCCTTGTGTCGGCGGTATTTATATATACTTAGATCTCATGAGCTTCGGCAGTTGGTCGGGTTGTAAGTTTCTTTTGGGAAGCAGATCTCGAAAGTGGGAGTGGCTGTGAATTAAAGCTGGCGACGTTAGCGTTTGTGGGGCCTAACAACAACAAAGTCAGTACGAAGATATCTCCCAAGATAGGAGATAGGGGAACAACGTAGTATTGCAAAGGATTCATTCGCATAACAAGAATTCTGCTGTATAGGATGGGCAATGTATACTGAATTTGTTTATTTAAATATCTTACTACCTGTCGTCCTCATCTTCCTCACTTCGTTCACAGCCCCATACTGTACACCAAGAATACCACAGACCACTACCTCCAAGCCTCAAAATACCCCGAAGATTTCCCATTGCTCCTCCAAAATTCCAAGGCCGGGCACACCTCCCGAATAGAGTTCAAGAAGAAGCAGCAAAATTTCATGTCACTCCGGCGCTGGGGTCCTTGGCAGGTGCGGGGTGGCGGGGTATCTCCACCTTCCGTCCACATCAACGTTGTTGATCCTGGCTGCTCTTCGGTAATTTGAATAATATGTGTGGTCTAAAGTGGGAGATGAATCAATCTTCGGATTGGTGGAGTAGTGATCAAGTTGGTGATGGATATCATTTTCAATTTGAAAGTGAGTGTCCCAAAGTGTCTTGTATCTTTCATTGCGAAGTCTCGCTTAATTTTCCCACAACAAAGGCTGGCAGGGTTGAAGATAGACGAAAGCAATTGTTGATTGCCAGATTCGGTGCAGTGATTGGATACTATCTTTTCGAGGTCCACCTTAGCTTCTTCCGAGAAGTTGCCTCAAATCGAGCTGCCTATTGCGATTCTTTTGAATGTTACATCAACCATTGTGGATTCCAGAGAAGTAGAAGGTGTGCCACTAAGCGCGCGGCATTGGATGAAGGGGGCGATGAATACCTTGACTGCTGTTCGCAGAGACAATAGAATACAACACTGACCCAGCTGATGCTCTTCATGAATAGAAACTTTCATCAGCTACCTGTCTCGCAACATCTTGAATCTAAAGTTCTGTTAGGCACATTCGACAAGCATCGCAATGTCACCTCAGGATCACTTTGATGCAGAACAAGCGGAATCACGAGATGTGCTCGCTCTCGACCTAAGAGTCGTTGATGAGAACCTTGCAGCCTCCATCTCTCAGCGCCTGGCTATCAATAGAATCCCCTGCATTTTATGGGGGAATTATCTCCTGACTGTATATGGAGTTCCATCGATTGTCAATGTGAGTTCTCGACTTGCCCTGTCCAGACCACGGTATTGACTTAACCAGTCAATCGATTTCATGGTTCCCGACGAAAAAGTTGCAGAATCAATATCAGCGCTACTAGAAACCGGCTTAACGACTTGCAAAGAGGCAGAGACATGTACTGTCGTGGCTGAAACACGGTCATCGCCTCCTCCTGTCGTTCACCTCCACGCTAACTCGGAACTCACCATATGCATATACAACAAGTCGTCGGCGTTTTGGTTTCTACCAAGCTTTGAATTGTCTTGTACGGCGAATGGTCAGCCGGCAGACATCATCTTGGCATCTGATTCCCGTCTCCCAGTCTCACGACCAGGAAGAGGACATGGCCGTTTCAAAGCAAACACCTTTCCTGTACGCATTCCGAGTGCAAATCGTCTTCTAGAAGCGTACCTTCGACTGATTGCAAGGGCACAAGAACCTGATTATGAGTACTTCTGGATGTCTATGGAGATCTATATTGAGGAATACATAGATAGAGATGGATATTTGGATAAGAATGCTTTGGATGGTCAGTGCAGAATATTCTATTCTGCCTTCCCTGCTTGCGAGAGACCGATCAGTGAGATTCTTGCGGATCTTAAGGCTAGTCCATTGGCTGTGGAACGATATGGAATTGTATGTCATCATCATGAAGAGAATTTGGAATAGCTGTCAGGAGTTGGAGCAGGCGGAGTGATGGACTGCTGTATATGAGAGAAGAATTGTAGATTACAGTCTTTCTCGATTGGTGCCCGCAAGAAAGCACCATCGAGGCTCTAAAAAGAAGAGTCACCATGTATCCATCACGGATGCCCTACTCGTTTGTCCACACCCAAAATGCATAGCCTCCTAACCATATTCTTCTACGACCTTACTACTCAGTGAGCCCAGGCCGAAACCACAGCCTCGCTAACACCTACATATAACCAAATAAACAGTTTCTCAGCACAGCCGGGCGCGGTCGCTGCCGGGCCCGGCTGCCTCCTCCCCCCGATTCACGTGTACGAACACCAAAAACTGACGGCGGATCGAACACCAACGCGAAGCGAACAAACGAGCGATCGGACACAACGTATTCAGTTACGTCTGTAGACTGGAACCTCACACGCATCCGAGTGTGGGCTTCCAGTTGGGTTTTTCAATTTTTCACAATTTTTGTTTTGTTTTTATGTCTTGTTTTTGTTTTGGGAATTCGCTAAGCGAGGTGGAAACTGGAACTTCAAGACCGCCTCTGTGGGCTCTCGTCTGTTCGCGTACAGGGGTCTGAATGTAGTAAGCAAGTCGGCAATTAGTATACTTTATTGTAATAAGCTACAGTGTCTACAGATCTACTTGGAATCATGTTCGTTCAAGCTGATGCAGTACTCAGGGCTCATGGTAGCTGTCGAAAACACATAGATGAGGTTTCAAGGAAATGCCTGTTGCCAGATAGTCGCTGCTTAATTGTATACGAGCATTGTCAAAAAATCAAGGAATTTGTTTTGGCATGGAGTGGGTATCTCTCCTAGCTGAGAGGGAAACCCAAGTTCACGAGAATGAGTCGCTAAGCACTGTTGTCGGGCAGAAAATTGTAGCCACTATGCTAAAGCTATCGTTCGGACTGCCAAAAGCCCTCTCCCGTTCCAGAACTCTCACTCTTGCTCGTCCTCTCTAGAGGTCGTAGCAGCCTGAGCAGCTCTCCATCTCAACGAATAGACCGAGCAAAGAGGTCCTTTAGACAACGCCTTCAACCTCATTCTCTCCGTACACTTCTCATTCGGTGGATCTGTGGCCCTGCACTGGGAGAATCCTGAGCAGTACGGACAAATTTGCGACAAGAAACACATCGGACCTTGCCATGTCTGCACATCCTTTGCATCCACTCCCTCCGTGCTCAGGACCATGCCATCCTTCAAAGGGAATTTCCAACCCTTAGCCCAGTCAACAATAGCGACCAACTCATCGACCTTATCCTCCGAAGTCTCAAGCTCAATCTCCACTTCCTTCAGCTTAGGCAATTTCGCAAACGCCGCTCCCCACCCCTCCATGTTCCACTCCAGAGTCTTCCCCTCCTTTGAAGCCATAATATCCCACGTCATTTGATTCGTATCTGCATTTCCCTTATACGGATTAATCGCCAGCGGATGATTACGTTCATTCCACCACCAATCGCACCTCCTAATCGTAACCTTCACCTTCTCAATACCCTGCATGAAGCTCTCCTCGCAGAACTTCGGGAAATGCTGCTCGAGCCAGAACTCTTGTGAGAAAATCTGGATTTCTTTCACAAGATCCAACTGCCAGGACATCATGCGGCAGGTGAACATCTCTTTCTCGCGCTCCCAGCCATTGCGGTCGGAGTAGAAGCGGCCGTGGGGTCCTGTTTCCGGTGGGTGCCAAAACACGTGCTCTTTTGTGATGGGTGGTAAGTGGTAGGTTTCAAGGTAGACGCGGCGGCAGGTTTGCAGGAGAGCGGTGTTGACTTTCTTTTTGGTGGTGTAGCCCGGGCGAGAGTACCCATTGTTGACTTCGTAGGGAGTGGTATCTTCTTCCGTGAGCGCGAATTGGAAGATACTGTTACGGATCTCGGGTGGGATGCGCCCATCGTAGAGAGGAGATTCCTTCTGGGGATTTGCGGTATGCTGACTTTCTTGGATGGGAGGTTTCTCCGGGTCAGGCTGGCGTTCGACATAGCGAGGTCCTTCGACTTGAGGGCCACGGATTGGTCTGAAATGACCGAATCTTCTTCTTCGGCCGTCCATGGTAGGTATCTGCGGTTTATTGAACTTGGGAGGCGTACGGTGCAATCAGGCTAGGGCACTTTGTTTTCTATGTCGAAGATTCTTAGGTCTGAAGCAAAGATCGATTTGTTTTGAGATCGTGCCTGAATGTGAAAGCAGAGCGTACACGGATACTTGAAATGGATATATGTTTGCGTGACTTTCTTTTGAAGTCGTAACGGGTGGCGATTCAAGAAGTTGAATCTTGGTTATTGGTTGCCTGCCTAAAGCGTCGAAGCGAGGAAGATCCCCGCCTCTTTGGCAGCCCTTCAGCCTTGTCTTGGCTTCCAAGGTTCTGTCAGCCTTGCAGATATATCCCGCGTCCCCCACTCCTAGATAAGCCGAAGCCGGTGACGAAATCGAGGCTTGAAGATCTACAAGAATATACTTAACATCGTTCTCTTTGTCCATTTGGCATCTGTAATGAGGGAACTGGGCGCCTAAAAAGATGTTCTCTAAGACTCTGCGGAGTCAATTGGTGAAGACGTCATGCCGAGGCTTTGCATCGACGGCAAAGCGTGAGGCTGACTTCACTCATGCGGTAAGGCTGTGAAGTACCTGAAGTCTTGATATATCATACTGACAACAATCAACAGGTAATAGGCGGAGGTGCAGTCGGATTGGCAATTGCTCGCCAATTGGCGGCTCGGGATGGAACAAGCACCGTGTTGATCGAGAGGAATAAAGCAGTAGGAATGGAAACCAGTTCGCGGAATTCAGAAGTCAGCTAAACTCTCTACCGTCCTTCCTTCACTCCCTTTCCAGATTTCCAAGCTGCTAACAATTCAATGCCAGGTAATCCACGCAGGGCTTTACTACGGTGCCGACTCCCTGAAAACACAACTCTGCGTCCGCGGGCGACAGATGCTCTACTCCCTCTGCCAAACCCACGACATTCCACACCACAACACGGGGAAATGGATCGTTGCCCAAACAAACGAGCAATGGGAAGAACTCGTCAAAGTCCACAAGTTCAGCCGTACCATCGCAGACGTCCCTACAGAATTTGTCTCGCTCGAGCGTGCCGCAAAAGAAGAGCCATTCGTGCAAGCAAAGGCTGGAATACTTGAGAGTCCAACCACGGGGATAGTAGACAGCCACGCATACATGCAATTTCTCCTTGGAGATTTCGAAGATAAGGGAGGAGATGTCGCATACATGTGTCCCGTAGTGAGCGTCGAAGCTCTAGGAGAGAAGGGGAGTGCAGGTTGGGCAATTACCACAAGGGATAAAGCCAGCGGAGAGGAGAACACAGTCATAGCTGAAGTACTCATCAATTCCGCCGGCCTGGGAGCCTACGAAATCAATAACATGATTCTACCGCCAGCTAGACACATGACGCCCTACTACGCCAAAGGCAACTATTTCTCCTACGCCGCCTCCACGCCCTCAACAAAACACCTCATCTATCCCGCTCCCGAACCAGGTCTCGGCGGTCTAGGCACCCATCTCACTCTCGATATCGCAGGACGTATCCGCTTTGGACCAGACGTAGAGTGGGTCGACGATCCTGATAATCTAGCCGTCAATGACGCGCGGTTACCGCAGGCGATTGAGCAGATCAAGAAGTTTCTACCGGATATACAGGTCGATGCTATCCAGCCGGATTATGCGGGCATCAGGCCGAAGCTGGGAAAGGCGAGTGCGGTTGCGTCGGGGAAGAACTTTTTGGATTTTATTATTAGGAAGGAGGAGGGGTATGAGGGGTTTGTGAATCTGCTGGGGATAGAGAGTCCGGGGTTGACGAGTAGTTTGGCGATTGCGGAGATGGTGGAGGGGTTGATTTATAAGTAGGACGAGACTTTGAACTACATGGTTGTGAGTATGGTTATAGGTTCTACAAAACTTGAGTGGGAAGGTCTCGAGATTGTTGTGTATTGCAGTTTAGATTTCAGATCCTGCGTGATTGTACTGGTAGTAAACGATCATATCTCTACACCATAACATACTGACAGAAAGAACACTTACAAGTTGAAACATCATCTCTTCATATATAGATCGTCAAATGAAAGTCTTGCTAATGCTAGTCGCTCGCGTTCCCTCCAGGAGCCATGGTTTATATTCCATAAGGTAACGGGATGGATGCCACAACCTTACACAACAAGTCGCTATACAGGCGACATCGCGGCTATTTCCACAGTATACTCCACTACATGGATTTGATTCTCCTGACTCACTGCCTCCCTCGCCTCAACAGCCTCCTCGAAAATCCAGCTCTCGTCACTTTGAAGTCCCTTCAGATCACCCTGTAAATACACCACACAGGAACCTGCTTTATCGAGCTCCAATTCCTCAGTCAAGCAGCTCACTAAACCCTTCCAGCTTCCAATGTCGAGGAATATTCCGCCGTTGACAGGCTGACGAACGGCTTTCACGCCCTCGCCGCCGAGGGTGACGGTCGTTAGAGTTTGCTTCTGCCGGACGAGGAAATCGCAGAGGTCAGTCTCGGTGGTTACCATGCCTTGGAGTTGGAGGGTCGAGAGATGGGGGAGTGTGTATTCATCCTCCGCGAAAGAAGCAAGCAGTGCCGTAACATCGACTTTCCGCCTTCCCTGGAATCCCAACGAGAGATCCTTCAGTAGTGGAGCAGCGCGGAGACACTTCCCCAGATTGGCGAATGCTTGAGGGGCATGTGTGTCATTCGGTAAATCGCTGTAATCTAGGAGTAGTTCCAAGGATGTTAGATATCTGAATGCTGTGGATATGACGGCCATCTTCTTGGGGTTCTGGAAGAAGAATTCGAAGGGTAGGCGATCGTGGGAGAGTGAGTTGATGGTTAGGGTAGTGGAGTTTGCAGCTACGGCGTTCAGGATTGAGGTCATCCGTTCTACGGTTGCTACACGTGGAAGTAGGCGTGTTGATGGGAAGGTCCAGATATTGACCAGTAGATCCGGGACGTTCGGGTTGCGTTTTATGAATGGGCAGAGCATTAAGTTGATTTTTAGACTCGTTAGATTTGGTAAACTCGCGAAAATTTCCGTAAGTGTAGCTTCGTCGCAGGATGTCGGAAGGTAAGTGGCTGTCAGCTGTTTGAAGCGCTCGTAGGCTTCCCATGTGGCGTATTGCTGCGTGAGGCGTTCTTCAGGAACCATCATATATTGCAGGAAGTAGGCGTTGTGACGGCCCGAGTACTCGTTTACTTCGCCATGATTGAAGTGGATGGAGTGAATTCGATGGTTGAATGCAGGATGAGAGGAGATGCCCTTGAGGTGGAGTGTATCAGGCCTATGAGGCAGAGTTCTGAAGACCGGGGCGAGGAGATACTCTTGTCCTAGAATGGCCCATGATCTGGAAGTTCGACGGATGGATTTGAGATCTTGGACGGGAAGGTACCAGAGGATTACTTGGCGGAGTTCGTTGGGGAGAGTGTCCATCTGAGAGTTGTGTTTAGCTTATTTCATCAAGGAAGTGGCACTGAGATCTTTTCGCGGGACGAAACTCAAGAGAAGGGGAGCTGTACTGACTTTGTATAAGATATACGTTATTTTGGGTTCGCTGGACTTGTCAAGCTGAGAATCTCAGACCGACACCAGCTGTACATCGACCTCAAGTTGTTGAAGTAGACCGGACTACTGAAGGATCTTGGTAGCTAGAGCTCTAGATGGGCGCTTCAAAAAATCAATAAGAAAGAGAACAGGAGCAGCCATGGGAGTATATGCGAGGTTGAGTCTCGACTACTTAAGCTTGTTGTGAAAGCTCCGCCTTGAATCACCACTGTCATGAATGATGAGGGGCAAATGGGATCCCCCGTCCACGTCCCACTTCCGGGACTGTATGCTGATTGGTTCGCTTCATCCAAGACGCCTCGGCTGAATCCGGGGCGAACTCAAAACAATCATTCACCTGCAATTTGAGACTGTTGTCTGCTCAGTCGAAGCAGCGAATGTTGGTTTCTGGAGAGTTACCTCTTTCTCCAGGGTATAATTGGTGTTTCTATGTCTCGGTCGATAATACCCTGTCAAGCCTCCAGGCAGGCAACCTGATTTGGAGGACACCTATCAAAAGCGGGATATGACTGCCAGTATTTATTCAGACCACTTTTCGCTAATGACCCTCGACTTCTCTTAAAAAATTCAAAATGCCTGTAAGTAAAGAATTTAAGAATGCAGTGGTGATGTGGCTGGGCATAATAGTCCTTCTATTCATCACCCAGAAAGTCAACCAAGTCTGGGACAAAACATACGATGATGGATTTCCTCCCCGTGTCGAATACGGTAATGGTATGTGTCTATCTAGGCTCCAGCATCGCAGTGCACAAAGTTCTGACCTCCCATAGTAATCGGAATAGAATTCGGAAGAGAGTACTCACGAGTTGGTTTCGTCAGAGGATATACTTTTCAGCCAATTGCCGATGAGCAAGGTCGTACCGCGATCCCGAATTATGTCGCCTTCCCAAAGTTGGGAGATAATGTCGGGCCTCCGATTGTTGGCTTCGAGGCAAAAGAGCAGGCGAAGAGTAATCCTAAGAATACGTTCCATGATTTTAGGTGAGAACATATTGAAGTTTCTAAGTGTGGGGTACTAATGATGAATCCATAGACGGCTGCTGGGTTATAATGGCTCTCATCCCGATGTCCAAAAAGCCATCAAAGAACTCCCGTACACGATTCTCGATGATTTCGAGCCAGCAGTATTGGTCCGAGTAGGCGTAAAGCATGATTACATGGCATATAGGCTGGAAGAATTCACAGGGATGATCTTGAAGAAATTGAAGGGCATGGCAGAAATGCGCCTCAATAGCACCGTCACACACGCAGTTATTACCATTCCACCAGAGTTCAATAAGTATCAACGAGATCTTATGGTCGAGGCAGCGAGACTGGCAGACTTAAATGTGCTCAAGCTGGTGGATGAACCGACGGCAATTTCGATGGCGTATCGGCTGGGTACTACATACTGCGATGGGGAAGGGGAGAAGGTGGATTGTAGGTATATCATCTACGAGGATGATGGCAGATTTTCGCATCTAAGTCTTTATCATGCTGGAGCAGATGGGGATGGAGTTTTGGGTACAATCGTCGACGATCAAGAGAACATTCCTATAGAATCGTTCTGGGCTTCACTTCTCGAGCAGCTTTCTCTTACCAAGTCAGAACCAACAACAGTCGAACAGCAAAACAAGAGAATCTTGGAACTCGTTGGCCGCCTGCTTCTCACCTCCAACAAAGAAAGAAAAGACATCGACGGCCTCATCATCATAACGCCGGCTCAAAACCAGACCTCTTCTGTCCAACAGATCCTGGAAACACATCTTCCCAACTCGAAACTTATCAAGGCCTACGACGATTTCACGCCCGATCAAGCAGTGGTCTGCGGCGCATCTCTGCTTGCCGACCTAATGTTGGGCCCACGCGTGGAACCCTATTTCACAGACGTGACGCTCCTCAGTCTTGGTATCGAGTTAAAGAATGGTTCATTCCTTCGCATCATACCCCGGGATTATGTTACGCCATTGAGGAAAAGTGTGGTGTTGAATGTGGCTGCTGATCACTACTATATAGTGCCTTTTCGTATCTTCGAGGGAGAGCGGGAGCTAGCCAACAGGAATCATGTTCTGGGAGAGGTTGAATTGAGTTCGGAATGGCTTGGTGAAGAGGTACAGGAGAAATGGATAGACGAGGTAGAGAAGACGGGTAAGGTGGAGATTGAGCTCGCGTTTGCGTTCGACACGAATGAAGTCTTGGAGCTGGCGGTGAAGAAGGGAGGGGAGAGTATGGTGATGTTTCGAAGACCTGTAATGGGAAAGCAGTGGAGGTGGAGGGATATGGGCGATATTGTGAAGGAGGCGGAGAGGGCGAGGGGCGAGGACGTGAGAGCTCTATATGAAGGGAACATCGTTGGGATGGGTGAGATTGAGTTCAAGGGCGGTGTTAACTAAAGATTGGAACAGTATCTCTGGGCCGATGAGGTATTCAATATGTTCTGGTCATCTCTTCAGGTCCTTCTTTCCGAATCCGAAAGATGCTAGTGAAATCGCTCGCAAGTCGAGAAGAATATAGCTCCTGAATACTCGACCCAATACCCTGTATCAAGTCTTCTTCGCCCCCAGGGAAGCACGTTGCTGATGAAGATCTTGCCGTTCGAAGTCCGGCACGAAAGCTACAAATCAAACTGAACAAAATAAGCACCGGAACGCACAACGTTAGATGACAGGAATTTCAGCCTCTTTCTGTTTTCATCGTAAAGCAAAGAATGGAGAACGTTGAAATCAAGCTTCAACGATGCAGCCTGCCCCACCTCACCGTCGCCAGGTCCCATGCCCATCTGCCCCTCATTTCCTGCCCCTCCTCCCGCATTTCTCCACACCTCCAAAAGCAAGTCCAGAGTCCAGACTCCAGAGTTCAAAGTCATACCCCAGAGAAAGATATCCACCGGACTCCACTTCTATTCCTCCAAGCCTCCACAGCAGAACCCATAATTCCAGGAACGCGTGCGTCGGGTCTTAAATCCTCATATCTGTCTCCATCTCGAAGCTCCACCCACACCTATATTTCGTAGACTAATCCCTTAGTAACGTCTACTCGTACAGGTCTAGAATTGCTCCACTTTTACTTCACCACCAAACAAAGCACTAAAAAGCCACTCATGTAAACAATGATCTCTCTCGCTGTTGTGACGTCCATTCTCTTGGAAAGGTCTCACACTTTTTATCTCTTGGCCGTCCGTTTCCTTGCGAGCTGCAGCTGCAGCCCAGATCTAGGCACAAACAAGCCAGCAAACAGGACAAGTAAGAGGTGCGCTTATACTTACATCATATCACATCACAGAATCACATCACGTCACCCTGCTTAAATCGCTCGTCGCTGCTTTGCTTTGCTTGAGGTTTAGGAAGACGAGGATAGTTGCGTGGTCTGCAGGGATACTTGATTGATTCCGGATCGAGTCGGGTCGATACGACATCATCTCTTGTTTTCGAGGTGAGGGAGAGGGATTGAGATGGTGAGATGGTGAGATGCGGATGGCTGCAGCCGAATATGAGGAATTTCGACTAGCTAGGATTTGCTGAATAGCTTTCCTCAAAGGGACGATGATTTACAGCGAAACGAACCGACTTATAGATGCTTGAATATTGAATGTGTAACATTAAGTTTACTTGTTTGAGAAATTATTTAGACTTGAGCTGGATCGTGATCTTGAGTTTAGTCTTCAGCTGGTAAACTTGTGATGCGATGCAATGCAAGCTGACTTGTTATGCCGTCAGCTGCTAGTTTGTGAGGCGAGGTTTTCGGTTTGAAGGTGACATCGGATGAGATGGTGTGCTTGTGGCGAAGGGGCAAAAACACGAAATCATTGCCTCTTTTGGGAGATTGGAAATGCTTATGATCAGTCTGTTGTGCTTGTGATAGCTTTGAGTATGATGGATGGACGAGAGTGCCGCTTTCATTTGTCTCGATATTTGTGATATGAATTGTTGAATTGAAGAAGTATCCGTGTACTTAGAAGCTGCTTCGAAAAAGCTGATTCGTTCTATAGTACAGAGTATATGCTTTTGATAGCCATGACCAAGTAGAGAAACTGCATTTTCCATGTTCCAATTTTGTATGCCCCTCCATATTCTATCCCCTTCCCAATTTCATGTGCTTTGTGATTCAATCTTTCCTTTGCCAACAAGACAACTTTGAACCTAACATACAATACATTACAATATCCGTCCTAGTCGAGCAAACATTTTGTGATCGAGTACCCGAGACAATACCGGCTCGAGTCCTGTTTGCCTCTCTCCGCATCTTCCTTCCGATCCCTCGCCTCCCGATCAGAAACGAGTAATCACATCTCCCTTATCTCCATCCTATTAAGTCCCTACCCTACAACAGAAACGCAATACCAGCCGCCACAGCACCAACAACGCCATTCACCGCATTCGCGGCCCCAGCATTAGTATTCGTTGCACCCGCAGCTGTTCCCGTCGAAGTCCCAGTTCCAGATCCAGTCCCTGAGCTGCTTCCAGATGACGAAGCAGACGATACACTTTGCGATGCCGCACTCCCAGTAGGAGTACTGCTAGTAACCACAATAGTACTGCCATCCGCCCCAGTGCTGACTCCAATACTCGACTGAGACCCCGAACTCACCACCGAAGCCGTCGAACTCGGACTCACAGTCCCGGACAACGTAATCACACTTGCCTCTCCACCAGTACTCGACACTTCCCCCGTACTCGTGATAGCAGGACTCGGGCTCGTCGTTGCAGCCACGACGCTTGTACTGGCAGCGGCGCCGGCTCCGAATCCAGCGAGGAAACTGGGAGAGTAAGTCGCGGTCCCGGCATACTGGGGACAGCCTGGGACGGTGGTCTTTGGAGGCGCGCGGCCGCCGCCGCAGTCGAGGAAAGAGCAGAGTTCGCCTGTGCCTGGTACGTAGTAAATTATTGAGGCACCGGCGGTGGAGGATGTGCAGCCTGAGAGGTCGGTTCGTGCGAGGGTGAGAGGGAGGATGGTGAGGATGAGGGAGAGAGTAGTTGTAGAAAGCATTTCGGGTGGATGGTTTGGGATTTTTTGAGGTGTGAAGTGAAGAGTTGCCGCTGATGGTTGAGAGAATGAGATTGGAAATGATTGAAGCCGTGAACAGGAACGAGTGTGCTGTTCGATTTGATGTTGGAATTGAAGGTATCGCGATGAGAAGACAGACTCACAGAGAAATGAAAACTTCAATCCGTCCCTTCGCAATTATGACGGTGCACTGGCACAGATCAACAGACGAAAGGCGGCACAACAGATTGCAGTACAGGAGCTAAAGTAAGGGGCTCAGACAAACCCAAAGACACGGAGACGGAATTAGATACGAGATTTGATATCACGTGTATTCACGTAACACTGAGGCATTTGACACTTGACTAACGTGAAATTTTGATGCTCTTCTCTGAGTTTTGAGATCTTGGGACAGAGTTGAGAATTGTAGATATACTTTTGCGAGTGAAGTCATGGAGGGGTTGGTGGGGTGTCCAGTCTGGGCTCAGTGGGCTGGCTGGCTTCTGGCTTTTGGCTTTTGGAAAAGTCAAAGTTCCTTCCTCTCCTCGGAAAGATGCCGAGGCACTTGTCAGGGCACTCGGACAAGAAGAAGAGCCAGCCCGCCGGGTTCTTTTGTAAGGACTTCTCCTCTCGTGGAAACTAGAACGAAGTTTGATGGAACTCAATTATACCATTACTTGTAGATCAAAAGGTTCGGATGACATGCATGTCAGTATCCATTGTTATTTCTTATTTGCTCATTACGGAGGTAAATCTACAGCAGTTGGCCGCATCAAAACTCATCTGCTGGCCGCTTTTCACACATCTTGCGTGCTTCCTGCTACCAACAATCCACTTATTGCGGCACTGGGTTGACCTGCACGGCCCAAATCAGCATGACTCGAGCGGGAAGTGGGCACAAGAGTGGGTGTTGCGGGAGAGAGGCCCTCCAGAGGAGAGAGGTAAGGAGAACTCCTCCTTCTCTAGCCTTCCGGGTCCCTTCACTGGAAGCTCTCATAAAGGCAGCACCATCGGGACGTGTCATGCCAGTCGTCAACGACCTCTCTATCGGCGTCGGTAAAGCACGGTGAAGTCAGAATCCTTGCTGCTGTAAGCTTTCAATGGCCGACGAACAAGGTAGGTCAGTCAGTCAATCAATCCAATCGTCTCAAGAGTTCAAAGCAAATCCCAGGAAGCGGAAACCGCGCGCCACCGTAAAAATAAAAAATAAAAGAACAAAAAAGGAACTCTTTCCTGCCTAGCTCGCTACAGGATATGCACCCAGAAGATTTTCGGTGGGAAGAACGGTCGAAGAAGGCCCGCAGCCAGCACGTTTTTGCCCTGCTTGACCGGGGAGCCTGGTAGCTTGTAGGCCTCGGTAATCCCTGATCCCCTGTAGAATCTGCTTTGGATGGCTGGATGAGGCCTGGTCCTAGTAGGGTTTTGGGCCTGTTCTATGCAGATTTGATGCTTCCGAAACAGAGGAATCCTTGTCTTATGGCGCTGCTTTTCAACCAAGAGGTGTCACGAGTGACGAAAGCAATTTTGGTGAAGGGGAGGAGGGGAGCAGGGGAGGTGGAGGCTTTTGATTTTGATAATGGATGGCGGTTTTGGCCCCCTATATTTTAATGCGGAGCTTTTTGTTGACTTGTTCAAGCTACGATGGGTAGTTGCATTTGTTGATTGTTAGATCGAGGATACCGAAGTACGAGTACGCAAACCTTGAAAGGATGTGAAGGGCAGTTTTATCATCATCCGATATCATATGCCGGGACCCTTAATCCTTGGCACGTCTGAAAGGTGGAACAGAACAAGTTGGCGGTTCGTGAACCAACGAACCCCCTTGGTAAATGTAACGGCGTGTTTGTCTTGCAACTCTGCTGGAACTTGAACTTGCTGTGATCGGAACGAACGATCTGCTGAAGTATGGAATGATCTGCAATACAATTTTCCTGGCTGGCATGCACCAGCATCTTTAGACGAGCCGACGAGAGCGACCAGAGCGAGTCAAGATTCGAGACAGGATAGGGACTCCCAGGAGACAGCGCTTGCTGTGTTGAGCTTTATCATATCTTTGGATATGAAGCTTTGGCAACATGCGGTATGAAGTCCGAGAAGGTGAGAAAGTAACAGAGATCACAGCCAAAGAGCAGCAAGAATGATAGTCGCGTAGGCCGTTTCTAGTCTGGTCTGTTGCGTGGCCTCGGAGATGGCTTGATCAGAGGAAAATGGTGGCGGGCAAGTCACTCTTTCAAAATTCGATGGTGCGAGTGTTTATCGAAATTCCAGTCGGAAATCGTACGTATGAATCGTGAGTTGTGACGCGAGGTGACATGACCGGCGGGCCAAAGTCGGCATATGTGCGTGCGTGGTTCGGTAGGTACCTAGGTACATCGTAGGAGTCTGAGCTGAGCAGAGTGATTCGATGCTAGGTCGCTCCTCGTCTGACATGAGGTTGTTTGATCTAGAAGCGGCATCCAGTGCAGGGCAGGGCAGGCATGAGCAAGTTGAGATATGATCGGATCGCTGAAGTGAAGGGAAGAAGGAAGCGCTTGAAACGACGTCCACGCCATACTTAGGATTAAGGGATGACTTGCTATTAATATACAAATTAGGGGAAGATGATATGGTCCTTCTTTTATAGCTGCATGTTAGGAGCCTCGAGTGGATGAAAGGGCTAAGGAACGTGCTGCGAGGTCTCATGAACGGGAAGGCTGGGGAAGATGGAGCCCATGGTTACTTTTTTGACAGGACTTCTGGAGCCTTTTCCAGGCTTCTACAACTCTTCCATGAGGTTAAATTTATGGAGGTGGTCCTGTCTCTGGCAGGCCTGGCACGCTGGCTGGCATGTTTTGTGGAAGAGTGGGCTGTGAGATGAGCTGTGATTTGTGAAGGCAATTTTTGTGAGGGCGGATGAAAGGGGCGGCCGGCCTCGAGCCTGCAAGGCCACCGGCAACCGGCTCACCCAAGTCATGCAGACCTTGCCCTAATCAAGGTGAGGCGTGTCTTTGTGGCAGGCTTGGCCACTCGATAAGTTGCCGCCAGCCACAAGAGGAAGACGACAGGGACAGGCAGAGAAGGTTGTTTTCTGGTTGGTGGAAAGGAAGTTTTTGTGTCTTGGGCGAGTCGCTAGCGTGGTGAAGTTTTCGGATATGTTCTCATCCTGAATCGTATCGTACCGCTTTGTGATCATGTTCGTGATGTGATTTTTGGCCTCACTTTGCCTGCAGATTCCGCTCTTTCTTGATCTGTAAAGCTCCATCAAGCAGGAGAGAATTTGTCTTAACGACTTCTTCATCTTTACATAGTTTTAAAATATTCTCTCCCCGCACTGCTGTCCGAATTCGTGTCCCTGCGCACTGCACTGCGCGGCACTCTCGAGACGAGACAGACGGGCAACAACGTTACGGCCGATCACCGCTGTCATGTCAAGTCATTGACTCGTCGTCTGCTTCTCACTCGCATTTTGCCCCTTCCGCGGCCGGCCATCTTTTGCCTGCTTGCCTGCCTGCCTGTCGCCTGTCTCTGGCTTTTTATTGCAGGGCGAGCTTGTTTGCTGGCTGCTTGCTGTTTTATCACAGCGTAAACCGCGGATTAGCCTGGCTGGCCTGTCCTGTGTCCTCTGTCTGCTTTCGTCGGCACACCTGCCGATTAGGTCGAAGGCCCTAGTCAATGCCTGCGTCATCGGGGATGCTGGAGAAGTGTTCGGCGTTTTGCAAGAGACAGTTGAAGAATTTGAATAGAGAAGTAGAACTGCCGTGGAATGTGGGATTTATAAGCTTTACCACATTTTTAAGTGTGTAACGTCGAAAGACTAGCATTTTACTACAGAAAAGAATGAATGTTATACGACAGTACGATCGCCTTGAATCGAACCGTTACTATTTCCAGTGTCCAAACATGCCTGTCTGCCACTGCCAGTCGAGTAATTGCCAGGCCCTTGCCTGTCAATCGGGATTAACGGCCTTCTTCGGTTTCACTTCCAATGACATGGGTCTTGGCGGCATGAACCACTGAGCAGTGAGGACATCGTGACTTGTTTCCTTCATCGAATCGCGCTTGCGAGCCACGTAACAGGATGTTTGGGATGTGCTGTACGAGAGTGTCATGTATCAGAGCTCATCACTGGCCTCGGTACATCGCCTGGTATGGCATGCCATATGGCATGGTAGAGCATAGCCATGGCATCAAGCTCCTTTGGTCCGGATGCAGTCGGCATTGGCGGCGAAGTTGAAAAGTGCCTTGAATATATTCAAAGAGTCACTCTCGAACTGTCGTATACAAGCAAGCCCTACTCGACTGTAAATGCGCCCTATGAAATATGAAGCTTGACAGGCAATAGCTTAGAGGATATAGCTGGATCTAGACTACGATCTCCTGACAAAAGGACTAGTAGCTAGCTGACTAGCTGACGAATGTGTCTGTTTTAGGATGCAGAATTAAATTGCAGTAGATTCTTTATCTCTCCTAGCCTCGGCATTCGCCCGTAAGATATTTTCTTGTTGAGCGCTGTCTCTCACGCTAATAATGGCCAAGTGCGTAAAGTGACGATGCAGTTGACGAGTAGTTCGCAGACTCGATAGCAAGCGTTTGCGCTTCCCATGCCAGCTCTCCCTAGCCTATCACATCGATTGTACTTTGGTCGAGCCGTCCAGTCTAATCCATCTCCGTCCGGCCACCAGCATATTTGTCGGAAGAAGCCGTTTGCCATTGGTAGCATGTCAGTAGTACTGTTGACTACACATCAGTAGAATCGGTACTGCTTGCCCTTCTCTCAAGTGCTGTCTCTGGTCTGCTGGAGGCCCGGCCATGTGAGGAAGTATTCTAGGTCTGTCTAGTCCGTATGATCAATCAGATATGTGTCTGAACCAACTCCAATCTCGGAGCCGACGTGCTTTACCAATACAGGAAGTACGAAGCAAGAAGTTCCCAAAGCAGTAGAAAGTGTAGCATTTGCCAGCGAGTATTAGGCCCAGAGCCTAGCAGGAAGTCGGCAAGAGTGGCTGAAGAAATGCCTTGAGCATGAGTACAACGAATTAAAATCACTTCACAGCACTTTACATTGGTTTACATCACTCTTCGATCACAGCGTGTCCTGCCAGTCGTCCAGCGCTGCGCTGTGTTGTGTGTTGTGTCGTGCAGACAGACTGACTGACTGACTGACTGACTGGCCGAGAAATGGTAGGGGCAGGGCAACGAGGCGAGCGGTGGGCGAAAAGCATCCCTGTCAATCGCCAAATCCGAATCCCAATCCTCATCCCGGCAGCGCGTGCGTCAGGGTCCTGGTGGCCCTTGTCAAGTTGTTAAAGCGGCTTCCCCCGCCTCGCTCGCTTTCGTCCTACCTTCTTTCCCTCTCTGATTTTTCCTGAACATCTTTTTCCATCACCGACCGCAAAAACACAAGACATACGCGGAGACAATATATCCCCAATTGCATACTCGACCATTGTTTGCGTTATCGACGCGTCTGCGAACCTCCGCTGCCCCCAAATCTCAATTGTGCAGCCAGCCAGACAGATCCGCTGCAGTGTGGGCATGTTCGCGCAAAGAGGCTGACTTTCTGTGTTTCTCTGGGCCGTCCGTCCCCGTTCCATCTGATCGGCTTCCTCAAGTCGTCAAAAAGGTCTCCACCAGGCGCAGGCCTTGATCCCGCTGCCCACCCACCTTACCTTCCACCACCACCCACTCAAACCCTCAGGGCCCTTGGATGGATAAAGTCCTCGACAGCTCCACTTTACTTCAACATCAACATACTTGAGCCTCAAANNNNA